>OJFV01000001.1_pt1 | contig 473602 bp, 455 predicted proteins | sample 1594391 | NCBI WGS metagenome assembly OJFV01 (sample SAMN05416856, study PRJEB24817) | seawater metagenome | isolation source: Sea water | place: Canada:Atlantic | collected 2013-11 | reverse complement strand
CCGACCTTACTTATTCCGTCGTGGTGCCTGTCTTCAGTCTATGCTCGTGGATCTACAAGCCTTTCAACCTGTAGCCAACCTAACGCCGCCGGTGATTGCACCACACCCGTTGCCTGATCCAACGCGCTAGCTCTAAACTCATCATGCAGGTATTCTCACTGTTCTTAACTTTGTATCCATTTTAGGGAGTACCACTTCTCTGGATATTGACCAGATATACGCAATCATTTCTCGTGCTATAGCGGTCACCACTACATTGTAATTTTTACCGCGCTTCATTAAACGTTGATATCGCTTACAAAGCCTTAGCTGGGCTTTCCAAGCGATATCAACCACCTCTTTGGGTAAGCCTTCTTGTCGCTCCTGAAGACTGGTTGATACATTCGCCGTATATCGATAGCTATGGGCGCCTTCAATGAGCAGCCGCCTTGCTCGGCCATTACCGCACTTGGTAATGCTGCCTAATCGTCGTGAACCACCACTGGAATGCTCACTGGGTGTTAACCCTACATAGCTCATTAATTTTCTAGGTGTATCAAATCGAGAGAGGTCACCTAATTCCGCAATAACCCCCGTTGCAACAAGCAATCGAACGCCTCGTAAAGCTTGTATCGCTTTAACGACAGGATAGTAACGCCATTGCTTAACCTGATGGGTTAACTCATTGTCCAATCGTTCTAGGCGGCTCATCCGCTCGGTAATCGTTTGAATCATTTCCTGAAGTACAATTTGTTGGCAACGATGAGGTAATATCATTTCTGTTAACCAGCGTAAGTGTTTCAGTGACCAGTTAGCTTTACCGTCATAGCGAATATTGTTTCTTAACAGCAATGCTTTAAGTTGGTAGCGAGCATCATTTAAATCTTTCATAGCTGTTTCTCTGGCTCGAGATAAATCACGCATAGCCTCATCTTCGGTTTCAGGCACATAAATCGGGCTGATATCACCATTTTTAAGCAATTGGCAAAGATCCATAGCATCTCGCTTATCTGTTTTGACACGTTTCCCTGGCTTCTTAGGGATTAATGAGGGGGCAACGAGGTAGCAACAATGTCCTTGTTGAGAGAGTAGCCGGTACATCCAGTAACCACAGGGCCCTGCCTCATAAAGGAAATGAAGTGTGGCCTTGGGGTATTTAGATTGAAATTGTCGAGCGAGTTTTAGTAAGCCTTGTTTGGTCGATGGTATTCGGCCTAGATGAATGACTTCGTTATTACGCCCATCTAGAGAATAAGCGACTTCAGTAAACTCTTTATGAGTATCCATGCCGATAAATAATATGCTATCGTTTTTCATGGTGCTGGCCTCCGTTATAGTGTTAATCAACTATATTATGGCTCTGGCTGAGCTTATCGGCTAACCCACGAAATGGAGGTCAGCACTCTCGTGGGGGAGTCATTATGTCTAGGGCTTTTGACAGCTCATAATAATGTACATACAATGTACATACAATGTACGTATGATTAAATTCGAATGGAATGACGCTAAAGCAGCGTCCAATAAAAAGAAACATGGTATTTCGTTCGAAGAAGCGAAATCCGTGTTTTACGATGAATCTGCTATTCAGTTCTTCGACGAGGACAACTCTGAAAGTGAAGATCGTTTCCTTATGTTAGGCCTCAGCAATGAATCTCATGTTTTACTAGTATGTCATTGCGAACGCGACTCAGGAAATAGCATAAGAATTATTTCTGCTCGCAAAGCTACAAATAATGAGCGTAAATTCTACGAAGGTGGTATCTCATGAAACAAGAATATGATCTATCAAAAATGAAGTCCCGTAAAAACCCTTACGCTTCAAAACTTAAGAAACCCGTTACTATGCGTTTAAGTGAAGATGTTATTGGGTATTTTAAAGATATGTCCGAAGAAAATGGTGTTCCGTATCAGAGCTTGATTAATCTCTACCTTAGAGATTGTGTGGCTACACACCGTAAAGTCGACATTTCGTGGCATTCCAAGCCCTAACCAGGCGTTCAACAAGGACTCCGTAATGCTGTCACCTTTTTGTGGGGAACACCAGTCCGAAATGTCATAGTTTCGTTTGAGGTAAATCAGTGGCTTTTAAAAATGAATTAATACCTGACGAACAAAAAGATAGATTCAATTTTCCGGTTCAAGTGCTTTATGGCGGATCAAAACCGACGCTCTATAAATGGGTTATCGATCAAGAGAATGATTTCTATCTTGTAAAGGCCAGCACTGAAGGTGGCGGGTATGATGGGACGGTTGAGCAAAATACCTTTTATCTTCATGCGTACAACGAAGATATTTATATAAAAGCCACTCCTTGGAGTTTGCCTCTAACTCCTGAAGGTGAACGGATTTTCAGATGGGAAGTCACTAAGATTAATATTCCAAGTAGTATTGCTAGTAAACGAGAATGCATTATTTCACTAATAAAAGAAGCGTTTAGTGTAATGGGGCTTAGGTGTAACGGGGCATCATATGATCGCGTTGATATTGAGTTTAGGTTTGAACTATAAGCATATAACCAGCAGCTCCACCGGACTCCGTAATGTTTGCACCTTTCCTGCAAAAACACGCAGTAAAGTCGCCAACATCACTTCGCGCGGTGAGCTGGGCGTTATATTTTATTTGATGCGCAGTGCGCATCGTGCTATTGTTGCCGAATGATTAAAACCTTTAAGCATAAAGGGCTCAAAAAATACTTTGAGTCTGGTAATACATCAGGTATCCAAAATACACATGCCAACAAATTGAAAATGCAGTTGGCAGCTATAGATACCGCTCACGTAATCGAAGATATAGATTTACCCGGTTATCAATTACACCCACTTAAAGGAAATAGAGATGGCATTTGGTCTATCTCTGTTAACGGAAATTGGCGTGTAACGTTTGAGTTTTCAGATGGTAACGCATATATATTAAATTATGAGGATTATCACTAATGAGCATGCATAACCCCCCACACCCAGGTGAATTCATTAAAGCAACATATTTAGAGCCTTTTGGTTATAGCTGTCGTTTTTTAGCGAAACAACTAGATGTTGCATCATCAACTCTTAATCGAATTCTAAAAGGGCAGAGTGGTGTTACTCCTGAAATGTCACTTAGATTATCTAAAGCCGTAGGTCGAAGCCCTGAAAGTTGGTTGGCAATGCAGGATAATTATGACCTTTGGCAAGCAAAACAAAATATTAATCTAGGTAATGTCCATTCTGTTTCATTTGTCATGGTATAGAAAAAATATATCAAAGCAATCAAAGACCGCCCATAAAGACCCGTGGGCTGGACCTCCAACCGCTACGCGTTTTCCGGCCCTTTATCGCGGCGTTGGTATGACTCCCCATGTCAAGCAGACCAGAACAATTCCTAGCTCATGCATTGAACCATAATATCTTTCCCTCCTTAAGGTAGAGCTAACGCATTGGATGAAGCAAGTAACTTCGACGGTTATCATGCTGGTATTCGTGGGTTATCGCTTTCGCGACCTATCCGACCTTACTTATTCCGTCGTGGTGCCTGTCTTCAGTCTATGCTCGTGGATCTATAGGCCTTTCAACCTATAGCCAACCTAACGCCGCCGTTGATTGCACCACACCCGTTGCCTGATCCAGCGCGCTAGCTCTAAACTCATCATGCAGGTATTCTCACTTTGTTTAACTTCGGATCTATTTTAGGGAGTACCACTTCTCTTGATATTGCCCAGACATAAGCAATCATCTCCCGAGCGATAGCCGTTACGACGACATTGTAGTTTTTACCCCGTTTCATCAGTCGTTGATATCGCTTACAAAGTCTAAGCTGAGCCTTCCAGGCGATATCGATGATCTCTTTTGGTAAGCCTTCTTGGCGAATTTGAAGGCTGGTCGATATATTTGCGGTGTAACGATAACTATGGGCACCTTCAATCAATAGACGTCGTGCTCGACCATTGCCGCACTTGGTAATACTCCCTTGTCGTCTTTTATTACCACTGGAATGCCCACTTGGTGTGAGCCCGACATAACTCATAAGCTTTCGAGGCGTATCAAAGCGAGACAGGTCACCTAGCCCTGCAATGACGCCTGTAGCTACGAGAAGTCTGACTCCGCGTAATGCTTGTATCGCTTTAACCACCGGATAATAGCGCCACTGTTTTACTTGGTGGGTTAGCTCATTGTCTAAGCGCTCTAATCGGCTCTTTCTCTCAGTGATGACCTGAATCATCTCCTGGAGGACAATCTGTTGGCAGCGATGAGGTAGTATCATCTCGGTTAGCCAGCGCAGGTGTTTGAGTGACCAGTTAGCTTTACCGTCATAGCGAATATTGTTTCTTAATAATAGCGCTTTGAGTTAGTAGCGTGCATCATTTAAGTCTTTCATCGCAGTTTCTCGTGCTCTAGATAAATCACGAACGGCTTCATCTTCGGTCTCTGGAACGTAGATAGGGCTAAAATCATTGTTTTTTAGTATCCGGCAAAGATCGATCGCGTCGCGTTTGTTGGTTTTAGCGCGTTTACCCGGCTTTTTAGGGATGAGTGATGGGGCAGCCAGGTAGCAACAGTGGCCTTGTTGAGTGAGTAGCCGGTACATCCAGTAGCCACAAGGGCCGGCCTCATAAAGGAAGTGCAGGGTGGCGTGAGGGTATTTGGATAGAAATTGTCGAGCGAGTTTTAATAAAGCTTGCTTAGTTGAGGGAATACGACCTATATGAATGATGTCGTGTTGTCGCCCATCCTGAATTTATTAACCCTCTGAGGTAGTTTATGAACATTTTAATTGCCTTTGGTGTTTTATTCTTTACTGCAAGCGTGCTGGCTTTAGCTTACTCTTTTATAGAAAAAATATATGAAAGTAATTTAATAAAAAATGGAGCTATTCCTCCATTTACTGGGTATGACATAGAGCAAATAAGGGATTTAAAAAATAAAGGATATAAATCAATTGCGTTAAAGCGAATACGAAATAACCCTAAAAAAACCAGTTTAAAAGAAGCTGTTAAAATCTATCAGTCTCTATAGCTAGAACTCATAACTATAAGTAGCAGCACAGGCATTATATTTTTTAATTGGTTCGCTTTATCGCTGTTTTATAAAAATCACCGCGTTCACGTTTACCAACAGAAATCACGGTTACGGTAATTATTTTATCGTTTACTTCATAAACTAAACGGTAACCAGCTTGCCGTAGTTTTATTTTGTATAGATCGTTTGCGCCAGAAAGCTTAGCGCTGGGTATGCGCGGGCCTTCTAAAACCTCGGTTAGCTTCTTCTTAAATTGCTCTTTTACAGTGGCACCAAGTTTATTCCATTCTTTGAGCGCTGACTTTTTAAATTCAAGCTCATAGGTCATTTAAGTTAACCTTAACGCTGGCCTCATTTTTACGTTGTTCCGAAAGGGCAATTAATTCAAGGTCCTCAACGCGGTCCATTAGGTACTCATAGGCTTCTGCGGGCACACAATAGAAAGCTGGCTCATTTCTATTAAGCACAGCAATTGGTTCGCCATCAGCGCTTAAGGCAACTTTCATTGGGTTAGCTTTCAATTCGCTAATGCTTGCTGCAGCTTCGGTTAAAATTCGAGTTGTCATAATATCACCAGTACTATAATGTGGTCGTTAATTAGGTCTTATTATAGACCTCAAAATATAACCAAGCAATCAAAGATCGCCCACAAAGAAGCGTGGGCTGGACCGTCGCTGCGCTCCGGCCCTTTATTGCAGGCGTTGGTATGACTCCCCATGTCAAGCAGACCAGAACAATTCCTAGCTCATGCATTGAACCATAATATCTTTCCCTACTTAAGGTAGAGCTAACGCATCAGATGAAGCAAGTAACTTCGACGGTTATCATGCAGGTATTCTCACTGTTCTTAACTTTGTATCCATTTTAGGGAGTACCACTTCTCTGGATATTGACCAGATATACGCAATCATTTCTCGTGCTATAGCGGTCACCACTACATTGTAATTTTTACCGCGCTTCATTAAACGTTGATATCGCTTACAAAGCCTTAGCTGGGCTTTCCACGCGATAACAACCACCTCTTTGGGTAAGTCTTCTTGTCGCACCTGAAGACTGGTCGATTCAGTCCTTGTTGAGAGAGTAGCCGGTACATCCAGTAACCACAGGGCCCTGCCTCACAAAGGAAATGAAGTGTGGCCTTGGGGTATGGGGGAGTCATTATGTCTAGCTGTAAAATATAATCTTGCCGTTGCGTACGTTTAGGCGTACGATATTATTTTCTGTTAGGGAGAATATAAATGAATACTCTTACGGCAAGTGAAGCTAGGGCAAATCTTTATAGGTTATTAGATCAAACATCAGAAACTCATCAGCCAATAACTATTTCAGGTAAAAGAAATAGCGCTGTATTGGTTTCCAGTGAAGACTGGGAATCAATTCAAGAAACTCTTTACCTTCTAACAGTTCCGGGTATGAGAGAAAGCATTCAACAAGGAATGCAAGAGCCTATCGAAAATTGTTCTAAGGAACTTGATTGGTGAGTTGGCAACTTGTATTTACCAAGCAAGCTCAAAAAGATGCAAAGAAACTTGCTTCCTCAGGTCTAAAAAGTAAAGCAAAGTATTTGCTAGAAATTATCGAAGAGAACCCTTTTCAGAACCCACCACCATTTGAAAAGTTGGTTGGTGATTTATCTGGTGCAATATCGCGGCGTATTAATATTCAGCATCGGATTGTGTATCAAGTTTATGAAGAGCAAAAAGTCATAAAAGTTCTGCGTATGTGGACACATTATGAGTAGTGGCAAAAATTGTTCAGCTAACAAGGCGTTCAATGGTCAGCCAACTAGTTGGTTTGGACCGTCACTACTACGTAAGCACTCAATAAACCCCATCTAACATCTGCAAAGTTATTCAAATACGCTCAAGCCTCATTCATTATGAGGCAAAATCATGAGCAACGCAGTACTTACAGAAAAACAAGCCTACTGGCTCAACCACATAAAGCAATGTGATCAAAAGAACCTATCCGCTCCAGCTTACTGCAACCATCATGGGCTAAAAGTATCACAGCTTTACAGCTATAAACATGAACTTCGTCGCAAAGGCTTTCTGCAAACGGGGTCACCAACAACGGTCTTTGCAAAAACCATCGTTACACCGCCACAAAAATTGGCAGCGGCAAGGCCACACCCTGTTGCTTTCTCTTTATCCGTTGCTTGGGGTAAGTTTCGATTTCAAATGACGACGAGTGGCCCGTTGTCAAGATGAGGCCTGATGACTTATCGGTTACCGTCTACTTGCATAAAGACCCCGTGGACTTTAGAAAATCAATTAACGGTTTGGCCATCCTGGTCGAACCGGATATGGAGTTGAATCCCTTTGAGAAAGCGCTTTTTGCTTTCTGCAATCGTCAACGAGATAAAATCAAGATACTGTATGGCTCACGCCCGACGTAAGTTTATGGAGGCTAAAAAAGCACAACCCAAAGCTAATGCCAAAACACGCGGTAAGGTTGATGTCGCTATCGACATGATTGGCAAACAGTATGGGTTAGAGCGTGCTTATCAAGGTACGACACCAGAAGCGCGTTATCAAATGCGACAAGAAAAGGCGAAAGCCGTGCTGAAAAAACTGCGACACTGGCTGGATAAAACCTTACCTATTGTGCCGCCAACCACCTTGCTCGGAAAGGCTCTGAATTATCTACATAAATACTGGTCACGCCTGACGATCTACTTGTTTAGTGACACTCCAAGAAGGGTCCATGCCAGTGCAAGGATCTACAGCGTTATTGAAACCGCTAAAGCTAATGGGCTCGATCCTTACGCATATCTCAAGCAACTGTTCACCGAGCTACCACGAGTGAATAGTGTTGATGAGGTAGAGGCATTGCTGCCGTGGGGTTTAATTACCGTTTACTGCCGAAATACTAGTGCACTCTTGGAGTACGGGTTAATGAAATATGAGCCAATATGGGGCGTATTAGGTGCGATTCTGTGCGTTGCAGGTTTATGAATTTCATTATCTTGACTAGGTTTTAAGGTTTAAGTTGCTGATATAAAATGAGTATTAAGTAGGTTGTAACAAGAATTGCATAAGTCTGAGTGTCCGTACCCTGGATAGTCTGGACACCACAATTTGTTAAATAGAAAGCTAGGGTTCCGATCAAGCGCTTTATATCCAAAGTAATAAGCGCCTTGATGTCTGGTCCGAGAGCATTCGACCTCCCCTTTAAGTTGGCCGTTAACGGCTACAAAAAGCATAGGTTACACGGCGGGATAAAAGCCCGGGAGAATAGCTTGGCTCGTCCAAGGGTACTCCGAAAATTTGTGTAACTGATTTGCAATAACTGAGAGGTTCTTCATGAAACGTATCGCCGCACTTATTCTGCTACTTTCCGTGTCTTCATTGTCACACGCTGACAGCTTTAAAATATGCTGGTCTATCTATGTAGGTTGGATGCCATGGGCATACGGTGCAGAGCAGGGCATCGTCAAAAAATGGGCTGATAAATATGACATCGAAATCGATGTTGTTCAGATCAATGATTACATTGAGTCGATTAACCAATACAGCGCGGGTGAGTTCGATGCATGTACCATGACAAATATGGATGCGTTGACCATTCCAGCAGCAGGGGGAATTGATAGCACGGCACTGGTTGTAGGTGACTACTCTAATGGTAACGACGGCGTTGTGTTAAAAGGCAAAGACTCACTCGCCGATATCAAAGGCCAGAAGGTTAACCTGGTTGAGTTGAGCGTTTCGCATTACTTGCTAGCACGCGGTTTAGAATCAGTTGGTTTATCAGAAAAAGACGTTACCGTCGTGAATACTTCTGATGCTGACATGGTGGCGGTATACGGTACCGATGATGTTACTGCAGTAGCGACGTGGAATCCTCTTTTAAGCGAAATTAAATCAATGCCGAGCTCAGCGACGGTATTCGATTCTTCACAAATTCCTGGCGAAATCATTGACCTACTTGTGATTAATACTGAAACACTAGCGGCAAATCCAAAACTCGGTAAGGCCTTAGTGGGTGCGTGGTATGAAATCATGGCTTTAATGGGGGGTTCTGATAACAAAGCCATTGCAGCGAAAACATATATGGCCGAAGCGTCTGGTACAGATTTGGCGGGCTATGAGGCGCAATTGGCCAGTACAGAAATGTTCTTTGCGCCGTCAGCTGCACTCGATCTAACGAACAGCAAAAAGCTTGTTGATACCATGAAAAATGTCGCGGAGTTCTCGTTCATGCAAGGCTTATTGGGCGATGGTGCGCCAGACGCGGGTTTCATTGGTGTCGAAATGCCAGCTGGTACTTTTGGTGACACTGGCAATGTGAAGTTCCGCTTCGATCCTAGCTACATGCAAATGGCAGCAGACGGCAAACTATAGCTTTTCTCTGGCTATTAGTTGCTATCACTTAAAGCCGGAGCGCTTCTCAGTCGTTCCGGCAGCTTTAAAATCAATCAACCAAAGCGTTTCGTTTTGAAAGTGACCCTACCGATAATCATTAACCGAAACCAATCTTAGTTGCGCCCATGGCAGCCCATTATTGAGAAGGTGAAGAGACGATTATGAAAAAACTCATTAACCATCAGCCAAACAGAACAATGCATTTGTTCCTTGGGCTACTTCCATTTGCGCTGTTATTGCTTGTCTATATTGCGTCATCTGACGCGCGACTAGAGGTCAACCCGAACGACAAGCTTTTGCCTAGTTTCGCGCAAATAGGCGATGGGATTGAACGAATGGCATTCGAGCCAAGTAAACGAACGGGTGAATATCTCTTTTGGCAGGATACGGCGAGCAGCCTTTTCCGGCTAAGCATTGGGGTGTTAATTGCAGCGGGTATTGGTTTATTGCTGGGCATGTTTACCGGTGCAGTGCCGATGTTTAGTGCTGGGGTGTCGCCATTGTTAACCGTGGTATCACTGATTCCTCCCCTCGCTATTCTGCCGGTTCTATTTATTTTATTTGGGTTGGGCGAATCTTCGAAGATTATATTGATAGCGATTGGCATCACGCCGTTTATAGCGCGAGATTTACAGCGCCGTACGCAAGAGATTCCTTTTGAACAGCTCGTTAAGGCGCAAACGCTTGGGGCTAATACCTCGCAAATATTGATGAGAGTTATTCTCCCGCAAATACTCCCTAAATTAATTGAAGCGGTACGTTTGTCGCTGGGTGCAGGTTGGTTGTTTCTAATTGCCGCTGAAGCGGTTGCGTCAACGGACGGGCTTGGTTATCGCATATTCCTAGTGCGGCGTTATATGGCGATGGATGTAATTTTGCCCTACGTTGCCTGGATAACCTTTTTAGCATTCTTTATTGATGTAGGCCTTAAAAACCTGAGTACCTTTTTATTCCCCTGGCACGAAACCGGAGCCAAGAAATGAATAACAACACGAATACCTCTCCCAATACCAACAACCTCGAACCCATCGAAGGTAAGGGAAATTCCGTGCCAATGATTCAGGTGAACAACGTAGGTAAACAATATGGGGACAACGTGGTGCTTGAACGACTCAATAAAACGGTTCATGAAGGTGAATTTGTCACCTTAGTGGGTGCCTCTGGTTGTGGTAAAAGCACGTTTCTTAACATGTTGCTAGGCACGGCTGAACCAAGCTCGGGTGAAATTTTGTTGCACGGTAAGCCTATTCCATCTGAGCCAGGGTCTGATCGCGGCATCGTATTTCAGCAATACTCAGTCTTTCCCCACATGAGTGTGTTAGAAAATGTGATGGCGGCGAAAGCCTTCAAGGCGAAAGGCCTAACGGGGTTTCTGTTTGGAGCAAGTCGAACGCAAGCTAAGAAAGACGCCTCTGAAATCCTAGAGCAAGTGGGGTTAGGGCATGCGCTTAACAAATACCCAGATGAATTGTCTGGTGGGATGAAGCAGCGGCTAGCAATCGCGCAAGCGCTTCTTGGGCAACCTCGCATACTGTTACTAGACGAGCCATTTGGGGCACTTGATCCGGGTATTAGAGCAGATATGCATGAGCTAGTTCTGACCTTGTGGAAGGAGCTCAAACTGACTGTTTTCATGGTGACGCACGACCTGAAAGAAGGCTTTTACTTGGGGTCGCGTTTATGGGTTTTCGACAAGCTAAGGCACGACCCACACGCACCCCAGCGCTACGGAGCTGGTATCACATATGACCTTCAGGTGGGCCAGGTAGATCACGCGCTTTATCAGCAAATTGATGATGAGATTCGTCCGGTATCGGACGTACAAGTGGCTTAGACCGAGGTGATTGTTTAAACCCGCTGAGTAATCAACTAATTTAGATTACCTTGTTAAACAAAGACGGTAAATTAGGAAAAATTAATGAGCGAATATATCCGTTCGATTGCATACAAAACTGAGCAGACATCGGGCTCGCACTGGTCCCTAAAAATGCGCCGAGGCAGCATTATGCGACTGACAGATCTAACAGGTAATGCCAACGTTGGCATGTTGTTTTACAACCCAGAGAACCTACTAGAACGTTACAACGCACCAGATACACTAAAGTGCCAACACACGTTTAAGCTCACTAAAGGCAACTGTTTGTATTCCGATATGGGACGCATTTTTGCGTCTATTGTTGAGGATAATCTAGGTTGGCACGAGACGGTATCAGGCAACTCGCACGCCTCGCATATTGAAACCAAATGGGGCGTACGTGATTACCAGAGACATCACAATACCTGGAAGCAAAATGGCTATGATGCCTTTCTTGTTGAGCTCGCGAAATATGGCCTTGGCGCACCAGACTTAGCGGCCAATATTAATTGGTTTAGCAAAGTTGACGTTAATGAATTGGGTGATATGAGCCTCAGCTCAGAGCATTCCAGCCCCGGTGATTACCTTACGTTACGATTTGAGATGGATACGTTGGTGTTGTTGCATACCTGTCCACACCCGCTAGATCAATCAGATGAATATCCAGACAAAATAGTATCTATTGAACTCGGTGTAGCAATGCCTGTTAGCGAAGATGATTACTGCAAAAACTATCGCCCAGAGAACGGCAGAGGTTTTGCGAATAATGCACTCTATCATATCGGGCTACCGAGTGAGCAAGTGATGTCAGAGTCTCTGACGGAGTCAAATCCAACCCTAGCTAAGATGGAGGGCTAAACGATGTTGACTGAAAGTAATTTAAAAACTGAACAAGCCATCTGTCGTGAAATTGTTGATGCAGGCGACTATTACTTTGGTGTTGTGAAAGCAGGTGAGACTTTCCGAATCTTAGATATCGAAGGTAACCAAGCGGCCGATACGCTTTTCTTCAACGCGAATAATCCGCAAGAACGCTACAGTGCGACGGATACAATTCGTGAGCAAGGCAATGTTTACTTAACTACTGGCTCTAAGCTTCGCTCTAATGAGAATAATGTCTTGCTCGAAATAGTGGCAGACACATGTGGTCGTCATGATACATTGGGAGGGGCCTGCGCAACCGAGAGTAACACCGTGCGTTATGACCTCGAAAAACGATGCATGCACTCTTGCCGAGATAGCTGGATGTTAGCGGTTGCCGAGAACCCAGAATATGGTATCAGTAAGCGCGATATTGGCCACAACATTAACTTCTTTATGAACGTGCCGGTCACAACAGAAGGTGGTCTCACCTTTGAAGATGGTATTTCAGGTTCCGGGAAATATGTCGAGTTACGCGCCGAAATTGATGTGATCGTGTTGATCTCGAATTGCCCGCAATTGAATAACCCTTGTAATGGTTACAACCCAACGCCTATTGAATATTTAGTGTGGAGTGATTTAACCGGTCAATCCGAAGACATAGCTGTCTGATAAACAGTCAGCTCCGCTGACAAGTTCTTTCGAAAACCTCGATGGACGGCCATCGTTGTATAGACTTCTCGGGACGACCCGAACAAGGTAAGCATGTTTTCCAAAGTTCTTATTGCGAATCGTGGTGCCATCGCCGTTCGAATTATTCGTACCTTGAAGCAGATGGGTATTGGGTCTGTCGCGGTTTATGCGCAAAGCGATGAAAATAGTTTGCACGTTCGCCATGCCGACGAGGTATATTGCTTAGGCGATGGCCCTGCGGCATCGACTTATCTGGATGTTGATCAACTGATTAAAGCCGCCAAAGAATCAGGAGCGCAAGCGATTCACCCAGGCTATGGCTTCCTAAGCGAAAACGCGTTTTTCGTGCGCCGCTGTGAAGCTGAAGGCATCGTATTTATTGGGCCGAGTGCCGAGCATATGGAGGTATTCGGTTTAAAACATAAAGCGAGAGAGCTCGCGCAAAATGCCCAAGTTCCGCTTTCTCCTGGAACAGATCTTCTCACTGATCTCGAAAATGCCGTGGACGCTGCCGCTAACATTGGCTATCCGGTGATGTTAAAAAGTACTGCGGGCGGCGGTGGAATTGGTATGCAGCTTTGCCATTCCGAAGAAGAACTCCGTGGTGCATTTGATGCAGTTAAGCGCCTTGGCGCAAACAATTTTGCCGACGACGGCGTGTTTATTGAGAAATTTATCGCCCGTGCGCGGCACATCGAAGTACAAGTATTTGCCGATGGCAAAGGCGAAGCCTTAGCCATTGGTGAGCGCGATTGCTCCAGTCAGCGACGCAACCAAAAGGTGATTGAAGAATGCCCTGCGCCGCGTTTAACCGATGATGTAAGAGCTAAATTACACCGCACGGCGGAAGAGTTATTAGCCAGCGTATCATATTGCAATGCAGGCACCGTTGAGTTTATTTATGATGCTGACTCGGATGAATTTTACTTCTTAGAAGTAAACACCCGTTTACAGGTTGAGCACGGTGTGACAGAGGAAGTTTATGGCATCGACCTTGTTTCATGGATGCTTTGCTTAGCGGCCGGTGACGATATGCAGCTTGGCCAAAAGCGTGATCAACTGAGCCCATCTGGCCATGCTGTTCAAGTGCGGATTTATGCTGAAGACCCTTACCGGGAGTTCCAGCCTTGCGCCGGTTTACTTACCCAAGTGGCGTTTCCAGAAGGTGAGGGTATTCGCATCGACCATTGGGTCGAATCAGGTATTGAAGTATCGCCATATTTTGATCCGATGTTGGCGAAAGTCATCGTGCATGCAGAAGACCGTTCAATCGCGTTGGCAAAACTACACACCACATTGAGTGCGTCGAAGCTCTATGGCAGTGAGACGAATTTAGACTACTTGCGGACACTAACGATAGACCCCGTATTGCTACGCGGAGAAGTGACGACGCGTTATCTGAATGACTTTTGTTTCTCGCCGGCGCGTATCGACGTTTTACAAGGCGGCACACAAACAACACTGCAAGATTATCCTGCTCGCTCAGGGTATTGGGACGTGGGTGTTCCGCCTTCTGGCCCCTTTGATAATCGATCTTTCTGCTTAGCGAATCGTTTGCTAGAGAATAGCAATGATGCAGCGGGGATCGAGATCACGATGCAAGGCCCAAGGCTTAAATTCAGTCAGACCACTCAAATTGTTTTAGCCGGGGCAGACATTGATGCAAAATGCGCGGGCGAGACAATTCCAATGTGGCAGGTTATAGAGATTCAAGCCGGCCAAACTTTGGATCTTGGGCGTGTTAAATCCGAAGGCGCTCGCGCATATCTAGCTGTTCGCGGTGGAATCCAATGCCCCGATTATCTTGGCTCAAAATCTACATTCATACTCGGCCAGTTTGGCGGCCACAATGGTCGTGCTTTGCGCGTGGGTGATGTACTGCATTTAGATGATCAAGTCGGCAACGCGCCCATTCAGGCCTTGCCAGACAATCTCTTACCTCAAATTGGAAGTACGTGGGTTTTACGGGTGATTTATGGGCCGCATGGCGCGCCAGATTTCTTTACAGACACGGATATCGAAACCTTCTTTGTCCACGAGTGGGAAGTGCACTACAACTCCAGTCGAACTGGCGTGCGATTGATTGGGCCGAAGCCAGAGTGGGCTCGTGATAATGGCGGTGAGGCGGGTTTGCATCCTTCCAATATTCACGATAACGCATATGCTTTTGGAACCATCGATTTTACAGGTGATATGCCTGTGATACTTGGCCCAGACGGTCCGTCGCTAGGTGGCTTTGTATGCCCTGCGACCGTCATTCAAGCGGATCTATGGAAGCTTGGTCAGTTACGCGCGGGAGACAAGTTACGGTTTGAGCCAGTCTCAATTCAAGATGCCGTTGCAGAAGAGCTGAAGCAAGCTGAAGAGCTGCAGGCACTAGACGCTAAAGCATCCTTTCTTAAACCTGTGAGCTTGGCAAACATGACGCCCATTCTGGGTGAAATGAGTGAACAGGAAGTGGGTATTGATGTGTGTTATCGTGCCGCCGGAGACCATTTTTTGCTTGTCGAATATGGCGCGCAAGTATTGGATATTGCATTACGTTTCCGCGCACATGCGCTGATGCAGTATCTAAAGGAAACCCCGTTATTTGGCATGCTAGAACTTACACCGGGTATTCGTTCCTTACAGGTTCACTATGATAGTCAGCGATTGACCTTGGCTGAATTGCTCGAATACCTGAAGGAAGCGGAAAGATATCTATCCAACAATGTAGAGTCGATGATCGTGCCATCGCGGATCGTGCATATTCCGCTTTCTTGGGATGATGAAGCTTGTCGTCAAGCAATCGAAAAGTACGATCAGTCTGTACGAAAAAATGCACCTTGGTGTCCCAGCAACTTGGAATTTATTCGTCGTATCAATGGGCTTAATAGCATTGATGACGTGAAGAAAATGGTCTTTGATGCATCGTATCTGGTGATGGGGTTGGGTGACGTCTACCTTGGTGCGCCGGTTGCCACGCCGGTCGATCCGCGCCATCGCTTAGTCACCACAAAATATAATCCTGCGCGTACTTGGACGGCGGAAAACTCCGTCGGTATAGGCGGTTCTTATCTATGCGTTTATGGCATGGAAGGCCCAGGAGGATATCAGTTTGTTGGCAGAACCTTGCAGATGTGGAATCGCTACCGTCAGACTGCCGAGTTTGAAAAACCTTGGTTGCTGCGTTTTTTCGATCAAATTCGTTTTTACGAAATGAGCAGTGATGAACTGGTAGATATTCGCAAGAATTTCCCTCAAGGGCGTTACCCTCTTCGTATAGAAGAGAGTCAATTTAGTTTGGGTGAGTACACTACCTTTTTATCGCAAGAGAAGGAGTCCATTGATGCGTTTTCAGCCATGCGAGGCGCTGCTTTTGACGAAGAACTTGCGCGTTGGCATAGAGATGGTCAATTCAACTATGAAGTCAAAGAGCAGGAAAACACGTTGACCGACAATGATTGGCCAGAAGAAAGTGTCGTGGTTGATAGCCCGGTTTCAGGGAGTGTCTGGCAAACAGAAGCACAAGTGGGTGATCAAGTGAAAGCCGGGCAGGTACTCATGGTTCTGGAATCTATGAAGATGGAAATTGCAGTTCATGCGACGGCCGATGGAGAAATAACGCATGTCTTGTTAAGCGGGGGGCAAGCTGTCACAGCAGGTCAGGCCCTTGTAGTGATATCAGAAACAGTTGATGCAGGAACAGAGTTTACTGTCGCATCAGTGTAGTGTTTCTAGATAAGTTTAGCGTATCTAGTTAATCGTACAGAAGTTAGGAAATCTTAGATGACAGTTCAACATAATTTAGCCATCAGCGCGTTGCGAAAAGCCTACGCGGAAGGCGCCATATCACCAGAGAGTTTAATGAATGATCTGCGAGAAAAAGCGGCAGAATATAAAGGTCATAATATCTGGATTCATCTGTTAAGCGAGCAAGAGCAATCACGGTTTTTGAATGCTCTAAAAGACAAAGACTCCGATACACATCCGCTGTGGGGCGTGCCTTTTGCCATTAAAGATAATATCGATCTCGCAGGTATACCTACGACCGCCGCTTGCCCAGAATTTTCATTTACGCCCGAAGCTTCTGCGCAAGTTGTTCAGCAATTGATAGACGCGGGCGCGATCCCAATGGGGAAAACTAATCTGGACCAATTCGCTACAGGCTTGAACGGCACACGTTCTCCCTATGGCGCGTGTAAGAATTCCTTTAACCCAGAATATATCAGTGGTGGCTCTAGTTCTGGGTCAGCGGTCTCAGTGGCGTTGGGTTTAGCCAGTTTCAGTTTAGGTACAGATACCGCAGGTTCGGGGCGAGTGCCTGCGTGCTTCAACAATTTGGTAGGAGTGAAACCGACGCGTGGATTGCTCTCTGCAACAGGCATGTTGCCAGCCTGTCGCAGTCTGGATTGCATGACGATCTTTACATACGACACCGATGACGCGAACCAAGTGTTGGCCGTGGCAGAAGGCTATGACGACCTAGACGGCTACAGTCGGAAGAATCCATTCCCGAATCAAGCACGAGCTTATGGCAAAACGGTCGGCGCGTTAAAGGTTGGCGTCATTCCAGAAGATCAATTGAAGTTTTTTGGCGATGAAGCTTATGAACAAGCCTATCTTTCCACCATTGGAAAACTAAAAGCGGCGGGCATTCAACTAGAGGAATTTGATTACGCACCTTTTGATGAAGCAGCCAAACTTTTGTACGAAGGTCCTTGGGTCGCTGAGCGTTATATCGCCACCCAGCCATTGATTGATGACAACCCAGACGCGATCTTTCCCGTTGTGGGTGAAATCATCGCACCCGGTGGTAAACCGCCCGCGACGGATCTATTTAAAGCGCAATACCGGCTAAACGAACTCAAACAAGTCTGCGACAAGCAGCTTGCCGCGTTTGATTGCTTACTTACCCCAACGGCAGGCAAGTGCTTCACGGTTGAAGAGATGCTCGCTGAGCCTATTTTGTGCAATAGTCAACTAGGCTACTACACCAATTATATGAACCTGTTGGATATGGCATCCATCGCCATACCAACGCAAATGGCCGCGAATGATTTGCCCTTTGGTGTCACGCTGATTGGTCCGGCGATGAGTGATCGTTTCTTACTGTCAGTCGCGCGCCGCTTGGCAGACACGTATATGCTCACACAAGGTGCGACCGGTATTGAGAAGACTTTGGCAGAAGCTACGTCCAATACGTCGCCCGCAACAATAGATGTACTTGTTTGCGGTGCGCACTTAGATGGCTTGCCGCTAAACTGGCAACTCCGTGAACGAGGTGGTGTGCTCAAAGAAACTACGCAAACTGCACCGGTATACCGCATGTACGCCTTGGCTGGCGGCCCACCTTTCAGACCCGGCTTAATTCTCGATGAAGCCAATGGCTCGGTAATTGATGTCGAGATTTGGTCTTTACCTGCCGAGTACTTTGGAAGCTTCGTTAACGGTATTCCTGCGCCACTTGGTATAGGCAAAGTACGTTTGGAAGATGGTCGACAAGTAAGTGGTTTTATTTGCGAGCCTTACGGCATACAAGGCGCGGAAGAAATTACCGCGTTAGGCGGCTGGCGGGCGTATATGGCAATAAAAAATAGCTAGGGGTATTGAGCGCCCTATATCTGAAAAGCGTGCTCTTCTTTGAACCTCTATAGATGCATCGATCAACTGTAGAAGATGTGTAAGTCGCTGTGGGTTAAGCAAGGTTATTCTTGCTTTGCCCCCTTCGAATTGATTATTCGAAAGGATAAGCCCTCTCGTTCAATATCTTGAACTTCCAAATTTAGACAGTCTGAAACCCGTAAACCACTCCCGTATATTAACGCCAAGACCAACTTATTGTGGCCAGTAAGTAGATAGCGAATTAATTGTGCTTCAGCAGCACTTAACAGAATTGGTAGGGAGGGCTGCTTAGTAGGGTGGGTATATCCGACCACACTCAGTGATGCTTGCAACACTTTGTCGTATAGAAATACTAATGCGCTTACGGCGGCTTTTTGAGTGTTAACCGAATCTTTATGAGTATCTATGCCGATGGGTAATATGCTATCGTTTTTCATGGTGCTGCCTTCCGCTATAGCAATTAACAACTATATGATGGCTCTGGTTTTGCTAACCCACGAACTAGCGGTTAGCAATCTCGTGGTTAGTCAATACGTCTAAATATCTACAACAATTAAGAGGTGTATATGTCAATTTCATTGTGGTGTCTTTTTTTCGCTGGTTTACTTCATGTTATATCAAAGACGCCTCTGGCTATTGCGCAGGCTCGAATGCCCAAAGGCTATGATAATAGCAATCCGCGCAAACAACAGGATGAGTTAGATGGCTGGGGACAACGTGCTCTAGCAGCCCACCAGAATCAAATTGAGAGCTTCCCGCTTTTCGCAGCGGGTATTCTCGTTGTTGCTGCAACAGGCGTTGAATCTACAGCCATAACCTATCTATCAATGTCATATATCTTGGCTAGAGTCCTCTATATCTACCTGTATATTAAAGATATTGCTACTCTGAGGTCTATAGCATGGAGTGTAGGTTTTATCAATTCATTAGCATTAATTTGTGGCCCGTCATGGATGTAGATATCAAAAAAATAATTAACAAACTGTTTAATGAACGCCTGCGGTTCGAGAGTTAAAACCGCTGCTTCGCAACAACGCTGTCCCACGCGCAAGGCGTTGACCGATTTGAATCTTGGTATTGTTATAACTATGAGGGTAGAACATTGAATTTTGTCATTAAAGTTTATGGGTTGCTTTGTTATCTAGTGTTTCTTGCTACGTCATTATATGCCATTGGCTTCGTTGGCAACTTTATCGTACCTAAATCCATGGATACTGCATTAGAGACATCAATTCTTCATGCATTAGTTATCGACTCTATACTTATTCTAATTTTTGGGCTTCAGCATAGTTTGATGGCTCGTGAAGATTTTAAAAATAAATTGATTAAAATTTTACCAATGCAGATAGAAAGAAGCACTTATGTGCTATGTTCGAGTTTGGCTTTGGTATTACTATTCTGGCAGTGGAGGCCGATAGGGGGAATAGTTTGGGATGTTTCAAATACGAGCATTGGGAATGTATTTATTGCTATTGGTCTTTTAGGTTGGGGAATATTGTTTGTTAGCACATTTTTACTAGACCATTTTTCACTCTTTGGATTAAGGCAGATTTTTACAAGTGGAGATAAATCTGCGGAAGTAGGAGCACTTAAAACCCCAGCTCTCTATAAATTAGTTCGTCATCCAATCTACTTTGGATTTACTCTCGCATTTTGGTTTACACCAACAATGACGTATACACATCTTCTGTTTGCAGTTGGAATGCTAGTATATACGTTAATGGGAGCGCTCTTAGAAGAGCGAGACTTGGTTAAAGTTTTTGGCGAAGAGTATAGAAAATACCAATCGAACGTTTCAATGCTAATTCCATTTTTTCCACGAAAAAGTAAATAGCTAATTTAGATAAAGAATTATGTCAATATTTGTAGTGATTAACTACTATGTTATGGCCTTGGCCAGTTTTAGTTAACCGCTACAGTTGTATATAGGAGCTAAATTTTGCTGGCACGATTAGAATACTAAACGGTATCATTTATGGGCTATCCAGCTACTACTTGGTTACCCATTAGTCATGTGGTTCAGCTCGCATATTGTAAATATAGGGCATGCCAAGTAACATTTTGAGGATGACTTTTTACTTTTTTGATCGGTATGGACACCAAGAGGTTATTAGAATGATCATGAAAAACATCAATAGTATTGCGAATTCAATTTTAGATCCGTTGATGGGGGATGTTCAGAGAGCTCAGCAAGCGTCAATTGAGCGTATTCGAAATGCTTTGTTTAACGCAGAAAGCGAAGTGATGGGGGAAATGGAGTCCATGACCCCTGATCAGCGGCTTCAGTCCGCTGAGAAAGAGTTAGATAATGCACAAGAACAAATGCTTTCCGTGATCATTAGCCTATATAAATCGCTACTCTATTTGGCTCCACCTGCTAGTGTATTGGTGGGGAAATCCGTGGAAGGGGCAAAATTTACAGTTAGCAGTATTGATGAGTTAGTGCGCGGTAAGTCCGGTCGTAATGGGGCGACAGAAAAAGAAATACATGGTGAGGTCATTGAATAGCCCTCAATTGCTAAACCTATTGCTTATCATAGGCAGAATTTAGTCGGGCGGAAGACTAGTTATCCCAGTTCTTCCGCGTCACTTAAACGTTCTTGGCGTTCTTTTTCTTCGGCGAGCGCCGCTTTAATTTCTAGAACAACCGAGTCAACGTCTGCAGCTGTGTCATCTTCTTCAAAGTAACCCGTTAGTTTTGTATCAGGGGTTAACTTCCCATCTTCATATAGATCCCACATTTCTTTAGAGTATTTTGTTTGATGCAGGTCTGGTGCAAACTGACCGTAGTAGGTAGTCATATTCTCGATATCTCGATCAAGCATCGATTGCGCATTATTGTTTGCTGCAGCGTCAACCGCTTGGGGGAGATCTATGATCACTGGGCCGTAATCATCTACTAATACATTAAACTCTGAAAGGTCTCCGTGAATAAGCCCTGCGCAAAGCATTAACATAACGTAGTGCATAATCGTGGCATGATCTTCCCGGGCTTGCTCTGCAGACATTGATACGTCGTTCAGGCGTGGGGCTACATCACCGTCGTCGTCAGTCACAAGCTCCATTAATAGGACGCCGTCAAAGCATCCATAGGGCTGAGGTACACGAACACCTGCATCGGCAAGTCGGTAAAGAGCGTCTACCTCTGCATTTTGCCAAATTTCTTCTTGCTGCTTACGACCGAATGAGGAATTCTTCCCCATCGCTCGAGCACGTCTACTATTTCGGACTTTTCGTCCTTCTTGATATTGCACCGCTTTTTTGAAGCTTCGCTTGACTGCATCTTTATAGACTTTGGCGCATCTAATTTCTGAGCCGCAACGCACGACATAAACAGTTGCTTCTTTGCCACTCATGAGCTGGCGGATGACTTCATCAACCAACCCATCTTCGACTAACGGTTGTATTCTCTTGGGAGTTTTCATAGCGCTTTTATACATGAAATTAGCGTTGGATGGAATACTGTGGCGCGAGGATGATGAAATAGGGGCTTTGTTGTAGTGGCGTATCTTGTGATACCTATTGAGGCTATAAAATATTGAAATAAAAGAAAATGTATTAGTCTTAGGTATACAAAGGTATATCTATTGACTAACTGTAAAATACCTATATAATACAAACCAGCTTGAAAGAACGTCTTATATTTATGCACACCATTTCGATGTCTCGTATTAGTAGCTCGTCCTGATTTCATAAGTAATAGCATTACATTTCAGCCAGTTCGCCGGATCTCATTAAGAGCCAAGGCTTAAATTACAAATTGAATTATTAGGATATTATTATGTCTACTACTACTGGAACAGTTAAGTGGTTTAACGAATCTAAAGGTTTTGGTTTCATCGAGCAAGAGTCTGGTCCAGACGTTTTTGCTCACTTCAGCGCTATCTCTAGCACTGGATTCAAAACTTTGACTGAAGGTCAAAAAGTTGAGTTCACTGTAACTCAAGGCCAGAAAGGTCCTCAAGCAGAGAACATCGTAGCACTTTAATTTTTTTAAAGGCTATTAGAGCTTCAATCTTCGGATTGAGGGTCTAGCTTAAACTCTCAGAGTTGAAGCACAAAAAAGGTAAGACTTTATGTCTTGCCTTTTTTTTTGGTAAGTTTTCAGGTCGTATTTAATTAAATCTTAGGGTGGCGTTATGGCGCTTCGTGACTGGCTCAACGCTGAACCGTTTACTCTCAGTATGTCTTCAGGTTTTTTTAGTTTTTTTGCGCATGCAGGTATGTTGTCTGTGCTTGAGCAGGAGCACCTCCTCCCTTCAAAAATTACTGGTTCTAGCGCGGGAGCTCTAGTGGGTGCGTGTTGGGCGTCTGGTTGTTCGTCTGCGGAGTTGCAAAATAGCCTTTTTAATTTAAACAAAAATGATTTTTGGGACCCATCGATTGGGTTGGGGTTATTGAAAGGGAATCGGTTTAGAGATTTGGTTGGGGTTGTTTGCAAAGTTGGTTCATTACAGGAATGCAGGGTGCCTGTGGCGTTGTCGGTGTTTGACTTGTTAACCCTAAATACTAAGGTTTTTAATGAAGGTGTGATTCAAGACACTGTTTCAGCTTCTTGTGCTTTCCCGTTCCTGTTTCAGCCGGTACGTATCAACAATAGGTTTTATCTAGATGGCGGAATCAAAGACCGACCCGGTATGAGTGGCGTAAACCAGGGAGAGCGAGTGTTTTATCATCATATCACCTCACGATCTCCTTGGCGGACCAAAAATAGTAAGGCGCTAAACGTCCCCTCAAGAGAAAACATGCAGACCTTAGCTATTGATGGCTTACCGCGTGTCGGTCCAGGACATATTATGGATGGTCGGCTTGCCTATGAAATGGCTGCCGAGAAAACCTTGAAGGCGCTGAATTCCCCTTTGCCTTGAATGTTATGTCGTTTCATTCTTGAGCTGCGTCAGAGTATCGAGCGTTTAAGGTCGTGGGTGTGTAATTAGAATTGTTAACTATTATTTAGTTTTGTGAGCGGTGCACTCGCCTTTATTGATGAATGTGTGCGGTGTATCAGCCACACTCTAAGAGTATATATCACAATTAATCAGTTAGTTAAGTTATTTATATAAAGTAATTTATAGGTTGTGATGGCTTTTGCTATGCGTCCAAAAGCATCTAGGTAATTACATATATTCATAAGACTTATATTGGATATATTCTCTATATATTTTATTTATTGCCTCCAATTCATTAGAATGCTCATCTGAAATAAGTAATCCAGTAGGCCAGACGACATTAATTGATTTTATAGTCTTTAAACACTATCAAATATTTATGGGCGGCTGGATACATTTACCCTCAATAGAAGGATTGATCTATGTCATATCAAGACGATATCAAAGCGGTAGCAGCAGTAGTAGAAGCTAAAGGCGATAGCTGGGCGGCAATCAACCCAGAATCAATTGCTCGTATGCGCGCTCAAAACAAATTCAAGACTGGTCTTGATATAGCGCAATACACTGCTGATATCATGAACGCTGACATGGCTGCGTTTGATGCAGATAAGACTAAGTACACTCAGTCTTTAGGTTGCTGGCACGGTTTTGTTGGCCAACAGAAGATGATCTCAATCAAGAAGCACTTCGGTGGAAAGACTGACCGTCGTTACTTGTACCTTTCTGGTTGGATGGTTGCTGCACTACGTTCTGAGTTCGGTCCTCTTCCTGATCAGTCAATGCACGAGAAAACTGCTGTTGCATCTTTGGTTGAAGAGTTATACACATTCCTACGTCAAGCTGACGCACGTGAACTAGGCGGTCTTTTCCGTGCACTAGACGCGGCCAACGAAGCTGGCGATTCTGCAAAAGCAGCGGACATTCAAGATCAAATTGACAACCACGTGACTCACGTTGTGCCAATAGTTGCAGATATCGATGCTGGTTTTGGTAACGCTGAAGCGACTTACCTAATGGCTAAGCAGATGATCGAAGCAGGTGCTTGTGCACTTCAGATCGAAAACCAAGTTGCTGATGAGAAGCAATGTGGTCACCAGGACGGTAAAGTAACGGTTCCTCACGCTGACTTTCATTCTAAGATTCGTGCATTGCGTCATGCATTCCTAGAGCTAGGTATCGACAACGGTCTTATCGTTGCACGTACTGACTCTGAAGGTGCTGGCCTTACTAAAGAAATCGCTGTTGTTAACGAGCCTGGTGATTCTGGCGATATCTATAACTCTTTCCTAGATGTTGAAGAAATCGACGTTTCTGAAATGGCTGAAGGCGATGTTGTATTCAACCGTGGCGGCAAGCTTGTTCGTCCTAAGCGTTTACCTTCTGGTCTATATCAGTTCCGTCAAGGTACTGGTCATGAGCGTTGTGTATTCGATTGTATCGGTGCTCTTAATGCTGGTGCTGACTTACTTTGGATCGAAACTGCAGTACCAACAGTACATGAAATTGCTGGTATGATGGATGACGTTCGTAAGGTTCACCCAGATGCGAAACTTGTTTATAACAACTCTCCATCTTTCAACTGGACTCTAAACTTCCGTCAGCAGACCTTTGATACTTGGACTGAAGAAGGTAAAGACGTTTCTGCATACGATCGTAACAACCTTATGGCTGCTGAGTATGACGATTCTGAATTGTCTGCAGTTGCTGATGCACGTATCAAGACTTTCCAGGCAGATACTGCTCGTGAAGCGAACGTATTCCACCACTTGATCACTCTACCTACTTATCACACAACTGCATTGTCTGTTGATAACCTAGCTAAAGAGTACTTTGGCGAGCAGGGTATGTTGGGTTATGTTGCTGGCGTACAGCGTAAAGAGATCCGTCAAGGTATCGCGTGCGTTAAGCACCAGAACATGTCTGGTTCAGACATGGGTGATGACCACAAAGAATACTTTGCTGGTGAGCGTGCCCTTAAAGCGGGTGGTGCTAAAAACACCTCTAACCAATTCTCTTAATAGTGAGTTGAGTTATCCTGCCTAAAGATTTAGGTCGGACGTGTTAAAAAAGAGGCTGAACATATGATGTGTTCAGCCTTTTTTGTGCCTGTTAAAAAGAGTAATTTTTAATTGACGTAATGTATGGAATGATAATTTACTATTTATTATGTGAATGATAGTGTGTTCCGTAATTCGTTCTATTTAGGATTATTATGGATATCAGTAGGGTAGACCTCAATTTACTGTTTCACCTTGATGTTTTGCTACGAGAGCAAAATGTCACTAAAGCCGCGAGCCATTTGGGCATAACGCAGCCTGCAATGAGCAATGGTTTAAAACGTTTAAGGCTTTTATTTGAAGACCCGCTGTTAGTTAGAACAACTGATGGCATGGCGCCTACCGAGCTTGCATTAGAACTAAAGCCTGCTGTTCGTGAAATTCTTTTTAATATTGAAAAGGTCATACAGCCGGATCGAGGGTTTGATCTGGATAGCGGCCGAGTGTTCCGTATTATGGCTAGTGACTATGCTGAATCGACATTGATTCCATCGGTGTTAAGTGTTGTTCGCCAGCGAGCCCCTAATGTAACGCTTGATATCCTAACCCCCAGTGATGTTTCATTTGAAGATGTTGAGCAGGGCCGGGTAGACATGGCTATTAATCGTTTTGATACACTGCCTCAGTCATTCCACCAAAAAACAATTTGGACGGATACGTTTTCATGTTTAATGAATATGGACAATGAGATTGCCGATAACTTTACGTTAGAAAACTATTTGGCCGCTAGCCATATCTGGGTGAGTAAAACAGGTTTTGGTGTCGGTGTAGGGATGAATCCAAAAGATGTTCAGCGGTTAGGTTGGGTCGATGAAGCGCTAAATGAAATTGGGTTTAAACGAAACATTAGTGTGTTTACACGTCACTATCAGGTGGCTATGTTACTGGCGCAGCAACATGACCTGATTGCAACGTTGCCTAGCAAAGCTGCCCGTTTGAACAATGAAAGTTCGAAATTAGTCTCAAAGGAACCTCCGTTTTCGATCCCCGCCTTCGACCTAAAAATGGCATGGAGCCCTTTACTTCATCATAATGCTGGACACCAATGGTTAAGGCGCTTGATTGTTGATGTCGCTAATAATGGAATTGAGTAATGTGGGGACTGGTTTAACGGCTCAATTCATGAGTCGTCCTTGTTTTTCACATCGCAATTAAGTCAAAGCCATCGCTTGCCGCATGTAATGCATAGACTCAGGCATGTTGCTGGGTTCTCCATAATTTTGACTGTTAATTAAAACTGATACGTTGACTATACTAGCTATTAGTATTTCGTAAATTGAGGCTGAGTCGTAGTACGTTATTAAAACTATTCGCCCTATACGACAGTCTGATTACTCTGTGTTGATTTTTATTGCTGAGGAGTCTGGGCGTGATTATATTTTGAGAAATTTTAAGTATTGCTCGACTGTAAAAGAGAGGCTATATGATGAGCCAAAAAGTTAATGAGTTATTTGATCGTTTGTGGAAGCAATACATCGAAATAACGCCCTCTGCTAATAAAATTCATAAGGTGTTAGGAGGTGGCTCCGAGCTTATTAATGATCATGTTGCGCTTCGGACATTTAATATACCCAATATTAACCTAGAGGTGTTGGCTACGTTCTTTATTGAAATGGGTTATCAAGAGAAAGGACAGTATGAGTTCAAGTTTAAAAAGTTAAACGCAAAACACTTTGAACATCCTGATAAAACGTTGCCTAAGGTATTTATTAGCGAGCTAAGGCTGGAGTTGTGCTCTGATAACCTAAATGACATCGTGAGCCGGTTGGTGTCACAAATAGATGATGTTGCTCTGATCGACAATAGCTTTCTCTATTCTGGTACTCATTGGCAGGTGAGCTATCAGGACTATTTGGCGTTACTTGATGAAAGTGAATATGCCGCTTGGATGGCTGCGTTTGGTTTTAGGGCGAATCATTTTACTGTGAGCGTTAACCTTCTGAAAGGTTACGAAACATTGCATGGAGTAAATCAAGCGCTAAAAGATAATGGGTTTGTGCTCAACACATCTGGGGGGGAAATTAAAGGGTCTGTTGGTGTGATGTTAGAACAGTCTTCTACACTGGCAGATCAACACCTAATGGCCTTTTTAGATCAGAACAAAGAAATCCCCGGATGTTTCTATGAGTTTGCATATCGCTATCCTCAAGAAAATGGGTCTTTGTATCAAGGATTTGTAGCCGCCTCTGCTGATAAAATATTTGAAAGTACTAACCGTCGTTAGTACTTGTTGTGACAGAGGGCGTGTGTAATTTAGTCTATTAGATAAGGTTAAACAGGTTGATGTTTTACCTTATCTAATAACGTCACTTTACGTAATTTTCTTAGCGGACTTACGTTTGTTAGCGACGATCTCTGTTCCCATGTCAGGCGCCATAACCACCTTTTCTAACTCTTCGAACTCTTCATAGATAAAGTGTCCAAGTACATTGAGGTCAGGTAAATAATCAGATGCTGCGATAATGCCAAAATCAAGTTTTCCGTTATAGGAAAACATGGTGACATTAAGTCGGTGGCCTGGGCCTAGAGTACTAACAGGGTACCAACCTAATAACTCCGCACCTTCAAGATAAAGTGCCTTATTGGGGCCTGGTACATTTGACACAATAGTATGAGATAGTGGCGGCACGAGCCCGGAAACCTTAGCTGAATCTGCTAGTTGGGCAAGCCCATTGGTGACTAACGAATAGGCTTGGATACTGACAGCAGGGGAGTCATCAATTTGATGACGCACTGCTTGTAATGAAACACCGATTTCTCTAAGGCGGATAATCGGGTCGTCTGTTTTTGGGGCTAGTTTAGTGGCCACTAGACCTATGTGGTTGCCGCCTACTTTTGCATCTTCCTTGCGCAGACTTACTGGCATGGTAATGGTTAGTGTTCCGTCTAAGGGGTTGCCTATGTGCTCTAGGTAGCGGTGAAGAGCGCCATCTAGGCAGGTCAAGGCTATATGGTTAAGTGTGTTTCGTGTGATTTTACGCAAATGGTTAACGCGGTCTAACGGCAGCGAAGCAGATGTAAATGATCGCTTGGAGGTGACGCTGCCCGTTAGTGGTGATATAGCAGAGGTGAAGGGTAACGATATGGCATTTTTCGTTAGACCCATTGCTTCTAGGCATAGTTGAGTTGATATTCGGGATAAACCGTATACGGCTTTAGCATTACCTGTTGCCGCACCGAGCACTTTGTTCATCAGAGTCGGCTTTGGTCTGCCTGACTTCTTATTATAGGGGTTGTCTTTCATTGCCCAAAATGGAGGTCTTCCTGTTTCAGATGCGCTACTGCTTAGGCTTCGCTCCATTATCTTGCCTGCTGAAATGCCGTCCAATACTGAGTGGTGAAAGCTGAAGTAGATAGCAAAACGATCTTTAGATAGACCTTCGATAAAAAAGCATCTCCACATGGGCTTTGAACGATCGAGGTTTGCTTCGTGAAGCCCGGAAATGAGGTTATACAATTCTTCACGGCTACCTTCTTGTAGTGTTATAAATTCAACATGATCGCTGGCTTTAAAGTCCTTATATTCCGTCCAATAAGGAGATAATGGATTTTGGTCGTTTAGTTTAAGGTTGTAAGGCGCGCAAGCATCGTTTTCTAGTGACCACGTATCCGCTAGGCTTTTAACAAAATTATCTGCCACTCCTTTTGGCTTTTGGTAAATTTGTAAGCCTGCAATGTGTTTAGGGCTGTTTTTTGTTTCTGTCACTATAAAACCATTATCAACTACGGAAAGATAACGCTTTTTGTCCATTGTGTGAGTTTCCTGTTCGATCTTTTATTATCAGAAATGTTGAGATTACTCTTGAATAGCAGTCCACCTATTGGAGATAGTGGGGGTGCAAGTATAGTCAGTATTTTAAAGAGAATAAATGGGTAGGTATTGACTAAAATTAGCAGTAATTGACAGCGCACGCCAACCAGGGCCTTTATCAAAGAATATGGTTCGGTATTTGGGCTTTATATTGACTAATGGGTAGGCAGGTTTCGTCCCAGCCTAATGATTGCAAGGCGGCTATGAAGTCTTGTTGCAATGGTGCATAGAGATCTAATGGTTTGTGAGTGATAGGGTGCTGGAGCTTTATGGAAATCGCTGCCAATAAGAGTCTGTGGCTATCATGGTGTTCAGAAAAGGCTCTATTGAGGTTACCTTTGCCATGCTTTGCATCACCAATAATAGGGTGGCTAATATGTTTGAGGTGCTTACGTATCTGATGGGTCCGACCGGTTTGAGGGTAGGCGAATATCAGCGAATAGCGAGTAGAAGGGTATCGGTCGATAGAGTATGGGCATTCGGTTGTATTTAAGCGCCTGTAAAGAGTGAGTGCGTCTTGTGGTGCTCTTTTCTCAACCACTTTCTTTTGATGTTTAAACATTGCGGTTTCTTTTAAGGGGTGCCGGATGATACCGCCAAGGCGTGTATGGCCGCGAACTATTGCTAGATATGTCTTCTTTACATGGTTGTTGGAAAATTGCTCTCCGATTAGTTTGGCTATTTCGGCTGAGAGGGCAAATAACAATAACCCTGAAGTAGGTTTGTCTAATCGGTGGACGGGGTAGACCCATTGGCCAATTTGGTCCCTTAGGATCTTCATAGCGTAACGGGTTTCATGTTTGTCAATGGGGCTTTTATGAACGAGTAACCCGGATGGTTTATTAACCGCAACGATATGTTGATCAATATATATGATATCCAGTGTTTCTTGTTCCATAGCTACGTGGTTGCCGTATATGTTGTATTAATTGGTCAGAATATGATGAATTGGCATGATAAACTTTGGTTTACATAATAGAATGGTAACAGTTTTTAAGACCAGTCGTCTTAACTTAGATTTATAGCCTTTTTGAGAGTAAGTAATCTGGTATGGCCGAGCAGGAAAGCAAGAAAATAGTTGAAGTCAACTTACCGGTCCTTAAACAGCGCACGGACAGTGTCTTAAAAGGTGCGGGCGGCTTTGCGGTGAGTACTGTTAAGTTACCTAAGGCGTTTTGGCCTGTAGCGCAGTTGTTGATACGTGAAAACAATATCACCCGTGAAGAGTTAGCCAGTGACCTGGATAATTTATTTGAGGTGCTATATGAGCATCCTTTATCTGAACATTCCCGTTCATTTACTACGTATTTAAGAAAATATAAGCTGCTTCCGAATGAGGAATCGACAGAAAATCTTATTCGTTTTCTAGTCAAGCAGGTGGTTGCGCGCAGTCCGGTTGAAATCCCAGATGTTATTGTTGAAGAGTTTTGGTCATTCTTTCAAGAGCTGATTAGTGCACCAGAGCTAAAAGGGTTAGTTGAGTTAAACCTCGATATTGTACGCTTGGTGTTAAGAACCTATGAACCACTGCTAGTTGAGCTCGTCAATAAAGTTAAACAAATACGTAAGGTTAACCAGATTGCGGCATCAGATATGATGCAAAAATCTCAAGTGTTAAGAGGCGATCTTCGTATCCTAAGGCGCCAGATTAAAGCCATTCGTTATATCAAACCGTTCTTGCAAACAGACCCTAAAGACTTCTCTGCTCAGGCAGAAATAATATCCAAAATGGTACGTGAATTTGGACCGTTATTTATAAAAATGGCGCAAGTAGCGGCGGCCAATGCTGACCTATTACCAGAAGAAATAGCCTCAGAGTTGAGAGTTTTTCAGGAAGACGTCGAACCGATGCTGCCAGAAGATGTTCTTCAGGCGTTTATGGAAGTGTTTGGTAAGCCTCCGCAAGAAATCTATTTTAATTTTGATATCGACAAACCTCTTAAATCAGGCTCAATTGGGTCAGTCTATCTGGCTAAAAAACCGATGATTAAGAACGGAGTTGAGGTTTTAGTGCCAGTGATTGTCAAAGTCGCTCGACACAATCTTGAACGTGAATTTCAAATGGGATCGTTAGCCATTGAGCTAATGTTGATGAGCAGCCAATACTGGGCGCCTCATTCGAAATTGTTGCCATTTTTGTCAGCCATGTCTGAACAGATTAAAGAATTTACTAAAGGGTTTGAGCAAGAACTCAATTTTGAAGATGAGGCGATTATACAACGTCGTTTTGTTGACCGGTCACAGAAATCTAACGTCTGGCATGTTCCTCAACTGTATTTTTCGTCAGGTAGAATTCTGGAGATGGAATTTCTTGATGACGCGATGGCGATTAAACAAGCCATTAACCAGCATGAAGGTAAGAGCCGTAGCCGCTTTCAGCGAAAAGTGGCTGAGAACTTCCTATTTACGATTCTAGAGCATTTGATTGTTCATCAAGAGTTTCACGGCGACCTACATCCCGGCAATATAATGGTTGATGCGGATGCACAACTTTACCTTATTGACTGGGGTAATGCGGTTGATATGAACGGTAAGTGGGCGTTAATCTGCAATTACCTGACATCAGTGTTAGCAGGTGATACCGATAGCCTGACAAAGGTTCTGATCGAAATGAGTACCGACCCAGAAGGTAATCAACTGCAATTCGCAGAGATAAAAAACGCACTGGACGAAACCTTAGCCAAAAAACAAATCACGCCCCTCGATAGACGAGTTGCGTTCACACTGTACCGTGAAGGACAGGAAGGTCTTCACCGCCGGTTTCAGGCAGCGTTGCAGTTGGTGTCGAATACTTATCAGTTAGGGCTTGTCATGCAGAGTGATTACTTGCATTTGTCTCGTTCTATTGTTGCCATGGCGGGTACGTATCTCAATATGTACAAAGGCGTATCAAAGCTGACCATGACAGCTGACTTGATCAAAGATCTTTCACTCTTTCCTGCAAACTTGCTTAAAGACCGCCTTTCGCTTAAGCGAGATGAAGTACGACGCATTTTAACAGTAGGCGAATGATGAGTGCTTCGGTTATAGCGGATGATTCGTTTCAGTTAATTGAGTTAAATGATCAGTTTATTGTTATTAATAAGTCACCGGGCGTATCGTTTCATACTGAAAATGATGTTTTGGGGATCGTTGAGCGAGTAAAGGCGGCGCTTGGCCTAGAAGCGCTTTATCCGGTACATAGGCTCGACAAAATCACCTCTGGACTGTTGGTGTTGGCTAGAACGCCAGAGGCCAATAGCAAGATATCGATGCTATTTCGTGAGCGGAAGGTAGATAAATATTATTTGGCTATATCAGACCGGAAACCCAGCAAGAAACAGGGAATGATCAAGGGTGATATGGTTCGATCTCGTCGTAGTATGTGGAAGCTTACAAAAACGTTAGAAAATCCTGCTATTACTCAGTTTTTCTCAATCTCTTTGGAGCCGAGTAAGCGCTTGTTTTTGGTGCGACCTAAAACCGGAAAAACTCACCAAATACGCGTGGCGATGAATAGCTTGGGGGCGCCGGTACTAGGAGACCCTCTATACAATACCGAATCAATCAAGAGCATCTCAAGAGGCTACCTTCATGCTTACGCTATTCGGTTTAGTTTGAATGGTCATGATTTTTGTTTTGTGAGTGAGCCTACGGTTGGGGAGTGTTTTTTGTCGGAATCGTTTAAACAGGCTATTAAGGCATACGCCCAACCTTGGTTATTAGCGTGGCCAGGGAGTTAGTGCGGCGTCATACCAAGCGAGTATGTTTATATCGCCTTGGTTTTCTTTTCTCCGCATCGGCTGCATTCATAAAGGGTGATTAACTTCCCTTGCTTAACATCAAACTGTTTCCCTTTAATGATGACCCATTTATGAAAACCGCTCTTACATAAGGTTTTGCCTTTATGTTTGTCTTTGGGAGAAGGGCGTTTGAACTGAATAACGTTGGACATAATAGCCGCCTGAAAATGGAACGCCTGATCATTTTGCTGGCCTATTATGACCTTAAGTAATAGCAGAGGCTACTTTTCGTAGATCTGATGTGTTAAAAATACCGGTAAACTGATTCCTATTCAATAACAATAAAATGCTAACACCAGACTACCTATATCAAAAGAGCTTTTGCCCTTAATGTTGAATCGACAGTCCAAGGTTATCTTCTCGATCTTGTTGGTCGTCAGTATATTGCTGCACGGTCTGGTGTGGTGGTGGGTTGATATAAAAGAATTGTTTAAACCAGATCCACTGGATGACTCGACAACAGTTCAGGTAACACTTCAGCAGCCTAAAGCCTTGCCTGCGCCGCCTGAAAAGAAGCCGCCAGCTGAACAGCCAAAACCTAAGCCAAAACCCCAAAAACCGAATCCTCCTGAAGAAAAAATAAAAGAAGCGGTTGAAGAGGAGCGGCATCTCCCTATGCATAATGCTGACACGTTTGCGTCTTCTAATAATACTGACCAAACCGCTAATAAGATTAAGCCAGATGAACATGTTGATAACGATGAGCTAGATGTACTCGGTGATAAAACCAAAGAGAATAAAAAAGAAGAACTAAAAGCCGATAAAACAGCGCGTGCTAAAGCCAAAACCGTTGTCTCAAAGGATCAGCTCGGAGAGAAAAAGTCTAAAAACACCGATATAAAACCGGATATAGACGAAACGAATAGCGAGAAGAAAAGTAAGCAGGTTTATAGTGAAAATCAGTCTGATAAACTTAAAATGCAGAACCTTTATCTCGAACGTATGATGAAGCAAATCACCGAAAAGCTTGTAGCCCCTCGTAAACCAGTTCGGTCTGGTAGGGGGGCCATCAGTCTCGTATTGGGTAATGACGGCTATCTGGTTGAAGCCAAAATAACCCAAAGTAGCGGTGACTTTACCCTCGATTTATCAGTGCTTGAGGCGATTAAGCGTGTTCACCGTTACGAAGTCCCCAGCTCAAAAATTGTCGCAAATAAATACTATACTCAACTGATTATTCGTTACAACGAAACTATTTTCGATCAATAGCGGCTACCTATGCACTGTAGTCATTCACACCGAGCATCTAGCTTTACATAATTTCTTGAATTTAAAGAGCCTAAATCTGTAATTCAGTTATAATCCTCCTTTTGTCATTCGCGAGATCTCTTCATGCAAAACACCTCTCAGGTTGTGGCTAGAAACCTTAATTTATTCGACGGGTCATCTTTGTTGATTGTCGGCATGCCTGATGATGATTTGTTATCTCAGTTGGACTACACTCAGGCGTTTACGTGGGATTACGCAGTATATTCAACCTTAAGTCAGGCCGGTTTTACTAACCTGTCTTGGGGCGCTGAAATTGAATCAGATCAGCGGTATAAACAAGTGTTGATGTTTATGCCCAAATCTAAGCCTGAACTTGATCTATTGTTTGCCATGGTCTCTTCTAAAATGGCGATGGGGGCAGAGCTATTGTTAGTGGGTGCCAAGAAAGAAGGCATTAATAGTGTGGCTAAAAAACTAACATCGGTAGGTGATCAACCTGAAAAGCTCGATATGGCGCGGCATTGTCAGCTTTGGAGCGTTATTAAAACCGTTGAGAGCAAACCGTTTGTATTAGATGACTGGCTCGAAGAGTACCCATATAGCGCGGCTGAAGATACATTAACGGCAGTATCCATTCCTGGCGTGTTTAGTCATGGTCGCTTAGACGACGCGACGGCCTTGCTGCTTGATAATCTGGGTAAAATACCTACCGGCAGGATTCTCGATTTTGGGTGCGGCTGTGGTGTGCTAGGTGCCATGATTGCAAAAAGAAACCCCGAGGCGATGGTCGAGATGGTCGACATCAACGCATTATCGTTATATTGTGCAGAAAAAACCTTAGCGCGCAATAACCTTAAAGGTAAGGTGTACCCATCCAATGGCCTTCGTGATGTGACGGGACGTTTCAATGCTGTATTTACCAATCCTCCTTTTCATAGTGGTGTTAAAACCAATTACAGTATCACCGAAACATTCATTCGCACACTGCCAGATCATATGACCAAAAACGCGCCTTTGCGTTTGGTTGCCAATAGCTTTTTAAAGTACTCGCCTCTAATAGACGCTGCGTTAGAGCGTTATGCTGTCGTGACTGAGAACACTAAATTTAGAGTCTATAAAGCGTTTAGGTAGGCGTAGCCATGAACAAGTATGAACATACTCAGGATCGCAATTTTGATGGGTTGGCTGAGCACTTCAAGAAAAAAATATATGGCTCATCAAAAGGTGAAATTCGGCTTCAGTTATTATGGGAGGACCTTGAAGAGAACCTGCTGAATAGCCTAGAAGGAAACTCTCGCCTATCGGTGCTCGATGTAGGAGGCGGGATCGGTCAAATCTCTGCAAAATTGGCTAATGAAGGTCACAATGTTACCGTGACTGACGTATCGAAAGATATGCTTGAACTGGCAAAAGTTCACTTTAGGGAAGAGAGAGTTCCAGCAGAAAACTTTGAGCTTGTTAATGCTGCAATTGATCAACTATCACAAACAATAACAGCGCCCTCCGACTTAGTAATGTTTCATGCGGTACTTGAATGGTTAGCAGAGCCAGAAGCAGGCTTAACCTGTGCAATGGAGGCCGTCGCTGAGGGCGGTTATCTATCGTTGATGTTTTACAATAAGCACTCAGTGATTATGAAAAACTTGCTCAAAGGAAATTTCAGAAAAGTTATTTCCAATGACTTTGTCGGTGAAAAAGGTGGCTTGACGCCTATTAGCCCATTAGATCCTATTGATGTTTATGGCTGGCTCGATGCTGCCGGCTTCGATATTATCAGCAAAACCGGCATCAGAGTTGTTAATGATTACCTAAATAGAGATCTTCAGGCGCGTCGTAGTTATGAGGATATATTGCATATGGAGAAGTTGTTGTGTCGTCAAGAGCCTTACTTATCGTTAGGTCGTTATATCCATGTGATTGCGCGAAAGAAAGGGTCTTTTTCTTAGCGCTTCACATTCTGGCCCAGACTTCAACTCGGCCGTTTTTGAAAACCCCCATATCACCGTCACTTGTTGCAAGAGGCATATATTGACCATAACCGGTATAGGCTTTTATTATCTTACCTTTCTTTTTAATAGCTTTCTTTACCGAAAGAACCCTGAGCTCAGAAATTAATTGAGCTCTAAGCTCATTAGATTGTTTATCTGAGTAGCCAATCAGCATAATATTTTCGTTAGGAATGCCCTTGTTCTTTCAATAAGCGAAAACCATGTTTGGGCCCAGTTCTGCGCCGATAGTATTTGAGCCGTGTATCTTAACAAGGTATTCGGTACGTAAATCCTGCTCAGTTAGAGGTATAAGAGGGGAAGAGCTCTGATAGGCTGTTAGATGACTAGAAAATAACAACGGTATTAACTTGTGAAATTGGATACCTACAAAATCATGAAGGAATTGATGATTCTGCAGGCGAGGGTCTCGTAGGGTGAAATTATTACAAAAATGTTACAGCGTTAATAACATATTGATTTAATTTGTAAAAAATACTCGATGACACTAGTTTGAGTCATACTCTTTAAGCTTTTCGATAGTTTGAAGTCGTGCTTCACGGCGAACGGCTGCTTGTTGGAATCTTCTCTTCTCAAGTTCTGTTTCGGCTGTCAAAGAAGGGACTTTTGCGGGTTTGTTGTTCTTATCTAATGCTACGAATGTAAAATAGGCGGATAGAATGTGCTTACTATCGCCGGTATAGCTATTTTCGGCTTCCACTTTTACGCCTACCTCCATAGACGAACTCCATGCTCTATTGATGGAAACTTTAAATATGAGAGTGTCATTCTCTTTTGCCGGAGCCATAAAATGAATAGAATCTACTGAGGCTGTGACACAAACGTAACCGCTATGCCTTTCTGCAACCACAAGAGATAGGCGATCACATTTTGACATGATCATGCCTCCAAAAGCGGTACCGTGGGCATTCAGGTCATTTGGAAAGACTTTATAAACATGCCCCTCGATCGAAGAGCCTGAAACAGTTTTTGAAATTTGTTGAGACATATATTGTCCTGAATGATGATAACCATATAGGCAGTTCTGGAAGACTCTACTAAAATAGTCTTTGATAATGGTAAATATAATATTGTACTGTACCCATATATAGATAAATTCTAAAGGTAGTTTGGACGTTAAACCACACAGGAACGCAAATGCTCAACCCATTCCCTCAAGATAAAAAGCTTCTTCCGACTATCGAAACAGCTCTGCCTGGGCGAGCAAAAGAAATGTTGGTTGACCCTGTTCATTTTGTTACTGGCAACACGGTTAAGGTACCTTTTCCTCAATACTGTGATCGTGCTATTTTTGGGTTAGGGTGTTTTTGGGGGGCTGAAAAAAAGTTTTGGTCAATTGAGGGGGTTTATTCTAGCGCAGTAGGGTACACAGGGGGTGTTACGCCTAACCCAAACTATGAAGAAACGTGTACCGGGCTTACCGGACACAACGAAGTAGTGCTGGTAGTGTATGACACTCGGAAGGTTAGTTATGGCGAATTATTAAAGGTGTTTTGGGAATCTCATGACCCTACTCAAGGGATGAGGCAAGGGAATGATATCGGCACTCAGTATCGTTCTGGAGTGTATTGCTATTCAGACGCTCAGCAGGAGATGGCGGTTGAATCAGCTACACATTATCAAGAAATGCTAAAACGGTCTGGACGAGGTGTTATTACTACAGAGATACTGCCTGCTGCGGAATTTTATTATGCAGAAACCTATCACCAGCAGTATTTAGCGAAGAACCCTCAAGGTTATTGTGGTCTTGGCGGAACGGGAGTTTGTTACGAAGACTAAACAGCAGACAAAAAAAAGCCCCTGGGGTTAGGGGCAAACATTCTCTAGCAACCATAGGTGTTGCTAGTGAGGGGTAGATCGTCATACGGGTGGTACAAAATACCTAAACCTTCATTAAGTCAGGTTAATTAATAACCTTACTTTTAAATTCGTTTGCTTTTTCAAGTAAAGACTTTAGTTTTTCATCTACTGTAGATAGGTACCCATCAATCGCGGGCTTTAGGTCTTTATTAAACTTAATTTCAGCTTGTAGCTTTGCATAAGCGCTCATCATTGCTGCATTCCACGATAGTTGCTTACGAGTATCATAGGTGGCAGAATCAAGGTTAAGTATCAGCCGCTTAAGTGTCGGGTTGTGCTCTCGTATCTCCGCAATCACTCCTGCTACCGTCTTTTCTTCAGTTGTATCAGAACCGAGTTGACTCAATACTTTTTTGCCTTCCTTTGTCGCCTTATCTAACTGGGGCTTCAACTTAGAATGGATTTTTTCGCCAACTGATTGAACCTGCTTTATTTGAGTTCTAAATGCTTCTTGAATCATTAAACGCCCCAGTGTTGTATCTCCAAATAGATGGTAGGTTGCTCGCCGTTATAAGCCCTATGAGGAGATGTTAGGGGATTAAATTAGAGTATTCATCCTAATTTAATTGTTTAACACAACTAAATAACATCATGTCCACTTTTCTGTTTAAATGCTTTTTACTGGTGCTGTGCACTGGCGTTATTTCATTATTGGTGCGATTCACTATTGATTATAATATATATGCTCTGTAGTGGTGCGTTATATTTGTTGACTGCGGTGTAGTGGTGCGCATAGTGTGGGTGTGTTCGTTTATGGATGTTGGTTGTGTTAGGTAACTTAATGTTATTAAACACTATTAGTTAATATGGACTAGAATCTGATGAATAACTCAAATAAGTGCATACAGGTTTATAAATGTACTGATAAAAATCATAATTAGGTTTGGGTCTCTAGGAGAGATAGGAATGAAAAAACTAACTGCTTCAATTTCGGGCATAGCGGCAGCAGCAGCGCTTACGTTTTCTGCTTCTCACGTTATCGCAGCTGACGATACAATTAAAGTCGGTATTTTACACTCGCTGTCAGGCACCATGGCGATCAGTGAAACGACGTTGAAAGATACAATGTTAATGTTAATAGAAGAACAAAATGCAAAAGGTGGATTGCTCGGTAAGAAACTTGAGCCTGTTGTTGTCGATCCTGCTTCTAATTGGCCTTTATTCGCAGAAAAGGGTAGAGAGTTAATCGATAAAGAAAATGTTTCCGCCATTTTTGGTTGCTGGACCTCTGTTTCTCGTAAATCTGTTCTTCCTGTAGTAGAAGAGTTAAATAGCCTTCTATTCTATCCGGTACAGTATGAAGGTGAAGAGTCATCTAAAAACGTATTCTATACCGGTGCAGCGCCAAACCAACAGGCCATTCCGGCGGTTGATTACTTGATGAATGACTTGGGTGTTAAGCGTTGGGTTTTAGCGGGTACCGATTATGTATACCCTCGTACCACCAACAAAATTCTTGAAGCGTACTTAAAAGCAAAAGGCGTGAAAGAAGAAGATATTATGATCAACTATACCCCATTTGGTCACTCAGATTGGCAGAGTATTGTATCTGATGTTAAGAAATTCGGTTCAGCGGGCAAGAAAACAGCCGTTGTTTCGACTATCAACGGTGATGCAAACGTTCCATTCTATAAAGAGCTTGGAAACCAAGGCATTTCGTCAGAGCAGATTCCAGTGGTTGCGTTTTCTGTGGGTGAAGAAGAGCTTTCGGGTATAGACACCAAGCCACTAGTTGGTCACTTGGCTGCGTGGAACTACTTTATGAGTGTTGAAGATGATACTAACGAAGCATTCATCGAAAGCTGGCAGGAATATATCAAAAATGATGAGCGTGTAACGAATGACCCTATGGAAGCACACTACATCGGTTTCAATATGTGGGTTGAAGCTGTAGAGAAGGCTGGAACGACTGACCCTTCTGTTGTTCAGGATGCGATTATCGGTGTAGCAGTACCTAACTTAACCGGTGGTATTTCAGCAATGATGCCTAACCACCATGTGACTAAGCCAGTTCTCATTGGTGAAATTCAGGATGACGGTCAGTTTCAGGTTGTATGGCAGACAACTGGCAATGTAGCCGGTGATGCATGGTCTGACTTCTTGCCTGGTTCAAAAGACATTATTTCTGACTGGAGAGCGCCACTTTCTTGCGGTAACTATAACGTTAAAACAGCTAAGTGCTCAGGTCAGAACTTTTAATCTGTGATCACTAATTATTAGTAATGCACTGCAGGCCACTACTTGAGTTTAAGTAGTGGTCTTTTACATTTTCACCCTCTAAAGCTGGCAGCAATAGCGAGCAGAGTGATTGATTAGGGAAAATGAGATGTTTTGTCTTAGAAAGTACGACTTAGCAAAATGTAAATCACCAATTAGATTCATTAACATCGTGATGCTGCTCGCTGTCATGATGTGTTCTTCGACTGTATGGTCCGATACGTTTTTTGACCAGTCGATGAGCAAGTTACTGGGGAAAAATTTTAAGAGCGTTACTCAAGGGGTCGAATTATTAGCCAAGAGTAATGATGAGCGAGCGGAGCAGGTATTGCAGACGCTGCTAGCAGGCGACCTTTATCGTCTAAAGAAAGAAAAAAGACTCGTTACGATTCTAGAAGAGCGGGGTAAAGGGTATTTAGTCACTGATATATTAGTCGCAGATAAAACCTATGAGGTAACCAGTAAACGAAAAATTAAGCGTGTGGCTATTAATAATACACTGCGTACCAAGATAAAAGCTGCGATTGCACAAATACAGCTAACGGATACGGACCCAACCAAACGAAGTGCGGCTGTTGTTAGTTTGTTTGATGTGGTTGATGACAGCCAGATTGCATTATTTGAAAAGATGTATGAGCACGAAAAAAATGACAGGGTACGATCGCTCATCGCATTTGGGGTTGCTATTGGTCATTTGAAAACAGGGTCGGTGGTCGAAAAAATCACTGCAATTAAAACTCTGGAAGATAGCTTAGAGCCTGCAGTAAGAAATGCCTTACAAGCAACCGCGGATAACGAAACCGATAAAAGTGTTGCTGCTGCTGCGACCAAAGCATTGGGTAAAATTGACCAGAAAATAGATAACTACGCGCTAATGGAAACACTGTTCTTTGGTTTGAGTCTTGGTTCGGTGTTGGTTCTTGCAGCTATTGGCTTGGCGATTACTTTCGGCGTTATGGGTGTTATCAATATGGCGCATGGTGAGCTGATTATGTTGGGTGCCTATACCACCTATGTTGTCCAGTTAATTATGCCAAATAACATTGGCGCATCACTATTTGTAGCAGTGCCTGCTGCGTTTTTGGTGTCTGGTTTAGTAGGTATAGCGATAGAGCGCGGTGTCATCAGACACCTTTATGGTCGTCCCCTTGAAACCTTATTAGCCACATTTGGTCTCAGTTTGATCTTGCAACAAACAGTGCGTACCGTTTTCTCGCCTCTCAACCGAAGTGTAGAAACACCGGACTGGATGAGTGGGGCGCTTGAGATTAATCCTGTTTTCTCCATTACGTTCAACCGTCTCTATATTATTATCTTTTGTTTGATCGTATTTGCCATGCTGTTCTTTGTTTTGAAGAAAACCACATTAGGGTTAAAGGTTAGGGCGGTATCCCAAAACCGAGCAATGGCTCGCGCTATGGGGGTAAGGTCTGAATGGGTTGATGCATTAACATTTGGTTTAGGGTCAGGCGTCGCCGGAGTAGCAGGTGTTGCGTTAAGCCAGTTGACCAATGTCGGGCCCAATTTGGGGCAAGCCTATATCATTGACTCCTTTATGGTCGTGGTATTTGGAGGGGTTGGTAATCTCTGGGGAACCTTAGTGGCGGGTATGTCGTTAGGGGTAGCCAATAAAATACTGGAGCCTATGTCTGGTGCCGTATTAGCGAAAATTTTAGTTCTGATTTTTATTATTCTCTTCATACAGAAAAAACCTCGTGGGCTTTTTCCTCAAAAGGGCCGTGGAGCGGAAGGGTAAATTATGCATACTGATAAACAATTATTTGATAGGAAGTCTCAAGTATTTTTACTGGTTCTTGCCGTCGTAACGGTTGCTGTGCTGGGTTTGAATATACTTGTGCCAGAAGGGAGTGCCCTTCATGTTTCAACCTATACCGTAACGTTACTGGGTAAGTATTTAACGTTTGCATTACTGGCGATAGCGGTTGACCTCGTATGGGGCTATATGGGGATTTTGAGTCTTGGACACGGTGCGTTTTTTGCCTTAGGCGGTTACGCAATGGGTATGTACCTAATGAGGCAGATTGGTGACCGTGGTGTTTATGGCGACCCTATCTTACCTGACTTTATGGTCTTTCTAGACTGGAAAGAACTTCCTTGGTTTTGGCAGGGCTTTGATATGTTCTGGTTTGCCATGATTATGGTGGTTTTAGTACCGGGAATTTTAGCCTTTGTATTTGGTTGGTTGGCATTCCGTTCCCGTGTAACGGGTGTTTACTTGTCTATTATTACTCAGGCAATGACCTATGCGCTTATGTTGGCGTTCTACCGAAATGAAATGGGCTTTGGTGGTAATAATGGGCTCACTGACTTTAAAGATATTCTAGGCTTTAGTTTGCAGTCTAATAGTACTCGGCTAACGCTGTTTGCGCTCTCTGCTGTGTTTTTGGCGTTGGGCTATATTGCGTGTCGTTATATTGTGACGTCTAAGTTAGGGCGTGTTTGTATGGCGATACGTGACTCTGAGGATCGTACTCGCTTTATTGGTTACCGCGTCGATAAAGTTAAGCTTTGGGTATTTGTCTTTTCTGCCGCGTTAGCAGGAATTGCGGGGGCTTTATATGTACCTCAAGTCGGTATTATTAACCCTAATGAGTTTTCACCCCTTAACTCAATTGAGTTAGTGGTTTGGGTTGCGATTGGTGGGCGGGCAACGTTATATGGTGCTGTTATCGGAGCCGTTGCAGTGAACTATGCTAAAAGCTATTTCACCGTTGCGATGCCAGAGGTTTGGCTATTTGCTCTAGGTGGCTTGTTTGTGCTCGGTACACTTTACCTTCCAAAAGGAATAGCTGGGCTTATGAATCGTAAGGAGGCTGTCGCATGAGTATTTCTATTCCGTCTTATTTAGACTCTATTCGACACCGTGACCGTGTCTTTGATTTTATGGCGCCTCAGGCAGGTGATCGCCTCGAGATCAAAAACGGCTGTATGCTTTATGTTGAAGATGTCAGCGTTAGTTTCGATGGATTCAAAGCGATTAACAACCTGAACTTGTACATTGATGAAGGTGAGCTACGTTGTATTATCGGGCCGAATGGCGCAGGTAAAACAACGATGATGGATATCATTACCGGTAAAACTAAGCCTGATACGGGATCTGCTTACTTTGGCCAAAAAATTAATCTTTTGGAGATGAGTGAGCCTGAAATCGCACAGGCAGGTATAGGACGGAAATTCCAAAAACCAACGGTGTTTGAAGAGCAATCTGTTTTCGATAATTTGGAACTGGCAATGGCGGGCCCGAGAGGTGTGTTGCCAACCTTGTTTTCAAAACTGAACGGAGAGCAGAATGACCATATTGAGCAAGTGATGGTTCAAATCGGGCTTCAAGACCATAGTATGGCGCGTTCCGGTGCACTCTCTCATGGTCAAAAGCAATGGCTGGAAATTGGCATGTTGTTGATGCAAAACCCTAAGTTATTATTGGTCGATGAGCCGGTAGCAGGAATGACTCATCAGGAAATGGATAGAACCGCAGAGTTGCTAACCTCGCTAGCAGGCAAGCACTCGGTCATCGTGGTAGAGCATGATATGGATTTTGTTCGCTCGATTGCTAAAAAAGTGACGGTACTCCATCAGGGTAGTGTGCTTGCTGAGGGGTCTATGGACCAAATCCAAAGTGACGCACGAGTTAAAGAAGTGTATCTGGGAGAGTGATAATATGTTAACAATAGAGAACCTCAACCAGTTTTATGGCGAAAGCCATACACTTTGGGACCTTAATCTTCATGTGGAAGAAGGTAAATGTACGGTTTTAATGGGCCGTAATGGCGTTGGCAAGACAACACTATTGAGCTGCATTATGGGGCTGTTACCCATTAAATCAGGCAGCGCTCAGTTTATGGGGCAAAGCCTATTTGATTATTCCGCAGAAAAACGAGCGTCAATGGGGGTTGGGTATGTCCCTCAAGGAAGGCAAATCTTTCCGGCCATGACAGTCGAAGAAAACTTACAAATAGGGCTATCTGCCAGAAAGGATAAGCTTAAGAAAATACCTGACTTTATTTATGAGCTATTCCCTGTGCTTAAAGAGATGATTAATCGCAGAGGCGGTGATCTGTCGGGTGGTCAACAGCAGCAGTTGGCGATTGGGCGGGCGTTGGTCGTTGATCCTAAATTGCTGATTCTTGATGAACCCACCGAAGGTATTCAGCCCAACGTTGTGCAAGAAATTGGAGATATTATTCGTAAGCTTAATAGGGATACGGGGCTTACGGTGCTACTGGTAGAACAAAAACTCCCTTTTGCTAGAAAAGTGGCTGATAATTTCTGTATTATGGAGCGAGGAAAAAGCGTCGCTACGGGCGAAATTTCTGAACTTTCTGAAGAACTGATTAAGGAATACCTGACGGTTTGATAATACAAAATGGCGCTACAACAAATGATCGTTTAACGGCCCATAGCCATTCGTTCAGCGAGGGACTTTCGTCTAACCATAACCACTCGGCTAGCAAAGCAACGGAAGGTTATGGGGTCGACCGTAACTGGTTGGCGGAGCTAACATTAGGTTTTGTCGCAGGACCGGACAAAACCTTAATGAAAGAGTTTCGATTTAAAGGGCCTCTTAGAGTACAGCGTCCGTTTTATCCTGAAGGCTCTCCTTGTCATGTCTATATCTTGCACCCACCGGGTGGGTTGGTCAGTGGTGACAACCTAAAGATCGATATCGATTGTCACAAAAACAGTCATGCCGTATTGACGACTCCCTCTGCTGGCAAAATCTATCAAGCTGATTCTTGCAATGTTAAACAGTACCAACATGTTAAGTTGACGTTAGATAATGCGATCTGCGAATGGTTACCTCAAGAAACTATCGTGTTTAATGGTGCTAATGGCTGTCTTGATACAGAGATTGCGCTGACTGAAAATTCGAAATTTATTGGTTGGGATATATACTGTCTAGGACGCACAGCGGGTAATAAACCTTTTGAGTTAGGCAGTGTTGTTCAATCGCTCAAAGTCACTAAAGAAGGTGTTCCGTTGTTAATCGAGAGACAGGTCGTTCAAGGAGGCGGGAATGAACTCACTCAGCGTTATGGTTTCTCCGGTCATTCTGTATCAGGGACGTTGATTGTTTATGGGTTAGAGAGCCCAATCTGCACGGTTGAAAAACTAAGAGAATCAATTGAGCTGATGGCAGGTGAAACATCTTTAAAAGGTATGCTAGCCGTTACTCAACGGCTTGGTGTATTGTTAGTACGATATCTGGGGCCGTGCTCCGAAGAAGGAAAGAATTTGTTTATTCGTTGCTGGAAGCTCCTCAGAAAAGAGTTGCTTGGGCTTGACGCCAGTGAACCGCGTATTTGGTTAACATAGGCTATCTTTAATGTTTATAAGAGGGAAGTATGCAGCTTTCACCTAGAGAGAAAGACAAGTTACTGATATTTACAGCGGGTTTGTTAGCAGAAAGGCGTCTAGCGAAAGGGATTAAATTGAACTATCCGGAGTCTATAGCGCTTATTTCGGCAGAGATTATGGAAGGTGCGCGAGAAGGCAAAACGGTCGCCCAATTAATGAGCCAAGGTCGAACCATATTAACCCGCGATCAGGTAATGGAAGGCATACCTGAGATGGTAGATGAAGTTCAGGTAGAAGCAACATTCCCTGACGGCACTAAACTGGTTACTGTTCATAACCCTATCATTTAAAAACGTCGTCAATAAGGAGAGTCTTGTCATGATTCCAGGTGAATACGCATTGAAAGGCGGCGATATTGAGCTCAATGTAGGCCGTAATACTATTTCTATTTCAGTCGCCAACAGTGGCGATAGACCCGTACAGGTGGGATCGCATTACCATTTTGCTGAAACAAACCTGGCGTTAGAGTTTGACCGCATAAAAGCAAAAGGCTATCGACTCAATATAGCTGCAGGTACGGCTGTTCGATTTGAGCCAGGGCAGAGCCGCACGGTTGAGCTGGTTGAGTTTGCGGGTAAACGAGAGATATACGGTTTTCGTGGCGATGTAATGGGCTCGCTTTAGGGGCCGCAGGATAAACGCCTTATCAACATCAGGATATTAAAATGACAAAAATTTCCCGTAAAGCTTATGCCGATATGTTCGGGCCAACAGTGGGCGATAAAGTTCGTTTAGCCGATACAGAGCTATGGATAGAAGTAGAAAAAGACTATACCGTTTATGGTGACGAGGTTAAGTTTGGCGGCGGAAAAGTTATCCGTGATGGCATGGGTCAAAGCCAAATGGTGTCGTCCGAAATAGTGGATGTACTCATTACTAATGCGCTGATTCTAGATCACTGGGGTATCGTTAAGGCGGATATTGGTATAAAAGACGGACGTATCGCGTCTATTGGCAAAGGCGGTAACCCTGACACTCAAGAAGGTGTCACGATTGCTGTAGGGCCTGGTACAGAAGTGATTGCTGGCGAAGGTCAGATCGTGACTGCCGGTGCGGTTGACTCGCATATTCACTTTATCTGCCCGCAACAAGTCGAAGAAGCCTTAATGTCCGGTGTGACCTCTATGCTAGGTGGCGGCACAGGCCCTGCAACGGGTACCAATGCAACGACCTGTACTCCTGGGCCTTGGAACATGGCTAAAATGCTACAAGCCACCGATAACTTGCCGATGAATTTTGGCTTCTTGGGTAAAGGTAATGCCAGCCTACCTGAAGCGTTGGAAGAACAGATAGAATACGGTGCATTCGGACTCAAGCTACATGAAGATTGGGGAACAACCCCCGCGTCCATTGATAACTGTTTAAGCGTTGCTGAAAAGTATGATATCCAGGTAGCGATTCATACCGATACGCTTAATGAATCTGGCTTTGTCGAAGATACATTAGCCGCGTTTAAAGGGCGCTGTATTCATACCTATCATACTGAAGGTGCCGGTGGGGGGCATGCGCCTGATATCATCAAAGCCTGTAGTGAGCTGAATGTCTTGCCATCTTCAACCAACCCAACCCGTCCCTATACGGTCAACACTGTTGATGAGCATCTTGATATGTTGATGGTCTGCCATCATCTAGACCCGAATATACCCGAAGATGTAGCGTTTGCCGACTCACGTATTCGTAAAGAAACCATCGCCGCAGAAGATATTCTCCATGATATGGGTGTGTTGTCGATGATTGCATCCGACTCACAGGCAATGGGGCGAGTGGGTGAAGTGATCTCCCGAACGTGGCAAACGGCTCACAAAATGAAAGTACAGCGAGGGCCTTTAGAGGAAGATAAAGCCGGTGGTAATGATAATTATCGCGCTAAGCGTTATCTCGCAAAATATACCATTAACCCGGCGATTACCCATGGTATCTCACATGAAGTAGGTTCGATAGGAGTCGGCAAGCTTGCCGACTTGGTATTTTGGAAGCCCGCATTTTTTGGCGTTAAGCCTGCACTAATCATGAAGGGTGGGTTTATTGCGGGTGCGCCCATGGGTGACCCAAACGCCTCTATTCCGACTCCGCAACCGGTACACTATCGTTATATGTTTGGTGGTTTTGGTTCTGCGCCCGCAAAAACAAGCATTACGTTTGTGAGTAAAGCCGCAGCAAAACGAGATCTGCCGTCTGAACTTGGGTTAGGCCGTTCGTTGGTGCCCTGTCATAGCGTTCGATCTGTGACTAAGGCAGATATGATTCATAACAATGCTATGCCCGTAATTGAAGTGAGCCCAGAAACTTATGAAGTGACTGCCGATGGCCAGTTGTTGAGTTGTGAGCCTGCAGATGTGCTACCCCTGGCACAGCGATATTTTCTATTCTAATTGGTTCAAATGGTTGTTAGGAGGCCATAGTGTTAAAAGTAGTAGAGTATGTACATGATGTTGGAGGCCTTTCTGCCCATGACACACTGACCTTAGATTATGACGATAGAAAACGTGGACGGTTCAAAAGTGTTACCGATTCTGGTCAGGAGATTGGCGTATTCTTAGATAGGGGTAAAGTGCTCCGTCAGGGCCAAGTGTTAAAAACTGAATGTGGAAAAATTATTGTCATTATCGCTAAGCCTGAAATGGTAACGACAGCGAAATGTGACGATAGTTTAGTCTTTGCTAAATGTTGTTATCACCTTGGAAACCGTCACGTCCCGTTGCAAATAGGCGATTGCTGGTTGTGCTTTAAACCTGATCATGTACTAGAAGAGATGGTTCATCTACTTGGGATGAAAATTGAGCAGCACTCGTTACCGTTCGACCCTGAAAGTGGTGCATATAAAGGCGGCCACCATCATCATGATTAAGGCAGTTTATGAACGCTAAATCGCTCCTGTCATTGCTCTATCTTTCAAGCCCTGCGTTACCCATCGGCGCATTTGCGTATTCTCAAGGTTTAGAATCTGCAATAGAAATGGAATGGGTAAAAGATGATGAGGATCTGGCTCAATGGTTGGTGGGTGTACTGTCTAATGGGCTAGCAAAACAGGATTTGCCGCTGTTTTATAGGCTTTATCAGGGATGGATTACTGATGATATCGCTGTCGTTAATCATTGGAACCAGTACTTCCGGGCAAGCCGAGAAAGTGCGGAGCTATTACTTGAAGATGAACAGTTAGGGAGGTCTTTGAGGCGACTGTTGTTATCAATAGGTCGAATTCAAGAAGACGAACTGCCCGTTGATGCTGGCTTTTTTACCTTGTACGCGTTAGCGTCTGTACGTTTTGAAATTGATATTGATGAGGCTGCAATGGGGTTGTGTTGGAGCTGGCTCGAAAATCAAATTACGGTGGCATGCAAAACGATTCCACTAGGACAAACTGCGGCGCAAAAAGTAATGCTCCCGATGATGGAAAAAATTGAACTGGCGATAGTACAGGCAAAACAAATTGAGGATTCGGATATTGGTTCAACCTTGCCGGGTTTTGCCATTGCCAGTGCCATCCATGAAACGCAATATTCACGCTTATTTAGAAGCTAAAACCTTATATGTTAACCTCTGTTTAACGTAACAATTATAAAACATTAGGATTGATCGATGACCACGCAGTGTTTAAGAATTGGAGTTGGCGGGCCGGTTGGCTCAGGTAAAACAGCCTTATTACGACAGTTGTGTATTGCGATGCGTAAGCACTACAACATGGCCGTTGTGACCAATGATATCTATACCAAAGAAGACCAAGAGTTTTTGATTCGTCATAACGTTTTAGAGCAAGACCGTATTATGGGGGTTGAAACCGGTGGCTGCCCTCATACCGCTATTCGTGAAGATGCTTCAATGAACCTTGCCGCCATAGATGAATTACAAGAGCGTCATGCAGGGCTAGAGTTTGTACTAGTAGAAAGCGGCGGCGACAACCTATCTGCAACGTTTAGTCCTGAATTATCAGACTTAACACTCTATGTCATTGATGTGTGTGCTGGTGACAAAATCCCTCGAAAGGGCGGTCCGGGCATCACCAAGTCAGATCTACTCATTATCAATAAAACTGACCTTGCTCCGATGGTCAATGCATCACTTGATGTAATGGATAGAGATTCAAAGCGGATGCGAGGTGACAAGCCATTTGTATTTGCTAATCTCATCAAAGGCGAAGGCCTGAAGACCATTATCGACTTTATCGTTGATAAAGGGATGTTAGAAAAGCGTATTGCAGATGATGAAACGTTTTTAGACACTGAAACTGCCTAGCTACCTTTTTGTCATTTCCGTGTCCGTGGGAATGACAATACCCCTTTAGTTGTTCTGCATTCTTGTTACCATCATTACTATAAACAAATGGTATACGCCTTCTTCCTCGCGCTATAATCCGCTTTTTAAACCCTGACAGAGGCCTATCATGGCACGCTTCACTGAAATTGGTACGGCTATCATTCCCGGTCAAGGCACGCAGCTTCGGTTACTACAACGTAATGATGAATTTGCGATTAAAATTGCAGGCCAAACAGGGGAGTTAATGAATAGCCGTCTTCATGGTTCAGAAGATGCCCTTGCTACACTCGCCTGCGAACGAATTGCTAATCGACCGAACCCAAAAGTACTCATTGGCGGGATGGGGATGGGTTTCACTTTGGCGGCTGCGTTAGATTCACTTAATAGTGATGCAGAAGTAACGGTCGCAGAGCTTGTGCCCGAGGTTGTTGAATGGAATCGTGGAGCATTGGGTTCAGCGTCAGGCTATCCGTTGAACGACTCAAGAACCAAAATACATTTGGGCGATGTTGGCCAGTTGATGAAAGCCCAAAAGGGTGTTTATGATGCGATCTTACTGGATGTGGATAACGGCCCAGAAGGTTTGACACGTAAAGAAAATGATTGGATCTACTCACCCGAAGGCATTGCACAAGCGCAAGCAGCGTTAACACCAGGGGGGATTCTTGCTTATTGGTCCGCTGGTGAAGACCCGAGGTTTACAGAGCGATTAAGACGCGCAGGATTTCAGGTAAAAGCCGAAACTGTTAGGGCTAGACCGGGTAAAGGCGCGAAGCATGTGATCTGGCTAGCGTGGTAAATAGCTGAAGTCAGATCATTGGACGCAATATTCTCATTTTCAGTTAAACCACAACAAGCGGGTCGATCATTACTCGACTGCTTGCTGCCTTGTATCCCATATCTAACCGCTGTGCAGTGGTTAAGGCTCTTGGAAGAAGGCCATATTAGTATGGATGGTGTGGTTATCTGTGAGAATAGGTTAATTAATATGGGCCAGACTATTGCCTATACGGTACCCAACTATCAAGAGGCTGAGGTTGATATTGGCTGGAAGGTGTTGTGGTCAAACGATGAAATTGCTGCTATTCACAAGCCTGCCAACCTTCCTGTTAATCGTACAACGCGTAATGTTTATAACACGCTAATCCAACTACTACGTCGAGAAAGCCCTTGGCCAAATGCCCATTTGTTGCATCGGTTAGACCTTGAAACCTCTGGTGTTATATTGATTGCTCAAAATAACGAAGTCGCACGTAAGTTTCAGCCAGCGTTATCAACATTGATAAAACGAAAAATCTATCGTGCAGTGGTTTACGGTAGTCCAGCATGGCAAACACTTGAATACCAGTGTGATCTTTCCATGCTGACCGGTAGCGCTATAAGGAGCCAAATGCATGTAGTGGCAGACGGAGAGGGTAAGCGCAGTACAACTCGTTTTAAGGTGTTAAACGCTTTTAATGGCTATTCACTGATTGAGTGTGAATTACTAACAGGGCGAAAACACCAAATCAGGGCTCACTTAGCGAGTCTCGGGCACCCAATTGTAGGGGATAAGATATACAGTCTTAAGGGTGAAATGTACCTCAAGCGATTAGAGCAGCCATTGGTCGCCAGTGATTATTCACTACTGCAAAGTAAGCACCATTTATTGCATGCGTATGAGATACGGCTGAATAATATTTGGGAGCAGGGTGGGGCTGATATTAGTATTCAAGACCAAAATCTGCCTAACCAATGGGATGGTTTTATTCGTACTGTTTTGTCAGCAAGGCCATAGGTATAATGTATTTATCTACTTCCTTTGGTTGGACAAGAATATGAATGATGAAATCAATTACAAAAATAACCCTTTACATGGATTGAGTTTAAAAAACTTGTTAACCGAAATGGTGAATCATTACGGTTTTGATATTCTTTTTGCCTACCTCAATATCAACTGCTTCAAAACCAATCCTAGTATTGATTCTAGTGTTAAGTTTCTAAAAAAGACAGACTGGGCTCGTGAAAAAGTAGAAGCCTTTTATATGTATAAATTTAAGAGTTTGCCGAACCCTTCGTCTGAGCAATTTTCCGTACCACCAAGAGACCGTATTGTGCCTGAAGGCCAGGTAGCAGGTGATCCCGCAGCGCTAAGTTTGGAGGATGCTGAGCAAGTACGGGAAAAACAGGCAAAGAAAACAGCGGCTTACAGAAAAAGTGCCGGTAAGCAATACGGCCCGAAACGAAGCGGTGGATATTTTAAAAACAGAGATAATGATCGATCCTCACCAGGTTCGTCTGGGTCTTCTGGTTCGTCAGATGGTGGTCGTGTAGACCCTTGGGCGAACTCAAGAAAGTAAGGGGGGAAGCCTTCAGCGTGAACGGCTCCTTTTAAATCATCTAGGCTTTATGGTAATGCTTTGTGCTTACCAAAACGACTATAAATGTGCAGGGTTTCATGACCGAGATCGAACTACAAACACCGCTGAGAACACTGACTCTCAAACGTTTTCCAATTAGGCCTGCTGACAGGCTTAGAGCTTGGGATGCTGCTGATGAACTTTTGATTAATCACCTTTTTGAGCAAAAAGATCAGTTAAACGGCAAAAGCAGTGTCTTAGTGTTTGATGATCAGTTTGGTGCTATCACCAGTTACCTATACCAAGCAATGATCGTTAACAATGAAGGTATTTCGGGAGAGCGCACATCTATAGATGTGATGACTGACTCACTAGTGTCACAGCACGCGATTGTGCAAAATATCAAACTTAATGGCTTTGATGAAAGTCATATTAATTTTGTTGAGAATACGGCGATACCTGAAAAACACTACGATTTAATTGTCTACAAGCTCCCTAGAAATCACGGATACTTTGCTGATGTAATGCAGCGTTTGCGTTGCAATATGAGTGAAAATACCACCATTTTAGGGGGTGTTATGGTTAAGTACCTGCCAATGACCGTGCTGACGACGCTCGGGCAAACGGTCGGCGAAACGACTACTTCGCTGGCGACTAAAAAGGCTCGCCTAATATTTACCCGCTATGATCAAAGCTTGACCCCTGGTAACCTGTATCCGACCACCTACAGTATTGAAGAAATTGATGTTGATTTGGTCAATCATTCAAATGTATTCTCTCGTGAAAGCCTTGATATCGGTACGCGCTTGTTGCTGGCGGTTATGCCAGAAACGGACGATGACCTGACGATTGTCGATCTGGCTTGCGGTAATGGCGTAATAGGTATTTCTGCGGCACAATTAAACCCCAATGCTGACCTGGTGTTCTGTGATGAGTCGAATATGGCCATCGAATCTGCAAAAGCGAATATCAAACGGCACTTCCCGGAGCGAAACGCTGAGTTTTACCAAGCGGACTGCTTAACGGGTATTGCTCCTAATAGTGTGGATCTAGTGTTATGTAACCCTCCGTTTCACCAACAGAATGCGGTTAGCGAGCATGTGGGTTGGCAGATGTTTAAAGAGTCATTACAGTGTTTAAAGTCGGGTGGGGAGTTGTGGATCGTGGGAAATCGGCACTTGGCCTACCACATTAAACTGAAGAAGCTATTTGGTAACGCAACCTTAGTTGATTCAAGTAATAAATTTGTGGTTATTAAATCAGTTAAACGATAAGGGCTTAATCATACGCTAAAGGCGGGTGCGTGGTTAGCGTAAGATGAAATGGCTTATATGCGAAACTAATTCTGTAATTGCAGTCCAAGGCGCTCCACGGTATCAACGATGGTTTGAGTTTGATGATCAACTTCTAAATTGATGATATCGCCTGTAGATATTGTCCCGAAGGTGGTGATATCGAGAGTTTCAGGTATCAAGTAGACGTTGAATTCATTATTAGTCACTTCACCGACGGTTAAGCTGCAGCCATTAACGGCAACAAACCCTTTGGGTAAGATATATTTAGTCCACTCTGCCGGTACTTTGAAGGTAATAATACAGTTATTCTCTGTTTTTTCGACTGATGAAACTTCTACCGTGGTATGAATATGCCCAGATAACAGGTGCCCCCCAATCTCATCACCAAATTTAGCCGCTCGTTCGAAGTTCACAACGCTGTCGGCGGTGAGTTGATTTAAGTTAGTGACCCGGAGTGTTTCCATCATCACATCAAAGTAGGCCGTATTAGCGGTAAACTCCGATACTGTGAGACATGTGCCGTTTATGGCTATGCTTGCGCCGCGCGATACGCTGCTTAACGCAGTATCAGGGAACTCAACTGCGATTCGAGAGAGGAGATCTTTTTTCTCGATGGATTTAATCAAGGCCTTACCTTGAACAATACCGGTAAACATAAGCGGGCGACTCCTCGTGTGACGTTATTAAACAAATTGGTGCTATGTAAAAAACGGAAGGGATTATATCATACGCATCCTTTTTGGTAGATTCGGTTTAGTGAACAGTTCAAGTATCAAGCTTAGAGTGGATGTATAGTGAGAATATTTTTAGCCCCGATGGATGGTTTGACTGATGATATTATGCGTCATCTACTCACCAGGGTGGGTGGTATTGATGTGTGTGTGACGGAATTTGTAAGAGTTACCAATACGCTGCTACCCAAAAAAGTGTTTTATCGTGCCTGCCCGGAGTTACTTAATAGTGGTAAGACTCAGTCAGGTGTGCCTGTTAGGCTACAACTGCTAGGGAGCGACCCTGTCTGTTTGGCAGAGAATGCGGCATTAGCGGCTTCTTTGGGCGCGCCAGCCATAGATCTTAATTTTGGCTGCCCTGCAAAAACGGTTAATAAAAGTAATGGCGGTGCTGTTTTGCTGACAAACCCAGAAAACCTTTATCGTATTGTTACGTCAGTTAAAGCCGCGTTAAAAGACCGCACTCCTTTAACGGCCAAAATGCGATTAGGTTATGAAGATAAGTCATTGGCTCTGGATTGTGCCGCTGCGATAGAGGCAGCAGGTGCTGATGAGCTAATTGTGCATGCGAGAACTAAAACTGAAGGTTATAGGCCGCCTGCATACTGGGATTGGATTGCGCGAATTCGTGAAGTGGTTAACCTGCCTGTGGTCGCAAATGGTGAAATATGGAATATACAAGACTATTTACGCTGTAAGCAGCAGAGTGAATGCAGCGACGTGATGATAGGGCGAGGCCTGATTAGTAACCCTAATTTAGCTAAGCAGTGCAAATTAATTATTGATGGAGAGCAATACCAACCGCTTGTCTGGCCGGAAATTGTGGGGTTGTTAACGGAGTTTTTTAACCTCACCCTTGAAAAAATGGGAGAAAAACACGCGACAGGGCGCATAAAGCAATGGTTACGTTATCTATCCCGAGAGTTTCCGGAGGCTGAAGCGTTTTTTCTTATGATTAGGCAAGATAAAACCCCTCAGCTCATTAATGATAAGCTCCGCCGATGTCAGGAGAGCGTTGTTTAACGGCTAATGCTTGTGTGACTCAACACGTGCTTTGCTGAGGGCTTTTAACACGTCTGCCCGTGTAATGATGCCGATAACCTGATTGTTTTCTACTACTGGGTATACCTTTGGGCGTCTCCCAAGCATCTCCTCAGCCAGACTAATAATATCCGCATTAGGTGAGACAGAGAGAGGGTTTTCACGCATGATGTCTCTTGCTACATGGTGGTCCTGGCTATAGTAGCTATCGTTGACCATTTGCTTAAGGCAGTCTTTTTCAGAGATAAAACCCACTAGTTCTTTGTTTTGATCCAGTACGGGCGCACCAAACAGTTTGTTCATAACAAGCGTTTTCACAACCTCTTTAACACTGGTGTCAGGTGAAAAATATTCCGTGACCGGTTTCATGTAGTCACTTACTAAAATCGCGGGAGTGGTCATCGTTGATCCTCTGTTTTGATTGTTTTTATTATCTTACTTATAGTCAGCTTTCATCAAAAATGAAACCGATGAAAAAAAAGATCTGCGTGCCTTTTCATGCTAGCAATACTTTGGAAATAATTGTCTGACCATAATCAATTTTGAAAAACACTTAAAGATCATGATGCTGTGAACGATATAGTAGTATGGATATTAAGTATAAAACGAAGAGTGTGAATGGAAAGCGATAAGGCAAAACATCAAAGCGAGGAGGTGAGTGCCTCTAAGCCGGTTTCAGGAGCCGCAGCTTTTAAACCGACGACCTCTAAGGAGTTAGACTTAGCTCGTAAGCGTGAGGAGCGTAAGGAGATAGAGCGGAAGCGAGTATCTGATGAGCAGAATCAGCAACATATACGGAAAAAACTCTTAGCGGAGTGTCAAACGCTACTTAATGTTAACTACGACTGGCTTTACTTGGATGATTATCCAGATAATAGGGCTGTCGCAATTGCTAAACGTAATCGTGATTATTGGCTATTCGTCTGCTGTATTGTGTTTGTTGTTTTTTGTGCTGGAGTGTTGGGTGCGGTTCCTGCTTGGGTGGGAGGGAGTGCGTTTGGTTTGTTATTTATTACACTCTGTTTTGCTTTAAAGCCTTTTAGGCGCTTCTTTAGTGAAGATCCCACATTACATGAGCTGCTTCAAGAGCGTAAGACGCTTGAGTTTAGAGCGCTCAATCATATTAAACTACTAGAAGGGCAAGAAGGGCTGGCATGGAAGTGCAGAAAGTTAGCAAAATATAATGAAAATCTAAAACGAACACTGTTTCAAGGCGTGATGGAGGTTTCCGCTAAAAAACGACTGTTTGGGGTAATTAGAGAGAAAAAGCATATTCGTCTATATTTGCAGTTGATACTTGAAGCAGAAAAAGCCTATAAACGATTACAGAAAGACTATCTTAAACATCATTTTAATAACCTTGAAAGTGGCGTCGACGATACCACTGAAGTCCCCTCTGGCTCACCTTCTCCCTCTGTAATTGATACTACTGAAACGGTCCCTGTGTCTGAATCTTCGAGCGCTAAAATAGAGCACCCCTCCAGACCTGAATAACACGAGATTAACCGATTAGTAATATTGTCAATAATTCGCTCTTTATTAGTGCATATATGTGTTTTTTGGCATAAAATATGCATTTAAATGGTGCGTTTTGTGATAGGTGTAATGTTATAAGTTTATTAAACTTTTAATAAAGAGCTATAACCTATTGAATATAAATAATAATACTATTACTTTTATGACGCTTGCTAGTTAAACGTTAACTAAAAATAGGCGTTATAGTGGTGCGTAAATATATTAATGCGCGGTGATGGTGCATTTTCTATTAATTGGGAAGAGGGTATGACGAAAATATTGTTAACATTTTTGGTGGTAATGCTGCCTGGAGTCGCGCTTGCTGAAGAAGTGCAGATCAGTGGAGCTAATACTGCGTGGATCTTAACATCCACGGCGTTGGTGCTATTTATGACCTTGCCGGGTTTAGCGTTGTTTTATGGTGGGCTTGTACGTTCCAAGAATGTGCTTTCTATTCTTATGCAGTGTTTTGCGATTGCAGGCGTCTCTTCTTTGTTGTGGTTGATTGTTGGGTATAGCTTAGCCTTCGGTGAAGGAAATGCGCTAATAGGCGATTTTAGCAAAGTAATGCTGTCAGGTATCGGTCGAGACACGTTAGCGGGTGATATTCCTGAGTCTCTATTTATGTTGTTTCAAATGACCTTCGCGGTGATTACGCCGGCGTTGATTATCGGTGGCTTTGCTGAACGTATGCGCTTCTCTGCTGTTCTCCTTTTTAGTGCGATTTGGTTGTTGGCGGTTTATGTACCTGTGACTCACTGGGTGTGGGGTGGTGGTTGGTTGGCTAGCCTAGGATTATATGATTTTGCTGGTGGCGTCGTTGTGCATATTACAGCGGGTGTTGCTGCATTGGTTGCTGCTATTGTTTTAGGGCCCCGTAAAGGGTTCCCAGCGACGGCAATGCCACCGCATAATATGACCATGACAGTGACGGGCGCAGGTATGCTGTGGGTCGGTTGGTTTGGTTTTAACGGCGGCAGTGCCTTAGGTGCTAACGGTGATGCTGCAATGGCGATGCTGGTGACCCATATATCATCGGCTACCGGTGCATTGGTTTGGATGTTTATAGAGTGGAGAAAATTTGGCAAGCCAAGTGCGTTGGGTGCGGTGACAGGAATGGTTGCCGGTCTGGGTACTATTACGCCTGCATCGGGGTTTGTTGGGCCAGGAGGTGCTTTAGTTATCGGTTTGTCTGCGGGTATGGTGTGTTTTTATGCCACCCAATATGTGAAACGTGTGCTTAAGATTGATGATAGCTTAGACGTATTCCCTGTGCACGGAGTAGGAGGGATCTTGGGTACCTTAATGGTCGGTATTTTCGCCTCTACCGAATTGGGAGTGTTTAGTGGGTTTGGTTTTGCTGATGGAATAACGTCTATCGGTGGGCAATTAAAGGTTCAGTTGATTGGTATTGTTGCGACTATTGCTTATACCGCTATCGTGACCTATGTAATACTAAAATTGGTGAGTGTATTTACATCGCTGCGGGTTTCGGAAGAGCATGAAGTGGAAGGTCTTGATACGACCTCTCACGAAGAAAAAGGCTATAACTTATAATGTTTCAACAATACTAAAAAGGGGGGGCTTTTGCCCCTTTTTTAGTCTCTGTCTATCCTAGTCTTACTCGGTAAACTTCTTCTATAGATGTCAGTTGTTGTCTTGCTACTGCTATCGATCTTTTAGTGAGCGGAACCATGCCGCTTTCTATAGCGGCAGCCTCTATGTCTGCTGAATTCACTCTAGGTTGTATTAGCTTACGAACCTTGGGGTTTATTGTCAGGAGTTCATAAACGGCTAGGCGGCCGTTATAGCCGACATGATGACATTGGTCGCAACCTCGGCCCTTATAAAAAACCTCATCATCACCTATATCTAATTGTTGTCTTGTTTCAGCAGGGATCTGCTCTTCCTCGAGGCAGTGAGGGCAGTTCTTTTTAACTAACCGTTGAGCGAGAACTGCAAGTAGGGTTGAGTTGAGCAAATAAGGCTGAATGCCTACTTCTAATAGCCTCGTAATAGTCGCTGCAGCGCTATTCGTATGAAGGGTTGAAAGAACGAGATGGCCTGTTAGAGAGCTTTCTACAGCAATTTTTGCGGTTTCTTCATCACGTATTTCACCGATCATAATGGCGTCAGGGTCGTGGCGAAGTATATGCCGTAGTGCTTTAGCGAATGTGTAGCCAATGCTTGAGTGTACTTGTATTTGTAAAATATCATCTACATGGTATTCAACCGGATCTTCAACAGTAATGATGTTTATTTCTCGTTGCTTGAGCTCCTGTAATGCCGCATAAAGTGTTGTTGATTTGCCCGATCCTGTGGGTCCTGTAACCAATATAAGGCCGCTACTTTTGTTGACAAGTTGAGTGAAGCTGTCTGAATCCTGCTGGGTGAAACCAATCTCTTTGATAGATTTAAGGCTCGCAGATGTGTCGAGTATTCTAAGTACGACGCTTTCACCATGAATGGTCGGCATGATAGAGATTCGTAGGTCAATGGTTTTGTCTTTTGTTTTGATTTTGGTGCGTCCATCTTGAGGAACTCTGTGCTCAGCGATATTCATACCACCAATGATCTTGATTCTGGCTACACTGCCCGAAAGCAATGACTTATCAAAGCTCCTAACTTTGATTAGGCCTCCATCGATTCTAAATAATATATCGACTTCAGTATCTTTTGGGCGAATATGAATGTCGGATGCGTGTCGATTAATCGCATCAATGATTAAGTTATGAATTAGTTTAACTGTGGGTTTATCTTTAGCCTGCTTTTGCGCCAGTTGTTCTTCCCAGTGGGTAAGCTTGGCGTCTATCGGTAGCTCTTTTAGTACTTCTTCGTCATCGGTGGGGCCGTAGTGCTGTGATATTGCTAGCTCGATATCTTCTCGGGCTGAGATAATAGGCTCTATGACGCGCCCAGTGATGAAGTGGAGCATATTGAGTGTGTCTGTGTCGGTAGGGTCTTCCATCGCAACCACGAGGCGATCGGCCTGCATCATTAATGGAATAAGGCTGTGGGCTCGCCCGAATTCAGCTGGCACTTGATCAATTAGGTCTTGTGGGATTTCGAAATTAGAGAGTGAAACAAACGGAATTTCAAGGCAGCAAGCAAGGGCATGGAGAATTTGTTGTTCAGAGGCAAAGCCTAGTCTGGAAATTACCTTTCCGAGTCTATCTTGAGCATATTTAGCTGATTTCTCATTAATTGCTTGTTTGAGTTGTTTGTTGTTGATGATGCCTGTTTGTAGCAGTATCTCGCCGATATGTTTGCGTTGAAAGTTTCGTGGTTTGTTTAAAGCGGCTATAAGTTCGTTACTGCAATTAATGGGCATCAACTGATCCTTTTGTGTATTCGTACCTGCAGGGTAGCGCTTATGGGAGCTAAGTAAATAGTGAGTTTTAAATGGGTTGAGTTATGTCAAGCTTTGTTAATGATACTTGACATAACAACCAACCAAACGTATGTTTAAAACAATTGTTTGGAATGATTATACTAATGAGTTTACGATGCTCATTGAGTGTTTTGGCATTCTAATTTTTTAGTATGAACCAATGACTAGACGACTTTTTCAGTATGGCTCAATCAGATACAGTAAATCGAATACTTGATGCAGCAGAAGTTCTTTTCGCAGAACGGGGTTTCTCAGAAACATCACTACGAATGATAACGAGTAAAGCTAATGTTAATTTAGCGGCCGTCAACTATCATTTTGGGTCTAAAAATGCGCTTATACAAGCGGTGTTTTCTCGTTTTCTGTCTCCGTTTGCAAAAAACCTCGAGGCTGAATTAAAAAGAGTATCTGAGAGGCATACCGATAAGCCCATTGATATAGAAACTCTGCTGGGTATTGTTACATCGTGTATTGTGATGGTTCCTGCCCAAAGTAAAACCGGCGTGTCAGTTTTTATGCGCTTGTTAGGTTTGGCTTACACTCAATCACAAGGGCATTTAAGGAAATATCTAGAACAAGAGTATAGTCGAGCATTCAAGATGTTTATGAAGCATATGCGTGAAGCGACTCCTCAGCTAACTTCTGTTGATCGTTTTTGGCGTATACAGTTCATGTTGGGGACCACTGCTTTCACGATGTCTAGTATCGAGGCGCTGTCTGACATTATCGAAAATGAGATGCAGGTTCATAGCTCCACTGAAGAAGTGGTGAAGCGTCTAGTGCCGTTTCTTGCTGCTGGTTTACAGGCTCCACTACAAAATTAGGCCTATTAGGGGTTAATATTTTTGCACTTTGTATCAGCGTGGCAGTGGAAAAGGTGATGCTTGTCTTTAAATAGGCGCTACCTTTTTCGATATAGATGTATTGCTTGTCATGATTGATGTATGACATGAAGTGAAAGGTCGGTTAAGCTTAGTGTATGGCAAATACAGATAGCTTCTTTTCTCTTGAAATTGATATTCAACTTCAAACGCTCACGCTTGTTGACCAAGAAAAGCCTTTGGTGTGTTACTCCGTATCGACAGCATTAAACGGGGTTGGAGAAAATGCGAATAGTGGGTGCACTCCAAGAGGTCAGCACGTGGTTCGGGCCAAAATAGGTCATGGCCAGCCGCGTAATTCTGTATTTATTGCACGGAGGGCAACCGGCGAAATCTATTCTGCTGCGCTCGCTGCGCAGTATCCACAAAGAGACTGGATTCTCAGTCGGATCTTATGGTTATCTGGCACTCAGCCAGGGTTCAATAGACTAGGTTCTGTTGATACCATGCAAAGGTATATCTATATTCATGGTACGCCTGATACCGAACCTATGGGCACCCCCTTATCTCATGGTTGTATTCGTATGAGAAACGAAGATATAGAGGATCTTTTTGACCGGGTTTCTATCGGGACACGTGTTACTATTTCCTGATTATTTTTACGAGACCATTGCATCTGAAGAGTAAAATAGATCCTTATTTAATAATTTTTTATTAATCAATTTTTTGTCAGGGAATATACAATAATATGCAGAAGCAACCAATATCTGCGCATCTAAATAAATCTACCTCGAATATGTTTATTGGACCTTTGATGGTTGATGTCGAAGGCCAAGCGCTTACTGATGAAGATCGGCTGTTGCTTTCTAGCCCTTTAGTGGGAGGCTTGATTCTTTTTTCGCGTAACTACTCATCGCCTGAGCAGTTAGCTTGCTTAGTCGCTGAAATAAGAACCTGTAATGCCAATATTCTTATCGCAGTTGATCATGAGGGAGGGCGAGTGCAGCGGTTTAGAGAAGGCTTTACACGAATTCCTCCGATGCGCACATTCGGCGAGCTTTATGCGGATGCACCTTTGAAAGCCGCGGCATTGGCAAAGGAGTGTGGCTGGTTGTTCGCTTCTGAGCTAAGGGCCTACGGTATTGATTTTAGCTTTGCGCCTGTACTTGACCTAGATTATGGCCTTTCTTCTGTGATTGGTGATCGTGCGTTTTCAGGTGATATAGCGATTGTTTCTGAGTTGGCCTCATCATTGATTGCTGGTATGAAAGAAGCTGGCATGGCATCTACCGGTAAGCACTTCCCGGGGCATGGCGCAATAGAAGCGGATTCGCACATTGCGCTTCCTATCGATAACAGGCCGTTTAGCGAGATTGAGGAGCTCGATATCGAGCCGTTTAAGCAATTGATAGAAAAAGGCTTAAATGCTGTGATGCCAGCGCACGTGGTGTACACCCAGTGTGATGAACATCCAGCAGGATTTTCTACTTTTTGGTTAAACGAAATCTTGCGCTCTCAGTTGTCATTTAAAGGTGTTATATTCAGTGATGACTTGAATATGGAAGGCGCTAGCGTGGCGGGAGGCTACGCGAGTAGGGCGCAGTCAGCGTTGACTGCGGGTTGTGATATGGTGTTGGTGTGTAATAACCGACCTGGTGCACTAGAGGTGCTGAGGTATTTAGAGCAATCTAGTAACGCCACTTTGTTAAATCAAGAATCCCAAAGCCGCTTAGTCAAGATGAAAGGTGTTGGCTGTATAGACATTGGGTCGCTTAAGCAATCTGGCAGGTGGCAGAGGGTTGTGTCTGACCTAGGCCGTTAATACACTGTTGTTAGATGTATCGTTAATGTTTTAGGAAGTTGAGGTTTGGGTATGGATTTCTCAGTTGTAGATCAGTGGTTTGAGTCGCTCAATTTTGGTGATGACGCTTATCGCGGAATGTTTCAGATTTTTGCTGTTGTATTGATGACGGCTATTCTGAGTTTTATCTCCAGTAAGTTTTTTTCGCAAGTTGAAAAACAGTTCGGTAAAACTAAGAATTTATGGGATGACACGCTGCTTCATGCAGGAAGGAAGCCAGCATCTTATTTGATTTGGTTGCTAGGCTTATCTATAGCTGCTCATACCGCAAACAAGTATTCCAGTGCCGAAATTTTTTCAATAGTGGGCCCTGTCAGAGAAGTGGGCGTTATTGTTCTATTAGCATTATTTGTGGTTAGGTTTATTACTGGCGCAGAAAAAATAGTGGTCTCGCCTGATAAGATGAAGGAACCGATGGATGCTACAACGGTTTCCGCAATGGGTAAGCTGCTACGTGCATCGGTATTGATCACTGCTGGGTTAATAGTTCTACAGACACTAGGTTACAGTGTTTCAGGAGTGCTCGCCTTTGGGGGGATTGGTGGTATAGCGGTTGGTTTTGCCGCTAAAGATTTGCTGGCTAACTTTTTTGGTGGTTTGATGGTTTATCTGGATAGACCATTTAAGGTGGGGGACTGGGTGCGTTCTCCTGACAAGGATATTGAAGGAACGGTAGAGCATATCGGGTGGCGTTTAACCACCATCAGAACCTTTGATAAACGACCGCTCTATGTACCTAATGCAACGTTTACCAGTATCTCGGTACAGAACCCTTCAAGAATGAGTCATAGACGGATTTATGAAACAATTGGTGTACGCTATCAAGACGGAGCAAGTGTTAGTAATATAATTGCTAAAGTTAAGCAGATGCTGATTGATCATGATGAAATTGATAGCACTCAAACGCTCATCGTTAATTTTAATGCATTTGCTGCCTGTTCATTGGACTTCTTTATCTATACATTTACGAAAACCACTAACTGGATTGAGTATCATGATGTTAAGCAAGATGTATTGTTTAACATCATGGCTATTATCGAGGAAGAGGGTGCTGAGTTTGCATTTCCAACGACGACAGTGCATCTTCCTGATGAAATGAAAGTCACCAGTGTTTCTCCAGAGTTTGCGGGGATGTCTTCAAATACCAAGTAGGCCTAGTTGGGTGAAAGTGGTGTGCGATTAGTAGCTAAGAGAATTTTGACAAAGAGAGTTGGTCATGGCAGATACGATAAAGAAGCTCGGCATTATTGGCGGTACAGGGTTAACCGAGCTTGAAGGACTTGAGGTTACAGATAGTAAAGACGTTTTAACGCCTTACGGCGAGCCTAGTGCGCCATTGGTGTTTGGTCGGTTTGAAGGGGTAGAGGTTGTTTTTCTTGCTCGTCATGGAAACCCACATCGAGTTCCTCCTCATGAGGTTAATTATGCGGCGAATATTTATGCGTTAAAGCAGCAAGGGGTTACCACTATAATTGGTGTTAATGCGGTAGGGGGTATTGAGGATGTTATGGGGCCCGCGCATGTCGTTATACCAGATCAATTGATTGACTATACCCATGGGCGTAAAAGTAGTTACTTTGAAGGGCAAATGGATACAGTAACGCATATTGATTTTTCGTTTCCTTATACTGAATCTACTCGGCAATTATTAATTGGTGCAGCTGAACTCCTCGATATTGCGTATAGTGATTATGGTGTCTATGCCTGCACTCAAGGCCCCCGATTAGAGACGGCTGCGGAGGTCGCTCGTTTGGAGCGAGATGGTTGCCACATAATTGGTATGACCGGTATGCCTGAAGCTGCTTTGGCCGCTGAGCAGAATATTGACTATGCGTGTTTAGCACTGGTCGTGAACTGGGCGGCAGGTAAAACTGAGAATATTATTACGATGGAAGAAATAGAGCAGGCGATTGACGAGGGTATGGGATATATTCGCCAGATATTAATAGAAACCATAAAGCAGGGCTAAAGAAAATATCACCAAGACCCTATTATCGTTTTTAACTACGTATTAATTTATCCTTAATTCGAATTTTATAGGTCTTCGCTATAAACGTAAGGAGGATCGGTTGGCTCAATAGTCACCAATAGTCCAAACTTAGGGTGATCAAGATAGTGAATTTCTCCGCTACGCATTCTTCGGGTTTCATTCATGTGTGCAATATTGCTTGCGATATAGGTGGTGATTGAATCTTGAGCACGCTCGATTTTCGATGAATCAGCGACGTTGGATAAACCATTGCCCTGTTGCAGGGTTTGTTCGGTTTTATCTGTAGCGGGTGTAATGTTACTCAGCACAATGCTTTCGAGCGCTTCAGGTGAAGAGTCTTGATTATTGGCTGTATTGGTGAGGTCGCTGATATGAGTGGCAACACTATCGTCTTCTAGCAGCCAACTTTGCAGGTTAATGCTTGAACCTTGTGTATAGTCGGCCATATAAAGGTCTGCATGAAGGTGTAGATAACGGTTTTTTCTGAATGTTAGCTTTCCCTCTAGTTCATGATGATGACCATATTTGTTTCCGGTAGTAATCAGCAACGGAATACCTGATTGCGCCTTCATAAGTGGTTGTTTCCATCCTGCAAATTCCAGCACGTTATAATTTTTGCTGCGTGTCATGGCTTTAAATGACTTGGTTAGTTTCAGGTTAGAGGTGTTCAGTCGTTGCAGTTGGCTGTTTACCATGGGCTCGCCTTTAACTAACACAAACTTTTGATCTGAAGGGGTGGTATCGATGGTGATATGTTCTTTGTCTTGCTCGAATGTCTGCATGTTTTTGAATAATATTACTTCAATCTGATACCAGGATACGGCTTCGCTGTCGTTGTTGCCTGATTCAATAGCGGATACCGTAGTCGCTGACAAGAATAGCGCAAGCATTAACGCAAATGGTGTTGTGATGTGTTGTTGTATAGCTTTCATTTATTCTCAGTCAAATAGTCTTTATGAGACCGTTAAGTAATAGGTCTATCACAGGTTTAAGGTGTTGTGCTTTTGCTTAATGTTACGAGCAGCTGATTAATTTCTTTAAGTTTACCATCTGTATCGCTTTGGTCTATCTCAAATTTCAGCGCGCTGGCTCCATCGAGCCGGTATTTTGCTGGATTACCTTGTATGAGTTTAATGATGGTGAGTGGGTCAACATCTGTATCGCCTGAAAATTCCACCCTGCCGGAGGTAGCCCCTGCGTCTAGTTTAATAACGCCTAAGGTTTCCGCTGCCAGTTTAAGCTCGGTTTGTCTGAATAGGTTCTTCACTTGATCAGGAAGCAATCCAAAGCGATCGATCATTTCAACCTGTAGCTCCGTTAATTCAGATTTTGTTTTTGCGTTGGCGATGCGTTTGTATAAAATTAAACGGTTATGAACGTCTGGTAAATAGTCGTCAGGGATTAATGCCGCAATTCGCAGATTGATTTCAGCTCCGTGCTTTAAAGGTTTATCGAGATCAGGTGTTTTACCGTCCTTGATGGCTTCAACTGCTTGTTCAAGCATTTCCATGTAAAGGGTGAAGCCGATGCTTTGTATTTGCCCACTCTGTTCATCACCTAATAGTTCTCCTGCACCGCGTATTTCAAGGTCATGTGTTGCTAGCATAAACCCTGCGCCAAGGTCTTGCGCTGCCGCTATAGCTTCGAGCCGCTTGGTTGCATCTGGCGACACTGTTTTTTGATTGGGGGTTAACAAGTAGGCATAGGCTTGGTGATGAGATCGTCCTACGCGACCTCTTAGTTGGTGTAGTTGAGCTAACCCAAATTTATCGGCGTGTTCGATAATAATGGTGTTTGCGCTTGGGATATCAATTCCGGTCTCGATGATGGTTGAGCAGACTAATACGTTGAAGCGTTTGTGATAGAAGTCTGACATTCGTTGTTCTAATTCTCGTTCTCGCATTTGACCGTGAGCGACACCTACGCGAGCTTCTTCCACCAATGCTTGTATTTCTTCAGCAGCCTTGTCGATGGATTTAACTTCGTTGTGAAGCAGGTATACTTGGCCTCCTCGCAGCAGTTCACGAAGTATGGCTTCTTTTATAGTGGCGTCATCTCGTTCGCGTACAAAGGTTTTAACCGATAAGCGTCTTGCTGGGGGGGTTGCGATAATTGAAAGGTCTCGAATGCCACCCATCGCCATATTTAGGGTTCTAGGAATAGGGGTTGCGGTCAAGTTGAGAATGTCTACCTCTGAGCGCAGTGACTTCAATCGTTCTTTCTGTTGAACGCCAAACCGGTGCTCTTCGTCAATGATAACCAGGCCTAATTCTTTAAACTTTACATCTTTTTGGATAAGTTTATGTGTGCCGATAATAATGTCGGCTTTGCCATCTTTAATGGCTGTGAGTGCTTTCGTTTGTTCGCCGGTTGTTCGGAAGCGGGAGAGTAGCTCGACTTGTACCGGCGTGTCTGCAAAACGATCTTTAAATGATTCATAATGCTGTTGAGCGAGTAGGGTGGTAGGTACGAGAACTGCAACCTGTTTGCCCGAATTAGTGGCGATAAAGGCGGCTCGCATAGCCACTTCAGTTTTACCAAAGCCAACATCACCGCACACTAATCGATCCATTGGTTTTGGGCTAATCATGTCTTGTTCAACGGCTTCTATAGCGGCGGCTTGGTCCGGAGTCTCCTCGAACGGAAAGCCTGCACAAAATACTTGATAGCTTTCATCCGGTGTTGACGCCGAAAAGCCGATTCTTGCTTCACGTCGGGCATAAACATCTAACAGCTCGGCTGCGGTGTCTCTAATCCTTTCCGCTGCTTTTTGCTTGGCGGTGGTCCACTTGTCGCTACCCAGTTTGTGTAGAGGGGCTAGTGACTCATCGGTCCCGCTGTACCGTGAAATAAGATGTAACGACGATACTGGTACGTATAGTTTGGCGCTTTGAGCATATTCAAGCATCAAAAACTCATTGGTTTGACCGTCAAATTCGATCGTCTGAAGACCTTGGTAGCGACCCACTCCATTATCGATATGTACCACGGGCGCCCCAATTCGCAACTCTGATAAATTCTTTACTGCAATTTCGCCTGTGTCGGTGGCTCGTTTACGCCTGCGTCGTTGCATGACGCGCTGACCAAAGAGCTCCGACTCGGAGATAAGTGTTATATTTCTAGAGGGGTCATTAAAACCGTCTGACAGTGGTGCTATCGTCAAGCAAATCGGTGCTTCGCTGTTCTGAAAGTCGTTCCAATTATGAACTTTTTGTGCTGATAGTTGATGATCTGAAAATAACTCTTCAAGGGCTTCTCGTCTACCGGCGGACTCTGCGCATATCAGAATGCGTGATGCCGTCGCCCCTTTAAAAGACTTGAGATTTGAAAGCGGATCGGCAGCTTTTGCATCAACAGAAAGATCACCCAAGGTCGATGTAGAAAGATTGAAAACTGAAGAGGTTATATCAAGGGTTTCCTGATAGATGCTCACTCGTGGGAATTGTTTTAATTGAGAAAACAGTTCGTTAGTGGCTAAAAACAACTCATCAGGCGGTAGTATGGGTCTTAGTCTGTCATGCCTGCGCTCTTCATAGCGGTGTAATATATCACTCCAGTAATGCTCGCTGACCTGGTGGAGTTCAGGGGGTGTAAATATTAGGGTGTTACTCGGTAAATAGTCAAAAAGAGTGGCGCCTTCATCAAAAAATAGCGGTAAGTAGTACTCAATACCTGGTGGTTTAATACCTGATTTCACGTCCTTGTATATTGAGCATTCTTTAGTAGGGGCTGATTCGAACTGATCATGCCATCGGGTTCTAAAGGCTAAGCGTGATTGTTTATCCCACGGAAACTCGTTAGCAGGTAGTAAGTTAATTTTATCGATTTTATCAAGTGAGCGCTGAGTCTCGATATCAAATGTTCTCAGGGTCTCTACTTCGTCATCGAAAAGTTCAATACGGATAGGGAGGTCACTGCCCATAGGGTAAATATCGAGAATTGACCCTCTAATGGCATATTCCCCATGCTCATAAACTGTATCAACGTAACGGTAGCCATTGGCCTCAAGTTCGAGCCGGTATTTGTCGACATTTAGTGACTGTCCGATTGAGGTTAGTAAACCGGCACCTTGTAAAAATGAAGTTGGTGCAAGCTTATGCAGCAGTGTACTGATCGGTATGATCAAAATTCCGCGTTTTAATTTTGGCAGTGTATAAAGTGTTTCGACACGTTGAGAAACGATGTCTTCATGGGGGGAGAAATTGTCGTAGGGTAGTGTTTCCCAGTCAGGTAAATTAAGGACTTCTAGTTCTCGATCATCATTAAAAAATTTGAGAGCGGTTTCGTAGCTTAGTGCTGTTTCTGAATTTGGGGTTATCAGTAAGCCCAGACCTTTATGCTGCTTTATAGCTTCAAGTATGATCAGTGGCGAAAAGCCCGGCGCCACTCCACCCCATTGACGGTGGTCTGAGGGGGTAGATGGTAATCCTGGAATGCTGAGTGTTTTTGAAGTCATGAAAAGATCGTTTTTGATGTCGGGTTCTCACGGAGGTCTACTGTGTTTTTAGTGCCTTGCTGTACTAAGTAATGTGCTAGCTGTACAAAGCAATGTACCAAATGACGCCTTTTCCGTGGGCTAGTAGGGGAATATTCTAACCTTGATTGTAGTTACTGTCATGATGTTATCGTGGTTGAGCTATCAATGCCTAATTTAGTGTTAAATATGACTATTTGTTGTAAGTTTTGGGTGTACTATAGTGCATAAAACAGAATTTGCTTATGATGTCTTGAAGGTGGATAATGTGCGCCCTTATTTTTTGTGCAACTCGAGAGGTGCCTAACGTGGCTCAGAACATTACGGATACGTGTTTTGTTGACTGGAACGAGCGAGAAACTGTTGCTGAAGCAATGATTCCAATGATTGGACGCTTGTATCGCAAGAATAACGTCGTTACATCAGTCTACGGTCGTGCCATTATTAATCAATCTGTAATCGGGCTTCTCAAGTCTCATCGATTCGTAAGACAGGTTGAAAATAACGAATTGTCAGTTCATGACACCTATAAAGTACTTCAGATTCTTGACGAGCTAGAGTTGGGCCATGCCCATGTTGATATTGGTAAACTGGCTGTTAAGTTTCAGAAGCAATCCGGTGATGTGTCATTAGAAGCATTTTTACGTGAAGAGTTGGCTGATATCGTCGGTAAATACGACGCAGAAGATGCCAAGCAGCATATATCTAAAACCAAAGATGTCGTTTTATATGGTTTTGGTCGTATCGGTCGTTTACTTGCTCGTATTATGATCGAGAAAGCTGGCGGTGGCGCGAATCTTCGTCTTCGCGCAATCGTGGTTCGAAAGGGTAAAGCAGAGAATGATCTGGAGAAGCGCGCAAGCTTGCTACGTCGAGACTCTGTTCATGGGTCTTTTGATGGTACCATTTCCGTTGATGAAGAGCGTAAAGCGATCATTGCAAATGGTAACTATATTCAGGTTATCTACTCAAACTCTCCTTCAGAAGTAGATTACACAGAGTACGGTATTGATAATGCGCTCGTTATAGATAATACCGGTATCTGGAGAGACGAGGCTGGTCTTGGTCAGCATTTAGAGTGTAAAGGTGTTAGCAAGGTGTTGTTGACCGCGCCAGGCAAAGGCGATATCAAAAACATCGTTTATGGCATTAACAATAATATGTTAACGGCTGATGACAATATCGTTTCTGCTGCTTCTTGCACAACGAATGCGATCACGCCAGTACTCAAGGCTGTAAATGATCAGTTTGGTGTTGTAAATGGTCATGTTGAAACGGTCCATGCTTATACAAATGACCAAAACCTAATTGATAATTATCATTCAGGTAGCCGTCGCGGAAGAAGTGCGCCATTAAATATGGTACTAACTGAAACGGGCGCTGCTAAGGCTGTATCTAAAGCGCTTCCTGAAATGGAAGGTAAATTAACCGGTAATGCGATTCGCGTGCCTACGCCAAATGTATCAATGGCGATTCTTAACCTTAATCTTGAGAAAGAGACAACGCTTGAAGAGGTGAATGCATATTTGCGTGAAGTTTCTTTACATTCTGAGCTTCAGAAGCAGGTTATGTATGTTAACTCTCCTGAAGTTGTGTCATCTGATTTTGTTGGTTCTCGTTCTGCGGGTATTGTTGATGCGCAGGCGACGATCGTGAATGGTAATCGAGTCGTTCTTTATGTTTGGTATGATAATGAGGCAGGCTATAGTGCTCAGGTTATTCGTTTATCAAACGAAATTTGCGGTGTGAATTACTCTGTTTTTCCAAAGTTGGCTAAATAACCAGCGTTTGTAATCTCGGAAAAGATGCGTATATTATTGGTTAAAATCAGATAGAGGTGCGCATCACCGTTAAAAAGCTCGGTTTTACCGAGCTTTTTTGCGTTTGGTGTACTAGGTTTAAGGTGGCTTCAAGCTTGTGGCTCGAGGTAGGGGTGGTTATTTGTTTATACCTCTAAATAGTTGGAGGTTTTTGTCCGTTACTTGATTTTATTCAAGGTGGGGGTGAAAGCCGCACACAAATACCAATTGAATGAATGAGTTTAGCGATTAAATTGTGAAGTTGTATAGAAAAATAGCGCTATGCTCTTTATAATTGGGGCGTTTTTGGGTGCGTTAAAAATATAACAGGCGAAATTGATCAGGTTCGGGAGCAACCAATGGTCAAGTTTTGTTTAAAAAATGTCTTAAGCATTTGTTATATGTTTGCGTAAACGTTTTAAGTTTCTAATGATTAGGCGGGGCTAATGATTAATATCAAGAAAGGCCTGGAATTACCTATATCTGGTGCCCCTGAGCAAAAGATTACTGATGGAAAGATTGTGAGCAATGTTGCTCTAGTCGGATTCGATTACATCGGTATGAAGCCAACTATGGCTGTTCAGGTGGGAGATAAGGTTAAGCGCGGGCAGTTACTGTTTGAAGATAAGAAAACAGTAGGTGTTCGATTCACTTCTCCAGCAGCAGGTACTGTTAAAGAAGTTAATCGTGGCGAAAGGCGAGTATTTCAATCTATCGTTATTGAAGTTGAAGGTGATGAAGCGGAGGTTTTCTCCAAATACGAAGAAAAGCAACTTGCAACCATTGACCGTCAGCAAGCAGTCGACAACTTGGTGCAGTCTGGGTTATGGACAGCGCTAAGAACGCGTCCATATAGTAAGGTTCCTGAGATTGGCAGTACACCAAATTCAATCTTTGTCACCGCTATTGATACCAACCCATTGGCTGCAGATCCCAAGTTGGTAATAAAAGAATTCTCAAATGACTTTAACAATGGATTGACTGTATTAAAGCAGCTAACCAATGGCAAAGTGTTTGTTTGTACCGATAAAAATTTCGATATGTCTTTGCCTACCGATAGCGCAATTGAAGCACATGCGTTTGGTGGTATTCATCCAGCAGGTAACGCAGGTACGCATATTCACTACCTAGACCCTGTAAGTGATCATAAGACTGTTTGGTCTATTGGTTATCAAGATGTAATCTCGGTTGGACAGCTGTTTACAACGGGCGAGCTGAAAGTAGAGCGTGTTGTCGCAATTACAGGGCCAAAAGCCAGCAAACCTCGTTTAGTTAGAAGTCGAGTAGGTGCTGACTTAACACAGTTATTAGAGGGTGAGGCAGATAGCACATCTAATAATCGAGTGATTTCAGGTTCTGTTTTTGGTGGGCGCAGAGCCGAAGGGCCGGTCGCTTATTTAGGACGTTATGCTAATCAGGTATCAGTTTTAGAAGAAGGTGATAGGCGAGAGTTTTTGGGCTGGCTGTCGCCGGGCGCCAATAAATTCTCTATTATGAATATTTACCTGTCTAAGCTGACCTCTGGAAAGTTGTTTAATTTCACGACTACGACTAACGGAAGTGAGCGGGCAATGGTTCCGGTTGGAGCCTATGAAGAAGTGATGCCGTTAGACATTCTTGCGACTCAACTACTGCGTGCATTAGTAGTCGGTGATACTGAACAAGCTCAAAAACTCGGTTGTCTAGAGCTTGAAGAAGAAGATTTAGCACTTTGTTCATTTGTTTGCTCGGGCAAATATGAATATGGCCCAATTCTTCGCGATAATTTAACACTCATCGAGAAAGAGGGCTGATCATGGGATTAAGACAAATTCTAGATAAGATGGAGCCCCACTTTCATAAGGGTGGGCGGTATGAAAAGTGGTATGCACTTTACGAAGCAGCAGATACCATTTTTTACACACCTCCAAGTGTAACCTCTACCACTTCTCATGTTCGCGACGGTATTGACCTAAAGCGCATGATGATTACCGTATGGCTTTGTGCATTCCCAGCTATGTTTTTTGGTATGTGGAATATTGGCTTTCAAGCGAATACCTATATGGCAGAAACCGGTGCTGTTATGGGTAACGATCTAAGATCAATGGTTATTACAATGCTTGCAGGAAATGACGCAAGCAGTATATGGGATAACATGATTTACGGGGCTACCTATTTTGTCCCAATATACTTTGTAGCTTTCGCTGTTGGTGGATTCTGGGAAGTACTGTTTGCCATGGTTCGTGGTCATGAAGTTAATGAAGGCTTCTTTGTTACCTCTATCCTGTTTGCCTTAATCTTGCCACCAGATATTCCTTTATGGCAGGTGGCTTTAGGTATATCATTTGGCGTAGTAATCGGTAAAGAAATATTTGGTGGTACGGGTAAGAACTTCCTAAATCCAGCGTTAACTGGCCGAGCATTTTTATTCTTCGCGTATCCTTCAGAAATATCTGGTGATGCAGTTTGGACTGCTGTCGATGGTTTCAGTGGAGCAACGACTCTTGGTCTGGCTGCTGTAGGTGGTATGGAGGCGGTAACTGTAGAATGGATGGACTCATTTGTAGGGACGGTTCAAGGCTCTATTGGTGAAACTTCTGTAGTTGCAATTCTTATCGGTGGGGCAGTTCTTTTGGCAACCAAGATTGCTTCATGGAGAATTGTTTCTGGTGTGATGCTGGGTATGGTTGCGACTTCGTTAATGTTCAATTCGATCGGTTCTGATACTAATCCAATGTTTGCAATGCCTTGGCACTGGCACTTCGTTGTAGGTGGCTTCTGCTTCGGTATGATCTTTATGGCGACCGATCCCGTCTCTGCATCGATGACCAACCAGGGTAAATGGGCATTTGGTGCGCTGATCGGTATTATGGTTGTATTGATACGAGTAGTTAACCCTGCCTTCCCAGAAGGGATGATGTTAGCGATTTTGTTTGCGAACTTGTTTGCACCGTTAATCGATCACGCTGTAACGCAAGCCAACATAAAGCGGAGGTTAGCACGTGTCTAGTAATAAAGAGAGTACTCAGAAAACTATCATTGTTGCACTGCTGCTTTGTTTAGTCTGTTCTGTGATTGTTGCTGCTTCAGTTGTTTTGTTGCGACCAATCCAAGAGAAAAATAAAGCGCTTAACTTGAAGCAAAATATTCTTGCAGCTGCTGGTCTTCTTAAAGAGAACGCCACGCCTGCAGAAGTTGAAACTTCATTTGAACGTATTACTGCTAAGTTAGTTGATTTGGATACCGGTGAGTACGTTTTACCTGAAAGTATAGGCGTAGCGAGTGCGATCGATTACGATCAAAAAAGTGCTTCAAAAAACCCTAAGCTATCTCAAGTATTACCAGGGGAGCAGGATATCGCGAGCATCAAGCGTCGTGAGAAATATGCAAAGGTCTATTTAGTTGAAGATGCAGGGTCTATAGAAACGATTATAGTTCCTGTTCATGGATATGGGCTATGGTCAACGCTTTACGGCTTTGTGGCATTGGAGAAAGATGCTAACACTGTCGCAGGATTTGGCTTTTATCAGCATGGTGAAACTCCAGGCCTCGGTGGTGAAGTTGACAATCCTAAGTGGAAAGGTCAGTGGCCTGGTAAAAAGATCTATGACTTTGATGTTAACGAAGAGCCACAGATTGAGCTGATAAAAGGGAGTGTCGATGTATCCATGCCTGGTGCTGAATATAAAATCGATGGTCTTTCTGGAGCAACTCTTACCAGTCGTGGCGTCACTAACTTGATACATTTCTGGTTGGGTGATAACGGCTTCCGTAAGTATCTAGACCGTGTAAGAGAGGGGGCTTAAAATGTCTGATATGGCTATTAAAAAGGTTCTTCTGGACCCAATTGCTAATGATAACCCTATTGCATTGCAGATACTGGGTATCTGTTCGGCATTAGCGGTAACCACCAGTTTACAGTTATCAATAGTTATGACTGTGGCGGTATGTTTGGTAACGGCATTCTCTAGTATGTCAGTATCTATGATACGAAACCATATACCTTCAAGTATACGAATTATCGTACAAATGACGATAATTGCGACGCTTGTAATCGTGGTTGACCAGCTATTGAGGGCCTTTGCTTATGAGTTAAGTAAGCAGCTATCTGTATTTGTTGGCCTTATTATTACCAACTGTATCGTAATGGGGCGTGCTGAAGCATTTGCAATGAAAAATGGTCCTGTGATGAGCTTTGTTGACGGTATTGGTAACGGCTTAGGTTATGGTGCGATTTTGATTGCGGTTGCGATTGTTAGAGAGTTGTTAGGGGCAGGTTCTTTGTTCGGAATCGAAATTATGACAACGACTAATAATGGTGGTTGGTACCAGCCAAACGGACTGTTACTGCTTCCACCAAGTGCCTTCTTTATTATTGGTCTTATTATCTGGGGGCTACGCTCTTGGAAACCAGAGCAAAATGAAGCGCCAGACTTTAAGATTAAAGCTCATGTTACTAAGGAGGCATTCTAATGTTTGAACATTATCTTAGCCTATTTATTAAGGCTGTATTTGTTGAAAATATGGCATTGGCATTCTTTCTTGGTATGTGTACCTTTTTGGCTCTATCCAAGAAAATAGATGCAGCGCTTGGTCTAGGAATTGCGGTTATTGTTGTGCTGGGGATAACAGTCCCTGTCAACAACTTGATTTACACCTCCTTATTAAAAGATGGCGCTCTCGCATGGGCGGGGTACCCTGATGTAGACCTTAGTTTTTTGGGGTTACTGACTTATATTGGCGTTATCGCAGCGTTAGTACAAATTCTTGAAATGGTTCTTGATAAGTACTTCCCCGACCTATATAACGCACTAGGTGTTTTCTTGCCGCTTATTACCGTAAATTGCGCGATCATGGGGGCATCATTGTTCATGGTTGAGCGAGATTATACATTTGGTGAAAGTGCGGTTTACGGCGTTGGTGCAGGTGTTGGTTGGGCGTTGGCGATTGTCGCATTAGCGGGTATCCGTGAAAAGCTTAAGTATAGTGATGTGCCAGAAGGCCTTCGTGGTTTAGGGATTACCTTTATCACTGTTGGTCTTATGTCACTTGGTTTTATGTCATTTTCGGGAATTTCGCTGTAACTAGCGCTAGTTCGAAACTGGTCTCACGATAAAAAACAAGGTTAAAACATGAATGCAGAAATTATTTTAGGCGTGGTCATGTTTACCGTCATCGTACTATCACTGGTGGCGGTGATACTAGCAGCTAGAGCAAAGCTTGTTAGTACCGGGGATGTTACGATTGGCGTAAATGAAAACCCAGAACATGCTATTAAAACGCCTGCTGGCGGTAAACTACTGCAAACACTGGCTTCAGAGGGGGTGTTTCTAGCCTCTGCTTGTGGTGGTGGTGGTACTTGCGCACAGTGTAAGTGTAAGGTTTTGAGTGGCGGTGGCTCTATGCTACCAACTGAGCAGTCACATTTCACCAAGCGTGAAGAAGCTGAAGGATGGAGGTTGTCCTGCCAGGTGGCTGTAAAAGAAGACATGGAAATTGAAGTTGAAGAGGAAGTCTTCGGTGTCAAGCAGTGGGAGTGTACGGTTAGTTCTAACGAAAACGTAGCAACTTTCATTAAAGAGCTAGTGCTTGAATTGCCAGAAGGTGAAAACGTTGATTTTCGTGCCGGTGGTTATGTTCAGTTAGAAGTGCCTGCTCACGAAATTGACTACAAAAATTTCGATATAGAAGAAGAGTACCGAGGTGATTGGGATAAATTTAATCTTTGGCAGTATAAGTCAATCGTTAAAGAACCTGTTATTCGTGCTTATTCTATGGCGAACTACCCAGAAGAAAAGGGTATTGTTAAATTCAACATTCGTATTGCTTCGCCTCCTCCTGGAACAAGCTTTCCACCCGGGCAGATGTCATCGTATGTCTTCAATATGAAGCCTGGCGATAAGATTACCGTATCAGGGCCGTTTGGTGAGTTTTTTGCGAAAGAAACTGAAAACGAGATGGTGTTTGTAGGTGGTGGTGCAGGTATGGCGCCAATGCGATCGCATATCTTTGATCAGCTTAAGCGTCTCGGTTCAAAGCGTAAAATGTCTTTCTGGTATGGTGCACGAAGCCTGCGAGAGATGTTTTATCAAGACGAATACGACATGCTAGCAAACGAAAACGATAATTTTGATTGGCATGTAGCGCTTTCTGATCCTCAGCCTGAGGATAATTGGGAAGGGTTAACTGGATTTATCCACAATGTGTTATATGAGAACTATCTAAAAGACCATCCAGCACCAGAAGATTGTGAGTTCTACATGTGTGGGCCTCCAATGATGAACGCAGCAGTTATTAAAATGCTGAAAGATTTAGGTGTTGAAGATGAAAATATACTATTGGATGATTTCGGAGGTTAACGAAGAATCCATGTTTATGTTTTCAATAAAGCCCGCCACGATGACAATGCTGAAAAGCATTGTCGTTTTGGCGGGCTTATTTATTTGTGGTTGCAATCCAAGTGCTGATACTGACGAACACCTGTTAAAAAATGCTCCAGAAGCGAGTATTTATGAGATCTCTGGCCCTATTATGGGGAGCAGTTATCATATCAAAGTCGTATTGACACCTGACGTACAATTATTGGAAGATTTACGTATTGGTGTAAAGGATGCGCTGAACCGCGTTGATCGTTTAATGTCGACGTATAAACCTGACTCAGAAATATCTCGCTTTAACGTCTCTCCACAAAATGAATGGTTTCAGGTATCGGCAGATACCTTCGAGGTTATAGCGTTAGGGCAATCGATTAGCTCAACTAGTGAAGGGTTTTACGATATGACTGTTGGCCCTTTGGTTAATAGTTGGGGGTTTGGTCCAACAGGCAAACCTGTAAAAGTACCTGACGAAGCTCAGTTACAAGCAGGGCTGGTTCGGGTAGGGTTTAACTTTCTCAAATTAGACTCTAAATCGAGCGCAATCTCCAAAACCGCTGATATTTATCTTGATCTTTCGTCAATCGCGAAAGGGTATGCGGTGGACGTGGTGGCCAATTACTTAGAACAGCAAGGTGTCGAAAATTACTTGGTAGAAGTAGGGGGGGAGATTAGAGCCCTCGGATATAAACCTCATAATGAATCTTGGCGTCTTGCAATAGAGTCACCGACTGTTGAACAGCGTTCGGTATTTAAAGTAGTTGAGTTAACGAATGGGGGGTTAGCGACATCTGGAGACTATCGAAATTATTACGAAAACAATGGCATTAGGTACTCGCATACGATCAATCCGTTTACCGGTAAGCCTGTTCAGCACCAGCTAACATCGGTTAGCGTTGTGAGGCCGACTTCAGCAGAGGCTGATGCAATGGCTACGATGTTTATGGTGATGGGAACTGAACGAGGCTTTCAATTCGCGGTCGAAAATAGGATTGCCGCCTATTTTATTTTTCGGAACGGTTCTGGTTTTAAGAGTAAATCTACTCTACAGTTTGAAAAGTATTTGACTCAGTGAGGTGTTTGTAATGGGCACATTTATAATTGTGTTTTTATTTATGGGGCTAGTTATTTTAGTCATGTCAGTAGGGGTTTTGATGGGGCGTAAGCCTATCTCTGGCTCTTGTGGTGGAATGGCATCATTAGGAATGGATGTTGCCTGCGATATTTGTAAAGGCGACAAAAATATTTGTGATGATGAGCAAGAGAAAGCAAAGGCGACAAAAGCGGTTAAAGACTTAAGTTACGATGCTACGAAGTACTAGTTTCACAATAGTATTAATCATGTGGCGTCCATTTACGAATAAAGTTAATTAAGAATAATATTGGAGCGCAAAGGGTAATGGCTGAATATCATTATGACGTCGTAGTCATCGGGGCGGGTCCTGCAGGTGAAGGTGCTGCAATGAATGCAGCGAAAAACGGAAAACGTGTTGCAATCATTGAAAACAAGGAAATGGTAGGGGGGAACTGCACTCATTTGGGAACCATACCCTCAAAAGCGCTCCGACACGCGGTTAAGCAGATTATGACATTTAACACGAATAGTATGTTTCGTGATATTGGGGAGCCTAGATGGTTTTCGTTTCCTCGGGTACTTAAAAATGCTGAGCGTGTTATTTCAAAACAAGTAAAATTACGTACTCAATTTTACGCTCGTAATCGAGTTGATCTTTATACGGGTACTGCTTATTTTATTGATCCAAACAGGATAGAAATTAGAGGCTCTCAGACGTCTAGTGAAGTCTTGAACGCTAAGAACGTCGTTATTGCCACGGGCTCTAGGCCTTACCTTCCTGCGGATATTAACTTTCGACACACCCGTATCTACAACAGTGATTCGATTCTCAAATTAAACCATACACCCAGAACATTGGCCATATATGGCGCAGGTGTTATTGGGTCAGAATATGCGTCTATATTTGCAGGGTTGGGCGTTAAGGTCGACCTAATTAATCCCGGAGATCGTCTTTTATCATTTTTGGATGATGAGATTTCTGATGCGCTCAGTTATCACCTTAGAAACAACGGCGTGTTAGTACGACATAACGAAGAGTATGACTCTGTTGAGGGGGATGAAAGTGGTGTTATCGTGACGTTAAAATCCGGTAAGAAACTAAGGGTTGATGCATTTTTGTGGTGTAACGGCCGAAGTGGTAATACTGATAATCTTGGGCTTGAAAATGTTGGGCTTGAGCCAAATTCTCGCGGTCAGTTGTCGATTGATAAACAATATCGGACTGAAGTTGAACATATTTGTGCTGTGGGGGATGTCATTGGCTGGCCTGCGCTGGCAAGTGCGGCCTATGATCAGGGGCGAGCCGCTTCTTCTGAGTTAGTTGGTGATAGCTTCTATCGTTATGTAGATGATGTGCCTACCGGAATATATACTATTCCTGAAATTAGCTCTGTAGGTAAAACTGAGCGGGAGTTAACGGACGAAAAAGTGCCTTATGAAGTAGGGCAGTCGTTCTTCAAAGACTTAGCCAGGGCTCAGATTACAGGCGAGCCTGTCGGAATGCTTAAAGTTTTGTTCCATCGTGATACCAAGGCCATTCTGGGTATTCATTGCTTTGGTGACCAGGCTGCTGAAATCGTGCACATTGGGCAAGCGATAATGGCGCAAGAAGGAGAGGCCAATACGTTGGATTATTTTATCAATACAACGTTTAACTATCCTACTATGGCTGAGGCATACCGTGTGGCGGCTCTTAACGGGTTGAATAGAATCTTCTAAGTGTATGATTATATAAGCCAATCACGTTCATATAGACCGGGTTGGCTTACCTTGTCGTTAACGTCTAAGGGAGCTTATTCGCTTGGTATTAAACCATGATTTTCAAAATACATTAGTGCACTGGTTGGAAAGTCAGTGATGATACTATCCACTCCTTTCTCCTTTAATTGCAGCATTTCATGAATACTATTCACCGTCCAGCATGATATGTGAATGCCTAGCTTGTGTGTTTCTTGTACAAGGTTCTCGGTACATAAACCGTAGTTTAAACAAAGAAATTCGCAGCCAAGTGCTTTAGCGGTATTCAGTGGTTTTGGAAAACGGTATTCAGCAACAAATCCAATTTTAATACTTTGATCTCTACGCCGTAGTTCCTTCAAAAACCATGTGTTCGAAGAGGTAACTGCGCAGATCTCTTGTAGTTTATTGGCCTGAATATACTCTACCAGTCGGTTACAGAGTATATTGAGACGCTCTTTTGAACTTGTTTTCACCTCAAACTGCCAGTGCTCAACTTCTGGGCAGCTATCAACTACTTGAGATAGCTTAGGTATATGACAGTGAGTACTCCATGAGGCGGCGTTTTGTCGAGCGTCAAGATTAGCGATATCAATGAAATCTGCGTCTTGTACTTTTGTGGTCAGGCCTGTCGTTCGCTCGAGTGTCTGATCATGAATAACAATTAGCTGCCCATCTTTTGTAAGGTGTACATCTAATTCAAACCGCCTAATTCCTTGTTTATAGGCGTGGATAAAACCTTCAAGTGTATTCTCAGGAGCTTCTCCTTTTGCTCCTCTATGTCCGTATATTTTCACAGCTTTAAATTCCAATTGATCCAATGACTAACGAGAGGCGCATTCCTTTTGAGCATTAAACTTTGCCTCCATAAATTTAACATGAGGGACATATACTAAGTCGGAAATCTTACGAATGAGGTGCTCTTCATATTTATCTATTTCACCATCCGCAAAGGCGACTTTCCACATCGCTAGTATAAGTTGGTATTTCATCGCGTCTGAGTAACGAGTATTAACGAGGTCTGTAAACTGATAAAGAGAGGTCGATTGCTCAGACTCTTCTTTTGCAAGTTCAATTATTTCGTCTATTTTTTCATTCGCTATATTAAATCGTTTGTTGGCTACTTCACGAATGATATTAAGTTCACGGTCATCGATCGATTGATCAACCTTTGCGAGTTCTATTAATAACGCAATGCATGTTAATTCGACTTGCTTCTCGTTCAGTTGAGGTGTCTGCTCTGTTAATTGGAGGTTATCTTCAAAAAACCGCTTTATTTTATCAATCATACAGAGAAGCCTTTTAGTTTTCGTTCGAGCTTAACCTGATCTTCAGCAAATTTTCGTATGCCTTCAGCGAGCTTTTCTGTGGCCATTGGATCTGCATTTAACTCCCATCTGAATGACGATTCATCAAGCGGTAGCGCGGAATCGCTTGCGTCAGGTGAGGGTGAAAGCCGTTGTGTGAGTACACCGGTATCTTGTGATAGTGCTTCCATTAGTGCGGGGCTAATGGTTAGCCTGTCACACCCAGCTAACTGTTCTATTTCACCTGTATTGCGAAAACTAGCTCCCATTACAACAGTGTCATAGCGATTTTGTTTGTAGAAGTTATAAATTTCGGTAACGGACAATACGCCAGGGTCTTTATCGGCAGGGTACTCGGAGTTACCCGTATCTTTTTTATACCAGTCTAATATTCTACCGACAAATGGAGATATAAGATAAGCGCCGGCTTGAGCGGCTGCAACTGCTTGTGAAAAGCTAAACAATAGTGTGAGGTTGCAGTGGATACCTTCTTTTTCGAGAATTTCAGCCGCTTTAATGCCTTCCCATGTTGACGCAATTTTAATTAATACACGTTTTGGGTCAATATCTTGCTCTTGGTATAGCAATATTAATTTTCGAGCTTTTTTGACAGTAGCATTAGTGTCAAAAGATAGCCGAGCATCGACTTCTGTGGATACTTTTCCCGGTACGCAATTAAGTATTTCCTTACCGATTAATACTGAGAGGTAATCTGTCGCATTATGCAGTGTCTCTTCTGCGTCGCCACCTTGTCGTGATGCCCATGCCAGAGCCTGTTTTATTAAGGGTTGGTATTCTGGAATCTCAGCAGCGTTAAGTAAAAGAGATGGATTAGTGGTGGCGTCTTCAGGCTGCCAGCGTTTAATGGCTTCAATATCGCCTGTGTCAGCCACTACAGTGGTCATTTTTCTTAGCTGTTCTAGCTTGTTTTCCATAACGCTTACTACACCTTATTAAGTCGAATGATATGCTGTAAACAATACTGAACAGGCGAGAATAGAACAAGTAAATTATTGCTAATTACGGAGTATTTTTGCTCTCGTTATGAATAAATGATTGGACTTCTGATGCCGCTACTTGTTCCGATGTAACAATTTCAAGAGCGTTTTTGAGCACATCAATGGTCGCGCCAGGTTTGTGGGCATTTTCGCTGATATAACGCCGGAATTTTCGGCCGCCCGGCATACTATGAAATATGCCTAAAATATGACGAGTGATATGGCCCAGGTATGCGCCTTTTTTCATCTCTAGTTCAATATAAGGAAGCATCTCTTCGAGCACTTGGTGGCGAGTTAATATACTCTTTGGCGCTCCATACAGAGCTTGGTCTACCTGATTAAGTAACCAAGGGTTCTGATATGCCTCTCGACCGACCATTACACCATCTAAATGGTCAATATGTTCAAGGCACTCATCAATGGTTTTTATTCCTCCGTTTACAATTATTTCTAACGAAGGGAAATCTTGTTTTAACTTGTAGGCGACTTCATACTTAAGTGGAGGAATATCTCTGTTCTCTTTTGGCGACAGCCCTTGGAGGATCGCTTTACGGGCATGTACGATGAAGGTTGAACACCCCGTACCAGCGATAGTATTAATGAAGTGATGTAGTTCTTCATAGCTATCTTGATCATCTATACCGATACGATGTTTTACCGTGACGGGAATTGAAACCGCTTTTTGCATAGCGTCAATACAGTCTGCCACCAACCCTGGATGCCCCATTAAGCACGCGCCTATCATGTTGTTCTGAACCCGGTCACTGGGGCAGCCAACATTAAGGTTAATCTCATCATACCCGAGGTCTTCAGCCATTTTAGCGCAAGTCGATAGCTCTTCAGGGTTACTGCCACCTAATTGTAGCGCGAGTGGAGCCTCTTCTTGGTTGAACTGCAAATAACGGTCACGGTCACCGTGAATCAACGCGCCCGTGGTTATCATTTCAGTATAAAGAACGGCGTTTTTTGAGATCAAACGAGCAAAAAAACGGTAATGTCTATCTGTCCAGTCGAGCATTGGTGCAACGCAGAACTTCCTGCTTAAGTGTGTCACTTAATACCTCTAGAACGTGTAAAATATGATGGCCTGTTGTTGTGTTTTTTCAGGTGTTGATAGCATGAATCTAGGTCGGCTACTGGTTAAAAATAGTTTGTATGGGATTATACCATTGTCAAAGTAATCTGGTTTGAAACTTTTTGTTAGGGTTTTGAATGCTACACTAAAAACGTGTAGAAAGTGATGGTGTTATCTGGGTAGTTGCTTAACAGTCAGGGTAATAGAATGTCGTCTAAAAAAACAGATACCAGTAAGTTGGACAAAATACTAGCGGAACAAAGAATTTACAATGCGCAACGCGAAAAAGGGTATCGAGAGCAGGCGCTAAAGCTATACCCGTGGATTTGTGGGCGATGTACGCGAGAGTTTACGCGTAGAAACTTAAGTGAGTTAACGGTTCACCATGTCGATCATAATCATGATAATAACCCGCCCGATGGCAGCAATTGGGAGTTGTTGTGTATCTATTGTCATGACCAAGAACACGAAAAATTTGTTAATTTTATCCAATACGGAAACGGCTCAGCGAGTGCATCGTCACCTGCTACCTTTAACCCGTTTGCAGACCTGAAAGAAAAAATGAAGAGCAACACTGATAAGTCGTGAGCTTATAACGGTGGTGTCAATGTAATTTAGTTAATGCCGATGTGAAATTCGATAACGGGTTAGAATTATGTCTGTTTCAGTGGCGCTTGTTCCCGTTTTTGGTCTTATCGTCTTAGGTTATGCTTTGAGGCGCTTTGACTTTCCTGGTGACACTTTTTGGTCTCAGACTGAAAAATTCACTTACTTTTTACTATTTCCTGCCATGTTGATATACAAATTGACCAATGCTGAGCGTGGAGGCGTTGAGTTAGGTAATATTGCGGTGATAGTCGTCTTATTTTTACTGGTTGTTTCGACTATCCTTGTTGCAATGCAGCGAATATGTAGATGGTCGGGGCCAGTTTTTACGTCCATTTATCAAGGAGGAATACGGTTCAACTCTTATGTGGGGCTGGCTGCGGTAAGCGAACTCTTTGGGGATGCATATTTGCCGTCAGCAGCAGTAGCCATGGCCATCATGATTCCCCTCATAAACTTTCTATGCATATTGGTGTTTTCGGTATGGGGAGAGAGAGAAATAGAAGGGATAACAGGAATACTTAAAGCGATCGCGACAAACCCCCTCATTGTAGCCTGCGTTATCGGTATCACATTCAATATGTTAGGAATAACCTTTTACGCATTGGTTGATGGCATGATTAAGCCATTAAGCCAATTGGCGCTTCCAATGGGGTTGATGGCAGTGGGGGCAGGGTTGAACCTTAAGGCATTAAGGGGTGCCTCGATATCGTTCGTGTTATCCAGTGCGATTAAGTTGCTTGTTTTCCCTATCGTGAGCGTAATAATCCTAAAACTATTCGGAGCAGACCCTGTTACGGCGACGGTCGTAATTCTACTTTCTTGCCTGCCGACAGCCTCATCATCTTATATTTTGGCGAGGCAGTTGGGAGGTGATGCAGACTTAATGGCCTCTATAGTGAGCGGTCAAACGCTGTTAGCCATTATTACCATCCCGTTAATGGTGACTTGGCTTATTTAGCGGTGCTTACTGGCTACATTTATAAAAGCTGTTCGCTATTGATTTGATAAACTCGAAATAACCTGTTGCTGAATTATCAATATTAGTCGCTAAGGGGTCAGCGGTGGTGATGATTACTTCAGTTCCGCGGGTAATGCTCTCAACGTAAGGGGCTTTAAAGTTGGGTTCCTTCACTAAACATATTTTCTGATTTTGGCGTATCTCTTGGGTGAGCATTGATAAGTGTTTGGCGCCTGGCCGAGCTTCAGGTGTTTGGGTGATAGTTCCCGTAATTGCTAAACCGTAATGGTCTGCAAAATGAGTAAACGCTTCGTGGAAAGTATAGATTGCGATCTGATTTTTTGATTCGAATAGCGCGGCGACTTCATTTTCGGCGATATGGAGTTGAGTGATAAATTGACGAAGGTTTATATTGAACTGAGGTTCAAGTGTCGGGTATTGCACTGAAAGGTGCTGGTATATGACGTTTGCGATCTCTTCGGCAAGTGCGGGGTTCAGCCAAATGTGAGGGTCAAAACTTCCATTATCATTAGTTTCGCTTTGGTTGTGATCATCATGGTGATGATTCTCGTTACTATGTCGTTGGTTATGGTGAATTGTTGGTCGTTCGGGGCGCAAATCGAGTGCTTGGATAAGTGATATCTGCTTTACCGAAGCTGTGGAAAGCACCTTTACCAGGAATAACTCAAGCTCAGGTCCAACCCAGATAAATAAGTCAGCGTTGTTAAGGAGTGCCCTTTGGGATGGCCTTAACTGGTAATTGTGAGGGTTGGCAGTGGGAGGTAATAGAATGGTTGACTCCCCGAGATCACCGACGATTGCAGTTGTGATAAGCTGAATCGGTTTAATAGAGCTAACAACGTTAACAGTGGGCGTAGAAGCAGAGGCTTGCAGTGTCCCAAGTGTTGTAATTATGACGAATAGAGACATTATTGCTATCGAAAAAGGCTTGGCCAAAAACCTTAACGTATCAGAAATATTATTAACCAGGTTTTTTTGTAGATGTTGAGTCATTCAAATATCTTCGTTATATCAGCGGGGAGTTAAAAACGGAAATTTCTAGGAAGTGAAGTATTATATCATGACCGCAATTTTAATCATAAATTGCACTACCTCCACTGATAGCTAGATTTTTGATATAGTTTGTTTTAATGAGTTGGGTGTTGTTATCAATTATTTGTGAGTTCGATAGAGAGAGCATAAATGGCTATTAAGTATCAGATTGTTCCAGTTACAGCATTTGAGCAAAATTGCACGGTATTATGGTGTGACAAATCAAAAAACGCTGCAGTTGTTGACCCTGGAGGAGACTTGGATCGTATTGTAGCGGTATTAAAAAAAGAGGGCTTGAACTTAGAGAAAATCTTATTAACTCATGCACATATCGATCACGCAGGGGGTACCGCTGAGCTAGCACAAACTTATGGAGTGCCAATTGAAGGCCCTCATAAGGAAGATAAGTTTTGGATCGATGCATTACCTCAACAGAGTCAAATGTTTGATTTTCCAGCTGTTGATGTGTTTACGCCTGATCGCTGGCTTGAAGAAGGGGATATGGTGTCTGTTGGAGAGTCCAGCCTGAGTGTTGTACATTGCCCTGGACACACACCGGGGCATGTTATTTTTCATAGTGAAGAGGCTGATCTTGCACTGGTGGGTGATGTGTTATTTCATGGTGGTATTGGTCGTACGGACTTCCCTAAAGGTGATCACGCGACCTTGATTCGATCAATCAAAGAAAATTTATGGCCCCTAGGCAGTAGCGTGTCATTTATTCCCGGTCATGGTCCGATGTCGACATTTGGCGAAGAACGACGCAGTAACCCGTTTGTTGCAGACTAATACAATTAAGGCTGTTCATCTAATGGGTCCGTTTAAGGTTTAACATTATTGATGCCTATGTTGTCGTTTAGCGTATAATACGCCCCTTTTTTAAAGTCATTTACAGAGAGATATTCATTTCATGACTGTTCGTACCCGAATTGCGCCATCTCCAACCGGCGACCCTCATGTAGGGACCGCTTATATCGCACTGTTTAATATGTGTTTTGCTCGTCAGCATGGCGGGCAATTTATACTGCGTATTGAGGATACTGATCAGGCACGTAGTACACCTGAGTCAGAACAAGACATACTTGGAGCATTGCGGTGGTTGGGGCTTGATTGGGATGAAGGCCCAGACGTTGGTGGGCCAAAAGGACCGTACCGTCAGAGCGAGCGTAAAGATGACTACAAAGCCTATGCGTTGGAGTTAGTTGAAAAAGGGCATGCGTTTTACTGTTTCCGAACGCCAGAAGAGCTAGATCACATTCGGGAAGAGCGTAAGGCTGCAGGGCTAAACCCCGGAATTAAAGGTGATCTTGAACTTACCGATGATGAAGTTAAGGCTAAATTAGCTGAAGCTGTGCCTTATGTGATAAGAATGAAAGTGCCTGATGAGGGTACTTGTATCATCGATGATATGCTTCGTGGAACGATTGAAATAGATTGGTCACAAGTTGACTGTCAAATATTGCTTAAATCAGATGGTATGCCAACCTACCATTTGGCAAATGTAGTGGATGATCATTTAATGGATATCACCCATGTTATACGGGGAGAGGAGTGGATTAATTCTGCTCCTAAGCATCAGTTGTTATATCAGTATTTTGATTGGAATATGCCGGTGTTATGTCACATGCCCCTGTTACGTAACCCAGACAAAAGCAAACTGAGTAAGCGTAAAAACCCCACCAGTATTAACTATTATGAGCGGATGGGGTTTATGCCCGAAGCTGTGGTAAATTACTTGGGTCGCATGGGTTGGTCTATGCCTGATGAGAGTGAGAAGTTTAGCCTGGAGGAGATGATCAGCCATTTCGATATCTCTCGAGTCTCTTTGGGGGGGCCGATCTTTGATGTGGACAAGCTCAGTTGGTTAAATGGGTTATGGATTCGTGAAAACCTATCTGATGATGACTTTGCGAAAAGGCTGCAAGAGTGGGCATTTAACAGTGAAAAGATGGCGCCACTTATTCCACACGTTAAGGGTCGGGTCGATACGTTTAGTGATGCTATCCCGTTAGCAGGGTTCATGTTTTCAGGCATGTTAAATCTTGCTGCTGAAGATTTTAACCATAATAAGTTGGAAGAAGGTCAGGTTAAACGAGTTTTGCAGTTTGCTTTGTGGAAGTTGGAAGCTCAGAGACACTGGACGAAAGACAATATTTTTGCAGATGTAAAAGCGCTATCAAAGGCAATGGAGCTTAAAATGGGGGAGTTTAACTTTCCGATATTTGTTGCAATTGCCGGCACCCCAAACTCATGGTCTGTTATGGATTCGATGAATTTGCTTGGCCCTGATATGACGAGAGCCCGATTACGCCAAGCGTTAAACCTTTTGGGAGGTTTCTCCAAAAAAGAGACGAAGCGAGTCGAAAAAGAGTATCAGGTGGTGTTGGGTAAGATAGATGAGTGATCGAAATAGATCGCAAAATACTTGACTCATAGGGGGTAACTCAATAATATACGCCCCCGATGACACGTTGGGGCCATAGCTCAGCTGGGAGAGCGCAACGCTGGCAGCGTTGAGGTCTGCGGTTCGATCCCGCATGGCTCCACCAAATTTTTGTCATCAACATGTAAGAAGTTCCGGGTCCCCATCGTCTAGAGGCCTAGGACACCGCCCTTTCACGGCGGTAACAGGGGTTCGACTCCCCTTGGGGACGCCAATTTTTCTAAAAAACCTGAAGCAAATCGTTTCAGGTTTTTTTTTGTCTGATATTTAATATGTTTTATAAATATTGTATGGCAGGGTAGGCCGGCTTTTCAAAAGGAAATTATGAAAACTCCGACCTAAAGCGTTGAATTACTTTTTACGCGAAATTGACGCAAATGCGGTGGTAAATGCCATCTCTTGAAAGCCTTTTAAACCTGTACTCGTGAATGGTATAGGTAAGGGGTTATAGCTCAGCAGTTCTTTGATCTCAGTAGCAGATAGTGTTTCTACTTCCAGTGAATCAATAAGTTGAATAGCTGCCTCCATTTTAAAACCGTTAGCGCTACCGGAGAATTTACCTTTGGTAGGTCGTTGGCGAATAACGACTTTATCAACTTTGTAGTCTTCCATTAGTTTGGCAAATGCGAATTGAAACTCCGCTAGCTGTTCGCTGCTATGTACATCGATAAGAGTCAGTCGACGAACGCGACAATCAGGAAGATCAATAAGACCATCTGACAGGGACATCAGGCAAATAATTGCTTCATTACCTTTTAACTCAACACCACAGACTTTCATGATAAATACCACATAATAAAGGGGCGAGCATTATAACGTAAATAAAAACCAGAGACGAAAAAATCAACGCTGGGCTATTGCACCTTTACCAACCCCTTCGAAGGCTTTTACTTTGAACATGCTGGAAGGTGATTCTTGTTTGAGTTGTTCGGCTATGTGTGTCGCGATCCACTCTACTGTTGAGTCAGTATTAATAAGGTACACCTGCCTAGTTGGCAGTGAAAGTTCAAAAGCACCTTGAATTGACGTGTAAGTGAAAGTTGTGTGGGGTATGCCGTTTATATCGAGCTGTTCTGAGATGTCCTCTTCGGTACCAATGTAGATATCTTTAAAGGTAGAGGCCCATTGTTTTTCTAGGTTTGAATCTCTCTTACCGTTTTTAAATATGTTAATCGTTGAACGGTGACCGTGAGCAATGCGCTGACAGTTACCTTGATGCTTTTTGAGGCCATGGCTGTAATGGTAAAACTCCCCTTCGATTACCTCTTCTCTAAGTACGATATTTATGCCGGTAACGTTTGCGGGCAGTTGCTGGAGAATTTTGCTGCAAAGGTAAGCAGAGACATTGCCTATATTTATTTCAATATCCGATATTTGAGTTAATGCTTCTCTTGGGGCATTGTGAATAATCTGTTCGCCATTGTCTGCATTGAATACTGCTTGAATCGCGTTATCTCGATCTGTGATGGTTATTTGTGGGTGGGTAGAGGGTATCACTAGCTTATGATCAACCTCATAATCTATTACGCTTTTTACTTTCTTTTTTACATCACCGAAATCAAATAACATTCCTTGGTCATCGAGTTCCCCTTGTAGTTCGACATCGACAATCCAGCTTTCACCAAGAATGCCTCGTTTAGTATCTAGATACGAAAAATCAATAACAGTGAGGTTGTCTACGAAGAGTTGATTCATGAAGGATTAGCCGGAGTTTCTAGTATGGGTGAAGGCCGTAATAAGAACGAGCCTAAAATAATATGGATTAAAACGCGGTGCATTGTATCAGATAATGACTAACGCCATAAAGAAGATCGTTTGAAGGGGGAGCGGCCAACTCCCAAACCAAGGGAATAGCTCGAGTGAGGCTAGGGAAGAATGGACACTAAAAAAGCTCGGTACTAGCCGTGCCTTTTTAGTTTAAATATCTTGAGCGGCGCTCATGTGCCACTCCGTACCTTCTTATAAAATACCTGATAGGAACGCAATGCCAGCACTGAATACACCAATGCTAGCCGCTAACGCAACCACATATATTTTATTGGTTGCCGAGCGTTGGTTTTGCGTATATAGATCTATCGTGCGTTGTGCAATATCTTCAGCAGTCTCCCTTGATATATCATGAGCTTGCTGTATCGCCTCAGATTGAAGTGTCTGCCAAAACTCTGTGTCGATTGACTGAACAGATGTCATATGATCTTTCAGCTCTTCCATTTGCTCAGAAGACATACCTTGCGTCGTTTGATTGCTAAGGATTTCAGTTTTTAGCTCAGCTAATTGACTGCTTAAAAACAAGCTAACCTCAGCAGCAATTTCTTCTTTTATTGCATTAGTTCTGTCATTTATCTGGGTAGCAAATGATTCAATCGTATTGTTAAGGCGCTCACTTTGCTCTGTCTTAGACTCTTCAAGTATGCGTTTAAGGTGGTCGTACTGTTCATCAAATAGGCTACTTAGTAACTCGTGTAGTCGATTGTTAACATTTGTCTTAATGGCTGACCGAGCTACTTGTTCTATCATTTCCGTCGGAAGGGCAGCTACGCTGTTATTAAGCATGTCCTGTTCCTGGCTACCGTCTATTTCGGTCTCTTCTACCACTGGAGTTTCGGTTGTCAGCGATATTTCGGGTTGAGGTAGCTCGCCGCGTTCTACTGCTTGGCCTAGTTCCTCAAGAAGGTTACTGACACCTTTGGGTTGCGGTGGTTTTGTGAGAATATTGTAAATACCATATTCCTTCGCTTCGTCTGAAAATTCCTCTGATTTTTTGGAAGTGCACATAATGATTGGAATGGCTGCGGTATCTGGGTTGCTTTTAATCGCTTTGGTCGCTTCTACGCCATTCATTCCTGGCATTAGGTGATCCATAAATATAACATCTGGATTAGCATGAGAGCTAAGGTAGTCCAATGCTTCTTCAGCAGACCCCGCCATGCTGACATTGAGGTCTATTTTCTGGAGCAGTTTACTCAAGGCAAATCTTGCCACTTTTGAATCATCAACCAATAATGCACTTTTAATCGTCATTTCTAACCTCGGTTCTTAAACCACTCAAGTCGCTTTAGCTCGTTATAAACTACAGAATTTTAAAAAGGTGGACTCGTTACCAGCCTTCCATGGGAGGACACTGAGTTGCCCTATAGCTTTTTAAGCGATAACACACCCCTGGCTCGGTCGTTCTAGCTGTGAATATTTCACCTTCGGGTGTCGTTAATGTTGCTTTTCCAAATGGAAGGCCAAATTTGAATGTCCCTGTTATTTTGCTGCCATTAGGATTCATGAGCTCCCCTTTTCCGTGGTACTGTCCTTCCATGAATTGACCTGCATACTTTTTACCATTGGAGTATATCTCGACACCTTTCCCATGAAACTGACCTTTGGAAAAGGAGCCTTCGTAATGCCTTCCGTCAGGATATGTGAGAGAGCCATCACCATGGAATTGGTTTTCAGAAAAACCGCCGACAAACAGCAACCCATCTTTAGTCGTTAATGAACCTTGGCCATTTAAAGATCCATTTACCCAATAACCATTATAGATGTCACCACTGGATTTTGTCAGTGTTCCTTCACCATTAAACTCTCCATCCTTAAAGATACCAATAAAGGTATCACCTTGGTTGGTGAGCAGTGTTCCGTCACCTTGCATGACGCCTTCGAACCACTCACCTCGGTATTCTGTGCTGTCTGGGTAGGTGATGTTGCCAATGCCATGAAATTTACCGTTTACAAATGCGCCTTGATAATGAGTCATGTCGTCTGCAAGGTATGTACCTTCACCAGTAATAACACCGTTTATCCACTCACCGTTTCTATAATCGACAGTCGTGTAGTGTTCCAGTTTTGCTTTTAATGTTTGTTTTTTGCCTCGTAGAACCGAAACGTCAGACTGCCAGCTTGAGTAACCATTTTTAGCAACCTCTATTTCATAGCTACCTGGCGGGAGGTCAACCTCTAAACGGGTAGGGCCGTATGGTTTGCCGTTGATTAATACCATATCTCCTTCAACATTTGAGCGAATGACAAGGGTTCCAGTCGTCGCTATGGGTTTTGGTTTCGGGGCTACTTGTTGTTGAGGGGGTGGAGTTATTACAACCGGTACTGCTGCGACCGAAGTTGGGGGGGGGCTTTCATTGATTTGGTTTTGTTGAAATGTGGTTTCTGCAGCTCCATTGTCAGTGGTTGCTGGGTTTAATTCTGTATTGACGGTGCTATTGCCGGTATTTGCTTTAGAAACGATGGGTTGTGCGTCGTCAGCAAATATATCAGAGTCTTTTATTTCTGAGGGTGTTACCTCAGCTTTAGTGCTTTCAGAATTGGAATTCTCAGTGTTTATGGAAGAAGGTTGAGCTGCGATGGTTGCATTATTGGGCTCTGAAATATCTGTAGATGGAACAACATTACCAGAAAAAGAGTCTTGACTACTAATATGAGCAAACCCAGCCGTCACTAAAAGCATTAGGAATAGAACGTTTGCAAAAATAAGAGGTCTAACATCGACCATAGATACTGCACCTTAAATATCGTTTATTGTGGTTTAACAAAACTAACCTATTGAAAAGATGGTAGCGCTTAAAATAAGAGAATGTAACTGAAATAGAGGTTTCATAGCGTATTTGTAATATGTTTCACACTTTGTTCGCTATCTAGCTCACGGCATGTACACAACATAGCTCACTTATTAACCCTTCAATGTTCTTTTTCGTTATTATTTTGTAACTCCTCCCATGCTCGCATGTGTACGTCAGCTTCATATTCATAAGGAGACTTATAGGGTGTAAGAACAAAGTCAAAAATTGCGAAGATAAACCCAACTGAAAACCAGGCAATAAAGAGTGTTTCTATTGTGTTTGCTTGAACTTGAGGGTTGGAGCTAACAAAATTCTCAAGGCTAGGTAATAAACTGGATACCGTGGCCACAGGGTTGAAACGGTTTAATACGAGTGGCAACCAAAACGATAGGAAGATTGGAAAAAAGCCAAACGACCATAGAAAACGTCGTAACAGGTAAACCATTAGAGAACTAAAAAAACGTTTTCGCAGTTCAGGCACTTGTTTGATTTTTTCTAAATACTTTTTTCGCTCTATCCAATATTGTTCAGGTGCGCCTGGGTGGGCGGTATTTTGACCAAACTGCTTTGTTGGGGTGTCTGAAGTGGTACCGTCTTTTCCAAGTGACTCGTGTCGAAAACCTAACATGCACTGATTCCATAACGTTGTCGAGAATATACGACCATAGAGGTTGTTTATAACAAGCTGAATGAAAACAACTTTATCATAAGCGCTTCTTCAAGCAATTAAAAATTGGTAAGAACATTCAAACTGTGAGACATATGCGCATCTATATCGTAAGATTGATGCTTCATTGGGAGTATCGATACCATAGTAGTTCTAATTAGCTAAGACCGTTGGAGTATTGAATGGCCGCAATTAAACGCGTAGCGCTGGTAGCGCATGATAATAAAAAACAGGTTTTACTTAGCTGGATTTTAAAAAACAAGGCCAGACTTGAACCTTGTGAGCTTGTAACCACTGGCACAACAGGGTTATTAATACACGAATCCTTAGGGTTGCCTGTTACGCGTGTTCATAGCGGCCCATTGGGTGGCGATCAACAGATAGGTGCAAGAATTTCAGAGCAGAGCATCGATTTATTGATTTTTTTCTGGGACCCGTTAGAGCCGATGTCTCATGACCCCGATATTAAGGCGCTTTTACGTATCGCGACATTATGGAACATTCCGGTTGCTTGCAATCAAAGCTCAGCAGACTTTATAGTGAGTTCTCCCTTGATGGATGATTATGCGCGAGTCGTACCGGAATTTTCTGTTTATGAAAAGAGAGCGCTTCCTGTAGAGTGAATTGATTATGTTTAAGACGTATTTCGTACTGTTGATGATGGCTTTTTTTCAACTGGGGTGTGCGACCCCCGTTGAGCCAGTATTGTTTGACGGTCCTGTTAACCTTAAACAAGGGCAAGCCACGGTATATTTATATAGAAGTGACTTGTATAGCCTAAAAGGCGCGTACCCATTCGTTTTTCTTGACGAAGAGGAGCAGGGGCGGCTGGAGCACCAGACCTATAAAGTCTGGTTTCTTGAGCCTGGCCAGTATGAATGGATCTTAAAGGCAGGTGATAGCTGGGATGAACTAGGCGCAGCTGATAGCTGGGAAATACGAGAGAAAAAAATAACATTGGATGTTAGTGCTGGAAAGTACTACTTTCTAAGGCTAAAGCCCAGTGCACAAGCTAATGTGTTTGGTTGGAGAGATGCAAAGTTAGGGCTTGTTAGCGAAAAGAAAGCAACAAAAGAGATGAAGAGTGCTACGTTAGCTATAGGTGAGTAGTGTTATGTTGATGCTATAACGATAGTCTCAAATAATATAGATACTAGGCAAAAGAATCATAACCGGTAAATAGTAATGCAGAGAGTCACTTATCGGGGCTAGACAAATTTTAAGAGGAAAATGATCTAAATGTCAGAAACATCATCGAATATGAGTTCGCATCCAGCGTTTGAGCTACTACGTACTCAAAAAATTGACTCGTTGAAAGTTGAAATTCAAGAGTATCTCCATTCGAAAACGGGTGCTAAACATTTGCATTTGGCGTCTGAAAACGATGAAAATGTCTTTCTTGTTGGTCTTAAAACGGTTCCTCAGGATAATACAGGTGTAGCACATATACTTGAACATACAGCGTTGTGTGGTAGTGAGCGATTTCCCGTGCGTGACCCGTTTTTTATGATGATACGGCGCTCCCTCAATACATTTATGAATGCCTTTACCAGTAGCGACTGGACCGCTTACCCGTTTGCTAGTAAGAATCGAAAAGACTTTGATAACCTGTTATCAGTATATTTAGACTCAGTATTCTTCTCTAGCTTAGATCGACTGGATTTTGCGCAAGAAGGGCACCGTTTAGAGTTTGAAGAGACCGAAAATACTGAGTCTGACCTTGTATACAAAGGTGTTGTCTATAATGAGATGAAAGGCGCCATGAGTTCGCCTGTGAGCCAGTTATGGCAGACGCTTACCAAATATGTGTTTCCTACCTCGACTTACCACTTTAACAGTGGAGGCGAGCCGGAGCATATTACAGACCTGTCTTATGATGATTTAGTTTCCTTTTATCAAAAGCACTACCACCCTAGTAATGCTGTGTTTTTAACGTTTGGTAATATTCCTGCCGTTCAACATCATGAAAAATTTGAGCAATTAGTTTTAAATAGGTTTGATAAGCAGCATGAAGAAATCGTTGTAAATGACGAAAAACGTTACTTTTCTCCAATTAGAATTCAGGAAAGCTATCCTGTCAATAGTACTGATGAAGTTCAGAAGAAAACCCATATCGTTATGGGTTGGTTGCTGGGGCATAGCTTCAACCTTGAAGAAAACCTTGAGGCACACTTGCTTTCGAATGTGTTATTTGAGAATAGTGCTTCACCATTACAGCAAGCACTGGAAACTACACCTTTGGGACATGCTCCATCACCACTTTGTGGGTTAGAAGATTCTAATCGAGAAATGACATTTGTTTGCGGCATTGAAGGGGGTGAGGTTGACAGTACCGAAGCGGTAGAAAATCTTGTTAATTCAGTGCTCGAAAAAATTGCTTCTGAAGGGGTTGCAAAAGAAAGGCTTGACGCTGTATTGCATCAGCTAGAGTTAAGTCAGCGCGAAGTTTCTGGTGATCATTACCCTTATGGGCTTCAGCTTATTTTGGGCGCACTATCTCCTATGATTCATGGTGGCGACCCTGTTGAGTTATTGGATTTGGAGCCGGTGTTAGAAAACTTGCGTAAGAAAATTGAAGACCCAGAGTACATTAAAGAGTTGGTAAGGCGCTTATTGCTCGAAAACCCACATCGTGTCACTCTTTCATTAAAACCCGATAGTTCCTTTGAGGAGCAGAGGGATAAGGCTTTACTTGCCGAGCTAGCCAAAATTAAAGAGCAGTTGTCGAGCGATGAAAAGCATAAGATCGTAGATCAAGCCAAAGCACTTGCCGATAGACAGTGCCAAAAGGATGATGAGACGGTTCTACCAAAAGTAGGTATTGAAGATGTTCCGCTAACGCTTAGTTTTCCGGAAAGTTCACATTTTTCAACATCCCCTGATATTCACACCTATAGTCAAGGCACCAATGGGTTGGTTTATCAGCAAATCATCGTTGACCTGCCTGTGTTGTCAGACGATGAGCTGCAAGTTTTACCGATCTATACCAGCTGTTTAACTGAAATGGGGGTTGGGAAACTCAGTTATCTTGATATTCAAAACAAGCAATCCGAAGTGACCGGTGGAATTGCAGCCTACTCATCAATCAAAGGTCAGATAAGCGATGAGCAAAATGTGTCCGGCTATTTGGTTTTTTCAGGTAAAGCATTGTCCAGAAATTCCGACGCCCTTGCCAAACTAATGCAAGAGATTGTACTTGAAGTGCGTTTTGATGAGTCAGAACGTCTAAAAGAACTAGTGTCTCAAATTAGAGCTAAAAAAGACCAGTCTGTTACGAGCAATGGTCATGGGTTAGCCATGGGGGCAGCGACGAGTTTGATGAGCCCCGTCGCAAGGCTCTCGTTTAATTTGGGAGGCTTACAAGGCATTAAGCATGTTAAGCATTTAGACGACTGCTTATCTGATGTCGCAGAGCTTACAAAACTACAGGGTTTACTAAGCAGTTTACATCAAAAAATATCGACTTCAACAAGGCGGTTTCTGGTAGTGGCTGAACCTGAGAAAGTTAACGATGTAGCGCAGTTTACGCACAATTCCTGGGCTAATGTTGAGTCGGTTGATCATGAGTTGTTTTCGCTCAGCCCTATTAGGGAGCAAGTTAAGCAAGGGTGGTTGACTGCGACACAGGTGAACTTTTGTGCCAAGGCATATCCAACTGTCTCAATCGAGCATGAAGACTCCGCTGCATTGACAGTACTGGGTGGGTTTCTTAGAAACGGATATTTACACCGATCCATAAGAGAGCAAGGTGGTGCATACGGTGGCGGGGCAGGTCAGGATTCAGGCATTGCTGCGTTTAGGTTTTTTTCATATCGAGACCCAAGGCTTGAAGAAACGCTAACAGATTTTGACCGGTCGTTAGAGTGGATGTTAAGCGAAAGCCATGAGGCATCGGCTCTTGAAGAAGCCGTATTAGGTGTCGTGAGCCAAATTGATAAACCGAAATCGCCAGCTGGTGAGGCAAAGAGTGATTATCATAGTGAGCTGTTCGGTCGAACAGCAGCGCAGCGTGCGGGGTTCAGGCAGCGAGTGTTAACGGTTACTCTTGATGACTTAAAGAGGGTAACACAACAATACTTCAGTGCAGACAAAGCGAGCGTGGCGGTTGTTACGAGTCCAGCGAACAAGTCTTTAATAGAGTCGCTTGGCTTGGAGGTAAACGAGCTTTAACGGTGCCTTGAGGTTAAGAAGAGTGTTCTTTCATACTCTTCTTAACCTTGATTAGTATTACTTGGCGCGCCTTTCTATCCCGGTCGCCACTAAAATACGGGTTGCTATTTCTTCCACTGAGTAATCAGTCGTATTCATAAATGTAATGCGCTCTCTTCGATACATCATTTCGACTTCTTCTACTTCGTAATTACACTGTTTCATCGAAGAATAGCGTGAGTTTGGCCGCCTTTCATTTCTGATGACAGAAAGTCGTTCTGGTTCGATTGTTAATCCAAAAATCTTATGCTTGAAATCTTTAAGCGGTGTCGGTAATTTTTGATCATCGACATCTTCTTCGGTAACGGGATAGTTGGCTGCCTTAATACCATAGTTGAGTGCTAGATAAAGGCATGTCGGGGTTTTGCCGCTTCTTGAGACGCCGACAAGAATAACATCTGCCTGGTCATAGTACCTGGTTCTTGCTCCGTCATCATTATCGAGTGCAAAGTTAACGGCTTCTATTCTTCTATCATAATTACTATTGGTTTTGATTGAGTGAGATTTACCGACCGTATAACAAGACTTTGAGTTGAGTTCAGCTTCGAGTGGTCCTAAAAAAGTACCAAATATATCAATCATGAAACCATTGCTTTGACCGATTTCATCTCTGATTTCATGGTTCACGATCGTATCAAATATGATAGGTGGAGTGCCGTCCGCCTCTGCGGTTTTATTAATAGTTTTAACGGTCTTTTTTGCTTTTTCGATACTGTCAATATATGGCAGTGTCATTTTTTCGAATTCAATATTTTCAAACTGTGCCAATAAACTTTGGCCGAGCCCTTCGGCAGTAATCCCTGTGCCATCAGATATAAAAAAAGCTGAACGTTTCATTGTTATACCCGCAAGTAGGTGAGAGGGAGTATTTAGCCTCAAATAAATCACGATTTAAACATAGCGTCAGGTATTTTAAAATCGAGATTTACATTCTAGCGTAGGTTAACACTCGATAATGTAGCAAAAAAATAATAGTAACCGGCTATTTGTTTATGAAATTCTAAGCGAGATGAAGTATTATTCAGGGATATTTCTATTCATATGGTTGATGGCCTTAAAGACAGGGGAGAAGTACTTTGGACGACTACATTGTATCGTTTGAACACCTAGGTATAGACGACGTTGACCGTGTAGGCGGTAAAAACGCGTCGCTAGGGGAGATGATTAGCAATCTTTCAAATGTTGGTGTTTCTGTACCCGGAGGCTGTGCTACTACTTCTCTCGCTTTTCGTGAGTTTTTGACGCTCAATAATCTAACTGAAAAAATCAATAACGCATTGACGCAACTTGATGTCGATGATGTCAATGCACTTGCAAAAACAGGTGCTGAGATCCGAGGCTGGGTACTAGAAGCTCCTTTACCTGAAAAGCTTAACCAAGCCTTGGAAGTAGCTTATAACGCTTTATTAGACGGAAACGAGAACGCGGCTGTGGCCGTGCGATCTTCCGCTACAGCAGAAGACCTTCCTGATGCGTCTTTCGCAGGTCAGCAAGAAACATTTTTGAATATCGTTGGCCTTGATAATGTTAAAGTTGCGGTTAAAGAAGTGTTTGCATCGTTGTTTAATGATCGTGCAATCTCTTATCGTGTGCATCATGGGTTTGACCATGCCGAGGTTGCGTTATCGGCGGGTATTCAAAAGATGGTGCGTAGTGAGACTGCGAGTAGTGGTGTGATGTTCACCCTTGATACCGAATCAGGGTTTAATGGCGTAGTATTTATCACCTCATCGTATGGCCTTGGTGAAACGGTTGTGCAAGGAGCGGTTAATCCAGATGAATTTTATGTCCATAAAAAAACCTTCGAAGCCGGCCGCCCAGCAGTATTAAGACGAAACCTTGGCAGCAAAGCGATCAAGATGATCTATACCGATCAAGCCCATGCCGGAAACTCAGTCGAGACCGTAAAAGTTGATAAAGAGCAGCGATGCTTGTTTTCTATTACAGATGAAGAGGTCTCAGAGCTAACCCGTCAAGCGATTATTATCGAGAAGCATTATAAACGCCCGATGGATATTGAATGGGCGAAAGATGGCGATGATGGAAAAATATATATTGTTCAGGCTCGCCCTGAAACCGTAAAAAGCCGCTCGTCTGGCTCAGTATTAGAACGCTATTTAATGAAAGAAACTGGCAGTGTGTTGGTTGAAGGACGCAGCATTGGTCATAAAATTGGCAGCGGCCCCGTAAAGGTTATTCATAGCGTTAATGAAATGGATAAGGTTAATGAGGGCGATGTGTTAGTTGCCGATATGACCGACCCTGACTGGGAGCCTGTAATGAAACGGGCGTCGGCCATCATCACTGACCGGGGTGGACGAACTTGTCACGCTGCTATTATTGCTAGGGAACTGGGTGTTCCAGCGGTTGTCGGCTGCGGAAATGCAACTGAAAAGCTAGTTGATGGGAGTAACGTCACCGTATCATGTGCTGAGGGAGATACAGGCTTTATCTATGATGGTCTGCTGGACTTCGAGCTTCAGGAAAACAATATAGAATCGATGCCTGCTCTGCCGTTTAACATTATGATGAATGTCGGTAACCCTGATCGAGCTTTTGACTTTCAGTCGCTGCCAAATGCAGGCGTTGGTTTAGCGCGTTTGGAATTTATCATCAATAGAATGATTGGTGTGCACCCTAAAGCATTGCTTAACTTTGATTCACTGCCCAGAGAAACTAAACAAATCGTTGAAAAACGAATATCCGGTTATACTTCTCCGGTCGATTTTTATGTAGAAAAACTCGTGGAAGGAATATCTACCTTAGCGGCTGCATTTTCGCCCAAGCGTGTTATCGTGAGGCTTTCGGATTTTAAATCTAATGAATACGCTAACTTAATTGGCGGCACTATTTACGAGCCTGATGAGGAAAACCCGATGCTTGGGTTTAGAGGTGCTTCACGCTATATTTCAGAAGCTTTTAGGGATTGCTTTGAGCTTGAGTGCAGGGCAATGAAAAAGGTCCGGGATGAGATGGGCCTTACTAATGTCGAGATAATGGTGCCGTTTGTTCGAACGGTAGGTGAAGCGAAGCAGGTTGTAGAGCTGCTTGAAGAGAATGGCCTAAAGAGAGGCGAAAATGGATTAAGAGTCATAATGATGTGTGAGCTACCTGCGAATGCATTATTAGCTGACCAGTTTTTGCAGTACTTTGATGGATTCTCAATTGGGTCTAACGACCTTACTCAGTTAACATTAGGTATCGATCGGGACTCTGGCATTATTGCCCATCTATTCGATGAGCGGAATGAAGCCATTCAAATACTGCTGTCCAACGCGATCAATGCCTGTAAGAAAGCCGGGAAATATATCGGTATTTGCGGGCAAGGACCATCTGACCATCCTGACTTGGCTAAATGGTTAATGGAAGAGGGTATTGACAGTATTTCATTGAACCCTGATTCTGTCTTAGACACTTGGTTTTTCCTAGCGGATGCCCATACCAAATAGAGGTATGAGGCCCTAGGTAAAAAGGCTTAATTATTATTAGTGATTTAATAGCCATGGATTGCTATTTACAATGAGGTACGGATGCAAAGTAGTAGTCAACTTTTTCCAGTTCAGCTTGTCTCAGCAGAGGTGATTGGATCATTTGTAGAGGATATTTATCTTCTTAAACCGAACAATAGCGCGGACCGATCCGTTGAGTTGGCGGTTACGAGATTAAGTAAGAATAATAAAAGTATGTCTTCAGAAGACACGCAAGCGGGGGCTCCTATTGTTCTCTTGCACGGTTCGTTTTCCAACCGACGCCATTGGCTTTCAGCAGAAGGCGAAGGAGTCGCTGCGTTTTTAGTTGAAGCCGGTTATGATGTATGGCTTCCAGAAATGAGAGGGCACGGTCTCTCTCCTATTAATCAGGGTTTTGCCAATAACTCACTCGGTAACGTTATTGAATATGACTTGCCGGCAGTTCATCGGTTTGTGGTTGAGCAAACAGGTCAGAACATTACCTATATCGCAGAAGAGATGGGAGGGTTCTCGATACTCAGTGCTCTGGCTTTAGGGGCGATAGGTCAACAGTCTGTTACCAGCTGTATTTATATTGAAGAAGAAAAGCCACTATCTCTTCGGTTAAATACTAAGATATTTGCAAAAAACGCGTTATGGCGTTCCCGTAGAAATGGCATCGTGAGTGGTCGCCGTCTCGGTATCGGCTCGGAGAATGAGAGCTACTCGACCGTTAAACAGTATTTATGCTGGCAAAATCGTCTGGCGTTTAATACTCCTTCAGGGCTTCAGCTAGAAGGCGCGTATAGCGAAATAATGATTCCAGTGATGGTGGTTGGAACCGCCTCAACAGACATCATAAGCCCGGTAAAAAACGCCAAATGGATTTTTGGGCAACTTACGTCTGCTCTTAAATCGTTTCAGGTATATGACTACAGGCAATCTCAGACATCTCGTAGATACCCTGATGGCGGCATTACGCTCTTTCCGAACGAAGGAGGGAGTTGGGATGACATCTTGTTATGGCTTGACTCCGGTGGAAGTAATACGGGTAAATCGGAGTTGGTTGCACAGTAAAATAGTATTGTTTTAACTTGTTGATAGCTTGGAAGGCGTATCATGAAGAATAATCGAATTGCTTTGATTTTGGGTGCTACGGGCCTTATCGGGGGCGAATGCGTTAGACAAGCATTGGCCTCTGGTAATTATAGTGAGGTGATTGTTTTTGGCCGACGAAAACTAAGCTTGGCACATAGCCGACTAACCCAAATTGTTGGCCCCCTTGCCGATGCCTCGAAGCTGTTAAACGGCTGTAAGGCTCACGATGTATTCTGTTGTCTTGGCACTACGATTAAAAAGGCCAAGACAAAATCGGCGTTTAAAACGATAGACTATCAATACCCTGTTGAAATAGCCGAAATAATGCGCGAAAACGGCGCTGAGCATTTTTGTGTAGTAAGTGCTGCTGGCGCTAACCCAACGTCTTATTTTTTTTATAATAGAGTTAAAGGTGAGTTGGAAAAAACGCTTCAGTCCTTGGATTACCCTTACCTTACCGTAATGAGACCTTCGTTATTAACTGGCGAGAGGGACGAGTATCGTCTGGGTGAGTCTGTCAGTGCGGCTGTAGGGTCGTTAATCAGGCCGCTTATGAAAGGGGTGCTGCTTGAAATAAGCCCAGTAGAAGCTCAAAAGGTCGCTCAGGTGATGGTGGGTGAAGCTGAAAAATTAACGAATGGGTTACGGTATCAAAATATACTTGTGATAAAATCCCGACAAATTCAAGAATCCGATTATCAAGGAGTTTAATGTGCCAATAATTACGCCAGACCTATGTGATGAATACCCTGAGTTGGTTCAGGTAGTAGAGCCGATGTTTAATAATTATGGTGGCAGGGAGTCGTTCGGCGGCGAAATCGTTACGGTTAAGTGTTTCGAGGATAACTCTATTGTTAAAGAGCAGGTCGCGACACCAGGTAGTGGCAAGGTAATGGTCGTAGATGGTGGTGCTTCTATGCGAGCCGCTCTTCTTGGCGATATGCTTGCAGAGAAAGCCGCTGAAAATGGATGGGAGGGTATTATCGTTTACGGATGTATACGTGATGTAGACGTAATTATGGAGACTGAGTTAGGCGTTCAAGCACTTTCAACACATCCTAAGAAAACAGACAAAAGGGGCCTTGGTGATTTAAATGTCCCCGTCACCTTCGGCGGCGTTACGTTTAAACCAGGAGACTTTATTTACGCCGATAATAATGGTGTGATTGTGTCGCCAGAAAAATTAGAAGTGGAAACATAAATAGCGTTTATAAGTCTATTGCTACTTTTAGCATTTAGCAATCTACCTCAATAAATAGAGTGTTATTTATTGAGGTAGATTGTTTAAGCTGTTTATCGTTTTTAGGGCATGTTTAAAATTTCGGTTCCAATCAAAAACGTTCCATTTTCTGATTCTTCACAGCGTATTACTTTAACTTTTGTTTCAAACGCCGGAAAGGCAGGGTTACTTGAAGGGAGGGATGTATGAAATTCACTGTTTTCAGCAAGTGGATCATTGGTCTCAATCAGCATGCCTGTTCCGCTTAAGTCTTTGCATACCGCTGTCATAGTTTGATCTGAATTCTCGAAAGATAATCGGATCTTTGTATCGACTTTCATCCTTATAAAATCACGTTTTTCACTATAGTCACGAATGATTGAATTGATCATAGCTAAAGGGCCCTTTTTGTTGTTGTCCTTAACTTTATACGTGTTATAACCAACTCTGTCAAAGTAGAAAAAGTTATAAAAAAAGCGCTGTAGATAATATATGGTGTTTTTTAAATTCGTTACCCACTATATATGGGTAACAGAAAGTGTGATTCAATAAGAAACTACGCCCAGCTCTCATTTTTCTTGGTAGGTTTAAGCCAAGGAACAATTAGTGCCAACATTACACCTAAAAGTACCAGTGCCGCACCAATCATCATAAAGCTTGTCTCGCTTTTGTCTTTTAGTCTTTGGTTGTCGGCGGTGAGCAGCTCAACTTCATTTTTAAGTTCTTGATTTGTTTCTCTAAGTTCTCTGTTTCTCTGATCAAGCGATAGCGCATTAGATGATATGCTTTTGACCTTTTTCAGTTCGCTACTGGTCGTGTCGCTTTGACGAGTAAGTTGGTCGTGTTCAGTTGATAGCGTGTTAAACTTTTGTTGGAGTTCTTTAAGCTCTGATTGTAGCTGATTGGATGTCGTTTGAGATTTCTCCAGTTGCATGGATACTTTAACCAAACGATCTCGAGCAATTTCGTTTTTCACCAAATACCGGGTCGGGAGATAACCCGCAATCCCTTCAGGTGTTTTGATATGACTATATCCGGAACCAGTGTTGTGGCCAATAAGTTCAACTTTGGTACCGCTTTTTACGCCCTTATGAACGATACGAAACTGAAGTCCTTCGCCACTTCTAAGAGGAACCAAAAGCGTATCATCAATATACATTACTTCGGCTAGGCTGATGGAAGGCATTGTAAAAAGTATAAGAATAAATAGATATTTTTTCACGTTTATAATCCGGTTTTTGTCTCGTAGTGGATCTATCTGAATGTGCACGGAGCTACCCAAGAGCAATCTCGACACCTATTATGCTGTTACAAGGGTTAGGGTAATACATGTTTAAATGGTTTAACAGTCACCTGTTTGTATACGCCGGCTTCAACATAGGGGTCGTTATCAGCCCAATTCTTAGCCTCTGTTAATGAATTGAATTCAGCAATGATAAGACTACCGGTGAAGCCGTGCTCGCCAGGGTCGCTGCTATCGATGGCGGGGTGAGGGCCCGCGACGAGCAATCGTCCAGAGTGCTTTAATTGGTTAAGGCGTTCCAAGTGACCTAGGCGCGCCAGTTTTCGTTTTTCAAGGCTATTAGGTACATCTTCACTAATAATGGCGTAAAACATGCTGTTCCCTTATTACAGTAGTTTATTAGTATCGGCTTTGTTAATTAGATTTTTTTGCCATTATATAAGTAAGTCGGAATGAATTCATTTAATTGGATAAAATACTCTGATGAGCAGAGAAGTGATGGATATGGTATGGTAGACCGACTCGTAAATTCTGGGTACAACTAGATATGTCTCACCTATGTTCTCCAATTGATCTTCATTGTCATAGTACGGCCTCTGATGGGACGCTTAAGCCTTCAGATGTTATCAAACTCGCCCATGAAAATGGTGTGAAGCATATTTCCTTGACGGATCATGACACGATTGGCGGTCTTGAAGAGGCGACGTATTGTGGAGCCTCATTAGGTGTTAATGTGATACCTGGCGTTGAGTTTTCAGCTCGGTGGAATAATCAGGGTATCCATATTCTTGGCTTAAACTTCAATAGAACTTCACCAATAATTAGTGCAGCTGTCACTCGTCAGGAGGATAGTCGATTTATACGAGCACAGGCTATTGCTGACAGATTGAGTAAAAAGGGATTTGAAGGCGTTTATGAATCAGCGCTTGAGTATTCGTCCGGTCAAGCGCCGGGTAGGCCGCATGTTGCTGCTGCCATGGTAGAAAAAGGCTATGTGAGTAATGTTTCAGCCGCCTTCAAGAAATATTTGGGTGCTGGAAAAATGGGTGATGTGAGGTCTGTTTGGCCAGAGCTGGAAGAAGTTGTTCAGTGGATAGTTAATGCTAAGGGTGTGGCTGTGATCGCACACCCGAGAAAGTACAATATGACCGTCACTAAGCTAAGGTCATTGATTGAAGACTTTAAAGAATATGGTGGTGAAGGGTTGGAAGTCATTACTTCAGGCCAGAAACAGGGTGAGATTGGGCTTTTGGCTGATTTATGTTCAAGGTATGGGCTAAAGGGTTCGCTGGGTAGTGATTTTCATTCACCCACTCAGCCATGGGTCAAACTAGGAGCAATCCCTTTGCTGCCCAAAAGTGTGATACCCATTTGGTCAGAGTGGGGGTTATCTTTCTAATTTAATTTCCGATTCTTCAATATTCATTTAATTCACAAGTGTATTGCTGGATAATTTAGCTACCCTGTCTAAACTTAAATACATCAGAACTATTTCAGAAACGATAAGTAATTTAGCGTTGTTTGTGGTCGAGCGCCGTACTGGTTTTGTGTGTTCAGCTCCTTCACAATTTAAGTACTTATGGGTTCTTCATTTGATTAAAAAATAGTCGCTTTGTCGGTGTTATATGAGACGTAAATACCTACATGGCTTCAAGGTTGTAATAAAGCATGCCGGTTGATAGTAAAAAAGTCTATATTCCACTGATTTTCTCGTTAATTTCACTTGTACTCAGTTTACTTCAAGTGTCGGGTATTTGGGTCGCCATAAGTATTCTATGTGCCACTATTGCCTGGTGGATCGTTTGCTATAAGCAGCAAAATGGCCGTGAGGTTGATGTTGATAATGGGAGTGAAGGTGTTGACATGCTTGATTCTGAGTTGCGGAGTTTTATGCTTGATGATGCATCCCAAAGAGAGCAGGCGGCACGTCAGATAGGCTCTGTCGTTGGTGATAGTGTTGAAAAACTGGGATTAAGCTTTAGTGGGCTATCCGAGAAATCAACGCATCAACGTAATCTATTAATCAATATTGTGTCGCGAATTCAGGGTGAAGAGTCTTCCGACTCTAGTAGTTCTCTTACTGTTAAGGCATTCGCTCAAGAACTTGACGGTATCATTGGTCAATATGTAGACCTTTTGATTAGTGTGAGTGAAAAGAGTATCGATGCCGTGCATCAAATCGGTGACATGGTAACGCACTTTGACCAAATGTTTTTGCTATTAGGTCAGATTAGAACAATAGCCGACCAAACCAATTTGCTTGCGCTAAATGCTGCTATAGAGGCTGCAAGAGCTGGTGAAGCTGGACGCGGTTTTGCGGTCGTGGCAGATGAAGTCAGGACTCTTTCTCATAACTCAAACCAGTTGAACGATCAGATTAGAGAAAAAGCAGAGAATGCAAAAAATGCCATTGATGGCGTTAAAGGGGTGGTAGGTGAAATGGCATCACTCGACATGAATATCGCGATTAATGCCAAAGGGCATGTGGATGATATGCTGAAAGAGCTAGAAGAAGTTAACCATTTTATTGAGGGTTCAGTAGAACAACTTTCTGGTGTGACGCGTGATATCAACGATGATGTGAGTCGAGCGATAATGTCTCTTCAGTTTGGCGACATTGTGGAGCAGCTTACGCAGCAGGTTGCGGTGCACTCTGCTAAGTGGAGCGAAATGGTTCAGTCAGGTAGCACTCCTAGTGGCACAAGCGCCTCTTCTATAGAAGGCTTGTTGGCAGAAGTGCGTGCTTGGCGTAAATTAGAGCAGGTGACTAAAACCGTTTCTCAGACGAATGTAGAAGAAGGAGATGTGTCACTATTTTAGTGCTACTTTATTTGTTTAATAGTCTTATAAATAATCTGTCGTACCTTAATGTTTAGGAAATCGGAGTGGCAATATAAATGAGTGTATCAACCAAAGTATCTTCAGATAATAGAGAGCTAACTGTGTCTGTAATAGGCACGTTTGACTTTAGTTGTGTTCAAGATTTTCGGGCCAGCTATTCTGGTGATAAACAGTATGGAAAATATACTATCGATATGGCTAAAGTCGATCATATCGATAGCTCTGCGTTGGGAATGCTATTAAATATGAAGAAAACAGTAGGTGAGGGTATTGCGATTACAATAGTAAACTGCAAACCCAACATTAAGAAAATATTTGTGATCTCGCGGTTCGATAAAAAATTTGATTTTAGCTAAGTCTTAGGGCTCTGATTATGAATGTCCTGATTGTTGATGACCAAAGAACTAATCGTGAAATTCTTGCTTGGATATTAGATGACTTAGGGCATGAGTATGAAGTCGCGCAAAACGGTCGAGAAGCTATTGATAAAGTTAAGGTCTGTACACCTGATTTGATATTAATGGATGTTGTTATGCCCGTTATGGATGGGTATGAGGCAACAAGGGAGATAAAGGCGTTTCTTGGTAGTCAGTATATCCCAGTTATCTTTCTAACAGGTTTGACAGATGAATCAACGTTAATAAAGTGTTTGGAAAGTGGAGGTGATGATTTTTTATCTAAGCCCGTAGACCAAATTGTTTTGCACGCAAAAATGAAGGCTCATGGACGTACGCGAGAGCTAAATGAGCAAATTCGAAATAAGAATAGTGAGCTAGAATACCTTCACAGTCGATTGCAGCAAGAGCATGCGATGGGGGAGCATGTGTTGACCAATGCAATGAAGGATAGTGTTTTGGACTCTCCTTGCATTAGCCACTTTATCTCACCTGCGTCGTTGTTTAATGGTGATTTATTGCTAGCCGCCCCCAAGCCTGGTGGCGGTCTTTATCTATTTTTGGGTGACTTTACAGGTCATGGTTTAGCGGCCTCTATTGGCGCTATCCCAGTCTCACAAGCATTCTACGCAATGACAGCTAAAGAGTTATCGCTAACGGAGATTGCGAGAACATTAAACCTCTCATTGTATAAGTTCCTACCAGACCATATGTTTTGTGCTGCCACGTTGGTGGAGCTAAACCAAGCGGGCGATATGGCAAAGCTATGGATGGGCGGGCTTCCTGATGGCGTTGTTGTATCCAAAGGAGTTGGGTTAAAAGGAACGATAACCTCTCAACATATGCCTCTTGGTATTCTGGATGAAGATGAGTTTGAAGATGAGTTAGAGTTTATTAAATTAGCTGAGGGAGACTCCATCATTTGTTATACAGATGGGATAACAGAGGGCATCAATAAAAACGGAGAGATGTTTGGCGAAGGTAGGCTTCAGGCTTTACTGGCTCAAAACGGTGTTAACCCCTTGGGTGAATTGGTTGATGGGTTTCACCACTTTAAAGACGGGACAGAGCAAGAAGATGATATTAGTGTAGTGCAAATCAAATCTATGCCCACTGAGAGTTGTGAGAGTAGAGTAGAGTGCGCTGAAACGCCGCTACCATGGTGTATCTCAACAAAATTAAATTCTAAAGAGTTAATGAGTCTATTAGATCCTGTTTCTAAACTAATGATGATGATACCTAAAACAGATAGGTTCAATGTCCATAGTGACACCATTCGTTCTATTGTTTCTGAAATGTATTCAAATTCTTTGGAGCATGGTTTGTTAGGTTTGGATTCTAAATTGAAGGATACTGAGGGTGGGTTTATTGAATACTACAAGTTACGAGATGAAAGAGTTAAGACTTTGGCAGGTGAGACTATTTCCCTAAGGATTCAGTATGACCCTGACGTCGATATCAACATGCTTACAATAGAAGTCTCGGATACTGGTAATGGGTTTGACGTCGATACAGTCGTATCTCGTTTAGGGGGAAATACTGAAGAATTGTCCTATGGTCGAGGCTTAACGTTAATTACATCGCTTGCTAAAGATATTAAATTTCTCAATGGTGGCTCAACGATCGTTGTTCTATATGAGTTGGCGACTGTTTAGCTGATCTTATCAGTCGCCATAATATAAGGTGTTTGATTACTTGTTTTCCGAGTGAAAAAATAGGAACAGGTCTGTCATTAATTCAGGAAGCTGCTCTTCAAATTGGTCCATAATCTTTTCATTATTGTTTATTTCAGAAAAATCTTCATCATTAAATAATTGGGATAACGACATTATAGGTAATAATAGTTCAGCGACCAGCTCTTGGCTTCGGCTAAACCATTCATCTTCGTGATCCAAAAATCCTTCTACAAACCCAGCACACCAATTGGTAAGCGCTTCTTCATAATACTCTTCTTCGGCATCGTATATCGGCAAGTCAAGTGTTCTTCCTGCAGATAACTCTGCAGAAATGCTATTCCTTAATTTGGAAATGATAGTTTCGGCTTCAGCAATTTTTGCTGGACTTATATCGGTGTGATCGGTAAATACCAAAGCGGTGATAGCATTGTCGGTAATCTTGATTGGTCCTACAACAAACGCGCAAACTAGGCCGTGTACGCCAAAAAAATCTAGTGCGTCTTCAGCAAACTCATCTTCAAACAATATATCCTCAAGAGTATTGATGTCATGTTCTGAGACTGAAGATTGAAATGATTCGCTCATTTGTGGGTCCTGAATATTAACTTAGGTTGGGTGGGGTCGTAAAAGCTTGCCGGCTAGGCAGCTATTGCTGCGCTGGCCGGCGGCTGGCTATCTAAGACTCTGCTGATTTGGAGTCTGTGCTTTCAGTTGTTGAGTTTGAGCTTGAGTTAGTCGCTGCATCAGATGATGCGTTGGCTAGCTCCTGCTTCCTTCGTAAACGAGGATCGTTTGCCGCTCTTGAGCCGCGTTGACGACGAGCCTGGGCTGGCTTGCTGCTGGCTTCCGCTTCATTTACTTTTTGTTCGCTTTTGGCTTCTACGACTGGTTTACTTTCTATGGTCGGCTTAGCGTCTGCAGTGGGCTTGGATTCTACGGTAGATTTAGTTGCTTCCTTTTTGGGCGCATCTAATGTCTTTTCTGTAGTCTTAGCTGTTGCCGGTTCAGCTATAGGTGCAACCGCATCATTTTTTACGTCTACGCTTGCAGGCTTTGGTGAAACAGCTTGCTTATCTTCAGATGCTTTTGGCACGTTAGAAGCAGGGGTGTTAATCGCCTTTGTCTCTTTAGTGGTAGCTTCCACATCTGTTGACTTAGCGTCAGCGCTTGACGATGGTTGTGCTGCATTGGTTGCTGCAGGCTTTCGATTTGCTGCAGATGAACGTCTTGGTGTTCGTTTTCTATCTGCTGGCTTTTCTTGGTTTGCTTTTTTGTCCTGCCCTGGCTGACTCGTCTGCGTTGCTGCGGTTGTTTCTGCAGGTACTGACGGTTGCGCTTTTATCGATGTCTCTTGCATTTTAACGGGGGCAGGAGGAGTCGATACTGCAGTGCGATGAGTTTCAGTTGATTCAACTGGACTGTTTGAGTTACTGCGTTCATCAGGTCTGCTTTCGTTGCCTTTCCTTGGGCGCGGCGAACGCTGGGTATTTTGCCTGCCTTCGTTACGGTTGGCTGTATCGCGATTTCGGGATGAAGCGTTTCGGTTACGTCTTGGCCTGCGGTTCTCATCTGATGAAGCGCTAGACGCGTTGGTGCTTTTAGACTGAGAAGCCGTCTCTTGTTGCGCGTTTCGTTTGCTTTTCGCTGGAGCTTCATTTCGTGTTTGCTTTTGACGTCCACGATTTGATGGCTTTTCTCCACGTTCAGGTCGATTATGCTGTGTGTTTCTAGGCGTGTTTTGACGAGCTCTAGTATTAGGCTTGGTCTCCACTTTCTTCTCTTCTTCTTCAGCGTTGCCGCCGAATAAAGCAGCAACTTTCAAAGAAAGTTTTTTGAGTAAGCCTATTTCTTCTGGTGTAGGTGCAGGAGAAGGTGCGCTAGGCTTAAGCGTTTTTACTGCTGCTTCTTCCCGAACTACTTGCTTGACGGTGGGTGCAGTCGTTGCTTGCTGTTCTGCTACTTCTGACTTTAGTTCGTAGCTTACTGTGTCATCGACTGACTCGTCATCCCTCATTCTCAATACTTCGTAATGAGGAGTTTCCATTGTTTCTGTTGGGACAATAACAATTGTCACGCCTTGGTTTTTTTCAATTTCAGCAATCTGGGCGCGCTTCTCGTTCAATAGGAAGGTCGCAACAGAAATTGGGAGTAACGCCCTTACTTCGCTGGTCTTCTCCTTAGACGACTCTTCATACATTAATCGCATGATCGATAAGGCCATTGAATCTATGCTTCTAATAGAGCCTTGCCCGCTGCATCGTGGGCATACTTCATTTCGTGTTTCGCCTAACGAAGGTCTTAATCTTTGGCGAGACATCTCTAATAGTCCGAATCTTGAAATTTTACCCACCTGTACGCGTGCGCGATCCAGTTCAAGAGCCTGTCTCATTCGAGATTCTACGTCTCGTTGATTCCTGACGGGGGTCATATCGATATAGTCGATTACAATCAACCCACCCATATCGCGTAGACGGAGTTGCCTTGCAATTTCATCTGCCGCCTCTAGGTTCGTATTTAACGCAGTTTCTTCAATATCACTGCCCTTAGTCGCTCTGGCGGAGTTGATATCGATTGAAACTAGTGCCTCCGTTGGGTCAATGACAATTGAGCCACCTGAAGGAAGTTTTACTTCTCTCTGAAAAGCGGTCTCAATTTGAGCTTCTATCTGGTATCGGCTAAATAGCGGGATGTCGTCTTCATATAGCTTAATCTTGTTTTCATAAGCTGGCATAACAGACTGTACGAAATTTACGACATCTTCGTAGACTTCGGGAGAGTCAACGAGTACTTCGCCGATATCCTGACGTAGATAGTCACGAATGGCGCGGATAATGACGTTGCTTTCCTGGTAGATCAGGAATGGTGCTTTACGGCTTTCAGCTGCATGAGTGATAGATTCCCAGAACTGATGCAGGTAGTCGAGATCCCACTGTAGTTCTTCGGTGTTTCTTCCTACACCTGCTGTTCGGACAATAGCGCCCATTTGCTTAGGTATTTCAAGTCCAGCGATTGCTTCTCTGAGCTGGTTACGGTCCTCGCCTTCTATTCTACGTGAGATTCCGCCCGCTCTTGGGTTGTTTGGCATTAAAACTAAATAGCGACCCGCAAGACTTACAAATGTAGTTAGTGCAGCGCCTTTGTTACCGCGTTCTTCTTTATCAACCTGGACTATTATTTCCTGACCTTCAGTAATAACATCTTTGATGTTGATTCGGCCTTCGCCTCGTGAATGTGATTTTTTAAAGTACTCTTTAGATATTTCTTTAAGGGGGAGGAAACCGTGACGCTCTGCTCCGAAGTCTACAAAAGCGGCTTCAAGGCTGGGTTCTACCCGAGTGATTCTGCCCTTATAGACGTTTGCTTTTTTTTGCTCACGGGTGCTTGATTCTATGTCAAGGTCATAAAGTTTTTGGCCATCTACAAGCGCAACGCGTAACTCTTCTGCCTGAGTCGCGTTAATTAGCATTCTCTTCATGTAAGGATTGTTTTCCAGTTTAGCACTGAAGCGAATAGAGGGAGGAGGTATGTATTCGAACGATGATTGATAATTATATAACTATCGGGAAAAATATATGTCTTATATACTTTTCAAAAAAACCAAATAGCGTGGTCTATTACCAGCGTTTTGGTGAGTTGATGGTAAAAATATCAACTTCTTGACTGATGCATGATCAGCTTTGGATCGGGAGGATAACTATTGTCGAATGGGCCTTTCTGTCTACCTTTCGGCGTTTGCATAGCACCTTCTATCTTTCAGTGTTCTGCTGACTTACAAATAATGAGGGTGTACCTTCATTATGCTGGCTTATTCGTTGTTATCTTCCTGACTCAATCATCTACTTGCTGTTATATGTGCGGTAAGTTTGGTCTTACATCCCACGGTTTATACTTAGCGTAAAACATCTTTGGGCTGCCGACTGACTACACTACAAATTCGAAAACTGTTCTCTATCCCGCATATAGCTTCAGTGCGGATCAATTAAAGTCTTTTGTTTTTATGCCTCTTTACTAGAAGCATTTTTAAAGACGTCCGGTGTTTTTGTTTCAGTTTAAATGTCATCACTCAATGCTAAAAGAGTATTCTAAAGCATAGAATTGAGTGTGGTGACGCTCATTACTGAGGCTCCCATATAGTTGGGAGTTTGGTAATACGGACCAAACTGTTGCCTGCCACAATTATGTTCAGGAACGCTTGTCCGCCAAAGTGTACCCTTTATTCTAGAAGGGTTTTGAATTATTGCCTTCTAGCGTCTGAGAAACACTATCCAATTAATAAATCTAAATGGGGTTTAATCTGCTCTTTGGAAATAACCAATTATATTTCGTCTGAAATAACCGACTCAATCTGTTAGAATGGGCGTTTTTTCGAGCACTTACAGAATATAACAGTATTTCTATACAGCATCAAACCCACTGAGGCATATTAATTACCTATATGTTGATAAATTGGGCGTCCCTTTGGCTCTGTGATGTATAGTTAGTGTTTATTTACTTCTCTTAATTCTTAAACTAAGTCCTCTAAATATGATTGATAAAGCTATAGCTTCTGATGCTTGCGAAACGTCAGAAAAAGCAAATGAGTCAAACCAGCCTAAAGCATCGAGTGGTTCTAAAGTCAGGTTTGTGACAGTGACAGAGAATAATGAATCACAGCGGATAGATAACTTTCTGTTACTGACCCTAAAAGGTGTGCCTAAGAGTAAAATTTACAGGATAATCAGAAAAGGCGAAGTTCGTGTTAATAAGGGGCGGGTTAAACCTGAGTATAAGCTTGTAATAGGTGATGTTGTCAGGGTTCCCCCTGTTACTGTTCGCGAAGAGAGCGCTCCAGTAAAGCCTAGTGACAAGGTTGTTGCATTATTGCAGGGCTCAATTGTATTTGAGAATCATGAACTACTAGTGATTAACAAACCGTCTGGGTTGGCGGTGCATGGAGGAAGCGGGATCAATTTAGGCGTTATTGAGGCATTTCGAGCAATGAGGCCAGATGAGAAGTTTCTGGAGCTTGTTCATCGCTTGGATCGTGACACTTCTGGGTGCCTATTGATAGCAAAAAAACGGCCCATGTTGAAATACCTTCATCAATGTTTAAGGGAGGACGGGATGAAGAAAATCTACCATACCGTTGTCGTCGGCAAATGGCCTAACCATGTGCGCGAGGTTAACGCGCCTCTGCAAAAGAATGAGTTGAAGTCAGGTGAGCGGGTTGTAACAGTAACCAAAGAGGGCAAGCCATCGTTGACCAGATTTAGGCTAATAGATCGTTTTAAGGGTTATACGTTGGTCGAGGCAAGCCCAATTACCGGACGAACCCACCAAATTCGTGTTCACGCAGCGTTTGCGGGTTACCCTATATTGGGTGATGAAAAGTATGGAGTGGATGAGCTCAATAAGGGTATGAAACGTTTAGGATCTAGACGTTTGATGCTTCATGCTGCAGAGTTAAGTGTTAAATTGCCCTCAGAGCGAAAGGTCACTGTGTTTAAAGCCCCTTATGAAGCAAGCTTTGGCAAGGTGATAGATAGCCTTAATGGTGCTGGGCAATGAAGTATAAGGTGGTAGTGTTTGACTGGGACGGGACACTGGTTAACTCTATCGATCACATTATTAAAAGTATGAAGTACGCTGCAGGGCAGATGTCTTTGGAGGTGCTTTCTGACGAGTGTGTTCGTAACATTATCGGATTAGGTATGGAGGAAGCTATTCGGACACTTTATTCCGCTATTACAGATGCGGAAATAATAGTGTTCAGGTCATACTATAGTGAAGCGTTTTTTTCAACTGAGGTGGGGGTTAAACATCTTTTTCCTGGAGTGGATAGACTGTTAAGTGAGTTGTCTTGTAGCGGGGTAAGGCTGGCGGTCGCTACAGGGAAAAGCCGGCGAGGTCTTAATGTTGCTCTTCATTCAACCGGATTAAAACACTATTTTTCGATTGAGAGATGCGCTGATGAGGCTAAGTCCAAACCTCACCCTCTTATGTTGCATCAAATTATGGCTGCCCTTGATGTGTCTGCACACGAAATATTGATGGTCGGTGATACAGATTTTGATATGGATATGGCACAAAGGGCAGGGGTTGATCGGGTTGGAGTTTCCTTTGGTGCTCAACCTAGTGCCAGATTGGAGAGGTATGGACCTCTCGGTGTGATTGATAAATTTTCCGAGTTGAAACAGTTTTTAATCCCCTGATAAAGGCGTGATAAAGCATTGAACTTCCCTGTTGTTTTATATAAGTTTGTGGATGTGAATTATTAATAAGGTTAATGCGGATGTTAGAGGGTGATCAGTTGAGTGATACACGGCCTGAAAGTACTAAAGAGTGGAAAATTATAGAGAAAACAATGATGCAGATGAGTGCAGAACATCGGCGGTCTAGAAGGTGGGGTATTTTCTTCAAGCTTTTGACGTTTACTTATTTGTTCGTATTGCTTTATATGTTTAACGTAGGTGTTGATAACTCTGCATCTAAAAAAGGTGGTGAGCATACTGCGATAATTGATGTGAGTGGTGTGATAGCAGTAAACAAGGATGCTGCGGCAGATGTAGTTGTAACAGGGCTCCGGGGGGCATTTGAGGATAAAAATACTAAAGGTATTATTCTGCGAATCAATAGCCCAGGTGGCAGTCCGGTACAGTCGGGTTATATTTATGACGAGATCAAAAGATTGAAGGCGATTTATCCGGAAACCATGCTATACGCTGTTATAGGAGATATAGGCGCCTCTGGAGCCTATTATATAGCGGCTGCAGCTGATGAGATTTATGCGGATAAAGCTAGTTTGGTGGGGTCAATCGGGGTCACTGCTGCTGGGTTTGGCTTCGTAGATGTGCTAGATAAGGTAGGGGTAAAGCGTCGCAGTTATACATCTGGAGAACACAAAGGTTTTCTGGACCCTTTTCAGCCTGAAAAGGAAGAAGAAGTGATGTTCTGGAAAACCGTATTGACAACGACCCATAACCAGTTTATCGACAAGGTTAAAGAGGGTCGAGGTTCGCGACTTAAGGATGATCCGAAGCTATTTAGCGGTTTAGTTTGGAGTGGAGAGCAGGCGCTGGGTTTGGGGTTGATTGATGGTTTAGGGAGTCCGGGTTATGTGGCGCGAGAAATTGTTGGAGAAGAGAATATAGTCGATTTTACGCCAAGGCCTGACCCTTTTGAAAAGTTTACCCAGCGGTTAGGTGCGTCAATAGGCGGGGCTATTTCCAATAGTGTTGTTGGGGGTGTGATGAGTTTAAAATAGCTCGTCGCTGTTTGGGGTAAGTTGGGTTTGTTCCTACCAAGGGTAATCTAGTATAAATATTAGTAGGGTGGGTCGCGTGAATCGTTTGAGTTCTGTTAAAGAACAGTTAGCGAGATGCGAATATTTGTTGTGAGCAATCGCACCCTATACTCTATGGACAACACATATAAGTGATTGCCCTTCATTTATATGTGTTGTGTGCAATGGCGTGTTCTCTATATTAAAGGGTTTATGGATTCGTTTCTTAGTAGTTCGAGTAGCCTAATGAGAGGTAATCCAACTAAGGTGTTAATGTCATCACCTGCAAGTTTTTCAAATAAGCATATCCCTAACCCTTCTACTTTAAAGCTGCCCGCGCAGTCGTAGGGTTTTTCAAGTCTTAAGTAATTTTCTATTTCTTGGTCTGAAAGTGACCTGAAGACGACTTCAAAAGGCTCAATGATCAACTGGTGGTGATTTGTTATGGTGTTTAGCAGGGATAGCCCTGTAAGAAATGTGACGCTGTTGCCGCTGCAAGCTTGAAGTTGGTTGACGGCATTTTCGTGAGTGTGGGGTTTGGTGAGGATGGTGCTGTCATTTAATGTTGCAATTTGGTCTGAGGAAATAATAAGGTGGCCGGGGAAATCTCCCTGAATCGCTAGAGCCTTTTCTTTCGTTACTCTGGCAACCATTGCTTTTGCACTTTCATTTGGCTCAGCACTTTCATCGATATTTGGTGAGCAGGCAATAAAAGGAAGGTTTAATTTTTCGAGTATTTGCTTCCTGTAGGGTGATGAAGAGGCTAAAACGAGGTGGGTAGGGTTCATTTTTGTTCCTATTGCTAAGATTTAAACTGTATTTGAATGAGATATTTAGAATATATGCTAAATTCAGCATAATGTTTTGACAATACCTAAATTCGCCCCTAAAATTGCGCGCTTATGTCAAAGATGCCCTTACCATTAACTGTTAATCCAGTGAAACTTGCAGAGCAGGGAACGGAACTTATCGGTTCTATTCCTTTAAGCAGGTTACCAAGAGTGTCAGAGCTGCTGGTTAGCTCTGAGGGTGACGTGAATGCAGAGTTAGTGTTTGGTCGCGATGAGCAAAGATTAAGAATATTGAGTGGCAAGCTATCATGTGATGTTTCCATGGCTTGTCAGCGTTGTCTGGAGCCAGTGACTAAAACGATTCATTCTGAGTTTGTTTTGGGGCTAGTGCTAACTGATGAGCAAGCCGTAAACCTACCTAAGGTTTATGAGCCTCTTATGGTTGAGCTAGATGACAATATGGAACTCTCTGATATACTTGATGAAGAGTTGCTCTTGAGTGTTCCAATGTTTGCTTACCATGAGCCAAAAGACTGCAAAGTGGATGCTTCAATCGTTGATTTTTATGACGAAGAAATAGAGGCTGAAGCAGTTGAAGATACAAAGCCAAACCCTTTCGGGGTTTTGTCTAACATTAAATTTGATAAGTAACGTAGTATTCTTATCTGAGATTACTTGGAGTAAATAACCAATGGCAGTTCAAAAGAGTAAAGTAACTCGATCAAGACGTGGACAACGTCGTTCACACGACTCATTGAGTGCAGCTACACTATCTACCGACCCTACTACTGGTGAAGTTCATCGTCGTCACCATGTGACTCCTGATGGTTTCCTACGTGGTAAAAAGGTAATTGAGTCTTCTGACGACTAATACTGCTTTGGTTGGCCGAGTCACTATTGCTGTTGATGCAATGGGTGGGGACTTTGCTCCTCAGGCAGCCGTCATCGCAGCATTAGAAAGTCTCAAGAAAAATGAGGCCTTAGGTATTATTCTGGTTGGTAATCAGAATGTACTTGAGGCTTTGTTGCATCTCGAATCTGATAAAGGTAATGCTGAATCGTTGGATTCCAGCACACTTTCTGAAGGTGGTTTCTCTCCATCTGCTAGCACTTCTTTATCCTCTGACTATCAAGCACTTTATACTACCTTTAGAAATGATGGGCGTTTGGTTATTCATCATGCACCCGAAGTAGTATTGATGAGTGATAGGCCTTCCCGTGCGCTTAGGAAAAAACAAAACTCTTCAATGGCGGTCGCGTTGCAGTTGGTTAGAGACGGTGTTGCTGGCGGCTGTGTTAGCGCGGGTAATACGGGGGCATTGATGCTGTTGGGGCGGTCAATGTTAGGTATGTGTCCAGGTATAGATCGTCCTGCAATAACAAAGAAGTTACCCTCACCGAAAGGAAGTTGCTATGTTCTGGATCTCGGCGCAAATGTCGATAGTACGGCGGAGCACTTATACCAGTTTTCGTTGATGGGGTCGATATTAGTTGAGGCTATGGAGGGTGTTGATAGGCCTCGAGTAGCCCTTATCAATGTCGGTGAAGAAGAGATAAAAGGCAGTGAGCAAGTAAGGTTGGCGTCAAGGATGCTGGCTGAGTGTAAGGGCGTTAACTATGTTGGATACATTGAAGGTGGTGACTTGTTTAATGGTGTTGCAGATGTAGTCGTTTGCGACGGTTTCGTTGGCAATGTTGCACTAAAAACTGGGGAAGGTGTTGCTAAGCTACTGCATCAATCAATTCTTCAGGTATTTGACGGTCACTGGTATACACGCTTACTTGGCAAGTTAATGATGCCGTTGTTTAAGCGCTTGCTGAAGAGTATTGATCCTTCTAGGCACAATGGTGCATTGTTTATTGGCCTTCAGGGAGTGGTGGTGAAAAGTCATGGTAACGCAGACGCGAAGGCTTTTTCATACGCAATAGTGCAGGCAGTTGAAGAGGTCGAGCGAAAAATTCCTGATATGATTAATAGTCGGCTTGATGAGTTGTTGTTCTAAGTCCTTTTGTCATCTATTTGTTGAGTATCCGGCGGTACCGCGTTATTTCGGGTGATTAGTCAAAGGTATATCAAAGATGTTTGGCGACTATACCTATAGCTAATCGCGATAATTAAACTAATCGATTAAGCTGTAAATATGAAAACTTCAATATTATTCCCTGGTCAGGGTTCTCAGTCTATCGGTATGCTTTCAGATGCATATCGAGAATTTAAACTGGTTCGAGATAGCTTTGCTGAAGCATCAGATGTTCTCGGGTTTGATATGTGGTCTTTAGTGAGTGAAGGGCCCTTAGGAGAGCTTAACCAAACTGAGAATACTCAACCAGCAATTCTCACAGGTAGTGTTGCACTATATAGGGTGTGGCAATCGCTAGGTGGAGATGTGCCTTGTTGTGTAGCTGGCCATAGCTTGGGAGAGTACAGTGCATTAGTTGCAGCAGAGGCACTATCATTTTCCGATGCTGTTAAGTTGGTCCAGCTTCGAGGACAGCTTATGCAGAAGGCTGTTCCTCTTGGACAGGGTGCTATGGCTGCAATAATAGGGCTTGATGACGAAGGTGTAATAGCTGCGTGTGACCAAGCTTCTCAGGGTGATGTGGTGTCTGCGGTGAATTTTAACGCGCCCGGTCAAGTCGTGATTGCGGGTAGCAAGGTCGCCGTTGAGCGCGCTATTGTTTCGTGCAAAGAAGCGGGGGCGAAGCGGGCATTGCCATTACCGGTCAGTGTTCCAGCTCATAGTGCATTAATGAAACAGGCTGCGGCGCGATTAGAGGAAGAGCTTCGGGCTATTTGTTTTGAGGATGCTTCAATACCCGTCGTTCAAAACGTATCTGCATCATTGGAACGTGATAAAAGTGTTCTAATCGATAATTTGGTCAAACAGCTCTATTCTCCAGTGCAATGGACTCAGAGTGTGAAGCGTGTGGCAGAGCAAGGCACTACTGTAATAGTAGAATGCGGTCCGGGTAAGGTGTTAGCGGGATTGCTCAAGCGTATTGATCGAAATCTGGTGGGTTATAATATTGAAAACCCGGATAAGCTACGAGAGGCGATATTAGGAACAAAGCAGTAGTTTGGGTTCTGTTAGTTACAGTTAATAAATATAAAATCAATTATAACGTTAAGCTAGCGAGTCAACATTGAATATAGTTTATCGACAAGGGAGTTTTAAATGTCTTTAGAAAATAAGGTCGCTCTTATTACGGGTGCGAGTCGAGGGATTGGGAAAGCAATTGCAAAGACCTTGGCATCTCAAGGTTATACAGTGATTGGAACTGCCACCACAGAAGAGGGCGCATCTGCTATATCTCACTATTTCGCTCGTTGGGGGTTAAGTGGTGACGGTATTGTGATGGATGTATCTAATGCAGAATCGGTGGAAGAAGGTATTGATCAAGTTAAGTCAGCCTACGGCGTGCCGTTGGTCCTTGTCAATAATGCGGGTATCACCAAAGATAATCTTCTCCTGAGGATGAAGGCTGATGAGTGGGACTCGGTCGTAAATACCAACCTTTCATCAATGTACCGCACATCTAAAGCTGTTCTTCGTGGTATGTCCAAGGCGAAGTGGGGCAGAATAATTAACGTAAGTTCAGTTGTCGCGTCGATGGGCAATGCAGGGCAGGTTAACTATGCCGCCGCAAAAGCCGGTGTAGAGGGTTTTACTCGCTCCTTGGCAAAAGAAATGGCAGGGAGGGGGATTACAGTTAACTCGGTGGCCCCAGGGTTTATTGAGACTGATATGACCAAAGAGCTTAATGAAGGACAGGTGGATGCTATGTTGTCCATTATACCTGCTAAGCGGTTGGGTAGTCCTGAAGAGGTTGCTGCGGTCGTAGGGTTCTTGGCGGGTGAGGCTGCAGGGTATGTAACGGGTGAAACAATCAATGTAAATGGCGGGATGTACATGGGGTAGTAGCGTTGGATTAGTGTCTAACCTAGGCTTTTATGTTTAAATCACGCTTGTTTAAGGGTTTATATTCTACTAGACTAGCACGCAAGTAAGTGCTTGGTTTATATATAGCGAGGAAAGTATGAGTACTGTCGAAGAGCGCGTTAAAAAAATTGTGTGTGAGCAACTGGGTGTTAAAGAATCTGAAGTTCAAAATACTTCTTCTTTTGTAGAAGATTTGGGTGCAGACTCTCTCGATACCGTCGAGTTGGTAATGGCGCTTGAAGAAGAGTTTGAAACAGAAATACCTGATGAGGAAGCTGAAAAACTAGCGACCGTTCAGAATGCAATTGACTACATTATTTCAAACCAGTAAATAGTTAGTATTATCTTAGCTAAACCAGAGGCCGCACGAATGTTTTATTTCGAGCGGCTTTTTAGTTTCTAGAGCGCTGTGTTTTTTTCTTTATTTGAAAATTATTTATTGATTATACCGAGTAGAATGAGGTTTCAAATGGCATCAAGGAGAGTAGTTGTTACGGGCACTGGTATGGTGTCTCCATTGGGTAATAACGTAACTGAATCGTGGGGTTCAGCTATAAATGGTGTTAGTGGGATTAACCTTATTGAAAGCTTTGATACAGAGCGTTTTGCCACTAAAATTGGTGGTGCAGTGCGTGGGCTAGATATCGAAGAGTACCTAAGTAAAAAAGAGATTCGTAAGATTGATCGATTCATGCAGTATGGTTTAGTGGCGGCTATTCAAGCTGTTAAGTCTGCAGGACTTGATGACTGCGAAGATAGTGAGCTACTTGAAAAAATCGGTGTTGCCATTGGTTCTGGTATTGGTGGGCTAGAAACTATCGAAAATAACTATAAAGCCTTGCTAGAAAGTGGGCCGAGAAAAGTGTCTCCATTTTTTGTTCCTGGGGCTGTGATTAATATGATTGCCGGTAATTTGGCTATACGGTTTGGGTTTAAAGGGCCCAATATCGCGATTACAACAGCCTGTACTACCGGCACACACAATATTGGTTATGCTGCTAGAACTATCGCCTATGGTGATGCAGACATAATGATAGCCGGTGGCGCTGAAATGGCGACTACTCCTACGGGTGTTGCATCCTTTTGTTCGGCAAGAGCGTTATCAACTCGTAATGAGGAACCAGCGCGGGCAAGTCGACCGTGGGATAATGATAGAGATGGCTTTGTTTTGGGTGACGGCGCTGGCGTTATCGTATTGGAGGAGCTTAGTTCTGCGAAAAAACGTGGAGCAAATATACTTTGTGAGCTCGTCGGGTTCGGAATGAGTGATGACGCATTCCATATCACCTCCCCGTCTGAACATGGTGAGGGCGCACAATTATCAATGAAACGAGCAATAACCGATGCAGCGTTAAATACCTCCCAAATCGATTATATCAATGCTCATGGCACGTCGACGCTTCAGGGCGACATAGCTGAATGTCGAGCTATCAAGGCTGTTTTTGGTAGCAATGCTTCGGCACTTAAGGTTAGTGCTACTAAATCCATGACTGGCCACCTTTTGGGAGCTGCTGGCGCTGTAGAAGCAATCTTCTGTATTAACAGTATTCTAAACAGCGTAGTGGCGCCCACGATTAACTTGGATAATCCTGATAACGAATGTGATCTCAACTTTGTAGCACACCAAGCTCAAGAGGGAGCGGTGAACTATGCTTTGTCCAATTCTTTTGGTTTTGGTGGCACAAATGGTTCGCTGGTTTTTGCAAAGTTTGATGGGTGAGTAAGTTGTCTATGCATGATGAGCCGTTAGCCTTTCCTGTATTGATTAATGGCGAGTTTAATGACTCTATAGACGTCTTTGATAGAGGGTTTATGTATGGCGATGGGCTATTTGAAACAATTAGGGTTGTAAAAGGTGAGCCTCTTTTATGGGGGTATCATACTAAAAGACTCACAGATGGCTGCTACAAGCTGGGTTTACCGGTAGATTCTGGCCTAACTTCACGTTTGAGGTTAGGGCTTGAGCGTGTGGTAAAACAGGCCGAAAAATATGCTGAGGTCTGTGTTGTTAAAATTGTTGTTACTAGAGGGGGTGGCGGGCGTGGTTATCAGCAGCCAGAGCAGGTTAAGATTACCGAGGTGATTATTTGTTATCCTGCTCCCGAATACTCATCGTCTTGTAGTTCGGAAGGGGTTGAGTTAAGAACCTGTTTTCATCGACTCTCTGAAAACCCCGCTTTAGCAGGCATTAAACATCTCAATCGATTAGATCAAGTGCTTGCGAGTAAAGAAATAGCGCAGTGGAAAATGCTGGCGGCAGCGAAGGAAGTGTCTCATTTAGAAGGGCTAATGTTAGACCAGTCTGGGCATATGATAGAGGGTACTAAATCCAATATATTACTCTTTGAAGATGGCGGTATTGTTTCACCTGATACGCGGTTATGTGGTGTTGATGGCGTTGCGAGAAACTATATTTTCGATTGCGCTAAACAGATAGGCTTGGGCACACGTATCGATACAGTATTGCCGGCATCTATTTCTAAGTTCAAGGGTATGGCAATCACTAATAGTGTCTTGGGAATTTGGCCTGTATGCCGGTTAGATGGTGTTAAATTGCCTATTAGTCCGCTAGTGTATGATATCCAGCGTTTATTAAATGAGAAACTAATGTACGAGTATAAGGTTTGAATAAACGATTAATTTCGCTTGCGACGATTGTTTTACTGTTATGTCTATGTGCTATCTCAGTCGGGGCTTACTATCAGTATGAGCTAAATAAGCCAGTGGTTAGATCTGGAACGGTTAAGGTTATTGAAATTCGATCTGGCCAAAGCTTTAATTCGATTACACAGCAATTGATTGCTGAAGGGCTACTAGATTCGCCTTGGATAATGAAAACCTATGGTCGAGTCAGTGGGTTGAGTAGTAAGCTTAAGGCAGGCGAATATCAGCTTGAGGGAGAGTTGACGATTCCCCAGCTGGTCGATGTACTGGTATCAGGCCGTTCCATTAGTTATCAAATTACGCTGGTCGAAGGTTGGACCTTTAAAGAATTGTTAAATGAGTTATCTCGGCATAATAAGCTAAAGAAAGTGGTAGAAGGCAATGAACCTTTAGATATATTGAGTGCAGTTACTGATCAATACCAGCATCCGGAAGGGTTGTTTTTCCCAGATACATATGCATATAAAAGGCATGATACTGACCTGAGTGTTTTGGTTCGTGCCTTTAACCGGATGCAAACCGTATTGAAAGAAGAGTGGGGGTTACGGAATAAAAAGGTTCCGTTAGCGTCGCCTTACGAAGCACTGATATTGGCCTCGATAGTTGAAAAAGAAACCGGGGATGCATCAGAGCGAGCGCAGATAGCGGGTGTATTTGTTAGGCGGATTAACAAAGGGATGAGGTTGCAGACTGATCCTACGGTTATTTATGGTTTAGGTGACGACTATAACGGTAATATCACTAGAGCCCACCTTAAACAATATACCCCTTATAACACTTATCGAATTAATGGGCTTCCTCCTACACCCATTGCGTTGGCAGGCCGAGAGGCAATACATGCTGCTTTGCACCCGGATTCATCAAAGTCGCTGTACTTTGTAGCGAAAGGGAATGGGCTTCACTATTTTTCTGAAACATTAAAAGAGCATGTCAATGCAGTTAATAAATATCAGATATATAAACGTAAAAAAAACTATCGCTCTACCAAGTAATGAGTCTAGAAACGTAGTTGAAGGTGATTTATTGTGAATAAAGGACTTTTTTTAACGGTAGAGGGTGCCGAGGGCGTAGGTAAATCCACTAATATCGCATTTATTCGTAGCGCGCTAGAGTCAAAAGGCATTGAAGTGATTGTTACTAGGGAGCCTGGTGGCACAGAGATGGCTGAGGAAATCAGGGAAGTTTTATTGAAAAACCGTTCTGAGTTCGTGGCCGAAAATGCGGAGCTTTTACTGATGTTTGCGGCTCGAGCCCAGCATATTGAAAGCTTGATTAAACCCGCTTTAGCATCGGGGAAGTGGGTTATTTCCGATCGCTTTACTGATGCTACTTATGCTTATCAAGGAGGTGGAAGGGGTGTCGACGTAGACAAAATTGCCATTCTTGAGCGGTTTGTTCAAAACGAATTTCGACCCGATAAAACCATTCTGCTAGATGCGCCGGTTGAAATCGGTATGGCTAGAGCCCATAAAAGAGGTGAGCTTGACCGGTTTGAAAATGAGAAAAATGCATTTTTTGAACGTGTCCGTAAGGTTTACCTTGATCGATTAGAGCAGGAGCCTCAACGATTCGAGTTTATAGATGCATCTAAGACGCTAGAGGCTGTTCAGGCCCAATTAAAAAACGTTATTAATGAGATTGCTAACAGGTCAGTGTAGCTTTTGTCTGGGTATTACCGATGACCAACTGTGAAGAGTCTGTTCAGGAGAGATTATGAAACGAATTATGCTGTTTATTGCCACTAACTTCGCAATACTTATTGTTTTGGGGGTAGTGCTAAATGTTGTCTTGCCTCTGTTAGGAGTACATCCCGAAGGGACGAGTGGTCTTTTAATCATATCAGCAGTTTTTGGTATGGGTGGCTCTTTTATTTCACTGGCAATGTCGAAGTGGGTGGCCAAAAGAAGTGTTGGCGCATATGTGATAGAGCAACCTAGAAATGCACAAGAGAGTTGGTTACTCGCAGTCGTTAAAAAGCAGGCCGAGACCGCTGGTATTGGTATGCCGGAAGTTGCAATGTATAACTCCCCAGAAATCAATGCCTTTGCCACAGGTATGAACAAGAATAATGCATTGGTTGCCGTTAGTACGGGTCTACTTCAAAGCATGACTCAAGATGAAGCTGAAGCTGTGCTTGGGCATGAAGTGAGTCACGTAGCCAACGGGGATATGGTGACAATGACCTTGCTTCAAGGTGTAATGAACACATTTGTGTTTTTCTTTGCGCGCATAGCTGCCAGCGCTATTAGCAGAGGGAATGATAACCGTTTCGTATACTTTATGACGGTGATGTTTTTTCAGGTCGTGTTTGGTGCGCTCGCCAGTGTTATCGTTATGTGGTTTTCTCGCTATCGCGAATTTCGTGCCGATGAAGGTGGAGCTGATTTAGCAGGAAAACAAAAGATGATTAATGCATTGAAGAGGTTGCAGGGCGATAAAGCTGAAAGCCAGCTTGATGGTCAGTTAACGGCGTTTGGAATTAGTGGTAAGAGGGCTATGTCAGAGTTATTGATGAGTCACCCTCCATTAGAAAAAAGGATCGCTGCGTTACAGGGGAGGATGTAGAGGCATATTATATTATTGAGTTCGCGCTATTGTAACATGGCAGATTGCAGCGCCGATGAGACAAAAAAATACCCGCATAAAAGCGGGTATTTTTACATCCAAAGGGTTGGCTGGCGCCAACCCTAAGGTAAGTGCTGACTAGAGGTAAGCTTAGTCTTCGACTGATGCAGTCGCTGCTTTGCTTGTGTAGTCATTCATCTGATCGAAGTTCAAGTACTTGTATACTTCAGATTTGCTACCTTCTAACTTCTTAACTGCTTCAAAATACTCAGCTGGAGTAGGCAGTTTACCCATGATTGCTCCAACAGATGCTAGCTCTGCAGAGGTTAGATAAACGTTCGCGCCATCACCTAGACGGTTAGGGAAGTTACGTGTAGAAGTGGACAATACAGTGGTATTAGCTGCAACACGTGCTTGGTTACCCATGCAAAGTGAACAACCCGGTACTTCTGTGCGTACTCCAGCGGTTCCGAACGTATTGTAGTAACCTTCTTCCATCAACTGAGCTGCATCCATCTTAGTCGGTGGTGTCATCCAGAAGCGGGTTTTAAGCGGCTCTTTATTAGCGCTTAGAAGTTTACCAGCGGCACGGAAGTGACCGATGTTGGTCATACATGAACCGATGAATACTTCATCAACTTTTGTTCCTGAAGCTTCAGAAAGAAGTTTTGCATCATCAGGATCATTAGGGCAGCACACGATTGGCTCTTTAATGTCAGCAAGGTCAATTTCGACGATATGCTTGTATTCTGCATCAGCATCGGCTTCAAGAAGGCTAGGGTTGGCTAACCAAGCTTCCATTGACTTGGCACGACGCTCAAGAGTACGAGGGTCACCGTAACCTTCAGCGATCATCCAACGAAGCATGATGATGTTTGAGTTTAGGTATTCAGTAACTGCTTCTTCAGAAAGCTTGATAGAGCAGCCTGCTGCAGAACGCTCGGCAGATGCATCAGATAGCTCGAATGCTTGCTCAACCGTTAGATCGTCTAAACCTTCAATTTCTAGTACACGACCTGAGAATTCGTTGATCTTACCGGCTTTTTCAACGGTTAATAGGCCTTGCTTGATGCCGTAGTAAGGGATTGCGTGTACCAGGTCACGTAATGTGATGCCAGGGTTTAGCTTACCTTTAAAACGAACCAAGATTGATTCAGGCATATCAAGAGGCATAACACCTGTTGCAGCTGCGAAAGCAACCAAGCCAGAACCTGCTGGGAAAGAGATGCCCATAGGGAAACGTGTATGTGAATCACCACCAGTACCTACTGTGTCTGGTAGCAACATACGATTCAACCAAGAGTGAATAACACCATCGCCTGGACGAAGTGAGACACCGCCACGGGTTTGGATAAAATCAGGCATAGTGTGCTGCATTTCAACATCAACTGGCTTAGGGTACGCAGCTGTGTGACAGAAAGACTGCATTACTAAATCAGATTGAAAGCCAAGGCACGCCAAATCTTTCAATTCGTCACGCGTCATTGGGCCTGTAGTATCCTGCGATCCTACAGTTGTCATTTTAGGTTCGCAGTAGGTGCCAGGGCGTACGCCTTGACCTTCAGAAAGGCCACAAGCACGACCAACCATTTTCTGTGCTAATGAGAAACCTTTAGCCGAACCAGCAGGGTCAACAGGAAGACGGAAGATATCCGTAGCACCTAATTCTAATGCGTCACGAGCCTTAGTGGTAAGACCACGACCAATGATTAGATTGATACGACCACCGGCTTGAACTTCATCAAAAATCACTTCAGATTTAATAGTGATTTCAGAAATAGTTTCGCCTGCTTCGTTCAAAATTTTGCGATCGTATGGACGAATTTCAACAACATCACCCATGTTCATCTTGTCTACAGGTGCTTCAAATACAAGTGCGCCGGCATCTTCCATTGTGTTAAAGAAGATAGGTGCAACTTTAGAGCCGAAACAAACACCACCAGTGCGCTTGTTAGGTGTACCTGGCATATCTTCACCGAAGAACCAAAGTACTGAGTTAGTAGCAGACTTACGAGAAGAACCTGTACCTACTACATCACCGATGAATGCTACTGGAAGACCCTTAGCTTTAAGTGCTTCAATGTCACCCATTGGGCCAACAACGCCGTGCTCTTCTGGCGTAATGCCATCGCGAGTCATTTTGAATGCTGCGCGGGCGTGTAAAGGAATATCAGGACGTGACCACGCATCAGGAGCAGGTGAAAGGTCATCAGTGTTGATTTCACCTGTTACTTTATAGACGGCCATTTTAGTGCTTTCTGCTACTTTATCACGGCTAGTGAACCATTCAGCGTTAGCCCAAGATTCCATAACAGACTTAGCAACTGCATTACCCGCTTTCATTTTGTCTTCAACGTCATTGAACGCATCAAACATAAGCAGCGTATGCTTGAGTTCTTTGCCAGCAAGCTCGCCTAGTTCTGGGCAATCTAGCAGTTCAACCAAGGTAGAGATGTTGTAGCCACCTTGCATCATGCCTAAAAGCTGTACAGATTTTTCTTTGCTCACTAAAGCTGATTCAGCTTCACCTTTAATAATGGCGGTCAAAAAAGCGGCTTTAACGTAAGCGGCTTCGTCTACACCAGGAGGGATACGGTTTTCAAGTAGGTCAACCAGTACGGCTTCTTCGCCCGCAGGTGGATTTTTAAGTAATTCTACAAGACTCGCTACTTGTTCAGCGTTAAGCGCCTTAGGTGGTACTCCTTCAGCTGCACGCTCTGCTACGTGTTTACGATATGCTTCTAGCACGATTTAAACCCTCATCAGTTCCTGAGCCCGGACGCAAATATAAAGACGTCTCGGGAGTTGTTGAATGATATATCCGTATCGAAAACGTTTCCGTTTAGGTTTGGGATGCATCAGTCTTAATTTTTTTAAGCGGCTATATTCTACAGTATTTTAATGAAAATGTTAAGATTGGAATATTAAGAGTATTGCTAGCAATTAGTCGATAATCACTATGGTTGTCAGATGTTTAGTCCATAATTTTGGTAATATAATTGCACCTTTATCGGGCGTTAGCCGAAATCACAAAAATTGGAGCTGTTTGTGGCGCAACAACAAGACTTATCTGATATATACTCATTTCTACCTTGTGAAACCCCTCATCAGTGGATTGAGTGTGCGTTAAAACATCAATCTGTAATGCTTATTGACCATGCTCACTGCGAAAGGAAAGCCGCCTCAACGGCAATAAACCTGATGTACCGATACCCTGATAGGTTGGAGCTTCAAGCAAAAATGTCGAGGCTTGCACGTGAGGAATTGAGGCATTTTGAACAGGTGTTAGCCATTCTAAAAAAGAGAAAGATACCTTTTAGAGGTATGTCTGCTTCTCGCTATGCGGGAGGGATGCGTCAGCATGTTAGAAAGAGTGAACCTGGTCAATTAGTTGATGTGCTAATTATTGGTGCGTTTATCGAGGCTAGATCATGTGAACGTTTTGCAAAAATTTCTCCGTATTTAGATGATGAGCTGAAAAAATTCTATTTATCGTTACTTAAATCGGAGGCGAGGCATTATCTGGATTATCTAAAGCTGGCGAGTGATGCGGCAAATGGTCCAATAGATGACCGTGTTGCAGAATTTGCTGAAGTGGAAAAAACACTTATTGAAGGTGTTGATGATGAGTTTAGGTTTCATAGTGGGGTAATGCTATAAAGCGCTTATCACTGGAAACGAGCGTGACCCTATTAAGCAGGTTGCTCAATAGGGTAATTAATTAACGCTATTTCACCAGTTACGTCTGCTTGTATGTACCAGACATGTGTGTCCCAGTCACCTAACACTATTCGTGTGGCGGGCTCGCCGTCGACTTCAAGGTTGTGTGTTGCTGGGCGATGTGTATGCCCGTGAATTATTACGTCAACTTGATGCTCTCTTAGCGAACTATCCACCTCAGCGGGCGTAACATCCATTATTTCTTGGGCTTTGCCTTTGTTTTTGGCTTGGCTAATGGTTCGCAGTTGTTGAGCGACTACTTGTCTTTCCACTAGGCTTCGCTTTAAAAACAGTGCTTGCCATTGCTGGTCTCTCATGTTTTTACGAAACTTCATATACTCGACATCATGAGTGCAGAGACTATCGCCATGCATTAGTAATATTGGGTGATCATATAGAGTTACCACAGAGGGGTCGTCTAATAACTTCGCACCCGTTTCATCGCAAAACTGCAGACCCATCAAGAAGTCTCGATTACCGTGCATTAGGAATAGCTGGGTGCCTGAGAGGGTTACTTCTTTGAGCTTTTGTTTTACGGTTACTTGAAGAGGTGTGTTCTCATCATCTCCAATCCAGGCTTCAAAAAAATCACCCAGTATATATAGGGCGTCGATGTTGTGGGCCTTGCGGCTAAGGAAATCAAAAAACGCCTCGATTATTTCGGGGCGCTTCTCCTCAAGGTGTAAATCTGAGATAAATAGAGTCGACATTGACAGGCCCTAGTCTTCTTCAGCTACTGTTGCAGACTCTATTATAACATCTTCTACAGGTACGTCTTGATGACCGGCTGCCATTGTAGTTTGTACATTTTTGATCTTTTCAACGACGTCCATTCCGTCCGTTACTTTACCAAATACCGCGTATCCCCATCCTTCTGCAGTTTCAGAGGTATGGTCTAAAAATCCGTTGTCTTTAACATTGATGAAAAACTGGGCGGATGCTGAGTGCGGGTCCATAGTTCTTGCCATCGCAACAGTACCGTTTAGGTTGCTTAGGCCGTTATTAGCTTCATTTTTTATGGTGCCTTTTGATTCTTGAGGTGTCATGCCTGGGCCGAACCCGCCGCCCTGAACCATAAAGTTACTGATAACGCGATGAAAGATTAGGCCGTTGTAAAAACCGTCGCGGACATTCTGCTCAAAATTCTTGGCTGTTACCGGTGCGTTTTCGTAATCAAGCTCAAGTGTAATGTCGCCAAAGTTGGTTTTTAATTCAATCATCGATTCTACCTATTTAAAGTTGGTTGTGAGATGTGAGTGATGAGCGTCGCTATCCCTCATTGGTTGGCTATTGTAGTTAATCTAAGGCATAAAAAAAATGGCTGTTTATGCGTAAATGGATCGATCATTAGTTAAATCTGGTCAAGTATTGTTTTTTTTTATTGTATATAATGTCCATCAATCAACATAGCGATTATTACGCTTCTACTCATTACGCACGAAATAAGTAAAAATCTATGGCAACCTCTGAGACTAAAGCATCAAGTAATTTTATTCGAAATATTATAGAAGAAGATGTAAGAGCCGGTAAGCAAGCAAAGGTAATCACTCGCTTTCCGCCTGAGCCAAATGGTTACCTTCATATTGGTCATGCACGTTCGATTTGGCTTAATTTCGGAATGGCGAATGAGTTTGGCGGTGAGTGTAACCTTAGGTTTGATGATACAAATCCTGAAAAAGAAGAGCAGGAGTATGTAGATTCGATTAAAGAGGATGTTTTGTGGTTAGGTTATCAGTGGGGGGGCGATGTTAAATATGCTTCAGAATACTTTGAGCAGTTCTATGAATGGGCTCTTCACTTAATTAAAGCGGGTAAGGCGTATGTTTGCCACCTGTCTGCAAAGGAGGCTAGTGAGTATAGGGGGTGGGCAACAAAACCAGGTAAGGATAGCCCATATCGTAGCCGTTCTGTTGAGGAAAACCTGTCGCTGATTGAAAAAATGCGGGTAGGGGAGTTTGATGAGGGGACTTGTGTTCTTCGCGCAAAAATTGATATGGCTTCGCCTAATATGAACCTGCGTGACCCGATATTGTATCGGATTCGAAAGGTGTCGCACCATCAAACAGGTGATAAATGGTGTATCTATCCCAGTTATGACTTTGCCCATGGTCAGGAGGACTCAATTGAGGGGGTTACACACTCCATCTGTACGCTTGAATTTCAGGATCATCGACCTTTATATGAGTGGTTTCTTGAGCATTTGCCTGTTCCGAATACACCAAGACAATATGAGTTTGGGCGTTTGAACTTAAACTATACGGTCACAAGTAAGCGGAAGCTCAAACAGTTGGTTGATGAGGGTTGCGTCAAAGGGTGGGATGACCCAAGAATGCCGACTGTATCGGGTATGCGTAGAAGAGGTTATACGCCTGCGTCGTTAAAGACCTTTTGTGACATGGTTCCAGTTAGTAAAAGTAATAGCGTAATTGATGTTTCAATTCTCGAGCGAGCAATTAGAGATGACCTTAACGATAATGCGCCAAGAGCAATGTGTGTTATGGATCCGTTAAAGGTGGTTATTACCAACTTTCCTGAATGTCAGGTTGAAGAGATGATTGCTGCGTCTCACCCGAGTAAGCCTGAGCTGGGCCAGCGTATACTTCCATTTACACGTGAGGTTTTGATTGATCGTAGTGATTTTAGTGAAGATAGCTCGCTTTCCAGAAAGAAATTTAAACGCTTGGTGTTGGGTGAATGGATCCGCCTGAGAGGGGCTTATATTATCAAAGCTGACCAGGTGATTAAGGGGGATGATGGAGAAATCGTCCAAATTAATGCTTCTTTGATTCCTGATACAGTGGGAAATGATGCGCCCGAAGGCGTTAGACCGCGTGGTGTTATTCACTGGGTGTCTGCTGAGCACGGTGTAGAGGTTGAAGTTAGGCGTTATGATAGATTGTTCAGTCATGAGTCTCCTGATCAGGGGGATGAGGACTTTATGACGCATATTAACGCCGATAGCTTATCTGTTATAACGGCCGTGGCGGAGCCTTCTGTTGCAAGCTGTGTTGCGGAATCATCATTCCAGTTTGAACGAGAAGGTTATTTTGTGACTGACCGTTATGATCATGCTCCTGGTAAGCCAGTATTCAATATGACCATCGGGTTGAGGGATACCTGGGCTAGTAAATAATGTGCTCAATCGGTAATTGTTATAATTAAGGCCGAGGCATAGCCTCGGAGTAATAGCTGTTTATTTAGGATTTTGATTAATGTCGCTTCAAATATTTAATACGTTAACTCGCACTAAAGAAGTCTTTACTCCGCTAGAAGATAATAAGGTGAAGATGTATGTGTGTGGCATGACGGTTTATGACTATTGTCATCTTGGGCATGCGAGGGTGTTAGTCTCTTTTGATGTGATAGTGCGTTTTCTACGGTCTCAGGGGTACGATGTAACCTATGTTCGTAATATAACGGATATAGATGATAAAATTCTAAATAGAGCGAACGAAAACGGCGAGTCGTTTACTGCTCTAACCGAGCGCTTCATTGATGCCATGCATGAAGATGAAGAAAGATTAAGTGTTAAAAAACCAGACCTTGAGCCCAAGGCGACAGCTCATATTGTTGAAATTATTTCGATGATCCAGCAGTTGATTGATAATGGGTTTGCCTACGCGGCCGAAAATGGTGATGTTTATTATTCAGTCGATAAATTTCCTACATACGGGCAGTTGTCCAAGAAAAATCCAGAAGAGTTATTGGCTGGAGCTCGTATTGATGTAGCTGACGCGAAAAAAGATCCGAGAGATTTTGCGCTATGGAAATCTGCTAAGTCGGGTGAGGTTAGCTGGGATAGCCCTTGGGGAGAGGGGCGTCCAGGCTGGCATATAGAGTGCTCGGCCATGTCTACCTGCTGCTTGGGTGATACGTTTGATATACATGGTGGCGGGCCAGACCTACCGTTCCCACATCATGAGAATGAGATTGCACAATCAGAAGGGGCGACGGGCAAGAAGTATGTTAACTACTGGATGCATGCGGGTGCAATTAGGGTTAATAAAGAGAAAATGTCAAAATCTTTAGGTAACTTCTTTACTATTCGAGATGTGCTGGAGCGTTATCCGGCTGAGGTGGTGCGGTACTTTCTTGTGTCTAGTCATTATCGAAGTCAGGTTGATTATTCAGAGGAAAGCTTAAAAGAAGCGCAGTCTGCATTGTCTCGGTTATATACATCATTGCGGGATGTGGACGTTGCAGCAACGAGTGAGGCTGAACCTGCTTTAGCGGAAGAGTATAGAAATAGATTCCAAAAAGCGATGAATGATGACTTTAATACTCCTGTTGCTTTAGCTGTAATGTTTGACTTGGTTAAAGAACTTAATAGGGCTAAGGCAAATGGTGATGATTATGTGAGCTCATTAGCTATTCTACTTCGAGAGTTGGGTGAGGTACTGGGTGTTCTTCAGCTTGACGCCGAAGAGTTTCTCAAGTCTAGTGGTGGATTCAGTGGTGACGCTATTAGTGAATCAGATATCGATGCACTAATTGTTGACCGTATTAATGCCAGAGCAGCAAAAGATTGGGCAGAGTCAGACCGAATTAGAGATTATTTAAAGGATGAAGGTGTGATCCTTGATGATCGTAAAGAAGGAACTGTCTGGCGACGCGGTTAGGTTATACACTGAGAAAATTTGTTAAACAAGAGCGCAGCTGTAGCGCTCTTTTTTTGCAGAGTAGCCTTTAGCTGTTATGAGTGTAAGGTGTCCGCGGCGTATAGTGTGTTTTCCATTAGTGTGGCGACCGTCATAGGACCCACTCCACCTGGCACGGGGGTAATCCATCCTGCTTTTTCTTTAGCTGACTCAAATTCAATGTCGCCGACTAGCTTGCCTGAATCTAGGCGATTGATACCTACGTCAATAACAATGGCGCCGGCCTTAATCCACTCGCCTTTCACAATTCCAGGTTTACCGACTGCCACCACGACTATATCGGCCTGGGATATTTTTTTGTCTAGGTTCTGAGTAAAGCGGTGAGTAGTGGTAACTGTACAGCCGGCAAGTAATAGCTCAAGGCCCATAGGTCTTCCTACAATATTTGAAGCCCCTACAATAACGGCGTCTTTCCCTCTTATGGTTTGCCCTGTACTTTCAAGTAGGGTCATTATCCCTTTTGGTGTGCAGGGTCGAAGAAGGGGGAGGCGCTGTGCAAGCTTACCTAAATTAAACGGGTGGAAGCCGTCGACATCTTTGTCGGGGCGTATTTGCTCTAGGATTTTGTCAGCATTTAGATGTTCTGGTAAAGGGAGCTGAACAAGTATTCCATCAATCTCTCTGTCTTCGTTGAGTCTGTCGACCAATACTTCCAACTCTTCTTGGGTTGCGGATGAATCAAGTCGGTACGAGCGAGAGTTAAACCCAACTTCTTCACATGCATTGGTTTTATTCTTAACGTAAACTTGAGAGGCTGCATCTTCGCCGACAAGGACTACAGCGAGACCGGGTGCTCGCAAGCCTTTGTTGATCCGATCTTGAACTCCGCTAGCTACATTCTTTCTGACTGATGCGGCAATTGCTTTGCCGTCAATGAGTTTTGCGCTCATGTGAGTGTTTTCGCCTGTTTAGTAGTGGTTGGAAACGTATGATAGATTGATAATTTATTTTCTCATGCTGCTGGCTTAATAAAAAGAGTTGATTAATCGTTATACATAAAAGAATCAGAATCTGGGTGTGGGCTATTGATAAGGTACAAGTTTGTATAAATAAATATTCAGACAGTGGTTGACGGATGTAAAAACCGGCTGTATTATTCGCGCCATCTTGTTGAGACACAGATGAATGAGACGGGGTATAGCGCAGTCTGGTAGCGCGCCTGCTTTGGGAGCAGGATGTCGGGAGTTCGAATCTCTCTACCCCGACCAACTTAATTAGTGTATTATGCGTTGATTAGGTGTTTTAAGTGTCTTTCTTGGATCAGGGTCTATGCGCCCATAGCTCAGCTGGATAGAGCAACGCCCTTCTAAGGCGTGGGTCTCAGGTTCGAATCCTGATGGGCGCGCCATTAAAATGGCGGCGATAATATGGTCTAATGCAAGTGATAGTATTGGTGGGCGTAGCTCAGTTGGTAGAGCTCAGGATTGTGATTCCTGCGGTCGCGGGTTCAATCCCCGTCGCCCACCCCAATTTGAAGTATCTTTATGGTGCTTGTAAGTTGGTATAAGGTTTAAAAAATGCGAAAGTGGCGGAATTGGTAGACGCGCTGGATTTAGGTTCCAGTATCGTAAGATGTGAGAGTTCGAGTCTCTCCTTTCGCACCACGTTTATCGTGGTAACCCCACTCCTAAGTTGTATCAGAGCGTTCAGCTCACCTATCATAAATATCATTGATTAAATTATCATATTTAAAAGCTTAAGATTAATCTATTCTATAGTGCGTATTTGTGCGCCTTTTAGGTTGTGTCTAGGTGGTAAATTAAAATATAATCGCCTGTTTTATCATACGTGGTTTAGCGAAATCGCAGTCAGTACAATTCCGTTATGTCGGATTTCTGTCGATAGTTTGATTAATTGGCAGTTGAGTGTTTGCTGGTGATCTCATTTCCCTGAGGGGGTGAGGCTATGCTTTACCTTTTAAGCAATAACTAAAAATTAGATTCGAGGATTTTCCATGCAAGTTTCAGTTGAAACGACCTCTTCAATCGAACGTCGCATGACTATCGGTGTTCCTGCGGAGCAGGTAGAAAGCGAAGTACAAAAACGTCTACAGCAAACTGCTAAGACTGTTAAAATAAATGGTTTTCGTCCAGGTAAAGTGCCTTTTGGTGTTGTTAAGAAGCGCTATGGTCAGGGCGTTCGTCAAGAAGTACTTGGCGAAGTAATGCGCAACGCTTATGTTGAGGCGTTGGCAGAAGAAAAAATTAATCCTGCTGGTTATCCAAAATTTGAGACTAAATCAGTAGATGATGGTAAGGATCTGGAATTTGTAGCTGTTTTTGATATATACCCAGAGTTTGAGCCAGCTGATATGTCAGGGATTTCTATCGAGCGTGAGAAGGCAGAGATTAAAAAGACTGATATAAAGAACATGATTGATGTTTTACGTCGCCAACATGCAACGCCTAAGTCTGTTAAGCGTAAGGCTAAGAAGAAAGACGTGTTGACTATCGATTTTACGGGAACGGTAGATGGTGAAGAGTTTGAGGGCGGAAGCGCTGTAGATTCAAAGATAACACTAGGGTCTGGTCAGATGATTCCGGGGTTTGAAGATGGGTTGATCGGAGCAAAGCCTGAAGATGAGCTTACACTAGACGTTACTTTCCCTGAGGATTACCAGAACAAAGAGCTTGCGGGTAAAGCAGCACAGTTTGTAGTTACTGTGAAAGGGAATGAAGAGCAGGTTCTGCCAGAAATGAATCAAGAGTTTTTCTCTAAATATGGTATCGAAGATGCCGATGAAGAGAAATTTACGGCTGAAATTTTAAAGAATATGGAACGTGAGCTTGCTCAGGCTGTCAATAATAAGGCTAAGCAACAAATTGTTGATCAATTAGTAGAGATTAATGAGTTTGATGTTCCTGGTGCGATGATAGATCAAGAGATAGATCGTATGCGTGAAGATGCAGTGCGTCAATTTGGCGGCGGCCAAATGAAGGCTGCTGATTTACCTGCAGAGCTTTTTAAGGATCAGGCTGACAAGCGTGTTAGAACCGGATTGGTATTCTCTGCAATTGTTAAGGCTAATGAGTTAACGGTTGATGCAGAGAAAGTTAATGATAAGATCGCGCAGATAGCAAGCACTTATCAGGATCCTGCTCAGGTAATCGAATACTACAATGGAAATCAAGAGCAAATGTCTCAGGTTCAGTCTGTAGTGTTGGAAGATCAAGTTGTAGAGCTTGTATTGGAAAAAGCGAAAGTGGTAGATAAGAAAGTAAGCTACGAAGATGCAGTTAAGCCTGCTGCACAAGCGGGTGCTTAATTGTTATCTAAAACAATCGAAGAAAATGCTGAATATTTTTAGAATTTAGCTAATATTAAAACAGCCGGTGCATATCCGGCTGTTTTGTATTTTAAGACCAGTGTTTTCTATCTCGTTTTTGATGTTTTTTTGGGGGAATTATAAAAATATGAGTAATCAGAAGGTTATCGGAGAAGGTTCAAGTATTGTAACAAGCAGTGGTTTAGTGCCAATGGTTATTGAGCAAACTGCGAGAGGGGAGCGTTCTTTCGATATCTATTCCCGTCTACTTAAAGAGCGGGTTATTTTTCTCGTTGGTCAGGTAGAAGACCATATGGCAAATTTGGTGGTTGCTCAATTATTGTTCCTTGAATCAGAAAATCCTGATAAAGACATTCACTTGTATATCAATTCACCTGGTGGTTCTGTGACGGCAGGTATGTCTATATACGATACTATGCAGTTTATTAAGCCTGATGTTTCGACTATGTGTATCGGTCAAGCGGCCAGTATGGGAGCGCTTTTACTGACAGGTGGCGCTAAAGGTAAGCGTTACTGCCTTCCTCATTCAAGAATGATGATTCATCAGCCTTTAGGTGGATATCAGGGGCAGGCAACTGATATTGAAATTCATACGAAAGAAATACTAACTATCCGTGAAAAGTTGAACCGGGTCTTGGCGGGGCATACTGGCCAAGATATGGAGACTATTGCTAAAGATACTGATCGTGATAATTTTATGGATGGGGGTGCCGCTGTTGAGTACGGTTTAATAGATTCAGTACTTGAAAAAAGGGCATAGTGTAACCAATACTAGTAAATATGGCCTATTATCTGTTGAATTGAGTAGGCCCTTAGTTTGAGTAAACTGCTTTCAGCGTTACAATGTTTCTGATAGCAATCCAAGAATAATGGCTTTGTCTTATTGTGTTACTATTTACACTGCTTATTTTAGTGACATTAACCTAAGGCAATAAGAATTTAGAGGAGGTCGAATGGCTGACGATAAAAACGGTAAAGGCGAAGATAACGGTAAATTGCTTTACTGTTCTTTTTGCGGAAAAAGCCAGCATGAGGTCAGGAAGCTAATCGCTGGACCTTCTGTTTTTATATGTGATGAGTGCGTGGATCTTTGTAATGATATTATTCGCGAAGAGATCCAAGAGAGTAATACAGAAGAGAGTAGTGATCGTCTCCCGGCTCCGCAGGAAATCAAAACGACACTTGATGATTATGTGATTGGGCAAGACCGCGCTAAGGTTGTGTTAGCGGTTGCTGTTTATAATCATTATAAGCGCCTAAGATTTGACGATAAAAAATCTGATATTGAACTCGGCAAGAGCAATATTTTGCTAATAGGGCCTACGGGGAGTGGTAAGACCTTGTTAGCTGAAACGCTAGCTCGCTTATTGAACGTCCCGTTCACCATTGCTGACGCAACTACGCTTACTGAAGCAGGTTATGTAGGTGAAGATGTAGAGAATATTATTCAGAAGTTATTGCAAAAATGTGACTACGACGTTGAAAAAGCACAGCGTGGTATCGTTTATATTGATGAAATCGATAAAATATCTCGTAAATCTGACAACCCATCCATCACCAGAGATGTCTCAGGTGAGGGTGTTCAACAAGCGCTGTTGAAATTGATTGAAGGTACCGTAGCTTCAGTTCCACCTCAAGGGGGGCGAAAGCATCCTCAGCAAGAGTTCCTGCAGGTCGATACATCTAATATCTTATTTATTTGTGGTGGTGCATTTGCCGGATTAGATAAGGTTATTAGTGATCGTTCTGAAAAGAGTAGTATTGGTTTCTCTGCTGTAGTTAAAGGTAAAGACAATGTTAAGAGCGTTGGTGATATGCTCAAAGATGTCGAAACTGAAGACCTTGTACGTTATGGACTTATCCCAGAGTTTGTTGGGCGCCTTCCGGTTGTCGCGACTTTGACTGAGCTCGATGAAGAGGCGCTGATAGAAATTTTGACAGAGCCTAAAAACTCTCTTACAAAGCAGTATCATAAGCTATTCGAAATGGAAGGGGTTGAGGTTGACTTCAGAGAAGACGCTTTACGGGCCGTTGCTAAGAAGGCAATGGATCGTAAGACAGGTGCTCGTGGGTTGAGATCTATCCTTGAAAATGTCCTGCTTGATACCATGTATCATATCCCTTCAGAGGTTGGCGTTTCTAAGGTTGTGATCGATGAAAGTGTTATAAAAGGTGACTCTGACCCAATTAAGATTTATGAAAATACAGAGCAGCCTAAAGCTGTGCCTGATGATTAATTTTTCTTAATGTCATTTTAAAAAGGGCCTTGTGGCCCTTTTTTTATGCTTGTTAAACTATTAATCTGTACTGAGTGGGTTGTCCGTCTATAGTTAAACTCAGTTATCTTATAATTTTTATAGTTGTAATCTCCATCTTTGCCCCCATCTACGTTTTAATGTATGGAATTTGCCAAATAATAAGTCGTCCAGGGGACATCTATGACAGATATTGATAATCCAGAGACTCTAACATCCCGCGAGCTACCCGTTTTGCCACTTCGAGATGTGGTTGTTTTTCCTCATATGGTGATACCGCTATTCGTAGGTCGTGAAAAATCGATTGAGGCGTTAGAGTTTGCAATGGAGGGGGATAAGCAAATTTTGTTAGTCGCCCAAAAAGATGCAGGTGAAGATGATCCTGGGCAAAATGATGTCTTTAATATCGGTACGGTTTCTACTATCTTACAAATGCTCAAACTTCCAGATGGGACTGTAAAGGTTCTGGTCGAAGGGGGGGCTCGTGCTCAAATAAACTCTATTGTTGAAGATGGCTTTTATACCGCCGATATATCTGAACTAGAAGAAACAGAGCTATCAGATGAGGATTCGAGCGCATTACTGAGGACTTTATCTGGGCAATTTGAGCAATATGGCAAGCTCAGCAAAAAAATTCCAACTGAAATAAGTTCGTCGCTTTCAAGTATTAGTGATCCTGGTAGGTTGGTGGATACTATTTCGGCTCATTTAGAGTTGAAAATCCCTGAAAAGCAGGAGTTGTTGGAAGAGCTGAGTATTACTGATCGTGTAGAGCTTTTATTGGCAAGAATTGAGGGAGAGCTCGATCTGATCAAGGTTGAGAAGAGAATTCGTGGCCGCGTTAAAAAGCAGATGGAAAAAAGTCAGCGAGAGTATTACCTGAATGAGCAAATGAAAGCTATTCAGAAAGAGATGGGCTCTCTCGGCGAGACAGGTAACGAATTCGACGATATAGAGCAGAAAATTGCGACCTCAGGAATGACTACTGAGGCAAAAGAAAAGGCTGAGGCAGAACTAAACAAATTAAAAATGATGTCTCCAATGTCCGCAGAAGCGACTGTTGTGAGAGGTTATGTTGATTGGCTTATCGGTTTACCGTGGAAAAAAAGAAGTAAAGTCCGCCACGATATTGATAAAGCAAGAGAGATATTGGATGCAGATCACTACGGGTTAGAAGAGGTAAAAGACCGTATTTTAGAGTATCTAGCTGTGCAGGGGCGTGTTAAGAAACTTAAAGGCCCTGTTCTATGTCTCGTAGGGCCTCCCGGAGTGGGAAAAACGTCGCTAGGACAGTCTATCGCTAAGGCGACAAATCGTAAATACACTCGGATGGCACTTGGTGGCGTTAGGGACGAAGCTGAGATTAGAGGGCATCGTAGAACCTATATTGGCTCTATGCCGGGCAAGCTAGTACAGAAAATTTCTAAAGCAGGCGTTAAAAATCCATTATTCCTTTTAGATGAGATTGATAAAATGGGAATGGATCAGCGTGGTGATCCAGCGTCTGCGTTGCTTGAAGTATTGGATCCAGAACAAAATCATACGTTTAACGACCATTACCTTGAGGTTGATTATGATCTTTCAGACGTGATGTTTGTTTGTACATCTAACTCGATGAATATCCCTACTGCGTTGCTGGATCGTATGGAGATAATTCGTATTCCAGGGTATACGGAAGACGAGAAAGTCAATATTGCGCAGCGTTACTTAATACCAAAACAGCAAGAAAATAATGGTCTTAAAAGTAAAGAAATATCGATTAGCGAACAGGCGGTAAAAGAGATCATTCGTTATTATACGCGGGAAGCTGGTGTTCGTGGGCTCGAGCGAGAGATTGCAAAAGTGTGTAGGAAGGTAGTCAAAGAAAACACAATTCGACACAGTAATGATTTAATTGCGATCACGGACGAGAACTTGGAGCAGTACTCAGGCGTCCGTAAGTTTAGTTATGGCGTTGCAGATGAAGAAGATAGTGTAGGTCAAGTAACGGGTCTAGCATGGACTCAGGTAGGAGGAGAGCTACTCACGATCGAATGTACCTCTGTAAAAGGGAAGGGTAAAACGATCAAGACTGGGTCTTTGGGTGATGTGATGCAGGAATCAATACAGGCTGCATTGACGGTAGTCAGAAGCCGAGCCATGGCTTTAGGTATCGAAGAAGAGTTCCATGAGAAAAATGATATCCATATTCATGTACCTGAGGGTGCGACCCCTAAAGATGGGCCTAGTGCAGGTATAGCAATGTGTACAGCGTTAGTATCCTCGCTTACAGGAATACCTGTTAGATCTGAAGTGGCGATGACCGGAGAAATAACCCTCCGCGGTCAAGTTTTAGCGATTGGTGGCTTGAAAGAAAAGTTATTAGCGGCTCATCGAGGAGGGATCAAAACAATCGTTATTCCAGATGAGAATAAAAAAGACCTAAAAGAGATTCCAGACAATATAAAAGAGTCTCTAAATGTGATCCCGGTTAAGTGGATTGATGAAGTTTTGGATGTCGCGTTGGCCTATCAACCAGAACCTATCAAAAATGAAAAAAGTGCCCGAAAGACGAAAGATAGCGGTTCAGATGACGAATTGGACGGAAAGGAGCGAATAAATACACATTAGATGCGCTGGCTGCTTGACATGCCTTTCTACTAGTTGGTATAAAATAAAACGCCGTTAAGCAGCCAAAATAAGGCCTCGGGGGCTCATTCAAAAAAATTTCTATAAAAAATTCAAATAGAAATAGTAGAAACCGAAAACTGAAATAAACGCGTATAAGACTATGCTCCTGTGGTACTAATTACTGCGCGGAGGTGTACGATTTTTAATTCGATTTTTCTGTTAATTAAGATATAAAAAAAAGGGGTTAAGTGTGAACAAGTCTGAACTAATTGACGCAATTGCAGCATCAGCAGATATTTCTAAAGCAGCAGCAGGTCGTGCATTAGATGCAATGACTGATTCTGTTACTACTGCTCTTAAGGGTGGAGATCAGGTTACTCTTATCGGTTTCGGAACTTTTTCTGTAAAGGATAGAGCTGCACGTACTGGCCGTAATCCTCAGACCGGTGCCGAAATTCAAATTAAGGCAGCAAAAGTACCTAGCTTTAAAGCAGGTAAGGCGTTAAAGGATGCTGTAAACTAAGCAAATCTTTAAGTCACTAATAAAAAGGCGCATTCTTTGGAGTGCGCCTTTTTAATTTGAAACTACAAAGAAATATTAAGTCGATCAATGTCAGTTCGATAAATAACAACAGCTGTCGGGGGAGCCATGCTTCAAGATATAAGAGATAACGCTCAGGGTACGGTCGCGAAAGTGATTGTAGGGCTTATAGTACTTACGTTTGCCTTATTTGGGGTTGACTCTATTGTTGGTGGTTTTGGTGGTGAGCCTGAGGTTGCCGTCGTTAATGGTAATGATATTAAAGAGATTGAGTTTTTACGCGCGGTCGATATCAAAAAGCGTCAAATACTAAATCAAATGGGTGAGAATGCAGACCCGAGCCTAATCGATGACCAGTTACTTAAACAGTCTGTGTTGGAGGGGCTCATTGATCAAGAGATTTTATTGCAAGATGCCTTAGATTTGGGCATTTATATTTCTGATCAATCAATAGATGGTCTTATTACTGGGATTAACCAGTTTCAAATTGAAGGACAATTTGATAATGATTTGTTTTTGGCTTCCATTAGAAATTTTGGGATGACGACTAAAACATTCAAAGAGTCAATTAAGAAAGAAGTGATAATTTCGCAGCCGAGAAATGCGATTGTATCGACTTCATTTATATTGGACGACGAGTTCAGTCGAGTTATCGAAATCGATAGGCAGACTCGGAGCTATTCATTAGCTATGTTCAAGCAAGCAGATTATATTGACCTGGTAGATGTTCAGGAAGATGAAGTTGTTTCTTTCTATGAAAGTAATAAAGCTAATTACTCTACACAAGAATCCGTTGATGTCGAATACTTGCAGCTTGATAAAAACAGCCTGCTTAACAATATTACTGCCTCAGAAGAAGAGCTGGTGAAGCTGTTTGAGCAAGAAATTGAAGAGTATGAGGCTGCTGAGGAGCGGAACTCGTCTCATATATTGATAGAAATAAATGACCAGGTAAGTGACGCACAGGCGAAAGCTAAAGCAGAAAAAATTAGCGCTCAAATCGCCTCGGGCGAATCGTTTGAAGTATTAGCTAAAGAGTACTCCGATGACATTGGTTCAGCCTCACAAGGCGGAAGCTTGGGCTTTGCCGCGAAAGGAGCATATCTACCAGAGTTTGATGATGCTCTTTTCGCCTTAACGAAAGGGGCTGTATCTCAACCTATACTCACTGAGTATGGTTATCATTTGATTAAACTAGAAGATGTTCAGGTACAGCCGGTTCCGACATTCGAGGAAATGAGATTCTCGTTAGAGGCAGACATAAAGGCTGATAAAGTTGAAACCTTGTATGTGGAGCTTTCAGAGCAGTTGGCCGATATTAGTTATGCGTCTTCTGATTTATCTGAACCCTCAGACGAGCTAGGGCTTACTATTAATGCTCAGCAAAAAGTAACGGCTCATTCTGATAAAGGCATTTTTAGTAATGCTAAAGTGCAGCAGTCGCTGTTTTCATCTGATGTTTTAAAAGATCGGAATAATAGCGAAATTATTGAAATTAGTGCTGATAGCGTTGTCGTGGTCAGAGTGGCTAACCATTATCAGGCCTCAGAAAAACCACTAGACGATGTTCGTGATGCTATAGTTGCTAAGCTTAAATCGCAAAAGGCAACGGCTAAGGCAGCTGAAGCTGCAAAGAGTGCGATTGCAGCGCTTGACTCAGGAGGCGATGCTGATGTTGTCTGGGATTCATTTAAAGATGTTAAGCGGAATGATGTTGAAAAGTCGCCAGAGTTGATCAAATTAATTTTCTCTATGCTGAATACTGACCAGGTTGATCAAAAGGTATTATCTAGAATAGATATTGAAGGTGACTACTACGTAGCTAGGTTGGATGCTGTAAACGTACCCAGTGTTTCAGATATCAATGATCAAGAGCGTAAGACGATTGAGCGTGTTGTAGGTAGTGGTTTAGGAAATGCTGAATATCAAGTATTCCAAACGGCTCTCAAAGCTAAGGCGACCGTTGAGAAAATTTAGTAGGTTGTCTAAGAGTATAAAAAACGAGGCGTATGCCTCGTTTTTTATGATGTTATAAAGGTGTTGTTATAGTTCTTTTAATTAAACTGATTAAAACTGCTAATAGCGAGACGCCATTCACGTTACGTGTGTACCCCCCAGATAGTTTTGTGTACTGGTTATCTTTAACACTCATCGAAATAATGTATCTTTAAGTAACAGCAAGTTACCAAGGCAATTGAGTAGTTCTCTTCAATATATAATAAAAAATTGACTTCTAATTTTTAAAAAAAGGATTCTCGAATCTTATGATTCTAGTACTTGTGGGCTCAGTGTTAGCCTTTACCATGATTCAAGAGGCGAGTGTTATTGAACCTCATAGAAAAGGACTGGTTTTGTATGAACGCTCTATTAATAACGAGTCAACATTTATTCAGGAACGAGTCATAGTCGAACCACTATCTGAGCTAAGGTTCCGTAACATTACTCGACAGGCATACGACTATAGCTGTGGCTCAGCTGCCCTAACGACAGTACTTGAATTTTATTTGGGGCGTAAGTTTCAGGAAAGGCAGGTAATGGAAGGGTTGCTTCACTACGGAGAAAGCGAACGTATAGTTGAGCGTCGTGGTTTTTCAATGCTTGATATGAAAAGGCTTGTTACAGCCCTCGGTTATCCTGCTGGGGGATTTAAGGCAGAGATTGACGATCTTATTGAGCTTGACCATCCTGCAATTGTGCCGATTCAGCATGCAGGTTTTAAACACTTCGTAGTGGTTAGGACCATAAAAGATGGACGAGTCTATATCGCGGACCCATCTCAGGGAAATATTACTTTCACCGTTGAACGATTTAAAGAGAAATGGGATCAAAATGTACTTTTCGTGGTCTTCCCGGGGAACTCAAAACCAATAGATGCATTGGAGTTGAGAGAGGAAGACCTGCGATATATTGATGATCAAACCATTACGTATCTTGCATTTCAGCAGTTCCCTGACTTTAACGAACCGCTTGAACATAAGATACAGAATGAGCTAGAGCGTCAAAAGAATAACACTGACGGCTCCGTAGATAACACAGTGAAACGCCTTCATTACAGAAGACAATAAAACATCAAGTTCACTCATTATTATAATTAATTTTTGAAAAAAAGGGATCAGGAATGAACCGTTGGGTAGTACCATGCTGTTTCTTATTTGTATCAATTCTTTCTCCAACGGCTTCATGGGCTGAGGATAAAACCAGTGTTGATAAAGCCAGGGAAGCTCTTACAAAACAAGATGGAGACTCTGACTCTGCTAAACAATTGGAAGAGGTTTTTCAGGCAGCTGAAAAAAATTACTCCTTATTAAAGAAAGGTAAGCAATCGATGAGCTATAGCTTCGATTATAGCTACTTTGGTGATCAGAGGTTTGATATTCAGATTGTCAACAGTTCGGTTAGAAATCTTGATGTTACGCCTGCTGCAACCCACACCTTTACTAACTCTTTTTCGTATGATTATGGTTTGTTAAACAACCTCACGGTTAGCACGCGTGTTCCGCTGTCTTCAAAATTCGATACACAGGATGAATTATCAAATACGGACCTTGGTGATATTAGTTTTACTTTGAGGTGGCAGCCTCTTGCTTATGTACCAGGAAAACCTTCACTAACACTGTTTAGTTCGTTGAAAACCAAAACGGGTGTTAGTCCTTATGAAATAGATGTTAACCGACAGCTTTCATCTGGTAGTGGCTATTATTCTATTTCGGGGGGGGTTAGTACATCGAAAGTGATTGATCCTGTTGTTTTATTTGGCTCTTTAAGTATGACCTATAACTTTGAGCAAGAAGATTTGAATCAGGTTCGAGGTGCTAGAGTATTAACGTCTGTTCAACCTGGAATTAGCCTTTCTTTATCCGGTGGTTATTCTTACTCTCTCTCCTATGACACTTCTCTGAGTGCGTCGGTTCAAATTAGCTACTCAGATGAAACAACCCTAACGTTTAACGATGGTACTGCTGCGAAAGCCCAGGACCAGGTTAGCAGCTTGCTAAACTTCTCCTTAGGAAATCGAATTAGTGAAAAGACGATCCTTAATACTAATGTTGGTTTTGGTTTGACAGAAGATTCCCCTGACGTCCTTATTGGTTTCTCCTTGCCTATTAATTTAGCAGGGCTGAAGGATGAATAATAATTAAACTGGGAAGAGAAGTTGCCAATGATCAGTGTTAAACGTAATCGCTGCACACTATTGCAGGCTATAGCGTTATGTAGTTTGAGTATGCCTGCGATGGCTCAAATGACTACAAATTTGACAGGGCCGTCAAAGGCCATGTCGTTAGGTAATGCCGTTACTGCCGATACCCCTGGTGTATTTGCAATTCAATATAATCCAGCAGGGTTGACAAAGGTTAAGGGGCGCCAGTTTCAGTTCAATTTATTGAATGCTTACATGGATATAGATGCTGATTTTATTGCGCCTCCTGGGTATGAGATATTCGGTATAGATGGACTCGCGATAGACCCTCTGACAGGGCAGCAAAAGGACTGGGTGGCCAATAGTCATAGTCATACCAACACAGTCGCCGTTTATATTCCGGGGTATGGCCTTCAAAAGCTACCAAGAGGCCCGGGCGTTTTGCCAACTATGGGGTTTTCTATCAACGCGCCGGGCTCCAAATTCACATTTGGTAACGCATTTTATCTACCCATGTTTGCCGGTTTTTATCGCGATGAGGGTGACCCAGGTAAATACATGCCCAAGGCGACTGCTATGCAGCGTGTAACGTACTTATCTCCTACTGTGGGTTATGAAATCAATGACGAGTGGTCTGTTGGGGCTGGGATCCAGTTCTCTCACCAAGCGATCGCCGCAGATCAATGGATGCGTGCGCCCAATATGTTACTTGGGGTTGCCGAAATACTTCAGGACGCATTCAACTGCGAAAGCGGAAATGAACCGCTACAACCTTTTATCGCATTGTGTGGCGGTAACGTTGGACCTTGGGATGATGTCGGGGCTATGAGTCTTGACCTTCAAGAAACGATATCGCCTACATACTCATTAGGAGTGATGTGGGAACCCAATGATTGGTTTTCTTGGGGGGCATCCTACTATAGTGAATCGGACATGAATCTTAAGGGAACGTTCGAGCTTAACTACACTGATGATTGGTCTGGCTTTTGGCAACGCCTTAACGGCTCAATTATTGGCGCTATCAGTGCTGCTATTTTAAGCCTTCCTTCTGGAGCGCCTCGTGAAGCGGGTAATGTTTCATCTAAGTTAACGTACCCTCAGCACTTTAAAACGGGAATAAGTCTTAAGTTTCACCCAAAACTGACCGTAAATGCCGATGTAGGTTATTATGATTGGAGTACTTTTGACGGCCTTCACCTACAATTTGACCGGAATTTAGAATTTTTGGGGGCAGCCAAAATACTTTCTCCTGACAATGCAACTTCGAATACCTTAACGCTGCCATTTAACTGGACGGATGAGTGGAACGTAGGTATAGGTTTCGAGCACCACGTTACCTCTCGTCTAGACTTAAGGGTTGGGGCTGAAGTTCGAGACTCTGTCACGCCTGATGATCAAAGGAGCTTATTAGGGGTGTTTGGAGACTCCATTTTATGGGGGGCAGGTTTAGGCTACCAGTGGGACAAGGATAGTGTTGTAGACTTCCATGTTTCTTATTTACAATCGATAGAATATATTCCCGCCAACGGGAGTTGTAACTTGAACTGTGATAATCTCACTAACATAATTTATAACCCGTATGCAGGGCTCGATGTTAAAACATCACTTCGATTTGCATCACTAGGGTTCTCATTTAGAACAAAGTTTTAATGAATTGTCACTTTTTAAGTTTAAAAATATTGAGTTGTTATGTTGGCCTGATAATAGGTGTTCTTGCACCTTTTTATTCCCCCGACGTAAATGCTGAAAAGTATTTTACATGGGTTGATGAAAAGGGCCGGGTACATCACACGGTTATTCCTGAAGATAACAACCCGTTAATTAAGCCTGAGAGTGCTGACGATAAGGGATCTATCTCAAATTATAATGAGAAGGCTCATACGGGTGCTTCGGATGAAGGTAATGAAAATACTGATAAGTCTCTAACTTCAGTTAGCGAGTTCGATCGACCAGAGGCAGCACTGATTGAGAAAGGGCCTGTATCTGATATACCTGCTGTTTCATCCGTCGTTATTAGTGCTCCGGTAGACGAAAAACAGCTAGATCTATCCGATGTGCCTGAGGCACGACAAGTAGAGATAAACGAAGACGATTATATTGACGGCGATGTGCTACTGCAGCAAGGCAATATAAGGGATAAAAACGATTTGCCATATTACACATGGACAGATGAGCAAGGAATTGTTAGAAATACGCCTTACCAGCCTAAGGCTTCTACCGTTAAGCCTAAAGATGCTGAAACCAAAGCAAAAAAAGAAAAAATTGAGTCCATTTATAGTGTTTATGAAGAGTATCGCTGGACTGATCATTCCCGCGGTGGTCTAAAAGGCAGACCACAAAAAATAGATAGTTTTGCTCAGAAGTTATTTTTTGACGGCCAAGCGGATAATTTTATACATAGTTTTGCAAGAAGTTGCTGTGCTGAACTTCCTAAAGAGAGTCCTAGTGTTTTGGATTTTGAAGATTCAGTATATATTGAAGTTGATAAAAGTGCTGATTCTTTCCTGTTCTCGGAAGGTAAAAGCCCTTTCGCATTGGTTGAGCTACCAGTTGTACAGGAAAATTACAGTCTGAAGCTAAAAACATTTGTAAAAACCAGTGGTAAAACCGGTGTCAAAAATGGAGTGTTTTTCCCCCAGATTGTATTTCTGGATGAGAAGTTTAAGGTGTTGCGAATAGTTCGTAACCCGATACTCGAGTATGTTCCCGAAAACTGGCGTCGGCACGGATACCTAATAGGAATGTTTGAGGTTGATGGCCGTGAAAATGAACGATATTTGCTAATTAACACCACCAAAGAGAGCCTAAAGGCTCGCAATCGGATCGAGAACAAAACAGTTGTGCTACTCAGTAATCAAAAAACAGGATCATTTGAGATTGAGGCCCTAAAGAACTAATGTTAGTGAGATCGTAGTTATTGTCTATCTTCGGTTAAATTGACCCAGGGGATAGATGCCCACATAAAATGCCCAGTAGTAGGTGATTTCGCTGTACAGTTATATCGAAATCTTCGTGAGCTGAATGAATGTTCAGATTTAATCAACAGAGTAGTCATATCTATGTTGGTTTTAGGAAGTTCTCCAACAGAAGATCCAAAGCAGTTAATGCTGTTGAGTGCCGATTTATCACCTTGAATGTAAAGCTTTGGTGGGTTTTCAGCCTTATCTGAAATGATCCCAAACACTGGCTTAAACTCAATATTCTCAAACGCAATGCTGTTCAGTTTTGTCTCGATTTGGGGGAATTTACCGTAACTATTTGACGCCGGGTAGCGGGGCAAACTTTGTAAATTCATCCCCACTCCTATTGCACCTGAATGCTGCCCGAAACCAACATAACCCATTTCTGCCAGTAGTTCGTTTGAGCGTTGATCAAACTCACCGTATGGGTACGCGAATAGTTTGATATCTTGGTTAAGTCTGTTGTTAATGAGTTTTTGGGCGGACTCGACTTCATCGATAAATGCTTTTCGCCATTTATCTTTAGCCATTTTGCTACTATTTGTGGCATAGGCACCTGAATAGATTAGGTGGCTATGTTCGTGAGTGTGGTTCGCAATGGTTGCACCATGCTCTTTCATTTCTTCCAACTGCTCCCACGATAGATGCGATGGTCGTTTCGTTTGTATTGGGTCGGTATTTATAAATATTGTAAAAGGGATGTTATGTGCTTTTAATATGGGGAAAGCATGGCTATAGACTGAGATAAATCCGTCATCGAAGGTAATAGCGACGGTTTTTTCGGGGCTGGGCTGCTCCCTTTGGAGTGCTTTAACAATGTCTGGAAGTGAGGAAATATTAAATTCGTTATCAATTAAGTATTTAATGTGTTGTCTAAAAAGTGCGGGGGCTGTACTTGTGCTAAATGGCGTATCGTTACTAATATGGTGGTATTGTAGCACTACTGCGGCTTTAGCGAGTAATGCATGGGAAAGCAGCAATGATAGTATAATAGCTTTAATGATCGGTTTTGGTATTAATAAGGGTGAATGTGCCATTATGGTTAGATTAACCTACTGTTTTGTAGCGTTGACTTAACGTTGCCATCGCTTGATTAATTTGTTGGGTCATTTCTTTGGAGCCACCCTTGTCCGGGTGGTGTTTTGACGCAAGCCGTTTATATTGTATTTTTATTTCGTCATATGACACTGGAGGCGTTAAATCAAGTATTTTTAGTGACTCTAGGTGGCTGTCAGGGTTGTGAAAGGACTTCCAAAACGAGAGGATAAGATGCTCAATCTCTAGGGGGGTAGTGTTAGCTAGATTTTTCATGTCTAAATAGTATTCTGCGAGTTTATTACGTTGTTTGATGGTGGTATGTGATGTGTCGTTTTGTGGTATGGGTTGGATAATGATTCGAAGCGGTGTGATTTCCAGAAGTCCAACTTTCTGGTTAAGCAAACTTTCTTGAAGAGTGTAAAGGACATGAAATATCAAAAAGTGTAATTTAAAAAGCTGATCAGTTTGGTTCATCTTAAGCTCATTTAGAGTATGGTACTGTCCCGACTGTAGGAGTTTAATAAGCTTATATTCAGATATTGGCTGATGTTCAGGTTGAGTGATAATAGCCTCGACTGTATTGCACAGTTCTTCTATAAAGGTTGTCGAAACTTCATATTCTGATTCAAACATCGGTAAATATTAGCTCTCTTTAAGTTGTGTGAGACTAACCCAAAAAGGATTATTTATAAGTATGGCTAAATTTCTTTCGTTTGCTATTTTATTGTCCGTTTTTACGAAGGCAGTCATCGCTGCTCCGACCTCTGACTTATGGGCGGTATGGAATGTGTCCGACGAACGAAGCGATGTTGTGGTCCTGCATACGCAATGGAGCGATTTTCTGGCAAAGTATGCATCCAGCGTAGACTCAAAAACGTCCACGAGATTGGTAAACTACTCAGCTGTTAGTAAACTAGATCACGGGATGTTAAAACACTATATTATGAAACTCAGTGAACTTGACCCAGTATCGCTGAACAGGGATGAGCAGTTTGTCTACTGGGTTAATCTATATAATGCCATTACAGTCGATGTAATCTTAGATAATTATCCAGTGAAAAGCATCACTAAATTAGGAGGTTTTTTCTCTTTTGGGCCGTGGGATCAGGATGTAATTACGATATCGGGTGAAAGTATTACACTGAATGACATAGAGCACCGAATACTCAGGCCTATCTGGAAAGATAAACGAATCCACTACGCGTTAAACTGCGCTAGTATAGGGTGCCCAAATTTATATTGGGAGGCGTTTGAATCTTCTAAACTTGAGGTTCAGCTGGAAAGAGCGACACAAACCTTTATCAACTCTGCGAAAGGGGTAGAGTTTAAGGAGGGCAAGCTTGTATTATCTGAAATTTATAATTGGTATGCCGTTGATTTTGGCGATAGTGAGGCGTTGAAGCAACATTTATTGAAGTACTTAGAGGGAGCTTCTTATCATCATCAGTTAAAGTCATATTCCGGGGGTATAGATTATCAGTATAATTGGGCGCTGAACGATCAAAACTGAAAACGACTAACTGTAAAATTAACCTTTCATATAGATATCGTTGGAATATGAAAGGTTAATTTTGTATTTTGATACTAGCTATCAGTATCAGCTTGTAATGTTGTTGCCGTAATTTCTTTAATGCCGCCCATAAATAGGCTTGTCGCGAATTTAGCCGCAAGCCTAGGATCAGGCATTGATGTATTTGCGACACGTAGCCCTATTTCATAGGCGACTCCAAAAAATGCCGCAGACAAAAGGGTGGAGTCAATTTCTGGAATCACCCCTCGTTGAATAGCGTCATTAATATCTCTTTCGAGCTTCGCGATATTAGTGCCAATAACACTTTCACCAAATAGGTCTCGTATAACTCGATTGTTGGTGTGTGCGAGTTGGTATACAACAGGGTCTTCCGATATAGCAGTGAATACGGCTAAATAAGTTGAATGAATGAAAGACTCAAGTGACACTGATTTTTTTCTTAACTCATCTAGGTGCGAGCCCAGTCTCTCGATATAGGTCGATAGTAATGCAGAAAAAATTGATTGTTTATCTTCGAAGTAATTATAAAACGTGCCTGAGGCTAGCCCGGTACGTCGAATAATATCTCTGACAGTGACTTGACTGTATCCCTTTTCACTGAAACAATCCCTTGCTGCAGAGATGATCGCTTGACGGTTGTTTATGCGATTCAGCTCTCTCTTCCCTAAGTTCTCTTTAATCATCCTTATATCCTTTATGAATTAGAGCAGGGCAATTATATATCTTTTAACTTTTATTGCCCATAGTAAGGGCTATGTGAAACACCAAATTGTGTTATTAATCCATTATTTGAAGACATATTAGATAAACCGTTTACGATGGTTAAAATATGACATTTTTGCTCAAAGATGTTGGGTTATCGTTTAGGTTAGATATGTCATATAATCACCACCTTTAAAATCATGCCAAAATTGCAGGTAAATAAAGCGTTATGACGGTTTCGGTAAGTTTAGATAAACAAGAATTTCTTGAGAAAAACAAGCTGCAAAAGCTGTTGAGGCGTGAAGTGGGCAAAGCAATAGCTGACTTCAATATGATAAGTGATGGCGATAAGGTTATGTGTTGTCTGAGTGGAGGCAAAGACTCATATGCGATGCTTGATATATTGACGAATCTTCAGCGCAGAGCACCGATTACGTTTGATATCATTGCGGTTAACTTAGATCAGAAGCAACCGGGCTTTCCTGATGCAATATTGCCGAATTATTTAAGGTCGTTGGGTGTTGAATACCATATTATTGAAAAAGACACTTATAGCATCGTTAAAGATAAAATACCTGAAGGAAAAACCACTTGTGGGCTTTGTTCACGGTTGAGGCGGGGTATTTTATATAACTTTGCAGTTGAGCATGGCGTTACCAAAATCGCTCTTGGGCATCATCGAGATGATATTTTAGAAACATTATTTTTGAATATGTTTTATGGTGGAAAACTAAAGTCTATGCCGCCTAAGTTAAAAAGTGATGATGGGCGAAATATCGTGATCAGGCCTATGGCCTATTGTCGTGAAAAAGATATCGCGCGATATGCAGAGATAAATGAGTTTCCGATTATTCCTTGCAACCTTTGTGGCTCTCAAGAAAACTTACAAAGGAAAAAAATTAAGGTGATGTTTCAGGAATGGGATCAGCAGAACCCTGGTCGCTTGGAGAATATGTTTAGAGCTATTCAAAATGTTGTACCGTCACACCTAGCTGATACGACACAGTATGATTTTGATTCTCTGACCCAGGCAGAGCGGATTGAACCGTTTGAAAAACTCGATGTTCTAAACCTTTAAGGTGCGTCGTTAAGCTGCGTCAATCGCCTGATTTCTTTGAGTGGGTGCCATCGCGGGTTTTGATAATACTAAGTCGTTATATACCCTACAAAAGTCCGTCTGATCGCTGACTGATTTCTGATGACGAAAATAGCGACTCCAGCATGATGCCAAGTATTGTGTACTGTTTCCACTAAGAGAAAGGTTCGCTTGTTTGTAGATGCACCAGGCAATAGCTGTCGCGTAAGCCAAGTTAGTATTAAGCTCATCGTGTGGGTTTGTTAAAAATATACGTTGGCTTGCGAGTCCTCGAATTCGGCTAGCGAGGTCTGGATCAAATGCAAGGTAGTTATCCCAAATATCTATATGCTGCTGTTGAGTTATATTGTACAGGCCAATACCGCAATGCTCGCTACACTTACTAGACCTGCTGAGCGGTTTTAATTGTGTTTCTATAGCGGCCGTTCCGAGTAGTAGACTGATTGAGGCATTGCTTATTTCATTCAAATACTTGAGTGTTGGCTTGATGACTTGTTCTTCTAAACTATGCGCATCTATGGACATAATTAAACCTACAGTATCTATTACGTTATTACCCACAATTATTAGACCGTTCAGTTAGGTAAACTTTATCAAACTTTAGTTAACTAAATGCTCTAACATTCTGTTAACTAAAGTATAGGTTTGAATTTGCGTAGCTGTAGTGGTAATCACAAACTATATTGTTACCAATTGTAATCGAGCTATAGGCGGAAAATTTATGGCGGCGGAGGAAGGTTGATATTGAAAGGGTAGTGCGTTGTACGGAGATCACACCCTACTAGGCCGCACAGCAGGGTATTTTAGAAAGCCAATAATGGCCTATGGCTACCTAGCTTATAAAAAGATAAGCGGGTAAAGGTTTAAATCAAGTGATTGTGTTTGTTGAACCCCTCCACCGTCTGAAATCGCAACAATACAGCAGATCTCGTTAATAGAAGCGCCACTTCGTCGAACGAGTGTAGATGCCGCTCTGACCGTTTGGCCCGATAAAACAACGTCGTCAAACAAAAGAATATTATCGGTACTACTAGATTCATCTTGCCTGATATAAAGTGCGTTATGGTTTATCCCATCATGGCGTTCCTCATACCACTTGTCAGGGGACCGTTTGTATTTTCTAATACAGGATAAGGGGCAGTTTAACGTATAAGCCAGCGCTGCTGCGAAGGGTAGCGCATTGGTTTCAATGGCCACTATCCGGTTGATGTTAGTGTCGATGTAGTGCTGGGCGAGTGCATCGACAACCATTCGGAATGCTTTAGGGGACGATACTATTTTCGAAAGGTCAATATAGCTCATTCCTACCTTGGGAAAGTCGTCATAGCGCGTAATTAGAGACTTTATTAGATATTCATCAAAAACCATAATGTTCACCTTAACCGTTGTTTTACCCGTGAGTAAAACAAAAGATGTGTGGACTAGAGTCAGCTTTAGTAATGTTAAGTTTAGAACAACTTACGAGAAAGGCATACATCCAAAAGGTGAGTGGCGCATTTAGCAAAAGCGCCACTAGTCGGGGTTGATTATATTATTCTAGAATAACCCTTTTGAGTCTGTTCTGCGGGGATGTATTTATCAAACACTTTACAGATAGCCCGAATTAAAAGGCGCCCACCCGGCTGTACGTCAATGATATCACCATCAATTTGAATCAAGTTATCGGTGATATATTGAGACAATCTAAGCATCTCGTCTTTAAAGTAATCGGCAAAATCTAATGAGTGTTGTTGCCCAAACGTCTTCATATCTAGGCTGAAATGACAGATAAGCTGCATGATCGCATCTTTTCGTATTAAGTCGTCATCGGTCAACCAGACTCCTCGCTTAACTGGAAGTAAACCTTCATCTATCGCTTTGTTATACTCTTCAAGGTCATGGTGATTTTGATAGTAACATTTTCCCACTTGGCTAATTGATGAAACCCCCATACTAATAAGGTCGCAGTCACTATGAGTGGTGTATCCTTGGAAGTTTCGGTGTAACTTCCTTTTTTGTTGTGCTATCGCGAGCTCATCATCTGGTTTTGCGAAGTGATCCATGCCAATGTAAACGTATCCCGCTTGAAGCAATGTCTCAATAGTTTCATGAAGGATAATGAGTTTTTGATCTGGTGTAGGCAATTCTTTTTCGTTAATCCTTCTCTGCGGCATGAATCGTTGAGGCATGTGGGCATAATTGAATACCGAAAGCCTATCGGGGCTCATATCGAGAACTTGTGTTACTGTTTCAGCGAATGTCTCAGGGGTTTGAAAGGGAAGGCCATAAATTAGGTCGATGTTGATCGACTTGAACCCTAGGCTTCGGCCAGAGTCTAATACAAAACGGGTTTCTTCTTCAGACTGTAGGCGATTAACCGCCTTTTGGACTTTCGGGTTAAAATCCTGAACCCCTAAAGATATTCGATTAAAGCCTATTTCTCTTAGAGTTTTTAATGTTTCTTCACTCGCTTCTCGTGGATCAATTTCAATCGAGTAGTCACCGCTGTCGTCGTCAAGTAGTTTGAAGTTCTTACGTAGCTCACCCATTAGTTCTCGCATCTGGTCGTCAGCGATAAATGTAGGTGTGCCGCCGCCCCAGTGGAGTTGCTCTACTATTCGCTCTTCGGCAAATAAATCAGACTGCATCTTAATGTCTTTATACAGGCGGTCTAGATAAGGCTGTGCTCGATCTCTATGTTTAGTGATAACCTTATTGCATGCGCAGTAGTAACAAACATGGGCACAAAACGGTATATGGACATAGAGTGATAAAGGCGCAGAACTGCCTCTACAAGAGTCTGACGCAGAGGTGCAGTCTTTTGCACCAAACTCACCATCAAATTGAACGGCTGTTGGATATGAAGTGTATCTTGGGCCTGAGAGGTCGTAGCGCCTTATAAGATCTTCATTCCAAATTAACTTGTCGATATTATTCATATAGAAGGTTAACCTGATAAGAGGTGAAATCGATTACTAAAATATGCTGCTCAGTATAGCGAGTTGTTACTCGTGGTCGTTGATATGTATCAACGGATTTTTATTGCCCTTTAGCAGTACAAGTTTACGGAATTAGTGATTGTATAAAGGGAAATGTCCAAACGCCATAGACTATAAGCAGTGAGCCAGATAATACTTTAAAGCGGGCATCCTTTAGCAGTCTAGATGCACGTTCGGCTAACAGGCCTGTGGTTAGAATAGCAGGTAACGTGCCTAGACCAAATGCCATCATTAGCGTAGCGGAGGTGATGGGGGAGTTAGCCATACTTGACCAGACTAAGGTCGAGTAGACCAATCCACAAGGCAGCCAGCCCCATAGAGTACCGAGCAATAAAGCCCCTTTTAAATTTTTAACCGGTAGTATTTTCTTCGATATGGGTTGTATTAGTCGCCATAATCGCCCTCCGGCACTCTCTAATAGTGTTAAACCATTACCCCATCCTGCGATATATAGTCCCATTAATACTAATAAGCAGGCTGCTAATGAGCGTAAGGCTACCAATAGTGTAGAACTCTGATCAGCTAACAGCCATCCAAATGTCCCAACAATCAGCCCTGCAATTGAGTAACTGAATATGCGTCCTGCGTTATATGAAAGAAGCGTTAACAAAAGGCGCTTTTTGTATTCTTCGCCCGTTGGAATTGCCATGGATAGCGCGCTAGTAATGCCTCCACACATACCAATGCAGTGTGTGCCGCCTAGAAATCCAATGATAAGCGCTGTTGTTAATTGGAGAGAGTATTCCATGGGTCGTTTTGGATGCTTTGGCGGTTACGGTTGAGTGTTATCGGCTGACTGAGGAGACTGTTTTCGCTGCTCGGTGCTTTTAGAATTCGAGGGTACTAATGTTTGGTCATCATCGTAAAGAATACTGTGTGCAGGGCCTTCAAGGTCATCAAACTGCCCGCTCTTCACGGCCCAGCTGAATACAATGACAGCGAGTGTGACGAGTACAATGGATAGGGGAATCAATACATAAAGAATTTCCACAGCATTAACCTCAAGTGGTGAACTAGACAGTATACCAGAAATATTGCCCGGCTAGGAATAATGACGTGGTAGTACTTTGGTTTATTTGGTGGGGGGCAGCAAGCGTCTAGTATTTTAAGTATTGCGTAGTACTATTCAACCTTTAAGCCTAAGCTCCCAAACCCCTATGACCTTAAGCGCATGGCATTACACACAACTATTAATGAGCTTGCAGACATACCTATTGCAGCTGCATAAGGTGGGATCATGCCTACTGCGGCTAATGGAAGAGCTAAAAGGTTGTAGCCAATGGCCCAGGATATATTTTGCCGGATTATATTTCTGGTTTTTTTACCTGTTTCCAATGACAATTCAAGAGTCTTAAGATTATTTGAAAGCAAAATTGCGTCGGCTTTTAGCTTTGTCAAATCATTCGCATTCCCCATGGCTATAGACAGCTGAGTTCCGGCCATTACAGGCACATCATTCAGTCCGTCACCTATCATAATAGTATTTCTGCCCAGCCCTTGTGTTGATTGCATATAACGTAGCTTGTCTTCAGGAGATGCGCCTCCCACCGAGTGATCAATCCCAAGTGTTTTGGCTGTTAATGACACTGAGTCAGACTGATCGCCGCTCAATAATGTGCATTGATAACCGTTTGACTGAAGATAAGTGATCACGCTTTTGCTTTCATCCCTTAATCTGTCACCGATTAAAAACCAACCAATCACTTGCTTTGAAGTCGCTAGCGCCAACCACTGACCTTTAGATGGAGGCAGAGCGTCGCCGTCAAGGGTATCGATAAGCTTTGATGCGTATTTGATATGGCCAAATCGATAGCGCGTACCTGCGACAACACCTTCTATCCCACCGCCGGGTGTTGCCAGAATAGAGTCTACTGGAAGCGTAGAGTGCCCACTAAACGCTTTTGCTATCGGGTGTTCAGAGTGTTGCTCAAGACTGGCGGCAATTTTTAGAAGGGCGTTTGTATCGAAAGTTGATGCTGACCTGATCTCGCTTATGATTATTTGACCGACGGTTAGGGTGCCGGTTTTATCAAATATAAGGTTATTTGCTTGGGCTAAAGACTCTAAAACATGTCCCCGGGTAATTAAAAACCCTTTGGAGCGTAATAAATTAGTGGCCGCAGTGAGTGCTGTGGGCGTAGCCAAAGATAAGGCGCATGGACAGGTGACTACCAATACCGAAAGTGCAATTGAAAATGCGTTGGAGGACCCTTTTAACCACCAGAAAAAGAATACTGCTGTGGTAATGAGTAAAACAGACGCTACAAAATAACTCGCTACTCTGTCGGCGATGAGAGCCGTTTTGGGTTTTTCACCTTGTGCTCTGTTGAGTAGTCGCATAATTGAACTGATTCTGGCGTTTGCGCCCACTGCCGTGACCGATAATTCAATCACGTTTTCGACATTGCTGGTACCACCTGTTACGGTATCTCCCATTAATTTCGTGATAGGCATAAATTCACCAGTCAATGCCGATTCATCAACACTACTTTGTCCACTTATTACAATGCCATCTGCAGGTATAACCGTTGCAGGTTTAACCCTCACTTTATCACCGATACATAGATCTTTGGCCGAAATGACGACTTCGTTGCCATTGATCAATTTGATGGCGGTTGGTGGGATTAGGCTGATTAGCTGGGATATTGATTGACCTGACTTTAAACGGGCCTGGCTTTCTAAAAAGCGTCCAAGTAATAGGAAGAATGTGAACATCGCGACGGAGTCAAAGTAAACATCTTCACCCCCAAATATTGTTATATATAGGCTTGCGGCATAGGCGATCGATATGGCCAGTGATACTGGTACATCCATGGTTAAATGGCGTGTTTTGAGGTCTCTTAACGCAGCCTGAAAGAAGGGGCGAGCGGAATAAAAAACGACAGGCGTAGTCACTAAAAGGCTAACCCATCGGAAGAGCAATAAAAAGCTGTCTGAAATGCCTGTGACCATACCAACGTATAAGGGCACCGAAAACATCATGTTTTGCATCATCGCAAAACCTGCGATCCCAAGCCTTATGATTGCACGCTTTCGTTCTTTATTGAGAATTTCCTCTTCAAGATTCGGCTTAAAAGGGTGAGCTTTGTACCCCAATTGATAAACCATCATCAGGATATCACTCAGCTTAACATCACTTGGCAACCAGTTCAGCGATGCGCGTTGAGTCGTGTGATTGATATGAAATGACTTTACGCCAGGTTTTGAAGAAATATGTTTCTCAAGCAGCCAGATACATGCAGCACAGGTGATGCCTTCGATAATAAGGGTCGCTTCACTAGTAGGAGCTAAATGATCGCCTTGTAGATCTTGAGTAACGAACTCTTTTTGAATCTCAGGGTTATCGTAGAGCTTTAATTCGTTTTTGGTGGTGTCTGCAATTTCTTGAGGCGTAACAGACAGTTCACTTCTATGTTGATAAAAGCCTTCCATACCACTATCGGAGATCATCCTGGCAACTGCTTTACAACCTTGGCAGCAGAACTGTCGATCCCTACCGGTTATTGATAGGGTGATCTCAGGGCTACTGGGGTTTGGCTCCCCGCAGTGGTAACAGAGCCCTGAGTTTTGCTCCATCTAGGCGCCTGAATCTAGTTGAGTTGCAGTCTCGCTTGGAAGTGAAGTCTCTCCCTTGAGCCTCCAGGTATTGTCATGAGAAATAATATCAACGTACCATCGACCTGATAGTGTTTGCTTAAACTGGGTTGAGTAGGTATTTCCAGGCTCTGGTAGCAACTTTGTTTCGATATCTTGCCCATCGAGGGTAGGGTGAACCATTTTTAGCGTCAAAAATGAAGGCTGCGATGCTAAGTCACCATCCAGTATGACAGCTACACGACCTTTTTCGCTAAAGCTTAAAGTGGCGCTGAGGTTAAGCTCTTTAGCTCTGTTATCGAGAGCGAGGCTTTGATTAATCGCTAGGCCGTCCTTGTAGTAATTATCGCTTACTAACGAGTTCTCAGATGTTATTGCGACATAAATCATTAGCATGCAATAAACGATTGTTATCGCAGGAATTGTGATGAGGAACCAAGGCCAGAACTGCTTAAACCATGGGGCAGTGTCTTTATCGAAATTTGTCATAGGTGTCTATATCTACATTAAGAGCGTGATACCGCAGAAGTATCAACTGATTGTATGGATTATATGTAGCAAATTATCCCAATTCTGGGTTAAGAAACCAAGAGCATTTTAGCTTGTTGAATCTTGACTTCTACCCGAGGCTACATACTACTTAGTTGTTAATAATTCAGTGGTCCAAGAAAACGACTATCAGATGTCGCGATAACCGAGCTATCATCTACTGCAATAACTTTAAACTCAATATCATGGTTGGTTTGTGTCATGTTTGCTGGGTTGATCTCGATACTAGTTGGTAGGGAGTACACTTCACCAGAGTTTACCGTAAATTGCGTAGTTGATGATATCGTTAGTCCTTCAATTCCGGACACTGTCAACTCAAACGCTCGTGGCTTATCAGTCATATTGATCACTTTTAGCGTGTAAGAGTTCTCAACTAACCCCATGCCTGTTAGTTGATATAATGCGCCGCGATCTTTGATCACGTCGAGTGCAAGTGGGACTCGTGAGGTCACGCCGTAAATAACGGAAGCAATCATAAATAACAGCACCAATCCATAGCCTACGGACTTTGGTCGCACTAAGTGACTCTGTTTGCCTTCGAGAGAGTTTTCGTTGTTGTAATTGATCAGCCCTTTGGGGTAGTTCATTTTGTCCATAATTTGATCGCAGGCATCAATACAGAGCGCGCAACCGATACATTCGTACTGTAACCCGTCGCGGATATCGATGCCAGTGGGGCATACTTGAACGCACATCCCACAATCTACACAGTCTCCCAATCCAGACAGTTTAGGGTCTACTGTTTTTTTACGGCTACCTCTAGGCTCCCCGCGGTTCGGATTGTAGGTAACAACCAAGGTATCTTTGTCGAACATGACCGATTGAAAGCGTGCGTAGGGGCACATGTATAAGCAAACTTGTTCTCGCAGCCAACCCGCATTAGCGTAGGTTGCAGCTGTAAAGAATAATATCCAGAAGTATGCCCATCCTCCGATAAAGTTAAATGTGAAAAAATCGACGATAAGCTCACGTATAGGATAGAAATAACCCACGAAGGTTAGACCAGTTGCGAACGCGATCAATAGCCATATTGAGTGCTTAACGATTTTTTTATATGTTTTTGACGCAGTATTAGGTGCTTTATCAAGCTTCATTCGCTTGTTTCTGCTGCCTTCAACTTTTTCTTCTACCCACATGAAGATGAAGGTCCACACGGTTTGCGGGCAGGTGTAACCGCACCATATACGGCCGAAAAGTGAGGTGATGAAAAAAAGACCGAAGGCACAAATGATCAGTAACCATGACAATAGGACGAAATCCTGGGGCCAGAAAGTAGCGCCAAATAGGTGGAATTTCCGATTAGGGATATCGAAATAGATGAGCTGTTCACCGTTAATAGAGATCCAGCAGAACATAAAGTACATGCTCATTAGAAGCCATAATGACCCCGTTCTTATTCGTTGGAAGAGCCCGGTGATTTCTTTAACGTAGATTTTTTTTCGAGATGCATATAGGTCTATGGTGGTAACTTCAGGCTCTTTTTTTGAGGAAGAATCAATATTTTTGACAGGAATATTGGCGCTCATTGTTCTCACCGTGTTTTAATCTGTTTAGCAATAGAGTTTGAATTAACTATATTACTTAAAAAGACTAGGTTGGATTAGCTAACTATAGAGTGTTATTTCTAAGTGTTTATTTAGTCGAAGTGGATTGAGCAAACTTAATTTTGGAGGGGTAAGTTAACCCCCCCCAAAAAATAATATTTACTTACCTTGTGAAAGGCTATAAATATAAGCAGCTAGCACGTGAACTTTCTCGTCGCCAAGAAGCTCATTGTGAGCAGGCATTACCCCGGCACGGCCAAACTCGATTGTTTGCATGATCATTGATGGCGTACCGCCATAAAGCCATACATTGTCAGTCAAGTCAGGTGCACCCATTGCTTGCATACCTTTGGCGTCAGCACCGTGACAAGCCGAGCAAGCGGTCTGAAACATTTCTGCTCCACGCTCACTAGATGCTTTATCTTCAGCTCTGTTGCTAAATGACAACAAGTAATTAGTCAAATCAGTGATATCTGATTTAGACATCGCTGGGTTTAACCCTTTAGCGGGCATGTTGCCGTTTCTGCCGTGAGCAATTGATTGCTTAATGGCATCTGCATTACCGCCATACAACCAATCACCATCCGTTAGGTTAGGGAACCCTAAAGAACCTCGTGCCGTTGAACCATGGCAAAGTGAACAGTTATTAGCAAAAAGGCGTTGACCCACTTTTAATGCTGCTTCGTCAGTAGAAAGTTCTTCAACTGATTTCATTGCGAAAGCTTCAAAAATAGGACCATATTTTGCGTCTGCCTCTGCAACTTCTTCTTCCCATTGACCTGTTGAACTCCAGCCAAGAAGGCCTTTATAAGAGCCTAGTCCTGGGTAAAGAGCGTAGTAAGCCAGCCCGAAAAAGATAGTGCCAAGAAACATGTAAAACCACCACTTTGGAAGTGGGTTGTCATACTCTTCGATGCCATCGTAAACATGGCCGGTAGTTTCTTCAGTCTCAGTATTGCTTTTTTGGCTTTTGCGAGTAGCAAATAGCAGCCACCAGCACCCAAAAACACTTCCTAAACTGATAATTATGATCCATGCGCTCCAAAAACTACTCATGGTCTTTTTTCTCCGTCTCGATCGTCGTACGTTTGGCTATTTCTTCATCCTCAAAGGGCAGATTGGCTGCGTCATCAAAGTTGCTTTTGCGCTTAGAACTATAGGCCCAAAGACAGATGCTGATGAAAGCAATCATTACTAAGATTGTCGAAATGCCACGTAACGTATTAATATCCATGATGTATATTACCGCTTGTTCTTGAGCACTGTACCCAGCTGCTGAAGATAAGCCACCATTGCTTCAATTTCGGTTTTACCTTTAACTGCATCAGAGGCACCCGCAATATCTTCGTCTGTATATGGTACGCCAACTGCTCTTAAGGCTTCCATACGCTTCGGAGTGATTTTGTGGTCAATCTTCGCGGTAAATAACCATGGGTATGACGGCATTTTCGACTCAGGTACAACGTTTCGAGGGTTGTATAGGTGAGCTCTGTGCCAGTCGTCACTGTATCGTTCGCCTACACGCGCTAAATCAGGACCTGTACGCTTTGAACCCCATAAAAACGGGTGCTCATATACGTGCTCTCCGGCGACAGAATAGTGACCGTAACGCTCGGTCTCTGCACGGAATGGTCTGATCATTTGCGTATGGCAGACGTGACAACCTTCACGGATATAGACGTCACGACCTTCTAACTGAAGGGCGTTTAACGGCTTGAGACCCGCTACTGGCTCGTTTACCTGCTTAGAGAAAAACAGGGGAACAATCTCAACTAATGCCCCAAAACTGATTGCGACCACTATAAGTACAATCATCAGCCCAAGGTTTTTTTCTACAACTTCATGATTCATGCTAAACCTCCTTAAGCTGTCTGTGGAACGTTATCTAGAGCCTGTGCTTCTTTAATGCGCACAGTCATCCATACGTTGTATGCCATTATTAGCATACCTGCGAGGAATACAGCACCACCGATAGCACGTACTAGATAACCGGCGTGACTTGCTTCCAATGATTCTACAAAGCTATAGGTCAGCGTTCCATCATCGTTGATCGCTCTCCACATAAGACCCTGCATAATACCGTTTACCCACATTGCTGCAATGTAAAGTACGGTACCGATAGTTGCCAGCCAAAAGTGAACGTTGATTAATGAAGTACTGTACATTCCGTTAAGGTTGTATAGCTTTGGAATTAAGTGGTACATCGCACCAATTGATACCATTGCAACCCAGCCTAATGCTCCAGAGTGAACATGACCTACGGTCCAGTCTGTATTGTGAGAAAGCGCATTAACCGTCTTGATTGCCATCATCGGTCCTTCAAACGTAGACATACCGTAGAAAGAAAGTGAAACGACAAGGAATCTTAGAATAGGATCTGTACGCAATTTATCCCATGCACCTGACAGTGTCATCATACCGTTGATCATACCACCCCAAGAAGGAGCAAGTAGGATAAGTGACATCACCATACCGGCGCTTTGTGCCCAATCGGGTAGTGCGCTGTAGTGCAAGTGGTGTGAACCCGCCCATACGTAGATAGAGATCAACGCCCAGAAGTGAACGATAGATAATCTATATGAGTATACAGGTCGACCTGCTTGCTTAGGTACAAAATAATACATAATACCCAAGAAGCCCGCTGTAAGGAAAAAACCTACGGCGTTATGACCATACCACCACTGAACCATCGCATCGATAGTACCAGGGTAAATGGAGTAAGATTTCCAAAGAGTTACAGGGATTTCTAGGTTGTTGACGATATGTAAAACCGCAACCGTAATTATGAATGCGCCGAAAAACCAGTTAGCAACATAAATGTGCTTGGCTTTACGCTTCATTATTGTACCGAAGAAAACAACTGCATAGGCTACCCACACAATGGTAATCAGTATATCGATTGGCCATTCAAGCTCAGCATACTCTTTTGCAGAAGTGAAGCCCAAAGGCAGTGTAATTGCGGCTAATACGATAACCAGCTGCCAACCCCAGAAGACGAATGACGCCAAAGAGTCGGAAAACAGTCGTGCTTGGCATGTGCGCTGCACAACATAGAAGGAAGTTGCAAAAAGTGCTGAACCACCAAAGGCAAAAATAACTGCGTTAGTGTGAAGAGGACGAAGGCGACCAAAGCTAAGCCAAGCCGTATCGAAGTTGAGTTCAGGCCACACAAGTTGCGAAGCGATTAATACGCCAGCGGCCATCCCAACAATACCCCACACAACAGTCATAATGGCGAATTGGCGCACCACTTTGTAGTTGTATGTCGTCTGATTGTTTACTGTGCTCATTATTCAGGATCCAATTTTTATCACAAGCTAGAAGTGAAGAGGACTACAAGAAATAACATAAGCTATTTCTTTGTCGTTGAAAAAACTTAACCGTGCTCCCGACCAGTTAATTCAACTAGATGTGCCACCTTATAGTTAAATTGATCATAAAACCAATAAAACTATAGCAGCAGCGGGCGAAGGATACGTTTTGTTATCGATAAATGTCAATAGAGACGCGCCTTACGGAGAGTCTATTTGGTAGGTGGTTGGGAGGAGGTTGATATAAATCAATATGAGTTAAAAAAATACCCATATGTAGGTAATTGTAAGTCGCTGGTTTTGTCACAACCAGTGACTCAGCTATATTCAGCATAATATTCCAAAGGGTGCTGGGTCACAAGGCAGGATGTAATGCATAATGATTTTCATTGATAATGATCAACCCGCTTCATATGGTTGCTTGTGCATGTGCTAACGTCATTTACGTTAATTAAGGTGTCGCTGATCTCCTTATTAATCGCGTTTGCTATGGAAATAGCGGGGTTCAAACTGCTTATCAGTTCGGAGGTTAGTTGGTGCTGGATTGTTGACAGTTCGCGGTTGTTAGAAAAGTTATTACTATATTGATTAACGACATCATTAATATCCTGGAGCGACTGGTGAAGTGTGTTTAGCACTGAAGTTGTTTCGTCTACTTCGTGCTTTGTATTATGAAGAAGTGCTTTGGTGTCGTTAGTATCATTGTTGAGTGTTTTGAGTATCCCTTCAATCGCTTCCGTAGATTGTTGTGTTTTTGTTGCGAGAGTTCTGACTTCATCTGCGACAACCGCAAACCCTCTACCTGCATCACCCGCTCTGGCGGCTTCAATTGACGCATTAAGTGCTAGGAGATTTGTTTGTTCTGCAATACCTTTAATTTCTGAGAGAATACTGGCTATTTGAGTGCAATCTTCGATTAGCTTATCTGAGAGTATTGTCGCTTCGGTTGCGTTGTGGTCCAGTTTCCCTGCTCGCTCTATTGATTGGTTGCTATGCTCACGACTATACGTAAGTAGGCTCGTAAGGCTATCACCATCATTGCTCGGCGTTGTCGTATCAAAACCTGTTGTCGCGATTACGTTTTTGGAATGCGTAATACAGCTTTCGATGCGTTCTGATATTTCAGTGAATTGAGAGTTTTGAAAAGTACTTTTTTCTAATGCTGATTCAGCTGATGCTCTAGCATGTTCTGATTTACTTGAAATCTCGCTGACAGTTTGTCTCAGCCGGTGCTTCATAACATTACGTTGGCGCTCTATAGTCTTAAAAGCTGTATGAATATTTGAAGTGTGAGAAACCTTACCTGTATACATGTATTGAGATATTTTACTGGAATATATACTGTCTGCGATTGCCTTTATATAGTTTGATTCTCTGGATAGTTGGAGGCTAAAAAATCCACCAATAATAATAGTTGAAAGGGCGATGCTAGGAACAGCCCATTCTAATGGTGTTGTTTGAACCAATATACCCGATATGCAGGCGAGCAGAGCATAGGACGCAAGGCCAAGAGCTGTAGGTGGAAGTTTGTAGTGCTTCGGAACGGGTTTTTTGGAGTTGCATTTAATGCGTTCATAGATGATTTCAGCGCGTAGCTTTTGTTGGTCAGATGCCAAAACACTGACGGACTCAAAACCTATTGTAGTATCATTACTGATGATCGGTTCGATATAGGTGTCAGTCCAATAAAATTCACCACTCTTACTGCGGTTTTTGATGATACCCATCCATATCTTGCCGCTTTTTAATATTGCCCATTGCTCTTCGAAAATCAGGGGGGGAACATCCGGGTGGCGGATGATGTTATGAGGCGTATTGGTTAACTCTTCAATTGGATAGCCTGAAATCTGAATAAATGCTTCGTTGCAGTATTCTATATCACCATGAGTGTTGGTTCTTGTGACCAATATGCTGGATTCATCAAAATGCAGTTCTTTGTTAATGATCGGTAAGTTCTTGCGCACTGAGTATCCAAAAATGACTGAGTTTAGGTATAAACCTAAGAATAGGTTGTGATTGAGGGTTAGACAAATGAACTTGCTGAGGAATAGCTACAATGAGTATTAATGTTCCCTGTTTTTCTTCATAATGCCTTCGTTGTTAAGATAAACCGCTTTAAATCACTTATTGCTTTTTGTGGCCTATACATCTGTACACCCCTAATGATGGCTATGAATAATTAAATCGCAATACAAACCAATAATTGGTAATCATGAAAACTATTCTATTGTACTGTCGTGCTGGCTTCGAAGGTGAGTGTTCTCAAGAAATACAGGACAAGGCTTCGTATGCCGGCGTTTTTGGTTATTGTAAAACTAACAAGGGGCAAGGGTTTGTCGAGTTTGTGTTATCCAATTTCAGAGATGTTAAAACTGTATTTAAGCAGGTTCAATTAAGCGAGCTTATTTTTACACGGCAGTGGGCAAGCGTAAGTGAACCTTTAGAAAATATATCTCGAGAGGACAGGGTTCAGCCTATCATCGATTTTCTTTTATCAGCGGAAAGGACAGTCTGCGGTAGGGTCACAGTTGACTGCCCTGATAGTGAGGGAACGGCAAACTTAAAAACATTTTCGCGAAAATTCACTGCGCCTATATCTAAAGCATTGCGGCAGAATGGGTTATTGACAGCTAAGCAAGACACTAGTCTTAACGTGTTGTGTTTGTTTTTCTCCGACTTTGATAAAGTATTTATTGGAGAGTTAGATAGCAACAATAGTAGCCCAAACCACCTGGGTATTTCTCGCCTAAAATTTCCGAAAGGTGCTCCAAGTCGCTCTACGCTTAAACTTGAGGAGGCCTGGCGAACATTTTTCCACCCTGATGAGTGGTACGAGCTATTAGGAGGGAACCAAAAGGCGGTTGATTTAGGTGCTTGTCCAGGCGGTTGGACTTGGCAGTTGGTTAATCAAGGGATGGATGTTTTTTCTGTAGATCATGGCCCAATGGACGAAGAGTTGATGAAGAGTGGCCATGTCACCCACGTACTTGAAGATGGTTTTGTCTATAAGCCGCTTAAAAAAGTCGATTGGATGGTGTGCGATATCGTGGACAAACCGAAGAGAGTGAGTTCAATGATCATTGATTGGCTTGTGGGTGGGTATTGCACGAAAACAGTGTTTAACCTTAAATTACCGATGAAAAAGCGCTACCAAGAAGTCCAGGAATGTCTTCAGCTTATAGAGTCTGCATTGACTGAAAGTGGCCAGCGTTGCCGGATGCAAGCGAAGCACCTGTATCATGATAGAGAGGAAATCACCTGCTTTATACAGGTGATGTAGCGAGCTAATCAGGTTGAATGTTTGGCTCTTATGCTTGCTCGAGTATAGTGATTTTTTCTTCGGTCTCGAGTATAGGGTTAAGTATGTTCATCATCTCTTTTCGTTCTTCTGATTGAAACCACTGATGCCAATCTTGAACGCTTCTCCAATTGGATAGAATCAATCGATGGTTTGCGTCATTAGCATTTATAAGGGATTCGCCAGAGATGAAACCATCAGCAGACACTGCTTGCTGAAGGGTGTTTTTCGCAGCCTGCTCGTAAGTTGTTTCTAATGTGTGAGCGATATGTCGCTCAATAATCACTCTAATCATAAATTGAATTCCGTATAATGAGTTCTGACTATTTGTTAGGATAAAATCATCTGTACCTGAAGGTATCCGATAGCTGTATATGCTGTAGCAATTATACTAGTACGAAAATATAATAGTACTAAGTAATTAAGATTTAAAAAGAAAATTTTGGAAAAGTTACAAAAGGCAGGTTTCCGCAGTACTTAATGCTAGGTGAACAATAGAATGAACGAACAGAAAGTGACTCAACGGCTTGATACTAAAGGATTGTACTGTCCAGAACCTGTTATGATGCTCCATACTAAAATAGACGAGCTTGCCACGGGCGAAATTCTAGAAGTGGTAGCAACTGATCCTTCTACTAAGCGAGATATCCCCAAATTTTGTGGATTCTTGGGGCATGAGCTTATTGAGCAGACTGAGAGAGAGTCAAACTACTATTATTTAATTAAAAAGGGCTAATGCTAGAGCGGACATTGTGAGCTTTTGATCAAGAACGGCTGCAATATATGATAATAAGCAGCGCTGCAGGCTTTGTCGTACGTCTTAAGTATTGGTCTCCAGCATCACAAGTACTTCATTAAGCTGTTTTATAAATTGCTCTTCATTTAGCTCGCCCATCACTCTGAACTCTATTAACTCGTCCCCGTTGGGGTCAAAAAATAATATTGATGGTGGTCCAAATAGGTTGTACTGCTCTAAAAGTGATTGGTTATCTGCATCATTTTTAGTTACATCGGCCTGTACTAAAGCAAATTTTGACATCAGTTTCGCGGCGCGTGGCTGCGCAAACACGTCCCGCTCCATTACTTTGCAGCTAATACACCAGTCGGCATAGAAGTCTAGGAGAACGGGTTTATTAAGGTCTTTTGCTAGTTGCTTCTGAGCCTTTAGCTGATCGAGATTATGTACGGTGTTAAAGGTTGCTGGGTTAAGGTTTTTAGATTTGACTGCCGTGTTTTGATTACTGATGACTTTTTCTAATGGATTTAGTGGGTCGTGCGCTCCCGTTAATGCCCCGATAAATAATGATAATGCGTAAAGCACCAGAAATAAGCCTAAGCCTTTGGTTAGTCGCTCCCAGCCCGGTTTTGCAGCTTCAAATGCGCCCATTTGAGCCCCCGTTAAACCGACGAGAAGTGACCAAAGGAGTAAGGTGATGGCAGATGGCAGCAGTCTTTCGAGTAACCAAATAGCGACACCTATTAGCATGATGCCAAAGCCTGCTTTGACGATTTCCATCCAGTGACCCGCTTTAGGTAAAAACTTACCGCCGCCAACGCCGACTGCCATGAGAGGTACACCCATACCCAAGCCTAGTGCAAAAAGAGATAAACCTCCCAGTGTTGCGTCGGCGGTGGTGCTGATATAAAGCAAGGCGCCAGCAAGTGGAGCGGATACGCAGGGGGAAACGATCAATGCAGAGAGTGCGCCAATGAAAAATACGCCGACCGATTGGCCGCCTTTGATGTTCTGGCTCGTATTATTTAGTCGATTTCTTAGTCCTTCGGGTAGTTGTAGTTCGTAGAACCCAAACATAGATAGGGCAAGTAGTACGAACACGACTGAAAATGTCATAAGCACGGCTGGCGCCTGCAAATAAGCCTGAATATTAGCGCTAGCCCCTAGCATGCCGGTTACTACACCTGCTGCGGCGTAGGTAAGGGACATGCCTAGAACGTATGCAAGTGAAAGGTTGAATGATTTCCAGGTGGTCGGGTTTTTTTGTCCGGCAATAATGCTAGAAATGATGGGGATCATTGGAAAAACGCAAGGGGTGAACGTTAGCCCCATACCCAGTAAAAAGAATATTCCGATAATTGCGGGTAGCGTCGCTGATTGAATAAAGCTGAAAATCCCGTTTGCACTTTCGTAGTCTCTAATCGGTGTCTCAATAGTGGATGCTGGTAAGGTGGATTGATCGCTCTTTATAAATAGTGCGTTTTTGGTTTGAGGTGGGTAACAAAGCCCTGCATCTGCACAGCCTTGGTAGGTTACTTGTATTTGGGCTTCAGGTGCATTGGTTAGTGATACCGGTAATGTAATCACAATGTCGTTGTGGAAAACGGTCACTACGCCGAAATTTGGGTCGTCTTTTTGTTCGCCTAGCTTTGAGTAGCTAGGAGTGCCTAAAGAGCCTTGAGTACTATCGACTTTGAACTTGAAGCGTTCTTTGTATAAATAGTACCCATCTTCGATGTCCCAAACGAGAATGAGGTTGTTACCTTCTACTCGTGAGCTATAACGAAATGCACTGTCTACAGGGAGAAACTCAGGGTCTTCAAATAGACTTTTACCAAAACCGGAGCCATTGCTACCGAGCGAAGCGTATGAAGTTACCGAAGAAAAAAGTAGAATAGCTGCCATAAACGATAGAAATCTGTACATAAATAGAGAACCGCTTAGTCGTGGACATTAGTTTGACTCATGTATGTCATGCATGACGTCAATATAATGCCAAAACTCCTTTCTGTAAGTGACTTTGGTTAATAAACGTGAGCTTTTCGGTATGAAAGTTTTAAATAACGAGAGGTTGTTCACTTTTTAGTGACACCCAGGAGTCAACACCCTCGTTTTTATTCTGGTGGTTTTTACCGTTTCAACGAATGATTATCAAGTTATAATGGTTAACAATTATTAATGTGGTGGATTGCTCCATTTGATGGGGGCGGTTTAAGTGTAACAGCATCCATTCGTTTGAGAGATAAGTAGTACTAATGGCAGCATCCCCTAATGTTATAACCCTTATTCGATTGTTTAATCGTTGCTTTAAGCAATCTGAAAACACAATTTTAGTAAAAGGCGAAGATGAACCTGTTTATCTGCCTGCGAGCAACCAGCATCCACACAATCAAATTGTGTTTGCGCACGGGTTTTTTAGTAGTGCGCTTCATGAAATAAGTCACTGGTGTATCGCCGGAAAAGAAAGGCGCAAACAGGTGGATTTTGGCTATTGGTATGAACCTGATGGCCGTTCAGTTAAACAGCAACAGGCGTTTGAAGTCGTCGAGGTTAAACCCCAGGCATTAGAGTGGATATTTTCTATTGCTGCAGGCATAAAATTCAATATTAGTGCCGACAATTTGGGAGGCGACGTCTCACCCACAGCAGGCACGTTTGAAAACAATGTGCGCTTCCAGGCACAAGCCTATATTGAAAACGGGCTGCCGGAAAACGCGTTACAGTTTACCGAGGTGTTAACAGATTATTATGGAACCAGAAACCAGTTGCTGGTCGATGCATTTCGACAAAATAAGGCTGCGACCGTCTAAAGCTGGGTTGGCCTGTAACCATAAGGGCCCAGTTAAATAATATAAAGTTGAAATATTGATCAAAACCACCCAGTATTGGGCTGTCGAACGTTTACTAAATTCAAGGAATACCCATTGTTAAACAAATTATTTGACCTTTTCTACCGTCTTCTACAGATATTAGGGCTAAAGCCAAACAATAATACGACTGATAAAGGCTTAACATCAGGTGTTAGTCAAAAAAGAGTGAATACAGGAAAGGGTATAAGTACTAACGCTGGTCGACATAAAGCACCAGATAACCCCGTAGCTGCTGAACCTGCAGCCTCAGAGGCTCTAAGAAAAGATACTAAGCAAGCAGGTTCAGGTGATAACTCTTCTGGCAAACCTCAAAAAAAGAGTGAAAAGCCAAAACAGAAAGTAACTCCTTGGACGGCCGCACAATTTGTTGTAGAGCCAGAAGAGGGAAAGTCTCGGTTTCATGATTTTGGGCTGGACGATCGCCTATTGCACGCGATTTCGGACCTTGGGTTTAAATACTGTAGTCCTATTCAGGCAGAGTCATTACCTCATACGTTACAAGGTAACGATTTTATTGGTAAGGCACAAACCGGTACCGGTAAGACCGCAGCATTTTTAATTACGACTATTCAGAATTTTTTGCTTAATCCAATTGCTAAAGAAGACCGATACGCTAGTGAGCCGAGAGCGCTGATCATCGCTCCTACGCGTGAACTGGTCATGCAGATAGAGAAAGATGCTCACTTGCTCACGGCTCATACTGACTTACAAGTTTACTCTGTTATGGGTGGGATCGACTATCAAAAGCAGCGTACCCATATGAGAGATAAGGTCGTTGATATTCTAGTCGCCACCCCAGGTCGCCTTATTGATTTCTTGGGTAGTAAAGATGTCTTTTTAGATCAAGTTGAAACCTTGGTTATAGATGAAGCTGATCGAATGCTGGATATGGGCTTTATTCCCGATGTTAAACGTATTATTCGCCACAACAAACCGGTAGGTGAGCGACAAACATTATTGTTCAGCGCTACGTTTAATGATGATGTATTGAATCTAGTTAATAATTGGACAAAAGATGCCCAGTTTATTGAAATCGAAGCAGAGCAGTTGACTACCGATAAAGTGGATCAAACAGTCTTCATGGTTTCAACTGATGAGAAACTGACCGTTATCTGCAATTACATCCAGAAGAATGGCGTTAAGCGAGCCATAATCTTCGGTAACCGGCGGGATGAGACTCGGCGTTTACAAGAAACTATTAGGCGACTTGGAATAAAGTGTGCGTTATTGTCGGGAGAAGTCCCTCAACATAAGCGCATTAAGACACTTGAAGGTTTCAAAAATGGGGATATCCAGATACTTGTTGCAACAGATGTTGCGGGTCGAGGTATTCATGTTGATGATGTGACTCATGTCTTCAATTACAACCTTCCTGAAGATCCGGAAGATTACGTTCATCGTATCGGCCGCACAGGGCGAGCGGGTAAAGAGGGTAAGTCCATTAGCTTTGCGTGCGAAGATGATGCGTTTTTGTTGCCTGAATTAGAGCGCTATATCGGGATGAAACTTGAGTGCACTTACCCAGACGAGACGCTAACCCAAAAATAATAACTTGGATTGATTGATGAAAATTGTTGCAGACGAAAACATTCCTCTACTACGTAATTTTTTTGGTGATATGGGTCAAATTGAAACTTATCCCGGTCGTCAGTTAACGAATGAGTGCGTCAGGGATGCAGATGTACTGTTGGTGCGTTCGGTTACTCAGGTCAACGAGTCATTGTTATCAGGTAGTAGTGTTAAGTTTGTTGGTACTTGCACCATTGGTACCGATCACATAGATACTGAATATCTTAAAAGCAGTGGTGTTGCGTTTTCTAGTGCACCCGGATGCAATGCAAACTCTGTCGTTGAGTACGTCATTAGCGCTCTGTCAGTGCTATCAGAGACTAGGCATATTGATTTATCTACCCTCTCGGTAGGGATTGTGGGATGTGGTAACGTAGGGAGTAGAGTGGTATCTACCCTGAAACGACTTGGGGTAAATGTTCTGTCGTATGACCCTTTGATTGATCAGACAGGCATGGATTCGTTTGAGGATATTCTTAAGTGCGACGTTATTTCGTTACACACTCCGTTAACGGTTGAAGGTTCTCATCCTACTTATCACTTATTCAATGAAGCGACGCTTGCAAAATTATCCGACCGGCAAATATTAATCAATACTGGTCGAGGGGCTGTTATCGATGGGGGGGCACTAAAGCATAAGCTAAAAGAAGAGCCAGAGTTTACCGCAGTGCTAGATGTGTGGGAAACCGAACCAAATATTGACCCGGAGTTAGCGAGCCTTGTTACCATCGGTACACCCCATATTGCAGGTTATAGCTTAGACGGCAAGATTGGAGGTACCGACATGATATATCAAGCGTTGTGTCGCCATTTTGGCTTACCTTCAAGACATAAAGCTGCACAGTTTATTGCCTCACCTCCACTATCAAAAATGTACTTTACCTCAGAGGCAGAGCTCACATGGTCTATGCATACTGCTATTAGAGCTATCTATGATGTGAGGCATGATCATTGTGCGTTGATGGGGGCTCTAAGGGGTGATGAAAAGGCTAGGGTGGATGCATTTGATCGACTAAGAAAGGAGTATCGAGCGCGCCGAGAGTTTTCCACGATTAAAGTTTTATTGAAAAATACCGATTCTTCTATGCATACTATGTTTAAAGCATTGGGTTTTAATGTAAAAAGTGCATAAGTCATGGCGGTAGAAGATAAGAGATATTATTGTGGTTGAAGATACTAACTCAAAGGAAGGTCAGCGGCCGTTTGAGGCGTTAGGTGTTTCTGTTGGCTCGTCGCTTACCATTGAAACCATGTCGCCCAACCGTCGTATGACGGTAAAAGTGATGGGCTATGCGGTTGGTAAAAGCCTGTTGGTTACGCCGCCAATGAAAGACGGTAAAGAGCAGCTTCTAGAGATTGGTGAAGTCGTAGCAGTAAGAATGCTGATCCGAAAACAGATCTGTGCCTTTGAAACACGGGTAAAGTATCGCTCATTACAACCATACTCATATTATCATCTTGAATATCCGACGGAGCTCGTATCGCTTCAGGTTAGAAGCTCTGAGCGTGTTGATGTTAACCTCCCCGTGTTAATAAACAGTGACTTTGATATAGGCATGGGCGACTGGCCCAAACAGGCATCGATTACTAATATGAGTAAAACCGGAGCCGCGATTACCTGTTCCAACTCTTTCGGCGAAAAGGGGCATGAGGTTATCGTGGTTTTGGATATTGACGTGAGCGGGCTAAAACGGTCTCTGGCGTTGAATTCCGTTATTCGAAATAAGGAGTTGTTAAACGACGAGTCTGGAAGCTATAGTTTTGGTGTTCAGTTTGTCGATCTTAAGGATGAGGATACCTTGTCACTAACCGGGTTTATTTATGAAAACGATCTCGGTGGCTAGTTAATCAACTTCTCTTCAACCGTTTAATTATCTATCGTCCTTTACCATTTTCTGTACACCATTCTTGTAGGTCACACATGTTTAAAATCGGACTTATTGTAAACCCTGTTGCTGGTATTGGCGGCCCTGCGGGCTTAAAAGGAAGTGATGGGGATAACATTTACCAGCAAGCTAAGGCGTTAGGGTTTGAGCCAAAAGCGTTGCAAAGAGCGTTAGTAGTGGTTAACGCTTTAGCGTCGTTAGGCGAGTCAGTTGAATTTGTGACCTGTGCCGGAGCAATGGGCGCCGACTGTTTTAAGGAAACACCACAAAAATATCGAGTTGTGTATACACCACAAGCCCCCTCTCATACTCTACCTGTCGATACCTGCAATGCGGCATCAGCGATAATGGCGGTGGGCGTCGATATCATTTTATTTGTAGGTGGAGACGGTACTGCAAGAGATATATGTTCTGTCGTTGATAACGCTCAACCTGTGCTGGGTATCCCTGCAGGCGTGAAGATGCATTCCGGTGTTTTTGCGGTAACGCCTAAAGCAGCTGCCCAGTTGGTCATCGATATGATCAAGGGCGGACTTGTTTCAATTGCAGAGCATGAAGTGAGAGATATCGATGAAGTGGCTTTTAGGGCGGGAGTCGTTAAATCAAAGCATTATGGTGAAATGCTAACCCCTCAGGAAGGGCGTTATTTACAGCACGTTAAGTGTGGTGGAAAAGAAATAGAAGAGCTGGTGCTGGATGATATTGCGGCAGAAATTATTGAGCAGATGGAAGATGATACGCTATATGTCATGGGGTCCGGAGGCACTGTTATGCATATTAAAAATACATTGTGCGGAGATGAGTGCTCGCTGTTAGGTGTAGATTTATTTCTAAATCATGCTCTGGTAGAAAAAGACGTGAATGAGCATCAATTATTTGAATGGATAAACAAGTACCCTAGCCGGTTAGTGGTTACGGTGATTGGAGGGCAGGGGCATTTGTTTGGCCGAGGCAACCAGCAATTAAGTTCAAGAAACCTACGCCAAATTGGTTTAAATAATATAACGGTGGTGGCAACAAAAAATAAAATCAAAGAGATGGAAGGTCGTCCGCTTGTTGTGGATACTGGGGATGACGAACTTGACCAACTGATTTCAGGTATGCGCCAAATCGTTACAGGTTACGATGATCGCATAGTTTATCCTGTTGAGTACCTGACTGGTCAGGTGTGCAGCAATGATTGAGTTAATCGAACAAGTAAAGCGTAACGTCCTGCTATTAGAGTCTAACTTAGACGCTTCACGGGTTTTTCATGGAAGAGGTAAAAGTCTGCCTGGGTTTGAAAACATTACCGTTGAATACCTATCTGGCACGTTATTAGTTATTTTGTTCGGTGAACGCTCTAATACATGGCTTCAGGCATTTTCAATAAAAATTATGGATGCACTCAAGACACTTCCAAATATTGAGGTGCTTTTTCAGGCGCGTTACATTAAAACGGCGCCAGTTTTTAACGCAGGCGGTGAAACTGTCGAGTTTCAAAAGGTCATTAATGAGAACCATTTGAAGTATCAGCTTCACCTTGGTGGCAGTCAGAATTTTGGTTTTTTCACTGATATGCAAAATGGGCGAAAGTGGGTTGCGGGTCATTGCTCTAACCGTCGCGTTCTTAATCTATTTAGTTACACTTGTTCTTTTTCTGTTGCTGCATTGGCGGGAGGGGCAAATAACGTAACCAATATAGACATGAGCTCTGCTGCGCTTAACGTAGGTAGAAAAAACCATCAACTTAATCACCAAGGGCATGATTGTGTACGTTTTCAAAAGTTAAATATACTGAAAAGCTGGGGAAGAATCGGAAAATATGGACCTTATGATTTAGTCGTCGTTGACCCTCCATCGTTTCAGAAAGGAAGTTTTTCATTTAGTAAGGACTACCGAAAAATAGTGAACCGACTCCCAGAGATGACTTCATCTGGTGCCGATATTCTATTTTGTCTCAACGATCCGTTAGTCACTGTAGAAGAGTTTATGTTGCTATTAAAAAGTGAGCACTTTGTATTTGTCTCAAGAATTGAAAACCCTGAAGTGATGAAAGAGGTTCAGGAAAACCTAGGACTTAAAGTGTTACATTATAGAAAGGTATCTTGATTCCGCTTCGCTGCTAAGGGTTTATGGTAATCAGCATTAATGTTCGTGTGAGTTGTCAACTGTCACTCGTGAAAAAGCAGTCGTTGCATTACTTCGGCTAATTGGGTGGAAGTGCCTTTATGTTGAATCTTTCTCACTAGATTAATGTTGGTTTGAAGATCTGAGGCAGTGTTCTTGAGCTCGTTTTCACTGCGTTCCGAAAGTTCAATTATTTTTGGGTCGCTGCAGACTCGAGATAATAAGGAGAATGATTTTTGCGTTAATACGGCTTGATCAATAGCATCCTGCCGAATTGTAGATTCAAATCGTAAATAACCCTCTTCTTCAAGCCATAGCATGCAACCGAAGCATGCTTGGTGACGAGGGGCATGAAGTCCATATTCATCTGGAGTATCATCTCCGGAGATATCCTCTACAAATACACTGCTTTTTTTAGGAAAGTTAAGGTAAAGCTGATTTAGTATTTTAGCTGCATCCTTAAAGAAGTCTTCTATATGTAAATCAGCCATTGCTTAACGTTCTTGTTGCTGGAAGTTATATCTTTAGTCAATTCTAAAGGGCTATTGTAACGTGGCTTCGTTTAACGCTACTGTTTATATTTACTTAAAAAATGAGCAAATCGCCCAATAGCATCTTCAAGCACATCTACTCTCGGTAGAAATACAACCCGAAGGTGTTGAGTGTCGTCAATGTTGAACGCACTTCCTTGAACAAACAACATTTTTTCTTGCTTTAAAAGGTCGAGAATTAGCCGCTCATCGTTCTTAATGTTGAAGTGTTCAGGGTCGAGCTTAGGGAATAAATAAAGTGCACCTTTTGGCTTGGTGCATGAGACGCCTGGTATGTCATTAAGTAGCTTCCAGGCAAGATCCCTTTGTTCTTTTAACCGGCCGCCGGGTAATACTAGGTCATTTATACTTTGATATCCGCCCAATGCCGTTTGAATTGCAAACTGTGCTGGTACGTTTGCGCATAACCTCATAGAAGACAGCATCTCAATGCCCTCTATTAAATCCGTGGCTTGGTGTTTAGCACCACTGATGATCATCCAGCCAGATCGATAGCCTGCAGCCCTATATGATTTTGATAGTCCATTAAATGTTAAAAACAGGAGATCATCTGCGAGTGATGCGAGGCAAACATGAACGGCATCATCGTATAAAATTTTGTCATAAATTTCGTCGGCAAGGATAATTAAACCGTGCTCACGCGCAACTTCAACTATTTGTTTAAGCGTTTTAAGGCTATAAACTGAACCTGTAGGATTGTTAGGATTAATCACCACAATCGCTTTGGTGTTTTTGTTGATTTTACTGCGGATATCGTCTAAATCTGGTTGCCAGTCATTATCTTCATCACACTTATAATGAATGGCCTTACCGCCACTCAATTTAACCGCTGCGGTCCAAAGAGGGTAGTCCGGAGCAGGTATGAGTACTTCATCTTCAGGGTTTAGCAATGCTTGCATTGCCATCACGATAAGTTCACTAACACCATTTCCTAGGTATATATCTTCAATATCAACACCAGCAATATCTTTTTGTTGGGTGTACTGCATGACGGCTTTACGGGCAGAGAACAGCCCTTTGGAGTCACAATAGCCTTGAGCTGATGGAAGGTTATGAATGATGTCTGTTTGCAGCTCCTCAGGTACGTCAAAGCCAAAAGGGGCCGGGTTACCAATATTGAGCTTAAGGATTCTATGGCCTTCCTCTTCAAGCCTTTTTGCTTCTTTTAACACCTCACCACGAATTTCATAGCAAACGTTGTCTAACTTACTGGATTTTTTGATCGTTTTCATAAATGTTGGCTTTCTTAAATAAGGTGTGAAGCAGTTTTACGTTAGTTTCTTATATTCGTTATTGTATATAATAGCAACGCTTTTGAAAAAGTATTTAGTTCAATAATTTAGTGTCCAATGCTAATACGTCATTGTTAATCGTCGAGGTGGTTTGTTTTGAATGCATATGATCAAATATTTGAGGCTGCATTAAGAAAATTGGGTTCTATTAACGTGCTCGAGGCCGCTATGCCGACAGTCTTGGACGCCAATCAACTAAAAGCCCAGAGTAATGGCTTTTACTTGTCTGCTATGAGCCGACGAATTTTTCAGGCTGGCATGACGCATTCTGTGATCAACGCCAAGTGGGCGCATTTCGAAACGGTATTTTGGGGGTTTGACCCTAAAAAGCTGGTCTTGATTGACGACGCATTTATGGAGCGAGTCATGCAGGACAAAGGCCTTATCCGGCATTGGGGTAAACTACAAACGATCCCGGTTAATGCGCTCGAGATGAATGACCTAACAGCAGAAGGTATTAGCTTCGGGGAGTTTATCGCCGAGTGGGACCAGGATATCACACAGCTTTGGCTCCAAATCTCTAAACGATTCAAAAGAATGGGTGGGCAATCAACGCCTTACTTTCTCCGAATGGTTGGCAAAGATACGTTTGTGTTAACGAACGATGTGATTCAAAAGCTTTTGAGTTTGCAGGTGATTGACAGTAAACCAACATCTAAGGCTGATATTCTCACAGTTAGTGATTTTTTTAATGAATTAAAGGCAGATTCAGGCCGACCACTTTCCCATATTAGTAAACTGATGGCGCTCTCTTTGGAGTAATACAACGGTGTGGCGCTTTTGGGGGAGTGCTTTAAATATTGCGCACAATATAATTGTGTGCAATGATATTGCCTAGACTTATATTAATACTCAGGAGATGCAGTGTATGGACAACAATATCTATGATATTCCCTTAAAGAAAATTAATGGGGAAGAAGTAAATTTAGCGCAATACAAAGGAAAGGTTCTTTTAATTGTCAATACTGCAAGCAAATGCGGTTTTACACCGCAATTTGAAGGTCTAGAGAAGCTTTATAAAGAATATGAAGAAAAAGGGTTAGTGGTCTTAGGGTTTCCTTCGAATCAATTCTTACATCAAGACCCTGGCTCCAATGAAGAGATTAGCGAGTTCTGCTCGCTCAATTATGGCGTAACATTTCCAATGTTTGCCAAAGTAGACGTCAATGGCGCCTCAACTCACCCGCTGTATGAAACGTTAAAAAAGTCAGCAAAAGGGCTAATGGGGTCAGAAAAAGTTAAATGGAATTTTACTAAGTTTTTGGTCAATAAAGAGGGGCAAGTGGTTGAACGCTTTTCACCGACCACTGAGCCGGCTAAGTTAGAGCCAATAATTGATAAACTTTTAGCTAGCTAAGTATCGACATCACCGTCTACTAGCATGTGGCTTTCATTACAACTCTAAGGTTGTCGTGAAAGTCGCCTAGCTTTAAGGGCTCCGTAGGTCACTTTGAATATTATGGTATGAGAAGAGGTTATGAGTAAAGCCATATATCCTGATCAGAATGATTCCCTAAAGCTTGATAATCAGCTTTGTTTTTTGCTTTATACAGCATCAAGAAAGATGACATCAGCATATCGACCATTATTGAACGAGTTAAGCCTCACGTACCCACAATATCTTGTGATGTTGGTGCTTTGGGAGTATTTTTGCGATGAACCATTACCCGATAAGGGACTAAAGGTGGGCGTTATTTCTGAAAAACTACAGTTGGATAACGGAACACTAACACCACTGCTAAAAAGGCTTGAAGCTCAAGGCTTAGTGACTAGAAATCGAGACTCGGTAGATGAGCGGGTGGTGAGAGTTGGTTTAACGGCTCAAGGTGCCTCCCTTCGAGCCCATGCTCGTAAGGTTCCCGAAGCGTTGTTGTGTAATAGTGGGTTGAGTCTTGAGCAGTTTGATGATGTTTATGCGGAATTACATAAAGTGCTTAGCAAGGTTCCTGGGTTATTATAGTGCTGTATTATTCCAGTGAGATTATTGATATGTTGCTAACGCTCTTTTAGTTCTAAAAAAGGATCCATTTAAGTATAGTGCCTACTACGCCATAATATTATCGTCAGAATTCATTTATGCAGCCTCAGGCAGACCCTTTTATCGTTCCATACTGTAGTGCGTCAATAGATGTCCTTTATAAGGATGAGCACCTATTAGTTATTAATAAGCCTACTGGGCTGTTAACGCTCTCAGGGAAGCACCCTGACAATATTGATTCGGTTCATTATCGCCTAGTTAGGGATTATCCAACTGCCACTATGGTTCACCGTTTAGACTTCGGCACTTCGGGTCTGCTTATTGTTGCTCTAACTAAATCGGCCAATGGGCACTTAACGAAACAATTCCAGTCGCGAACTGTCATTAAGTCGTATACAGCATTGCTGCAAGGTCATGTTGAAAATGACGTTGGTACCATCGATATTCCTATTGTAAAAGACAAGGAACACTTTCCTCTACAAAAAGTATGTCGCGTTATGGGTAAGCAGGCTCAAAGCGCATATCAAGTACTTGAGCGGGTGATTGAACCCCGTGTGACAAAGGTTAAGTTTACACCGATAACCGGGCGCACCCATCAGTTAAGAGTTCATAGTCGTGAAATCGGCCATTCTATTCTTGGCTGTGACTTGTATGCAACCGATGAAGCGTTCTTTATGGCCGATAGGCTAATGCTTCATGCAACGACTATTGAATTTAATCATCCGGTCACAGGGCAGCGTATTGACGTTTGCTGTCCTAGTCCGTTTTAGTATTTATTTTAGTAACCTTATAAGGAGTGTCTGATGGAGCCAAAGCGACGTAAAGAGTCTAAAGGGCACGATTTTACCAAAAAAAATAAGGTGTCAGTGTGGGTATCAACACATCCATATGCCGATATCCCTGATGCGTATTTTGAAGAAACATTCAGCAAGAAAAATACGCGTGCAACCAACAACTGGTCAGATAACTATAACCTGGCGTATTTTATTGTTGAAAATATGGAAACCAACGGGGCTGAAACCGGCACAACAAAGGTGAAAGATGCGGCGGGTCAGTGCTCTTTTTCGACTTCCTATATTGAAACACTAATGAGTAAAGCGACGAAGAAGAAGGTGGATGATGTTACATGGATCATTTTGTTATTTGATTGTGAGTATAGCCCAAAGATAGCAGGTGTTGAAAAGGACCAATACACGACATTTTTAGGTGCATTCAATTATGATGATGACGCCGATAACCTATATGAAATCACCTAGTTGTAATATATGGGTGTTGACCTTCCGCAAACTGATATCGTTTAAACAATAATGAAATAGGTAATACATGAGTTTAAAAGCATATGAGCTGGGGCCATTAATTGTATTTGCACCTAATGGTGTTACCGCAAAGTCATTCGCAGCTCCTCAAATTAGGCCTAGTAGTGAGTGGGCTCAGTCTGTATCGGAGTGGGTTGCACTCATGGCAACACGACGAACCGACCTGGATAATTTATTGGACCCGACTCAAACTGAGCCATATATTCATCAAAAGTGACGTGTTGATCAATGTACTAGTAGCTTATATTGTTTAGCGAAGGACCGTCGTATGGGTTGCTCTCATGGTTGATTAAGGCTGGTACGAATAATACACAATCCTGTGTAGGTAAGAAGGGCTCTATATGTTTAATTTTTATCCAGGTAATCGCATGGAAGACCTGGTGACACTGCTTAGCCGATTATTGGAACTCCCTTCTAATCTCCCATTGTCTGAAGACGTCATAGTCGTTCAGAACCAAGGGATGCATCATTGGTTATCTCTTGAGCTGGCGAGCCGGAGAGGGGTAGTGATGAATGCCCGATATCCGCTCCCGGGAAACTTCTTTTGGGGGCTGATAAACCAGGTTTTAGCTGATGAATCTTTACCCGATGTGTCCCCTTATAGTCGTGAAATTCTTATCTGGGCTATATACGAGGCATTAGCAGATCAAGACTTCTTCGGTAACCCTAGCTGTTCGGAAGCGAATCATTATTGGTTTGACTCAATCACGCAGCAAGAAGACTCGTTAAAGCGTTTTCAGCTAGCAAGAGAGCTATCGGACTTATTTGAACAATATCTAATCTATCGACCTGAATGGATCACAGGATGGCAGTCAGGATCTGGCAATGATGAAAACGAAACCATTGCCAGCGACTGGCAAGGTAAGCTTTGGAGTATTGTTTACCAACGTCTAGGGGACCCACCGTTAACCCTAATAGAAAAAACAGTCGCAAAACTTGCGGCTGAACCCTGTTCCTTACCTGAACGACTATTTATCTTTGGGATAAACGCATTACCGCCCCTCTGGATGGACTTCATAAAGGTTCTTTCTTCTTATACCGATATCCACTTTTTTATGCTAAACCCATCTGACGAATATTGGGGCGACTTACGAAGTGAGAAATCGCAAATTCGTGAGCGTGCGAAGTGGGTTGAACAAGGACAGGCTTTGTCTTCGATTTCAGAAGAGATAGGTAACCCTCTATTGGCAAACCTTGGGCAGCAAGGACAAGAGTGTTTAAAACTGTTGTGCGATCGTGCAGATGGTGAAATTCCGCTATTTTATAGTGCAGGGCGAGATACGCTATTGCACTGTGTGCAGGATGATATTCTTACATTGTCTGATAAACGTTGTAAGGATCAAAAAGTCACTACAGAGATTGTTAATAGTCGTTCAAATCAGGACGAAAGTATTACTGTGGCCTCTGCACACAGCGCTTTAAGAGAAATTCAGGTTTTGCATGACTGGTTGTTAATGCAATTTAAAAATGACAGCTTGCTAACGCCTAAAGATGTGTTGGTTATGAGTCCTCAAGTCGAAAACTATGCCCCCTACATCGACTCGGTATTTAAACGGGGGCGATCGTTTGGAGCTGACGCGGACCCGCAACTACCTTGCTCAATAGCTGATCGAACGTTAAATGACCTTGAACCGATTATTCAGGCGTTTAGTGAGTTATTAACGCTTCCAGATAGTCGATTTCAGGTAAGTCAGATTTTGGGATATCTTCGTATACCATCCGTGCTAAATCGGTTTGGGTTGGAGTATTCAGATGTCGAACTCTATACCCACTGGTTATCTGTCGCTGCGGTTCACTGGGGCCTTAACCCGGAACATAAGAGTCATTTTACAGGTGTTACAAATAGCAATGACCGTTTCACCTGGGAGCAAGGTTTAAACCGGCTAATGTTAGGGTTTGCACATGCAGATAGAGAAGAAGTTTACGCTGCTGCCGATGGCTTGAAACAATTAACCCTACCTTGGGTTGAAGGTAGCTATGCTGACAAGCTTGGGAAGCTGTTAGGCTTAATAGAAAACCTTCAATTTTATGCTCGGCAATTAACCCAAGATCGTACCCCAAAACACTGGCAGAAATTTTTAGCGAACTTAATAGACAGCACCTTCGAACCGACAGCTGAAGATGCTAGTGGCTATCAAATTGTGATTAATGCAATCAATACACTAGCCGAGAACACCGTTACTGCTAAGTTCAATGATACATTACCACTGTCAGTTGTAACGACTTATTTAAATAATTGTTTTAGTCAGCCACAGCAAGGCCAGAGCTTTATGACTGGCCAGATTACCTTTTGCTCTATGATTCCGATGCGAAGCGTGCCGTTTAAAGTGATTGCTATTTTGGGGTTAAATGACGGGGATTTCCCCAGACAGCGGCAACCGATGGGGTTCGACCTACTCACTGAGTCACCCCCTCGTTTGGGAGATCGGTCTCGTAGAGGTGATGATCGATACCTGTTTCTTGAAGCCCTGATCTCCGCAAGAGATAAACTGTATTTAAGTTATCAAGGAAGCGATATTAAGAACAATCAGGAGCGGCAGCCTTCTTTGTTGGTTAAGGAGCTTCTTGACTACCTTAACTCAGGGTATGACTGGGATGCCGACACCGAAATAAAGTGTCATCCTCTGCAACCCTTTAGTGATAAAAACTATCAAACGCCTTTTTTTGGTTTTAATGAAAGTTGGTTGGCGTTAGGTGTAGGCGAAGAAGCTCGGGACAACCTAACAGCCATCCCAATAGACATTCAATCTGGCAGCTCCATCCAAGTACCTGAGTGTGACTCACCCATTGAACTTGATGTTGAAAGACTGGTTTCATTTTTCGATAATCCTGCTAAAACGGTGGCTACCGAAAGGTTAAAGTTATACCTCAATGCACCAACGGCAGAAGTCCCTGACGATGCGGAGCCGTTCACCACTAATTTTCTTGATCGGTATATTATTCAGTCAGCGCTAATTAATGGGGATATTGATGGCGAAGATATGGATCAGCGTATAACTCATGAAATACTAAGGGGGAAATTACCAGATACCCCAAGAACCGCACTAGAGTTAGAAGATTGGAAAGAGCAGGCTACGGTGTTTTCGTCCGCCCTAACCAGTAGTATTGAACAGCCTATGTCGAGGGCTCGATTAACGGTAAGAGTGGGAGATTACAATATCTCGGGATCTTTTATCGTGAGTGGGTCAACTATTATCTTTTGGCGGCCTGCTGACCCAAAAGGTAAGGATTTAGTGCGTATGAGGTTGTACCACCTGTTGGTATCATTAGCTTGTGAGCAGGGTGGTTTTACAGCGATAAACTCCACTAAAGGTGTTTACCGGGACCAAAAAAATGAGGGCTATCAGATACTCGAATTTGGACCACCTGAACAGCCGCAGCAAGAACTTGAACGATGGCTGGTGGCGAGGGAGCAAGGGTTAATTTGCCCCAAACTTATCAATGCCGAACTTGCGAAAAAAGTGTTTGAAAAAAAACGCACCGGTAAAATGTTTTCTTCGTCAGATTTTGATGCTATCTGGTGTGATAGTTTTAGTCAGCGTGGGCTTTCATTTGACCCATATATACAGTGGTTTTGGCAGCAAAAACCTGATTGGCCTGGTCCGTGGGAGCAAGAAATTACTAATTTATATAGCGCACTATTTGACGCGTTGCAGGAGCATCAGTCGTGAGTCGTGACGTAGTATTAACGTTAGAGGCCCATAAGATTCCGCTTGAAGGCATCCACTTGATAGAGGCTAGCGCTGGAACCGGAAAAACCTTTAATATTACCCGTATTTACTTAAGGTTGTTACTAGAGCGTAAGCTAAAGGTACAAAACCTATTGGTGGTGACGTTTACCAAGGCCGCGACAGAGGAGCTCAAAGGTCGAATTGATGCTGAACTGAGATGCACTCTCGCACAATGGGGGATGCGCGATTCAACTGATGAGTTTTATCGTAGTCTTGAGTCAGCCATTAGTCATGAAGAAGCCAGTATCATTCTGCGTACCGCGATTGGTGACCTTGACGAAGCATCTATTTTTACCATTCATGGGTTCTGTAAGCGAGTGTTATCTCAACACGCGTTTGAAAGTGGTCTATCGTTCGATCTTGAGATGGAGATCGATAGTGGTGAGTTAAAACTGGAAGCCGTTAGAGACTGGTATAGGAGCCTTGAATCTACTTCTGAAGATTACCTTGAGGTGAGTCGCTATTACCCTTCGCCAGAAGCGTTTACCGATACATTCAGCTCTTTGCTCGGTAAAGAGTTAGCGATAGAGGGAAGTAGTCCCGAGTACGTAACGCAGTCTTTTCTCCGAAAAAAGGCTGACGCCTGCCGTGTTATCCAACAGCAGTCTAAGAGTGTGTTTCAAGCGTTAATTGAAAACCATAAAGATAAGGCAGCCAGAGTCGATGAATACAATCAATTAGTTACTTGGCTTACGTCGGTTACGCTAGATGCTATGCCAAAGGCCGCTGCATCAGTATTTGATGGTAAGCGTTATGCTCGAAAACCATCGGGTGTAAAAGAGGAGTTGAATACGTTATTTTTGCCTCTAAAAGAATTAAAACAACAGGCGTTAAAAATTGAGTCAGAGATAAGCCGTGCCAGAGCGGATGCTATCGTAACCAAGGCGATAACATCTATAAGCGAAGCAATTATAGATCGAAAAAAACAATCAGCGCTTATGGATTTTGATGATTTGGTTATATCACTTCAGAAAAGCTTACAAAGTCAAACCGGGGGTGCGCTTGCTAAACAGCTAAGCACTCAATATCCCGTTGCCTTGGTAGATGAGTTTCAGGACACTGACCCTAGCCAATACTCGATATTTGACGTTATATATAACCGCTCCGACTGTCCACCGTCTACTCCAACGGGTCTCTATATGATTGGTGACCCTAAACAAGCTATATACGGGTTTAGGGGGGGGGATGTATTCGCATATTTAACCGCGCGGGATCATTCAGATCATCAGTGGTTCATGGATACTAATTGGCGGTCTTCATCGCTAATAATAGAAGGCTATAACAGGTTGTTTTATGGGCAGACACTGCCTATCGAAGAGTGCCGAGTAGGGGGTTCCGATACTTATACGAATACGGGAGAAGTGGCGCAAACGACTCATGTCTTCAATTATGGTATTGGTTATGTTCCTGTTAAATCAGCGCCTCAGACGGATAAAAGTAGTTTCTCAGGTGTATTATATAAGCCATTGAAGTATATATACTTTGGTGAGGATGAAAACTATGGGAAGAGCACCAATAATCAGCAGTTTAGGACGGTTATAGCAGACTGGTGTGCCCGTGAAATCAAATATTTACTCGGCACTTGTGTAGAACCCCGTCAAGCGAACCCTTCAGATGAGAAAGAAGTTTTAGGTGGTATCCTCAGTTCAGGGGAAGATGGTAACTCAGGTAATCAAGTTTCGATAGAAGAGAAGGATATTGCGATTCTCGTTAGAGATCGTAATGAGGCAGAGGAAATGCAAACTGCTCTGTCATATTATGGTTACGCATCGGTGTACCTTAGCAACCGTGATAATGTTTTCTTAAGCATCGAGGCATCAGAATTACTCACAGTACTCGTGGGGATACTGTTAGCAGAGGATGATCGAATGTTGGTTGCGGCGCTGTCTACGCGCTTATGCGGTTTTGATAGTCAGCAGCTTTATAGGTTACAAGAAGATGAAATATTCTGGGAAGATAATCGTAATCGCTTTTTGGAGTTAAGACATAACTGGGTCCGTAAAGGGGTGATGGCGACGTTGTTTAAACTCATTCATCAGAGCTTTAAGCCTGACAGTGAGCGCCATGAACGGGCGTTAACCAATACTTTACATTTACTGGAGCTGCTGCAAGCGGCTAGTCAAAAACATCGACAGCCTTGGGAGTTAGTTAGCTGGCTAAGGGATAAAATAGAAGCCCCAGCTGCTGATAGTGCATCAGAGCTAAGATTAGAAAGTGATGAAAACCTAATTCAGATAATCACACTTCATGGATCAAAAGGGCTTGAATACCCTGTGGTGTTTATTCCCTTTGCGACCAGGGCCAAAGGGGGAGGTAGCCAGAAGCCAGCCTATTACTCATATCATGACGAAAACACCAAATCGCCAAAAGTATTTGTCGGTGCTGATAAGACCATCCAGCAGATATCGCAGCAAGAGCGTATGGCAGAGGATGTGCGGCTGCTTTATGTGGCAATTACCCGTGCTAAATACGCCTGTTATATCGGGGTGACTCCGTTTTCTGATTATCATCGATCACCACTAGGTTTAATGTTAGGTCTCAACAAAGGTGACAACCTGTTGGCTTCGGTGTCAACCATCGTTGCAGACACTCCTCATAGTGCTGAAGTAATCGATGCATCAGGGGTTGATCGTCACCATTCACCAATAGTTAGCGATGGTGATAATTCCAACGAGGCTCTATCAGAAACGGTGCCTCCTGTTCGAGTTGAACGAATGACACGACTTATTGATGATAAATGGTGGATTAGTTCGTTCTCTGCAATTACTCGAAATATAAAACATGGTGTTATGGCTGAGCCGGACCGTGATAATAGTGATGACCTAGACGGGGCAGACGTAAAACAAAAAACAGAGTTACGGTTTACCCTCAAAAAAGGTGCGGCTGCGGGAAATCTTCTCCACGATGCATTGGAGGTGGCTGACTTTCAACAACCCAATTGGGCTCAAGTCTTGCGTAAGCCATTAATCCGTTTTGGTGAACTTGATAACAGCAAAGAAGATGCGTTGGCGGAATGGTTAGATAAATGTCTTAACGCGACACTTTCAGGAGACTTGTCGCTTAGCGCGCTGTCGATGGAGCAAACGCTACGTGAAGTGGAATTTTATTTCCCTATTAAAGATACATCAAGGCAAGCGTTGGGCGCAGTGTTACAGCACCATAGAATGTCCAATGTGTTTCCACAATTGCCTGATGGGGCCCAATTAAAAGGTATGATGCATGGATTTATCGATCTGGTTTTTGAATGGCAAGGTCGTTATTTTATTGCCGATTATAAGTCGACTTACCTAGGGGATAGTTATGAACGGTATGAGCACCAGAGCTTGTCACAGAATATTCAAGATAACTATTATGATCTCCAATATCTAATCTACAGCTTAGCCCTTCACCGTTATCTAAAGCAGAGAGTAAAGGGTTATACACCGCAATTACACTTTGGGGGGGTCTACTATCTATACCTTAGGGGAATGAATCTGACCGAACAGACAGGTATCTACTTTTCAGCCATTGATGAAGATTTACTTAACCGATTGGACGAGGTATTTGGGCCTCATGGTGAAGGACGGACAATGGTTGAAACCAGCGAGAATATCGCTCAAGGCAATCAAAATGCATAGTCGTTATGTCGAGTTTGTGTCTGTATATCCGGCTGTTAGAGAAATCGATTTCTTTTTAGCTAAGTCTTTAGCTACGGTTATGGATTGTATGGATGACCCATTATTCTTTTTTTCAGTTATTGCATGCAGTCAGGCGCTGCGAGAAGGCCATAGTTGTTTACAGTTGGACGAGTGGGCTAACACTGTTCAGTGGGAGCACATAAGCGAAGCCGGTGATCGCTCTGGAGGATATAAGTTCCCGCTTATAACAGACTGGGACCAGCACTTAAGTGAATTGTCTATTGCTCCAGCCTGTGGGCACCCCCTTGTTTACGAAAGTGGGCGATTATATTTGCGGCGTTATTGGCAATTTGAAGATGAAATCACACAAGCCATTAAAAAGTACAGCCAGGAAGTGCCCTTTGATCATAATCGAGCATCTGAAGCTCTTTCTATGTTATTCGGTGAACGCCTTGATGGTCATGATGAGGCGGATATTGATTGGCAAAAGGCCAGTGTCGCAAATGCATTAGGCAAACAGTTTAGCATCGTGACGGGAGGCCCGGGAACGGGTAAGACTACCACCGTGACTAAATTGTTGGTGGCGTTATGTGAAGTCTTTAACGCACCGTTTATCATAAAGATGGTGGCTCCAACAGGAAAGGCCGCTCAGCGTTTGACCGAGTCTATCGGCAATGCTAAAGCAGTACTGCGACGCCAGCATAGTGTGTCTGATACCGCCTGGTCGTCAGTCCCCGATGAGGCAATGACTATACACCGTCTATTGGGTGTGATACCCCGCCAACACCAATTTCGGTTTAACGAGTCGAATCAATTAACGCTTGATATACTGTTGGTCGATGAAGCGTCTATGGTTGATCTGCCACTTATCGCTCGATTATTCAGAGCATTACCAGATCATGCACGGGTAATATTGTTAGGCGATTCTAACCAATTGCCTTCAGTTGCCGCAGGTAGTGTACTGGCCGATATTGCGCCAGACCCTCATCCTGGCTATGGGCCATCAAATGCGGACCAGCTAGCAAGATTAACAGGTTATTCGTTACCAGTATCGAAGAGCACTCCGGTCGATTACTTAACTAAATTGGTCAAAAGTTATCGATTTAACGATGATGGTGGGATTGGGCGGCTTGCAAAGACGATTATCGATGGTGATGTGAAGGGCAGTTGGACGTTATTGAATGATTCCAGTGAAGAGGTTCGTTTGAGTGGTCAGGGTGACCTGAGCCATTGGCTAAAAAAGCTAACGGATACACATTACCTGCAAGTCAGCCGATCAAAAGATGTGTTGTTAGCGATAGAGCAGTTTTCCGCTTTTCGTATTCTGGCTGCTACTCGGGTAGGTGATAGGGGAGTAGAGGCGATCAATATAGAAATTGATCGTATGATCAAGCGCCATCTCGGCGTTTCAACCAATACACTTTTTTATCATGGTTGCCCTATCATGATTAATGAAAACAGTTATGAGTCGGGTTTGTTTAATGGTGATATCGGGATTATTTGGCGCCATGAAGATCGTTTGCAAGCGGCGTTTACAATAGGGGATGGAACTATTCGTTGGTTAAGTTTAAGCCGCTTGCCATCGTTTGAGTTGGTCTATGCCATGACGATACACAAAACTCAAGGCTCTGAGTTTAATCGCATTGCTATTATATTACCGGAGTATCACTCACCGATTCTTAGTCGAGAGTTGATTTATACTGGCGTTACTCGAGCAAAAAGTGAATTGGAAATCCACTGTACCAAACAGGTGTGGAGTAAATGCCTTCAAAAAAGAGTCAGTCGAAACTCGGGCCTATTTGATAAATTGTATCATGATAAGCCGCAAATCAATTTATTTTAACGGTTTATTGAGTGGATTCTGACTGTGAATAAAATACCATGAAAACATTTGTACGGCGGTTAGCGATTCTTGATTATTTGCGGGCGTCTAAGATCGAAAAATCTACTGATGAAATACTCAGCCATCTACTAAGTAGTGATTACTTAGTAGGAGCGACTGATGAGTGTGATCTTACTGGCTCTTCGTCACAGAGTTACTCTTCTGCTCGACGAACTATACAGAGAGATCTTAACTTCTTGTATGGCGCAAATGATGTACTGAACCAAGAAGGGGATAACGACTTTGGCCTAGAGGCTGAAAGGGGGAGTGGTAAAAGTCTACTTTGGTCTTTGGATCCGTATTCAACTCTAGCGTATGATTTTGAGAAAATGCCGACTTATCTAGCGCTCTCTTTTGCAATGACCCAAAAGCATTTATCGGGAATTATGCCGAAGAACACGTTATCTGAAATGGATCGATTCTTTAAGAATGCCGACACCAAGTTACAAAAAGAAGCATCTAAAGTTTCCCCCCAGCAGTTCGGACGACTCAAAGATTCGGTAGAGTTTTATCAAAGAGGTCAGCGGCTTCAAGCTGCAAACTACGATATTACGGTTTTGGACACGATATATAGAGCAATCTTAAAAGAGAAACAGTTGACGATTAGATATCGAGATAAAACTTATCGAGTGCATCCGTATGGCGTCGTTATACTGCTACCTAAGTTATACCTTGTCGCCAAGAAGCATGAAGACATTGATAAACCAGACGAATATAGAAATTTCTTAATACATAAAATTGACGAGATCGCCGTTTCAACATACTCATCAAGCGTGCCTGATAGCTTTAACCTTAAAACGTATTTAGATGAAGGCTGCATGGATGTCTTTATTGATCAGAGTGATACGGCATTTTACAGTCTGGTATTACGCTTCAAAATTTCGGAAGCCAGTAACTTAATTGCTGACTTGTCAGAAAACCCTATTAGTAACGACCAGCAGCTAATAGCAATTGGTGAGTCTCAGTTCGAATTAACGGCAAGTGTAAAGCGAACGATTCAGCTTAAAAATTGGATAATGGGATTAGGCCGAGTGGCCACGATTATCTCGCCCGATATTATTCGTAATGATATTACGTCTGAATTGCAGGCGTTAGTGTCAAACTATTGTGAGCATGAAATATCACAATAGTGTAATCGTGCCTGTGAGTAAGGTGTTTATTGGGGCGTGAGAAGTTGGATAGCACTATGGTAGAGTTTTGTGTGTTCAACGATTTCCAGCCGGTTAACTTTATCTAACGCTGAAAAGTGCTTACATAACTCTGCGAGTTGCTCGGCTTCGCTTTTGTTCATGCTATTTAAAATCGACGTAACTGTTTCGTTTACTTGTGTGTTCATATACTTACCTGTCTCTTCAATTATGTGGATGTTTATATCATAAAACGCCTTGTTTTTTTAACTAAAAAAAATAACTGCTACATTGAAGTAGCATAATGCGGTTTTAAATTAAAAATGCTACTTTGAAGTAGCAGTGTGGTTTTACTAATTATTATAAATATGAGAAAAAGCACTCTTAATGATGTGTAGGTATAAGAGCAATAATGAATTATACAACCCAGTTTCCTGTTATCAAAAAAGACTTCGCGGCCAGGTTAAGAAAAGCGCGGGAAAAAAACTGCAGAAAATTATCTAAGATGCATGTTGCGCGTTTAATTGAAGTTGACCGCAATACCATTGCTCGTTGGGAAGACCCTGAGGATAAAGCACTCCCCAATGATTTGATAAAATTTAATAAGCTTTGCGAGTTGCTAGGTGTGTCGCCTCAGTACTTGATGAATGGTACTAAAGAATGGGAGTTAACGGTTGCGCCTGAGCACCGAGAGTTTATAAAGCTGTTCTATACTCGATATCGTTTGAACTCAGATTACCTTTATTTTATTAAATACTCGATGATATTGAGAGACGAAGTAATTGAGGCTCAAAATACCCTATGGCAAGAGAGTAGAAAGCAGTTCAAGGATATATTTAATAACGAAGCTAGGCGTGAAAAACAGCTGTTATTAGAAGAGAAGCAAAAGCACGAAGAGAAAGAAGCTAAAGCGTTGGCTGATTCACAAGTTAGCTCTTAAGTAGCTAACGGTTCAACTGTTAAACTACGCCATGTTTACTTAAACCGCTGAAATAGGCTTATGTATTTTAGTCCAGTAGTGAACAAGCCCTGTCAGTTGGTCTGTACTTTCCAGAAAATGATCTTCTTTGATGACATATGAATTCGCTCCCAGCGAATAGGCTTCTTCGACAAGGCATGGTTCGTCACAAGATGAAAACATCACCACAGGGGTCATCAACAATTCTTTTTGTGATCGTACCTGTCTTAAAATATCAATACCGTTCAGTTTTGGTAGTTTTACATCAAGTATTATGAGAGTAGGCAGTTTTTTAGGAGTTGTAAGGTAGTGAAAGGCTTCCTCTCCATCTGAAAAACTAGTGATTTTCCCATTGAATCCACTATTTTTTATTTCTCTAATGGTTAGAAGTTCGTCATCAGGGTTATCTTCGACGAGAATAATATGAGTGTGCCTACCAACCGCCATGACGCCTACCGGATATAAAAAAGGAACTAGATAACAACTAGTGATATTGTAAATGAATTCTTATCGATTATTGCAGGTTATTTGTTGTTTTTTGTTGTCCAACATTAGGTTGGTCGAACAGTATTTTAATTAGTCGAGTTAGATGAATAATGTTTAATTCCAAGTTGATGGCAACAACAATGCATTATTCTATGTGCTTAGATTTTAAAATAAAGCTATATTTATATATAACACTATTTGTGTGTATTTAGAGGGGCGTTGTCGCTAATATTGTGCAAAAATTAAATCTCTTAATTTATCATCAATAAGCTGATTTACACTGCGCTACTGAGTTGAGTTTAACCGAGGGTTTGCGGTTAATTGTATTTAATTATTTGAAAATAATGTTATGTCAGATGAAAGGCGTCAAAAACCTCGATTACCGTGGATAAAATTTAATTCTAAAGTAAAAGTCCGTAGAGGGATATTTTCAACCGAATGGATTGATGTAGTGCCATTCGATTACAGTAAGTATGGGATGGGTATTCAGACAGACGAGGTGTTTGAACTTAAGGATAACATTAACCTCTCTATCTCTTTAGAGATGGAAGTTGGGTTTGTTGAAATTGAGTTGGTTCCCGGAATTGTTCGGTACAGAGAGAAGCACCATAGCCGGTTTAACTATGGTATCGAGTTTGACTATTCAGCTAAAAGTATTGGTAAGGGTAAAGTGAAAGCGGACCTTGACCATATAGAGCAGGTATTAGTAAAACATGAACAGATGAAAAAACGTCTGGAAGACATGTAACTCAGGGGGTGTTCTATTTTGAGTTTAAAGCACCTTTTAACGATACTTTTGCTATTAGGAGTTCTGGTGGGAATTTTATTTCTTCCATCTCTTATAGATAACCCATCACACACGCCTGATGAAAGGGTAGCGTATCCAGTATGTCACTTGAATCAAGGTTCGTGCACCCATCGTTCATTACTATTTGGTGACGTGACGATTACGGTTTCACCCAATGACTTTCCCACGTTGGTGCCCTTGTCGGTTATGCTATTTAACAATAGCGTTAATCTTGACCGTATCATCGTGAGTCTGGATGGAAAAGATATGTTTATGGGGGTTAATCAGGCCGTACTTGCGCCGACAGCCGTTGAAGGGCATTGGGAGGGGGTTATCACCATTCCTGTTTGTACTGTTGACAAAAATATGGTTTGGTTGTTTTCAGTGACGCTAATGGGGCATGAGACAGAACGGTTAGCCTTTACTATCACATCAAAACATTGAAATTATACTATGAAATTTAAGCTTATCGTGTCTATCTTATTGCTCGCAATAATAGCGGCAGGTGTGTGGAGTGGCCTAGCGATAGTGGGCTCTCAACAAAAAGATGCGTCACAACTTAAGGCTGAGTTTTTGAAGGGCGGGGATTTTCAGATTACCAACGCAGAATCAACGTTCCGTTTAGCTGATCTAAAAGGGAAGGTGGTACTACTCTATTTTGGCTTTACCTCTTGTCCTGATGTTTGCCCCACCGGGTTGTCGGTCATTAAATCAACCATGTCAAAATTGGGGGACCAGGCTGATGAGGTTCAGGCCCTATTTGTCACACTTGATCCGGAGCGTGATGATGCTGCTCGTCTCAAGGAGTATCTGCCGTTCTTTGATCGCAGAATAGTCGGGTTGAGTGGCTCACAGTCTGAGCTGAAGGCAGTTGCGAAGCAGTATGGCGTGTATTATAAAAAGGTCAGCTCCGATAGTTCTTCCCTTGGATATTCGATTGATCATTCAGCCAACTATTTTGTTATTGATACTACTGGCTCACTGGCCTATGTATTAGATCATAGTGTGAGTAGTGCGATGCTTGCTGATGTTATTCGCAAAACCCAGTAAGCATAACCCCAGAGTTTATACTGTGAGTTACTCACTGTTATTTAGGTTTTTAACCGTGTAACATTATTTCACATTTAGTTTTGCTCGCGTTTGTTGTTTGTCTGCAGACTGCTGAGAAGTTGTTAGTTGTATTTAAATTGCGGAGTGGCGGTAATGGATTATACGGAGAGTCTTAGAGGGGTGCTTGTTAGAAAAATTAATAAAGCCGAAAGAGATCTTCAACAGCTAAAGCTTGATTATTGCCGATTTGTATACGGAATATCTCATCGCTCTAAAGTTGCCTGCGGTGATTCGATTTACCTGGTCAAGGCTGTGGACCTTGACTCAATGGTGCGCAATGAGTTGGGTGAATGGAGTAAACCGCAGGTGTCTGGGGTATTACTTGATAGTGAGCTAAATCCTGTAGGCGGAGATGTTATTCAGATTGGGCAACGGTGGGATCTTATGTCCTGACTCTGATAGCAAGTAGGCGGCGCAAAAAAGGGTTTACTATAAACCCTTTTTTTGGGTCAAGATTATATCTGAGAATTCCCTCCCGCCTATAGGTATACGTATAGATATAAATTTACGCTACGAACCCAAGAGAGTTTAGATTGTTTAAAAGTGAGTGCTCTTCTGGAATGAACCTGTTGATCAGCCACGTCTTGGCGGCATCTATACCCGCGTAGAATGCATTCTGTCCTGTATCTTTATCATCGACCTGATAGACTTTAGAAATACATTGCTCTGCCAATTCGTGACTATAATTCAGATTTTTGGTAAGCAAAAAACGCATTACATCGTCTCTATCATTATCACTACACTCGAAATGCTCCGTTATCGCACTTGCTGCGCCGAGCAGGTACGTACTTATGCCATTATCAATCCAGTCTTGGCCAGGTAATAGGGGGTTGATTCCCTTTCGTTTAATTTCGAATAGCTGTAACCCTGCAAATATTTGAGCGCTAGTAATACTTTCTGCTCTTGAGTAGTTATGTGCTTGGGGCTGACTATCTTCATTAAGCACAGGATTAACAGTGTTATCTTTGCTGCTATAACAAGAGGAGCCTGTAAGCTCAAAGTTATTAAATAAGGTCAGCGCTCGGTAGGCTAGCAAGCCTAAAAGACTTAGAAGGGTAAATTCTAAAATGTGAATCAAAAATGAAATCATTTCATATCATCCATACAACTAGTGATTGTAAGACTATTATACAGAACGTATCAGAAGGTAACGTGATGGGCTCAGCAAAGAATATAAACTATCGTTCACATAAATAGGGTTAAACTAAGCCGATTTAAGTTGGCCGTCTGAAAAAAAGCGGTAGAGGTCTTCAAACGTTAGCGGACGACTAAAATAGTAACCTTGGGCATAGTCACATTTATTGATGACAAGAAAGTCTCGTTGATCAATATTTTCAACGCCCTCAGCGATCACCTTTAAATTTAGTTTATGGGCGATTGCTATAATCGCCGAAGTAATTTCCATATCGTTCAGGTCTTCGGGGATATCTTTAACGAATTCCCGATCAACTTTGAGGATATCGACAGGTAGTCGCTTAAGGTAGCTAAGCGATGAGTAGCCTGAACCAAAATCATCGATGGTGATGGTGGTACCCGTCGCTTTAATGCGGTTAAGTTGTTCGATCACTTTATCGATGTTATTCATCAACATACTCTCGGTCACCTCAAGCTCAAGATACTTTGGATCAAGGCCTGTCTCAACAATCACTCCCTCAATGACTTGCTCAAGATTAGGGTCAGAAAACTGTCTTGATGATAAGTTTACGGCAACGCGAATACGCTGTCCGGTAAGTTTCTGTAGTAGCTGGGTCTGTATGCAGGCATTCTTTAGAACCCACTCGCCAATTTGGACGATTAGTCCGGTTTCCTCTGCAATTTTTATAAAATCATCTGGTGCAACCTCACCCCGTGTAGGGTGATGCCACCGAATAAGTGCTTCGATGCTGGATATGGTGCCTGTTTTCAGGCATACCTGTGGTTGGTATACGATAGAGAACTCATCCATCTGAAGGGCGTGTCTTAGCTCTTGTTCAATATGAAGGAGTTTTAGCGCTTTAGTGTTAAGTTCTTCGGTAAAGAAATGGTAGCCATCCCTTCCTTGCTCTTTTGCATGATATAACGCGAGGTCGGCGTTTTTCATCAATGAGTCGACTTCTTGACTGTCGTCTGGTGTGAGCGTGATGCCGATGCTGGTAGAGATAATTACTTCATGCTTACCTAGCATAATAGGTTCTTTGAGATCTTTTAAAATTTGATTAGCGATATGGGTAATCGATTGTACGTCACGTATATCGTTCAGTAATATTGTAAATTCGTCTCCCCCTAATCGAGCGACTGTATCTTGAGCTCTGACGCAGGATTTTAATCGTTCGGCTACGATAAGTAACAACTCGTCACCTGCATCGTGTCCAAGCGTGTCGTTGATCCGCTTGAACTGGTCGAGGTCAAGAAATAGTAGTGCTGCAATGGTGTTTCGTCGCTGAGATGAAGCGATTGATTGTCCCATGCGATCAATAAAAAGGCGTCGGTTGGCTAGCCCCGTTAAAATGTCAAACAGGGCTAGCTGCTTCATTGCGCTATTAGCCTCTTTAAGTCCTGTAATATCAATGCCAGATACGATATAACTGGTGATTGATTGTTTCTTGTCATATACCGCAGAAATAGTGGTTGTACACCAAAACTGTGAGCCATCTTTTCGGTGACTTAAGAGGTCACCTTTCCAGTTGTCATGAAGGCAGTTCATATTCCATGTAGGGACTTCATCGCCATCAGGAAATTGAGTTAATCCAAGTAGGTCGATAGAACGTCCGATTGCGTCGGGTTGTTCGTAGCCGGTTAGCTCGCAGAACTTGTCATTCACATACTCTATGGTGCCTTCGGTGTTGGTAATGGCGATCGATGCACCGCTATTTGTGACGGCACTACTTAGTTTTGTTAGTGATAACTCAGTTTGTTCTCGTCGACTGATGTTTTGCTGAAGCTTGAAATTAAGCCGTATTAAAATGAGGCAGATTAGACCAAATAGTACTGCAATAAACGCTGATGCAATAAGCTTAAGGCCGAGTGTGGTGCCCCCCGTCACAATATTCGCGTTTGAGGGAATGTCAGTGCTGGGTAAGCTCATCGCAGCACTGGATAGCAGCGTCAAGGCTGAAAACACAATGGGTCTTTTGAGTAGGTGTTTAAACACTAATGAATCACCAATTATTTTAAGGGTTCTTCCTCCCCACTATTTGGAAGAAGTGAGTTAAGAAGCAAGGCTACTTAAATAGTAATTCACAGAGCATTAAGGCGTTGTAATCGTACTGTAGGTTTGTGTAGTTGTATCGTAACTGAAGTGCCTGCTAGGTAACACCGATAGGCGGTCCGTGATTAATGTAACAAGGCATTAACATTGCTGTACATACTGGAAAATGTGTTTTGAATTTTACATTTGATATTGGTTGTATCGGGTAGGTAATGGAGAGTGTTGGAGTGCAACATAATACCACCTCAAAGGTGGCACTATTAAACCACTAATAATTACGTTGTTTGTATTCGTTATGAGTCACTTGCCTTTGGGGTCGTTACTTCAGATGTAGGCTTCTTCCCTACAGGGACTTTAGTGGCTGGTGCTTTGGTAGCGGGTTTCTTTGCTGCAGGCTTCTTAGCGGCTGGTGCTTTGGTAGCGGGTTTCCGTGCTGCAGGCCTCTTAGCGGCTGGTGCTTTGGTAGCTGGCTTCTTCGTCGTAGGTTTTTTAGTGGCGGGTTTTGTTGTTGCTGGGTTTTGGGTTGTCGGTTTAGTGTTGGTTTTGACACTAACCCCCAACTTTTCGAGAATACTGTTTTGGAGTTCGGTAAATTCCTCTACTCTGCGGTCGAACTCGCTATGAAAGCGCTGTATTTCGCGCTCTCTGACGTTATCCATCTCTTCCATGAGTTTTTTAATCGGCTCTTGAATCTGGCCTTGCAGAGTATCAAATTGTTTTTGAGCATCCGTCACCAACTTATCAAACTGCGAGGATGACTTTTCAAACTCTTTGTTGATACGGTTGATGATTTTGTCGATTCCTAACCTATCGTTCTTCGCCATCCTAATATTCCCCAAATAAGCACAGTTGCATCTAACAGTTTAACAGCAAATTTAATTGACGCATGAATACTCACAAAAAAGCCTTACATACACAAACTAATGGAAGTTTTTTAAGAATTAAGGCGTAGTTTGGGATAAATCAAAAACTTTCTTATTAATTTGTTGTTTCTTGTTGACCAAGTCAACCATTCGGGCGATGGGGGATTCCACTGAGGTGGCTTTTGTCGTATCTGAATTGAACTCTAGGTGATAGAAAAAACAACTACATTCTTTCTTCTGTTTTAATACGGTTGGGTTTAGTGAATCTATAACAAGATCGGTGGGCTCTAGTTTTAGCTGTAAGGAAATAGTGACTTTATTGTTTAATGGAAATAGTTCATCAGTCTTGATAATGCAGCTTTTTTCTGCTAATGAATATATTTTTACATCTACCCATTCACTTTTTAGAAACCCTCTACGAACTTTAACTTGGCCTGTTAGGTCTGGTATTTGAAGGTTTAACTGAGAGGTGTCCCAATCCGCTGTCAAAATTAATTTTTCCTTAAATATACGTTTATCGATCTAATTTATTGATCGAATTTTAAACTGTAGAAGAAAAATAGCAAGTATTTCATTAGATTGTTGCTTAATCTTAATGAATGTTTTAGTTATTAAAAAAATGCTGTACTCAACACGCTCTCAAGCGTGTTGAGTTGTTACGTAGTACCATTTTATAAAGTAATTGTTTAGCCTAGCTTATCAACAGCTACATGGTAGGTAGGGTCTTCAATAACGTTTACTTCTACCAAATCGCCAGCTTTAACTAATAGCTTTCTGCACTCTGGACTCAGGTGTCTGATATGAAGTGTTTTTCCTTCATTGGTGAAGCGTTCTGCTAATGTATCGATAGCCTCAAGCCCAGAGTGGTCGCATACTCGTGAGTTTCTAAAATCGACAATAACATCATCACTGTCTTCAGATGGGCTAAGTTGTTGTAAGAAATAGCTGACTGACCCAAAGAAAAGGGGACCTTGTACATCATAAACAGTAGAGCCTTTTTCATCTTTTTTCTTGGTCACAACTACATGTTTTGCATGTTCCCAAGCAAACACAAGGGCTGCAACGATCACCCCCACGACAACTGCAATAGCCAGATCTGTTGCTACAGTCACTGCTGAGACAAGTATCAGAACAAAAGCATCGGATTTAGGGATTTTCTTAAGGATTCTGAAGCTAGACCATTCAAAGGTACCTAGTACAACGATAAACATAACCCCTATGAGAGCCGCTACTGGAATCTGCTCTATTAGAGACGATGCAAACAGAATGAACATTAGTAGTGATAATGCAGCGGTAATACCTGAAAGGCGGCCTCGGCCTCCTGAGTTTACGTTGATCATGCTTTGTCCAATCATCGCGCATCCTCCCATCCCGCCGAAGAAACCCGTAACGGTATTGGCAACGCCTTGACCTACACACTCTTTGTTCCCTTTTCCTCGGGTTTGAGTTATTTCATCTACGAGTGTTAGTGTCAGTAATGACTCAATCAGACCAATTGCAGCTAATATGATGGAGTAGGGCAGTATAATCATCAGCGTTTCCCAGTTAAACGGTACCATGGGTATATGGAAGCTTGGGAAGCCACCTGCAATTGAAGCAACATCGCCCACTACTTTGGTGTCAAGATTTAATCCAATAACAGCTAGCGTTACGATGATAATCGCTGCTAGAGATGAAGGAATGACCTTGGTGATTTTTGGTAAGTAGTGAATAATCACCATAGTTAGAAGAATCAAACCTAGCATAATGTAAAGTTTTGCGCCTTCAATCCAAGCAACATCAATAACAGAGCCTTCAAAAGAGGTTCCTGAAAGCCAACCGGTTTCATCGTCTACGCCAAACTGGCCTAACTGTGCGAGAAAAATGACGATCGCTAAGCCGTTAACAAAACCAAGCATAACAGGGTGCGGAACAATTCGTATGAACTTTCCGAGTTTAAAAACGCCTGCTGAAATCTGCAATATGCCCATTAAGACTACGGCTGCAAACAGGTATTCGACGCCATGATCCGCAACCAAGGTCACCATAACAACAGCTAAAGCTCCGGTTGCACCAGATATCATTCCTGGACGACCACCAATACATGCGGTGATTAGCCCGACCATGAAGGCAGCATATAACCCAACTAGAGGCTCTACGCCAGCTACGAAAGCGAACGCTATGGCTTCAGGTACTAGTGCCAATGCAACGGTCAGACCCGATAGCACATCATTTTTTACACTACTTGCCGTGCTTGCATTTAGTTCAAACATCTATTTCCTCAAAACTAGATTGTCCCGGTAAAGCAACGTGTTGCGCTATAACGGAGGGTAACCATTCACAGGGTGGTCATTATTGCTTTATTAACAGCAGCACCGTCAAGGTGGATGAAATTTAGAAGGGACGCCATTGTAGTGAATTAGGCGTTAGTTATCAAATATTCACTGATGCATACATATACTAAAAATATTAAAGTTATTTATAGATAACAATATTAACTATTTGTAAAGTAAGTAATAATTACTATGTATTAAGTTTCGGTTATCTACAGATTGGTAGGATAAATAAATATCTGCCATAGAAATGACATTAGAATTTATGGCATTTATGAATTATCAATTCATAATTGATAAATTACCTCGCTAGGAAAAAATTATGACAAATGATATGGGTCCCCTCGTTATTTATCATGGAACAGGCTGTTTGGATGGTTTCGGGAGCGCTTATGCGGCTTATTGTTTTTTCAAAAAGGCTAAAGGAGTAGATGCAGAATATTTGGCCGCCGGGCATGGTGACTCGCTTGAAGCAAATATAGAGGGTCGCGATGTGTATATCGTAGATTTCTCTTATAAACGAGAGGTGTTGAGCATGATTTGTGAGCAAGCTCATCGGGTTGTCATCCTTGATCACCATGAAAGTGCTCAGAAAGACCTAGAGGGCCTAGATCAGATATATAATAACCTGACAGTTGTATTTGATATGAACCGTTCCGGAGCGGTGATTACTTGGGAGTACTTTCATCAAGACGCTGTCCCACCCTTGCTCGCTCATATTCAGGACAGGGATCTTTGGCAATTCCGTATTCCTGATAGCAAGCATGTCAATGCAGCGTTGATGTCTTACCCTTATGAGTTTGAACTCTGGGATGAGTTTTCTAATAGTGTAGATCACCTGAAAACCTTGATTGTCGAAGGTAGAGCGATTAACCGATTTAGAAATAAAATGATTGAGGCTTACAAGAAAAAAGTCGTATTTGGAAAGGTTTCAGGTTTTACTATTCCGATTGTTAGTTGTCCTAATGTCATAACCAGTGAGTTGTTAAGTGATCTGGCTGTCGGGTATCCATTTGCCGCGAGTTATAGTGACCGGGGTGATAGGCGCGGTTGGTCCCTTAGGTCGTCTAAAGAAGGCCAGAATGTAGCGACTATAGCCGCTAGATTTGGTGGTGGAGGGCATCCAAATGCCGCGGGATTTGGCACCTCGATCACTGAACAGGTATTTATCGTGATGCCAGAGCAATAGCCTCAGCGTCGACGTGGCTTTCTGTTTGACTTTTGTTTTGTAGTCTTATTGCCATTGGTGTTCGATCTAGTATCAGTAGTTTCTCTTGGTGGAAGCCCTGTATGCTGCGTTAATATTTCACCTTTTCTCGGTTGTCGAGACCTGCGAGGGCTTTGTTTTTTGTTTCCGTAAGGCTTTGCTGTATCTCTTGGCTGAGTGGTGGGCACTAGGTGCTTTTCACCATTACCAATAAGGTGAGATTTACCCATACGATTTAGTGCTTCCCTAAGGATTGGCCAGTTTGCAGGGTCATGGTAGCGTAGGAACGCTTTATGTAATTTACGCTGCCGTGCACCTTTAGGGACGTTCATCGCCTTTGACTTGTAGTCAAGACGGTGGAGGGGGTCTCTAGCAGTATGGTACATGGTTGTAGCGTTGGCCATGGGCGACGGGTAGAAGTTTTGAACCTGATCTGCCTTAAAGCCATTTGATTTAAGCCAGATAGCCAAATTCATCATGTCCTCATCTGTTGTACCCGGGTGTGCTGAGATGAAGTATGGAATCAAAAACTGTTGTTTCCCCGCTTCTTTCGAATACTTATCGAATAGCTCTTTAAATCGATGATAGGTGCCCATTCCGGGTTTCATCATTTTGGAAAGTGGCGCATCTTCAGTGTGCTCAGGTGCGATCTTTAAGTACCCGCCAACATGATGAGTCACCAACTCCTTAATGTACTCAGGGTCTTCAACCGCAAGGTCATAGCGTAGTCCAGACGCAATCATAATACGCTTGATGCCTTTTATTTTACGAGCGCGCCGATAAAGCTGAGTCGTGGGTGAGTGATCTGTGATCAGGTTTGAGCAAATGGTTGGGTATACGCAACTTAAACGTCGGCAACTTGACTGAATATCGTCACTTTTACATGCAAGTTGGTACATATTTGCGGTTGGGCCGCCTAGGTCAGATATCGTACCGGTAAACCCTGGGGTTTTATCTCGAATCGACTCAATTTCTCTTACGATAGAATCTTCAGATCGATTTTGAATAATACGTCCTTCATGTTCTGTAATCGAACAAAATGAGCAACCTCCAAAACAGCCGCGCATGATATTGACCGAAAAGCGAATCATGTCATAGGCAGGTATGGTCGCATCACCATAGCTCGGGTGTGGAACACGCTGAAATGCTTGCTCAAATACATCATCCATTTCGTTTGTTGATAATGGAATCGGAGGTGGGTTAAGCCATAAAAAACGTTCGCCGTGTGATTGCACTAGCGTAAGGGCATTAGAAGGGTTCGTCTCTAGGTGCAATACGCGGGATGTGTGAGCATACAGTACCGGGTCTTTACAGACTTTCTCAAACGAGGGTAAACGAATATAGGTTTTTTGGGTGCCTTCCGGAGCTAAAATTCTTACCACACTAAGGTGTTTTTCGTTTGGTGTCGTTGCGTTATCGGCTTGCTCTGGAACACAAGAGGGCGCATCTTCGCTATAGCCGGGAACATTATATGGGTTATCTTTAGTAAATGCCTTACCAGGTTTGTCGACCCGAGTTGAGTCCTTTTCTACCCAGTCTGCTGGAAGTGAAGAAAGCATTACTGCGGTACCGCGAACGTTGGTTATACTCTTTACATCTTCGCCGTTAGCAATTCGATGACTGACTTCCACCAATGCTCGCTCAGCGTTTCCGTAGAACAGCAAGTCTGCTTTAGAGTGTTGCAGTACCGAGCGTCGAACTTTATCAGACCAATAATCATAATGGGCTATACGCCTCAGGCTTGCCTCAATCCCACCTATTAATACCGGACGGTCTTTATAGGCTTCCTTGCACCTTTGGGTATAAACAATGACAGCTCTGTCTGGTCGTTTACCGCCTTCGTTGTTGGGTGTGTATGCATCATCATGTCGGATTTTTAGGTCTGAGGTGTAGCGGTTAATCATTGAGTCCATATTCCCCGCGGATACTGCGAAAAACAGGTTAGGCTTGCCTAGCTTCATGAACTCATCTTTGCTCGACCAGTCGGGCTGAGCAATGATACCGACCCTAAACCCTTGTGCTTCTAATAAACGACCGATAACCGCCATTCCAAAACTAGGGTGGTCGACGTAAGCGTCACCGCTAATGATAATAATATCGCAGCTGTCCCAGCCCAATTCATCCATCTCCTGCCGAGACATTGGCAGAAATGGAGCGGTTCCGTAGCACTCAGCCCAGTATTTGGGGTAAGAAAAGAGAGACTTTGATGCATGCATAGTTAGTGTTGACCTAAAATATATTGTACTTAGCAAGCTGCATTTTACCTGATCAAACTATATCTGACTAATTTAGTAGGGGATTAAACGCTGTGTTATTCACATTAGTCTGTATAGAGTAGGCAATAATACGGGCAGCGTTGCGGTATAGACGCTATATGAGCAAATAACGCCCCAATTTATGGGATATTTGATTAACCTCACACTTTTTTAGGTTGAGTATGGGGAAACTACGGTCGATACATTACACTGAGGCACGCCTAAAAGGCGTTTATCAATAAATAACGACAGAGGATGTAATAATAAAAAATGAAAGATAAGTATTGGTTGATGGGGCCTATCTATGATGCATTCAGTTTTTTGTTTGCGGGTAACTCTATTTTAAAGTGTAAATGCTCTATGCTGACGCCTGAAAATTTAAAACCGGGCGACAAGGTATTATTTGCTGGAGTCGGTCATGGAAAAGAAGCCATCTACGCTGCTGAGCAGGGTGCTGATGTTACAGTTGTTGACCTTTCCAAAGCGATGCTTGATAAGTTCAAACAAGGGTTAGATAAAACCAAAAAAGACCTCAAGATCAATATCATCCATAGCGACATTATGAAAATTGAAGAGTTTGGAAAGTATGATATGGTCGTCGCTAATTTCTTTTTAAACGTGTTTAGTGAGTCATTTATGGCTGAAGTGCTTAAGCATCTTATTAAGCTGGGTAAAAAAGATGCTTCGGTTGTAGTGGGTGATTTTGCTTTACCTGAAGGTAATATACTTGCGCGGTTAGCAAAGCGTGTGTATTGGTATTTGGGTATTGGTTTATTCTGGATTACCACAGGAGCAGCGCTTCACCCTGTTTACGATTACCGGCGGCACATGATCAGGCAAGGTCTAGACGTGGTAGATCAAAAATATAGTCGTTTGCTGGGTATTAATATTTACTCGGCTTTTCTTGGAAAGAAAATCACCACTAGCTAAACGCTTTTCTGCTTAATAGTTTGCCTAATTGCTGCTATTCTTAGCGCATGATTTATCTCCTTTCGTGCAATTATACTGATGTGCGGAAGGGGCTTTATCTCTCAATTAAAAGGATGTTATTTATGCTAAGGCAATTTGTTTTATTGATTAGTGTGACCCCATTGTTGTTTATCAGCCTTTCCGGTTTGGCCGATTCAACCACCTCTGAGCAGTTTATTAACGCCCTGTCAGAACGACTACAAATCACGCTGACAGACGCAAAAAAAAGTAAGCGTCTCGACAATATTGAGCACATTGATCAAATTATTGATCAAGAAGTGATTCCTCAGCTTAACCTTGAGGCACTTTGCAAACGAATATTTAGAGAACATTGGCAAGAGGTTATCGTAAAAAACAAGCAGCAAGCAGCGGTTGATGCCGTTGTACTCTCACTAAAAAGAACTTACCGATTGGCGGTTAGCTCTTATAATGGCCAGAAAATCGAAGTAATAGAGAGTAAGCATCAAAAGTCCTATGACATCGTTAGAATAAAAATCACCACCAGCGGAAAGAATGACCATACCATTGACTTTGCGGTGCGACAATTTGATAACGCATGGAAAATATTTGATTTTTCGGTTGATGGAATAGGCGTGAGTAAAACGCTGTATGGTTCAATTAGTCAGCAGATCAAAAGTGAAGGGCTTGAAAAAACACTTGATTCGCTTTCCAAAAATAGTCGCGCAACAACAGACTCTTAATTCGATTAGCTGCAGTCAATTTGATGAATAAATTGGTTATTAGGGTATTACGAAAACTCTACCAGTACCCAAAAATAGTGCTAGCGATACTGGCAATTTTAATTGGGGGGTTGTCTACTCAATATAGCAAGTTGCATCTAGACGCGTCTGCAGACTCTCTTGTTCTCGAAGGGGATCAGGCACTTGAGATTTACCGAGACATAAACAAGCGATATGGTTCGGAAGATTTTTTAGTGGTTACGTTTAGTCCACGTGAGCCACTATTTTCTGAATCATCATTGTCTACACTTCAATCCTTAAGAGATGAATTAGAACAGTTAAAAGAAGTGTCGAGTGTAATCACTATTCTTGATGTCCCATTGTTATATAGTCCACCGGTAAAGCTCAGTGAGTTATCTCAAGGAATACGATACTTGTCTGAACCCTCAACAGATAGATCGTTGGCCAAAGCTGAATTCTTAAATAGCCCACTTTATTCACAGCTTTTGACCAACCAAAACTTAGATACCACCGCGATTCAAGTCAATCTCACGCGTGATGAATACTACTTTCAACTGCTCACTGAACGAGATCAATTACGAGACAGTGCTAAAACCTCTGCTTTAACTTCAGCTGAAATGTTGGCGTTATCAAATGCTGAGCGTGTGTATAGTGAATATTTGGTGGAATCAAATAAACGGCAAGAGGTTCTTGTAGAGAATGTGCGCCGCATCATTAACACCTATCGAGAAGACGGGGCACTATATTTAGGCGGTGTTCCGATGGTTGCGTCCGATATGATCGACTTTATCAAAAATGATCTAATTGTTTTTGGTATCGGTATTCTAATATTTATCGTTTTATTATTAGCGATTATTTTCCGTAGTATTGTTTGGGTACTGCTGCCACTAGTAACGTGTTTAATAGCAGTATTGATGATGCTAGGCGTTATATCAGCACTGGAATGGAAGCTAACCGTTATTTCATCAAATTTTGTTGCCTTGTTGATGATCATTACGCTGTCAATCACAATTCATTTAGCTGTTAGGTATCGAGAACTTAGTATCAATTACGCTTCAATGACCTCGTCTGAATTGGTTATGGATACGATCCGGTTCATGTTTCGCCCTTGCTTATATACCGCTGTGACGACAATAGTCGCGTTTGCCTCGTTAGTGGTAAGCGGAATAAGACCCGTGATTGATTTTGGTTGGATGATGACTATAGGTGTCGCAGGTGCCTTTATCGTGACCTTCTTAACTATTCCTGCTAGCTTGATGCTCTTACCGTTGAATAGCAGTAGAGCGGTAAGTGTGAAAACAAAACCTCCGGCTTTTACCCTGTTTTTTGCGCGGGTGGCGGATCTTCATGGGTCATGGGTCTGGTCCACTAGCGCTCTAGTAATAGTGACTAGTGCAGTTGGTATCTCCCAGTTAAAAGTTGAGAATAGGTTCATTGACTACTTTGACGAAAGCACTGAGATTTACCAAGGCATGGAAGTCATTGACCAAAAACTGGGGGGGACGATACCACTCGATATTATCATCAGGGCGCATGCAGACGTTTCTACTACTGAAGATCCTGAGAAATCGAGTTCATTTGACGAGCTTGCATTCGATGCCTTTGACAGTGACTTAAGTGATCCGTTTGGCAGTGCTGCTGCGAATACGCCCTTAGGTTATTGGTTCACCCGTCATGGGTTAACGCGAGTCACAAAGCTACACACTTATCTAGATAAGCTCGACGAGACCGGAAAGGTTATTTCTTTAGCATCGTTATACCAAGTGATGAAAGATATCACTGGGGTGGATATCGATGACTTTCAGTTGGCGCTTATTGGCCAGAATCTAACGCCAGATATAAAAGGCTCCTTAGTCACCCCATACTTATCCCAAGGTGGTAATGAAACAAGATTATCGGTGCGCGTCAAAGAAACCAGCCAGCAGCTTAATCGTAATGAACTGCTAAAGCAGCTTGAAACTTATTTGCAAGATGAAATGGGGCTAACCAAAGACGAATATGAACTCACTGGTATGCTGGTACTCTATAACAATATGCTACAAAGCCTGTTTAGCTCACAAATAATGACATTAGGCGCTGTGTTCTTCGCTATTACATTGATGTTTACGTTGCTATTTAGATCACTTTATATCGCTCTGATAGCGATTACACCGAATTTATTGGCGGCAGGTATGGTTCTGGGAGGTATGGGCCTATTAGGCATACCGCTAGATATGATGACGATTACGGTCGCAGCGATCACCGTTGGGATTGGGGTTGATGACACTATACATTACATACACCGCTTTAAAGACGAGTTTGCTAAAGATGAAGATTACGTTGCTACCATGTACCGCTGTCACAGTAGTATTGGTCGCGCTATGTTTTATACATCTGTCATCATCATTGTAGGGTTTTCTATTCTTTCGCTCTCTAACTTCACGCCTACCATTTACTTTGGCTTACTAACTGGGTTCGCAATGCTCTCAGCGCTGCTGGGTGCATTGATACTTCTGCCAAGGCTAATACTGACGCTAAAGCCGCTTGGAAAAAGCGTTATTTAGGCGCTATTTTAATAGTAACGTACATCAATATTAGTTTAACTCGAGTTAGATAAATAGCAGCAAGGCTGTTAAGGGTATTCAGGTGAACCGAAACATGTGACGGACACGCGCTTATTCTAAGTAGAGCACAAACAGGAATCCAAGCTTTTTATTAGCATTAAAATGCTGTTGAACATTAAAACATTGAATAGGCTTTGTAGAAAAGAGGTCTTGAGGGCGCCAGGCCTGTATCGTAGATTTATGATAACCCGACAATAGCGGCTTATTGCCGGGCTGTGTAAGGGAGAGCGTTGCACGTCATCAGGTTAAGCCTGATTTTTACGGTACTCTAGTTTATTTTCAGTGAATACGATTTCTGAACGACCCGCAAGCCAATCACGATCGTAAGGTGAGATCAGGTAGATCGCGAATACAAACGTGTAAAAAAGTCCAAACAAGTACGAATATGAAAAGGTTGCGACGCCAATAAATAGAGCCGTTGCGACTTTCAGGTATGATTGTAACTCGCTCACTATAGGTGTTGTGGATGATTGTTTTAGCGCTCTGAACAATAGGTATGCTTTGGTGCTCACGAACACGGTTAAGGTAAACACTACAAACAACACAATGTTGTAAGTGTTTAACCCATTAATAAAAAAATTAGCGATTGAAAACAATAACGATACTTGTACCAGACGGATAGGCGTCTTATCACTTAAGTCCATTGTTAATCCCCTGTCATTAAAATCTTCTCTTGTTATCACTCTAACAATGTAGTCTAAATACCGTCATTTATGCAGTTAAAAATTGGTAATAAATATAACGTGTTTAGCCGCTGATAAACGTTAATTGTTGGTATAATAATTGATATCAAAATTGGGGTGGCGGTGTAACCCATATTCATATGATCTATTTTACTCGCCATTGATTAATCTAAGCAGGAGTTGTTTTGAACTGGTCTATTGAACATTTAGCAAAGAACCTCATACGCCATTCATCTATTTGTGATCAAGCCACTGAGTCAGGCATTAAATTGTCTGCACTTGAAGCGGCTGATTATGCATTAGTAATGTTGGGCGAAAGTATTGATGATGATGCCATGTACTGCTTATTTGATTGGGATGAGTCGCAATCAACTTTGTCTATTGTCGTAACTGACCAAAGTAAAGCCTGCGATGGAAAAAACATCATTAGCATTCGATTTAGTGGAATCAATGATGCTTTGATAGGCGAGCAAGCAGATACAATGAAGTTTTGGCTAAGAGATCATCTTACAACTAGCGCAGATTTTATGAAGTATTCATTGGTCGCGGGGTTTACTCGTGATGCACGTAACACCGTAGAGTTAATGTGAGGTAGAAGTTGGCTAGCAACTCACATCAAAGATGTGTTACTAGCTATCAGAGTACTGCCCCTAACTAGGCATAAGCATAGGGCCAACCAACTGCCAGTGATCTTTGGTACTCTGGTCTTACGTGGATTCGTTTAACATTGGCAACAATATTGGGGTATCGTTTATCTGCGACGCCTGACACTACACTAAGTAAACGTTATAGTGTAATTACGTATTAAATTCCCTCTATAGATTCGCTAAATTAGTGTTATTAAATTTGATCACGTAATCATTTATTCATTGACTCCGTTATATACAGTACTATACTGTATATAATGACAGTATGTATAAAAAAACAGAGGCTAGTAATATGAATATATCTATGAGCGGTGACACAATTTGCGTAAGAATGCCGGTAAATCAACAGGTTGTGGCGTTTTACTATAAGCGAGTAGGGAGTGAATGGGTAAAATACAAGCGAGAGCCTATTTTAACAGTTCATTAACCTTGCTGTTTGTCATAATAAGCCATCAATCGTGTCGGTTTTAACACTTTATAGCATGGGCTTCTATGGTTAGTATTGATAATAACCTTAACGTTCATATTGACGATCAATATTAAGGACTGTAGATGAGTACTGAAAAAGAATTGATAGAGGCATTCTATAGCGCATTCCAAAAGCGTGATTATAAGACGATGGCCGATTGCTATCATCCAGATGCTACCTTTAGAGATGAGGTGTTCCAACTAAAGGGGTCTGATATTGGCACTATGTGGCACATGCTTTGTGAGCGTGGTACTGATATGAAAATGTCTTTTACGGTTACTGAAAAGGCTGAAAAAATAAGTGCCCACTGGGAGCCTAGGTATACCTTTAGCCAGTCAGGTCGGCAAGTGCACAATATTGTTGATGCCGAGTTTGAATTTAAAGAGGGTAAGATATTAAAACATATTGATCGTTTTGATTTCTGGCATTGGAGTCGTCAAGCGTTAGGTACACCTGGCTTGCTACTAGGCTGGAGCTCGATGCTAAAAAATAAAGTAGGCGTTATGGCGAACAAATCACTTCAAAGCTTTATTAGCAAAGAGGGCTAATACCCTTTAGCTCTGTTATTACGCAAAATCTTTGAGAATTTCATTTTCGATCACAAACATGCGGTCTTGCCCCCAAATAATCATATTTTTGTATAGACAGCTGGGTACTCCCCAAAGTCCGTAGGAATACATCTCTTGTAGGTTTCGTTCAGCCCATACATTCCATTGTTTATTGTTAAGCAGTGGTTTGGCTGTATGCCAGTCAAGCCCGCAAGATGATAGGATTTTTTGCAACCCTTTGTCTGTATCAGAACGTATACCTTTAGCGTTCACGGCTCTCGCATAGGCAAGCATATACTCAACGGCTTTGCCTTTACTGGTTGCGTATTCGAATAAAGCGTAGCAACGTTCGACTCCTGCACCGAGTGGGTCTGCAACAAATCCATAATCGATATTATACTTTTCAGCTTCTCGTTTTGTATCATGAAAAATGTACATTTTTTTCGCGCTTGGAACAGAAAGGCCTCGCATGACCATGGGCAGAACAGGTTTAATGATAAGCTCTATATTGTAATGCTCCGATAGCATCACTGCACGCTCTAAACCTAGGTGTGAGTATGGGCTTCTTATGGAAAAATACAGCGTGAGGGTATTTGGGTTGGATGTGTCACGAATGGAAGGCGATTTAACTGACCTACAGAAATCTATATAGGTTCGATTGTAATAAATAGTAGGGGTAGAATCATTTGATAGCCCCATTTGATTGGCTCGCTTCTCAAAATGATCTAACCGATCAAGACCCGAATACCACTCGCCATCAAAATAAATCATAGCGCTCATGTAGTGGCCAAGCTTTTTCAGTCGAGCTTCATTTTGTTGAGTGGCTTTACTGTCTATTAGGGTGACGGTTCTTCTATTGTCTTGCTTCGCGTCACCTTGATGCCAGTACTGATTAAATATCGTGCTGAAATCAGTTAAAGCGCTGTCTAAAGATTCTACGCTAACTAACTGATTTGTAAATTCAGTAATCTCAGCCTCTGTGCAGTTTGGATCTTTTATAGGCATTGACAAACTATATAGGTCTGCCAGTTTTAAGGCGTCTTCGAACGCATTTATTTTCCACATTTCAGGTTCAGGAAACATGTCGTGGTTAATATTGTGAAGGGATCTTAATCGCAAACTGACGTTGTAGCGCTTTTTAATATTAGGGAGTGCCTGAACTAGCAAATAGCTATAGGGGTCATTAATATGGAGAAATATCTCTAATACATAGGGTTGCTGTGTTGCTTGTCGCTTGAGATTATAGAATGATCTTTTTAATTCAAGTAGGGTAATACTCGAAATGAAACGGGCAAGGTGAGGCATTAAGTCTTGCTTCAAATGAGAGTCTCCCCTATTAGAAAGGTTAGGTATGACTAAAACATAATAACTAAATAATGTTTAATCTACTTTACCTATTTTCTTCTAAGAAAACACTGCTACTATAACTGGATGATTTAATGGGGCTTACTCTATCGTTATTAGATGGGGAAACCTTAAATGTTTTATTTGAGGAAGTGTTTTATGGTCGATTGGCTAGATGCTAATGTACTTTATTGGCATTGGATTGTGTTTGGTATGTTATTGGCTGGCGCTGAAATATTCGCACCTAGTTTTTTCCTACTTTGGTTAGGGGTAAGTGGCGTATTGGTCGGTTTAATAGGTTACTTTATTAACCTGACGCTTAGCACTGAAGTCATTCTTTGGGGCGTATTTTCGCTTGCGAGTTTGATTACTTGGTTCAAACTGATTGCCCCTTCGATGAAAAACAAAACGCTATCAGGTATGAGTCGGGAAGCATTAATAGGGCAGGAGGGTACTATTACCGAATTTAACCTCAGTGTATCAAAGGGTCGATTACGTTTCTCTGCCCCTATTGTAGGAAGTGATGAGTGGGGCTTCAGGTGTGAACAGGTGTTAAGTGTTGGTGATCGTGCGATTGTTACTGATGTCAGTGGCAATGACTTGATTGTTAGAAAAAAATAGAAATAGGAGTGTTTTAAATGGAAGTGATTATTGTTGCGGTTGTTGCGGTTGGGCTAGTACTTATCACCATCGCGAAGGGCGTGCGCTTGGTTCCACAAGGCGAAAAGTTTGTCGTGCAGCGATTAGGTAAGTTTTATCAGACCTTAAACCCAGGGCTTAATTTTGTTATACCCTACGTTGATACGGTCGCGTATAAAGTGACTACAAAAGATATAGTGTTAGATATTCCATCACAAGAAGTGATAACAGAAGACAATGCTGTCATTCTTGCTAATGCAGTGGCGTATATTAATATCCTAAGCCCAGAAAAAGCAGTATATGGTGTTGAAAACTATCAAATAGCGATTCAAAATCTCATTCAAACGACGCTACGAGCGATCATTGGTGAGATGAGGTTAGACGCTGCGTTGTCATCTCGTGATCACATCAAAGCTCGCTTAAAAGACGGTATTTCAGATGATATAGCAGACTGGGGCATCACACTTAAAAACGTTGAGATACAAGATATTAACCCTAGCGATACCATGCAAGCATCAATGGAAGAGCAGGCAGCAGCAGAGCGGCAAAGGCGTGCAGCTGTAACGCGTGCTGAAGGCGAAAAGCAAGCGACTATACTCGAAGCAGAAGGGCGTTTGGAAGCATCAAAGAAAGACGCTGAAGCTCAAATCGTGTTGGCTAAAGCGTCTGGGCGGTCTATAGAATTGGTCACGCAAGCGATTAAGGAAGATGAGCTGCCAGTAATGTACTTGTTGGGTGAAAAGTATATTGACTCAATTAAGACCTTATCAAACTCCGAAAATGCAAAGACCGTTGTTTACCCTGCCGATCTGATTGGCACAGTTAAAGGTCTCATGAGTCGCACTAAATAGTATTAAGTAGTGCTAAACAGCATTAGAAATAAAGCTCAATGTGTAGTCCCTGTTATTGCTATAATGCAGGGACCAGCAATCCGTATTTGTGTTCAAACTATTAACAGCGTGGTCACATAGCTTTGGCAAGTAGTCGTTATCATCATGGGGACCTAAAATCAGCATTGATCGGGTCTGCTAAAAAAATCTTAGTTGAGGGTGGCGCTAATGCATTGTCATTAAGAGCGATAGCCTCAGCGGTGGGCGTATCGCACATGGCGCCTTACTCCCACTTTAAGAACAAAAAAGAGTTGTTTCAAGCGGTTGCCGCTGCTGGTTTTAATGAGCTCGCTGACAATATGGAAAGCGTTAAAAATGACCTCACCGAACCAAAGGAGATTATTTTGGTCTATGGTGGTGAGTATATTCGTTTTGCGATTGATAATGCTCAGCTTTACCGGTTGATGCTTGGGCAGACTGAGTCGGTATCGAGCAGAAGGAGTGACCCCAAATCTCACGCCCATCAGCAGGTTTCTACCGAGCTCGAAGCCAGTTCGAAAAGACTCTACTCACTGTTAAGAGATGCCTTTTCCCTAGAAACCAGTGACCAAGCAAAAGTCAAAGCGCAAGCATTAGGTGCATGGTCAATGGTTCACGGGATGGCTGCCTTAATTATAGAAGGCCACATATCAATACCAGAAGGCGTCTCAGTCAAAGCGTTTTTGGCTAATTCTGCCTTCTAGTTGTAAGGAACGCAGCGTTTTCTTACGTTTCTAAAATCTGTACTTTAATTATTAGAACAGTATTTCAATATCTTCAGTAGGGTATGCCACGCAAGAATGAACCCACCCGAAAGTCTTATCTGATTTTCTTAAGTGCGCCTCAGGGGGGTTAAATACGTTTCCTGAAATAACTTTTACCCTGCATAAACTACACTCACCGGAGCGGCAAGCATTTTCAACGGAATATCCATTACGCTCGAGGCTATTAAGTAGTGGTTCCCCTATCTTTGCCTTAAAGCTCCCTCGGCCTGTTACCGTTACCATTACCTCTTCAGCGTCAATAGTAGTGGGCCAATCAGATAACTGTTGTGGGTTTTTAGGGGCTCCATTGGCCTCCAGCCTAATACGTTTATTGGGAACACCTATACTCTTTAGCTGGCCTATACAGTAGTCGTTGAAAGGGGTCGGCCCGCATACATAAAACAACTTGTTTTCAATGCTGCCTAAGGTATTTCTTATTAGATCCGCAGATAGGTGGCCTTTAAATCCCTCAAAATTCGCTGGCGGCCGAGAAACCACTTCGGTGAGTCTAAACTGGGGATATTGTTCCGCTAGACTACGAAGTTCATTAATGAATATAAGGTCATCGATATAGCTATTGCAGTAAATCATATGAAAACTATACTTAGATCCGCGAGATAGAATGTCTTTAAGCATCGTGATTGCCGGTGCCACGCCTGATCCGCCGGCTAAAAATACTAAGTCTTCTCCATGAAATAGCGGATTATAGTAGAACGTGCCCATTGGCCCCGTACTTAAGAACTGTTGGCCCTGTGATACGTTGTCCAATAAATGGTTAGATACAAACCCATCAGTAACCCGCTTTATGGTTAGATCATAATAGTTTTTTTCGTCACAGGCAGAGGATATAGCATAGGGTCTAGCGGTCGATACGCCATCTATATCGACGAATAGATTAATGTATTGTCCTGCTTGAAATGGTGGTAAAGGTGCTCCTGTAGAGATAAACCTAATCGTTTTGGTCGAAGGGGTCTCTTCTATGACTTTTGATACTTCAAGGGTTAGTCGCTTTGGGTGTAGGGTTGCGACGGTAACATCAACTGAGCCTTTGAGCTCGATTAGGTCCGAACCATCTTTTTCCCATTGTGCTTTATCGGCAACCGCTTCTTGATAACCAACGATTGAGTTCAATACATTATAGGTTGAATCTGCGTTATTTTTAGGGTTAACAGTATTAGACATTAGCGGTCTCCTTTTGTTTAAGTTGCTTAATGACGGCTCTTGCGGCTGACTCGCCCGCCATATAAGTAGGCTGGAAACCGCCCATTCCATTCCAGCACCCGGCTAAATAAAGACCTTCTACCGCATCGATTCGATCTCTAAAAAGGTTGGAGTCTTGTGCATTCTGTTTAAACCCATAGATTGAGCCACCAGGCGTATTAAGATAACGCATCATCGTCAACGGTGTTGCGACTTCAACTTCTTCAATATTATCTCTAATGTTAGGGAACACCTGCTCAGCTTGTTCAATCAGTTTATCGGCCAACGCATACTTGGTTTCAGCATACTTGTCTGGCGGCACGTCGTTCCAGAGTTCTCCATATTGAAGGCACAGTAACGATACTTGGCTTTTACCCTCTGGAGCAAAGCTAGGGTCATCAAAGTTATAGCATGTCAACATGGTTGCCACAGGAGGTTCGAGCTTATTCATTTGTTCATGCATTAGCTCCTCATCCATTGTGGAGCATATAAAGTTTGATGCCGAGGTGATTCCCAGCGTTTGCGGCGTGCAATCTAACCCTAAATAGAGAACAAAGGCAGATGTTCCTATTTCGCGTGATTTGAAGTCTTGTTGCACTGAAACAGGTGGCTGGCCTGTGTCTAACAACTCATTATAGGTAAGCACAGAGCTTGCATTTGATATAACGGCTTTGCAAGAGAGCACTTCGCCATGTTCTGTTCTAACTGCCTTAACCTCGCTGGTGTGATCAGTATTGGTGGTCGTCAGGATTTTGTCAGCAGCACAATTAAACCGTACATCACCTCCGGCCTCGAGAAACGACTCAAGTAATGCGCTCGACATTGCCTGAGAGCCTCCCTTAATGTGCCAAGGCTTGAAAGCAGCATACGCATAGATCATTACAGCAAGGTCTGAAAAAGCAATCTGACTCGGCGGTAGCCCGAGGTAACACCAATAGGCAGCCAGTACTGTTTTGATTTTTTTATCGTTAAAAAACTCATCAAGTACATCTTTGGCTGATACAAGTCCGTATTTAATGAATGTTGGGCAGCTTGATTTAAGTACCTCATCGCTTCCGATTTTACGCGCGCGCGGAAGCGCCATAAAACTTTCCATCGATATTTGTTCACATAAATTTAAAAAAACATCGATGTTATCTTGTTCAGCGAGAAACTCCGCCTTCAATACGGTTTTCAACCCTTTCCAACTTGCCGGTAAGGTAATGTCAAATTCGCCCGGTACTACAATCCTGTATAGCTCGCCTTCTTGAACGAACTCAACCTTTTCCATTACACCAAGGTCAGTAAATATTTTGCGCATTATAAATGGCTTTTTTTCAGTACCTAAGCCGCTTAACTGATGTAAGGCTACTTCAAACTCGTAGTTCCCCCTTACAAAGGACGTTGCACACCCGCCAGGGATATTATGTTTCTCGAGCAATAGTGTCCGGCAACCGCCACGCTGTAGAGTTGTCGCAGCGGTTAGGCCTCCATTACCAGCTCCAATTACGATAGCATCGTAGTTGTTCATGAGGGGCTCCAATGTATCTTGATGTTAATGATTAAGTAATCAGCTATATTTAAATACTATTTACACTGTAAAGATTATATTCTTATCTTTATTATGTAAAGATAAGAATTGTACCTAACTTAGCCGAATGATAAATAAAGCCAGTTTATAGGTTAAATTAGCCTGAATTTGTTAGTATCATTAGTCTGTAGTCGCTATCATAAGCAGGGTTAACCTTGTTGCTGTTTGAAATAGACAATAAATGGAATTATGAATTTACTCGAAACACAAACGTCATTTGTTACATCGCTTATTACGCAACATAAACCCCAGGATACGCTGCAGTTGGGGCTCGGAAACTTAGATCTAACATTGTCTGTATGCCAATCTCTTAATGAAATCAATAATGCAGCGCTGACGTTGATTACGCCCAGCGTGTCGCAACACTCTAACTTTCTCAAAGAAATGAATAAGTTAAAAGTAGGCATGTTAAGTGATTTGGTAGAACTGATTAGAACACCTGCAGACGAAGTATTGCCTGATTTCTACTTTCAGAACCACTCAATCGATTTTGCAATAATCAACGCCAGTGATGCGTTTGATCAAATGTTAGTTGCTCTCTATTACGTTGATAAAATGTTAGTATCGAAAGGCACGGTTATCATTAGCGACGCAGACACACCCGTAATGAAAAAGCTGTGCCGGTATTTAGTTACTGAGAGAGGTTACACCCTTCAAAAGTCCCTTGAGTCGACTGTCAAAAGCCCTGTTGTGGGTCGTTTTCTACGCAGCCAGTTTAACCGTGCGCCAACCTTTATAAAAAATAGGGTAAAAGCGTTCGTTAATTCAGAATTACTGATCACCGATCAAGACCTTGGGTTGCAATGTTCGATGATCGCACTAACAAAACGACGAGAAGAAGGAGAGATTGATATGGATTTTGATACTTTACTTGAGTCGATCATTAACGAATAACGATGTTAGCTTGCAATGATAGGCAACCAATCACTTAACATCAATTATTCCAAATTATATAGAGCACATAGTATGTCAATATTATAGTAAACTAAAATGATAACCGTAGCGTAGACCCGATCGTTTTAACACTTTCTACCAACATAATTCGGGCTAACAATAGAAAATAAAGGCATGCTACTTATTGAAGGATCAATAAATGAATAAGGTTTTAATGGCAGTTGTAATTGTTTCTTTATGTTCACTCAATTCCGAAGCTGACCAGGTTCTTAAATACCGAGAGAGCGGGGCAATAAATAAATATTACGAAAAATATGGCGTGCCAGTACCCGCCCAAAGTTTACCTGAAAACCACTCAACCCCTTAGATTAGGCGATTATCTATAGCGATTACTGATTCTTCGATCAGCGCTACGCCATCACCTTGGAAGCTTATTTATATTATAGGCCTATTTTTTACATTAATTTAAAGTCATGTAATTGAGGTTTGGTTTGAGTTATATCGTCGAGAACGTTAGCACAGGTTTGAAGAGTGGTGGTGTAAAGACGAGCTTAGCTAATACAATGTACATATACCTAATTATATAGAACATATTGAATCTCTCTACTACACTAAAATAGTGCAGAAAAGCGTAGACCCGATCGTTTTAACACTTTCTACCAACATTATTCGGGCTAACAATTAAAAATTAAGGCATGCTACTTATTGAAGGATCAATAAATGAATAAGGTTTTAGTGGCAGTTGCAATTGTTTCTTTATTTTCACTCAATTCCGAGGCTGACACCTTTACTGCCCACTGCCGTAACTCTCCTCCCGAGCTGTTCGTCGAGGGCGAAACTTGTATCGGCGTGGTACCAGACTTAGTAAACGATATTTTTACTGAGCTTGGGCACGATTTAGTATGGATTAAGGTTCCTTGGCCCCGCACGATTTATGAAGCAAAGCGCGGTAACGTAGATTTGTTGATTCGCCATTCAATGACCGAAAGTAGAAAACGTTTTTTAGACGCGGTAACCTATTCCCATCAAAAAAGGAGCCTGTCATTTTTTAAATCGCCTCACTTCAAATCATCAATCAAATCCTACGAAGACTTAAAAGGGCTGAGAGTAGGCGCTCTCCGAGGTAATTTTTACTCACCTGGTTTTTCATCATTTGTTGACCCAAATGACATAGTAGAAGTCTCTCGAACGCAGCAACTGGTGGATATGCTCAAAGCAGGCAGAATTGATGTTGCCGTTACGTCAGAATCACACAGAATAGATTTGTTTGAAAACGACTTCAAAAAGTGCGCCTTCACCGATACTTTTTTAAACCCCTTGTACATCAGCATCCCTAAAAAGTCTAAAGCAAGCCGTATTTATAACGCAGTCAGCAGTCAGGTTCTTAAATACCGAGAGAGCGGGGCAATAAATAAATATTACGAAAAATATGGCGTGCCAGTACCCGCCCAGAGTTTACCTGAAAACCATTCAACCCCTTAAGTTAAGCCATTATCTATAGCGACTGCTGTCCAATTGACCCGCTCCATGTTATCTAGGCTTTGACGATTTCTAGCACTATTGAACCGTTAAACCTATCGGAAATGGACGACCATGTAAATTAACTTGAGGTACTTGTTCATACCCCCATTTGTTATAGGTTAAGTGAGGCACCATCTCATCGATAAAACTGGCGAGTTCTGTTGTGGAAACGGCCCCATCGCGATTACCGGAACCCTCGGTACACATAATTATAAAGCAATTAAGTGTCTAGAGAAGACTGGTCGATTCATTTTAATAGGCGGTGTGGTACAGTGCATGCCAGAATGTATCGGTAATCATTTCCATCCTAAGGACAAACCAGTTATGACTCCACTGTTCAAAGAAATTGACAGCCAACCCTCTCCCTTAGGACAGATATCCCTTCGCCGGCGCCGTATACCGGTATTTGGAGACCGAGACATCTATGAGGTTAAACTAGGCGATGAATTTCTAATGTCTAGTATGTTTGTCGATGCTGAAGAGGCTCTATCTTCACTGGGTTTGACGGCAGTAACAGGGGATAACCTCAGCGTAGTAGTAGGCGGTTTGGGGTTGGGGTATACCGCTGTTGAAGCGCTAAAAGACCAGCGAATTTCTGAGTTGCTTGTGGTTGAGGCTTTGGATGCGGTAATAGCCTGGCATAAAGAAGAACTTGTACCGTTAGGGGCTATGCTCAATGCGGATAAGCGAAACCGTTATGTGTCTGGTAGTTTTTTTGATTTAGCGACAAATCCAGACAAGGGGTTCGACCCTAGCTGCGAAGGTAAAAAGCTTGATGCTATTCTTTTAGATATCGATCATTCACCTACCGAATTCTTAAATGCAGCCAATGCCAGTTTCTATAGCACTGAAAACCTTACACTGATGGCTGAACAGCTCAAACCAAAAGGTGTTTTTGCAATGTGGTCGCAAAACTTACCCGAGGACAGCTTTGAGGCGTTACTCAAAACCGCATTTGATAGTGTAGAGTCACATGTAGTTTCATTCTTTAACCCTTTTCAAGGTAATGAATCGACTAACTCGGTGTATGTCTGCATTAAAGGGGATTGGTAGATAAAATGTTATAGGTCAATATTGTTTGGCATAACGACAAGGCCCCAATAGTATTATTGCGGCCTTTCAGGTTAACACCTCTTTTATTAGTTCTTAGCCGTTACAGTAACGGTACCCCATTCAACGATACACATTGCCTCGCAAAGGCTGCATGTACGATAATGAGTAACGTATTCCACCTTTTTTAGTTCCGAGTTATTTTTGTTTGTTCAACTTTATATGTCAAATCAGGGCAATCTTACTTGCACTCGTTGTATTTGATTTGTAACCTTCGATTCTATAAAAAAATTTATCAAGTTGTATTACTTATGAGACACGAAGAGATACCAGAAGACCACACAGACCCGTTAATAAGGGCGCTGCACCGAGTTATCCGAGTAGCCGTTAGATTTTTAGCGTTTCTAATGGTACTCGTAATACTGTGGAGCATCGCTGACGTTGTGTATGTTCTTTATCAGAAAATGAAAACACCTCCTTACTTTTTGCTTGATGTAGGAGATATATTAGAAACATTTGCCGCATTCATGGCGGTATTAATTGCGATCGAAATATTTACTAATATCAGGCTTTATTTGGGTACTAATATTGTTCCTGTCCAGCTTGTTATCGCGACCGCACTTATGGCTGTCGCGCGGAAAGTTATTGTCTTAGACCTTAAAGAGGTTACCGCGGAGCAAGTGGTTGGTTTATCTTTGGTGACCATTGCTCTCGGCGTCTCATATTGGCTTGTACAAAAATCGCCCGATAATACCTATAAATAACTCAACGTACACTGTAGAGCATACAAGATGAATGATAAGTTTATTATAGGTATCGTTGTGTCGGTCGCGCTTATCGCTCATATCTGGATATTTAAGTGGGTAAAGTTCAAGATAGACGAAGCCACCATTGTTAATTATATAAAGCAGCACTCTGCTACCTCTGTTTTTAGTACCGATACACTTTCTTTAAACACCCACATTAAATTAGCAAGGGTTACCGAGATTTGCGCTAAAAGCCGCGCAATAACGGCTTATATCCAAGAAAAAGAAAAGTGGGTTTTATCTTAATTAAAACCATTGGTTCTGCATCGCAAAACAGGTGTCATCTCGATCTGTTAACAATGCCAGATCATGAGCAATGCTACTTAGCTCCCATTTGAAAAAATACTGGCAAGCTTGAAGTTTTCCTTGGTAGAAGCAATTATCTTCTGAGTTAGGTGTACCGAATTCTTCGAGCTTTGTTAAACCATCTTCTGCAGCGAGTGCTTGCCTTAACCATAGCCACGCGGCGACAACTTTGCCTATGATATTCATGTAGCATGCTGCATTAGCGAGCGTTTTATCGATGTTGTTAGTCGCTAGGTCAGCGCCTAATTGCATCGTGATTTTTTGAACCGACTGTAAGGCTTGTGTGAGTTCGTTCGCCCATGCTGAACACCGGCTATTATTTATTGAGTGAGCTTGCGTTATATCTGATTGCATCCGTTTTGCTAAAAGCTGTAACCCTAAACTATTATGTTGCCATACTTTGCGACCTAGCAAATCTAACGCCTGAATACCGTTGGTTCCTTCATGAATAGGGTTAAGTCGGTTATCACGCCAGTATTGTTCTACCGGGTACTCGCGTGTGTAGCCAGAGCCTCCAAGTATTTGAATAGCGAGGTCATTGGCCTTAGGACCAAACTCTGAACACCAGGACTTTATCACAGGGGTTAGTAAATCAAGCAAAGTATGCGCTTCTTTAATGCTTGATTCGCTTTCCAATGTATTAATATCATCTAGCAGTGATGACCCTAAAAGGCATAATGACAAGCCACCTTCGACATAAGACTTCTGTGCTAATAGCATTCGGCGAACATCCGCATGCTCGATAATCGGGATAGGTGCAGATGATGGCTTATCGGTGGCATGCCTGCCTTGGGTACGTTCACGTGCATATTCTAATGAATACAAATAGCCACGATAGCCAATCACTGTAGCGCCCATTGCAACGCCCACTCTTGCCTCATTCATCATTTGGAACATATACCGCAAACCTTGATGCTCTTCACCAATCAAATAACCAATACAGGCTCCATTTTCCCCAAAAGAAAGTGCAGTTGATGTAGTGCCGCGATAGCCCATTTTATGAATTAGCCCTGTTAATGCCACATCATTACGTTGGTCAGGCTCACCGTTACTATCGAGTGTGAATTTCGGTACTAGGAATAGTGATATTCCTTTAACGCCTATAGGAGCGCCTTCTATTTTTGCTAATACAAGGTGAACGATATTGTCGGTTAACTCATGATCCCCACCAGAGATAAACATTTTGTCGCCCTTGATCAAATAATGACCTTTCTCTGTAGGCTTTGCTGACGTTCTGATATCGGCAAGGGATGACCCTGCATGAGGCTCAGTTAATGCCATGGTGCCGCTAAAACGGCCAGTAAGCATGGATGATAAAAATTGATCTTTTAAAGCCTCACTTGCAAAGATACTGATCAGGTTTGCTGCGGCGGATGTAAGAAAAGAATAACCAGACGTTGAAGGGTTCGCGCTTGTAAAATACCCCATGCAAACGGCCATAATCACTTCTGGTAGCTGCATTCCATCTAACTCATAGTCTTGACGACCTGCGATAAACCCCGCACTAGCGAGTGCATCAAACGCAATCTTTACTTCAGCAATGATGCTTACTTTCTTACCATCAAATTGAGGCTCATTAGTATCTAATTGTGCGTTGTGGTTGGCAAATAAGTCCGTAGCGATTTGGGTGGCGGTATCAATTGCAGCATTGAACGTTTCTATATTGTGTTCAGCAAAACGAGGCCTTTTAGTTAATTCAGTACTGTTAAGTACTTCATATAGCTGGAACTGGATATCTCGAGTATTTAATAGCGAGTTAGACATAAAAAGCCTTTCAAGTGAGTTGATTACACATCCTTAGCATCACTATCTCATAGAAATAGCCTTAATTTAACTGGCTACCATGACATAAAGTCTGCGAATATCGCCATGCGATCACCGAGCTCGTTTTTCATGAATTAATCGGTAATAGTTTTCAAATATATTTTAGTTGCTCAAATAGTTGTTAACCAGTAGTCTATACAGTATTAAGCGATCATTACATAACACCAAAATATCTCCACTATGAAACTATATATTGCCGAGAAGCCGAGTCTAGGGCGTGCCATTGCGGCAGCTTTACCTAAGCCGCACCAAAAACAAGACGGGTATATTAAAGTAGGGTCAGGCGATATTGTCACTTGGTGTATTGGCCATATTCTTGAACAGGCTGAACCTGAAGCGTACGATCCCGACTTTAAAAAATGGCAGTTAAACCATTTACCGATCTCTCCAGATCAATGGAAACTAATACCCAAACGTAATACTCGCAAACAGTTTACGGCTGTTAAAAATTTAATAAAAAAAGCTGATACGATTATTCATTGTGGGGACCCTGACCGTGAAGGACAGCTACTGGTAGATGAAGTGATCAACCATGTTGGTGTTAAATCAGACGTTAAGCAAGGGGTTCAGCGCTGTTTGATTAGTGATCTAAATACGCCTGCAGTTAAAAAATCTTTATCAACACTAAAACCTAATAGTGATTTTTATACGTTGTCGATTTCTGCATTGGCTCGTTCGAGAGCGGACTGGTTATACGGCATTAACATGACTCGTGCCTATACCTTACAAGGACAAAAAGTTGGTTATCAAGGGGTGGTTTCTGTAGGTCGAGTTCAGACACCGCTATTAGGCTTGGTTGTTAGGCGCGATATTGAGATCGAAAACTTCACGCCGGTAGACTATTACGAAGTGTTAGCGCATGTAGTGCCTGGTACCCAAACCACATTTACCGCGAAGTGGAAACCTAGCGAAGCCTGTGCTCCGTATTGTGATTCTGACGGCCGTGTTTTAAACAAAGCATTAGCGGAGAATGTGGTCGGTAGAATAAAACTGCAGCCGGCGACCGTTATGAGTGTAGAACGTAAAGCCAAAAAACAGCTGCCGCCGTTGCCCTATAATTTGTCATCATTACAAATTGATGCTGCTAAACGGTTTGGGCTAAGTGCTAAAGTGGTGCTTGATACGTGCCAATCGCTCTATGAAAACCACAAACTAATCACATACCCCCGTTCTGACAATCGATACTTACCAGCGGCACACTTCCGTCAGGCACCAAATGTTATTTCAGCCATCGCCCAGACTGCCGACCTAAAAAAAGAATGTAACGGTGTTGATACTAATTTGAAAAGCAGAGCGTGGAATGACGGAAAGGTTGGGGCACACCACGCTATTATCCCTACCTCGATGCGAGGCAAGGGGGCGGTTTCAAGAGTGGAGAAACAAGTCTATACACTTATCGCGACACAGTACCTTATTCAGTTCTATTCCAGTTGGGAGTACGTCGATGGCATGGTAGAACTTGATATTGCTGGTGGTTTATTTGTCACGAAGGCGCGACATACAACGATAAAGGGCTGGAAACAGCTGATGAACACACTCGCAGCTAATCAGGATATTCGTGATAACCTGCCAAATGTCGTTAAAGGAGAGGTGTTACTGTGTGAAAGAGGTTCACTGCAAGAGAAAGAAACCACGTCTCCTGCACCTTTTACCGATGCTAGCTTGCTGGCCGCGATGACGGGGATTAGTCGGTACGTGACTAACCCAGACGTTAAAAAGGTATTAAAAGAAACAGATGGCCTCGGCACAGAAGCGACTCGCGCCAATATTATTGAGTTGCTGTTTAATCGGCAATTTCTTGAACGAAAAGGTAAGCAAATTCGGTCCACTGCGATAGGCCGAGGTTTAATTGAGAGTTTACCTGAGAGCATGACATTGCCAGATATGACCGCTCAATGGGAGTCTACACTAGACAAAATCAGCTTAAAGGAGCAAAACTACAATGATTTTATGGCACCATTACAAAAAACGTTACTTGACTTGGTCGGTTACGCGCGCTGTAATCTTCCTATAGGTTTAAAAGGGCTAAAGAAAAATAAGCCCAATCGTTACAAATCGAAAAGTAAGTCTGCTAAAAGTGTCTATAAAAAGTCAAAAAAGTGAACGACAGTGGAGCTTTGATAAATGTCTTCGATGTTGTTCTTTTCTATCACGTTGATTTAAAACTGGCGTGCGCATCAAATAGCCTTGCTTAGGCTCAGTAAATGAAACTTTAGTAAATAATGTTGGAGATCTGATTTTGCAAACAGTCGTAAAAAAATGGTTTAGAGATAAAGAATATGGTTTTTTAGAAAATGGTAGTGGGCCAGATATTATGGTTCGCAAAGCTGATTTACTTAACTGCCAGTTCCTAAGAATCGGTGTTACGGTCGAATTTGAATGCCACGTTGATAAATCTAAACTGGTCGCGAAAAATGTAAAGCTTTCGCATCAGAAGAACCAACAAAACGGTGGCAGAAACACTAAACAGAACCCTTTTGGGGTGATGACATAGTTAGTAACTAACAAGACTCGCTAATTGGCATGCAGTCTAATAGTTAACTATGTTAAGGGTAGTCGTTTCGTGCTTCAATGCACTCGCTTTCTCCCATTGCAAACTCTCTGCAAATAAGTGGCCTATTGTCGTAAATTGAACAAAGCATTGTGTTTCGGTCGAGCGCAGCACACCAGCCGTCGCCCAGTCGGCTCATTGTCTCGCCACCCCACTTGTCGGTTTTGATGAATCGGTCGGGCACTCCTGTATCTGTGATTATCATCACTTCCATACGACAGCAAATGGCTTCACAGCTCGAGCAGGTGATACCCTTATCGATAATATTAGTGGCGTTTATTTTCATAAAATACTGCTCAAGGTATACAATTGACGAATAATATAGTGGCTGATTATATCTTGATATTAAGCGCCTAACTGAGTTTTTATCGTTTCACTAAGGAATAACTTGTGGCTTCAAAATACTATGTAATATGGCAGGGCAGAGAAACCGGTATCTTTACTGATTGGGCTACCTGCAAAAAACATATTGATAAATTTCCAGGCGCAAAATATAAATCTTTCAAAACATTGGCCGAAGCTGAGTCTGCATATACTGGTAGACCTTCAAATAGTTCGACCCCTGCTTCTAAAAGTGTAACGTCGGCTAAACGCAATGCTACGTCGAATTCTATAAAAACCTATACCGAGTCAGAAATAGATAGACTTGATTTTACGACTAAAATCTATACCGACGGTGGTTGCGAGCCTAACCCAGGCGAAGCAGGTTCAGGGTTGGCGGTTTATCGTGATGGCGAAATCGATGAACTATGGTTCGGCCTATACAGCCCTAACGGCACAAACAACACAGCCGAACTGGGTGCATTGTTTGAAGCTCTTGAGATGGCCAAGGTAGAACTGGTTAAAAATAGAACGGTCGCCATATTCTGTGATTCAAAATACTCAATACAGTGCGTGACTCAATGGGCCGCGGGCTGGGAGAAGAAAGGGTGGAAAAAAGCGGGAGGGGAGATCAAAAATCTTGAGTTAATCAAAAAAATATTCAATCTTTATCAAGAACTTAAGGGTAACATTAAAGTATTGCATGTTAATGGCCATGTAGGCGTTGAGGGTAATGAGTTAGCCGATAGAATGTCTATTCTCGCGATGGAGTCAAAAGAGGTGAAACTCTCACGGTACTCAAAGGTAATTAATATCAGTTCTATATTAGCAATGCGGCCGGGTTAACGTTGAGTTTGTTAGCCTTATGTCTTAGATGATTTGATCAAATAGTGTTCTAAACTTCCATGTAATTGTATACAAATTACAGCATCACAAGGGAGTTTAGTCATGTCGTACAAAGCCACCTACCTGTCTTCAATTAATGATCCGGTTTCCTTTTGGAAAGAAAAATCAGGGCTTATCTCTTGGTATAAAAAGCCCAAAACCATACTCAGTAAAAACCGAGAAGGTTTGGACTGTTGGTATGCAGATGGCGAGCTTAATACGTCTTATTTAGCGCTTGACTATCACGTTGAGCTGGGGCGTGGTGAGCAAACGGCGTTGATCTACGACTCTCCTGTTACCGGTAGTGTTGAAAAAATTAGCTATATTCAGCTAAGAGATAAAGTAGCCTGTTTTGCGGGTGCTCTAGATACGTTGGGCGTATCTAAGGGCGACCGAGTAGTACTCTATATGCCAATGATCCCCGAGGCCGTCATTGCGATGCTTGCTTGCGCGCGAATCGGCGCTATTCACTCGGTTGTATTTGGAGGTTTTGCCGCCAACGAACTAGCTGTCAGAATTGATGACGCAACCCCAAAAGTGATTGTCTCGGCTTCTTGTGGCATCGAAGTTAATAAAGTGATTGCATACAAGCCACTTCTTGACCAAGCCATTGAGCTGGCCACCCATAAACCCGATAGTTGCGTAATTGTACAGCGACCTCAAGTACTCTGTTCTTTAGTTGCCAATCGTGATTATGACTGGCAAGCGTTAAACGCAACCGCTAAGGCGAAAGACCCTGTTCCTGTATTGTCCACAGACCCTCTTTATATACTTTACACATCAGGCACGACTGGTAAACCAAAAGGTGTAGTGCGTGACAATGGCGGACACGCAGTTGCGATGCGCTATAGCATGGAGTGGGTTTATGGCGTGAAACCTGGCGATGTTTATTGGGCAGCATCAGATGTTGGGTGGGTAGTGGGTCACTCTTATATTGTCTACGCACCTTTACTTACCGGTTGCACCACTATTTTGTATGAGGGAAAACCTGTTAGAACACCTGATGCGGGCGCTTTCTGGCGTGTTTGTGCTGACTACGATGTGAAAGTATTGTTTTCTGCTCCAACAGCGTTTAGAGCTATTCGAAAAGAAGACCCTGATGCCGAGTTATTAAAAAAGTATGATCTAAAAAAACTCGAACGTCTTTATTTAGCGGGCGAAAGACTAGACCCACCCACCTATGAATGGCTTAAAGAAAAAACCAACTTACCGATTCTTGATCACTGGTGGCAAACTGAAACCGGTTGGGCTATCGCTTGTAACCCCGTAGGTGAAGGGTTGATGCCAGTAAAACCGGGTTCTGCAACAATGCCCACGGTTGGTTTTGATGTGAAAGTGCTGAACGAGCGAGGTCTACCTGCGCAACCAAATGAACAAGGAAGTGTGGTCGTTAAACTGCCTATGCCTCCCGGTTGCTTACCGACGGTTTGGAACGATACTGAACGATTCAAAGGCTCATATTTAAATATTTTTAATGGCTATTACCTATCCGGTGATGGAGGTTACATTGATGATGATGGCTACCTGTATATTATGGGCCGTACCGATGATGTCATTAACGTAGCAGGGCATAGATTGTCGACAGGCGAGATGGAAGAGGTTGTCGGTTCTCATGAAGCCATTGCTGAGTGTGCAGTCTTTGGGGTGGCTGACCAACTTAAAGGGCAGGTGCCTTTAGGGCTCGTATTACTGAAAGATGGTGTTGATGTCGATGATGAGGTGCTTGAAAAAGAATTAGTCAAACTCGTAAGAGACCGCATTGGACCATTAGCCTGTTTTCAGCGAGCAATGGTGGTAGATAGGCTACCAAAAACAAGGTCAGGTAAGATCTTGCGTAAAACAATCCGCCAAATTGCTGATGGCCAAACATACTCAGTGCCCTCCACGATTGATGATCCTTCAATACTGACAGATCTAGAAGATAGGTTCAGTGCTTTGGGGATGTCTTAAACACTCGGCAAACATTTAGAGTGGGTTAGTGTTTATTATACGGCTTATTATCAAATGTTAAGGAATACACCAAAGCGTATCAACTAACATTGTTGAAAATCAGAATAAACGTTGCGCCAGTTCGTTCCTAACTGTCATTGGTGTTAGGCCCCCGGGCGTCGCCTTTGCAACCACAACAGCTGAACGAGGCCATCAAGTCAATGGGTGGCCCGCTTTTTAAACCCTTTTCGTATCAAACCTCTTTGTTTTGATTCTTCTTTAATCTGGATAAACTAACCGGTGTCATGCCTAGAAATGACGCAATGTGATATTGGGGGATACGCTCTAATAAATGGTTATACTCTTTGCAAAACCATCGATATCGCTGCTCACCGTTGCAAATTAGACGTTTAGCATCTCGCTTTGCATTGCTGACAAATAGATTATGCATAAAGGTGATTTCGAAATTAAGTATTTCTGGCTTGTCTAACGCGTAAGCGTGAAATTTAGGGTAGTTAGCGACCAATAGTGTGGCAGGCTCTATGGTTTGAATATAATAAGGGCAGGGTGCACTACTTACAAAGCTTGATATTGGGCCTAGCAGTATTCCTTCTTCGTAAAAACCCTCATTCACCTCGTTGCCTTCTTGGTCTACATAGTAAATCCGTACTAATCCTTCTGCTATATAAAAGAACTCTTCGCAGGGTTGGCCGGCTTTTATCCAGTGTTCATTTTCTTTCAATTCAAGTAGGTGAAAGAATCCAGCAAAGCCATTCCAGTCTGCTAGGTCAGCATGAAAACGTTGTTCTAGCGTTGTACGCATTTTTACAAAGTGTTGTTTCACATTTGTTCCTGTAGTGTGAGTATCGCCACTGCATAGCGGGCCTAATAGCATGAATTATCACTCAGTAATCAATATCAGTAAAGCTAACAGGGTATAACGATGAATACTCACAACTAAGCGTTCAGCTACTAGAGGGCGAGTTCTGATAGGCCGGGATAATCCTCAGGTCTTACACTCCCAGGCCACTTTAATAGTCTATCTCTGTCGTTGATGGTTAAATCGTTAATACTTGCGTAGCGTTTGCGCATTAGTCCCAACTCATCAAACTCCCAGTTTTCATTTCCGTATGCACGAAACCATTGGTTACCTGAATTTCGGTACTCGTAAGCAAACCTTACTGCTATACGGTTTTCACCATAGGCCCACAATTCTTTGATTAGCTTGTAATCTAGCTCTCTTTCCCATTTATTCTTTAAGAATTGTATTATTTCTGGTCGGCCGTTAATGAAACTATTGCGGTTTCGCCACTGGCTATCTTGGCTGTACGCTAGCGCTACCTTTTCCGGGTCTTGGTTATTCCATCCATTTTCAGCCATTCTGACTTTTGTTAACGCACCTTCATGATCAAACGGCGGAAGTGGGGGTCTTGCTGTATCCATAATGGACTCCAAGGTTGAGTTAAAATAAGGAGACTGAACTGTCTCCTCTTGAGCAATAGTAGACAGATCGGTATACTTGCGCAACACTTTTTGAGTTAACACTAAATGAATAAACGCGCAGAGTTAATCGATACCGCACTTGAGCTCTTTTATCAATCAGGTATACATGCAGTAGGTATTAACGAGGTATTAGCGCAATCAGGAATTGCAAAAAAAACTCTATACAAATACTTTCCAAGCAAAGATGACCTTATTCTGTCGTGTGTTATCGAACGCGATCAGCGGTTTACACGCTGGCTTTTATCTCGTTGCCAAAAAAGTGATTCAGTAAATGCATTTATTGAAGACGTTTTTAATGCCCTAGATGACTGGTTTAACAATAAAGCGACCGAGCTAGGTCGTTTTGGAGGGTGTTTTTTTATCAACACGGCCGCAGAATACAGTGATGATAAATGTCAAATCTACTTACAGTGTCAGCAACATAAGAACAATATTAAGCGTATATTTAGTGATCAGTTGAGCGCACATATTCTTAACGAGAATCGTGCTGAATTAATGCTCGATACCCTTCTATTACTCAAGGAAGGTGCGATTAATAGTGCTTTTGTTATGGGTGATATGCAGGCGGCTATTAAAGCTAAGAACATTGCGCTTAATTTACTATACAGATAATGCCCTCTCACAGAAAATCAATAAAGCGTCATCACGCCACTCAGGCAGGGTGTCTACCTTTTTCAACTTATGATTCATTCACTCGTCATTAGCATAGATCACTATCTAGCCTGTTAATAATGCTGATAGCTAAATCAAACATGCATCAACTTAGTGCTTGCAGTGTTTTTATCTACACCAAAAAAATCTATTAAATCTATTAAAAAGCACTGTAAATACAAATGGTTAACTGCCTAAACACTTATTGGCACAGTTATGGCTAAGGTTTAGGTGATTAATAATCACTTAAAAGGTTTTAGAGGATATAGCCATGAATAAGTTAGATGTCACTGAAGCGATTGTTTTATTGAAAAAAGAGAAGTCACTGACTTGGGAGGGTATTGCGAGTGCTATCGATATGTCACCTGTTTGGACTACATCCGCTTGTTTAGGGATGAATAGCTGCCCTGAAGAGGTAGCTGATAAGTTGGTAGCGTATATTGGTTTGCCAACTGAAGCTAAGGCTGCTTTGATGGCATACCCAACCAAAGAGTGGGATAAGTCGATCCCACAAGATCCACTGATTTACCGGTTATACGAAGTGGTAGGCGTCTACGGAGAAACCTTGAAAGAAGTGATTCAGGAGAAGTTTGGTGACGGCATCATGAGTGCCATTGACTTTTCTATGGAGGTAGACAAAGAAGAAAATCCGAAAGGGGACAGGGTTATTCTTACGCTCAATGGTAAGTTTCTACCTTACGCATCTTGGTGATTTATTTTGGTGCACTCTGATTCAATAATTAGCACTAAATAGATTTCAACTAACTACAAATAAGTATAAATACCTATTGTTAAGAAATATTACTATATAAAACAATGAATTGTAGAGTTGGCATTGTTAATGCTTGGTAATATTTGAAACTTTAAATTAAAATAGCGAGAGTTTATATGGCTTATATAGAACCCAGTGAATTTGTCACCAAGATGGTTGACTCAGGCGAACAAAAAATATTTATGTCCACCAAAGATACACTCGTAAGAGCTTTCATGGCCGGTGCTATTCTAGGTCTTGCAGCATTTTTTGCGATTACTGTGATTGTAAAAACCGGTAGCTTGTTGGTAGGGTCTCTCTTATTCCCTGTCGGGTTTATCATGCTTTACTTAATGAAGTTTGACCTACTAACGGGTGTATTTACATTAGTACCGCTATCCATCTTAGATAAACGTGCCGGATGTACGGTTCCTTCAATGTTAAGAAATTGGGGGCTAGTGTTTGTAGGAAATTTTGCCGGTGCACTTACCACCGCATTCTTCGCGTCTTTTATATTGACCTATGGCTATAACACAGACGGTGGTGCGTTGGCAGCTAAGGTTAGCTCAATTGGCGAGTCTAGAACGTTGGGTTATCAAGCGCATGGCGTTGAGGGTTGGTTCACTATCTTTATTCGTGGCATGCTGTGTAACTGGATGGTGTCGATGGGTGTTGTTGGAGCAATGATCTCAACATCTGCAGGTGCAAAAATGGCTGCAATGTGGATGCCGGTTATGCTTTTCTTTTTCATGGGCTTTGAGCATTCAATCGTAAACATGTTCTTATTCCCATTCTCTATGATTATGGGTGGTGAATTCGGTATTTATGAATATTTCGTATGGAACGAAATCCCTACCGCACTTGGTAACCTTGCGGGCGGATTCTTGTTGGTAGGTTTACCGTTATACCTTACACATGTTAGAACTTCTCCAGAGCGTAAAGCCGCTTAATGGTGATTGGTTTTTAAAGGCAAGGCTCCGTAGTTAACATTACGGAGCCTTTTTCAGTTTGGTGCGGTTAACCTACTTAGGATTTAAATATGACGCAGCCGTTAGAGGTTAGTATAGGTAGTGCGACTCATAAAGGTGTAAAGCCCATCAATCAAGATCATTTAGGCAGCTTATCGCCAAAAGAGCCTCTACTAAGTTCAAAAGGCATTGTTCTCGCAATGGCTGACGGCGTTAGTTCAAGTAAAGTAAGTCAAGTGGCTAGTCAGGCTGCTGTATCAGGTTTTCTCGAGGATTATTACTGTACATCCGATTCTTGGTCGGTTAAAACTTCTGTGCAAAAAGTGGTTAAGTCAATTAACTCATGGCTTTATGCTCAAACTCGTAACAGCCCTTATCGTTTTGAGCGAGATACTGGTTATATTTGTACTTTCAGTGCGCTTGTATTGAAATCTAATACGGCACATTTATTTCATTCCGGTGATACTCGCATCTACCGTCTATGTGATGGTCAGCTTGAGCAGCTGACCGAAGACCACAGGCGAGTGGTCTCAGCAGAGGTTAGCTACCTTACAAGAGCACTAGGTGTTGACCAAACACTAGAGATTGACTATCAAAACATGTCAATCGAGAAAGGTGATGTGTTTGTCTTGGCTACCGACGGCGTATACGAATTCGTCAACGGACAACATATTACCGATGCGATAGCAAATGCCGATACGCTTGATTCTGCTGCTATCAGTTTAGTTGATTTAGCACTTGAAAGAGGAAGTGACGATAACTTAAGTGTTCAAATAGCGCGAGTAGATCAAGTATCCGATTATCAGTTGGATGAAGTTCAGCAGCTAACCATGTTACCGCTACCACCAAAGCTCACTGCAAGAATGCAATTTGACGGCTATGAAATTATTAGGGAAATTTATATTAGTAGCCGTAGTCATGTGTTGCTGGCCAAAGACCTTGACACATTACAAACAGTCGTCATTAAAACCCCCTCTACAGAGCTGAGGAATAACAGCCAATATCTTGAGCAGTTTATGTTAGAGGAGTGGATCGCTAAACGGGTAAACAGCCCCAATGTTGCGAAGGCGATAGCGCCAAGTCGCAAAAGAAACTACTTATATTTGGTTTCTGAGTACATTGAAGGTATCTCTCTTAACCAATGGATGATCGATAATCCCAAGCCTAGTTTGGAATCCGTTAGGTCTATCATTGATCAAGTTGCTAAAGGTTTGCAGGCATTTCATCGCCAAGAGATGATTCACCAAGACTTACGCCCTAATAACATCATGATCGATCAGACTAATACGGTTAAAATAATCGATTTCGGTTCTACTTATATCGCCGGTGTGACTGATGCTAAAACAGAAGAGCTGTTACGGGGTACGATGCGTTATTCAGCTCCCGAATACTTTTTAGGTCAGTTTGGAACACAGCGCTCTGATATCTATGCGTTGGGTGTTATTACCTACCAAATGCTATCGGGGCGGTTTCCCTACAGTACAAAAATAGCCCAGGCAAAAAGTGTTACTGCCCAGCGACGATTGAATTACAAAAGCATCATTGATGATCATTCCGAGTTGCCATTGTGGGTCGACGATTCACTGCGTAGAGCGGTACAGATTAATCCGCTAAAGCGGTATTCTGAACTATCAGAATTTATATATGATTTACGACATCCGAATAATTCATTTTTATCAAAAGGTCGGCCACCGTTAATGCAACGTAATCCAGTTGTATTTTGGCAAAGTGTTAGCTTTATTTTATTTGGGATTTTGATTGTTCAGCAGGTTTTGAACCAATGAATGGTCATTTCCCCTGTATGAATTGTCATCTTATAGATAATCTATGATATAACGGAATAACTAACCGTTATATCAATCGCTGAGACCCTGTTTTACTAGTGGTCTGTTCAACGTTGTATAAGAGGTGTATTGCTAATGATACCGTTAAATGAGCCATTTGATCTTGTCTTATTCGGGTCTACCGGCGACCTAGCTACTCGCAAACTGCTTCCTGCACTATTTTCACTACACTTTGACGAACGCCTCCCTTCAGAATGGCGTTTAGTCGCACTTTTTAGACGGCAGCATGATAACTTTTTGGAAACATTACAAACATCTATCATGGGCGTGCACAGCTTTGATGATGAAACGGTTAGAGACAAATGGAGTTCATTTACCAAGCATATAGTTAGTTTTTCATTTGATGCAACTGAGCCTGATAACTACGGGGAGCTCAAAAAATTTGTAGATCAAAAGCCGAATACTAATACGATCTTTTACCTCGCCACACCTTCCTCTTTATACGGAAAGATTTCCAGCGGTCTAGCAAAAGCACACCTTAATACCAGCAGCAGTCGTATCGTGCTTGAAAAACCAATCGGTTCGAATCTAGAGTCTGCTACCAAGATCAACCAACTAGTGAGCCGGCATTTCAAAGAGCACCAGATATTTAGAATCGATCACTATCTTGGTAAGGAAACCGTACAAAATCTTCTGGTCCTTCGGTTTGCTAATACGATATTTGAGTCTCAGTGGAATCAAAACTATATCGATAATATACAGATCACAATCTCTGAAACATTAGGTGTTGAAGAGCGAGCACAGTTTTACGATCACGTTGGTGCATTACGTGACATGGGGCAGAACCATCTGTTGCAACTGCTTTGCATTGTCGCTATGGAGCCTCCCTCTAGGTTTACCCCCGATGCAGTACGTGATGAAAAAGTAAAAGTGTTACAGGCTCTCCGCCCATTAAATGACCTTGATGTGCATAAGAAGGTGGTTCGGGGTCAGTATACGTCCGGTATTTCAAATGGCGTAGCAGTAGAAGGATACCTTGACGAGGAAGGGGTTGACCCGTCTAGTGAGACTGAGACTTATGTAGCCATGAAAGTAGAAATTGATAACTGGCGCTGGGCAGGCGTTCCGTTTTACCTTCGAACCGGTAAACGTTTGGTTCACCGAGCCTGTGAAATTGTGGTCCACTTTAAAGAAGTGCCTCATTCTATCTTTGATCTTCAACATAAAAATACGATGGCCAATAAACTGGTGTTTAGACTTCAGCCAGACGAAGGCATTCGCTTAATGCTTTGTGAGAAGAAAAGGGGGCCTGGAGTCAGTGTTCGATCAACTGAGCTAAGCTTAAGCCCAGATTACTTGAACCGAAAACGTGTGCCTGATGCGTATGAGCGACTTTTAGGGGATGTTATCTCTAATAATCAAACCTTATTTGTCAGGCAGGATGAGTTGATTGCGGCATGGGATTGGTTAGACCCGATACTGAAGCATTGGGATGAGTCTGAACAAGGGCCTGAATCCTATATTGCCGGAAGTTGGGGGCCTGCTGCTGCAACGCTACTGTTAGCAAAAGACGGTCGATTATGGGATGAAACTTGTAGCCCGTTGAAAGACGACGTTGTTCCTTCAAAAACAAAGAGGGGCTGAGTATGATCGAGTATTTATTCGATACCCCAGAAAGCCTGACCATGGCTCTGAGCACGGCGCTAAAAAATGCATTGTCAGACCAACTGAATGCCGCTGGTATGAGCAGCATAGCGGTAAGTGGAGGGCAGACCCCGAAAGCGTTATTTGATCAGCTTTCTAGTGTTGAGCTGGATTGGGGCCGTATTACAGTGACGTTAACCGATGAACGTTGGGTTGCTGATGATCACCCTGATAGTAATGAGAGAATGGTTAAGCAGCATCTTCTAAAAAACAGAGCGACACCTGCGACCTTTATCCCCTTAAAAACGGCCTATAAAACAGCCGAAGGCGGGCAGTTTGCGTTGGATGTTACACTTCAAGAAAAGTTGCCTGTGATTGATTTTGTGGTGCTTGGAATGGGAGGGGATGGCCACTTCGCGTCGCTATTTCCCAATACAGAGGCATTACAAAACGGGCTTAACACAAGCGGTTCTTTGTTATGCTTGGCCACGCAGTCACCGGTTGCCCCAAAAGAGCGAATGTCACTCACATTATCGATGATATTGAAAGCAAAGAAAATCTACTTACTAATTACCGGGGATGATAAGTTACGTGTAGTTCGGCGTGCTTGTTTTATTAACTCAGCTGACCATTTGTCACTACCCATTTCTGCAGTGTTAAATCAAACAATGGTGCCAGTTGAGATGTATTGGTCACCGTCTAGCAGCTAAAAGGATAACGGCAATGAATAATCAGATAGAACAAATCACTGATCGCATCATCAACCGTAGTTCGATTACACGGACGAATTACCTCGATAAAATTGAACAAGCGTCCATTGCAGGGCCTGCACGCAGTCAGGTGAGCTGTACTAATTTAGCTCACGACGTGGCGGCCTCATCTAACAACGAAAAAATGATACTCATGCAGCGAACTGAGCATGCTAACATTGCAATCATTTCTGCCTACAACGACCTGCTTTCTGCTCATCAACCTTACGGGAATTACCCTGAACGAATCAAAAAGGCTGTTGCAAGACAAGGCCATGTTGCACAGTTTGCGTCAGGTGTTCCTGCTATGTGTGACGGCATTACGCAGGGTCAACCAGGGATGGAGTTATCACTCTTTAGCCGAGATGTTATTGCGATGTCGGCAGCCGTTGCGTTATGCCACAATGTATTTGACGGCGCTTTGTATCTTGGCATCTGCGATAAAATAGTTCCAGGTCTATTGATATCGGCTTTAGAGTTCGGTCATCTTCCTTCAATATTTATACCCGCTGGACCGATGCCTACGGGCATCCCTAATAAAGAAAAGGCCAATATTCGTCAACAGTTCGCAGAAGGACTTATAGATTCAGATGCGTTGTTAGAGGCCGAAGTTAAGTCTTACCATTCTCCAGGTACTTGTACGTTTTATGGCACCGCCAATAGTAATCAAATGTTAATGGAGTTTTTGGGCCTTCATCTGCCGGGGTCTTCGTTTATTTCACCGGGCACTGACCTCCGTGATGCACTAACAGACGTCGCAGCAGAGCGTGTGTGTGAGATCACTGCATTAGCGGATCAATACACCCCGTTAGGTAAAATGATAGATGAAAAGTCTATCGTGAATGCGATGGTGGGTTTGATTGCAACAGGTGGCTCGACTAACCATACTATTCATCTAGTCGCGATAGCGAAGGCTGCGGGTATTATTATCAATTGGGATGATTTCTCTGAGCTTTCTGCTGTAGTACCTTTGCTCGCCCGAGTTTATCCTAGCGGCGAAGCGGATATTAATCAGTTTCATAGCGCCGGTGGAGTGCCGTTCGTTATTAAGGAACTGCTATCACTTGGCTTGTTGCATAATGATGTATCGACAATTTTAGGACAGGGGTTAGATGCGTACACCCAAACGCCGGTGTACATTGACCATCAAGTTAATTGGTTGCCGGTTAACCAAAGTCTTGATCGCTCAATCATAAGGGAGGGTAAAGACCCATTTTCCGCAAGCGGGGGCGTTCACTTAATAAAAGGTGACTTGGGGCGCGCCGTTGTCAAGCTGTCTGCGGTACCTAGCACTCACCATAATATTGAGGCGCCAGCCGTTGTATTTACCTCACAAGATGCGGTTAAAACAGCATTCGAGCAAGGCAGCCTTGATAAAGACTGTGTCATTGTGGTGAAAAATCAAGGCCCTCAATCCAATGGGATGCCAGAGCTGCATAAGTTAATGCCTGCGCTAGGGGTGTTGCAAGATCGTGGCTATAAGGTTGCATTAGTAACTGATGGCAGGCTATCGGGCGCATCAGGTAAGGTGTTATCGGTCATTCATATGACACCTGAAAGTAAAGCCGGTGGCGCGATAGCAAAAGTTGTAGATGGCGACATGATTACCATTAATAGCGCTACTGGAACTTTAGTAGTTGCTGCTGACCTTAACTCAAGAGATGGTTGTTTGTTGACCGATCAGTGCTCACCGATATCGCTTGGAACTGGAAGAAGCCTTTTTGCTGGAATGAGAGCGCGAGTCACATCGGCAGAGCAAGGTGCTACTACATTTGAATAGGCCGAAAGTTAGTTGATGTTAGGTCACGAAGAATAAAAGGAGTGAGTCATGAACAAGTCTAGTGTTATGTTTGATGCATGGTTAAAGCTTACAAAACCCGTGATACCGGTTATTGTAATTGATCAAGAGTCTGACACTCGCCCTTTAGCGGAGGCGTTGACGAAAGGGGGCGTTAAATTGCTAGAAGTTACACTAAGAACCTCCGCAGGGTTAAAAGCGATTAAAATATTGTCAGATGAATTTCCCGAGCTTATTGCGGGCGCGGGCACGGTTATTGAACCTGACCAAGTGGACGAAGTGGCTCACGCAGGTGGACGCTTTATTGTAAGTCCAGGGTTTAGTGAAAAAATTGCAGAACGAGCGGAGATGTTAGGGTTAGCCTACTTGCCTGGTGTGGCCACAGCGACAGAAATAATGATGGCGATAAATAGCGGATACCGGTTTTTAAAATTTTTTCCAGCGGCTCAAGCCGGCGGAATCAAAATGTTGAAAGCATTTTCAGGGCCTTTTCCTCAGGTAACATTTTGCCCTACCGGCGGAATTAATGAACACGATTACGAGGATTACCTTAAACTCAATAATGTGCGCTGTGTCGGCGGCTCCTGGTTCGTGTCTGGTCAGCTTATCGGGGACAAAAACTGGCGCTCTGTTAAAGCGCTTGCAGAGCAATTATCTACTTAATCTTACCATCTAAAAAATGAACGACTATTTTATTAATCCTGTTTGATGCACCGATCAACGAAAATGCTGCCTTATCATCAATAGGGGAGTTGGATTCTACTTGTAACACCTTGTGTGTGCCTATCAAGATACCATCCCGTAAGGGGGTTGCAGACTCAGAGGGGGATGGTCTTTCGGCATCCAATAAATACTTATTAGATGACGGAGGTAACCCCCATTGCTGGCAAATACTATGACACAACTGCCAACTTCTTTGCTGAATCACCGACTTAACAACACAAGCCTCTATTTCACCTAAGGTATCGTCAGTTTCTCTGCACGCCTGGAGTGCCCGATATATCAATAGATAGGTTAATGCAGGCAACAACCCCAAAAGGTAAATGGGACTAGAGGAGTCCCCTTGGTGGTATGAATACTGATCACTAGCCGCAGCCGATAAAAGCCCCCACTCCCAAATTTTTTTACTCAATATGCCTTCTTTACTATTGTTGCTTTTTATCATTGGCATCATTACCGTAGCTGAGACGATATTTCGGATACCTAGGCTTCCTAATATGAACACTGCACGTTCTACGGTATCAATGGTTTCATGTGATGATCGAAAAAAGGGTGAGTTAGCCGTTTTTAAGGTTTGGGTAGCGAGCGCGGGATCAGATAATAGTGTATTTGCAATGTCTATGTTCGATGCATTATCACTATTTAATAGCTTAATCAGAAGAGGGAAAGATGCCGGGCGTCGAGGTAATTGATCTACACTAAAAGCACCTTGGTCTAATGCTTTGAGTATAGTTTGTACTTTTTGCCGTAGCCTATCTGAGTTAACTTCAAGTTCCGCGGCGTTACAATCTAAAAGCCAGCAAAAAAAACCGCTCTCCAATGCTTGTGCCGCTTGTATAGTGCTCTCTTCGTGACCGGCGAGGCTTGCATTGTGAATAGGTGGGGTTGAAGAATTGTTAACTTCAGGCTTGTTATCTTGTTGACTATCTTCTGACGAAGCTCGATTTAAAATACGACTAATCCATTGCCAAGGCATATTACCTTATTCCCTAAAGTGTAAACTAACCTATTAAGTGTGTTTGAAAGTCACCCTTAAGTTAAGGAGAATAAAGACTTTATGTCAAACACTGGACACGCTGAATCCATCTATTACCAAATTAGCCTGTGGTCGTGGTTTCGCTGTCGAAATGCAATAGACCTTTAAAGGCGTTTTGGTAGACTTCTGCAGCGGTACGAATGAGTTGCGCTTGTTCTAAAGCAGAAAAATTTGAACTACCGAACGAGGGGGATATGCCATAATCCGTTGACCCAGGTCGTCCATTAAATTTAAAGATACTACCTGAACTATGGGTTACAAGCTGTTGTTTAATGGATATATTCCAATCTTCCATAATAAGACCATTAATTGAGTTGAGCAAAAGGTAAGTCTATCAATATTTTATAGGGCTGTAAGCTATCTTTTGAATTAATCGATTTAGATGAAGAGTAACCTTAGCTAGTCTTGATAGACTTTTTAAGCCTATCCACTCTTTGGGTGGGTACTGACAAAATGCAAGAATGTCATCAATTTCAGCACGACGAATATCTTTATGACTGATACCCGCTACAAACCAGGCCCTATGGAGAAGTCGCTCAACTTCACGTCGGTATGACGCAAAGGTATCAGCGCTACCTCGATAGCTACATTTGAGCGTATCAAACTACGGTAGAGGAGATTTATTTTTAAATTTTAATTATATAGCCGATTATATTAAGGTTATTTATTATTTATTCAAACGGTTAGAGTTATTTAGGTTAGCAAACGCTTCATTAGGGTAATCTAGTGATAGACAAATCTTTGATGAAAGATGCCTATTAAGGGGATTATCTTTCTTTACGATAGCGCTAAACTACACTATTGAATAGTTAATAGACACTCAAGAAATAATTTCTCACTGACAACAATGTAGGACCTTCAAATGACCGCTCAAATGATTAAATCAAAAGCTGCAGTAGCTTGGGCTGTAGGTAAACCGCTTTCAATGGAGATAGTGGACGTAATGCCGCCACAAAAAGGCGAGGTTCGCATCAAAATCATTGCAAGTGGCGTCTGTCATACTGATGCGTTCACTCTGTCTGGTGATGACCCAGAAGGGATTTTCCCCTGTATTCTGGGTCACGAAGGGGGCGGTATTGTTGAATCTATAGGAGAGGGCGTTACTAGTGTGAAGGTGGGTGATCATGTTATCCCTCTTTATACGCCTGAGTGTGGTGAGTGTAAGTTTTGTACATCTGGTAAGACCAACCTGTGTCAGAAAATCCGTGAAACTCAAGGTAAGGGCTTAATGCCAGATGGTACAACGCGTTTCTCAAAAGAGGGTAAGGCTATCTTTCATTACATGGGCTGTTCCACCTTTTCTGAGTACACTGTATTGCCTGAAATATCGCTCGCCAAGGTCAACCCTGAAGCACCGTTGGAAGAAGTTTGCCTTTTGGGCTGTGGTGTCACCACCGGAATGGGGGCGGTAGCAAATACCGCTAAAGTTGAGGAAGGCGCAACGGTCGCCATTTTTGGTTTGGGTGGGATTGGCCTCTCTGCTCTTATTGGATCAGTAATGGCTAAAGCCAGCCGTATTATCGCTATCGATATTAACGAAGGTAAGTTTGAGTTGGCTCGCAAACTCGGTGCAACCGATTGCATTAACCCCAAGGACTACGATAAGCCGATCCAAGAAGTCATCGTTGAGTTAACTGATGGCGGTGTGGATTATTCGTTCGAGTGTATCGGTAACGTAAACCTGATGCGTTCGGCACTAGAGTGCTGCCACAAAGGTTGGGGCGAATCAGTTATCATTGGCGTTGCAGGCGCAGGACAAGAGATATCCACACGTCCATTTCAGTTAGTGACTGGGCGCGTTTGGAGAGGCTCTGCATTTGGTGGCGTTAAAGGTCGCTCTGAACTGCCAGAGTATGTTGAACGTTATTTGGCCGGTGAATTTAAGTTAGATGATTTTATCACCCATACCATGGGGCTGGATAAGGTCAATGAAGCGTTCGATTTAATGCATGAAGGCAAGAGCATACGCTCGGTCATTCACTTCGATATGTAATCTGGTACTCGGCCTTACGCCTTTGACCCTTTATAACGTAAAGCCCGTAAGGCAGAATTTTATTGATTAAATGAGTGTTATTCATGACGATTGAAAACCTTAGCAGCAACAAAAGTTTTGGTGGCTGGCATAAACAATACAGACACACCTCTTCATTGCTCCACTGCTCAATGCGTTTTGCTATTTTTTTACCACCCCAAACATCAGACGGAACCAAAGTGCCTGTGGTCTATTGGTTATCGGGCCTTACCTGTACTGATGAGAACTTTATGCAGAAAGCGGCTGCACAACGAGTCGCTGCTGAATTGGGTATAGCCATTGTCGCGCCAGATACTAGCCCAAGAGGTGAAGGTGTTGCAGATGATGAAGGCTATGATCTAGGTAAAGGCGCAGGCTTTTATGTGAACGCTACTCAAGCACCGTGGAATCGTCACTATCAGATGTACGATTATGTGGTAAGAGAGTTACCCGCTTTAATTGAATCTACATTCCCTGTATCTGAAAAAAGAGCGGTTGCAGGGCATTCTATGGGAGGGCATGGTGCATTGACCATCGCACTGCGTAACCCAGACCGTTACCAATCAGTGTCTGCATTTAGTCCCATTAGTAACCCTTCAAACTGCCCATGGGGCAAAAAAGCATTTACAGCGTACCTTGGCGAAAATAGGCAACAATGGCGTGATTATGATGCCAGTATTTTGATGCGTGAAGCGATACAAAAAGTGCCAAGTTTGGTTGACCAAGGGGAAGATGACGACTTTTTGTTAGAGCAACTAAAACCTGAGGCACTTGAAGCAGCCGCTAAAACCAGTGATTATCCATTAGAGCTTCGTCGCCAACAAGGCTACGACCACAGCTACTATTTCATTGCGAGCTTTATTGAAGACCACTTACGTTTTCATGCCGATTATTTGAAAGTGTAAGCACGCAACAAAGTACTTTGCGTTTCATATTGACATTAAACTGACATCAAATTGTCACCTAAGATTCATGCACGAAGTCTAGTGTAACTAAAAAATCAGAGGGTGACAGCATGAGCTTCGAACGATTGTTAGCGACGAATGAAGGTGAGTTTAAAGCACGCATTGATACTGGAAAAGAGGACAACAAACGTACTTCTTTGCTAAATGACGGCTTTGATAAAATCGCTGAATCTAACAATACTTTTTTTGGCGATTTTATTAAGTTACACCCGCACTTGCAAGGCATCGAGTTTGTAGAACAGATTCTTGAACACTTTAAATTTTCGTTCCAGACTCACTGGAAAGAAAAGGAAAGTATTCCTACTGATGGTCGCGTTATCATTATTTCAAACCACCCGCTAGGAACACTCGATGCGGCTGCACTATACAAGCTGGTCAGTGATGTGCGGCCTGATGTAAAAGTCATTGTCGAGAACGATCAATCATTGTCTAACGATTTAGCTTCGTCACCACTTGACCCTATCGTGCTACCTTATCAAATGGACGCCAATGTTGTGTCAGAAGGGGGCTCTGCGTTTAACGACGATTCTCCGAACGTCAATAAAGCCGCCTATGATTTTTTAGCGTCTGAAGGGGCGTTGATATTCTTCCCCTGTCAGGATGTATCTCGTATTCGCCCAACGGGTGTGAGTGATCCAAAATGGCGTGGTGATTTTTTATGTTTAGCAAGGGCTGCCCAGGTGCCTATCTTACCGGTGTTTATTGATGCAGCAAACTCCGCGCTATTTTATGGGTTATCTGCGATATACAAGCCGTTATCGTCGTTTCTGCTTGTGCCAGAAATGTATAAGCAAACCCGGAAGTCAGTATCGATTCGCGTGGGTGACCTGATTACGTATGACACTTTCAACCAAAGCGGTTTGCCCTTTAAAACCCAACTCAAACTGTTCAAGAAACACGTTTATAAAATAGGTAAAGGTAAAAAGGGTATCTGGCCCACTCAAAGTGCTGTCGCCCACCCGGAGTCAAGAAAGGCGCTAAAACAACTGATTTCTTCGCAAGCTCACTTGGGTGAAACTAGTGATGGTAAGCAAATATATCTATATCAAAAAACGGGTAGCTGTGCGGCGTTGAGAGAAATAGGGCGTTTGCGTGAAATTGCGTTTAGGGCTGTAGGAGAGGGCAGCGGTCAGCGGCGAGATATCGATAAGTATGACTCGATCTATAGTCAGTTAGTTTTATGGGATGAGCAAGACCTCGAGATCGTCGGTGCATACCGGTTGGCTGAAGCCCGTAATATTATAAAAAGTAAAGGTGTAGAGGGCTTATACAGTGCCTCATTATTTGATTATGATGACGCAATGTTACCGATACTAGAGCAGGGAGCAGAGCTCGGTCGAAGCTTTGTTCAGCCTAAATACTGGGGTAAACGAAGCCTAGATTACCTCTGGTATGGTATTGGGTCTTTTATTAGCAAAAAGCCTGATGTCCGTTATCTGTTTGGCCCCGTTAGTTTATCTAATGATATGCCAAAAGCGGCGAAAGATTTGATGGTGTACTTCTTCTCGATGTATTTTGGACAGCCAGGACATCAACAAGCGTTCCTTAAAAATGCGGGTTGCATTAATACCGGTACCAACAACCACATAAATAATATTTCGAAACTTGCTCACTCAAAACAACCCTACAACTTATCGTCGGACCTGGTTGATAGCTTGAAAGAAAATTTTTCAGGTGACGATTATAAGAATGATTTTAGGACACTAAAAAACATTATGTCGAACATGGGATGCAGCATTCCTACTTTATTCAAACAATACAGTGAACTTTGTGAGGCCGGTGGATTAGTGTTCATGGACTTTGGTGTTGATGCAGAGTTTGGTGATTGTATCGATGGACTTGTCATCGTTGATGTCACCAAGATAAAGCAGAAAAAAAAGAACCGTTATATCCCGAAAACTGAACCGGCCAACGATCTTAATCTTCAAGGGCCTTCTAGAGTTGCTAGCGAACCTAAGAATGAAACCAAAATGAAGGCATCCGTATCTATAGAGGGATAATTTATGCTGAATGCTGTTTGGCAAGCGAGTCAGGTGTTGTGGTCATTGCATCGTGAACCTGAGGTAATGAGTAGACGTTGTAGCGCCTATGATATAGAGGTAAAAGGAACCTCGGTCGCGGTCGACCATTACGAAGCAGAGGCCGACTATACCGGTACGATGGTTGTCATTCATGGGATGTCGCCAAAAGGTAGGCGGGATCCACGAGTCGTTCAATTATGTTATGCGCTAAGTAAAGTGGGTTTTAGAGTTCTCGCACCAGAGGTGACAAGTATTAGCGAGTTAACTATTTGTCCTTCTCAGATACGATCAATTGCCGACATTTTGCATGTCATATCAAACAATAGACAAGTAACCCCATCGGGCAATATTGGGGTTCTTGCTCCGTCATTTTCGGGTGCAATGTGTTTAGCGGCAGCCTCGTTCCCCGAAGTTAAAGAAAAAATCACTGCGGTATGTGCCATCGGTACATTTACCGAGGTTGAGTCTGTCATAAGCTATCTACTCAATGATAGTAATGCAGATCCTTACGGACGTTTTATAATCCTAAAAAAGATTGTTCCTTTAGTATGTGAGGTAAATGATCATTCGCTTTTTTTAGGCGCGTTAGATGCGGCCATTCGAGATAATCTGAATGAGATAGTGTTTGATGAGCCTACCAATGAATATCACTCTTATTTGAAGGCCGAGACGGAGCAGAATCAACAAAAAATACATCGCCTTTTCAATGATATCACCTACCGCGAACAGCTTCTGAGTAAGGGGAAAGTGGTGCTATCAGAAGAAATCAACGCATTAAATATTGTACAGCATATTCATGGTCTGACAGCGAACGTGTTTTTGCTACACGGAGCTTGTGATATTGTCATCCCGTGTGACCAATCGGAGACCTTATATCGTGAGTTAAAAGTCTTAAAGAAAAACTCAGATTTGGTGATAACTCCTTTTATTAGCCATGGTGATACTCAGTTTCGCTTTCATCAAATACGTGATGTTGGGAAACTCATTAAAGGTTTTGCCCGTTACTTTAGAAGTATTGCTAGCTTATCGACTAATTGATTAGTTTGCACCAAGACTGGGTCAGCTATGTCCAAACGAAAAATAAGAAAACGTTTACCGGAGCTTCTTCAGCTTGAAGATTTAATAGACCGGTCAAAATTTATAGTTAATCAAGAAGGGTGTGTTGACATTCAAGGTGATACTTTACCTTTATATAGTCTGGAAGTCAGGCCATTCAAAGCGGGTTTGCCGACTGTTATTTTTACCGGAGGCGTCCATGGAATAGAGCGGATTGGATCGCAGGTATTGCTATCCTATATGGACATGCTAGTGTCCAGAATTCCGTGGGACTCCACACTTCAGCACCAATTAGACTCACTTAATATTATTTTCATACCTATTGTGAACCCCGGAGGGATGTACTTAAACACCCGGGCAAACCCAAAAGGCGTCGATTTGATGCGAAATGCTCCAATAGAAGCTGAAATAAAGCCACCACTATTTGGCGGAGGGCAGCGTTTATCATCAAAACTTCCCTGGTATTGTGGTGACACGCAGCATGGATTAGAGCTTGAAAGTCAGACGCTGATGAATGTTGTTGAACGATATGCACAGCAATCCCCCTTTACTATTACATTAGATTGTCATTCCGGTTTTGGTTTGCGGGACCATCTATGGTTTCCATATGCATACAGGAAAAGACCCATCGCGGTGCTGGATAAACTTTATGCTTTAAAGCTATTGTTTGATAGAACCTACCCTCATCATGACTATGTATTTGAGCCACAATCTTTAAGCTATATTACCCACGGCGATTTATGGGATTACATCTATAAACGCCACAAAAATGCTAATGAATCAGTATTGCTGCCACTTACGTTAGAGATGGGCTCTTGGAATTGGATCAAAAAACATCCCGTACAATTAATGAGTTTTACAGGGTTCTTTAATCCAGTCGTACCACACCGCCAACGACGGGTACTTCGTCGCCATCTAATGCTATTTGATTTTATTTGTTCTGCTGCCATAGCACACAACAAGTGGATACCGAAGAAAAAACAGAAACGACAGATGTTCCAGGCAGGAAAACAATTCTGGTATAGAGACCCATCTGAATGACCTGTCTAAACAACACAACTTACAACTCTCAAAAGTGACGCTTTTACATAATAAACCCCAGAATATTTCACCCGGTTGAGTTATGCTTTACGTTGACCATAAGTGACGCCGTTGGGGAAGTATTTGAATGAAAAGCAAGGCCGGGCAATCTCAGGGGATTCTGTTATTTCGTTTAACGCCCACACAGTCTTTTGCGATCGGAACCTTAAAAATACGCGAAATAGTGCCCTATACGCCTTTAACCGTATTGCCAAAGTCTCACCGTTTTGTGCTAGGTGCAGCGAGTATACGAGGACTAACTATACCTGTTATCGATATGGCGGCCGCCGTGGGTTATCAACCTCTATCTAAAGAAGAAATACCGCAATGCTTCATTATCATAACCGACTGTCAGAGAAAGACGATTGGCTTTTTAGTGCGCCAAATTGAACGAATATCAGAGTGTAGCTGGAAAGATATTGAAGCGCCTGCTTCAAATTTGGGCCGACAAGCGTTTTTAACGGGGGTGACGCGTATTGACGATAGAATAGTGCAATTGTTAGATGTTGAGTTAGTGATCTCGTTAGTATTCCCAGATAGCGAAACGGCCAGTTTTCCAAGCCTTACTGATGTTCAAAGAGAGAAACTAAAGCCCCTTAATATACTGCTAGTGGATGACTCCATTGTTGCAAGAGCTCAACTCTCTGGCGCATTAGATAGAATGAATATTCCGTATCACGTGACGGCGAATGGTAACGATGCGCTTAATATCATGAAAAGTCATGCAAAAGACAATGCTCCAATTGACCTCGTTGTTAGCGATATAGAAATGCCTGGCCTTGATGGCTATGAACTTACGTTTGAAATCCGCAATGATACGCAGCACCTTGGAACGCCTTATATTATTCTTCATACCTCACTTTCAAGTGAGATAAGTGTAAGCCAGGCCCACCAGGTAGGGGCAAACGAAGCGCTTACAAAATTTGATGCAGGTGAGTTGATCCAAGCAATGCTTCGTGGCGCTGAGCATAAACTAGTAAACATGGGTGATAAGGGGTATTGACAATTTAGCGGGCTATTTATCCCTAACCATCTTGTACATGTTGAAAATAAAAGATTCGTATGTAGAGGTTAGCTTTTTGAATAATTCGGCTAAATGATGTTTGTATATTTGAGATAATAGAGATTCAGGGAGGTACTGAGTAGGGTGATGGTGTAAAGGGAAACCCTATTCTTTAGGGTTTCTTCGATAAGCTGAAGGGCTTTGACCAAACCAAGCTTTAAAGGCGCGGCAAAAGCTTGCTGATTCAGTATAACCAAGTATGTCAGCAATATCGAAAACAGTATATTTCCCATCTCTTAGTAGCTTGTCAGCATATTGTTTTCTTTCTGATTCAAGTATGGACCTAAAGGATTGATCTAACTGTTTAAGTTTGCGTATAAGTGTTCTTTCTGATAGATGTAACTCTTCACTAGCTTTTCGTAGTGACGGCAGAGGATGCATGCAGTCAGGAGACATTAACCTATTTTCTATACCCCTGCGAATTAAGTTTCTTGTGGCGATGTCAGAGCGATTCTCATCTATCATGTTATCAAGAATTTGTTGGCACTTTCGTAGATTTAGCTCATGCGACTCTCTGTCACAGAGCGGGGAGGGGGTGTGCCAAATTGATTTTGGCACAATCAACTTGTTAGTGCTAGCGCCAAAATTCAAGTTAGAATAATACTCGTCCTGCATCAGCTGTTTTCTATTCTCTGCTAAGGTTTCAAAGTATAGGTTGATCCGCCCTTCAGGGGGGGCGACCCAAAAGTAGTGCAATCAACACTTCAAAAGACTTCATAAACGCTTCAAAGAAGAATTCCTTAAATGATGTGTCCCCGCTGGTATCAACTATGCGAATTTCGAAAGTATCGTCGTGTTCAATTATTTTGCTTGTGTAGCATTCTGAGCGAATATGGAACCACTCTACAAATGTAGATAAAGCTTTGCCGATGGTTGGTGCACTGACAGCAGCATAACCAACAGGGCCATGAGTAGCGATACCCAAATGTCTACCGAAAATTGTCGGCCAATTAGGTGTATAGCTATATCGATTGACGTTTTTAACTAGCTGTATTGCATCTCTTAGGTCAATAGTTTCATTTTCTTCGAAATATTTCGCATCCAAAGAAGTTAGTTCGAACGCGTTATCGAGTGCCGTAAATCCAAGACTATTAATTATGAGTACGTAGGCTTTATTTGATTGTGGTGTGAGTGTCATCTGAAAATTATAGTGTCTTTGGCGGTAAATGCTAATAAAAATGTCAGTAACTGGAAGGCACCGTTAGCACCTAGCATTGTATAGTTGAGTCATAAATAATAGAGGTGGTGACATGACAATAAAAAGTACAACAGAATCTGGTCAGTTTCATTCAGTGTGGCAGGAGTCGGTTCCTGAAATAGCATGGCATACATTGCTTCTTGCTCTCGGTATCGGTGTGGGCTATTTTCTCACCATAGACAGTGCAGTTAATGGCAGCCTTCCTTACCCTGTTGCAACACTAATATGTGCATATCTTACGTTCGCTAGTTTCTCGGTTCTGCATGATGCAGGTCATGGAAGCATTTTCAAAGTCAACTCTCCGCTTAAGCCTCTAGAGTCTTTAATCGGGTGGGTTGCGTCTCTGCCGTTTATAATTGTACCGTACCGTTTCTTTCAAAAGATCCATGATAGGCACCACGCTTTTACCAATGACCCGGATAGAGACCCCGATCACTATACATTTGGTGAGTCATGGGGAGGTCTTGTGTTAAATAGTCTTTATATTCCGGTGCAATACCAAGTTTTAGCACTTACAAAATTACGAAATGTAAAAATATTTCGCAACACCTACCCAAGTAGTGCAGCATATTTTCTACTTACCTTTAGCACTTTAATCATTCTTTCGGTGCAAGGGTATGGGTTAGAGGTTCTGTGTTTTGCCATTATTCCGCTAGTTATTGCTGTTTTCTTTTTGGCAATGGTTTTTGATTATATTCCACACCACCCACACAAGTCCCGTGACAGGTATCATGATACTCGAGCGTATCCTAGCAAAATTCTAAACTGGGTTATTTTAGGGCAAAACTATCACTTGATTCATCATATGTATCCTCGTGTGCCGTGGTTTAAATATCAAGAGGTGTTCTACAAAGTTTTGCCAGATCTTGAAGCTAATAACGCACCAATTGAAAATATTGGTGGTGGTGTGAGGCCAGGTTTTATGAAGTCTCCAAATGTTAGCAATTTACTAGACGAGGGGAACTCAATAAATATGGTACTTGACGTTTCAGATATCAAGCAGGTCGCTTCTGATGCTGTCTCAATAGAGTTTGAATTGCCGCATGGTGAAACACTAAAGTATCAAGCCGGTCAGTACATAACCGTTAGTAAGTGGCTTGAAGGCGAGCAACAAACACGCTGCTATTCGATCTGTACTAGCCCTAGGAATGGTAAGCTAAAGGTTGGTGTTCGTAAGACGCAAAATGGTTTGGTTTCCGGTTTTCTAAATAACGATTTAGGCGTAGGTGATAAATTAATCGTACAAGGACCTTTCGGAGACTTTGCTTATTCTTCCGAAGATAGTGGGGATATCGATCGCTTAGTACTCATAGCGGGCGGTAGTGGAATTACACCAATTCTTTCGATCGTAGAAACTGCTCTAGCTGATGACTCGGAATTCCCTATAGACCTTATATACGCATGCCGTAGCCGCGAAAGTATCATGTTTTTTGATGCGCTAGATAAGCTAAAAAAGCAAAACCCAACAAGACTTAATTTACGTTATGTCGTTGAGCAAGATAGTATCAACCCTCTAGATGTTCATGGTCGTTTGGATGAGGTGACACTTAAAAAGTTAGTTCCAGAGCTCGAGAAAAATAACAAGACGAGTCTACTTAAAAACGCCAAGTTTTTTATGTGTGGTCCAGAGGGTCTAAAGAACTCTATGCTTGAAGTTTTAAACAAAAATAATGTAGGTGAAGCTCAAGTCAATGTTGAAGAGTTCGTTTCCACTCTTACAAAACCTATTGGAGAACAATATAAGGTTGATGTATTACTGGCTGGAGGGCAGACGCACACGCTTGAAGTTGCTTCGAACCAAACAGTTCTAGAAGTAGCGAAGGCTCAACGGGTTCAACTTCCTCACGCATGTGGTTCCGGCACATGTGGCTCTTGCAAATTTAAGGTCAACCAAGGTGAAACGGCAAGTATTCCTAATTCCATTCCAGGGATAACGGAAGAAGAAAAAAATTCCGGACTAACGTTGGCCTGCCAATGTAAACCTTTACAGAATATTAGTATCTCAGAAGCCTAGTCTTCTTACACTGGCGTGTACATGCACGCCAAAGAACTTTATCTATGTACCCAACAAAAATTATCTAAGCAGAAGAGCTATGAGTGAAAACAAAAATTTAGAAATTGCTGACAAAGCACCCAAGAAAGTTGTAGAAAACACAATCGAGGTCAAGGTTGAAGAGCGTATAGGTAAAATTTTTCAACTTCAAACTGAGCAGTCATTAGTTCTCCGGTCAAGCACAGTAGCCGAAAGGAAGTTGGTGTTACAAAAATTCCTGTCCGTAATTGAGAAATATACGTCTGAAATTGTTGAAGCGGGCCAAAAAGACTTTAACAAGCCAGAAACTGAAACCTTAATTGCAGAAGTCTTTCCGGTTGTTCATGAAATAAAGCATGCTTTAAAACATTTATCTTCATGGGCGAAGCCAAAGAAGGTTTCCTCCACAAAGGCGACTTTTGGCACAAAATCCAAGGTGGTATACGAACCTAAAGGCGTTAGCTTAATTATATCTCCATGGAACTATCCGGTAAATTTAACCTTTGGCCCTTTAGTGTCGGCGTTAGCGGCTGGTTGTACGGCAATTATAAAGCCAAGCGAATTTACTCCTCATATGTCGAAAGTTATTTCTAAGATAGTAGACGAAGCCTTTGATGAGAAACTCGTGGCTGTATTTGAGGGTGAAGTAGATGTCTCACTTGCTTTATTGGAGTGTCCATTTGATCACATATTCTTTACCGGAAGCCCTCAAGTTGGGAAGTCGATTATGGTAGCTGCAGCTAAACACCTGAGCTCTGTAACATTAGAGCTAGGCGGAAAGAGTCCGGTAGTTGTAGACGAAACAACAGACTTGGAAAAAACGGCGGGTAAAATTGCGTGGGGTAAATTCGCAAACAATGGGCAGACATGTATCGCTCCAGACTATGTAATCGTCCATGAAAGCAAAGTTGACGAGCTAGTTACGACACTCAAACAGACGATATCTAATGCTTACGGGGCAAGTCCTAAAACAAACGACGATTACGGCCGCATAGTTAATAGAGCGCATACTAATCGAATCAAAGACTTGATTGATGACGGTATTAAAAATGAAGGTCTAGTCGTCGTTGGCGGAGAAATCGATGTTAAGGATCGGTACATATCACCCACAGTGGTAGTCGGTAAGTATGGCGATAAGAAATTTTTGAATAGCAAGTTAATGACAGAGGAAATATTCGGTCCAGTACTACCTATTATAAGTTATCGCGAGATTGGGGAGGTTATCAATCAAATAAACTCAATGCCCAAGCCTTTAGCGCTCTACATGTATAGTGAAAACAAATCACTAACAGATTATGTTTTGCAGAGAACATCCAGTGGCGGAGCTTGTATCAATACAAATATGGTTCAGTTCTTACATGGAAACTTACCTTTTGGTGGAGTCAATAACAGCGGTATAGGCAATGCCCATGGCGAATTCGGCTTTAAAGCCTTTTCACACGAGAGAGCTGTTCTTGAAGATAAGTTTACTTCAAATCATATGCTCTATCCCCCTTACACAAAACGCGTTAAGTCGTTTGTAAAGTTTGTAAATAAATATTTGGCGTAAGCTCTAATTCTCTTGAGGTATTTATGTTTTTTCCATTGAAGGTCGCGCTTTATAGAAGCATTTCTAACGCGTTAAAATACACTGTACGTGTTCTACCAATTAGCCCTCCAATAATATTTTCAGGTAAGGACTCTTCGGTTGAATTAGCTAATGCAATTGCACAACGTGGCCATGATGTCTTGTTATTGGTCACTGATGAAGTGCTTATGAAGATTGGGTTGGCAGATAGAGTAATTGAGAGCTTAGAAGCAAATGGCGTTAAGGTTGTAATTTATAGTGGCGTTTTGCCAGACCCAACGACTGATCATGTCGACGAAGGGGTACGGCTGGCATTAGATAACCATTGTGACGGTATATTGTCGGTTGGTGGAGGTTCACCAATTGATACCGCGAAGGCCATTGCAGCCTGTGTCACTAATAACAAGAAAGCAATGCAATTGTCAGGCTTATTTAAAGTGAAAAAAACGCCGTTACCCTTGTATGTTGTACCAACAACTGCTGGAACAGGTTCTGAAGCAACAATTGCCTCGGTTATAACTAATGCAGAGACTCACAAGAAAGAATTGATTCTTGATCCATCCTTAGTTCCAAAAATGGCGGCATTAGATGGCCAGTTAATGCTAAATTTACCCGCTTCGGTTACAGCAGCGTCTGGTATGGATGCATTAACTCATGCCATTGAAGCGTACGTATCCACCAACGCTACAAACGAAACCGATAGCTTGGCGTTAACGGCAGCCAAACTAATTTTTAATAACATTGAAAAAACTGTAATAGAAGGTCAGTGCTTTGATGCACGTCAGAATATGGCACTCGGCTCGTATTACGCCGGTGCGGCGTTTACAAAAGCCGGGGTCGGGTATGTACACGCTATTTCACACAGTATCGGCGGTCAGTATGGGACAGTACACGGAGTACTTAACTCTATGATTTTACCAAGGGTGCTAGCGTACTCGTTAACTAATATTGAATCTAGGCTGGCTACTATTTCGAGAGAATCAGGTATTGCTGACTCCAATGCAAGTGACGGTGAAGCTTCTGAGCGTCTTATTAATAAAATAAAACAGTTAGTAACCACCTTCGATATGCCTTATTACTTAGATGATTTGAAATCGGTGCATATAAAAGGGATTGCAAAGCAAGCTCTAAAGGAGGCACATTACACACCCTATGCGGTACCAAAATATATGGACCAAAGTGCATGTGAGTCCCTAATTAGAGATATGCAAACGGCCTAATTATAGCTTGATAAAAGGTGGGGGAAGTAATGCTAAATAACGGCATTATTACGGAATATACGACGTAAAAAATCTCCACCTATATATTAATCTTGCATGTATTTTACCAACAAGCTGTTGTGGCCACGTTGAACAGTAGACCGTTTTTTAGGAAAAAATAATGAAGATGGAATCTCAAAAAATCAAAAGAAAGACTCTTGGTGTCATAGACGCATCATTTCTACACATGGAAAAACGATCAACCCCAATGCATGTAGCCGTGTTAATGACATTTCGGCTACCAAATTCTGCATCGAAAGAATTTGTACATGACGTGGTTGCATCTCTAAGAGATGATGCTAAAGAAGTACAAGCTCCTTGGAATCAAAGGCTTAGTGAAAAAATGTATTCTAACCTTATTCCAATAACTGAGACCTATTCAAATATTGATCTCACGTATCATGTCAGGCACTCCTGTTTGCCTTCTTCTGGCGGAGAGCGTGAATTGGGAGAGCTAGTTTCTCATCTTCACAGCCAACTGCTTGATCGATCAGTACCGCTATGGACCTGCCATGTGATTGAAGGGTTATCTGAAGATCGCTTTGCAATATATTTAAAAATGCACCATGCATTGACAGATGGTGTAAACGGTATTCGAATGGCAACAAGATGCTTGTCGAGTGTACCCAGTGGAGACTGGTGCGCACCCTGGCATTATATGCGCCCTGTAAAAAACAGGAACAAACGAGGTATTTCAGGTAAGCTAAATGTAAAGTTTGGGGGGTTAGCTAGCACGTTTAAGAGCGGGGGAAAAGCTTTAGTTGAAATGTCGCGCCCTTACACAAATGTTCGTGGAACTACTGATCATATTAGTATACCGTTTCAGGCACCTCACTGCTCTCTAAATGGTACAATTACTGCTGCACGTCGAGTGGCAACCCAGCAATTTGATATGGAGCGCATTCGACTCATATCTAATAAAACAAATACATCTGTAAATGATATTTTTCTTACGGTGTGCAGTACTGCCTTAAAGCGACACTTAGAATCAATTAATGATCTGCCTGTTAACCCCTTAATAGCTGGTGTTCCGGTTAGTCTAAGAGAGGAAGGAGTGGAGGGAGGCAACGCTATCGGTTTTGTTTGGGCATCATTAGCAACTGATGAATCGTCCTCTATTTCTAGGCTGGAATCGATCAATGCGTCGATGACTGCAGCTAAAGAACACTTGGGACGACTGCCAAAGAAAATTAGACCAATATACACTGCAGCATATATGGTGCCGACTATTGCTTTGTTAGTGAGTGGGCTAATTACTCGAACTAAGCCGCCGATGAATTTAACAATATCGAATGTGCCTGGCCCTGAAGGTAGCTTATTTATGGAAGGGGCCGAGCTATGCAATTTGTACCCAATTTCGATACCCTTACAGGGGTTGGCTTTAAATATTACGGCTATCAGTTATGCAGGCAAGTTGAATGTAGGTTTTACAGGTAGCCGCGATAACCTGCCTCACTTACAGCGGTTAGCAGTCTATGCAGAGGAAGCGTTGAGTGAACTCGAATTGGAAACGGGTCAATAACAGTTAAGTAATGTTTAGCCTCTATATTGATGTAGTGGATTTAGGTTTATGGATCTAGAGTTCGTAAATAATCAATGGTAATTGAATTTTTATAAATTCTTTTGATTTGGTGGGGTGCAGTCTTCTTCAGGGACTTAAATTTATGGTAGCTCAAACTATCTGCCCCCAGATTATGCTGCCTACAATATTAATAAAGGTGTTTGTGCCAAAGCTGGTTTATTCTGAATGAAAAGGGGCTTTATACTTCCGATACCCAAGTTGACGAATATGTCAGAACGATGTTTAATGCTTGCCTAATCCATTATTCTAAAATAAAACCGGAGATCAAAATGATCGCGAATTTGAATGAAGGTGGAAGCGAAGGTTACTTCGTGGAAGCGGGCGATACCCAGATTTTTGTCACTGAATTTGGTGAAGGCTTCCCTGTCATCATGCTTCACGGCGGTGGCCCTGGAGCATCAGGTATGTCCAACTATTCAAAGAATGTTGAGGCTCTGGCACAAAAATACCGGGTGATCGTTCCGGATATGCCTGGCTATGGCCAGTCGACTAAGAACTGGAAACGCAAAGACCCATTTGGTGAGTTAGCTGTAGGTATTCTGGCCATGATGGATGCCATGGATATCCCTAAAGCGCACATGATTGGCAACTCATTGGGTGGTGCCTGTGCATTGCGTATGGCTTTAGAAAAACCTGATCGTGTGGCGTCCATGATATTAATGGGCCCTGGAGGTATCAATACCACCCGCTGTTTACCAACCAAAGGGTTGAACGCCCTGCTGAACTATTATAAGGGGGATGGCCCAAGCTTTGAGAAAATGAGCTACTTCATCCGCAATTACTTGGTTTACGATGATTCAATGGTGACTGACGATCTGATCCGCACCCGCTATGATGCGACGTTAGACCCTGAAATTGTGAAGCAGGGCGCTCAGCTTAGTCGCCCAAAAAGCTTAGGCACTGCGATGAAAATGGACCTTACCCGCGACAAACGACTGAAGGATTGCGAAACTCCTACTTTAATTTTGTGGGGGATCGAAGATCTGGTGAACCGCCCAAGTGGTGGCGAGACTCTGCAGAAAATTATGCCGAACTGTGATCTGTTTTTGTACAGCAAAGTGGGTCATTGGATTCAGTGGGAAAGAGCGGATGAGTTCAATGGTACCGCTTTGACATTTATGTCCGCTAACGACCCCAGCTAGTTAATATCTCTGGGTCGCTGTCTGATAGTGGCGGCCCCAGAGCTTACTAAACAAAGGTTAGCGATCCGTTGTTTGTATAGATGCATGACCTGCATCACCTCTCACATGTTCACGAGGCCTTGTTTTAACATCCTCTAAAATTCCTGTATGTCTAAGCCAGTGTGCAGTGGCTACTTGGGTTCCATACTATATTGGGACTAAAATAGTATTAACATCATTCTAACATATTGTAATTATTCACTATCACATTCTATTTATATGTGTGTTGAGCACTGGGGTTAGGGTTTTATTGAAATTATCAATTTACTTTCCGCTCTTTACCACTGGCAGCTCGTTTTTTGTCTTCTGAATGAACATAAATAGTATCAGTTGTAGCCATGCTAGAATGCCCAAGATCTTCAGAAAGGTCTTTCAACGCTCTGCCTCGTTCAATTTCCACTGAAGCGCCTGTATGTCTAAGCCAATGGGCTGACGCCTCCTTCAATTTTCGTGCTTTGTCTTCGCCTTCTGACCCTTTCATTTGTTCATAAGCATGATCAAATACGGTCTGTACGATTCTGCTTAACTGTCTGGAAGTCATACCACCACGACCTCTAATCTTTTCGATAACAGGGTTTGTGTCGCCTCGCGATGGTAGCTGGCTTAGGCCTCGTGACTGCCTATAGCGTTTTAGAAACTCTATAAAATGGACTGGAACGGTTACATCACGAATTTTCCTGCCTTTACCATAAATTTTCAGCCACCAATTGCTATCATCATCTTCCCAGAAATGACTCATGACGGGTGACCAGCCTGTGCGTTCTGATAGTTCAGATATCCTTAAAAAAAGCGTTTTTAATGCTGCAATTAAGAATAGGCTTCGTTCGTGGTTAGCGTCTGAATCTGCTAAATCAACTGCAACATCCAATACGTATTGCCACTGTGCCGTCGTTAGGCGTTTAATGTCTTTTACTTGGGCATCTCTAATAAAATAACGACAATCTTTCTTTGCTATTTGTGCTGGATTGCCAATGCAATATTCTTCATTCATTAGATACTTATAGAAAGCGATTAACGCAGTAAATGTAGCGGCTAACGTTTGTTGAGATGGGCGATACTTATTTTTGTCAGGCTTTGTTGTAGAGTCACCTTTGGCAATTTTCAGCCTGAATGGAGCCCACCTTTGATTAACTATATACACACCACCTTGAGGTAGGAACTTTTCGTGGTTAGACAAACATATCCAGTTTAACGGCGGCTGCCAGCAGAAGTCTGCGTATTCTAGGATGTCAGATTTACGCAATTCATCTAATGGTTTTTCTTTTATTAAGAATGTCCACAATAGAAACCGCTCAACTTCGTTCCTAAATCTAGAGAAGGTATGTTCAGATTTATTTCTACCAATATAAACCAGAAATTCTTTAGCCCAAGCCCAGTGCTTTTCGAACCAAGCATCTTCGCCACTTAGTAGTAAGCCTTTAAGGGGTAGTGGAAAGTTTTGGTGATTTTCTCACGCGAAACCTAATACATTGATTTAATACAATTATTTTACGCTATTTGTCGAAAAACTATTTTTATTTCCTTTTTAATTTCTCCGCAGATAGTTTCTACTATTAACGGTTATGTGCTTTTACGATAAGCTGCTCCTAACAATAATAATAGTTAGGGAAGATAAATGTACATTCTAAGCGATAGCGAAATCAGTTCACTTTATACACCTCCAAAACTAGAAGATGATGAACGACAGGAGTTGTTTTTTCTTAATGATCAAGAAATAGACCAGATAAATCCAAAAGACTCTGTATATATTAAAGCTTTCTATATCCTTTTATTAGGGTATTTCAAAGTTAATCCAACTAAAATTGATGTCGATATTGAAGCTACTATCGAAGATCTAACCTATATTCAAAATACTTACTATCCAGATGAAAAGTTTGCATTTGTAGCGCCGTCCTACAATCAAAAATACAAACTATATACTAAAATTATTGCGGCATTTGAATATAAGAAATTTGGTAAAATTGAAAAGGCGAAATTGAGTGAATATTTGTCCGAAATAGTTCTAACCCACTTTAGTGTCGTGGAAATCTTTGACGAAGTCACTGACTGGTTGCGTAATAATAGAATAGAAATTCCTTCTTATAAAACGCTACAAGATTTAATTTCAATTGAGTTTAAGAAAGAGAAGAAAAGAACCATAGAAGAAGCTTCCAAGCTAATATCATTAGAAACTAAGAAATTATTTGATGGAATGCTATTTGATCCTGATAAGAAAGACCTATTTAATCAAATAAGGTTTGAAGTAAGGGACTATAAACGAAATGCTGTTTTGAGTGAGATAAGAATGTTTGACTTATTATCTCCTTTGTATGGAGAGGCTGCCAAGATAGTTTCTGCGCTTGGAATATCGAAAGGGAGAATCCAAAACTACGCACACTTGTTATCAAACCTACAATTGGGAACAATTAAATCCAAAAAAGATGAAGAAAGATATTTAATCATTTCCTGCTTCATATATTTTCGCTACAGAACGTTAAACGATTACTTAGTAGATGCCTTGATATATCAAATTCGGCTGATTGAGCAAAAAGGTTTAGAGCATGCCAAGAGTAAAATGTTTGACGTTCGCAGGGAATTAGACAAAAAGCTCGTAGATTCCGCGGACATACTAAGTCTCTTATTCGATAACGACGTTCCCTCAAATGAACTTAGAGAAGAATCTTTCAAAATTCTTCCGAAGAATGAGTTAATTAGTGTTATTTCGTATTTGCGAAGTAGCGTCATTGAAAAGGATATTTATTTCTGGGAATACGTTGATAGTTCAAACAAAGTTATAGCTGAGTTACTTAGAAAAATTATTATTAGGCTCAAATATGTTGATGGAGTTAAAAATGGCGGTCTTTTTGCTCAGCTAGAAAGAGCAATTAGCGAGCTTAATGATAAGGGGCGAATCCTATTTATTGACAAAAGGCTAGTTCGGAAAACAAAAAAATATTTATATGAAGGGGATGAGGTTATTAGTGTGAGGGCCGAGTTCTCAATATATCGACTAATAGCAAATCGACTTCATAGAGAGCACTGGTATGTAAAAAATAGCTCAAAAAATATACCTCTCAATGAAATGCTACTAACTGATCAGCAATGGGAAAATAAAGAGTCTTTAAAACATAACGTTAACTCAGCTGCTTTAAATACCCCAGTGGAAGAACTTGTTGGTGAGCATATGGCTCTCCTTAATCATAAATTGAAAACTGTTCCAGAGAGAATGCAAAGTGGAGCTAATGAAACTGTCATTCTTGAACAAAAAGATGGTAAAGAAAAATGGACTATTAAGAGAGCAAAGAAAGAAAAAATCACAAACCAACCTTTGTTCAAGAAGATGCAGAAAGTTGATCTAACCAAAATTATTTACACAACAGCAAGTTCTACTAACTTTTTTGAAGAAATTCGACACATCACTGGGCGTAAGAAGCCAAAAGATGCACTTGCTACTTTTTTGGCATGCATGATCGCGAATGCTACCCGTCAAGGAATATACAAAATGGCGGATCTATGCGAATTTTCACATGATAAATTGAAAACATTTGAATCAAATTTTATGTCTGTAGATAATCTCAGGCGAGCTTGCGACAAAGTATCCAATGCAACTTCTACTTTAGAAGTTTTTGAACATTACAATTATAGGCCGAGTTATATACATGGCTCAGCAGATGGTCAAAAACAGAACTCTCGTATGAGTACAAAGAGAACAAGATTCTCCCGAAAGAATTTTGGCAAGGGTAAAGGCCTTTTTGCGCATACTCTTTCAGTCAATCATGTTCCAGTAAATGTGAAATTGGACAGCTTAAATACGCATGAATCTCACAATATTTTTGATCTACTATACAATAACTCTACTGAGATTGAGGTCGATGCTGTTTCGACAGACACTCATGGCGTAAACAGATTTAATTTTGCAATTCTTGGGCTTTCGGATTGGATATTTCAACCTCGTTATGCGAAAACTAATAATATTATAGAGTCTCTATTTTCTGTAATAGATACCAAAGATGGATGGGAGCTTGCCCTAAAAGAAAAAATTGATGTCAAAGCCATATACAAAGGATGGGATTATGTTGAAAGGATTATAGTTTCTTTACATCAGAAGGAAATCAGGCAGTCAGACCTTGTAGCAAAACTATCTAAATCTTCACCTTCTGATCACTCTCTAAAGGCTCTTCGAGAATACGACCGCTTGTTAAAAGCAATTTACATATTAGAGTATATGGATGATGTTGATTTACGTCGTTATATACAAACTGTATTAAACCGCGGGGAGGCGTATCACCAATTACAAAGAGCATTTGAGCAGGTTGGAAGTGGCAAGGGCTTTAGAGGTAAGTCCGATGCGGAAATCGATATGTGGTATGAGTGTTCTCGATTGATGGCTAACTGCATAATTTATTTTAATTCTGTTATTCTTGATGCTTTATTGAAGAGATATATCTCTGAGGGAAGGTCAGATCTTGTTGAGCATCTAAAGCGTATTTCTCCAGTGGCTTGGGCACACATAATAATGGGGGGTAAATATGAATTTGATGATCTAAATGATACTCCTGATATTTATTCGATTGTTAGTGAAATGTTGGCGGCATAGTACATTCCATTATATTATAGATCTTCAATAAATTTTATTGAGCATTCTCCACATACAATCTTTAAAGAAGGCTTTCCCCAGACGTTAGAAAAGCATGAAGGGCAGGTGTATTTGATACGGTTCGATTTGTTCTTTGCCCTTGACGTCTGAATCTCTGGGGACTCCTTAGTCTTTTTTTCTTCATAAGCCAATGTTTCGAATTGCTTAGATATCTCATCTATATCTACCGGGAAGCTCTGCAGGTCATAATCAGTGCTCTGCCGGTTATTGCTACTTTCATAGTTGTGCTTTAAAGCAATTACATTGTTTTTTGCTGCTTTATGAACTTGTGGCAGTTTAGGAGGAATTTGTACGGTGTCATACCACCTCAGTTTGAAGCCAGTCTCCAATAACTCAACACAAGCACTCTCAAACTTTCCTCCTTTGATAACGTAATCTGACATAGCCTGTCCAACGAAATCACCATCAGGTCCCCCTGTAGATGATGGCATAAGCCCAATAGACCGCATTTTATTTGACCATTCTTTATTGTGATAGCCAGCTCTACTTGGTGTCCCATAATATTCCTGCCAAATATGCACCATTTCATGACATAACGTTTGTAAAATCGTAGTTACAGAATAATTTGCAAAATAACAGGGGTTGATAGCAAGCTCATCTATATTTTTGCCTTCTTCATTGACCCATCTCTTAAACGCGACATAACCCATTAATTTAGCCTGGCGCTGATAGGTAAAAAGACATTCTGGTAATTTGTCTTCAAATAATTTATTGTTAAAAAAAGCGTAGGCATCTGAAAACAGCTCGTATGCTTCGTTTATTAATGTGCTCATTTGATTGTAAATTACTCAGATTGGTCAATTATTGTCTGTTTTGTGCAATACAGAAAAACTAAATATAAGTTATTAAAGGAAAGCTATATATAATTAAATTGGATATGGCTTTTTATTGTCCCTTGAATCTATCAAGTTCATTTCCGTTACAGAATACAATTTTGTATTTGATTCAGCTTTTTCTTATCTTTTTTTTTTCAGCGCATTTAATGCGAGATTACCAAATTCTATAGCGTGGGTATATCTAAATCTGACAGATAAACTGTGCTTGGGATTTCTCCCAACAGATCGTAATTTTGGCGTACAGTACAGCAAATAATGCACATTCGTATTTGTGAGATTAATACCTGAACCTAGTGTTTATTCCAGCAGGTCGTAAATTTAGCGTATAGCAATTGATATTCATTTCATTAATCTAATGCAGAGATAAAAAACTAAAGGGAAGCTACGAGCAGGGTGTTTGTATGTAAGAAGCCCCTGTGGACAAATTGTTCGTTTAATAAAGGGGAAGTTGAAAATAAAATTTACTAATGTGAGCTATTAAACAAATCAATTCCATGTCGAAATATCACCAACTACAAGAGGAATTTTTATTTGGAATTATTTCCTAGAAGGAATCTGTTGGGATTTAATTTCAGATATAATAACGTCCAATCCCTCATGTGGATCCACATCGAGAATTCTGCAGTATTCAACAAACTCTACAATATCTATCTTTCTACGACTTTGTTCAATTTTTCCCACAATAGAATGGTGACGCCCTAGCTTCTCAGCCAGAGCTCTTATAGATAGTCCCTTTTCATCTCGTTTTGTTTTTAGCCAAAGACGAAGAGAATCGTAATATTTTGAGTAAAGTGATCTGTACATTGTCTCGATCATAGAGACAATGTACAATGGCGCGAAATTCGAGACACACAGATGCAGCGCTAGAAAAAATCAGCATTTATCATAATGGATTTCATAATTTCGGGATTCTTTTGATATGTTTTTTTCTTAGGAGGAACAGACCCAATGGCAAAAAAAATTGATCTTGATAGTAATTTACTTTCAATCTTGCTCACAGAAAGCTTTGACAATTTTACTGTTTTGGAATTACGAAGTGCTTATCTTGCAACTGTAAATAGTCCTGAGTTAGGGAAGATTGAGGCAAGAAAATTTGTGTATCGCCACATTCTACGTTTGGAAAAAAATAAGTTACTAGAACGAAAGTTTTCTAAGAAAAAAGATCGTACCTACTATTCCAAAACTAAGCAGTTTTCATCTGAAAAATTCCAGACTGCTAAAAGTCCACAGAGACAAGAGGTTATACAACCTGATACGACTGATAGTGAGGATAGAATTAAGATGCTAGTTGAACGGCTTCAAAATTATAACTTTGAACTGCAAAGCGCTATCGGTGAATCTAATGAATATAAGTTACTTCATGCAGAGTTTCCCCAACTTAAAGGCTTAAAAGAGTGTTACGAGCGAGCACGTAATAAAATGTATGACATAAATGGCAAAATAAAAGCAGTAGAAACATCGATAGAGAACAACAGAGGTTAGGTGAAAGGAATGAAGCTCCGTAACTGGCAAACAGAATGCATTGATTTAGTGATTAAAAAATATAAATCAAATAAACGGCATTTCCTATGTCTGGCGACGCCTGGAGCAGGTAAAACAACAATGGCCGCGGAAGTGACAGCAGCCTTGTTTAAAGATGATCTTATTGACTTCGTTTTATGTTTTTCGCCATCAAAAATTGTAGCAAAAAGTCTACGTGAAACAATGGAAGAGCGAACAGATAAGTTTTTCCATGGTCTCATGGGGGCAGGAGGGGGGTCGTTTACTTACCAGGGATTACCTTGCGTAGACAGTACGATCATGGGTTTACTTGAATCTCATCGCGTGTTTGTCATATTTGATGAAATACATCATTGTTCAGGAACGTCACCTGAGAATGCAAATTCTTGGGGTTTAGAGGTTATTACAAAGATCCAGCATCAAGCGGCTTACACTTTAGCATTAACTGGTACGCCTTGGCGCTCAGACAATACACCTATCGTTCTTGCAGAATACTTATCCCCCGGCAACCGAATTTTCTGTGATTATATTTATGGTCTTGCTCAAGGCATCAGGGATGGAGTGTGTCGTTCCCCTAGGGTTGTTATTACCGATAGTACTAAAATTTCAATACAAGAAAATGATGGGGATATTGAATCTTATGAAAGTTTTTCTGAACTTTTAAACGAGACTAATTGCCCTTACCAAAAGGTAATTGAAAATGACGCCGTAATTCGATATCTAATCATACAGGCCAACAAAAAGCTGACTGAAATTCGTAAGGTAAATAGCAAAGCTGGAGGTCTGGTCGTTGCTTCGTCCATTAAACATGCGAACAACATACTCAATATATTGCAGAAAGAGTTAAACGTACCTGCGGTAATTGTTACCTATTGCGAAAAAGAGCCTACGACAATTATTGATCATTTTAAGGTGGGTTCAACTCCTTGGATTGTTTCTGTAGGTATGATATCTGAAGGGACGGATATCCCTCGACTTCAAGTCTGTTGTCATTTGTCTCGCATTAAAACAGAACTACACTTCAGACAGGTTTTTGGTCGCATTCTACGAGCCGGTACATCTCAAAATGAAGAGGCATATATGTTCATGCCAGCAGAGCAGAAGTTAATTGATTACGCTAAGCGTATTGAGGAAGAAATACCTAGCGAAAATAATATTGTACGCTTTGAAAATTCAGAAACTCCGATATCAATTGCAGAACCTTTAGCTGGAATAAAGTTAAAGGATAATGATGCAGAGAATAGTTGTTATCAGGTCGAACTCGGAATTGAAGATGAATCATGCCCTAACGTAGCTATAGCGCATAGTGCTATTGATCCGAGGGTTACTCAGGCTTATGAAGCAACGATAAACGTGTACGGTCAATTTCATCAAGAGATTTTAGCCGCCAGCATTTCTCCATTTTAATAGAGTAGGTAAGTGATAGATTATCATCAGCAAATATTAGCCTTCAAAGCGATCGATATGCGCGATCATTTTCCAGAACCGCTTAATAGCTTTCGGGATGCACTTGAAGCGCTCCAGTCTGATCGCGCTTATTTACCAGAAATGAGTGGCGAAATTATCTGTTATTTAAAAAATGGTCAATCAGTCTCGATACCTGAACAGTTTTTTCTTGTGAAAGTTCCTCATTTTGAGACTAAAGAGATGGCTGAAGAGTGGATATTTGACCGCCACAAAAGGATAGTGAATGGATGCTCGATTAGTCGCCTCGAAGGTGTAGTTATAGCCGACCCTAATTTGCCTATTGTAGAGCAAATAAATGAGGCTGTAGCGCATGAAGATACGGAGATCATTACTGCCTCAGAAAATGACAGAGTCTGTAAAGAGGTCGATGCTTGGCTAAGTGCGGCGATTTCAGCGTTGCCTTTGATGGGAACAGAGGACAACGCACGAATTACGGACTTATGGAGTGATGTTAAAGATTTTAAATTGGCGGATGAGGATATTGATGCATTTCGGTTGATGTTTGCAAAAACCAAGGACCCATATCGCTGGGTCATTATGTCCAATACGGATTGTGCACGAGCTTGCCCTAGCATTGGTTATCTAGATCTAACCCATGGTCATTGGACTCCATCAATCAACAACGCAACACCTATAAAGGACCTGAAGATTGCTAATGCCATTCTCGACACGCTGGATGTTGAATTAGAACCCGGTCTTAAAAAAGTAACTTATTCAAATCTTATTCATGGATAGGAGCCGCAAGCATGACCTCATATAAACCAGATATGAACTTGATTAGTCGGTTACTGATGAGGCTAGATCCACTGTTCTTTTCGTACTCTGTCATAGAGCAAAATAAGCATCGTCAACACTTCTATGATAATGAATATGACATGATCAATGCTTATTTATATAGTGAATTATTTGATCGTAAATACGACTCAGAAGCAGATGATGACCTGTTAACGAGTCATCAGAATCATTTGTTAAATGCCTATACGACAGCGCTTGTGGGGATCGGAGATAATGCATTCAGATTGTGCGAACTTCAAGGAACAGAGTTTGACCTTTCGGCGTTCAATTCTCTCTATGAAATGGATGTAGCAGAGTTCGAATACCAACAGACGGCTCGTACAGATCATTCTCTAGAGAATGACCAAAAGCGCGAATATCGTCTTTATTTAAACCATAACTGGGTCCGGATGCTCGACAGTGATGAAAACTTTTATTATTCAACACTGTCTAGTTTAAGCCATTACCTAACACACGAAATAGGCAGCACCATAGATGAAATTATTGAAACGTTAATCCCACATGAACTGGTCGAAGGGCCACGGCATGGAAAAGAAACTAAAAACGGGACGCTATGGGACTTTCAATATCAGGCCAACGGCCTTGAGCTTCAATTAGAAGAACTTAAATCTAGTGCATCACATTATCGTCAGGGTGTAGGCCTACAACTAGATGATGAGTTTCACGCAGTTTCAGGTGATGCCGTTTATTTTAATAAATATGCGGATGATATAAATGGTCCCTGTTGGGACATTATTGTTAAAAATGCTGAAACGGCTAAAAAGATCTCTTTTTCTAATTTTCTAAATGACTGTCATAAATACGTTCAGCCCATTGAAAATCTAGATGCTTTAAAAGCACGGGAAAAAGAGAAAGCAGAACGCTTTTTATATCACGAGCATCAGCGTATTTTGGAAAACTTCCACCCAAAGGTCGCCGAACTTAAAAATAAAATGAAGGTCGTGGTGGCGGACGGGGCGCTCGACAATCTATGCCACCTTCCCAACGACGGTGAGTTTACGCAGTAATTGTCTGAAGAGTATTTATGAAAATACACCTATTGAGTGAACTTCATATAGAGTTTGAAGATTACGATTATCCTGAGCCTAATGCCGATGTGTGTTAATTTGCATGTAAAACTGACCCGGGTTTTGCATTTAATTTTGACCCGTTTAAGCGGCCAGATTATGGCCTGATCTTTTCTTTCTTTTCCAGTCTTAAATTCGTTTGTTAGTGGATTGTTTATAGCGGTAACTTTCGTTACCCGTTTCAATAATGTGGCAATGATGGGTTAATCGATCCAGTAAAGCCGTCGTCATCTTGGCATCACCAAAGACCTTGCTCCATTCTGAGAAGCTTAGGTTCGTTGTGATAATGACGCTGGTCTTCTCGTAAAGCTTTCCGAGCAGATGGAACAGTAATGCGCCACCTGTTTGACTGAAGGGCAAGTAGCCCAACTCATCTAAGATAACTAAGTCAGTATGCGCAAGCCTATTGGCGATTCGTCCTGCCTTGCCTTCGGCTTTCTCTTGTTCTAACTGATTCACTAGTTCTATCGTGGATAAGAACCGAATACGGTAGTGATGATGTTGGATAGCTTGAACACCGATCGCCGTTGCCAGGTGAGTTTTACCTGTTCCCGGGCCACCAATGAATACTAAGTTTTGGCTACCTTCAATGAACTCGCATCGATGTAGCGCTCTGATGAGCGTTTCATCGACCGCGCTTTGTGAGAAGTCAAAGCCTGCCAGGTCTCGATAAGCGGGGAACTTGGCGAGTTTCATTTGGTAGGCGATTGAGCGTACTTCGCGCTCTGTTACCTCCGCTTTAATCAAGGCATCTAAGATTGGTTGCGCTTGAAGATAGGCAGGACCTGCCTGTTGTGACAACTCCATAATGCTATTGGCCATGCCATGAAGCTTAAGCTGTTTAAAGGTATGGATCATGGTTTCAATGTGCATAAGGCTGGCCTCTGAGTTGGTCATAACGTTGGGTGTTGGCGATAGGTTCTTCATTCAGAACCAGTGCTGGCGGAGTGAGCAATGGCTCAGGTTCCTGTCTGTTTATCAGACGACTCAAACAGTTCATGACGTGTTGTTTAGAGGGGTGGCCGCATCGCAGTGACTCTTCGACAGCTCGCTCAACCAAGGTTTCATCATGATGTAAAACTAGCGCCAGTATTTCGACCATTTCTCGGTCACCACCTGGTCGTCGCAACAAGTACCTTTGAATAGCCTTAAAGCTATCAGGCAGCATTTCGAAGGGTGCGCCATTGCGCAAAGCCCCAGGCTTTCGTTGTGCGACAGCAAGGTAGTGTCGCCAATCATAAATGGTCGTTCCCACATCATGCTTACGATTAAAGAGGCGTTCATGCCGTGCGATTTCATTACCTTCAGCAATGACGACAATGTCACGGGCATAAACATGCAGACTCACATGCTGATTAGCAAAGCTCGCAGGCACGCTGTAGCGGTTTCGTTCGAACGTTACAAGACATATTGAAGAGACTCGCTTGGTCTCTTCAACATAACCATCAAACAATGCCGGAACTGGCATTAAGCTATGCCGCTCTTGCTGCCAGCATTCGGCCACTGATAGATGTGGTTGTTCAGGGTGTTTTTGTCGGTGCCAGAGTTCTAGGCACTCCCGTTCCAGCCACTCATTCAATGCTTCTAGGGACTTAAACTTCGGTGCGGTATGCCATAACTGATATCGAGCATCGCGCACCTTCTTCTCGACTTGGCCTTTTTCCCAACCCGCTGCGGGATTACAGAACTCCGCTTCAAACAGGAAGTGGCTGACCATGCTTTGGAAGCGACGATTGACGTCCCGCTGCTTTCCACGCCTTACCTTATCCACCGCCGTTTTCATGTTGTCGTAGATGCCTCGTTCAGGCACGCCGCCAAATACGCGAAAGGCATGATTGTGTGCGTCAAACAGCATCTCGTGCTTTTGCTTGTAGTACGCTCGAAGGAAGAACGCGCGACTATGGCTTAGCTTGAAGTAAGCCACTTGCAAACACCTCTTCCTACCATTGATCGTGGCAAAGTCTTCGCCCCAGTCAAACTGAAAGGCTTCTCCGGGTGCAAACGTTAGCGGGACGTATACATGCTTGGCAGCTGTTTGTTTCGCTTCATGCTGGCCTTGTCGCCATTGCCGTGAGAACGCGGCAACACGATCATATGAGCCGGTATAGCCGACCTTCACTAAGTCCTGATAAAGCTGCTTAACGGATTTACGTTGCTTGCGATGTTTTTTGGTTTCGCGATGAAGCCAGCTGGTTAAGGTCTTCTCATAGTCATCCAATTTACTTGGTGACTTGCGGGCAGGATATCTGGGATCAATCTCTTTGTTGTTGATGTACTTACGAACGGTATTTCGAGATAGGCCCGTTCGTCGAGCTATTTCTCTAATCGGCATTCCTTCACGGAAATGCCAGCGTCGAATCACACTTAGTAGAGCCACGTCTATCACTCCTTTTCTCCTGCTTTTATTGAAGCAGGAGAAAAGGAGTGATAGACGTGGGTCAATATTCGATGCAAATATGGGGGGTTAATGGGTCAGTTTTGGGTGCAAATCAACAGTTCTCACTCCGCCTCAAGTGATTAATTGATTAGTGCACTCAAGTACAATCGTGACTACTCAGGTTAGAAAGAATGCCACATTCTTTGACCGTTCTCTTGTCAGAGCAGCTATTACGCAACGACTTGAGTTGTTTTCGAAGGCTTTGCAAGTCGCTGATACGCTGCTCCACTTCGATTACATGACTATCAATCATTCTATTAATATCCTCACAGCGTTCATCAGGTGAGTCACTTAGATGCAACAGCTGTCGAATCTCAATAATAGAGAGGTCTAGGCTACGACAGTGCTTGATAAACATTAACCTGTCGATGGTGCTCTTATCATACAGGCGGAAGTTACCTTCACTCCGTGCCGATGCACTGATAAGTCCTTCTTTATCATAGTGGCGAATGGATTGGACTGTACAGTTAGTTTGTTTCGCAAGCTCTCCAATTTTCATATTTATTCTCACCCACTTGACTCTATTGTTAGTATAGAGTTTAAACTGATGAAAATTTTGGTACAAGGATAAATTATGACTGATAAATGTTGCGGCGGCTGCCAAAGCCAAAATCCCCCTGATGAAGAAAGTTACACACCTGATTTGACTGAATTGAGTCAGGATATTAGCCACATCAGTGAATTTACGGTACCAAAGATGGACTGCCCTGCTGAAGAGAACATGATCCGAATTGCGCTTGAACCTATTCAGCCAACAGTCATCCTAGACTTTGATACACCCAATCGCTATCTGAAAGTTTATCATTCTGATAATTTACAAGAAGTGGAGTCACGTCTAGCATCCCTTGGTTTGGGTGCCCGCTTGAATAGCACGCGACTTACTAAGGAAGACGAGCTGAGTAGAGCCTCGATATCAGCTATCGAGGCAGACGCCTCAGAGTCGCGAGTACTCAAACAATTACTAGCCATTAACGCCGTGATGTTCTTGATTGAGATAGTCGTTGGTTGGTGGGCTCAGTCTACTGGGTTGATCGCTGACTCTCTAGACATGTTCGCGGATGCCGCTGTTTATGGCGTAGCGTTGTACGCAGTGGGTCATAGTATCCGAATGAAAGTTCGCGCCGCTCATTTCGCGGGTTGGTTGCAGTTGATTTTAGCTTTCGGGGCCTTGTTCGAAGTGGGTAGGCGCTTCTTGTACGGGAGCGAACCCGTCTCAACGCTAATGATTAGTTTTGGTGTGGTTGCATTGGTTGCCAATACCGCTTGTTTATTGCTGATTGCAAAGAAGAAAGACAGTGGTGCACATATGAAAGCAAGCTGGATATTTTCAGCCAATGACGTCATAGCTAATCTAGGCGTTATCTTGGCAGGTGCATTGGTGGCATTTACCGGGTCAAGATACCCAGATTTAGTCATTGGTTTCCTGATAGGCTTGGTTGTTTTAAATGGAGCCCGCAAAATCTTAAAGCTGAAACATGACTAACGTGGTGCATAATTAAACGGTGGCAAGGCAAGGAGTAGTAATGCTTAAACATTTGTTCTTAATAGATAAACCAATCCAACGAGTCAGTGTATTTTTAATCGCTGCGTTTATGGTTTTATCAATTGATCAACTCAGTAAATTTATTATTGAAATAAAGGTCGTGTATGGAAGTGGTATAGAGATCACTAGCTTTTTTAATTTGGTGCATTTAAAGAACGAAGGCGCTTCATTTAGCTTTTTGTCTGAAGCAGGAGGATGGCAACGATACTTTTTTGTGTCCATTGCTTTCGTTGTTTCTTGTTGGTTGATCTGGAGCTTAATACAGAAACCGCATCGCAAGGAAGCGATAGGCTACGCTCTTATACTCGGCGGCGCACTCGCCAATATGACAGATCGAATAGTTCGTGGAGCCGTTGTTGATTTTCTCGACATACATTGGCAAGGAATGCATTGGCCAGCATTCAACTTTGCTGACATGTCGATCGTTATTGGTGTTTGCTTCATGCTGTGGAGCGGAATACAAAGAGACTCAACTCAAAAATCACGGTAATGCAGACTTATCCAAAGCCAGAGGTTCTTACTATGAAATTACTATTTCAATTTTTCGTCATGCTCGTCGTCACGCCACTGGTGTTTGCTGATGACTTACTTTCAAAAGATATTACGGTATACAAAAACCCCGAATGTGGATGTTGTTTTAAATGGGTCGATTATTTGAAGGGATATGACTACAACGTCAATGTCATTGATACCCGAGATGTATTGTCAATTAAAGCAAAGCATAAGATCCCGGAACAACTTGCGGCATGCCATACCGCGATGATTGATGGCTACATTATAGAAGGTCATGTTACTGAGCGGGATATCCGCAGACTGCTATTGTTCCGACCCAAGGTAAAAGGTATCGCAGTGCCAGGCATGCCTTTTGGAACACCAGGTATGGAAAGAGGTGATACGATTGAACCCTATAATGTTATGAGTTTCGATGAAGAAGGAAATATTGAAGTATTTGTTGAACACTGAATCTCGAAGCATTCTATAAGAAAACAAATTGTCGAACTTAAAACCCCGAATTCACAATAGCAACTATGATCTACAGGATGAAGCGATAGCATGAATAGCTCTATTCACATGCGGTTAGTGTTATCTATTATTCTTATAATTCTAAACGGCGTAACACACGCATCGATATTCGCTAACAGCAAAGCTTTCGCAGTGGAGCAAGCTGAGTTATTACCCGTAGATGAGGCTTATGTCATGAGCTCATCTATTGACGGTGACAATCTGCTGATTCAGTGGAAAATTACAGACGGTTATTATTTGTACAAGGAGAGATTTAAATTCTCCTACGACGAAGCTGTGTTTGGCAATCCTATATTTGAATATAAGGGCGTGGCTAAAACAGACCCTATTTTTGGTGACGTGACTGTATTTTATAACCAGGCAAGCATTCGATTACCCCTTCTAGATAAGGGCGTAACAGAAAGTCTAGTGAGAGTTACTTACCAAGGCTGTGCAGAAGCTGGACTTTGTTACCCTCCTCAAACTAAAGATGCTTTTTTTCTAAAGGATTCGGCGCTGGATGACCATCGAATTTCCTCTTTAACTGATGGCAGTGATTCAATAGGTTTCGTGGCTAGTCTTCTCTTCGCTTTCCTTGGCGGGCTTATTCTAAACTTAATGCCATGTGTGTTTCCTGTATTGTCGTTGAAAGCACTTAAGTTCTCTAAAACTGGCATAAAATCAGCTCGAAAACTTAAAGAAGAGGCGCTGTTTTACACGCTTGGAGTAGTGGTTCTATTTATTGGGTTTGCTATTGCATTAATCGCTTTTAGAAGTGCAGGTGAAACTATTGGCTGGGGGTTCCAGTTACAAACTCCCTGGTTTGTGGGGTTGCTCGCCTATCTTTTGTTAATTTTGGGGTTAGCTCTCTTGGGCGTAATAGAAGTTGGTTCTGGTTTAATGGGAATTGGAGAGCAAGCCGTACATAAAGGGCAAAGAAGAGGAGCCTTCTTTACTGGAGTTTTAGCAGTGCTAGTAGCCAGTCCTTGTACGGCACCTTTTATGGGGCCGGCTCTCGGCTATGCACTTACCCAACCAACCCTGTCAGCGATAAGCGTGTTTTTCGCGCTAGGCTTGGGAATGGCTTCACCGTTTTTAATCTTGGCTTTCATTCCTGTGACACGGACATGGATGCCTAAACCAGGTAGTTGGATGGAAAATCTAAAACAGTTTTTAGCTTTTCCAATGTTTCTTTCTGCTATATGGCTAGTATGGGTATTTGGAAGACAAACAAGCCAAACGGCCATGGCTGGACTGCTAGTGGGCATGTTAGCACTCGTTTTTGGTATTTGGGTTTATCAAAAAACTCGTGGCTTAAGTAGCTACAAAGGCAGACTTTTGAATGCAATAAATACGATTCTTTGCGCCATCGTTGCTTTGACTGCACTGAACATATTCGCGCCGAGCGACGAGAAACCACAAATATTGCAAAAAGATGTGGCTAACTTCAGTAAGGAAAATTTGCGAAAAGCGAGAGGTAAACACGATACAGTTTTGGTAAATATTACGGCCGATTGGTGTATTACTTGTCTTGTCAATGAACAGACAGTTTTAAGTCAGGAGCCCGTCCTGAGCTTACTAAAAACAGGTAAAGTGCATTATATGAAGGGAGACCTAACACATCCAAATGCTGAAATAACCCATTACTTGGAATCCTTTGGACGTCATGGGGTACCTCTATATGTGGTTTATCGTAATAATGAAGAACCAGACCTGCTACCACAAATTCTTACGACCGACCTTGTTATGAATTCATTGAATAGATAGAGAGCTCTCTACGGGGTCGGGAATATATTAGGGTTCAACGTAACCTACTTTTTTGCCCACCTTCGTTCTGACTTCCAAAGTATTTGGCGGGAGTCATCCCCATCGCTCGACGAAACATAGCAATGAACGCGCTCGGCGTATCAAAACCAACTTCCAGTGCTGCAGTAGTCACATTCTTACCTGCTGCCATAATTTCGAGCGCACGCAATAGACGCACTTGCCGTTGCCACGCGCCTAGCGTCATTCCAGTATCTTCTCGAAATAAACGTTCCAAAGTACGTGTACTTGATCCGGCGAATTTTGCCCAAGCAGATATTGGGCGTCTGTCAGTTATATTCTCTTGAAAAGTTTTGGCGACATGCCTCGCACGCTTGTCTTTGGGAATCGGCAAATTCAACGGTGCTATTGGAGCGGCAAAGATCTCATCAAGCATAACCGTAACAAGCCGTGCTTCTCGGCTATCCGCTGCATATGGCTGTTCAAATTCGATTACGCGAAGAATACAAGCTCTTAAAAGTGCTGAGATACTAACAATACAACACCTATCATGCTCGAAGGGGCTGAGAGAAGGCTCTAAATATAGGCTTCGCAAAGCAACGGCTCCGGTCATCCGAATGCAGTGGGGTTCAAAAGCAGGTACCCAAACCGCCCGCCCAGGTGGCACCACCCAAAGACCGCAATTTGTTTCCACAGTCATGACGCCTTCAGTCGCATGAATTAACTGTGCAAAATCATGAGAGTGCCATGGAATACGCGTGTCATGTTGATAATTTTCAGCACGCGCGAAAGCCGGCGACTCAGAATTAAATGCGATGAATATAGATGATTGACGTTTTTGCAACATAATTAGTCAGTATACGCGCAGAACTTCAAATAGAAAATCACTATATTAGGTCATTCACTACTGTAATAGGACATGATCAATGACAACTCCTAATTCGACAGCCTCATCCTGGCTTCGCAATTCGATTCGTTACGGATACTTTCCATTGATGGCTTTCGGTATCAATGGACTCGCTATCTGGGTAATATTTTCGACTACAAATCCGATAACGCTTGCCAGCCAATTTGCGGGGCTAATGATAGTCGCACTATTCCTCTCATTTAGCACCGAACGAATATTGCCCTATAACAAAGCATGGAATCTATCTCGCGGTGATACTTGGCGCGACCTCATGCATTTCATAGTAAACGAATCCTTGAGCTTGGTTCCTTTGCTTATCGTCCCTATCTTTATCATGACGACACCTAAACCCGAGTCACCACTATGGCCAAACGAATGGCCAATACTGCTTCAAGTGCTATTGTGCTTGTTAATTTTTGATCTTGGGAACAATCTACTTCATTGGCTTTCCCATACTTGGAAACCAATGTGGCAACTTCATGCAGTGCATCATGAAGTAAAACGGATGTACGGTTTGAATGGAATCTTAAAGCACCCTCTGTATCAGGTCATCGCATCTATCGTCTGTACAGGGCCTTTAGTATTGCTAGGAATACCTAAGGAGTATTCTCTAGTTTTGGTCTTTATGTCGTTTACGCAGTTATTGCTACAGCATTCAAATACTGATTATGTACTGGGCCCACTTCGTCGCGTGTTTGCTGTTGCGGAAGTACATCGTTTCCATCATCTCCGTGGTGTCGCAGGAGACGTGAACTTTTCGCTTTTCTTTTCTTTTTATGATCACCTGTTCGGCAATGCATATTATGAAATGAGAACCCTTAGCTCTGACGATATTGGTTTAAATTACAAGGGCTATCCCCAAAGTTGGTGGGGGCAAATGAAAGCCCCGTTTAAGAAAAGTGGTAAGCAGAAAGGCGCTGAGGATTCATTAAGTGTTGTTGATATCTCTTGATGAGTCTGTTCGTAGTTTATTGGTTCGCGAAGGTATCTATCGTCCAACGTGAATTCTTTGAACTTTTCATAGAGCACTCAATGTTGCGAGTGATATTTTTTGTGCGTCACAATAAACTTGTTAGTCATTGGAGTTTGAAAATATGAATATCCTTGTTATTAGTGGTAGCCCACGAGCGAATGCCAGTTCATTAAAGGTTGCCAAATACGTAAGTTGGCAATTGACTCAAGATGCAAATATCGGAACGCGGGTCCTCGACTTGAGTCAGTGCCATTTGGCATTATGGTCAGAGGGTGCACCCATAGATGAACAAACAAAAGAGTTGATACAAGAAGCGCAGGGATACGTGTTCATTGTCCCTGAATGGCATGGCATGGTTCCTCCCGCATTTAAAAACCTGTTTTATTATTTCAATAACCTGTTCGCTCATAAACCTTCTTACATCATCGGTGTCAGTTCTGGTTCTGGCGGCCGCTATCCCATTACGGAGCTACGTAGCAGCACTTATAAAAAATAGCTTTATCAATTATATTCCGATAAGCACGGTGATAGACCATGTGGACAATGCTATCAATGCCAAGGGGAAACTTATTGAAGGCAATGAATACATTGCACAAAGAATTGACGAAGGGCTAAGATTCTTATCCGCTTATACAAGAGCATTAGATATTGTCCGAAATACAGAAATATTTAATGAAAAGCGCTTTCAAAATGGTATGTAATAAGGAATATCCACTATCTCTAAAGCTGAGTTTGATCTCGTTTTGCGTCAGGATCAGCCCGTAATTCATACTGGCTGAAACGAGTGTACCTGATATGCTATCGAGACGGGTGGCGATGCTTCAAGAACATGCGCCACCTGCTCGGACTGACGCATTCGGCGTCTATAAGAGCTTAGACTAAACGGTTTTTTGTTTAGCAACATGCATTAAAAAATCACCGCAACAATTCTCTCGGCATAAGAGCCTTGTGATGTGATAACCTACGCGTATCATCTTGGGACTCTATCCAATAATATCGGATACATTAGTTGAGTTTTATTGACCAATTTAAGCAACTCTATCGTCATGCATTTGATATGATGATGCTGGATCAGGATTGAGCAGGGAGAGTTTTTAGTATTGCCCTAAGCGTAAATTGCGTGATTCATGTACATTTTATTTAAACAAACTGAGGGATTAACTTATGCTAGAAATAAAAGCTGTTATTAGGTTAAAGAAAACTGCGTTATTGGTCCAAGCAGCTATCATCTCATTGATGCTGGCTTCTTTTTCTTATGCCCATCCTGACCATAGTAAACAACAAGACCAGAACTCAACAAAGCAAGGTATGATGCACGGGCACCATTCTGGGATGATGTCTGGCCAAAGAGACATGTGGAACCCTCATTGGATGAAAAGAGGAATGTGGGGGCATGGCATGATGGGCCCCATGGAACGACAAAGAATGGAAAGGCATTGGACCTTTATGAATTCAGGTATTCCAAATGAATATCGTGGTCTCATTAATCCGGTCCCGTCTAGCATAAAAAGCTTACAGGAAGGTGCTTCACTCTATAAGCAGCAATGTGCCAGTTGTCACGGAGTCGATGGATTAGGTGATGGAGAGTCTGGTAAAGACTTGACCCCTTCTCCCGCGTTACTGGCTTACATGATCCAAATGCCGATGGCTGTAGATGAATACATGATGTGGTCAATCTCAGAAGGCGGTAAGCAGTTTGGAACGGCAATGCCTAGTTTCAAAGAACAACTGACCAGAGACGAAATATGGAAAATTGTAAGCTTTATGCGTGCGGGTTTTCCAGAAAATGCCAAGTAATGGAGGCCTAATAATGAAAAATTTATCTCGCGTTTTATCAAGCTGTTTTGTTTTTGGACTACCTTTGCTGTCGTTTGCGCATGAAGGTAGTGATCATTATGGCCCGCATATGATGTGGCAAGGCTACGGAATGATGATGGGGCCGTTTATGATGATTCTTTTCATCGCCGTCATTACTGTGGTTGGCGTACTAATTTATAAATGGTTAACGGGCCATAGCTTTGGTTCGGGGTCAAGTTCAGAAGAAGACCCAATTGAAATTCTCAAAGCTAGGTTTGCTAGGGGCGAAATAGAAAAAGAAGAGTTCGAAGAGCGTCTACGAATGTTGCAAAATAGCAAGTAGAACATTCGAGCTTCCTTGCGCCTAAGAAGTTGCCACTCATTCTTTAAATTAGCGCTTTGTGCTCTTAGCAAAAGATTTAGAACGAACCTAATAAGTATTGCTTAAGGCCAAAAGCCTTCGTTCAGATAGTCATCACGGTTATGAATATTTGGCCACTTTCGCAACACTGGTCAGCGACCGAGTATTGCAGTAGTTAGGTCCGTTTTAATGTCTGCTTCTCACCAAAAACCAATGTAACTGAAACGGAGCGCGGCAATCTGCTTTGCCTCATCAGCAGAGGTTGTTGCCATAAACCATAAAGTGGTTATATTTCGCCAAAGTTATAGAAATACCTCGTCAATTCGTAGGTAGGGTAAATGCTGACAGAAAGTGGCTTTTTATATAAAAACTTACTTATAAGGGGGGCGGAGTATTTTATTGCTGACAGAAAATATTTGTCAGCCTGAGTTTTAAAATACTTTATATTTCTTTTTTATCTAGCTAGTCTTTCTCGGCAATGTTTGGCACTCACTCACCCACTCCAGAACTAACAAAAAACATGGGTGATTATCTAATTGATCGTGGTGACTATAGTGCTGAATTAATCGACTTCGCTACTTGCACACAAGGGGTTCATAGCGTTCTAGGCAATCATGAATCACTGTTGAAACAGAGCACTATAAAATCGGAGTAGTACATGCTTCTGCGCCTAATGACTGGCAAAAAATAGTGAATGGCTCGAGTCGACATAAAGAGCAGTGGTTATGGAGTAGGGGGCAGTTTGAAGAGGCCTTAGCCGGTGAATCTCATGTTGTAACAGGTGTAGATGCTGTGGTTCACGGTCACGTAGCGAGTACTCAAATAGTGAGTGGCAATCATGTTTGGATTGATACCCTGTATCAAACAGGTGAATTAACCATAATCGAGGCCACAAGCTTATTGGGTTGTGTGAACAATACTTCTGAAAGGGTGGGTTCGACATTAGAAGACCGCCGGCTAAAGACTTTGAATGAACTCTCTGAACTCGATCAAAAATTAGATTTGGGGTACTGATGTGATGATCACCAATACTGCATCCACCATTATTTACGTCGATATGGACGACACGCTCTGTGATTTCAGGGCAGCTTATAACAAGCATCGTCAAGACCATCCAGAAACCACTTACCCTCAAAGTATTCCTGGATTTTTTAAGAATTTAGAACCACGTGCCTAATGCAATAGACACGTTCAAATGGTTGTGTGAACAAGCGCATTTCGATGTGTTTATCCTAACGGCCCCCTCAGTCAAGAATCCACTTTGTTATAGTGAAAAACGCCTTTGGGTTTAAGCGCATTTAGGGTTTGAGGCGGTCAACCGGCTCATTATCTCTGCACATAAAGGGCTTAATAAAGGGCATTTTCTCATTGATGACAATGATGATGGGAAAGGGCAGGACCTTTTTGAAGGAACGATCATCAAGTATGGTTCAAGTCCCTTTCCAGATTGGTTGTCGGTAAGGAATTTTTTTGAGTGTAAAGTCGTAACCGCTTAGGCGCGATGACACAACACCTACATCTACCGTCAAAGCCATTATTTATAGGCGGCATAATTTTATAGATATTAGGCAAACCAATTGCCCTCACCGCCAGGCAGGTCAAAAGAGTTCTTCGAACCAGTCTGCCAATGAAAAATAGGTTTACTTGAAACAAAAAATTGTAGTCATAGTTGTGTTTCCATACTCCAGATATAAACCCTCTCATTGAAATTACTTGATATTGGTCCATTGCCAACACTTATTTTATTGAGTTTATGAGTGTTACATTAATGAAGAAAAATAGCGTTTTTGAATTTAAAGCTAGGAAGGCTTAGCGTTAGTTTGGAAAGCTGGGAAGTAATTACATTTTTATCGAATAGAAAATTTACTATAACGGGCAAATACCTTTGATTGAGGATACCAGTTTGTTGGTTGATGAGGCTCCTCCCGCGTTTTATATAAATTATTTAAAACCACGATGCATTGGATGTTAAGCGAGGGGAATCGCAGAATTTTTATCTTAAATAAAAATAAGTTTAGTTGAGACTTGAAGTTTCTAAAATAAACCATATGTTGTACTGATATAGATAAGATTGCACAATATATAAGGATGTAAGGGAGGGTACTTGGAACCAAATATAAGCAAATTTCAGATATTGTCATTGTCTGGCGGTGGTGTGCGTGGACTTTATACCATTTCGGTTTTAGCAACCATAGAGCAAAGTTTAGCAGATAGGCATAATCGAGATGATTACAATATAGCAAAACACTTTGACCTGATAAGCGGTACGTCTATTGGGGGGATTTTGGCCTTGGGACTTGCTTCTGGACTAAACGCCCGACATTTATGTTCACTAATAGATAAAAACCGGGAAAAAATATTTTACAAATCCCGTCTTCGTAAGATGCCGTTTCTTTCAGGTTTTTTTGGGGCATGTAAACAAAGTACTACTGCTCTTTACGACAATATGGCTCTCAAAGCAGTGCTAGAAGAAGCACTCGGGAGTAAAAAGGTATCCGATCTAAATACTCGAGTGATTATACCTGCTGTAAATGGCACGACCGGGTTACCCAAGATATACAAAACATCACATCACCCGAAATTCGATATTGACCATAAGTTACACCTGGTTGATGTTGGAATGGCTACTAGTGCAGCTCCTACGTATTTTAATCCCTACCTTGTAGATGACCGTTTAATGCTAGATGGAGGTTTGATCGCTAATAGCCCTTCATTGATAGCTTACCATGAAGCAACTCATTTTCTTGGAAAGAAACCGAATGATATCAGTCTTCTTTGTGTAGGAACTATGGGGGTGCAAGCAACATTAAACTCGGACCGAAGAATTAACCGCTGGGGATACCTTACTGGCTGGGGGGTAGGGCGTAGGCTATTAGATCTAACATTAAGCTCAAATGAGGGAATGCATAATTTAATAACAAAGCAACTCCTTGACGATCGATTTGTGGAATTAGACGAGCCTAATACACCTGATCAAAGCAAAAGTATTACGCTGGACAACGCAAACAAAAAGGCTGCTCAAATGTTAAAAGGAAGAGGGAAAGATAAAGGGCAATACGCCCTTGGCATGGATAATGTTATGGCCTTTTTTGAACACATCCCAGGTTCTGTCACTTTTCATAAAGGAGGAAAGCCCTATGAAATTCAGCGCTCATAAGCTACTTAAATCAAAAGAAGGTTTCAAACCAGCATTAACGCCCACAGATGAAGATATCAAACACCTTAAAGCTGTCCGTAAGACCATCAGAACTACTCTGCGTGCTGCATTCTCCTCCGTGTCAAAAGCATTGGAAAAAGACTTGGCGGGGCGATGGCAGGTTAATACATTAGGGGTTTCATCAGGTATTGTAGAACGCATACGCCAATTGCCTGCTGACCAGAAAAATACCCTAAGAGGGCTGCAACCGAAGTTTGCAAGTCAAGGCTCCTTTGTTTATGGAACAATGAATACTCCTTGTCATCAGCCGCCACAGCAGATGGATTTAGATGATGGGGTGTATTTGCCTATAGAGGTGTTACGAGAGGGGCCAATCGTTGGTAAGAATTTATTTTTTGAGATTGTTGATTCAGCGCTTCAACAACTAGCTCGAACTTATTCTTGGGAGTTTGTAGGAGACAAAGATACGTGTGCTCGATTGATCATTCGAAAGGATATGCATGTAGATGTTCCATTATATGCTATTCCGCGCGAACAGTATGAAGCACTTGCATACAATCGTATGAACGAAAACTTATATTCAGATGCGATGGAAGGTAAGCGCTATCTTGAGAGCGATGATGTGTATATGGCGGTTAGGAATAGGGAGCATTGGATAAAATCTGACCCGTCTAAAATAAGGCGTTGGTTTGATGGGGCGGCTTCAGATCATGGAGATGTACTCAGAAGGGTTTGTCGTTACTTGAAGGCATGGCTAGACCATAATTTTAAGGATGGTGGGCCGTCATCTATAACACTAATGGCTTGTGCTGTAGAGTCGTTTGAGGATGCTGGTAAACGTTTCACAGATGATAGTGAAGCTCTTCTATTTTGTACCGAACGATTGCATGCTCAACTTTTAGAAGGAGTTCCAAACCCTGTAGACGATACTGAACCAAATTTATTTCCAAAATCACATATGTCTGAGGGTGATAAAACAGCGCTATACGCACAAGTTGAACAGCTAAGTAAATATGTCAGATCTGCATTGTTACACGCTGCAGACAAACAGATGGTGGTAAAGTATTTTTCGGTTTGTTTTGGAGCGCGGCTGCCCAATAAACCGGAGCTAGTTGAGCCCGCCTCAGTGGCTATGGTTATGTCGAAGCCAGCAAAACCTCAGCCTCAGTCCGAAGTACCAAATATGCAGGCAGGATAATGCCATTTAGAGATCAGATTACTGACACATTCCTAGCTTATGACTTTAAACCAAAGCGAAAGCCGCCTCATTTCCAACAGGCATTCGTTAGGGGCTATGACACTAAGTTAGGAATATTTCAGGTCCAATTTACAGAAATATGTTCGGGCATGACACATCTTCCCAAGGCCTATCTACTGTCTGTGCCTGAACCATTGAGAAATCGGGTATTACCTGACATAAATGCAGATAAATCCATATGTTATTTGGATACTGAAAGTACTAACCTATTCCCTCTTGATCCCTGCGGTTCAATTGCTACTTGCATAGCTTTAGTAGAGAAGCTAATTCAGATTTGGGTTAGTGATGAGTCACATGAAGAACTCCAAGCAGAGTTTTCTTCATATTGGCAGCCCGAATATCCTGTATTTAATATTAGCACAAAGCCAGCAGGTATTTATTGTACCTTTGAGCGAACAAATCTAGCAGGTAACATTTGCGTTGAAATCGTTCAAGCTGATACTGAGAAAGAAGCGATAGCATGGCTAGAATCGAGAGGGGGCCGTAACCCTTCAAAGTTTTGCCCCGCTTTGACTCAAAATATCTCCCAGAAATTGTACGTACCTCAAGATATGCAGTGGCCAGCTGATAATCTAAAGGAGTTTCTCTGCTGGGTAAGCGCTATTGACCCCACGGCTTATCAAGCTCTTATCGGTAAGCTAGTTGCTCACGTTTGTAATAATAAAAAAATTATTCTATGTATTAAGCAAGAAAGTGAAGTATTTTCTGCCCAAATTGAGTTTACTGACTCTGGTCTGAAGGTTCTTGAGAGAGCTAGGGGAAGTAAGAAAATAACTTCTCGAAAAAATGGATACAAACTGACTCAATTGGTTGCCGCTCTGTCAGGGAAACTAATGACAAAGTCATTCAAGCGGTTATGGGTTGAGGATGCATCCTCAACGTTGTTATTCCAGAGAAATCAACCGAATCAGAATACCCTTTCAAATAAGCGTATTGCACTTATTGGTTGCGGAACAATTGGTGGTTATACAGCTCAAGTTTTAACACAGTGCGGAGCCGGTGCAGAGCAGGGCAGTATTCACTTATTTGACGATGATATTCTAAATACCGGTAATCTGGGGCGACACCTGTTAGGCAAGAAATACTTACTTGAGCTAAAAAGCCAAGGTTTGAAGCACTTTCTTGATAGCCAAGGGTTACCCGTTAGCATTGTTGCACAAAAGAAATTCAACGAGGAAGATATTCGAAAACCTTGGGACTTGATTATTGATGCCACTGGTAGTGATACTTTTTCAGTTTTGCTAGCTAGCTGGTACCGTAAGCATGAGCCAACAAAAACTCAGCCAACTCTTATTCATGGGTGGGTTGACGCATATGGAAAGGCGGCAAGAGTACTTAAGGATGATAGATCAGGAGCATGCTATTGTTGTATGAGCACCTATCAGGGCAATGACCGATCCCCTCGCTTTCCTCTATTTGCCGACGGAAAAGCTCCAAATCATAATTTAGCGTTTCGTCGTCAATGCGGACGAACTTATATGCCGTTTTCAAGTCAGCCGAGTCTTGCTGCAGCAGGGTTAATTCAATCTATGGCTCTTACAACTGATAAGAAAAGAGAGCCTACGTTTAGACAGCTAAGTTTTTCTTCCGATGTTCAACGGGCAAAGGATCAGATACTGAAACCAGTAAAAGGTTGTCCTGTATGCAGCAAACAGTCTTAAGGTCTTCCCAGGACCAACTTATTCTGATTGAACATCAAGTAATTCAAGTTATAGATAGCTTTCGCCAACTTAAAACATTGGACAAAGAAGCCGGTGGAATTATGATAGGCGAATATCGTGATAAGCACCTGAGAGTTACTGGGTTAACTCGCCCAGGGGTTCTGGATCACCGCTATCGAAACGGGTTTCATAGAAAGAGTCCGCACCATCAAGCATATGCAACTATGTGCTGGATACAATCGAAGAGTTTACAGGTATGGCTTGGTGAATGGCACTCACACCCAGAGGATCATCCGACACCGTCCTCTATCGACTTGGATAACTGGAAAAGTAAGCTGCCGAATCGGCACATGATCCTTATCATACAAGGTAGAATAAGCCGTTGGTGGGGCCTTTGGGATGGGAAGTCAATAACGGCTTTAGAAGTAATAGGCTGATAATACCGCAATCAATAGCTATAACGTTCGACTAAGTTGTTTAACTAACGATAGCACTAAGCCTTCGTACTTGAATGTATTTTGCAAGTAAGGTCAGCCTATAACTGCTGAGGTTGGTAGCGAATTATTAAATTTAAGGTAAATAAATGGATTCAGTAAAACTAAAGACTTACCACGATTTTAAAGAAATCCTTCTTAAAATTGAGGATAAAGTTGGCGATGAGTTTTCAGGTATAGGTATTGTCTTATATAGTGATTTGGAAGGCATACCTATTTTTCCTCTCAACAGCTTTAACTTCAACGCCGGAGATGATGACCTTGTATCAACGTTTGTTGAAATATCTAAAGTCAGTAGCCCACATCATGATGGATTTAACTTCATATCCTCAAGTTTTAAGCTCACACATACTTCTCAGTATTTTTCTCCCCCGATTGAACGCAGTGTTGAAGTAGAGCGATCCAAACCTTTTGGGGGAAGATATATGGCAGCTCTTTTTGGTTCCATTATAAAGAATGTTCTAATGACAGGAATAGTTACTAAAAGTAATGGTGTTATTATTTTTCAAAATGGTATAGAGGTGTTCTCTAAGGATGGAAAATGATTAATTTATTACCAGTGACAAAAGTTATAGCAATTATATCTATGCTGTATGCTATTTTAATTTCGTTTATCCTTTACTTCGTTTATGAATCAGAATCTGATGTATCTGAAGGTATAAGCATCGCTATTAAGGGTGCTACTGTTCTAAATTTCATATTGCTTGGAATAATCTACTTTGGTTGGCGCTGGCTGTGGAAAAAAATACCTATTCTCAATAGTTTCTTGTTTCCTGATTTAAACGGCGAATGGGATATGACGATACATTGGCGATGGAATGGCAAAGGTGGCGTAGCTCAAGCAACTGCGTACATTAAACAAGATTTCCTTAAAATAAGTATGGAGGTTGCGTCCGAGGATTCAGATTCAAGTACTTTATTAGCTAAACCTCAAAAAGATCCTGAATCAGGAAGAGCTATCTTATATTATATCTATAGAAATACACCTAAATTAAAAGATGAGAATGACAGTTCTTCATATGATGGTACTGCAATTCTTAAGCTTGACCATAACAGTACTAACTTGCTTGAAGGTAACTATTACACAGACCGTCTAACAACAGGGCACTACAAGCTTAAAAGAAAATACACCTAAATCTGTATCCATTTTTTTATTGAATAGAACGTAGTAACGTTGCCAGTTAGTTAAAACGCCTTGTAAGTGTAGCGGTTATTGATTGTAATTTTTAAAGTTGCTGTATGAATACAGTACTAAAACAGAAAATATTTAAAGAAGGGTTAGAGTGTGTCCGAGATTAGTGAAGATCAACTCCAGGAGCTAACAAATGCTATTGCTGATAAGTGTGAAGCGATGGAGCTTGAACCGGAGCAGATCCTAGACGGTATTGCACGGTCTCTGATTGCTGCTGTGACAACATTTGGTACTCAGAGCCTCAGAGTTGATATTGACCATCATGGATCATGTGTTGTTAACCTCGTAACGCAATCGTAGACATGGAAGCAAAGAAAATATTGGGAGATAGGCGCTATCCCCCTGTAGTACTGGTGAGAACGTGGGTAGAACTCATCAAGTCAAATGAAGATGAACAAGTTAGAATTCATGCAACTAAAATGCTGATAGGTGCCTTTGGCGATATCCAAACTGCCGCAGCATTTTGTAAGCAAAACGATATAGGAATTAATTAGCGGAAGAATACTAGTTCATGAACTGCCTATTTACGTATAAAACCAGTTATAGTACTAACTTTCTAGTAATTACTGCAGGTAAAAATGGCTTGCCTGTTGGGGCTGCTAAGGTGGTAAAGCGTGTCGATAGCTGGGTGTTAGCTGATATCAAAGTGAATAACTTCAGAAACACTAACCCCTGGAGAAAAATGCGTTCACCTGGATTGTTTCAAAACTATCGAAAACAGGGAGTAGGGTCAGGTCTACTGAAAACCTTAATTTCAGAGGCTAAGCAAGCCGGTATTTCAAAGATATCTGGTGAAATCATTGGAGAGCACCCAGAGATGCTAAAAAAATGGTATTCAAGGTTTGGTTTTATCGTTGATAGCAAGGGCAGAATAGAATTAAAAGTTAAGGAACAATAATCGTGACAAACATTTCATTGAAACAATATGAGTCCCTACAAAGGAAACTTGTTGAGGCATTTGGGGTAGGCCTTGCGGAACAGAAAGCTAATTCTGAAGATGCGTTGTCAGCTTATAAACAGATGGCTGTCATGGCTTCATGTAACTTTAAAAGTTGCCACATGAATGCAGCATTTAAACAGAGTATATAAAGAGCGGTTAGAGTGTACCCGAGATTAGGGGGGATCAACTCTAGAAGTTGACAAATGCTATTGCTGATAAGCAAGCTAAATATGTTTACATATCGACCCTTTTTGCTTTTTTGTTGGCGCAGGTAGAGACATTTGTATTAAAAATAACAATATATATGGGACGTTAAATTGAAACTTGACTGTATACGCATATCCAATTTCCAAAGTTTCGGGCACGAGCCAACAGCGCTTACTCTTGAGGATTTAACATTCCTAATTGGGCCGAACGGTTCTGGTAAAACTGCTGCATTACAGGCTCTTTGCCGAATGTTTGCATTTGATCCAGCATTACGGCGACTCAAAAAATCAGATTTCCATGTACCTAACGATGAAACTGAACAGCCAGAAGAGCGTTCACTCTGGATTGAAGTGGACTTTAACTTTCCTGAACTGAGAGAGGAGGGTGATAATGCTACTGTAGCTCCTCATTTTGGTCACATGCGGCTGGATGACGATGAAGACGTTCCACGAGTTCGGTTTCGTCTAGAAGCCACTATGGGTATTGATAGTGATATTGAAGAGTCATTCATCTATGTACTTGAGTTAGACGAGCAGGGAGAAGCGATAAATACATCAAAAGTTCCACGCTCTGAGCGTAGTCACATTCAAGTACATTACCTTCCTGCCCGACGAGACCCAGCTGAACATATTACTTTTGGAGCAAATGCCCTTTTAGGTCGCTTGTTACGAGCTGTCAATTGGGAGGCTGAGCGTGAGATAGTTAAAGACCATACAGACCAAATAAGTGAAAGTTTAGCTGGAAATGCATCAGTAAGTGCTCTGAGTTTGAGTATCCAAAGTACATGGTCCAGCCTTCACAGCGGGGCATACTACGCTGAACCCAAAATATCCTTTGTTGCAAGTGAAATTGAATCATTACTACGCCACCTTTCTATATCTTTCACTCCTGGACATGATGAACCCCTCGTCGATTTTTCACGCTTAAGCGATGGACAAAAATCGATGTTGTACCTTTCACTGGTTTTATCATCTCAAGCTATTGGTAGGGCGGTATTGAACGGAGACAACTCCTTTGACCCTGATAAGTTACGACCACCAGTATTTACATTAGTGGCACTTGAGGAACCGGAAAATAGCTTATCTCCTCATTATCTGGGGCGAATAGTAAGTTCGCTGAAAGAAATGGTTGGACATGGTGATGCTCAGGCACTTATCGCGACTCATGCACCCTCTATGCTGCGCCGTATCGAACCAGACCAAATTCGTTACTTAAGGTTAAACGAATCCAGAAAGACAAAAATAACAACTATTACTCTTCCCGAGGATACTGATGTTGCTCATAAATTTGTTGTGCAAGCAATTAAGGCATTCCCTGAAATCTACTTCTCTCGACTTGTTGTACTTGGAGAAGGTGATAGTGAAGAAATCGTGATACCACGATTACTTGAAGCAAAAGGAGCTCCTGTTGACGAGTCTGCGATTACTGTAGCTCCGCTTGGCGGGAGGCATGTTAATCACTTCTGGCGTCTACTTGAAGGACTTGAAATTCCTTATATGACTCTTTTAGATCTTGATGTTGGCAGATATCAAGGAGGTTGGGGGCGCATAAAGAATGTCAATGACCAGCTAATATTGCACAGTCCAGATAAACAATTAAATAACGGTTATCAAGTTATTCCAAAATGGGATGATACTCTGCATAAAGTAAGAGGGTTCTCGAATTATATCATCGAGCTTGAGAAACGAAGTGTTTTCTTTTCTTATCCTATGGATTTAGACTTTTCAATGTTAAAAAAATATCCTGTCGCATTCGGTGTTAAGGTGGAGGATCAAATTGAGCCAGAGCTTACAGAAATCAAAGCTGTACTTGGTAAGTCTAGGTCTGATTCAACTGAATACGTAGAATGCGAGCGAAAGCTTTTTATTTCTTATCACAAGCTATTTAAGCTAGGAAGCAAGCCTGCGGCACATATAGAGGCGCTTTCAAGCCTTTCTGATCAGCAGCTTTTGTCAAATATGCCTTTATCCTTAGGCCGACTAGCAGATGCTATTATTGCAAAATTAGCGGATCTACCAGAGTGATAAATGTTGAAGATTGGTACCCCGCAGATGGTTTAACTCTGGAGCCAAATGCAGAAAGAGCTGCCACTGAAATAGAGAGCAGTTTGGCTTTGACTGCTGGACCTGGGGCTGGTAAAACCGAGATGCTAGCTCAGCGAGCTGATTTCTTACTTCGTACTGGAAGTTGCCGTTACCCTAAACGAATACTAGCAATCTCCTTCAAAGTAGATGCTAGCCGTAACCTGAAAGAGCGCGTTCAACGTCGTTGTGGCACTGAATTAGCGTCACGTTTTGATAGTTATACATTCCATGCTTTTGCTAAGCGAATAATTGATCGCTTTCGCCCCGTTCTGACAGGAGAGAATTCGCTTGCCCCTGACTACACAATAGGAAGTCCAAAAGTTTCAGGTAAACAAATTGACTTTAGTGACTTAGTTCCGCTAGCAATTCAAGTTCTTATTAATTCTCCTATTGCGTGCAATGCTATACGGCAAACATATAGCGATGTCTTTTTAGATGAATTTCAAGATTGCACAAATAAGCAATATGAGCTCATTAAAGTAGCCTTCCAAAATACTAACATCCGCCTCACTGCTGTAGGGGATACCAAGCAAAAAATAATGGGATGGGCAGGTGCTCTTGATGGTGTTTTTGCTACCTTTGCAGAAGAGTTTCAAGCAATTCCTTTGAATATGTATCGTAATTTCCGCTCTAAACCGAAGCTCTTACGTTTGCAGAACCAGATTATTCTGAGGCTCGACCCTGGCTCTTTTATGCCAGAAGAGCTAATGGTTGGTAATGAAGGAGACATTTATAGTTGCTCTTTCAATAACTGCCAGCAAGAAGCAGAATTTCTAGCAAATCAAATAAATATTTGGATAAAAGAGGAAGATACCCCTTTGTCTGAAATCGCCATTCTGGTCTCGAAACAACTAGATCTTTATGCTGCCACAGTTATGACAGAGCTAGAAAAACTCACGATCCCATATCGAAATGAACAACAATTACAAGACCTTTCCGTGGAACCGGCAGCAAGATTGGTCGTTGACTACCTATTGAGCCTTTACGGAGATAGAGAACCAGCTGCTTGGACAAGGTTAATGAATTTGTTAATTCCTTTTACTGAAGATGAAGAAGAGCAACTTATACATCGTCAAGATTGGCAAAGGTTTATTAAATCAGAGCGCAAAGAGGCTCTGAGAGATCAACTTGATTCAAGTTATCCAAACCGATGGGATTTTGTTAGACGGTTTCTAAATAAAATTGGTCTTCAAACGTTGACTGCTCTTTCTTCAGACTATGAATCACAAGCTAGGCTAAGAGAGGTTATAGTTGAAACAAATACAAAAATCACTGGGATGCTAGGGTCAGAACCAGACTTGGTTAAAGCGTTAGCTAAATTTTCAGATGATCAGGCTGTCCGTATCCTGACAATTCATAAGAGTAAAGGTTTGGAATTTGATGCCGTTATCATGATGGCTATTGAGCAAGAAATTTTCTTTGGAGATCAGGACGAAAATAGGTGCGCCTTTTTCGTTGGAGTTTCTCGTGCTAAAAACAAACTATTGCTAACTCATGTTAATCAACGGGCAAGGCCTGATGGTTTCACTGGACGGTGGAATGTTCAACGACACTCCCAAAATGAATATTTGGGTTATGTACATCAATTTCTTGATGAATAGGTATAAAGCAACTTAATTCAACGCGCTATTACAAGCATGTTTACAGGCAAAAATTTAAAATTTTGAAAAAGGGGGGGCAAACCTTGCATTCGGTACGCTTGAGGCGCCTGATATTTTGCCATTACTTTTATGCTACATAGGCCTTAAATTGTAAAGTTTAATTCACAACGTATCTTGCAACAACTTAAGCTGTGCTTGTAAGACAGATTTTTCCTGACACACAATTTGATACTCATCTGTCTGTAACATGAACCTGTCATGTGCCTTTTCAGCATCCAGCTTCGCCTTATCCAGTGCTTCTTTCAATAGCGACAGTTCGCTGCTTAATGCTGCTAGTTGGTTGGATTGAGTAAGGTTCAATTGACTAAGCTTGCGACTCTCATTTTGAAGCTGTAAGAGGTCATTTTTACACTGCTCTAATTGTGCAGATATCGACTTATTTGTTGTTTCTTTTTTAGCGTAATCGCACTGAAGTGTCTGTAGAGCTTTGTCAGTCTCTGTCTTTGCACTTAAAATCTCTTTGTATTCGTTACGGTTCTCTTTATAGCGTTCATCAGCAGCAACGAGTTGGCGTGACTGTTCAGTAATTTGTGTATTCAACTGGGTTTTGATTGCCTGGCTTTCAGCGCGTTCCCGTGTACGTTCTTGTGCCATTTTTAATTGATAGTGTTCTTGCTGCTCATGCAACAATTTAATCTGATGTATGCCTTCATTTTTTGAGGTGGTTAATTGTGAAATTAGCTGGGCGCCTGATTTGACCTTAGATTCCAACTTTACTGCATTTAAGTCAGCTTCATTCAGTGCTTTGCGTAGTTTTTTGTTTTCCGCTGCGAGGGCGTCCCGTTGTTCTGTTGTGTCATTGAGCGCTTGCTTCAGAGACGCTATTTGGTTTTCTAGTGCTTTTACTTCCTCGTCTCGTTCAGCGCTTAGGTCAGCTATCCGTTGTTCGGTCTGTTGTACTTTATCATCGGCCTGTAGCTGTAATCGTTGGTGTAATTCGCGAACTACATTAAGAATATCAAGGGGGAGGTCGTTGGATTCTCTTACTTCTGTGTGCTGTAGTTTCCAGTTTTTCAGGTGAGGCCCTATGGTGCTTTTACTGCCGGTTCCCAAATGACTTAAAACACGATCGACCGTTGGGTTTTTGCCCGCGTTTTTGATCGTTTCTGCTGCGTTTGCGATATCAGTATAGGTTACGCCACCACGTGCCATTTTGAGCTCCAGTGATTTAAAGTAATGTATTACGTAATATGTAATGTAACATAATAATTATGCATTAAGTATGATAATGATGACTCAATACTAACCCACGATAAAGCTATTTATCGTGGGTTAGTATTGGTATTCTTGAAGCTATTAGCTGTAACAACATTACAAAGGCAGAAAACGAGCGACTAGGCCCTATGAAACAGGTACAAAACCACTTAGCCGAAAAGGGACGTCAAAAAGCTTTAACGTCTGATAAATCTTCATTGCTGCCAACGTTTCAAACCAAGCATCAGCAGTACTTGCAAGCAGCAACGTCTGATAATACCCGTCGAACCTATCGCTCAGCCATTCGCCACTTTGAGCGATGGGGTGGGCGGCTCCCTACAGACAACGAAACATTAATGCGTTATTTGGTTGATCATGCTGAAAGTTTAAATACACGCACTTTGGAAGTTAGATTGACTGCGCTCAGTCAATGGCACCGGTTTCAAGGGTTTAACGACCCAGCTCAAAGTCCGGCAGTCAGAAAAACGCTAAAGGGTATTAGCAGAACTCACGGCAAACCAAAAAGAAAGGCGCAGGCACTACGCTTACAAGACATGGTGACCATGCTTACCCACTTAAACAAACAGCCACCATCAATAAAAAGAACACGCGACAAGGCGCTTCTACTCATTGCTTTCTTTGGCGGCTTTCGTCGTAGTGAATTAGTGATGGTTGAGGTGCTGCAACTCAGTTGGGAGCCTGAAGGGCTTATAATTGAGCTGCCAAAATCCAAAACAGATCAAGAAGGAAAAGGAATACGAAGGGCAATTCCTTATGGAAACAAAACCGTCTGTCCTGTCACCTCACTAAAGGAATGGCTTGTTGAATCAGACATTACAGACGGCCCTGTGTTTAGACCCGTAAATCGCTGGGGGCATATACAACCAAAACCAATGAGCCCAGGTTCCATCAATGACTTCTTAAAAACGATAGGTAAAGCTTGTGGCTTGGACTTTGTGCCGGACTTAAGTAGTCACAGTTTTCGTAGAGGGCTAGCCACGAGCTCAGCTCGTGAAGATGTGAATTTTGAATCAATTAAAAAACAGGGTGGATGGAAAGCTGATGCTACGGTCTGGGAGTATATTGATGAGGGACGACTATTTTCCGAAAATGTTGCGCATTCATTGTTTGATCGAATCACTGAAATGACCAATAGTTAAAAAAATCATAAGTTAAATAGATACATAATTAATGGCTAAAAAAGCTTGACCTTGGTGCTGGACACAAGTTTATACTCATCCTAAACTAATATTTCAAATACTCTTAGATAGTTGTTTTCAAATATGTCTATCATAAAGTCACAGAAATTAGGTCGGCGCTTCGGTGTCCCTCTAATCGTATTTTGGGTTCTTTTCCAAAGTATGCTTTTCTGTGCTGCGCTTTTGAATATCGTTATATTGCCTGTTGCTCCATTAGGTATTGCTAATGAATCCGTGATGCAGGGAATGTCAGGTGGAACAACAGCTGGTATTGATTCCCATAGCGAGCATTCTAAACTCGCACAGCATCATGCGATGGATCATAGTGCGACTGACATAACTCAAGATAACTGTTGTGAAAAGCAAGACAATTATCTCACCAATTTTTCATACAGCTTCGTTGTACCACTGCTGTTAGCTTTTGTCCTTTTCTTGGTGCTAAACATACCAAGTTCCAAATCTAAATGGTTCAGTTATTTAAAAGAACCTCCTCCGCGTTTTAATTATCCTCGCAACCACTTGGTTAACTGCACCTTTCTAGATTAGTCGCTCGACCCTCGGGGCTTGTATCGTGTAAAACGTTAAGCCTGAATGGAGTGATCTTTGGATCATATACTGAGCAATACACTAGCATTGTTTGCAGGGTACGTCTTTCGTAATAAGTGATAGGTGTCAGCACCAACTAGTGTGCCGTTACCGTTCGCTGTTAACGAACCCAAGTAATCATCGTTTTTCTGCATCAGTTACCACTCAGCCCTAGAGTTTTTAATTCCGATTCAGCCTCAAATAGACTGTTTTAAACGTCATCTTACGATGGCGTAAATACTGTTTAATTGAGATGAATATCATGAAAGGCAAATTACACTCTTCGCATTTTTCTGTGTCGCTTGGAAAAGCCGTTGCGACGATTACGTTCGCTGTACATTCTGCGCTCTCATCGGCGGCATTAACCATTGAGCAAGCGCAAATGATGGCAGTTTCAAGCGATTCTGGAATTGCGCAGTTTCAAGATAAGTCAAAAGCAGCAAATTATAATGCTGTGGCTGCGGGGCAATTACCGGATCCCATTTTAATTGTGGGCGCTCAAAACATTCCTACGGATACATTTCAATTTGACCAAGAGCCGATGAGTCAGCTTAAGGTTGGCATAAAACAGATGTTTCCCCAGGGAGATACCTTATCTCTTAGAGAAAATAAACTCAAAACCCAAGCCTCTTCGCTAGAAGACAAAGCACAATCACGTTACTTGAACATATCTAGGCAAGTAAGAAATGTTTGGCTTGAAATTTTCTATTGGGAGCAGGCTTCTCAGATTCTTAAACAAGATCAGGCTTTATTTCAGCAATTATTAGAAGTGACCCGGTCTCTATACAGCGTAGGAAACGTAAAACAGCAAGATGTGTTGCGTGCTGAATTGGAATTGAGCCGTTTGCGTGAAAGGGTGATTAAAGCCAATCGTCAGAGCGAGACTCAGCGCGCAATGCTTTCACGTTGGGTAGGCGGAGTTGCTCTTGATGAGCCATGGTCCCAAACTTTGCCGATTTTACGTGCACCAATGCTTGGTTCAGTAAATATTCTTGAATTTGCAAATGTTAAGCCTGAACAGAGTAAGTTTAGCTCACAGCAAACACAACAGGAAATAGCCAGATATTTGCAAGCGCATCCCATCCTTATCGACCTTGAAAAGCAAGTTAATGTCGCCGATCACGAAATACGGATTTCAGAACAACGTTATAAGCCCACATGGGGTGTAGAACTTAATTATGGCTACCGAGATGGCGAAAATAATGACGGTTCAGACCGCTCCGATTTTGTCAGCGCGATGGTTAATGTGTCTTTGCCTTTGTTTACCCGTACTCGACAAGATAAATCAGTTCAAGGAGCAGTGCACCAAAAAGAAGCCCAAAAGAGTGCTCATCAAGACAAGCTTCGTCAGATGGTCGGTGAGGTTCAAACTCTTTTGCTCCGCTTGCAGCAATCTGAAGATCAGCTTGAGCTGTTCGATACTGAGATTCTTACCAAGGCCAGGCTTCATGCAGAAGCATCGTTAAATGCATATCAAGCAGATGCTGCTGATTTCGCTGAAGTTATGCGCGCTTTTATTAGTGAACAGAGTGATCGACTAGATTATGCTCGGCTACAGACAACCCGTCAGAAGCTGGTCTCTGATCTTCGATTTTATTTTCCTGAATCAATGGATGATTTATCACAAATTCACCAATCTAAGTCATATTTAATCCAATCCGATTTAATGTCTCTACAAGGAGAATCCCGATAATGAAATACGTAGGGGTAGTCATTCTATTGATCACTGCTTTTGTTGGTGGCATCGCGGTACAAACATTTGTTCTGGATGCTGATTTTCTGTCATCTCTATCAGGAAGTAACTCTGCCGAACCGGTGGAGGGCGGTGAGAAAAAACCGCTGTACTGGGTTGCGCCAATGGATAAGAACTATCGTCGAGATAAACCAGGAACATCACCAATGGGCATGGATTTGGTTCCAGTCTATGAAGACGATGCTCAGGGTGGTGAAGAGGGGAGTGTAAAGATCTCGCCGGTAGTTGAGAATAATTTGGGTGTAAGAACTGCCACCGTACAACGAGGGCCGTTCGACCTACCCATCAATACCGTTGGTTATGTAGGTTTTGACGAAGACCAACTAACTCACGTCCATAGCCGGGTTGATGGCTGGATAGAAGTTTTGAATGTCACTAGTGCTGGGGATCTCGTTAAGAAAGGCGACACTCTCTACGAGTTGTATTCTCCCTCTCTGGTTAATGCCCAGGAGGAATTTTTAGCAGCTCAAAGAAGTAACAACAAAATGTTAGCAAAAGCATCTCGTTCAAGGCTTTTGTCACTCGGTTTAACATCCCCACAAATAGATCGATTGGAAAAACGTCGTAAGGTTGATCAGCGTATTCGGGTATCAGCGGAACGAAGTGGCTTTGTTAAGCAATTGAATGTCCGTGAAGGCATGTTCATTAAGCCTTCTACTGAAGTCATGTCGGTAGGCACTTTGGATACAGTATGGGTGATTGCTGAAGTCTTTGAACGCCAAGCGAGTTGGATAAAACCAGGGCAGACAGTCGAAATGACTAACGAGGCCATACCTGGCAAGACGTGGAGTGGCACGGTTGATTACCTTTACCCTGTCCTTGATAACAAAACGCGTACGTTACAAGTTCGTATCCGGATCGAGAACCCTGATCATGTACTTAAGCCAAACATGTTCGCTAATTTGAGTTTAATGGCACCAGTAGGTGATGACACGCTAAGCATTCCTAAAGAAGCATTGATTCGAGGTGGTCGTTACAACCGCGTGGTTTTGGCTCAAGGAGACGGGAAGTTTAAGTCTGTGTTGGTAGAAGCAGGGGTTGAGGCTGGAAAGCGGGTTCAGATTATTAAAGGGCTGAATGAGGGGGATAACGTTGTAACGTCTGCACAATTCCTGATTGACTCGGAATCCAATATAGATGCAGAAATTGCTCGAATGGAAGAGCGTGAATCTACTGATGGTGACGGTGCCAACTCGGGTTCGAAGGTTGTAACTGCGACAGGAACAATCAATAAGGTGATGGCTGATATGGCCATGCTATCACTTACTCATGATCCGATTAAAGCATGGGGGTGGCCGACCATGAAAATGGACTTTCCAGTCGCCGACGGCATAAGTCTGGAAGGTTTATCAAGTGGGCAACGTATCAAGTTCGATCTTCAAAAGCAGGATGACTGGGATTACGTAATCACCAGGGTAGAAGGGGCACAAGCTGCGAACAGCGATAGCAATTTAGCGGACAGTAAATCAAAAACCGTTGTAGCGACTGGCACGATTAAACAGCTCATGACCGAAATGGCCATGATAACCGTAGTGCATGACCCTATTGATGAGTGGCAATGGCCAATGATGAGCATGTCTTTCACATTGGCGGAACCTGATCAGATCCCTGAAATCAACAACGGTGACCGAATCAAATTTCAATTACACGAGATGGATGATGGGGATTACCAGATATCCAGAATTAAACGATTAACTCAAAAGAAAGCGACTAGCAACAAAACTGAATAGCAACAACATTAAACAAACCATCAATAAAGTAAAAAATGAGGATTTATCAATGGAAAAGTTCAACACCACCAACAAATCTAAATGGGCTGCAGCAGCGATTATCGCCAGCGTATTTTTTGCGCCAGGCTTGGTTACGGCAGGTGCCGGCCATGAAGGGGGCGGGCATATGGAGAGCAGTCAGCAGGGTAAGCATATGACCAAAGATCAGAAAATGACCCATGTAATGGGTACGGGAAGAATCAACAAGATAATGGCAAAGGGCAATATGGTTAATATCTCACATGAACCTATTAGTGAATTGAACTGGCCTAAAATGCGTATGAACTTTCAAACCAGTGACAAGGTTAACCTTGAACAATTAAAACCAGGGCAGGAGGTTCAATTTAAGTTACAGGTGGATAAGGACAATAATTATTTGATCAACGAAATACACGTCGTCAAATAATGAAATTTGTGCCTGACTCATTGCTCTTTATCTCGCTAGAGATTGGGCACAAATACATTATTCAGTTGTTGCATTAGTTCGGAGTTAATGATGATTGCTGCAGTTATTAGATGGTCGATAGCCAATCGCTTTTTTGTGATTCTAGCTACGTTTATTTTTTTGGGAACAGGCGTTTTTGCTGTTCGTAATACGCCGGTTGACGCCCTACCTGACCTATCTGATGTTCAGGTCATAATTAAAACCAGTTACCCCGGGCAATCCCCGCAAGTCGTAGAGGATCAGGTTACGTACCCACTGACAACCGCAATGTTGTCGGTACCAGGGGCTCTTACGGTAAGAGGATACTCGTTTTTTGGTGACTCTTTTGTATATGTAATATTTGAAGATGGAACCGATCTATATTGGGCTAGATCCCGTGTATTGGAATACTTGAACCAAGTTGCAGGCGATCTTCCAACTGCAGCCAAGCCTCAGCTTGGCCCTGATGCTACGGGTGTTGGGTGGGTATATACCTATGCATTAGTCGATAAATCCGGGAACAACGACCTATCCCAGCTTCGTAGTATTCAGGATTGGTTTCTGAAATACGAGTTACAAACAGTTCCGGGTGTATCTGAAGTGGCAACGGTTGGCGGAATGGTTCGTCAATATCAAGTCGTTGTTGACCCAAATAAGTTGCGGGCTTACAGCATTCCACTTTCGCATATCAAAATGGCTATTAAGAGAGCTAATCAGGAGTCAGGAGCATCTGTCATTGAAATGGCTGAGGCTGAATACATGGTTCGAGTTTCTGGCTACTTACAGAAGATAGAAGATATAGAGCAGGTGCCTCTTGGGCTTAACAAAAATGGTACTCCTCTTTTATTACGCGACGTCGCAGATATCAAAGTCGGCCCCCAGATGAGAAGAGGTGTCGCGGAACTGAACGGCGAGGGTGAAGTCGTCGGTGGAATTGTGGTGATGCGTTTTGGCGAAAACGCACAAACAACTATCGAAGGTGTGAAAGCGAAATTAGATGAACTGAAAAAAGGCCTACCAGAAGGTGTAGAAATAATTCCTACCTATGACCGTTCAGGGCTAATAAGTAGTGCCATTGAAAACCTCTACGAAAAACTGCTCGAGGAATTTATTGTTGTCACATTGATCTGTGCGCTTTTCCTATTTCATCTACGTTCGTCTCTAGTAATTATTATCAGTTTGCCAATTGGCATTCTGGCTGCATTTATCGTGATGTACAACCAAGGGTTAAATGCGAACATCATGTCGTTGGGCGGTATAGCGATTGCTATTGGAGCCATGGTCGATGGCGCAATAGTCATGATTGAGAACGTTCACAAACATATGGAAAAGACCGAACTGACAGATGATAACCGCTGGAGTGTCATTAGTCAGGCGGCTTGTGAAGTTGGACCTCCATTATTTTTCTCTCTGCTTATCATTACGATGAGTTTTTTACCAGTATTCACCCTGGAAGCTCAAGAAGGCAAGTTATTTGCTCCGTTAGCATTCACCAAAACCTATGCGATGGCTGCCTCGGCAATATTAGCTATTACCTTAGTGCCCGTATTAATGGGGTATTTTATTCGAGGTAAAGTCACACCAGAGCATAAAAACCCCTTTAACCGTGTAATGATTGCTGCTTATCGCCCCGTCCTTAATGGAGTCTTAAAGTTTCCAAAAACAGTACTGTCGCTCTCTCTGGTTCTTTTGGTCGTTGGCTTATGGCCTGCAACAAAATTGGGTAGTGAGTTTATGCCTCCATTGGACGAAGGTGACTTGATGTATATGCCTACCACCTACGCAGGAGTATCCATTGGTAAGGCAAGGGAGATTTTGCAGCAAACAGACAAACTGATCAAAACCGTCCCTGAAGTTAAAACGGTATTCGGTAAAGTTGGCCGAGCAGATAGCGCCACTGACCCTGCACCTTTAATCATGATCGAAACGTTCATTCAATTAAAACCCAAGAGTGAATGGCGTGAAGGCATGACATCGGAAGGACTGCGGAAGGAGATGGATTCTTTAATCAAATTTCCGGGACTCACTAACGCATGGGTTATGCCGATTAAAACCCGTATTGATATGTTATCCACCGGAATCAAAACGCCAGTTGGAATCAAGGTTGCTGGGCCCAATTTGGCTGAAATTGAAAAAATCGGTAAACGGCTGGAAGAGGTATTGCCTGAGGTTCAAGGAACCGCATCGGTTTACTCAGAACGAGTCGCCGGTGGGCGTTACGTGAAAGTCGATATTAATCGCGAATCCGCCGCCCGATTTGGGCTGAACATCGCTGATATTCAAGATGTCATACGGACCGCTATCGGTGGGATGAATATCGCAGAAACAGTAGAAGGGCTGGAACGATATCCTGTGAATTTACGTTACCCTCAGAATTATCGTGACTCCTTAGAGCAGCTAAAACTTCTCCCCGTTGTTACTGCTTCAAATGAACGTATTGCACTGGCAGATGTAGCAGAGGTTTATGTTACAGATGGTCCACCAGCTATTAAAAGTGAAAATGCTCGACTGAATGGTTGGACACTAGTTGATATCGAGGGTCGTGACCTGGGTTCATATGTCAACGAAGCGCAACGTGTTGTTGCTGAAAAAGTTGAAGTACCACCAGGCTATTCTATCTCATGGTCAGGTCAGTACGAGTACATGGTTCGTGCCCAGGAACGTCTATCAGTGGTGGTACCACTGACACTGGCAATCATCATGATCCTACTTTACATAAACTTTAGAAACTTTATTGAAGTTCTATTGATAATGGGAACCTTACCTTTCGCTCTTATAGGAGGCTTGTGGCTGATGTACCTGTCTGACTACAACATGTCTATCGCCGTGGCTGTCGGCTTTATCGCGTTAGCAGGGGTCACAGTTGAAATAGGAGTGCTTATGCTGGTTTATTTAAATCAAGCGCTGGAAAAGGTGCGAGGTGATGTGACTAAAGAAGGGAGACACATGACCAAAGACGATGTTCGCCAAGCCGTATTAGAAGGGGCTGGCTTAAGAGTCCGCCCAATTATGATGACTGTATTTGCTATTGTGATTGGTCTGGTTCCTATCATGATTGGAGGAGGGACTGGCTCTGAGGTAATGCAAAGAATTGCTGGACCAATGATTGGCGGCATGATTAGCACCGTACTGTTAACGTTACTGGTAATTCCGGCCATCTATTTTGTATGGAAGCAATCAAAAATAAAAGAAAACGTTATTAATGGAGGTAAATAATGAATTATTTACGCGTAATGGTGCTTATACCTATAGAAAAAGAAACAGTACTTGAAGAGGCGTTAAAAAAGGTCGAGATGTCCTGCATGCATTTTATTAAAGTGCGTGGTTATGGCTGCAATCCTAATTTTTATGCCAGAGACTGGTCTATAGAAATAGCGAAATTCGAACTAATTATTCAGAAGGATCACTTGGATATTGTTAAAAATGCGATTAAAAGTGTTTGTCAAACTGGCTCAGAAGATGATGGCATGATCGCCATTACAGACTTAGCTGAAATGAAATCTATTAAAGATTTATAAAACCCTATAAATAAGAAATTTAGGAGAAATTATATGAATAAAATGTTACTAGCCGCAGCTGTCGGAACGGTATTGATAACCGCCGGTTGTGCAAGCGATAAACATGAACATGACTCAGCGGCCGGAGCCAGCAGCTCAGAAGGGCATCATTCTATGATGGAAGGTCATCACGAAGATGTGATGGAAAGTCATGATATGGGAAAAATGATGGAGGGGCATGAGGGTATGGAAAGCATGGGGCATGCCCACGGTTCTGAAGGTTCTCTAGCCGGTGAACCCGGAAAAGAGAGTCAAGTCAGCAGAGTCATTAATGTCACTGCTGACGATACGATGCGTTTCTCACATGAGCCTTTCAATATTAAAGATGGAGAAACCATCAAATTTGTAGTTACAAATAATGGGGCGATTCCCCATGAGTTCGCGATTGGTACTAAAGACGAACACACCGAGCATGGCCAAATGATGATGAACAATCCGAACATGCATCATGGACCTGGTGGTAACGCAATCACAATCAAACCGGGTGAATCAAAGGCGCTTATTTGGAAGTTTGAGAGTGCCTGGCAAGTTGAAGCTGCTTGTAATATCCCTGGGCACTACCAAGCAGGGATGCATAGCCCTGTGACAATAAAGGAATAATAGACAAGTTAAGGCCATCACTCGGTTACTACCAACTTGCTTGGTTAATTCCAACCCGGTGATGGCTTCAGTAGGAGATAGTTATGAAAGTAAATGAGCTAGCGACTAAGGTCGGAGTAACTCCAGATACAGTTCGTTTTTACACCCGAGTAGGGTTATTGAACCCAACTAAGAATCTGGATAACGGCTATAAAAACTATGGACTTGCAGACCAGAAACGCCTTGTGTTTATAGTTAAGTCAAGACATTTAGGATTTTCTGTAAGCGAAATTCAAGAAGTGATTGGAATGTCCAATCAGGGAGACTCACCTTGTTGTAGAGTCAGATCCATCGTAAAAGATCGCCTCGACGAAGCGCTTCGTACCATCGACGAGCTACAGCAACTAGCCGGGCGAATGCAAAAGGCGGTAGATACCTGGGAGGACCTTCCTGACGGTCAGCCGACGGGAGATTCTGTGTGCAACCTAATTGAGATGTGGGATGATATTGAGCTGGATCATCTTTCATTGAAAAAATTCACAGAAACAGCTAGTTAGATACGGATTGACCAATTAAGAACATTGACTCGGGTCTTGGACACAGGTGTAGCCTTGTTGAGTAAAGTTCATCAATTTCATCTACTACGGGAGATTTCAGATGGATCACAAACAGAGAGTTGAGCTGATCATCGAAGGGGCTGGCTGTGCCAGTTGTGTTGGCAAAATAGAAGGGGCATTGAAAGATGTTTCGGGGGTTGTTAGTGCCGAGATGAACTTTGCCGAACGAACTGTTTCTGTAGAGGGGGAGGTACCCATTGATGATTTGATTAAAGCAGTTGAAAGCGTCGGTTATAACGCAAAAGGTTCTGAGGGTGTTTCTGAAGACGATCTAATGGATGAAAAAGAAGCGACTGACCTTGCCTATTACAAGCGATTAGTACGAGAAATGACGATAGCCCTTACGCTGGGTGTACCGTTAATGGCTTACAGTCTTATTGTGGGTGAAATGACCGTCACAACGACAACAGAACGTATAGTTTGGTTGATAGTTGGCTTGCTTACGGCAGGTGTAATGTATTTCTCTGGTAAACACTTTTATGTAGGAGCCTGGAAATCATTTTGGAACCATAGCGCTAATATGGATACTCTGATTGCGCTAGGGACTGGTACAGCGTGGTTTTATTCCATGGTCGTTGTTTTTTTTCCAACTGCAGTGCCCGATATGGCTCGGCACGTCTACTTTGAAGCGACAGCCATGATAATTGGTCTTATTGATCTGGGATTGGCTCTAGAGCTTAAAGCGAGAGGGCGAACATCTCAGGCGATCAAACGATTAATTGGTCTCCAGGCAAAGACCGCTAGAGTGATACGTGATGGCAAAGAGATCGATATCCCGATAGAGATGGTTCTGTTAAACGACCATGTGCGAGTTCGGCCAGGTGAAAAAATCCCAGTCGACGGCATCGTTGTTGAAGGGCACACAGCGATAGACGAATCTATGCTCACAGGTGAGCCTATGCCGGTAGAGAAAAAAGAGTCAGATGAAGTGGTTGCCGGTACACTGAACAAAACCGGTTCGGTTGTATTTAAAGCAACGCGTGTAGGTAAAGATACCGCGCTTGCTCAAATTATCAATATGGTTAAACGGGCACAAAATTCCAAGCCTCCCATTGGCAGACTAGCCGATATCATTTCGGCCTATTTCGTACCAGTAGTCATGATTATTGCCGTTGTTAGTGCTTTGGTGTGGCTAAATTTTGGACCTGAGCCAGCGGTTGCATTTGCCATTGTGTCTGCGACGACGGTTCTCATTATTGCTTGTCCTTGTGCTTTAGGGCTCGCTACGCCTATGTCTGTTATGGTTGGCGTGGGGAAAGCCGCCGAAGCGGGAGTGTTGATACGTAATGGTGAAGCGCTACAAACCGCCTCCAAAATTACCGCCATGATTCTCGACAAAACCGGCACGATTACGTTGGGGGCGCCCAAGGTAACAAGCATCCATCTAGTTAATGCAGAAGATGAAGATAGTGTGCTTCAACTAGCCTCAAGTCTAGAGGCCGGTTCTGAACACCCTTTGGCCATGTCTATCGTTGAGTCTGCCCAAGAGCAAGGTTTGTCTCCGTCTGCCGTTGAACAATTCAAGGCTATCGCTGGGCATGGTGTGGAAGGCGTAGTTGAAGGAAAAGAGCTGCTGTTTGGTAATGAAAAGCTGATGCGTGACCGTCGTATTAACGTTGATGATGCAGTAGATGTCGCACAACAAATGGCTGCCGAGGCACAAACCCCCATGTATTTTGCAGTTGGAGGAGAGCTGGCTGCCATTATCGCAGTGTCAGACCCCATCAAAGAAGATTCCATCGAGGCTATCAAGCGACTTCAGAAAAACGGCATCAGGGTTGTCATGCTGACTGGAGACAATAGAGCAACAGCCAGAGCAGTAGCCAATAAAGTGGGAATTACTGAATTTTTCGCAGAAGTATTACCGGAAGAAAAATCGAATAAAGTTGCCGAACTGCAAATGCAAGGCGAGGTTGTTGGTATGACGGGAGATGGGATTAATGACGCACCCGCTTTAGCATTGGCTAATGTCGGTTTTGCGATCGGTACCGGAACTGACGTCGCTATCGAGAGTGCGGATATAACGCTTATGCGCGGCTCTCTTCACGGATTGGCAGATGCCATAGCTGTGAGTAAAGCAACCTTACGTAATATCAAACAGAACCTATTTGGTGCGTTCATCTATAACGTAGCAGGGGTTCCTTTTGCGGCGGGTGTACTGTATCCATTTTTCGGCCTTTTGCTTAGCCCGGTTATTGCCGGGGCCGCAATGGCCTTTTCTTCTGTCACCGTTGTGACTAACGCCAACCGACTTCGTTTATTCAAAGCGCAGGAGCACTGATTATGTTGATAATAAATATCTTAGGATTTCTGCTTATCGCCGGTATCGTTTGGTGGTTTTGGCTCTATAAACCTGTTGATGTTAGCGAAAACTCAAGCGATCTTCTCGTGACTGTCAAAAATGGTATCTACCAACCGGCTCGCCTGAGAATTCCTGCAGGTGAGGCAACCTCTATAAAGTTTCTGCGAGAAGAAGCGTCACCTTGTGCTGGTACTGTTGTTTTTTCCGATCTGGAGATTAGCGAAGAGTTGCCTCTTAACAAACAAAAGACTATTCAGATACCAGCGTTAACATCTGGGACGTATAGCTTCACTTGTCAGATGCAAATGTATCGTGGTGAATTGATCGTTAGTGACAAACCGTGAATAAGGAGGATAAACCAATGGCTTCAAAACCATCGTTTTGGTTTACCCCAAAGGGGATTGCTGCACTAGGCCTCATTGCTGCTACGAGCTATTTCCTGCTAATGGAACATCGTCAGCACCTGTTCGCCATCTTACCTTTTTTCATAATACTGCTTTGCCCACTAATGCATATATTCATGCATGGAGGGCATGGAGGGCATGGAGGGCATGGAGGGCATGGAGGGCATGGGGGGCATGGAGGGCATGGGGGTGAGGAACAGACTCATGCAAAAGATAGTGTTGATATGGATGATTATCTGCGTGGTTATGAAGATGCGCTAAAAGATAAAAATGAGCAATCAATAGATAAGGATGATGACAATGCACGGTGAAAGTGGTTATGGGCTGTGGATGTTAGTGGTACTAAACTCAGCCATTTTTATCTTTTTTGCATTTAGCTTTGTTAAGCCAAAATCAAAAATGGATTGGCGAAGCCTAGGGGCGTTTTCAGCCTTTGTGGTCGCGTTGTTTACAGAGATGTATGGATTTCCGCTGACCATTTATTTTTTATCTGGGTGGCTAACGGAAAAATACCCTGGGGTTGATTTTCTGGATCATGATAATGGTCATTTGCTACACACTATCTTTGGTTTTGAGGGTAACGCTCATTTTGATCCGCTTCATATTTTAAGCAACGTTTTAATCGTACTTGGATTCTTTTTGTTATCCAGTGCGTGGAACGTACTTCATCGCGCGCAGCAGTCATTTACTCTAGCCAAAACCGGATGGTATGCGCGGTGCAGGCATCCCCAGTATCTCGCATTTATCATGATCATGTTTGGCTTTTTGTTGCAGTGGCCCACTATACCCACAGTAGTGATGTTTCCGATTTTGGTAGTGGTTTATATCAAGCTGGCCCTACGGGAAGAGCAGATGGCACTACAGGAATTTGGAGATGAATACCGAAAATACTCGAAAAATACCCCGAGGTTTATTCCAAAGCGTTTGACCGCAAGTACAAGCAAAGGAGCTTATGATGCGTAGCACAGTTTACAAAGCAGGACTCCTAGTTACGGTTTTATTGACAACAGCTTGTTCTGATGAGAAACCACCTTCCATTTCTGTCACAGGTGAAACAACCGGTCGATGGTATTCCGAGCAACAGGTATCGTTGGGCAACGAAATTTATGATGCAAACTGTATCAATTGCCATAACCCCAAAGCTCGCGGAACATTCAAATGGAAACAACCGCTCGAAGATGGCAGCTATCCTCCGCCACCACTTAACGGATCAGCCCATGCTTGGCATCACCCCATATCTGTTTTGTTGAAAACCATTAATGATGGAGGCATTCAAATGGGAGGGAAAATGCCGCCCTTTAGAGAGGTATTGAAAGATGATGAAAAAATTGCAGTGATCGCCTATTTCCAGAGTTTCTGGAACGATGAAATATATAGCCGCTGGCTGCAAAGGAACCAATCCAAATAAAGAATAGATATTTTTTGAAATGTAACAAGACTTGGAGGTATTTGCTATGAGCAAAAAAGAGCACAAAGCCAGTGTAGATAAAACGTATCTGGTGAAACGTCATCTTAAACTAGATGGTGAAGGCGATATTCCATGGGATCAAATTGAAGAAGAGATTGATCAGTTAATGGGAATTGATGAGATTCATTTGGTTAAAGATAAACATACCATCACCGTGGCATACGATGCTTCCTATAAGAGCCTGGAAGATATTGAGAAGATTCTCGATGCCCATTTTATTCATACAGCAGAAGACTGGTGGACCCGAACCAAAAAAAGTTGGTATGAGTACACAGACAACAATATTAAGGACAATGTGAAACACAAAGCATGGTCATGTCATTCGAGTGGGCCATCAGATAAAACAAAAAAATAGTGGTAACAGATTAAATAAGAACGCTTTAAAAGGACAAACACCATGTTTCCAGTCAACGAGGAAGATTTACATCGGTTACAACAACGGGCCGCGCTTTATAGAAACAGTAATGCGGTATTTGCTCGTTGGGCTAAGGGTTATGGGGTTATTACCCACAGCGACATAACCCAGGTTCGGGTGTTTGACCTTTGCCAACAGTTAATGTGCTCTGGGCGTTATGAGCGACTAGAGGATGTGTTGGCGGTGTTTGAAGCAGCCGACCGAATTACCAGCGCGGCAATGTGGCTTGTGGTACATATGACCTATGCCAACTGCGTTCACCTTGATGGCCGTCCACTCACAGGTGATGACTTCAAAGAAAACCCGCAAGGCCATACCGGTGGCTCGTTGAATATGGTACCTGCTTACGTTGGTTATCTCACTGCTAACAATCTGGAAGGGGTTACCCGAAGCTGGTTAATGGGGCAGGGGCATTGTGTAGCGGCCATCGACAGTACCAATGTCCTCCTTAATAATTTGTATACTGAGCAGAAACAACGATACCGCTTTGATGATGGTGGTTTATCAACATTAGTAAATGATTTTTATAGCTACACGGTTGCTAGTGACGGTTATCCTGGCGTTCCGCTTGGAAGTCATGTGAATGCTAATACGGCAGGAGGTGTGATCGAAGGCGGCTATTTGGGGTTTGCGGAATTACAGTATGTCCACATGCCTTTGCCTGGAGAGCGTCTGGTAGCCTTTCTCAGCGACGGTGCCTTTGAAGAGCAACGTGGAAGCGACTGGGCTAGTCGTTGGTGGCGTGCTGAGGACAGTGGTTTAGTAACACCGGTAATGATTGCTAATGGCCGGCGCATCGACCAGCGGTCAAGTATGTATCAGCAAGGAGGGAATCAGTGGTTCTACCGCCATTTGCAACTAAATGGCTTTCATCCGATTATTATTGATGGACGCGACCCGGCGGCGTTCATCTGGGGCATTTTTGAAGCGGAAGCCAGACTTCAGGCTTGTAGTGAACAGGTGTTCCAAGGTCACATGCAGTACCCAATAAAAATGCCGTACCTTATCGCTGAAACAGATAAAGGTTACGGTTTTTACGGAGCAGGCACCAATGCGGCTCATGGCACACCGTTACCCGGAAATCCAAAATACGATGTCGACGCTCGTACGCTTTTTAACGAACATGCAGGTAAGTTGTTTGTAACAACCAAAGAGATTAGAGAGTCCACAAATACGCTCAATAATCACGAATCCTCCTTTCGAGTTAAGGAAAAAAACCATCTTTTAAGTCAACGAGACGTTGAGATTAAAGCCCCGGAAAATCTTATGTCCTATGCCGAAGGCAGTGTGGTTTCTCCGATGGGGGCACTTGATGAGTATTTTTGTGATCTGGTTGATGCTAACCCTGAACTTCGCGTTAGAGTCGGCAACCCTGACGAATTGCGTAGTAATCGCATGGGTGCGACGCTGGATAAGCTCAAACATCGCGTTACTCAACCGGAGTACGGAGTCGCAGAATCTGTTGATGGGGCGGTCATTACTGCGCTCAATGAGGAAGTCGTTATCAGTGCGGCCACCGGCAATAAGGGCGGACTTAACCTGGTCGTCACCTATGAAGCATTTGCAATGAAAATGTTGGGTGCATTAAGGCAGGAAGTTATATTTTCGCGTCATAAGAAAGAGCACCTACGGGCGCCGGGCTGGTTATCCGTACCCATTTTATTGACCTCACACACCTGGGAAAATGGTAAGAATGAACAATCCCATCAAGACCCCTCTTTAAGTGAAGCTCTATGGGGAGAAATGAGCGACACGTCCCGGGTGTTATTTCCCGCTGACGCGAACTCAGCCGTTGCAACATTGCATGCAATTTATCAAACGCAGGGAAATATTGCTGCATTGGTCACGCCCAAGACAGAAGTACAGAATCAGTTTACCTCCAACGAGTCCAGGCAATTGGTTAAGGAGGGTGGGTGTATCGTTCAAGATCACCCTAACGCTCAGTTGATTTTGACCGCGATTGGTGCTTTTCAACTACAGGAGGTTTTAAAGGCCGCGGCCCGGCTTGCAGATAAAGGGCTGTACAGTCGTATCGTTTATTTAATTGAGCCCGGTCGTTTTCGCGAACCCCGAGATACTTATGAGTACGCGTTTTGTCAAACCGAAGAAGTTTGCACTACCTTATTTCCAGCCCATATGGGCGTAAGGATTTTCGTTACACACACGCGCCCTCAAGCATTAAAAGGACTTCTCAGTCCGGTATTAATACAGGAATCTTCACGCCAGCCTTCTAAGTCTCGATTCTTAGGTTATCTGAATCGAGGCGGTACATTTGATACAGCAGGGATGCTCTTTGTAAACCAGTGCAGTTGGGCCTACATTGTGAAAAATGTGGCTGAATTATTAGAGCTCCAGCTTGTTGATTATCTGTCTACTCATGAAATTGACGCTATCGAGTTTAAAGGTAACCCCAGAGATGTGATGACCTTCAATAAGGAGAGAGAAGTATGAATATCCAATTTCTAGGAGCTGCAGGAACCGTCACAGGTTCTCGCTATCTTGTCCGTCATAATGGAACAACGCTATTAATCGATTGTGGTCTATTTCAGGGGATAAAGGCACTAAGACTCCAGAATTGGTACCGCTTTCCTTTTCCACCGGAAAAGATTGATGCGGTCATCCTTACTCATGCTCATCTTGACCATATTGGCTATCTACCTAAATTGGTCAACGAAGGATTTAAAGGGCCTGTTTACTGCACCGAAGCGACAAAAGCACTGGCTGAAATTCTTCTCAAGGATTCTGCGCATATACAAGAAGAAGATGCACGACGTGCCAACAAATACGGATATTCTAAACATACCCCTGCAGAGCCTTTATATACAATCAACGATGCCAAAAAAACAATTACCCACTTTGAAACGGTTGGCTTCAGTCAGCCTCTCACCGTAAACGGTGGGGCGCTAACCTTTTATCCAGCAGGACATATTCTTGGTTCTGCGTTTATTAAATTGCAGCTCGGCGAACGTTCCGTTGTGTTCAGTGGTGACGTTGGCAGGCCTAACGACTTAACTATGAAGCCTCCACATCCGTTAGTGCCATCAGACTATCTGGTTGTTGAATCGACCTATGGCGACCGTTTGCATGCCAGCAACGATCCTATGTCTGAATTGCGAACTATTATTCTTGATACGGCTAAAAAAGGAGGAACCCTCATGGTGCCTGCTTTTTCTGTAGGCCGTGTCCAGGGTTTGTCATACGCTATAAGTGAGCTGAAGGAAAAAAAACTGATTCCCGATATTCCGGTTTTCCTCGATAGTCCGATGGGAATTGATGTGACCAAGCTATATTGTGATTACAACAGTGAACATAGACTCAGTAAGGAGCAGTGTCACCGTATGTGTAAGGGGATCACATTTGTGAGAACACCCCAGGAGTCTGAGCAACTTACGATGAATCCACATCCGAAAATCATTATTGCCGGGGCCGGCATGTTAAATGGCGGGAGAATTTTACATCACCTTATGGCGTTTGGTGGGAATCACCGTAATACCCTTCTTATTACCGGGTATCAGGCAAATGGAACGCGGGGTCGAACGCTATTAGAGGGCGCAAAAAAGATCAAGGTGTATGGTAAATACGTGAATATTACGTGTGCCATCCGACAAATTTCGGGGCTATCTGCCCATGCCGATTACAGTGAACTGATCACTTGGCTGAAAACTTCACCTTCGCTGCCCGGCCAGGTTTTTATAACCCATGGAGAACCCGCTGCCTCTGACAACCTCAGGCGAGTTATTGAAGAGGAATTGAGCATTAGAACGACAATTCCCGAAATGGGTGAAACCCATGAATTAAGCTGAGACATGACCATGAGTAATGTGAAAACAGAAAAAAATAGTTTACACAGTCAGGAGGCAGCACATTCGCTGATTGCCATACCAATGGGTATTAATACTCACCATGAAATGGTCGCCTTTATGCGGTCTGACTGTCATGTATGCCGGTCTGAAGGGTTCGAAGCACTAGCTAGTATTCAAATCACCCATGGACAGGAAACCATCATCGCCAAACTTTATGTAGTTGACACTGAAAAACTGTGCGAAAACACCGTGGGGCTGTCCCACGCCACGTTGGCGAAGTTAAAACTAAAAGGGGGGGAGTGCGTTAATGTAACTCATGCACCTGTCGTTAATTCACTATCGAGCTTACGCGCGAAAATTTTCAACCGTCCCTTTACTGAAAACGATTTGGAAGAGATCGTTGGTGACATAGCTAATGGACACTATAACGACGTCGAGATTGCCAGTTTCGTTACCGCGTGTGGCGGTGACCGGCTAAGTATTGACGAAATTACTTGGCTTACCAGTGCCATGGTCAATGTAGGTGAACGGCTGGATTGGGGGACGACCCCGGTATTGGATAAGCATTGTGTGGGTGGTTTGCCGGGTAACCGAACGACGCCTATCGTTGTCTCAATAGTAGCAGCGAACGGTTTGCTTATTCCAAAGACCTCTTCCCGTGCCATTACTTCACCTGCGGGTACCGCCGATACCATGGAAGTACTTACCAGTGTCAATCTTGATCTGTCCCGATTAAGGCAGGTCGTGCAAAGCACTGGTGCCTCGCTTGCGTGGGGAGGAAGTGTAAAGTTAAGTCCGGTTGATGATGTGCTTATTCGTGTAGAAAAAGTGCTCGATCTTGATAGTGAAGGGCAGTTGATCGCATCTGTATTGTCAAAAAAATTGGCCGCAGGGTCCACTCATGTTCTGATTGATATTCCTACCGGGCCATCTGCCAAGGTTCGAACTGTGGACGCTGCCGAAAAACTAAGTCGTCAACTTATTGAAGTGGGTAAACGTCTCAATTTAAAGGTAGAGACCATCATTACGGATGGAAACGAGCCTGTGGGGCGTGGCATTGGTGCAGGACTTGAGGCGAGAGACGTACTCAAAGTGCTTAAAGGTGAAGCTGATGCCCCTGGGAACCTCAAAGAACGCTCGTTGACCCTGGCGGGTTTGTTGTTGGAAATGGGCGGTAAAGCGAACAAAGGACAAGGCAAAATACTGGCTACCAATACATTGGAGACAGGTAAGGCCTGGCAAAAATTCATGGAGATATGCCTTTCTCAGGGTGGACTGAAGCAACTGGATAATACCGCCCATACTTATTCATTCAATGCCCCGTACAAGGGCGTTATTGAGCAAGTAGATAATCGAAAGCTCGCTAGATTGGCCAAGTTGGCGGGAGCACCAGCCTCCTCCGTAGCTGGTGTGGACTGGAAAGTTCGATTGGGGCAGACGGTAGAGAAAGGTCAATCGATCTTGGACATTCATGCTGAAACAAAGGGCGAGCTAAATTATGCCTATGAATATTTGTTAGCAAATGAAGACATCGTAATACTTGGAGAGCGATAATGACAGACGCTACTAAGAGCAATCCAGCTAAGAACAGTCCAGTTAAGAATAAGACAGCTTCGAACGGGACACTGTTCTCTGTTGATGGTAACCACTCATTATTTCAAACACTGGCAAGCCTGCTCGACTTATCGTCGGGTAGTTTGGCTATGCGGCAATTTCCTGATGGTGAGAGTTATATCAATGTTAACAGTGATGTAAAAGGGCAGGATGTTGTTGTGCTTTGCTCGCTAAGCCAACCGGACAGTAAGATACTCAAATTGTTATTTCTTGCCGATGATTTACGCGATTTGGGCGCTAAAAGTGTGGGTCTGGTATCACCCTATCTTGCTTATATGCGTCAAGATACCAAATTTAATAAAGGCGAAGCGCTAACGTCTAAAACGTTTGCGTCTCTCATTAATGAAAGGTTTGACTGGTTGGTGACGGTAGACCCTCATTTACACCGCTACCATTCATTGTCTGAAATTTACAGCATACCTTCAAAGTCCCTTCATGCGGCTACATTGCTTTCAACGTGGATACAAGAAAATGCGAATGATGCCTTCTTGTTGGGGCCTGATGAGGAGAGTGAGCAGTGGGTTAGCGATGTGGCCCAACAAGCAGGTGTGCCTTGTGGCGTTTCGAGAAAAGAAAGACACGGTGATCGAAGTGTAACCGTGCATTTCCCGCCGCTGAATATTTTGGATGATCAACCTATTATTCTGGTTGATGACATCATTTCAAGTGGCCACACCATGATTGAGTCCGTACTGCAGCTCAAGCAACAATTTATAAATCCGGTATGGTGTGTTGCGGTACATGGGATTTTTGCAGAAAACGCGGATACCCGGCTACTCGCCGCAGGGGCAGATCGATTAATCACCACCAACAGTATTGCACAGCCTCACGCTCAAATTGATGTGTCGAATCTAATCGCTCAAGAGGTAAGACGTTGTCTTGCATCTGAGAGTGAATTGGTCTCTTAATTTGAGATTCTTTAATGACGCTTTTCTCCCGAAGGTGCAGAAATGAAGGTCGCCGTATTTGATATCCACCCCTTTGAAAAACCTTATATCGAAGAGGCTTTCGCTAATAGCAAGCATCAACCTGTATATATTGACCAACAGTTGAGCGAACGTACTTGGGAGCTGGCTAAAGGTTATATAGCGGTCTGTTGTTTTGTGAATGACCAGATTAATGAAGAGGTTATTTGTCAGCTGGCGTGCAGGGGGACTCAGTTAATCGCATTGAGGTCCGCTGGGTTTAACAATGTTGACCTGCATGCGGCTGCAGTACATGGAATCAAAGTTGTGAGAGTGCCGAGTTATTCCCCGTATGCCGTTGCAGAACACGCAATGGGTTTGGTTCTTTGTCTCAATAGGAAAATACATCGTGCCCATCAGCGAGTGAGGGAACTTAATTTTTCGTTAGACGGTCTGGTTGGGTTTGATATGCATGGAAAGACCGTGGGGGTGGTCGGAACCGGTAAAATCGGTGCGGCTTTCTCTCATATAGCAAGGGGGTTTGGCTGCCGTGTTTTAGCTTTTGATCAATCTGTCGATGTCACGTTGCTAGCGCTTGGAAATGTTGAGTACTGCACGCTTGAGAAGTTAATGGCGAGCTCGGATGTTGTATCACTACACCTTCCGTTGACGCCGGCCACCCATCACCTGGTTAATGAAAACGTGCTTTCTTTGATGAAACCTAACGCATTATTGGTGAACACTAGTAGAGGAGAGCTAATCCAGGCGTCTTCTTTAATAGACGCGCTTAAGCTAAATAAAATTGGTGGCGCCGGGCTAGATGTTTATGAAGAAGAAGCAGACATATTTTTTGAAGATTTTTCCGACATCGGAGTGCAAGACGATGTATTAGCACGATTATTAACGTTTCCAAATGTGATTGTTACCGCTCATCAAGGTTTTTTGACCCGTGAGGCATTAACCAACATCGCTCAAACAACCGTCGAAAACCTAGATAGCTATGCTGATGGTAGCTCCCTTATCAATGAGATCCCAGCAGAGCTGCAGGTAAAAGTAGGTTGTCGAAGGCATACAGTCAGTGGCTAATAGTCTGTTTTTATTGTTGGCGGTTTTAGCTTGTATACCGTTTAACAAGTGGTTGACGAAAAAGCGGTTGCCCGATTCAGCTATTAATATTCTTGTGGGTGTAATAGTCGGGCCACTTTTTCTCAACTGGGTTAGCTTTGATGAAACAGCCGCTATCGCGGCTGATGTTGCGGTTGTCGCTTTACTGTTTGCGTCTGGCCTAGGTGTTCACTGGCTAGCGTTTAGGCAAAACCTCGCTAAAGGATCTTTGCTCGGTATTGTTGGTATCGTTGCCAGCCTCATTTTGGGGTTTATTGCGTCGTATGCGGTTGATAACCGGTTTGATGAAGCTATGTATGTCGCCGTAGCCCTTTCTGCCACCAGTATTGGCATTAGTATTGAGTCGTTTCGACAGTACAAATTGCAAAACACACCACTTGGCAATGTATTACTTGCGGCGGCGGTTATTGATGATGTGGTTGCGTTGTATTTGATGTCGTCACTGCACTCGTTGAGTTCAAGCAACACCGGCTTTATTTCTTTAGGCTATTCGATGTTGGTTAGTTTGGGAGCATTACTTGTGCTTGGTACGGCTTTGTTTTTTATTGCCCGCAGTATCAATCGTTACACATTGCTTGATCGGTTGCCGTTAAGAGTAACCTGTTATCTGCTTATTGGTGGCGTAAGTGCGCTTATCACTAGTATCGTCGGATTGTCTGGTGCTTTAGGTGCCTTTATTGCAGGGCTTATGCTCACCATCGTCAGCCATGGTAGGAATAGTCATCGTAAAACACATATTCAGTTCGAAAGGCTGTTTAACTGGATGGTCCCCGTATTCTTTATATCTATAGGTATAAGGGTGGCTCAAATACCGGTAAGTGGGAAGCATCTATTGATGTTGACTGGAGCCTTATTGTTGGCTGCCATTCTTGGGAAGCTGTTTAGCCCATGGTGCATAAAAAATCACTTTAGTAACAGAGAACGTTGGACTCTGGGGTTCGCGTTACTCCCTAGGGGAGAAGTTGGCCTGATCGTCGCTAGCATGGGATTGCAACAAGGCCATGTGAGCGAACATACAATGATCGCTCTGGTTACGATGACTTTGGCAACGGCAATCATTGCCCCAGTTGGTATCGCAATTGCCAGTTACCCCCTTCAACAGAGATAAATCAGACTAAAAAAAGAGGAGATAAATATGAAAAAAATAATACGAGTGATGATGTTATCTGCACTACTGCTTTTAGTTTCATGTTCTGAAGGTATGCACTCTGATACCACGTACACAAAAGGTCCCTTTTCTGGAAATGGAGAAAAAATCTATTTCACTGGGGTTACAGAAGATAATTCAGTTGTGCCTACGTCAGGGGGGCATCATCATATGAAAATGCACGGTGGAGGCTGTGTAACCTGCCACGGTATTGATAGGGAGGGGGGAAATCGAATGTGGCCTTGGTTTTGGGTTACCGCTCCGGCGCTAACATCTAAGGCTTTAACGGGTGATCATGAAAGTGAAGGCCATGATCACGCTGTTTATGATTCCAATTCACTTAAAAGGGCAATCATTGAGGGCGTGAACCCTGCGGGAGAAAACCTTAACGACCTTATGCCTAGGTGGAAAATGTCAGAGAGCGATGCAAATGACCTGGTTCACTTTCTTTTAGGTGATCATCAAGATGAACATTAGGAATTCTATGAGATGAAAGAATCAAATGTAGCTAAGAAATACCCTTGGTACGTGAAAATATTCTTCTGGAACCAAATGAGACGTTATGGGCAGGTGCTGGAGCCCGCCAAGCTATGGGGAAGAACCCCAAAAGTGTTTGCGGCCTTGGCACTACTCTATGGTGCCATTGATCGCAGAAAATCACCCATTGAACCCTCCTTAAGGTCGTTAATCACCGTGCGTGTCTCACAAATTAACTGGTGCGAATTTTGTGTTGATATTAATTCTATGATGGTTTTGAAACGTGGAAACAGCGAAGAAAAACTCGCCGGTCTGGAGCGCTACAAAGACAGTGATTTGTTTACTGATCGCGAGAAGGCCGCCATAAATTATGCCGAAGTAGTCACGCTTTCGAATAAACAGGTCACCGAGCAAGATCGAGTGTGGCTAGCAAAATATTTTTCGGAGGATGAGGTTATTGAACTTACGGGACTCATTGCGTTCCAGAATATGTCTAGCAAGTTCAATGCGGCCTTAGGTGTGCCACCACAAGGGTTTTGCCAAATTAAACGTTAATGCTTCTGGAGTTTAACTAAATTCTAGATATGTTCTGTATATATATGATTATACGGTAAATAAAATATTTATCGTTATAGCTTGGGGGCTATTCATTGAACGATTATGCGATTCAACTCGATCACTTAATTATATTTTCTCAAAGTATAGGCATCGGCTTCTTAATCGGTATTGAACGGGAGCAGCATAAAGAAGCGATTGCAGGAATCCGTACATTTGCATTAATTTCAATTGCAGGAACGCTGTGTGGTTACGCGCTACAAATTGGCCAGTACCCCCTATTAACCATTGTTATGGCACTGATTGTTGGAGCATCGTTAATTGTTGCGCAATGGCAGAAAGCGAATCATTGTCAAACTGACCCGAACACGACATCGGTTATTGCGGGTGTCATCACTTTTGGTTTGGGTTTTATATTGTGGTTTGGCCACAATGTACTTGTTGCAGCCATAGCCATAGCAACAACCGCAATACTCTATTTTAGGGCTGAGCTACATAGCGTACCGAATAAGCTAACTCGTAAAGATATCACATCGTTCTTTTTGTTTACTGCAATTGCTTTTATCTTGTTGCCCGTTTTACCAAATACTACCTATGGCCCATATAACGTGATAAATCCCTACCAGATAGGTTGGCTGGTTGTGCTGATTTCTGGTATCAGTTTAACGGGTTATCTCGCCCTAAGATTACTTGGTAAGAAAAAAGGCATCATAGTTGTTGGTTTTTTTGGCGGACTGGTATCAACAACTGCTACAACGATGGTTTATTCACGTCATACGACGAAACAACCATCGTTTATACCAGAAGCCGTCGTCATCATAATGCTTTCAAACTTAGTATTGTTCGTACGTATTGCTGCAGTAACAGCGGTCTTTGAATCCTCAGTTTTAACCTCTCTCGCACCGAGCTTGTTAGGGGGGCTATTGGCTGGAGTCATCTATGTTATTTGGTTACTTAGACGACTCCAACCGAACAAAGACGAAGAAACGCCAGATTTAAATATTGAAAATCCAACAGAACTAAAGGCGGCGATTAGTTTCGCATTAATTTTTGCTGTTGTATTGCTGTTGGTCGCCTGGATGAATGACACCTTTCAAGCCCAAGGAGTATACATTGCTGCGTTTATCTCGGGGTTAACCGATGTAGACGCGATAACCTTGTCGAGCCTAAGGCTTGTCTCTACCGGTAATATTGATGCATCTATCGCTACCAACGCAATCTTAGTGGCCTATATCGCGAACCTTATTTTCAAATATTGTATAACCGTTATGCTAGGTACGAAGGAGCTCCAAAAACACATTGGGATAGGATTTTTGTTGTCATTGGCTGGGGTGCTGGGTGCTTGGTTCATTTGATTAGATCAGAGAGCCGTGACGTTTAATAACTTTAATTTATAGGAAATAGACCACTTGGCATGCGGAAAAGTCCAATTGTTTGAGTTGTGTCTGCAGCAACATACGAGATACCAAAAATTAAGGAACAAAAATGAGCATTTACGAAAATTATGTTTTACCTCATGTGATCAATTGTGCATGCGGAACGAAGCCTATACTGTCGCAAAGGGAAAAAATTGTTCCCAAAGCAAAGGGCAGGGTCTTAGAGGTCGGTATGGGGTTAGGGCTAAATATTCCCTATTACAATAGTAGTGAAGTTGAGTTCGTATGGGGTTTGGAGCCATCCTCTGCAATGAGGAAAAAGGCCGCAAAACAACTTGATCAAAGTGAAGTGGAAGTAAGGTGGATAGATCTGCCAGGAGAAGAGATTCCTTTAGAGGATAATAGCGTGGACTCAATCCTCATGACTTACACGCTTTGTACCATTCCCGACTGGAATAAAGCGTTACATCAAATGCATAGAGTGCTAAAGCCCAGTGGTAAAATGCTGTTTTGCGAGCATGGTATTGCACCCGATGAGGCGGTTTCAAAAATACAAAAAACAATAAATCCTTTTTGGAAAAAAATATGCGGTGGCTGCAATTTAGACAGGCCCATTCCTACGTATATAGAGCAGGCAGGCTTCAAAATTGAATCGTTGGAAAAATACTACTTGCCTAAAATGCCGAAATTTGCAGGATTCAATTATATCGGGGTTGCATGTAAGGTCTAGAGCACAGTCGGCTGTCAGATAACTTTCGTATCCAATAGTGCCTACAGTAGCAGTCGCTGCAACTAAAAATAGCCGTCACTTAGTGTCAGTTGCGACTGTATAGTATTCAATATTATTCACGATAAAACCCTCTATAATTTTTTTGTATATGGCTTTCGAATACACACAGTTTGTCGCCTTTTAAACATGTCGAGATCCCAAGAAATGGCGTCAGGTTCTATCTCCCATGTAGACGATTAGATAACAATTAATGGCATGGGTTTAACCTGCGATTAGATAATCATAACCAGTATTCATTGAGTTGAGATATGTCAAATAATCATAGAAATACTTAGCCTTCGATGTTGACTCATGCGCTGCACACAGGTCTAGACTAACTGGTAGATGGATATAGCATGTAAGCAGCTGGTATCGCACGCATTTATGATCGATGTAGAGATGTTGGGATGCGCTTTCATGGTGACTTCCACACTAACTTCTACACTTGGCATGGATGAATAGCATGAAAAATACACCTGACAGAACCTCTAAATACCGAGCGGACAGCCTTTCGCTTATTGGTGCTGTTGCCTTGGGAACTGGCGTCATGATTGGTGCGGGTATCTTTGCGTTAACAGGCCAGATGGCTGAGATGACCGGGAGTTTGTTTCCCCTGGCATTTCTTTCCGCCGCATTGATTGTCTCATTTAGTGCTTATTCCTATGTCAAGTTGTCGAATGCCTACCCCTCCGCAGGCGGCATCGGCATGTATTTGGTAAAAGCGTATGGTCGAACCCTGCCAACTGCCTTTCATGCACTGTTGATGTATTTTTCCATGGTGATCGCCCAGAGTTTTCTGGCGCGGACCTTTGGTTCCTACACCCTGAGGTTGTTCGAAATTGATGACAGTAGCATGTTGGTTCCTGCCTTGGGGGTAGGACTGTTGCTGGCGGCCTTTCTGATCAATTTGTCTGTTAATAGTGTGATCGAAGGGGTCGCGTCGGTCCTCGGTTTTATAAAGATTGGTGGCATCGTTTTGTTTGGCGTAGTCGGTGTGCTAGTGGCGGATTCAGTGGAAGTGAATATCTCGATGGTAGATTCCGATGCGACACTGACTGGTTTTCTCGGTGCAACGGCGCTCGGAATTTTGGCTTTCAAAGGCTTTACCACCATTACCAATAGTGGTTCGGAGCTGAAAGACCCGCACCGCAATTTGGGCAGAGCTATTATGATCTCAATCGCCCTCTGCGTGGTTATTTATGCTCTGGTGGGCTTTGCGGTCGCCAGCAATCTGTCACTGAAAGAAATTATCGCAACACGTAACTACTCGCTGGCCGCTGCTGCCAAGCCGGCATTGGGAGAATATGCAGTCTGGTTTACGGTAATTCTGGCGATGTTGGCCACCGCTGGAGGCATCATTGCCAGCATTTTTGCAGTCTCAAGAATGCTGGCCATGCTGACTGAGATGAAACTGGTTCCGCATCGTCACTTTCACATGCCCGGCAGCATCCAAAAGCATACCTTGGTCTATACGATTGTTCTGGGGTTGCTGCTGGTGGTGTTTTTTGATCTGACCCGCATCGCGGCGTTGGGGATCATCTTCTATCTGACCATGGATATCGCCATCCATTGGGGAGTGCTGCGCCATTTGAGGAAAGATTTGGGTGCAAATCCAGTGATTCTGGTTACGGCAATCGTGCTCGATATGATCATTCTTGTTGGCTTTCTCTGGGTAAAGATTACCTCAGATCCGTTCGTTTTATTCGTCGCCGCGGCCGCTATGGCCGTCATCCTGATCGGAGAATATTTCTTCCTCATGCAGCGACCAGCTGATGAGCAGCAGGAGCAGCAGAAGCATTCACATTCTCACTGAGTTTGATTGTTAAATAGGCTCTACGCGCTGAGGCGATTATTTATCAGAGACCTTTGCAAACGCTGGGGGATCATCAATAAACTTATGCCATTTCTCTATCGGTAATTGCATGCGTCTATTAAATAGTGGTTATGTATTGATTATATAAAGTTTTGCTTCTTTAAATTAAAGGGTTGCTAAACTCATGAGTGGTAGCTAACAAAGGATGGCGGGAATGAATGCAGATTACCTAATTATAGGCGGTGGATTGTCCGCTTTGGTGTTTGGAGCTCTAATGGCCAATATCGGTAAGCGTGTTCAGGTGCTGGAGGCACACAGCTATCCTGGCGGGTTCGGCCATACGTTCAAGATGGCTAAGAAGTATAAGTTTAATGCCCAACTTCATTACGTATGGAATTGTGGCGAAGGTGAAGCTGTAAACCAGATATTGAAGCGCTTAGGGTTAGATGAAGAAGTAACCTTTGAACGTTATGACCCTGATGGTTTTGATCACATGCGTATGCCTGGGCATTCATTAGATATCCCATCTGATCCAGGGGAATTGGAGAGGCGCTTATTTCACCTATTTCCGAGCTACAAAAAGCAAATTCGAGGCTTTCTCACAGACCTTAAACTCACCAGTGAAGGGCTGGGTAAACCTTCTTCATGGATTGATCCTCGCGCCCTTTTTCGTCATAGCAAAGCCTTGGCTTGTGTAGTCAAGTATCACAACAGCACATTACAGAACGTATTTGACAAGTTTATGCTGCCGCAAGAGGCACAAACTCTGCTGGCCCTGCAATGGCCTGACTTTTTATTACCGCCTGAAAAACTCTCGTTTTTTGCGTGGGTATTACTGTTTACTGGCTACCAACGAGGCGCTTATTACCCAACAGGGCATTTTGAACATGTTATAGAGTCCCTGGTAGCTTTGATTGAAGCCCGTGGGGGGGAGGTGTTACTTGATCATGAAGTCACCCATATCAAAATCGAGGGTAAGAAAGTGACTGAGATACAGGCAACAGATCTTAAGAAGAAACAAACAAAATTATTCCAAGGCAGCAGGGTTATCTGCAACATGGACCCAAAAGTGGCAGCAGCAATGATTGGGGAAGAACATTTCTCGAAATCGCTGCACCGAAAGCTCGATTACGATTACTCTCCCTCCAATTTCGTCGCTTATTGCGTGGTTAAAGACCTGGACCTCCGTGATTACGGATTCGGGAAATGGAACACGTTTCATTCAGGTCATCGGGATTTGAATGAAGCGTTTTCGGCAATGTATGAACGTCATGACTATTCTAATCCCAGCTTTGCTATCACTACACCGACACTTCTAACCGATAAAGTCAGAGACTGCCCCGAGGGGCATCAGGTGCTGCAGTTTCTAACGGTGGCAGATTATGATTATTTTAAAAAGCTGAAGGCTAGCGGCAAAAAGTCGTATAACACGCGTAAAGCTGAGATTCTGGACGCGATGCTGGATGTGATGGAAAAGTATTATATTCCAAACTTGAGAGAGCATCTTGTTTACAAAATTACGGGTACACCGACCACTAACGAGCGTTATTGTTGGTGCCCAAAAGGCAATTCCTACGGTTCAAATCTAACCCCTGAAAATATGGGGTTGGGTCGTTTGAATCATAAAACTTCATTGCAAAACCTCTATTTCTGCAATGCGTCTTCCGGTTTCGCTGGGTTTGCGGGTACTTTCTGGACCGGCGCCACCCTGTATCAAAAATTATCTGGTGAGCGTATTTTATGAACGTCGCAATTATCGGCGGTGGCGCCAGTGGTATGGTGACGGCCTATTTGCTTAGTAAGAAAGGCCATCGGGTTACGGTTTTTGAAAAGCAGGCGATGCTGGGGGGGAACATCCGTACCCTCAACCGGAACGTAGAAAGTGAGAATGTCGGTTCTGAACATTTTTTGGAATGCGGGGTTCTTGAATTCTCCAACGAGTTTCATAATTTTCGACACCTTATGAAGGAGCTTAAGGTTGAGCTGGAACCGGTAGAGATTGGTACCGCGCTGTTTTTGAACGATGGTCGCTACTTTCTCTCCCCCACCATGATTCGAAAGAATCTTTCAGGGGTGGGGCGTATCAAAGCGTATGTAAAGCTCGCAAGGCTTTATGCCTCGACGTTGAGACTATGGTTGAAAGCACGATTCACAGACACCGCGCATTTGCACCCTCAATCAATGGCGAAATTTTTGGGAGCCAGTTGCACCAGAAACAACTGGCTGAAGTTGCTAAGCATGTACAGCTACACAATTCCCTTTGAGCAGATCAACGATATGCCAGCAGAAATGGTGATACCTGCCCTGAGAAAATACATGTGGGCTGGCTGGTCCCGAATTAAAGGAGGTACCTATACTTATATTGAAAAGATACTTGAGCTGCTCAATGGAGAGGTATTTCTCAAGAGTGAAATTACCCGTATTACCAGGAATGCGGGCGGCATCAATATAACGCACAAGAACGGTAGCACGCAGCTGTTTGATAAACTGGTATTTGCCACTCCGCCGGATCAAGTGCTGATTCTACTATCAGACCCAAGTCCAGAGGAGATTAAACGTTTTTCACCCTGGCAGGCTAATCAGGAAACGACAGTTTTGCATACAGATACGGCCCTGTATACCCGCTATGGTATTGACCACTATTCAGAGTTCGATTTCTTTCAGACGCACAAAGGGTGGGGGTACAACGCCTCGCTGAACCGGCTTTGCGGCGTAAACTCACCCACTCAGTACAGTCTGGCGTTTAAGTTGGACCCATTAATCGCCGAGGAGCTGATTCTGCATAAACAGGAGCATCATACGCCCCTCTACACGGTGGCTGCGTTCAGGTATCGTGATGAAGTGACCCGCAATAATGGTGAAAACAACACGTATCATGCTGGTGCTTATTTGGGGGATGGACTGCATGAAGGTGCGATCACCTCGGCTATTCGGGTAGCCCAATTTTTTGAGTAGTGCCTGCTAGCAACGTACGAGATACCATTTAGCCTGCGATTAGATAATCAGAATCGGTATTCATTTAGTTAAGATGCGTCAATTAAACATAGAAATACTTAGCCTTCGATGTTGACTCATGCGCAGGACACAGGTCTAGACTAACTAATTAGTGGACATAGCATGTACTGATCATTGACTGAATTTTTCACGAGATAATGTCTAATCCAAATAGAGGTATCGAAAGATGGATGGTTTGTTTTCTTTTCTATTATTTGCCGTTGTATTCTATTTTATGATGCGTCATGGCTGTGGCTCTCATTCTGTCCACGGACACGGAGGTCATCATAAAAAAAGCGCTAATGATGACCATGTTGACCCTGTTTGCGGCCAACCCGTTAAGGTAGAAGAAGGGTACGGAAAAATGTACCAAGGTCTTCTTTACCGCTTTTGTTCAAGAACTTGCCTAGATAAGTTTGAAACTAATCCTGAACATTATATTGAACACCCCAACTCTGTCGAGGGAGGCCAGTCATGAGCCAAGGACTATCATTAAAAGCGGCAGGTCATGCGAGTAGTCTGTTCGCGGCTATTACGTTTTCTTTATGTGTCTTGTTTGATCTGGCATTTCCTGAGCGGGCGATGTATCAAACCTGGCAAGCACTATTGCCAGGCTTCGAATGGATTAGTTGGCGCAGTTATTTCATTGGGCTCTTAGAGAGCTACGGGTACGGCTGGTACGTTACGCTTATTTGGATTCCTCTTTATAACGTAATAGCCTCTCGTGACGCACCGGCTCAGAAGAAGTCTGCCAGTTGTTGTAAGCAGGGTGCTGGAAAACAAACCTAGGATATCTACATTGAGAGGTGACTGTGGACAGCGGCCGATTAGTTGAGATAGCTGGCGCGGGGCCCGCAGGACTCTCTGCGGCGATTGCAGTGGTGAAAGCAGGTGGTATCGCACGCATTTATGAACGACGAAGAGATGTTGGGATGCGCTTTCATGGTGACTTCCAAGGTATAGAGAATTGGACTACCGAAACTGACGTACTAGAAGAGCTGGAATCAGTCGGTATTCAGGCAAACTTTGAACACACTCCCTTTAATGAGGTTACCTGTTTTGGTCCAGATGGCCGAGGGAAACAATTCCATTCAAAGAAACCGCTGTTTTACTTAATACAAAGAGGGCGCGGAGAGGGCTGTCTAGATAGCTCATTAAAAAAACAAACGTTGTCTTTGGGGGTAGATATCTGTTTCGAAAGCTCGGCTAAACGGTTTCCACAGGGTGGCATCGTAACCATGGGGCCGCATCGCGCAGACGCTATTGCGGTTGGTTATCTATTTAAAACTGAAATGGAAAATGGCGCTTACGTAGCGATATCTGAGCAGCTGGCCCCTAAAGGGTACGCCTATTTGTTGATATGCAATGGCCAGGCGACTATTGCGTCTTGCTTATTCGATGACTTCCACAATGAGCACCAATATCTTGAGCGTAGCGTCGAGTTTTTCACTAATAAACTGGGTTTTAAAATGAACAAGCCTCGCCATTTTGGGGGGAACGGTAATTTTTCACTCCCTAAAACAGCACGTAAAGGCAATATCCTGTATGCAGGAGAGGCAGCAGGATTTCAAGATCCACTCTTCGGCTTTGGAATACGAAGTGCATTGCTCACAGGTGCTTCTGCCGGTCGTGCTAGCATGTTAAACCAACCTGAAATGTATGAACATTATTGGAAGCAACGAGTGCGGCCCTTTTACCGCTCTGCTAGCACCAATCGTTGGTTATATAACCGACTTGGGAACAAAGGCTATACTTTCGTATTGAAACGATATTCCAATGGACGTGATGTACGTGAATTTCTTCAACGAGCCTACGCGCCTAAGCTATGGAAAAGTGGGTGGTATTATTTGACCCATTGGAACAAGCGAGATTCCTTGTTAACGTTACGAGAGGGATGTACCTGTACCTGGTGTAAGCACAAAAGAAAGAATATATCGTGACCGATAAAAAGACGTTGACATCCTATCTCAGTAATCTTCGGAAACGACAGGGTAGTGGGCTTCATGTAGTTGAGCGCCCAGGTTCTGGTCCGACGATAGTTTTGCTGCATGGTCTTGGTGGTACACACCGGTATTGGTTATCGGTCATGGATCAGGTTAATTTCGATTCCCACCTGATTATGGTTGATTTACTGGGTTTTGGAGACTCACCTAAACCGTATTGCCGATATACGGTAGATTTACATTTAGAAGCCTTAAAAGAGGCTTTAGGTGATCGTAAAAATTTAACTCTGGTAGGACATTCTCTCGGGGCAGCGTTGGCCTTAGCCTATTCCGCACGGTACCCGGAAACGGTTAATCGCCTGATCTTAATCAGCTGCCCATATTTCGGTGATAAACATACCGCTTATCGGTGGCTAAGGCATAAACCCAGTGGCTGGTTATTGACTAATATGATGACTACCGCATTAACTTGCCTGATAACTAGGGGCATCACAAGACAAATTCTTCCTTATATACTGAAGGATTACCCTGCTGAAGTCGTGGACGACCTCGTTAAACACAATGTAATGTCATCTACGACGTCTCTTTGGGAGGTCCTTTATCGTTATGACCTTAATGATGATGCCAAGAAGCTTCCAAAAACATTACCTGTCATTTGTATCCATGCGGAAGATGATATTTCGGCACCGGTCGAGGGCATTAAACGCCTGGTACGACTGCATTCGAACTGGCGGCTAATCCTGTTGGATGGCACTGGTCATCAACCCTGGCTAAGAGCACCAAAATCCTGTGCAGATATTATTCTTGGCGTTCCATTGATGACCCACACTAATTTTATAACGGAGTTTTAGCGAATCGTTAGCTCAATAAAGGAATACTTAGGTGTTTAATAATATCGATGGTGCAACGAACAGATATAACAACACCTCATGTCATTGTGAGGAGAGCAATGGTGCTGTTGAGCAAGACGCAACAGTCATAGATCCTTTTAGTGTCTATTGTGAAGGCGATGAGCTATTTACGGCAATGCTCGATGCGATTTCTAACGCTGAAATAAGTATTTATCTGGAATCATACATTTTTGCAACAGATGAGGTCGGCCAACGCTTTATTGTGGCCCTCCAAGAAAAAGCCATGCAAGGGGTTGATGTAAGAATACATATTGATGCTGCTGGCAGTGGAAATTGGTTACATGGTTCCTTTTTCAAAAAGATGATTCCATATGGCGTGAAACTCAAGTGGTTTCATCGTTGGGCCTGGAAAAATCCGCTTCAATTCAATGTACGAAATCATCGAAAAATATTAGTAGTGGATGGCACGAAGGCCTTCATCGGTGGGTTCAATATTCATAATGAAAGCTCTCGTAAAATGATTGGAGTGCAGCGTTGGTTTGACTGCCATGTAGCTATGTCCGAACCAACCGCTAAAGCGGTAGAACGTTATTTTTTGGAATTTTGGAATGGTTCGAGGCAGTTTCACCTTCCGGTCAGTGACTCACCTATCTATCTATTACCAAATTTCTCAAAAAAGTGCCGTTTTCGTCTGCGTTGTGAAATTGGCAATATGCTGAAGTCTGCCAAGGAAAGCGTACGGGTTGCAACTCCTTACTTTGTACCTGATAGTTTTTTGCTTAAGCGCTTAATAGCCACGGCTAGCCGTGGCGTACGAGTCGAATTAATGGTTCCCCGATTAAGTGATAACAAATGCGTAGATTGGGCCGTTAAAAACTACTACACGCAATTATTGATGGCAGGTATCGAGGTTTATGAGTATCAGCCTCGGATGCTCCATGCCAAGCTTATGATAGTGGATGATGTGAAAGTAATGATCGGTTCTGCCAACGTCGATTATCGTAGCCTGTTTGTTAATTTTGAACTGGTACTTATTACTTCTAATAACGCACTTATTTCCTCATTTAGAAAGCTATATTCAGCGGCCAAAACAGAGTGTCACCCAATTTCAGCAGCTCATTGGAAACGGATAGCATGGCGGTGGTGGCCATTGGCCTTATTGGGATATTGGTTGAGACGACTGTTATGAAGCTAATGTTCCGGTACATAAGAGCTAGGGTTACATTAAAAGTATTATTTTATTTTTTTCTTTCAATAATACTTGCTTGTATCGCACAGGCGGAAACAGGTGGCACCATTCCTGTTGGAAAATTTTCGAGCGGAGGATTGGAAGGATGGGAGGAAAAGCTCTTTAATGGTAAAACGAGCTATGTTTTTGTTCAGTTGGGTGACACAACTGCTCTTAAAGCTGACAGTAAAGCCAGTGCATCAGGGTTAGTAAAAAAAATTACTGTAGATATTAAAAAATACCCTTATCTGACTTGGCGTTGGCGCGTTTCAAATAGATTAGGCCAAATGGATGAAAAACAAAAATCTGGTGATGACTATGCAGCAAGGATATATGTTGTAGTATCTGGAGGCCTATTTTTTTGGAATACTAAAGCAATAAATTATGTTTGGTCGAGTAATTTGCCAAAGGGTACATCCTGGCCGAATGCCTTTGCAGGAAGTAGCGCACGAATGTATGCAATACGTTCTTCCGATGACCAGCTAGAAACGTGGTACGAAGAAAAACGCAATGTCTATGAAGATTTTAGAAAATTGTTTGGTTCAGAAGTGCGATATATTCATGTGGTCGCTTTGATGACTGATACTGATAATAGTGAAGGTAAGGTAGTTTCCTATTACGGTGATATTACTTTTTCACAAAAGTGATATCCAGCAGGGTTATGGCTAAAATTTAGTTAGAAGGAAGAACGATAATTAATATCAACTTATGGTGAACTTAATTGAAATGTACTAACCTAATAGACAAAAGGTTTCTATTAATGTGTTTGTAAATTGGATCGGTAGATGGCTTTTATATTCAGGTTCATTACCCTAGCTCTCTTGATAACTGTTGGTTTAGCGTACAGTAGTATATTGGCTGATGTGGGGGTGATTGATTCTGAAATTATTTCTTCTTTCGAGAAAACTACTGATATGCACTTTGATCATTCGGTTTTAACTGTGCATTTAGATGAAGATCTTACCGGAAGTTTAGCGCAGAATTGTCATCACAGTTCTGGTCCCTCATGTAGTGGTTGTTGTTTGTTTTCGTATGGCGCAATAAATTTTGTGCATCATAATGATATATGGGTTCATAGAGCCGATAAATATTACAATTCCTGTATTTTAACTGGCCTAAAGCGGCCGCCAAAGTTAATTCCTCAGTCTTTTCAGGTTTAGTTTTATCGTCAGGTAACGGGTTAGTTATCGACTTGCACCATGAATTGTTATGAGGAATTTTGATATGTCATTATCTAAAGTCACCAGTACATTATCTAAAGTCACCAGTACATTATCTATACTGCTTCTTACAGCAGTAACTACATATTCGCTTGCTGAAGGAAAAGCATCTAAGAAAGAAGATCTTCAACCGCCTGAAGATTTCAGCAAAGATGAAGTTATGCATATACACAACTTAACCGAGCCAACTGCTGCAGGAATGCCAGAAGGGGAGTCTTATGTAATTCATGAAGATGCGATGGAAGAGCACCCTCATGGACATAAAGTGCATCCTCATACGATTAAAGGAGCTGAAAGGCATGGCATGAGAGCCAGTGATTATAAAAGAGAAATGTTTGGTAGTGACTAAATTAGATTCAGTCTTCTTATACTACTTTCCACCAAGCCTTGTGAAATTGGAGGTTAAACTCAAGGCTCGGTGGATATAGGTATATGGGAAGTAATTTAACACTGGAGATAGTTATCGATTCTAATTATGAGCTTATCTCTATTGCTTCGTTAGATCTACCTACCATAAAAATAGCAATTCCAGTAATAAATATACCTAGCCATTGAATAGGAGACAATAACTCAAAGAAATATATATATCCTATTAATAATCCAAAAACAGGTGTTAAGAAACTAAAAACATTTAGTTTAAAGAGAGGCGCTCTTCTTAATAACCAGAACCACAAAACAAAAGGTAACGCAGTGCCGAATAATGTCAGGACTGATAGAATCAATATGTAATCAAGGGTAAGTTGCAACGACAGCATGTTTCCTTGATAAAGGTTGAGGGCCCCTAAAGGAATCGCTCCGATGCAGAGCTGCAACCCCATAGCGTTGTAGATGTCCACTTTGTTAGCAATTCGTTTAAGTAAAATATTACTAACGGCAATGCCTATGGCCGCAATGAGAACGAATAATATGCCTTGAACCATATTTGGGTTATTAAGTGTAATTGACCCTGAGCTTATGATAAATATTCCAATAAAGCCTAGCCCTATACCAATCATTGAGTTTTTACTTGGACGTTCACTAAGAAAGTACCAACCAAGCAAGCTTGCAATCAATGGTTGAGTGTTTGTAATGACGGTCGCTAAACCTGGCGATAACAAACTTCCCGCATAAAACATCCCCCAAAAGCCAATACTAGTAGCAGTAAATCCAGCAAAAGTAATAGTAATCCATTCCTTCGTATTATTGGGAAAAGGGCGTTTGAGAGCATAAGCAATAGCTAGTAATATTAGTCCTGCTATCAGTGCGCGGAGAAACGCTGTTAACATTAAAGGGGCAAATGAAAGACTTAGTGCTATAAAGGGGTAACAAATTGACCATAAGAACATAACGGCTATCGAGATAAGCGAAACTCTGATCATTATCTATACCCCGTTAGCTTGAGACTTTTTGTCAAAATTTCCAGAATTCAATGAATAGATAAACAAGTATTAAAGGGGTAGTTACCTCATAGCTACGTAAAATGCCAACTTTTCATTTTGAATCAGCTCGAACTGATCTTACAATTTTAAATTCAGGCTTGAAACTAATAAAACAATATTACTTCGACTTAAGTGCCGACAAATATAGCGCTCGATAGCTACATATAGATAAGGATAATTCAGCCAGATTTTGGTTTGAGATAACTAACGAAAATGAGCATTAGCGATTCATTAATTATATTCTATTAAACAGACGAATTATTATGACTGCATAAATTTGACAGAATACCGCATTGCTCGACTGTCCTCTCTCCTGAACAACTATTTCTCAAAGACTTGAGTTGATTGCGAAGAGATTGTAGGCCTTTAATTCGCTGTTCAACCTCGACAATGTGACTATCGATCATTAAATTAATATCACTGCAGCAGACTTCTGAAGAGTCATTAAGTTGTAGTAATTGGCGGATCTCCATTATGGAAAGGTCAAGGCTACGACAATGCTTGATGAACACTAATCTTTCTACGGTGTCTTTATGATAAAGACGAAAATTACCTTCGCTACGTGTGGATGTGTGAATAAGCCCTTCTTTATCATAATGTCGTATAGCCTGTACTGTGCAATCTGTTTGTCTAGCTAGTTCACCAATCTTCATTTTCTGCCCTCACATTTGCTTGACTCTATACTAGCTATAGAGTTTAAACTGTATCTTAACTAAGGTACAAGGATAAATTATGAGCGAACAATGTAGTGGTGAATGCCAGAACCAAAACTCTCCTGATCAAAAAAACGTTACTTCCGATTTAATTGAAGCAGCGCCGTCTATAAATATTGTCAGCGATTTTTTTGTCTCCAAGATGGACTGCCCTTCGGAGGAAAACTTGATTCGAATGGCATTAGAGCCCGTTCAACCGAGCTTGATTCTTGTCTTTGATACGCCCAATCGAAAAGTGAAGGTTTATCATAGCGATAATCTGAGTGAAATAGAGCGACGTCTCTCTTCTCTTGGTTTAGGTTCTAGTTTGATTCACACCCAGCCAGTTAATGAGGGTGAGCTGAATAAAGTAACAATATCCTCATTAGAGTCTGACGCATCTGAATCTTTGGTTCTCAAACAATTACTAGCCATTAATGCAGTTATGTTTGCTGTAGAAATAATCGTCGGTTTGTGGGCGCAATCCGCTGGACTCATTGCAGACTCGCTGGATATGTTTGCAGACGCTGCTGTATATGGCGTAACACTGTATGCAGTGGGACATAGTATCCAAATGAAAGTTCGGGCAGCGCATTTTTCGGGGTGGTTACAATTAATTTTGGCTCTTGGAGCTTTAATGGAAGTTGGTAGGCGTTTCTTGTTTGGCAGTGAGCCCGTCTCAACGCTGATGATAGGCTTTGGAATGGTGGCATTGATAGCAAATACCATTTGTTTATTTTTGATTGCTAAACAGAAAGATAACGGTGCCCACATGAAAGCGAGTTGGATCTTTTCCGCCAATGACGTAATAGCAAATTTAGGCGTTATCTTGGCGGGTATTTTGGTTGCTTGGACGGGGTCAAGATACCCTGATTTAATCATTGGGCTATTGATAGGATTGATTGTGTTAAATGGTGCTCGTCGGATATTAAAGTTGAAATCTCATTAGCATGAAGATGGGGCTTAAACGAAATACAGAAACTAACACTTAAGTTACAAAGTAATAATTCAGTGGTTACTAAAGAATAACTCTCGAATAACGTGAATGAGGTGTAGCGATGGAACCAACGGCTAGGATGATCAAGCTTACACAGTGGATCTCAAGTGATATGCCTGTCAAACGAGTAGGTGTTTATTTTCTTGTTACATTTATTATCTTGATAACAGATCAGCTCTGTAAATATATCATTGAAACCACCATCGACTACGGAAGGGGCGTTACAATCACAGGCTTTTTTAACTTGGTACATCTAAGAAATGAAGGGGCTGCGTTTAGTTTTTTATCTGAAGCCGGTGGGTGGCAACGTTATTTCTTTGTATCAATTGCTTTCATTATTTCATGCTGGCTTGTATGGAGCTTAAAGCAGAAACCACTTCGAAAGGAGGCGATAGGATACTCTCTGGTTCTTGGTGGAGCACTCGCTAACATGAGTGACCGACTATATCGAGGAGCCGTTGTAGATTTTCTCGACGTGCATTGGCAAGGAATGCATTGGCCTGCGTTCAATATTGCCGATATGGCGATAGTCGTGGGCGTTATCTTCCTCCTATGGAGTGGATTAAAACATAATTCAAATTAAGTTCAGCCCTAACCCTGCAATCTTTCAATATTATCAGAGCTTGGTGGCCAACCTATGAAACTATATTTTCAATTATTTATAATGTTGTCGATCTCATCTATCTCTTTCGCTGATGACCTTCTTTCTAAAGATATAACCGTGTACAAAAATCCCGACTGTGGTTGCTGTGTAAAGTGGGTCGATTATTTGCAAAGCTATGATTATAAAGTCAATGTCATTAATACACGCAACGTATTGTCCATTAAAGCAAAACATAATATTCCCGAAAAGCTTGCTGCATGCCATACCGCGATAATCGATGGTTACATCGTAGAAGGTCATGTGACCGAACGGGATATTCGCAGATTATTACTATTTAGACCTAACGTAAAAGGCATAGCCGTTCCGGGCATGCCTTTTGGAACACCCGGTATGGAACGAGGTGATACGGTGGAAGCTTATAACGTAATGAGCTTTGATGCAGATGGCAATATCAAGGTATTTGTCGAGCATTAGCCTAATTGTGTTTTACAAATGGCTACACTCTTGAACTCTTAACCCAAAATATTCACTAGGATGATTATCCTAACTGGTAAAGTATTACTAATATGACTAAACAGGTATACACACGACTGTTGTTGTTTTTCATTATAGCTATAGCGAATCCTATAACGTACGCATCCATATTTGCTAACAGTAACGAATTTGCAGAGGAGCAACCCAAGTTATTACCAGTAGATGATGCTTTCGTTATGAACTCATCCATTGACGGTGACAACCTACTGATCCAGTGGGAAATAGCAGAAGGTTACTATTTGTATAAGGGAAGGTTTAAGTTCTCTAGCAAACAAGGTGTGTTTGGAAACCCCATTTTTGAAGGCGAAGGCAAAGCTAAAGTAGATCCTATTTTTGGGGATGTCACTGTATTTTATAATCAGGTAAGCGTTCGATTACCTCTTGTTGAAAAAAGTGTAAACGAGAGTCTAGTAAAAGCTACCTACCAAGGCTGTGCGGAAGCTGGACTTTGTTATCCTCCACAAACCAGAGATGCATTTTTTATCAAGGACTTTAAGGCTGATGCATCTATAGAGACCTTACACAATAGTAAATCATTAGGTTTTGTGGCTAGCCTTCTGTTCGCTTTCCTTGGGGGACTCATTCTGAATTTAATGCCTTGTGTGTTTCCTGTGTTGTCATTGAAAGCATTAAAGTTCTCAGCAGCTAGTGCCAAATCTGCTCGGAAAATTCAAGAAGAGGCCATATTTTATACATTAGGGGTGGTAATTTTGTTTAGCGGGTTCGCCGCTGTAATGATCGCACTGAGGCACGCAGGGGAATCCATTGGCTGGGGTTTTCAACTGCAAACTCCCTGGTTTGTGGGTTTACTTGCTTATTTATTATTGGTTTTGGGGCTAGCTTTCTTGGGGGTAATCCAAATCGGTGTTGGTTTGATGGGAATAGGCGACAACGTCGTGGGAAAAGGACGAAAAAGAGGTGCCTTTTTTACTGGTGTCTTGGCTGTACTAGTCGCTAGCCCTTGTACGGCGCCTTTTATGGGGCCTGCACTCGGTTATGCGCTTACCCAATCGGCCCCAAAAGCGATAAGCGTATTTTCTACACTAGGTTTAGGCATGGCATCGCCTTTTCTGGCACTTGCCTTTATTCCTGCAACACGAAAATGGATGCCTAAACCAGGTAGTTGGATGGAAAACCTAAAACAGTTTCTGGCATTTCCGATGTTTCTGTCCGTTATTTGGCTAGTATGGGTATTCGGAAGGCAAACGAGTCAAACTGCGATGGCTGGACTGCTTGTTGGTATGCTTGCACTAGTCTTTGCCATATGGGTTCATCAAAGATCTCGTGAATTAAGTAGCCCAAGAGTTAAGTTTCTGAGAGTTGCAAATACTATTCTTTGTGCCATCGTCGCCTTAGCTGTACTGAATGTGTTTAAGGTGGACAATACGAAACAGCATGCACCTCAAAAAAATGTGGCGAGCTTCAGTGAGGCAAATTTACGAGAGGCGAGAAGCAGATACGCTACGATCTTGGTTAACATCACGGCAGACTGGTGTATTACATGTCTTGTCAATGAGCAAACGGTTTTGAGTAAAGAGCCCATTCTTAGTTTATTAGAATCGGAGAAAGTACACTACATGAAGGGAGATTTAACACAGCCAAATACCGAAATAACGCGTTATTTGGAATCCTTTGGACGTCATGGCGTGCCTTTGTATGTAGTTTATCATAAGGGCTTCGAACCTGAGCTTCTACCGCAAATTCTCACGACTAATCTTGTTATGGGTTTGTTGAATAATAACCATATCCAATAAATGAAAAAACTGTGAGCGTCTAACAGCTAGAAACTGTCGAGTTATAGTACTCGGTGTAACTTCCGCTTTATTCAGTTTCCTCGGTTGTGTCTTTCCGGTGGCTAAAATATTTGGCGGGCGTCACTCCCATCGCACGACGAAACATAGCAATGAAAGCGCTGGGAGTATCGAAACCAACTTCCAGCGCTGCCGCAGTCACGTTCTTTCCTGCTGCCATAACTTCAAGTGCATGCAACAGACGCACCTGCCTTTGCCATACCCCAAACGTCATTCCGGTATCTTCGCGAAATAATCGTTCCAGTGTACGCGTACTTGATCCGGCGAATTGCGCCCAGGCCGAAATTGGGCGCCTGTCAGTCACATCCGTTTGAAACGCCTCCGCGACGCGCCGTGCACGCTGATCTTTGGGAATGAGTAAATTTAACGGAGCTATTGGGGCAGTACAAATCTCGTCAAGTATAACCGTAACAAGGCGTGCTTCACTGCCCTCATCTGGGTATGGCTGATCAAATTGAATAACGCGGAGTATACAGGCCTTCAAGAGTGATGAGACATTAACGATGCAACACTTACCATGTTTAAAGGGGCTGAGAGCGGGCTCTAAATATAGGCTTCGCAGGGAAACAGCTCCGGTCATACGAATACGGTGAGGTTCAAAGGCGGGTACCCAGACTGCACGTCTAGGTGGTACCACCCATAAACCGCAATTGGTCTCTACTGTCATAACGCCTTCAGTCGCGTGAATCAGCTGAGCAAGATTATGAGTGTGCCAAGGGATACGCGTGCCGTTCTGGTAATTTTCGACACGGGCGAAAACTGGCGACTCAGTATTGAAAGCGACTAAAATAGGTGATTGACGTTTTTGAGACATAAGTCGCCAGTATACGCGCAGAACTCCGAGTTGGAAATCACTATATTAGGTAATCCATTCATCTTGGTTATAGGAAATGATCAATGACAATCCCTTTAAAGATTTCTTCATCTTGGTTTCGTAAAGCTATTCGTTACGGATACTTCCCTTTAATGGCATTTGGCATCAACGGGCTCGCCATAGCAGTAATTTTTTCGGCTACGACTCCTTTGACGCTAGCCAGCCAGTTCGCTGGGCTGATGATACTCGCACTATTCCTCTCATTCAGCACCGAACGGATATTGCCCTATAACACAGAGTGGAATCAATCCCACGGCGATACATGGCGCGACCTCTTGCATTTCACAGTTAACGAATCCATGAGCTTGATTCCATTACTCGTCGTCCCCATATTTGTCATGACAGTCCAAAAACCCGCATCACCTCTCTGGCCAAATGAATGGCCTGTGCTACTTCAAGTGCTGTTGTGTTTGTTGATCTTTGATCTTGGGAACAATCTACTACATTTGCTTTCGCACAGATGGAAACCTATGTGGCAGCTTCATGCAGTGCACCATGAAGTCAAACGAATGTACGGCTTGAATGGAATTTTAAAGCATCCTTTGTATCAGGTCATAGTGTCTATCGTCTGTACCGGACCGTTAGTACTGCTTGGCATGCCTAATGAGTACTCTTTAGTTTTGGTATTCATGTCGTTTACTCAGTTATTGTTGCAGCACTCAAACACTGACTACGTACTTGGCTCTTTCCGAAGAGTATTTGCTGTGGCCGAGGTTCATCGCTTCCACCATCTTCGTGGTGTCGCGGGAAACGTGAATTTCTCGCTCTTCTTTTCGTTTTATGATCACCTGTTCGGCAATGCCTATTTCAAAAAGAGAACGCTCAAGTCTGATGATATTGGCTTGGATTATAATGACTATCCCCAAAGTTGGTGGGGACAAATGAAAGCACCGTTTTACAAATTTGAATTGGTAAAGAAAGATAAGACTGAGGATTCATTAAGTGTCGTCGAAGCCTCTCGGTAGTCTTTTGATTTGGCTATATCGTTCTACTTGGTTCATATGTCTATGTATTAGTTTTAATCAACTAAGCCTATACTTTTTTATAGGTTGATATTTCATATATGGTAGAGGTCGACAGTAAACACTTTTAAGGAGAAAAGTATAAAGTCAGCCCTTCTAACTTCATGTTTTACCTGCAGTAATTTTGCATTAAATTAATATTTATCAATGAGATATCTTTCACTATATTAGGTCTAAATTTAATATTATTTTAAGCTATTAATCAATTTTGATTACTAATAATCTGTAGAAATATCACGATTTTCATGTATCAGTTAACGTGTTACGAAGCTTTGTGTTTGGCAGTGAACCAGTATTTACCTTAATGATGAGCTTTGGTTTAGCCGCTTTAGCAGCAAACTTGTTGCGCTTGATGATCATTGCTAAAAGCAGAGAAAATGGCACTCGTCATATTTTACTGTTGAAATATTGACACAGATCAATGGCCTTCAATTTAATCGCGCGTATTAGTAATAAAACTAAACGGCGACTGAGAATGAGGCGATCTATGCGAGAAGACAACAGTTACAAAACATGCCTTCTGTCGATACTTAAAGGCGCAACCTCTGTTGCATTGTTAACAGCTCTCGTGTCATGCGGTTGGTTTCACCCTCATTCCCAAGGATATCGCTACCAAGATCAAGGGAATTCAAGGTGGGGGTCAGAAAGAATGGAGTCTCGGTCTGAGCAGAAATCCAGAGATTCAGGATGGACTCATGGAGATATGTGGGGCCCCGGTATGATGGGGCCGGGACATCACCAACGAATGGCAAGACACAGGTCGTTCATGCAGTCTGGAATTCCCTCAGAGTATCGAGGCCAGATAAACCCACTAAAGCGCAGTGCTGAAGTGATTAATGAAGGTGCCGAACTCTATCAACAGCATTGTGCAGGTTGCCATGGTCCAAAAGGAATGGGCGACGGTGAAGCGGGTAAAGCTCTTAATCCATCACCGGCATTATTGGCCTACATGATACAAATGCCGATGTCAGCAGATGAATACTTGATGTGGACTGTTTCAGAAGGTGGTGCACAGTTTGGTACGGCCATGCCTGCATACAAAGAAGCTCTACCAAAAGAAAGCATCTGGAAGATTATTGCTTATATGCGAGCGGGGTTTCCAGTAGTTATACAACACAATAATGAAATGGAACCATGATCATGAAAAATAACATTCAAAAAATTGTCGCCTTGTTGTGGCTGATAACGTTTACTTCGTTTGCTTTTGCTCACGAAGGCAGTGATTACCACGGATCACATATGATGTGGCAGAGTTACGGTATGTTTTTTGGACCGATGATCATGATTGTTTTTATTGCCGTAGTGATTACCTTAGTGGCACTTCTTTACCGGTGGCTTAGCGGCGCTGCTCATAATCAGAGCATGAACTCTTATCCTAATATCGATCGGGATCCTGTCAATACCCTTAAGGAGCGTTTTGCAAATGGCGAAATCGACAAAGAAGAATTTGAAGAACGTAAGCGGTTGCTACGTGAGAAATAAAGTTTATATGTGTTGTTAGTCACGTCAACACAAATATCTAGGCCGGCTCCGTAAGTAAAATGAGGGCTGTTTTTATAAAAGGTTCTTGTGCAGAACAAAGTCAATCCCGGCATGCCCCCTGTTAAATCGGTGTTTGCACTGGTTTGCTGAAACGCCTTATGGAATTGGCGTAGCGTACTTTATTCCCTTTCGTTAAACGCCCCCGTTTAGTGGTTTTGTGCCCCCTTGAAATCACCTTAGGATGATTCTTAAGCTTTTGTCTAACTCTGATTACAGCGTTTCTGCTTATGCCAACAGCTTTCGCTGTTTTATTTATACTAAATCCGGCTTCTGTAAATGAGGAAATTCTATCGAGTGATGCCAAGTCAGGTTGACGGCCATGATATAAACCTTCTTTCTGAGCTTGCTGAATACCTTCTTTTTGCTTTCTTTCTCCTTTTCGACGTGTACAAAAGGTATCGCTTTTGCACAAAGCGAACCTTTCAAAATGCATTGTGATCACTGGCTGTTTTGCTAAATAATGTGCATTTTATCGCTACGTTTGTTGTATCAGGTATTTCCAACGACGTTGCCGATATCTGTAGAGAACGTTTGCAAATAGCCATATAAATGGGCTGAATATCCCAGCGTTAATTTCAACAGTGTCGGTATAGAAACAGCTGGATTCGTTATTCACTTCAACCTTTATTTCGTGGTTCCAGCTTTGAACTACACCGCCTTTTTCTTCAGTAGAGATAATCATCGATTCATCAGATATTAAGATAAACCGTAAGGAGTGTTTCCAAGCAGGTATCATTCCGAATAATTTAAGGCGTGTGTTAATAGTATCGCCTTCTCTCCATTGCCTAGGGAATCGATGACTTCCATCAAAACCTAATAAGCCTTTACATACATAAACCAAAGTTTGGCTTTGCTTAACTAAATTCCATGCTTTATCCGCAGGTATATTTAGTTGTGTTTTAACGATTGCTTTCATTCCGCATTCCTCATTTAACGATACTCAGCTTTGCTTGGATTTTTTTGATTGAGTCGATTCAGTACCGTTCTCTGATTCGATTGAGGTTCCAGTTCATCAAATGCCTAAAAAAGACTCTGTAAAGCAGCCGCTTGATACCGGATAGGTTTGTTCCGTGCTTAAGGTAAAACTCATCAGGCGTATCAAATATGCCAAAATCATCATGAATACCTTCCTTTTGGATGTAGGTGCTATTACCATTCCACTGAACTTCAGGCTTCATAAGGCATGTCGTCGCAATCGCATAGCCTTGAAAAGGCCCTTCACGATTAGACTCTTTCTTTTGCACTGCTGCTAAGTAAGCCTGGTCCAGAATAAAGCCTTCCAGATCCAGCCATTTGCCTTCGTAATACACCTCTACCCAACTATGGAGTATGAACTTCGGTGCAAGTGGGATTAGATATCCTAGAATTGCACCTTTCTGCAACTGATTGTCGATAGTGAAGCCATGAAAACGACATGGTATGCCTAATAAACGTAGTAGTGCCATCAGCAAAGTCCCTTTTGTATTGCACTGACCATAGCCGTCTTCCAGAACGTCACTAGCTTTTAAATCATCTGACGCGTTGTAACCAAACTTGATCTCATTTCTCACAAAATCATAAGCCGCACCAATCTTGTTAAATGAATTTAGCTGGCCCCAATTTCGCTCCTTCACCAATGCTTGGATAGACTCTGTTTTCAAATCGAGCATTGGGGTCGAGAGTAAGTATTTTTCTTTTTTCATAAATCACCTTTTCAATAGATATAAAGCTAGTCTACAATCTCTAGTAACTAGAGGTTCAAGAGAAAAAACGAAAAAATGCAAAATTTTTCTATTGGTAAATTATCTGAACAAACGGGTTGTAAGATCCCTACGATTAGATATTACGAAGATGAAGGCCTAATTCAGCAACCTTATCGTACAGAGGGTAATCAAAGGCGCTACAACAGGGAACACCTAAAGCGCTTAAGCTTTATTATGCATTCAAGAGAGCTTGGTTTTACTTTGGATGAAATTCGCGAGCTAATTGGCTTATCTAATAATGAGCATGTAGGACATGATGCTGACTTAATCGCAGAAAAGCACTTTCAATCGGTAGAGAGAAAGATTGCGCGATTACAATCCTTGAGCAAAGAACTAAGAAATATGTTGGATGCATGCTCACATGCCGAGACAGACCGTTGTAAGGTAATAGAAGCTCTTTTTGATCATTCGCTCTGTCTAAATGAGCATTAATGCGCATCAGTAGCGTCTATATACGATCAACTAATACAGCAAAGCGTTCACTTCAGGTCGAGAGCTAGCGGTTTATTGAGTCCTTGATAAGGAGTGCTTTAACTCCATAGCCTGCGCTTTAGAAGTAATCAGAACATGGATAATTAGGCCAATTTAGCGACGACCTTCAGCAGCAAGTTTTGGCGCTCTTAAGCTTGTTTCAGCTTTGAGACTTTGGCAATGGTCGCTCTGGAGCAGCTCAATAAATCTTGAATTGAGTTGTAACTCTTACCATCGTCTAAAAGACTGGCAATTTTTCGCTGTAAGTCTTTATTCTCAGGTCGCCCACGATACAAGCCTTCTTTTTTGGCCTTCTCTATTCCTTGAGCCTGACGACGGCGTCGGTCTTCATAATCTTTTCTAGCAATAGCAGCCAACATGTCTAGCATCATCCCGTTTAAAGCTGATAGCATTCGGTTGGTAAACTCATCACCTACTTTAATCAGCTGATGACTAGTAGGTAGGTCTAGTGCAACCACTCGCACACCACTTTCCTTTATCTTTGCTTTAAGCTTTTCCCAATCTTCCGTATTCAATCGACTGATTCGGTCTACCTGCTCAACCAACATAATGTCACCAGATTGGGCAATATCTAACAACCGGAATAATTCAGGTCTTTGAAGATTAGCTCCTGATTCATTTTCCAAAAAATATGCAGAAATCTTAAGATTATTCTTTTTGGCAAATTCAGTTAGTTCATTTTTTGCTCGACCTGCATCTTGTTCTTTGGTTGATGCACGAAGATAAGCATAAGCTCTCATAAAATGGCCATGTAGTTCACTTTAAATGGTTTCATTATATCGGTCTGTTTTGAGTGGTCAATAGGTATTTAATAAACCAGTAATATAGTGGTTTATTAAAGGTACACCCTATATAGACCTTTAAGAACGGGTCTCGGGACTGCTTCGTTCATAACTGAGGTGAATTCCATTCACAGGATAAGATCTTCGCTTCTTATTTGATTAAGTAACCAACGGAATTCGAGTATTCATATCAAGCTCAAACATCCCATAAGGATTTACATGAGAATAGAAAAGCGGACACAACGCCCGATAATCTTCCTCAGTAAAAATGTCGTGCCAATGCTCTTGAGAAGTCACTTTTTGGATCATTAACGTATTCACATAAACCAAGCACTGTTGCACAAGATGCAACGCTAATACAGAAAGTTCTTGATCTTCTCCGCGATTGGTCGCCACTTCGCCGCCTTTTCCAAAAAAGATGAATCTGTTGGCACCGTTCCAATTTTCAACAACATTTAGGCCGGAGTTAATTTCTCGACGAATTTCCTCATGCTCTATATAATCACAGAGAAAAGTCGTTTTGATCACTTTGCCTAATTCTGCCAATGCTTTATAGGTCGGGTGTTGAATATTATTACGGGTAAACCGCCTTAAGATAGATTCAGGATCAGCCGTTCCTTGTTTTAATGCGGTTGTGTACTTGATAATTTGATCATATTGTTCAGCAATGATTTTCCAATCAATTGGCCTCGTTAGGATTAAGTCAATATTCTCAAATTGCCCTGAAAGACCAATATCAGGCACATAGAGTTTTTGAGAGGCTATATTTTTTAAACGAGGCATCAAATTAAACCCCAGCATGTGACTAAAAGCAAAACCAACCTCTGATTGACCATGTGAATCAACATATGCCTTATTAACCGACATCTCAGTACAATGACGCAAGACACCTTCAATCATCGAGGCCACTTCGGATGATGAACACCTTTTTAGTTGCGAATAGATACAAGTGCTTTTCTTTTCGACGTGCCAATAAATCATGACACCACGCCCTTTATATCTAGCGTGCCACTCCGCAATCAAGTTTTGATCCCAGGAGCCTATCTGTGTCGAGTCTGACGCACAAGCGGTTGTGCCTTCTCCCCAGATTTTAGGATCTCGGATTTCGAAAGTGGCATTGACGACTTTTGCTATCGCTCTCCGGAGCGAGTATTTATTCATGTAGATGTGCCTGGTGTGCAATAGCTCTTTATAACTGATTCCATGCCGACCAGCACTAACGCGCTTTAAACCTGCATTAGTTCCAATACCAAACAATCCGAGAATAAGACGCTTTTGTAGCTCTGCTCTATCAATACGTTCGCTGGTTCGCTGAGTCTGAAAGCAGTCGGTAAAACCAATTTGCATGTCAGCTTCCTTTAAAATATCCAGTAAACTTGTGGCCGGCCATTGAGACTGAACTTCACCCTTCATTCGATTGATATTTTGTGGCTCCGGTTGCTCATCAAGTGGCGTAATACAAATTCGATTTTTATCCGTATTTCTTAATTTCACTTTTTTATTATTAGGCATTGATTGATTCAAGCTATTCAAAGCTGCATACATATTGGTTTTTAGTTCTTGTACAAATTGATCGGCATCTTGGCTATGCCCAAGATCTTGATAATAGAAATCTCGATTTTCTGAAAAATCTTGAGGTAAGTCTTCATCTGGGTTTCGAAAACGATCAGCACCTTCAACCCAAATTTCTTTGCACCGCAATTTTTCGCGCAGTGCTTGTAAAACACAGATTTCGTAGTTAATGCGATTAATCCGCTCATTTCCACAATCATCTGTATCAATCACAACGTCCATCCATTTGGGTTGAATTACACCCTTGATCGGGATCTCTTCGTCTAAATCAAAATATGTTTTGGATGACTGACGGTTTTCCCTAACAAACTCCCAGGCATCAAGAACGGGTTGGTGATTTTCATTATTAGAGCGAAAGGGTAATGCTTCAAGAATCTTTGGCACCATACGACGGTAATGACTACTGTAGCTAGCCCTTATCACTTTATGAACCTCATACTTGTAACCAGGACCTGTCGATTTGTATTCCTTAATCAGGTTGTCCAACGTGCTTTTATTAGCGATCGGAAAGATCACATCTTTAATCAATCCCTCCGGTTTTCCGAGTGCCGCATCTGCTATTTGAAAAAGAATGTTGTTTTTACCATATACCTTTTTGAAGTCTTTGAGGATTGATTTTTTAACCTTGTTATCTGCTCGAACGGATAGCCGGTGAACGATTTGGATAAGCAATTCGACTAGATCATCTATTATTTCTGCTTTTCTAAGATATAAAAATATAGCCAGTAATGCATAGCGTGTTTTGGGAGGATGACGTTTGGTTTCCCATGCTGACTGACTGGCAACTCGCATCTTATAAGTCGATAGAGCTTTTGCATTCAATTGCTTGAGCGTTTTGTCTGGTAGATTCAGGGAGTAAATAAATTGTAACTTTTCAGTTTCCTTAACGACACTGTTAATGCCAATTTTACCTGGGTCGGTTTTGATGGTCGAAAAGGTGATTTTTTCTTTTCCACGCTCTTCTACCAAAAACGAGTCGATTTCCTCGATGCTGGTTTCTGATAGTTCACTGGATATTAATTCAAATACGCGCTCCTCATGAGTGATAATTGCCGATCTGATCAGCCTTTCTAGCATGATATTAGAGGGTAATATTAATTTATGGCATAGAAACCACTCTTCTGAGTGAGCGGCCAACTCTTTGATATTGTTTATTTTTGGAACTAACTCACTGATCAACCATTCTTTGTACTTTATTCGATCAGAATCTGTTGATTTTCTAATGCCGAGATAGTCGAGTATTTCTAGCCTGTGTCGCTTAGCTGTCCTGCCTTCCCATTCATATTCTTCAATTTCAACAACTTCCAATTGACTCATAAGATATTGCAAAGGAATTTCAGGAATGTCGGAAAATGATTTGGGGAAAGAACCGGAATATTGATAATGTTTGAGCTGTACACAGAACGGCAAGTGATGGCGAGATGGCTTTGTTTTCAGTAGTTCAAGTTCTTCGAAGCTTAGAGACCAATGATCAGCTAGCTCTTTACCATCCCAAAAATGTTTCATATGTGCCACCCATTTTTTTACTTGAGGATAAAGGAGTAGGCGGTTAGTGTAAAATTGTTGGCATTTTACGTAGCTATGAGGTAACTACCCCTACCTGCAAGCTGCCACGTCTGAAAATACTCGTAAAACTTACCGCTCAGCCATTCGCCATTTCGAGCGCTGGGGCGGACAGCTACCCACAGACAATGAAACTTTAATTCGCTACTTGGTAGGCCATGCCGAAAGTTTAAATACACGTACCTTAGAAGTGAGATTGACTGCACTCAGCCAATGGCATCGTTTTCAGGGTTTTAATGATCCAGCCCAAGATCCAACGGTAAGAAAAACACTAAAGGGGATTAGCAGAACCCACGGTAAGCCCAAGAAAAAAGCACAAGCGTTACGCTTGCAAGACATGGTCACCATGCTTGCCCACTTGAACCAACAACCTCCGTCATTAAAAAGAACACGGGACAAGGCGCTTCTGCTCATCGCTTACTTTGGCGGATTTCGTCGAAGTGAATTAGTAATGATAGAAGTGGGGCATCTTATCTGGGAGCCCGAAGGACTTATTATTGAACTGCCTAAATCTAAAACAGATCAAGAAGGAAAGGGCATGCAAAAGGCTATTCCTTATGGAAATAAAACTATCTGCCCAGTCACTTCTCTGAAGGAATGGCTTGCTGACTCAGATATTACAGAAGGCCCCGTATTCAGACCGGTAAATCGTTGGGGGCAGTTGCAACCGAAAGCGATGAGTCCCGGTTCGATCAATGATTTGTTAAAAGTGATAGGTAAAGCTTGCGGCTTTGACTTTGTAGCTGATTTAAGTAGCCATAGTTTTCGAATAGGCCTAGCAACGAGTGCTGCTCGTGAAGGTGTCGATTTTGAAATGATTAAAAAACAAGGTGAATGGAAGAGCGATGCTACAGTTTGGGAGTATATCGATGAGGGTCGACTATTTAATGACAATGTAACACATACTCTAATTAATCAAATGATAGAGATAATTAAACACTAAAATTGATTAGCGAACTATAATTTGTATGTGATTTCTACAAGTCAATAATTTAGCGAGCCATCCGTTTTTCAATCTACTGAAAAATCGTTCAGCAACAGTACCCCTGCATGCAACACGACCATTCGTTAAGGGGGTATTATTACTTTTTAACTGTTGCTGAAAACGATGATTGGTATATTGTGACCCTCTGTCGCTATGAAATATCAGCACTTTAATTGGGGGCGGAGGTTCAAAACCACTTTCATGGCTCGTTCAACTAAATCAACAGTCATACGTTTATGAATTGACCAACCGATAATTCGGTGAGAGAATAAACCCATAGCAAACGCTAAGTGTATCCAGCCTTGACCTGCTCTGAGGAAGGTCACATCACCTGCCTAAATTTGATTTGTTTGTTTTGGGTTAAATTGATGGTCGACTATATTATCGGCAACACTACAACTGTGCTTGCGTATCGTTGTCACTTTATAAGCAATACGCTGTTTAACTTTTAAACCAAGCTTGCCCATCAAACGAATAACTTTATCACGACCAATCTAAAAGCCTTATCTTGCAGCTTTTTCATTAACTGCCTAGAACCTAAACTTTACTTCATTTCCATGCGAAGAAGGCCTTTTTTTAAATATTTATTTTTCCATACGCAGTTGTTTGTTTTTTTTCGAAGCTTCACTACCTTTCCAACAGGAGGCAGCCAGCACATTAGACTTATAATATAGATTCCTACAATACATCTAACTTGGTGCCCTTGCTTTTCCTTGAACTTAACATAATAGCAGTAAATATTGGCCAGCTAATCAAAGAGGAAACGACCTCAAACCAAAATTGACTGTCTACCACTTTATCTCCTTTAAAACGCGCGAGTAACGCATCAAACGTGTTTCCAGAAAGGTTTGAAAAATAAATCGCATGGATGTAAGCCATTATTTCTCGTTTTTGTTTGCCATTAAATACTGCGTTAAGTTGTCCTTTTAGATTGGTTTCAGGTTTACCTTGTTGTTCAGCAAAATGCTGCGCAAAAATAACAGCCACCGCTTCTTTATCATTATTTAAATCCCCGGTAACACCACTTAGAATTTGGTTTAGCTCATCAAGGTCTACCCCGTTCTGTAAAGCAAGATTAGTATGCACCCATGAACAGTAACGACAATCATTAACAGAGGTTGTTGAGAGCATCACTTTCTCACGTAATGCGCGGGATGTTGCAGGCTTGATTAGTGCTTTTATCAATAGGGGAGAGTAAATTACAGCCTTTGAAAGGCTTATTATAAATGTAGCTGGTGTGAATACTCTTTTTCTAAATGTAGTCATATTTTGACTCCTTTTTTAAATTTTGTTGCTAATGGTTTGTGAAACATGGCATGCCCATGCGGCAATGGTCATTGATGGGGGTGAGCCTGGAGCGGCAGGCAACGCTGATGCATCAGCTATAAACAAACCCGGATTACCATAAACTTCCCCTTGCTCATTAATAACGCCATCATTTTGGTTTGAAGCTAGTCTTGCACCACCTAGGGGATGAACAGTGAGTAATCGCTTATTGGTGAACCAGACTTTTTTTCCGCTGCGATGGGTAATTTCTTCAAAAGCTTTAGAAATAGTTCCTATAATGGGGTTATTGTGTTGAATATAACGGGTGCGTAGCCGCCCGTTTTTCCAAGTAAAGGCACCATTTGCACGATCTGCTCCCATGCCGACTAATACCAGGTCACGCTTCAAGCGATTTCTCACAACACTCCCAATAAGGGGGACATCATCTATACCGCTCATACCGTATTCTGTGAGATTTGGGCATGAAGGGTAATCGCGTAGTTCAAACCGGCCATGACTGGGCGTTCCTATACTAAAATCGGCATTTTTTTCGTTCGTAGCCCAATAGGCTAGGAAGTCACCATTACCACCAAAGTTACAACCCAGTGCAGGCATTCCTGACAAACCACCACTATCGCGACTACGAAATAACAAACGCTGAGTATTTAAGGTTCCAGTCGCTAAAATGACACGGTCGGTTTGATAATATGTATGGCGTTTAGTTTGGTGGTCCATTACATCTAGTCGATAACTAGTTGCTGAAGGACCATCAATGCGATAAATGCCCAGACATTCCTGTAACGCTTTTACTTCGAGCCCCGCGTTAATTGCCGGTAACAATAAGGTTTGATCTAACGTCGCTTTAGACCCACCCTTACAACCAAAAAAACTATTATTACTAAAGTTTTCAGGGCTTGAAGACATATCCATACTCATTGCAGGTTGTTGAATACTCTCATCTGCCACAAAGTGTGACGAGTCTTCATAATGTTTACCTGTAAAGTTAGGAATATTATCATCAAGGGTAGGGGGGCGAGCCCCCATTTTATTAATCATCCATTGATAGTGTGGCTCCATCATATCAGTACCAACACCATCAACATGGTTATCCCAATACGCGTCCTACTGCGGGTCGCATATTCATTGCACTATAAACATGACTACCCCCCCCCACACCAGAAGAGCACACTACACTCATATCCCGATCGTAATGAATATCGAACAAGCCCTGTTTGTTTATTTTTATTCCGGTCTTGGGCAGCCAAGGAGCACTAAAACGATTAAGTATGTGTGTGTAAAAATGTCGCCCCGCAGGTAAAGGGCTTCGTTTTTCTATCCCCATTGCGCGTACCGGCTCTGTATCACGCCAGGGGCCTCTTTCCAGTAGAAGTACCTTAGCACCTGCTTTAGCAAGGTGATAAGATGAAACCGAGCCGCCAAAACCGCTCCCAATTACTATAACATCGTATTTGTTTGTCATTATAAAGTTCCGAAATCTAGCCAATATTATCTAAGGTGAAATATAAAACTCGAACTAACTTCTTACGTGTTTGATAATTCATTCTTGCAAGATAGACTCCATCTGAAAGCTTTCTTGTTTCACCTCGTACAGGGCGTAATAGTTTTAAATTCTTATCAATGTCATACGATAAATGAGTAACAGGTTCCCCATCTACGGCACTACCTTCTGAATTAATCGTATAGTATCCGTAGGGTAGGGTTCCCTTTTTTGAAAACCAGATATTTGCTCCGCTCTTGCCATCGAATCGCTTCCCTTTCCAAGGATTAATGAAAGTTTGAAGCAGGCGGTAAAGCAAATTACGTAAAAACACGGGTAGAGTACCAAGTCCTATAATGGCAAATAAGCGACCTCGGTAGACACCATTAAGCTCGCCTTCTTTAAGCGAGGGCAGTGTTTGAAATAACTCGTCTAACTCTTTTTGTGAGTGTTTTAATAAACTGTTCGGGTCAAAGGAGCTTAGGGTTTGTGCTACTGCAGTCATGTGTTCTCCAATACTGAATATATATAATTGGTTGGTTTATGCACAATATACGAAAACACTTTGGCGTTGACAAACGAGAAAAAATACAATGTCAGATAATAATAACTTACCTGACATTGTATTTAAGTAGCTTATTAACAACGATCAATATACTTAGTTCTGGTTCGGGGAAGCCCATCAAGAGATTCTTTCAAATTTAAATTTACTCCACTGGGAATATTCAAAAAGCACCCTGTGTCGCGATGACAAACGAGTTTTTCTGCCTATAGCTTGATAGGCAATACGTTTATTACACAAGCTCCTGAGTTCATTCTGTCAATATTTGGGGCGTATGCTTAGATGTGAGACGGCTTTATCTTTAAGCTGTTAAATTGCTGCAATAACCAGTTAATGAACGAACGAATGGCTATATCATCTTTATTATTCTTGTGGTAAACCGCATAAATAGACTCATCAAGTGGCTCAAGAGCAGGAAAGGGCGCTTCAACCCGTCCGCTGTTTATCAGGGGGAGTTCAACTGGCATAAGTGCTAGCATTGCACCCAGTGATTCTGCCGCTTCCATTGCAGCCGGGTAATCGTCCAGATAATACTTCTGCCCTGTTGGTTCCCCAACCCCGGTTATTTCAAACCAGCGCTGCCATGCATGAGGTCGCTCAGTCATATGGATCAAGGGCACATTACAGAAATTCTTTGGTGCTTGTTTTAATTGATACTTTTCACTGGTTCCGGGAGGGCAAACTACCTGAATATACGCATCAATTAATTTTTCATGAAGTAATCCCTCCCATGGGGGCTCGCCAAAGCGTATGGCTAAGTCTACTTGCTGGGTTAAAACATCAGCATTGCGTAATGATGTCTCAATGCGAAGCTCAATATCTGGGCATTCTTTATGGAAAGATTCAAGGTTTGGTAATACAACCCGGCTTGCGACCGGAGGCATTAAACTGATTTTAAGCACGCGATGGCTGTAGTCTTTTCTTAAGGTCGCGGTTGCTTGTCGAAGCTGATTTAGTTGAGTGTTAATTTGCCGCCAGTATTGTTCTCCCGCTTCAGTAAATGCGAGCTCACGATTTTTTCGAATGAAAAGAGGAATGCCTAGTTGCCCTTCAAGCGTTTTTACCTGTTGGCTTACTGCAGGAGGGGTTACACAGAGTGTTTCAGCTGCTTTTTTGAAACTTAAATAGCGTCCTGCAGTTTCAAATACTCTGAGTAGGTTCAATGAGGGCAAATCGTGAGGCAACTGCATTCTGGGCTCTCCAGTTATAACTATTAAGTCTCAACTCTACAGAAATATAAATAATTTGAAGGGTATTTAAGGTACTACTCAGGTTACCTTCTTTCGATCATGAAAAGAAACATATGTCATATCTTTTTTTTGGCTTGTCAGCAATAGCTTAAATTGTAAGGTGGGGTAGATAGACGGTTTGAGGGAGGGATTTCTAATATTCTTAAGCACTGTAAATGTAAAATTTGTTAATTTTTAAAAAAAAGTAATTAATAACATACTGATTATAAAGTGTTTAGTAAAATATTTAATTTATATTATTGTTACCCAATCTTTTGTTAGGTCTACAAAAAGTTATGGTATGGCATAGTTTGGGTTCGGTAGCTCAAATAATCATATTAAATACTTGATAGGTGATGTATGACAAAAAATCCCAATGTGGTAGAAGTGGCGGCTTCTGCTCCTGTAAGTGATCAAGATAGTGCTTGGATAAAGAGTAAGCGTTATTGGTACTTAACTTCTATAGCTCTCCCTGCAATTCCTCTAGTGTCTGCTTTTTTTGCGGTGCAAACGGGTTACGGTCTATTGTTATGGTTTATGGTTGCAGTGATGTACGCCATTTTGCCATTTATTGATTATTTGGCGGGCATTGATCGTGCAAATCCAAGTGATGAACTGGTCGAAGAGCTTCAATCAAGTAGATACTATGTTTATGTTATGTATGGTGCAACAGCTATGCATTGGGCTTCACTTGTAGGTATGGCGTATGTCGTATCACAGTTTGATTTTTCTTGGTTTAGTATATTGGGTGGTGCCTTAAGTGCAGGTATTGCAAATGGCGTAGCGTTGGTTGCTGGGCACGAGATGGGCCATAAGGTAAATGATAAAGGCCAGGTTTTGTGTGCAAAGCTAGTACTTGCTTGTAGTGGATACGGCCACTTCTTTATAGAGCATAATAAAGGTCATCATAAAGATGTAGCAACGCCTGAAGATCCAGCTTCTTCAAAATTCGGTGAAACTATTTATAAGTTTGTGCGCAGAGAAATTCCAGGGGCTTTCAGACGCGCCTGGGAGCTTGAAACTGCTAGATTACATCGTTTAGGTAAGTCTGAATGGTCATTGAGTAATGAGATTATACAGCCTGCATTAGTTACTGTGGCAGCCTACACTTTAATGCTAGCTTACTTTGGTCCGATTATGATTCCTTTCCTTATGATTGCAGCGGCATTCGGTTGGTGGCAGCTTACCTGTGCCAATTATGTTGAGCACTACGGCCTGCTTCGTTTGAAAGATAAAAATGGACGATATGAGCGGTGTCAGCCTAAGCATTCATGGAATAGTAATCATAAAGCATCTAACTTAGTTTTGCTTCATTTGCAGCGACACTCCGACCACCATGCTCACCCAACGCGTCCTTATCAAGTGTTGAGAGATTTCCCTGAAGTGCCAGCATTACCTTCTGGATACCCTTGGATGTTCTTTGTATCAATGTTTCCTTCAGCATGGTTTTCGTTAATGAACCCTAAAGTAGTTAGCTGGGCAGAAGGCGATATGAATAAAGTAAATATCGACCCTGATATGCGCGATGAAGTTTTTAAGCGTTATCACAATCCTAAAGCGGCAGCGTAAAAATGCACTGGTAGTGGGTATGCTGCCCACTGCTTACTTTTAATAAGAGGTATGTATGCAATTTTTGGCGCTTATTGTTTTTATGCTGGTCGCTTTTTGTGGTTTATATCTTGTTAAACGCCGAAAACAAGGGAAGAAAATAAGCCGTTGGTTGATTGGCTCGCATGGCCTAGCCGGGGTTCTCGGGTTTGTGATTTTGTTGGCTGGTCTAGTTCGAGGGTATTGGAGTGACTGGGGATGGATTGCATTAGGCTTGTTTGCTTTGTTGCTTGTAGGTGCATTCCTGATATTCGGTAAATGGTTTAAAAGCAGGAGAACACCTTTCATGTTAATTGCAGCTCACGGAACGTTTGCATTAACTTGTATTGGTGTTTTGATGTATTCGTTGGTTACAGTCAATTGATGAGTATGCATATTAAAAATGATGTGGAGAGATTAATAATGAAAAAATATGAGTGTCCAGATTGTGGTTATATTTATGATGAGGCTATTGGAGCTGAGCATGAGGGTTATCCTGCCGGATCAAAATGGGAAGACCTTCCTGAAGATTTTCCTTGCCCTGACTGTTTTGTAAGGGAAAAGCCTGATTTTGTATTGAAAGAAGGTTAGGTGTATTTGTATGGCTAACATTCAAGTTGGCCATACAAGTTTAGTTAATAAATTTTTACGGTTAAATATTTTAAGGTGTTTGTATGAATGTTGTCCCATATAAAAAATATTGCTGCGTGACCTGTGATCTTATTTATGATGAGGAAATTGGTTTTCCTGAAGAGGGGATAGCTCCAGGCACACGATTTGAAGATATTCCTGATGATTGGACTTGCCCTGAGTGTTCGGCATCAAAATCTGATTTTTTTCTTGTTGAGTAATTATATTTTATTGGGAGGATATATGAAGCCTATTGTAGTAATTGGGTCTGGTCATGCAGGTGTTACGTTAATAAGAGAGGTTCGTCAACTTGATCTTAAAACACCCGTTATATTGATAACTAAAGATAAGGCAAACACATACTATAAGCCAAACCTATCAAAAGCTATTTCTATGGGGAAGTCTCCTGATGATCTGGTAATGAAATGCGCAGAACAGGTTGAATTAGATTTGGGTGTCCAAATTGTAAGTAATACTGTGGTTGAAAGCATTGATACGGTAAATGGTTCTTTGAAGATAAATGGAGCAGAAGGTCAATGCAGTATTGCTTATAAGGATCTTGTATTTGCTGTTGGCGCTGCCCCTATTGAATTGCCTATTAATGGTGATGCTGCAGATCAGGTTCTCTCAGTAAATACATTGGATGAATATAGATTATTCAGAAGTGAAATAAAAGACAAAACAAACGTATTGATTATTGGTGCAGGTTTTGTCGGAATAGAATTTGCCAGCGATCTGTCTAATTCAGATTATCAAGTAGATGTAGTTGATATGGGGGACTGGCCGTTACAAAGGTCGTTACCCGAAGAACTGGGTAGTTCGATTAGAAATTCATTTAAAGAAGATACTTTAACTTGGCATTTTGGTGCTTCGGTGGTAACTGTTAACCGGCAGGGTGAAAAGCTGGAAGTAACACTATCAACAGGTAAAAAACTAATGGTTGATGTTGTTCTTTCGGCTGTAGGTATTAAGCCAAATATACAATTAGCCAAAGAGGCTAATATATCAGTTAACCGAGGTATTGTTGTAGATGAATGCCTAAGAACTAGCCATAAAAATATTTATGCACTTGGAGATTGCGCCGAACTATCGGGCTACACATTGCCATTTATTGCACCTGCAACATTTTCTGCCAAGGCACTTGCCAAAACATTATTGGGAACAGTGTCCGAACTTAGTATTCCTAACTTAGCCGTTGCAGTTAAGATATCAACTTGCCCCACAGTAGTGTGTCCATCATTAACTCAAGGTGGAGTGTGGGACGTTGATGGGGAATCGAATGACCTGATTGCTCGTTATAAAAACTCAGAAGGCCAACTACTTGGTTTTGCTCTGACAGGTAAGGCTATTTCCCAAAAAGTTAGTTTGTTAAAAGAGTGTTTGTCGCCAGTGCTTACAAAACAGGTTGAGTTAGTAAGCTAAATTGTCATTCAAAATAAGCAACTAATTTTTTCATCGGAAAGTTTATGAATACATCAGTTAATAAAACAATAGATGCACATTTATATGCGGATAGTGCCCCCCTGGTAAACAATGTCTTCTGTCAACAATCAGAGCATGCAATAAAATTGCGATCTAGTAATACTAGTGAACGAATTAAGACCCTTGTTAAGTTTAAGCGTGTATTTCAGAAATATACACAATCACTTATTGATGCTGCAAAAAAAGATCTAAATAAACCAGAAACGGAAACAAATATTTCAGAAATATTTCCTGTTATTCATGAAATTAATCATACCGTTAGGCACCTAAAGAAATGGATGAAAAAGAAGTCTGTTGGTTCAACACTCGCTATGACAGGCACAAAAGGAAGTATTTCATATGAGCCCAAAGGTGTTTGTTTAATCATATCCCCTTGGAATTATCCAATTAACTTAACCTTTTGTCCATTGATTTCTGCAATAGCCGCTGGCAACACAGCAATGATAAAGCCGTCAGAGTTAACACCTAATTTATCAAAAGTTATTAGTCAGATTGTAAATGAGTGTTTTTCATCATCTGAAGTGGCTGTATTTGAAGGAGAGGTGGATATTGCGCTAGCTTTATTGGATCTTCCCTTCGATCACATATTTTTTACAGGGAGTCCGCAGGTTGGATCTTCTGTTATGTCAGCCGCTGCAAAAAACCTTACATCCGTAACCTTGGAGTTGGGTGGGAAGAGCCCAACAATAATTGATCATGAAGTTAATCTTAAGAAAGCTGTCCAAAAGATAACTTGGGCAAAATTCTCAAATAATGGACAAACCTGTATTGCGCCAGATTATGTGTTAGTTCATGAATCAATTGTAGATGATTTTCTGAAAGAAGTTCGCCTACAAATAAGTAACGTTTACGGAGAATGTCATGAAGATATTAAAAACTCCAAGGACTATTGTCGTATTGTAAGTGTTAGCCATAGTAAACGCTTAAAAGAGCTTTTAGATGATGCGAAAAGCAAGAAAACAAAAGTAATTTGTGGTGGGTTAATTGAAGAATATGATCGTTTTGTACCTCCTACTGTTGTTTATGGAGAAGATAGCGACATCTTTGATTCTAGACTAATGAAAGAAGAAATATTTGGTCCAATTCTTCCTGTTATATCTTACAACTCTATAGAAGAAGCGATAGCTATTGTAAATGGCTATCCTAAACCTTTGGCTCTATATATCTACAGCAAAAATAAAGAGCGAATCAATAAGGTTATACAGGAGACATCGTCAGGGGGGATATGTATTAACCATAGTGTTGTGCAATTTCTTCATAATAATCTTCCATTTGGTGGAGTCAATAACAGCGGCATTGGAAGCTCTCATGGTATTTTTGGATTTAAGGCATTCTCTCATGAAAGAGCAGTGCTTGAAGATAAGTTTAGCATTACGCATTGGTTATTTCCCCCTTACAAAAAACGTGTAAGAATTTTAGTGAAAATGCTCATCAAATATCTTTCTTAATACAAAAAAATTAGCGTTCACACAACTTAATTAACTTAATTACCGGCAATGGTGAGGATCATATGTACGATTTTATTATAGTAGGTGCAGGCTCCGCAGGTTGCGTTTTAGCCAATCGCTTATCGTCTAATTCTAGTAAAAAAATTCTTTTAATTGAAGCAGGCCCGGAAGATAAAAGTGCGCTTATACATGTACCTATCGGACTCGCAGCACTTTCAAGAAGTAAAAAACTGAATTGGCAGTTTGATACTGAAGCGCAACCGGAACTTAATAAAAGAAACCTTTTTTGGCCTAGAGGAAAAACCAGTGGTGGCAGCAGTTCTATAAATGCGATGGTCTATGTAAGAGGGCATAAAGACGATTATGATGCCTGGGCTAAATTGGGAAACAAGGGCTGGTCTTTTAAAGACGTTTTACCTTACTTTAAGAAATCAGAAACTAACCACACCATTACTAATGATAGTTTACATGGAAACAGTGGGCCGTTATCTGTTGACAATCTTAGGACAGTAAACCCCCTTAGCGATATATTCGTAAACGCGGCAAAAGAGATAGGTTACAAGGAAAACAAAGACTTTAATGGTAAGAATCAAGAAGGTGTGGGCCGTTATCAAGTAACACAGAAAGGTGGGCAGCGTTGCAGCTCCGCAAAAGCTTATTTGACCCCCGTGCTATCTCGTCCAAACTTGGATATTATATCAGAGGCTCATGTAACTAGAGTTTTATTTGACGGGAAAAAGGCTACTGGTGTTGAATATTCGAAGAATAATGGATTGCACTCGGTAAAAATTACTGAAACCGGAGAGGTTATTTTAAGTGGCGGTGCAATTAACTCCCCACAATTACTTCTATTATCGGGTATTGGGTCAGCAGACGAGTTAAGTCGACACAATATTCCTTTAATTAAAGAGCTCAATGGAGTTGGTAAAAATCTTCAAGATCATTTAGATATTACGATACTTCATGCAGGCGATACCATGGACCCCATTGCGGTTACTCCTGTTGGAGTTGCAAAAGGTGCTTTCGCTGTAGTTGACTATATGAAAAATAAAAAAGGATTTCTGACAAGTAACGTAGCGGAGTCAGGTGGTTTTGTTAAAAGCGACAAAAACCAAAAGCGACCTAATATTCAGTTTCACTTTTTACCAACGCTTCTCAAAGATCATGGTCGACAATTAATGTTTGGCTATGGATATACACTTCATATTTGTGATCTTAGACCGAAGAGCCGAGGTTTTGTTGGTTTGAAATCATCTAACCCACTCGATGCTCCACTAATACAGCCGGGGTATTTAACAGAGGATGAAGATTGGGTCAATATTGTTAATGGTTATAAAATTGGCAGGAAAATATTAAATGCAAAAGCATTTTCACCATACGGAAGAGGTGAACTTATTCCAGGTAGTGTTGTAGAAACAGATGATCAAATAAAAGAAGATATTCGTAAACGAGCAGAAAGTATTTATCATCCTGTAGGTACTTGTAAAATGGGTGATGATGGAATGGCTGTTGTGGATGACCAACTGAAAGTACATGGAGTGAGAAACTTAAGAGTAGTTGATGCGTCAATTATGCCATTGCTTGTTGCGGGAAACACCAATGCTCCAAGCATGATGATTGCCGAGAAAGCAGCAGACATGATACTCAACGCCTAGGATTTGTTGCCATTCATCTTACTCAACCTATACTTAATAGAATGCCCCAAGTAACTTATTAGGGGCATTCTATATGGGTTGTTTCTTCATGGTAGAGGGCACTATGGCAATGCTTGAACTAGTTAGTCGTTTTAAAAAAAAGCTAAACATTTTTCAGCGCCCTAGCATCGAAGGTGATTGGATTACCTTTGATGAATTGGATAATGAAGAAAAATATTATTTTACTATAGTTCGCAACAATCATTCTTATTTTGGCATCGTAACTAAATATTTATCGTTAAAAAATCAAAATAAATCTTCCTCTATCGTTAATGCAATTGAATATCTATGGGGTGTTGAATTAAATGCAGATGGGTCTTATTGCGGGTATTTACAGGATCCTGAAACTTGTTTGGTTTACAGTGTTACGCTTACCTTAATCAGTAATGGTTGTAAATTAATGGTAAAAGGACAAGTTGGTTCGACTAAGCATATACGAACACAATATTGGAATAGGCGGGTGTCATAGTGTTTAAAGATAGAATAAATAAGCTATATAATTATGCTGAGTTCATCCCTCCAAAACGTTCTGGTTATATAAATCGAACTGCGCTGAGAGGGGTTATACCTCGTGTTGGTGAACGAAAACTAACTATAATTCAATCACAGCCTGGTTTTGGTAAAACGTCCCTGTTAATTGATATATTTGAACAAATAAAGCAACCAAAATTATGGGTATCTATCTCTGAAACAGATAATAATCCCATCACTTTTCTAGAGAGAATAGTTGTGGCTCTTGAGAGCTGCGTAGAAACGATAAATACCTCTTTTATTAATCAACTTGGAGTTGTACCTACTCCATCACTTAGCCCTCTTATAAACTCTATGGTGTCTGAGTGTAAAAAAAACAAAATTAACTATATATTTTTTGATGACATTGATTTGCTAACAGACCCTGTTTCAAATGAAGTTATTAACAATTTTTTATCTGATATAGATGACCCTATAAGGGTCATAGTAACGTGTAGCTCTCCGCCTAATTTTTCTTACACACACTTGCTGTTAAATAATAATGTGACCTTAATTGAGGATGCTTTATTACACTTTACTACTGACGATGTTCGGGCGCTTTTTAGTTTGAATCAGTTGGCTATAGCTGATGACCAGTTGGTTAATGAACTTGTGAAAGTGACTGATGGTTGGCCAACAGCGGTTCAATTTGTTTTATCCACATTAAAAAACGGTGATGGTCTTCAAACTATTATTGAAGAACTAAAGTCAGGTCACATAAACTTAGCTTTGTATTTTGCACAAAGGGCATATAACAATCAGACAGAAGAAGTTAGAGATTTCATGCATAAAATCTCTGTAGTTGATCAGTTTAACTTAGCCTTGTGTTATGACATTACACAAGATAAAAATGCACATGAAAAACTATCAAATTTAGTAGATAGTAATACTTTTATCTATTCAATTTATGATGACTGGTACAGATTTAACCCTTTGTATCTTAGATATTTACAAAAGCAAGCCACTTTTGCTCTAGGGACGGCTGCTTTAAGTGCATGTAAGTCCCGTTCTGCGAATTGGCTTTACGATAACCATTATTATACTGAAGCAATAAATATTGCCTTGGAAGCCAAAGATTTTGATAAAGCATCGCAATGGATTTTGAATAACATTACAGATGTTGTGAAAAGACATGGTAGGCACAATGAATATATTGACTGGGTCAAAGCGTTACCCAAAAGCCAGTTAGATAAGTACCCACTTCTTAGAGTTAATTATGTCTTAGTGCTTTGCCTTACAAAACAATTTCAAAAGGCAAAAGAGAATACAAGCATTGTTTTATCTCAACTTGATAAGCTCGATGGAAATACAAAAAATACGGTTGACAGACAGGTTGGATTAGCCTCTTGCATAGTGCTCGCGTTAAAAGATGATATAAAAGGACTGAATTCAAGGGTTTCTCAATGGTTGAATTCATGGGGGAGTAGGCAGCACTTTGATCAAAGCTATGATTATCACTTTGAACTTGCGTTAGCGAACTTAATTAAAGGCTTTAGCTGTAAATGTATATCTGATTTTTCAGAAGGGAAGAGTGCTCTTGTTGAGGCGTCAAACCATTTTGAGGAGGCGGAAAGCTATTTTGGGAAGGGGTGGTCAAGAGCAATTATGGCCGTGTTATACGCTAAGCAAGGCTTTCATTACGAGGCTCTAAATGAAGCAAAGGATGGCTTAAAAGAAGTTAAGGAGCACCTAGGTGCTGAATCGCACCCAGGACATATACTATCAGCCTTAATTGGTGCAATTCATTATGAGCACGGAGATTTAAAGTTAGCATCAAAATATGTTCAGAATGGTTTAACCTACATAAAAGAACAAAGCTCAACGGATATATTAATTGCAGCTTTTGAGACTAGATATAAAGTGCGTGTTGCTGAGGATTCTCTAGAGGAAGGTATTGGTATTTTAAAGGATGGAATCAAATGGTCTGATAAGGCAAAACTTATCAGGTTAAAATTATCATTAGTGGATGACCTTATATCGCTGCTGGTTATTCATGATCGACTAGAAGAAGCTGAGAGTTATGCTGCTATTTATAAAATAAATTATTCTAAAAATGAAGGTTACGATGCAGCCTTGAGTGAGCATAGAATTGCAAGTAAATCAATAATACATTTACAACTTGCTCATGGAAAATATGACAATGCCATAAATATATTACATCAGTTAATTGATCGAAGTCGGCAGCGTACTCAAATGCGACAGCTTGCTAACTGGCTAATGTTAATAAGTGTGGCTTATTTTAAAACAAATGATAAAAAAAATGCCTTATCATATATTGAAGAATCTCTAGATATTGCTAGAACAAGAAACTATGTCCGTATGTATATTGATGAGGGAGCCAATGTTGCTGAAATTCTTTCTTATGTATCTAAAGCTCATTCTAGTCAGTTTAGATCATTTGTAAATTTATTGTTAAAAGATTTCAAAAGCCTTAATACAGAACCAAGTTGTCGTTTCGTAAAATTAACAATTAAGGAGCAAGAGATTATTACACAATTAGAAACGGGGCTACTAAACAAGCAAATAGCTAATGAAATTGGTATTTCTGAAGGTACATTGAAATGGCATTTACACAATATTTATTCGAAATTTAATGTAAAAAATAGAACGCAAGCACTTTTAATAGCACAAGAAGAAGGCTATATATAGTCTTTTCTATTTATTAAGGTGATTAAAAAATATAATAATATAAGGATATATTATGCACTTAATAGAGCATACGCATACCCCTGGCAACCATTGTTCAAGTACCGCTATATCTGATCTATTGCGGTTTCATGGGGTAAATTGGAGTGAGGCATTTTGCCTTGGCCTAGGTGGTGGCTTAGGCGTTACATATTTATGCTCCCCATCTACATTACCTTCACGAATACTGCATACTAGGTCTTTAGGTTATGAAGAGCGGTTTTTTAAAGCCATTGGGGTTCATAACTTTAAGTGGGAATCATCCACTGTAGATAGTGTTTGTGAAAAACACTTAATCTCAGCAATAAAAAATAATCGCCCAGCCTTAATACTAACGGATATTTACCACTTACACTATTTCAATACAAAAACTCACTTTCCTGGGCATGGCATTGTCGTATGGGGTTATGATGAGCATAAACAATGTTTTTATGTAACTGATACAGAAAGATCAAATATAGAGACAGTATCTTTTGCATCAATGCGAAAGGCTCGCAAGTCAAATACACCTCCTTTTATTTATAATGGTAACCTTTTCTCGCCAAAGGTAATAACGGCACCCAATAATCTTGATGTGGTATGTAGCAGAGCGATTATTGAAAATGCTTTACGTTTAATCGACTCCAAAGACAAAGCTAGTGGGTTTCTTGCGCTGTCTCATTGTCAAGATGACTTAGATAAATGGCGTTTTGATGAAAACTGGAAGTGGAACTGTAGGCTTGCTTATCAAACAATAGAAAAAAGAGGAACAGGGGGGGCAGGATTTAGGAAAATGTATGCACATTTTTTAGGTGAAGCTGCACAGTATTTACCCTCAATTAATACCTTAAAGCTACAAGAAAAAATGGTAGAGTCAGCTGATAAATGGTTTGAATTATCTCAAGCCTTTAAATATGCATCTGAACAAGGCACTCCAGACTTCAGCCAGGTTAAGCATTGCATTGGTAAAGTGATTGAAAAAGAATCAGAGTATTGTGAAAAGGCATTGTTAGTATGATTGCAAGTCGAGGGGAGTTTTGTAAGCTGTATTTCTTAAGAGCAGTCGAGCATCGCTATCAATTTAATGGTTATATTGACCGACAAGTTTATTGCAATGCATTGAAGTCCAGCGGTGTAATTGGATCTTATAATATTGAAGGAGAGTTTATTGAAAATAAAACTATAACCACAAAATATCAAGATGTAATTCCTTTAATAGCGGACTCTTTGGCTCTTGATACTAGAGATCCTCTATATGGGCATTATAAAGTTGCTACTTTGGATAAAATACACAAAACATTATATTTTGAATGGAGAGTAGCAAATGTATTAGGTACTCGAGAATTATCCCTTGATTTTGGGTTAAAGTATTGTGACCTTCTAGGTTCAAATGTTATTTTTGTGGATATGCAAGGGCCTGCATATGATGTAATCATAATGGAAACTGTTGATACATTTTTAAGTTATATGGAATGAGATTATTTCTTAAAATACTATTCAAGTTACCTGATTACCTCCCCCCTCATATAATTGTTCCCGTTAAAGATCTAACAAGTCCGTAATGTCAAATTAAAAATAGGATTGCTTTTTATCATAGGCCTGTTATTCTTTACTGAACGAACGGTTAGTCAGTGATTGTTTGTGGGAACTTTCTTTATGCTAACTGAAAAATATGAAGTGAATAATGTTAACCAATACTAAGACAAAAGAGCCTGCCTTGCACAAGGGCGCTCAGTCAATTCTTAATGCCGCTTTATCTTTTTTTTCAGAAAAAGGGTTTAAATCTGCATCAATTAATGAAATAGCTAAAAAAGCAGAAGTGAGTAAAGCAAACATATATCACCACTTCAAATCTAAAGAATGTCTTTATCAGCAAGTATTAGAGGAAGCATGTGACCGTCTTTTTACTTCTTTAAATACAGTTGAAAAGTCGCTTCCTGCTCGCCCCGAAGATAGGTTAAAGACTTTTTTCTCTGAACATTTACAGTGTTTACTAAGGTACCCCGTGTCTACGAACCTTATTAAAAGAGAGTTAATGGATAACAACTCAATCGATGGACGACTGCTTGCAAAAGAATTGTTCTCTGAGATATTTTCTAAAATTATTTTACTTGTACAAGAAAGTCAGGGTGTACAAAAATCAAGCAATGGCATTGATGCACCATTGCTAGCATTTATTCTTGTGGGTATGAATATGTTTTTCTTTGAATCCCAAGGTATATTGAAGTATTTACCACAGGTTAATGATTTCGTTGACTCCCCTGAGTTTTATAGCGAAGAAGTTTTTGATTTGTTAATTGAGGGCTTTAAATGCAAAACCTAATAAATGTCATGCGAATCGCAACAAGCTTATTACTCATAGTATTTCTAGAAAGCTGTGGAGACGTTACTAAGAGTACTAAAATAGAACCAAAAACGTGGGATATGCCTGTTGCAGAAGTGGAAATTGCATCACTACCTATTGATTATAGCTCAACTGGGTCTGTTGTTTCAGACCAGCGAATAGACGTTTCTTCAAGAGCAACCGGGTATATCAGAAAAATCCTTGTACTTGAAGGTGAGCAAGTTTCCAAGGGGCAAGCTTTAGTGGTGTTAGACGAATCGGACGTAGAAGGTGCTATCCGTGAAGCGGAGTCTGTCGTTAACACAGCAAAACTTGTAGTTCAAGATGCTAATATTGACCTCAAACGCTACAGTGACCTATATAAACGAGGAAGTGTCTCAGAAAGTAAGATCCGTAAAACTCGGTTATTTCGTGATAGGGCACAAGACACACTTTCTCAAGCAAAAATTTCACTTAAAATCGCAATTTCGCAACGCGAATATATTAAAATAGCAAGTCATATTACAGGCGTTGTTGTTGCAAGGCATAGCAGGGAAGGTGATCTAGCGACCCCAGGTAGTTCGATACTTACTATAGAGTCTAGCCAGGGTTTGTTATTTGATACATATGTAGCTGAAAGTCAAATTAGTAAAATACATCGTGGAGATGCCGCATTAGTAAGTATTGATGCTTTACATCGAACGTTTAAAGGTGTGGTTGCCAGGGTTGTACCTGCTGGCGACCCACTAACACGTAGATACAAAGTTAAAATCGCTTTGCCTGGTCACGAGGGGTTACTTTCAGGGATGTTTGGGCGTGTACATTTTACACTTGGAACTCGAACCAGCCCAGTAATACCCTCAAAGGCTTTAATAGAGCGGGGTGGGCTTCAAGGTGTCTTTGTTGTTAATAACAAAAATAAAGCCTACTTCCGTTGGCTACAATTAGGGGTCAAAAAGACAGATGATATTGAAGTAAGAGCAGGCTTAGAGGGGGGGGAATTGATTGTAATAGGGGTTAATAATCAAATTAGAGAGGGAGATTTCATTCGCAACCAGCAAGAAGGTCTGGGAAATGGATAAGAAAAAATTAAACCTAGCTGGTTGGCTAGCGGGGGCATTTGTACACTCTAAACTGACTATATTAGTAATGCTTACTTGCATTTTACTTGGTTTGTTAGCCGTTTTAATGACACCTAGAGAAGAAAACCCTCAAATAGTTGTTCCCGGCGCAGAAATTTTTGTCAGTTTACCTGGTGCAAGTGCAGAAGAAGTTGAACAATTAATTGTTTACCCTTTAGAGGCAATTGTTCGTGAAATATCCGGTGTTGACCATACTTATGCTGCTGCATATAACTCTTTTGCAGTAATTTCTGTTCAATTTGAGGTAGGCGAAGATAAAGAAAAATCATTGGTTAAACTATATGATCGAGTGCTGGGCAAAAGAGACCAACTACCACCTGATGCAACAGACCCTCTCATAAGAAGTGTTGATGTGGATGATGTACCTATTGTAACGGTTGCACTTGTATCAGAGCAGTATGATGATTACGCTTTGAAACGGATAGCCGACCGAATGGTAGAGCGTCTGCACACCCTTGAAGATATTTCTGTCACAAGTGTTAAGGGAGGAAGAGATCTAGAGGTTCGTATAGAGCTTGACCCAGAGCGTCTATTGGCATTTGATATCACACTTAATCAAATAAGCAATAGTCTTAAATTGGGAAATATCTCAGTCCCTATGAGCACTCAGGTTCGTGATGGTCGAAATACACGAATTTATCTTGACTCATTCTTATCGTCTGTAAAACAAATAAAGACACTTATTGTTGGTGTTTATAAAAATAAACCAATATATCTTGATGACGTGGCCAACGTTATTAGTGGACCTCAACAAGACCGTATTTCACTTTCACGCTTTTCTTTCGGCCCTGCAGATTCGCGGTTTGGCATGTCACATGACCCCGAGATGCCTTCAGTCACAATTGCGTTTGCAAAAAAAACTGGTACAAACTCTGTTCTTGTGGCTAAGGATATTTTAGCGCGAATTGATAGGCTAAAAAAAAATATCGTTCCTCAGGGGGTGCATGTTATTGTTACTCGGAATGATGGTGAAAAGGCCAACACCTCAGTTAATAACCTTATAGAGCACATGGGGATTGCAGTTTTATCGGTGTTTGTAGTCATAATTATTTTTCTTGGTGTTAAAGAAGCATTGATTGTTGGTATTACTGTTCCTTTGATTTTAGGTTTAACATTAGGTGTTGCTTATCTTTCCGGTTTGACCATCAACCGTATTAGTTTATTTGGTTTGATTTTATCGTTAGGTTTGCTGGTGGACTCTGCAATTGTAGTTATTGAAAATGTCCATCGGCGATATAAAAACCTTGATGGCCAAGATAAAAGTATGGTCACAGTTGACGCAACCAATGAAATTGGCAACCCAACAAACCTTGCCACATTTGCAATTATGCTTGTATTTATGTCATTGCTTCTAGTGACGGGCATGATTGGTCAATATTTTTATCCTATTGCTTTTAATGTTCCCGTTGCAATGATTTCATCTTTGGTTGTTGCTTATATTGTTACTCCATGGGCAGCTAACCGTTGGTTAAAGCCTGGGGAAGGGCATGATCTTGAAGATCACAATAAAACGGACCGCCTGCATAAGTTCTATCACTGGCTAATAACCCCTTTACTGAATATACGCTTATATCGTTATATCAGCATGTTTACAGTCCTGCTGATTATTTGTTTATCGATGTTACAGCCTGCTTGGCAGTTCATTCGTTCAGAAGGGGTTTCAGGTGCATTATCAGCGGGTGGTGTTGCACTGGCTTTACTACCAAAAGATAATAAAAATACATTTAATATAACCATTGATATGCCAGAATTTACGTCTTTAGAGCAAACAGATCAAGTTACTCGATATGTTGGAGGTCTATTGCGTGAAAATCAGTATGTTACAAATTATCAAGCGTGGATAGGGCAGCCTGGTATTATCGATTTTAATGGATTGCTTCGTGGGGCGGGTAATAAGCGTGGTTCACATATAGCTGAAGTCCGGGTAAATCTTATAGATAAGAAAATGCGTCAGATAAGTTCCATTAATATTGTTCGAGAGCTCAGAAGTGAAATTCAGGCGATCGAGGAACGTTTTCCAGGAAGTGTTATTCAGCTAGTTGAGGATCCTCCGGGCCCTCCTGTACGCGCAACAGTTTTAGCAGAGATTTATGGAAGTGATCTGAATAAATTGCGTGAAATTTCATCTATGGTAAGTTCTGCGTTTAGTCAAACTTATGATTTAGTTGAAGTAAACAATTCAGAAGTAGATGGTGTTCGTCAATATCGGATTACAGTGGACAAAGAAAAGGCCGCACTTTCAGGTGTCTCTGCTGTAGACGTTGCCCAAGCTATTCGGCGCCTTGTAAATGGTGATGAATTAGGTCGGCTGCATATTAAAGACGAGAAGCAGTTAATACCTATTCGCTTACATATACCAAGACAATATCAAATTGATCCCGCATTATTATCTCGAGTATTTGTAACCAATAGCGAAAATATTAAAATCCCCCTATCTGAATTAACACAGTTAACTCGTGCTTGGGAGGACCGTCCAATTCTACATAAAGATTTTGAGAGAGTGACCTTTGTTGGTGCTGAACTAAAACAAAGTGCGCCTGTTTATGCCGTAATTGATTTAGATAAACGATTAGATCAAATGGATATTGGTAATGGAGCTAAATTGAGTACAGGTAATCTACGCCTTCAATCTACTGTTCCAGATACGATAGATGGTTATCAATTACTTTGGGATGGAGAAATACGACTTACGCTTGATACCTTTAGAGACATGTTTACTGCACTGGGTATTGCATTAGTATTTATTTATTTATTATTGGTGGGGTATTATCAGTCTTTTATTATTCCGTTAATTGCAATGTCAGCAATACCTTTGGGTTTAGCGGGTGTATTTCCCGGGCACTGGTTAATGGACCAACCTTTTAGTGCTCCTTCAATGATAGGCGTTATTGCTTTGTCTGGTATCGTTGTTCGTAACTCATTATTGATAATAGATTTTGTGCAAGACTACGTAAAGCGTGGTATGCCATTGCATGAAGCTATTAGCGAAGCTGGAGCGGTTCGTTTACGTCCGATCCTTTTAACTGCGTTGGCTATTATTCTTGGCTCTGCGGTCATGCTCACAGACCCAATGTTCAGCGGTTTGGCGATTTCTCTTATTTTTGGCACCATTGCAGCAACTATTCTCACGCTTATTATTGTACCGTTAATTTTGTATTCGTATTTGAGGCGTTTTGAAGTCAAAGTTTAAAAAAACGGCCATGCTAAAGTGAGGGATATTTGGATACTGGTATTAAAATTGGCGTTGCTTTAGGGAACGGCTCCGCCCGTGGGTGGACTCGTATAGGTGTTTTGCGTGCACTGGCTGATATTTGAATAAAGCCAAACCCTTCAAGGAGTTAAAACTCAGAAACTGAGCAGCTTGTTTTTTCGATAAGCGAAATGAGTACAGCGATTAGTGAAGAAGCTAATGCTGCTTCCGGTACTGCGTTGGCCGCAGGTGAAGGAAGTGATTCTGCAAGCAAGTAAAGAAAATCAGGCGGGCAAGGCAATTGATCTCGTTGTAAGCTCGGTAGAAATAATATCAGACTTAAAATCTCAAATTGCAATTGCAGTGGAAGAACAAAGTTCAGTTACTGTAGAGATTAGCAAAAATACCTTGGCTATAAATGAGGTGGCTGACCAAACGGCTTCTGGCGGATATAAAGTTGCTGAGTCACACGAGAAATTGGTGGCTTTAATAGCGGCTAAGTTTTTTAACCCTCTTACATTAGATGTTAATGATTTAATGCCCGAAAGACTTGAAACATACAACAAGTTAATGGGGGGGTTAATGGAGCCAGAGGGATATTTAAAGTATTTATAAGCGCTAAATGATAGACTAGGTTATAGAACGACTAATCTTTGTTTTGTAACGGTAAAGTACTATGAAAGTGTCTGCTTTGACATTAAAGTCGCCTAATTCAACGTTGAGCCTTATTGCACAGTACCTTCCTTCTTTACATAAGGATCATTGCCAGATACTAGACCGTGAGTACACGATTGATGAGCTAGCAAGGGTTACCGAAACAACAACGCGTAACATTCGAGCTTATCAAGAGCGAGGGATTCTCCCCCCCCCAAAAATTACGAGGACGGAAAGGCATTTACTCTGATGCACATTATTCTCGGATACGTCTAATAGCAGATTTACTTGGAAGAGGTTATACACTTAGTACCATTAATGACTTGCTGAAAGCGCTAGAGCAGGGACTTGAGTTAAGAGAATTTGTTGGCATTGAAACAGCTTTGACAAGCCCTTGGACTGATGAAGAGCCTGCAGTAATACCCGTAAAAGAGCTTATGAGCATGTTCAATAACAAGATATCATTCGACTCTATTGAAAAAGCGCAGGAACTTGATATCTTTAGGTTTGATGAAAATAAAGAACAAGTACATGTACGAAGCATGAAGACTATCAAGGCCGCATCTGAGCTTGCATCCACAGGAATTCCATTTCAAGATCTTTTGAATATAGTCAAAATGTTACGTCAAAATGTAGATGTAGAGTGTGTGGCGAATGAGCTGGTAAAATTAGTGGCGACACACGTGCTACAAAAATATAACGATGATAGCGCTTTACCCATAGAAAATTTACCTCAACTAGCCGATTTAATTTGGCGTTTGCGACCTTTGGCAGAAATGGCTATGCATGCAGAACTCGCCCGAGCAATGGAGAAGTCAGCTAATCATATTTTGGGAGATAAACTGGAGCAAATGATTAAGCAACTCGACGTGTGATTTATGAAGCCTTATTTTTTGGTTTTTATAGGCTATTTGTCTTCAATATTCAAAATTGAATTACTTTCACGAAAAGAAGAGGGCGATACCCCATACCATCGCTTGAATGCTCGTCTGAAATTACGAACATCTTCATAACCAAGAAAATATGAAATTTCTTTAATGGTTAGTTTGCTGTTTGATAGATACGACGCGGCCAGAGATTTCTTAACTTCTTCTAAAATCTTACTATATGAGGTTCCCTCTGCAACTAATCGCCGGTGTAAGGTTCTAGGGGTCAGGTTAAACCAAGAGGCCATTACTTCTTGCATTGGAAATTGTTCTGTATCTTCAATAAGCTTTTTTTAATACTGCTTTTATAAGTAGATTCATGAGATAACGCCTTTAACTCCTTTCTGCATAATGCTTCAGCCTCCATATAAGCTGCTAAGTTTGCAAAAGGGATAGGCTCATTAATGATACCTTTATTTATTCTAATTGAAGCTGTAGATTGATTAAATAGAAGGGTAGATTCACTTAAATTTCCATATGGCGTGTTTCTATGCATAGACAAAGGGAAGCAAAAAGTAAGGTCTGCTTTTAAATTGGGTAATAATTGATCTAATGCCGCTTTAATCGTAACGAGTAAGGCATCAAAAATAACAATTTTAAGATCATCCAGAGGTTCCATCTCATCGAACTGCAAAACAAAATCATCTCCTTGATTGTAAGTTCTTAGCTCAATTAATGGCATGCGAATAGTTATGTATTGCTCTAAAAGCTTCACAGCAGAAAGCAAGTTCATGCTATTCATAAGTGCATAGCCAAGTACCCCGTGTGATGGCAAAGACAGTCTTTGACCTAAAGAAATGCCCAAAGCGGGGTTGTTAGATAACTTTACTGCCCTTATTAATAACTCCTTAAATACAATGAAGTCTATTGATTCATGCACAATACTGGTGTCGATTGTCGACAATTCGCACCCAGCCAACCATCTTGAGTGATCTATGCCGAAATCTGTCATGCATTCGGATAATGCTAATAAATAAGTTCCGGGGAGTTGCACTTTTTTTAAACTCATTCTATTACCTGTAAGGCTGTATTTTTATAGGATAATATTGGGTTGTCAGCTTAGGTGTTGTCAATTAATACCCCTTCATTGTCGTTTAATAACCCCATATTGTCAGTATTTACCCCCTTCAATATTATTCTTAGCCTTTAATATATTCCTAGGTATCAACATGGAGCCTAGTTTATGTTTTCAATTTTTAAAAGCGACCCTAAGGTCGTGAAAATAAACAGCCAAGAAATAACGGTCAAACCAAAAGAAACAATTCTTAATGCAGCATTACGCAATGGCCTGAGCTTCCCATACAGTTGCAAAGTTGGTGGTTGTGCGGCTTGTAAATGTGAATTAACAAAAGGGAAGGTTAAAGAGTTCACCGATGCAAGCTATTTATTATCTGCAGAGGAGTTACAAGCAGGCTATATTTTAGCTTGCCAGAGCGTTCCCAAGTCAGCCGACGTCGTTGTTGAAGTAGATTTCTCTCGTGCAACCAATAGGCAAATTCGAGGAAAAATTATTTCTCAGAAAAAACTAACTCATGATATTACAGCACTTGAAATATCACTGAGCGAAACACCTGTTTACAAAGCGGGACAATACGCAACATTAACATTAGAAAGGTTGAATGATGTATCTAGAGCTTATTCTTATGCGTCTATGCCTCATGAAGATCAGACTAATGTTAATTTTTTTATTCGCCATGTGCCTGACGGTAAATTCTCAACCTTGGTTAATGAACAAGATTTAGTCGGTGAAGGGGTCGTGGTTGACAGCCCTATGGGAGACTTTTATCTGAGAGACTCTACTAAGCCTATTCTTCTGATTGCCGGAGGGAGTGGGCTTGCTCCCATAATGGCTGTACTTGAAAAAGCTTTGAAGGATCAATGTACGCGTGGGGTGACTGTTCTTTTTGGTGCTCGAACACAATCCGATCTTTATTGTTCCCAGGAAATTAATGATATTGCTGCACAGTGGAAGGGCACCTTTGAATTCGAACAAATATTATCAGATGAACCTAAGGATAGTTTGTGGTCAGGGCCTAGAGGGTATATTGGAGAATACCTTCATACCTTTGCGAAAAAAGATCAGCAAGCGTACCTTTGCGGCCCCCCTTTGATGATTGATAGCTGTATAGAGGTGTTAGATACAGTGGGCATAAATAAAAACGACATTTTTGCCGATCGGTTTACCTCCGTTAATTCAAATATAAACTCAACGAGTGAGTGATTAATATGATGTTTTTTCATTATTTGAAATATTTTCTATTTCATTTTATAGGTGCATTGGCACTTGTTGCAATTTTGTTGGGTGGGCACTACGTTAGTGGTGGTCTTGCTATAGTCTTTATCGCCTATATGATAGGTGACGGATTAATGGGTGATGATATATCTACCCCTGATTTCAAACACCCTGGTATTTTAACTGTACAGCTTTGGCTTGCTCTGCCTTTGCTTTCACTTATTGTCTTTTCTGCCGTTTGGAGTGTTTCTTCTACTGATGCTCTGGGGTTCGGTTCATTTATTTCTGAATTTATCGGCTATGATGTGCTGGCGGCAAGAGATGAGGCTGGATTGGTTCAGTATGCCTCCACTTTTATCTTAACTTTTTTGATGACTGGTATGATTGGAACAATTACTGCTCATGAACTTACCCACAGAACCTGGGACCCGATTTCTATGTTTGTAGGTCGCTGGTTACTTTCTTTTAGTTTTGACACTATCTTTTCAATTGAGCATGTCTTTGGGCATCACCGTTATGTGTCTACGATAAATGACCCAGCAACAGCACCACGTGGGCGAAACGTATATTTTCATATTATTGCTTCAACTATCAAAGGCAATATTAGTGCCTGGAATCTCGAAAAAGAACGTTTAGCTAAGTTTGGAAATGGTCCGCTATCATTTAAAAATGGTGTGATAAGAGGGCACTTAATGAGTTTAGCTTTGGTTCTGATTGCGTATGGGATTGGTGGTGAAGTGGGTGCTTTATTTTTTATTGCTTGTGCTCTCTTTGGTAAGGCGTTATTGGAAATTGTTAACTACATGGAACATTACGGAATGGTAAGGAATCCAGAAGTTGCAGTGCAGCCTCGTCATTCATGGAATACAAATAAGCGTATTAGCTCTTGGGCTATGTTTAATTTAACGCGTCATTCCCATCATCATGCTGACGGGAATGTACCTTATCAAGAGCTTAGGCCGTATGCCGATGCTCCAATGATGATTAATGGATATCTAACGACTATTTTAGTCGCATTATGCCCACCACTTTGGCATAAGCTGATGACACCCAAAGTGCTTGAATGGGATAAAAAGTATGCATCAGAGGAAGAGTTAAAGCTTGCGAAAGCGGCTAACTTACGAAGTGGCATAAAGGGTTTCATAATTGCAGCTGAAAGGCCTCTATATAAAAACTAGGAAACAGTAGTAATGTTTAGGTCTTCTTTCTTTATGGGTGTTATTAAAATGATAAATATCACACATAAGGAAAGAAGCCCTAACTAATGATAGGGTTTTAAATGCCGTCTATTGATGTATCTTAAATATATAAACATTTCAAAGTTGGCTTATATGTATCTTACAAATAATAAAACTACTGTTATTAATGCAGCAAAGCGTTCGCGGTTAGCCATTTTTTTGGCAATAATTTTTTATTCACTTACTACAAACGCTGAACTTAAATCCATTGATGATAGTGAACTGTCTGAGATTACGGGGCAAGCATCAATTTCAATAGATAAAAATACTTATGCATCAGCTGGAAACAATATTTCATACACCCGTATTAATTTGGGTCTGAGTATTGAGACACAATTAGCTATGGATAAGTTAGAGGTAGGTACTTATGCTAGAAATGATCCAAATGGGATCGCTCAAGACTCTGATATATTGATTGAAAATCTTGCATTGGGGACGATTTATGACTCCGAATATTTTGATGATAACCCTTTAATCCCTATCCCTTTAAAAGCAGACGGGTCGCGCTATGCTAATGGAGAAATTGTACCTTTTAAAATTGATGATCCATTCATTGAATTTGCGATTGATGATGTAACAGGGCAAGTCGTCGGTGCCAGAGTAGGCCTGGGTAAAGCACAAGGGCATCTTTCCGGAATTATAAAGTCTCTAACGGGCAATCTTAATGTTGATATATTAGATACAGGGGATGGTTTAAAAGCCGCTTCATCTTCTGGAAACTTGTTTGATCGGGTCGTGATTTTACTAGCGCCCTTTTTAACCTCGGGCGAGCCCCTTCATTCAAAAGCGGTTCTTTTGGATGTCAATGGTGACCCTGACCCAATAAGGGCAAGCATGATAGGTATACCTAATGGTGAGGAGCTAGTGATAGAAGATGTTAATTTAATTACCCGACTTGCGCTGAAAGTACTTTCTCCTGTTTTGACGAGTGGCATCACATGGAATGGCAACGATGCTCATCTTGAAATACAAGATTGTGCTGTTCTAGGTGTTAATACCTGCTTCGATTTAACACAATTTGAAACACTTTCTATTGGGAAAATTACAGAATCAAATGGAAAACGCTATTTAAGCGGCCCGGAAAGCGGATCATTTTTGTCGTTTCAAACTCAAAACCTGAAATGGTTAACGAAGACTGATACAGACACGCCAGCTGTTGAAGATTTTATTAATACAACGACGGGGGGCTTTATTAATATCCCTAATGGTCTCACACTTAATCTTAAAGAATCACTTGATGGAATACCACGGGCAAGGACTGAATATATAGATCGTGGCGTAGGCTTATTTTAATAAGCAAAACTTTAAAATAATAAAACAGGCGGTGCGGTATGTTTAAAACAGCCATAAATCACTTTTCTATACTTACTACTTCTCTTTTGTTTTCACTCTTTCTGCAAAGTAGCTACGTGAATTCAAACCAACTCAATGAAATGCATGAACAGCAGCGTACAGATTTGTTTATTACGCTACATACGCTACGTGCTTCATCCTTTAATATATTAAATAACTATTATGCATTTGTTTCATCTGAAAATGATGCGTACGAATTGATCGCTGTCAAATCAAGAATAAATGAGTTTAATTCAAATAATTCACTTTTATTCAACATGTTAAATGAGTCGGGTATTCCTTATTCGGAGTACGAAGGCTTAAAAAATGACAGCGAGAATTTTAAGAATAAAGTAGTATTACTTATCAAGTATTCTGTCGAAGATGGTTATACCGATTTGCGTATTTTACAAGAAACAGTTGAATTATCTGCTGTCTTATCTGAGAGTTTATCACTTTTTCTAAATAAATTTAGAGTGTCGAATACCCCGCAAATAAAGCTAATTCGTAATTGTTTTGAACTGGACTTATTGCTAACAAAAATGCAGGGAATCTATTTATCTCGTGCTAATTTCTCTGATAATCAATTTACATCTTCTGCTATTGGGGATGAGGACAATGACCTTGAAAGAATGACTGCAAAATTTAATCAACGGATGCTTGAATTAGATGCTTCAATTAATGAGCTCGATATTAATGAAGAAGAACTGGTAATTTTAGAAAAAATTCAAACTAAATGGTTTTTTATAGAGGATTTGTATATAAATTATAAAGAAAAATCAGCCCCTTTTATTGATTCATAATCAATCGAGCAAGATATCCCTCCTATTGAGTAAATTTATTTCCTTGACTTACGAGAAACACTCTTCGTAATTTTACGGCTCTCCTAATCAACTATGCTGCTACAGTCCAACCGGTAATTAACATTAGGTTGGGTTTAGTTTTATTATTTTAATAAAAATATTAATTTTGGAATTTTATTTGATGAAAAAAAATAAAATAAATACTCTTTATAAGTTAACATCTGCCGTAATGATAGTAGCTCCACTATCGGCTCCTGTTAGTGCGTTTCAATTCTACATGGGAGATGTCGAAGCGAGCTTCGATACAACGCTAACCGCAGGTGCCAGCTGGCGTGTTGAGGATAGAGATAACAGACAGTTAGCTCAGGGTAACATGCAGCCATTCGGGTCTACCCCTTCCGCAGTTAATACAGGGAAAGGATCTTCCAGTAACAACTTTGATGATGGTAACTGGAATTTTGATAAAGGCGATACTTACTCAAAAGTTGTTAAAGGTACGAGTGAATTGTTAGTTAGTTACGAAAACTACGGTGGTTTTATTCGTGGTCGTTACTGGTATGACTTTCAACTTAAAGATGGCAATATGGCCTTTGATGATGCAGGGCAACAGCGCCTGTTAAGTGTTGATGGCGATAAAAATGCATCAGGCGGCGAGTTATTAGATGCTTATGTTTGGGGTGATTTTGAATTAGGTGAAATGCCCTTAAACATGCGATTAGGTCGTCAGGTTGTTAGCTGGGGTGAGAGTACCTTTATTTTTAACGGTATTAACGTTATCAACCCTGTTAATGTAGGTGCCATTAGGGCTCCAGGTGCTGAAGTTAAAGATGCTTTAATGCCGGTAAATATGTTTTATTCATCATTGGGTGTTACTGAGAACGTTACGGTTGAAGGTTATGTTCAACTGGAGTGGGAAAAAACAGAAATTGATGATTGTGGAACTTTCTTCTCAACAAATGATTTTGTAGCTGATGGTTGCGGCCCTGTTTTGTTGGCGGGTCAGTTGCCCGATGCGATAGCTTATGATAATGGCTATATAGCACCAAGGTTGGCAGATAAAGAAGCTGATGATACTGATCAGTTTGGTTTGGCAGTTCGTTGGTATGTACCTGAATTAAATGATACAGAACTTGGTTTTTACTTTGTTCAATATCATAGCCGAGTGCCATTAATTAGCGGTGTGGTAGCTGATATAGATAACGGTGGAAATTTCCCTTCGTATTTCATTGATTACCCTGAAGGTTTACAAATGTATGGTGTGAGTTTTAATACCAGTACAGAAAGTGGTTATTCAATTGGTGGTGAAATCAGTTATAAAAAAGATCTTCCTCTACAGTGGAACTCTTTTGAGTTAATCCATGGTGGTTTAGGTTATTCAAACAGCCTTCTGTATCAGCAGGAATTAGCAAAACTAGGAGGCCCTGGAAATGAAAGCCAATTATATGGAGAAGAGATAACTGGGTATGAAACCTATGGCGTATCTCAAGTACAAACAACCCTAATAAAATTCTTTGATCAGGTCGCAGGTGCTAGTCGCTTAACTTTTGTTGGTGAAGTGGGCGCAACTTATGTCCATGGTATGAAGGGTAAGAGTGAAGCTAGGTACGGCCGTTCAGGTGCCTTTGGTATAGGAACATTTGACCCTGTTGATGCAACTGGTGATGGCATTATAAATAGTTGTAATGGCTCTTCAGATCCCGCTGGTAAATTTAATATAAATTCTAGAAACTGTACTAATGATGGTTACACGACATCCTTTTCCTGGGGCTACAGAATGCGCGCAGCACTGGACTACAATGACGTATTTGCCGGCGTAAATCTCACGCCAACACTTTCGTGGTCTCATGATGTAAAAGGTTATGCACCTGAGCCTGGCGGTAATTTCGTTGAAGGTCGTCAAGCCGTTGGCCTATCACTGAAAGCAGTTTACTTGAACCAATACTCTGCCAATTTGGGCTACACAAGTTACTTTGGCGGCAAGCCTTATAACATGCTGAAAGACCGGGATAACGTCTCACTTAGTGTTTCTTATTCATTTTAATTTATTGATACTAATAATAAATATAACAGTTTTGCTCTAACGAGGTTAATCAATGAAACTAATAAAAATAATTATGGCTGGCGGGGTAATGACGCTTTCTTTACTCGCAATGAATGTGCTGGCAAAGGTTTTGGTGGCAGATGCAGCCAAGCTAGGGGTAGAGTTAACGCCAATTGGTGCAGAGAAAGCAGGCAATGCAGCGGGCACTATCCCTGAGTGGGTGGGTGGACTTACAGTGGAAAGCGCAGGCGTTGCAAGTGGTAACCCGTTCCCTGATGATCAGATTTTGTTAATGATCGATAAAAGCAATATGCATAAGTATAAAGATAACTTGTCACCCGGTCAGATGGCTATGATGACAAAGTATCCTCATTACAAGCTCCCAGTGTACCAAAGTAGACGATCTGCTGCATATCCTCAATTTGTTTATGATGGTGCAAAAAATAATGCAACTAATGTTGAGTTGCTGGATGGAGGTAATGGCTTAACACCCTTTGATATCTCAATCCCATTTCCTATTCCTCATAATGGGTTAGAGGTTATTTGGAATCATATTACTCGCTACCGTGGCGGTTCTGTAAGAAGACTCATTGGGCAAGCCGCTCCACTTTCTAACGGAAAGTATTCAATAATTCAATTTCAAGATGAGATAACCTGGCGAACATCTTTGAAAGATTATGATCCGGAAATAGACGCTAATGTTCTGTTCTATTTTAAACAGCTTATTCAGTCTCCAGCTCGTTTAGCAGGAAATGTACTGCTTGTTCACGAAACAGTTGACCAGGTTAAGGAGCCACGAAGAGCCTGGGTTTATAATGCTGGGCAGCGTCGAGTCAGGCGGGCCCCACAGGTATCTTATGATGGTCCCGGTACAGCATCGGATGGTCTTTCGACCACTGATAATTTAGACATGTATAACGGGTCGCCAGATAGATACAACTGGAAATTAATAGGGAAGAAAGAAATATATATTCCTTATAACTCATTTAGCCTTCATTTCGGTAACCTAAAGCCCGATGATATTATTAAGCGGGGTCATATTAATCAGGTGCATACTCGCTATGAACTACATAGAGTTTGGGTTGTTGAAGCCAGCTTGAAAAAAGACACTCGACATATCTATGCAAAAAGAACTTTTTATATTGATGAAGATACCTGGCAGGCCGCTATTATTGATCACTATGATGGTAGGGGAGAGTTATGGCGTGTTGCTGAAGCCCATAGCATGACCTTTTACAGAGAGATGGTACCTTGGTACACCCTAGAGACATTATATGACTTGCTCTCAGGTCGTTATTTGGTAAGAGGTTTGCAAAACGGCCGAGATGAAGCTTATACATTTAATCTAGAGCGGTCATCTAAAGACTACACTCCGTCGGCGCTTAGACGCGCGGGCAAGCGCTAAGTAGCGCATTTGACCGAGCTGAACTTGTCTCTGTTCACGCTCGGTCCTTTTTCAACACATTTAAAATTTGTAATAAGCACCGAGCATGTAAACATATGGGTCAATTTCTACATCAACCTTTGCCTTTACTGTTCCTATGTTTGTTTGTGCTGTAATTTCAGCTTCTGCATCAATATTCATCCACCATACCGCCGCATTTAAACCTATGTTGTCAGTAATCTCGTAGTTAAATCCAACTTGTAATGATGCCCCTATCGAGTCTTCAATAGCTAATTTTGTGCTTGTTGCTTCTACTGCGCCTGCTGGAGCACCTGCAAGCTCTGCTAAAGGGCCGATAGCCGCCGTTAATGTTGGTGATGTATCTTCATCAAAAAAGATAGTGTAATTAATGCCAGCACCAATGTAAGGCTGAAACTTATCTGCAGGGTCTGCCAGATAATATTGTACACTCAATGTCGGTGGCAGGTGTTTTGTACTACCAAGTGTACCTGCACTGGATATAACGCCTGCGCCTGAAATATTATGTTCAAAAGGCGTTGCAGCTAATAATTCAATACCTACCCGATCTGTTGCCATATAAGTGAAAACTAAACCAAGTTGAATATCAGAATCTAAGCCAACTTTTGCGCCAGTAGCATCACCCAGATTTGGGCTAGTAATTCTGATGTCAGAGCTACTTTCTTGTGGATCAACAGTAACGACACCCCCTTTTATAAATATGTCACCCACCTCGTAAGCTAGAGCAGACTGACTCAACAGTAATGTGCTTGCTAGTAATGAGGTCATCATGTTTCTTTTGATCATTTTACTTTCCTTCCCTAATTATTAGGAGATTATTTTGAACATGTTTCTATTAATGAATTCGCAGTTTCCTTCTGAGCCTGCACCGAATGAACCGTATCGAAGATGAGCATTGCATAATTCCTTTTTTTGTAGCCATTTTCCACTTTCATCCATGTAAAAGTGCTTTGGCATTTCTATATCAGGGCCGTTGTTGAAACACTCAAATATCCGTATATCCAGTGGGTCTTTACTTAACTTTAATAAGTGATTACAGAGACCGCACAAAGTGTCGCAAAACCAGTCTTTTGTAAATATATCCTCACCCTCTATAACTCGCTCTTGTGCATGATAAGTGTAGGGAACGTTATTATTTTTTTTTGAACCTAAAAAGTATTCATGTATTGGCATTATTTCCTCCACTGAACTTATTGTTCAAAAATTGTATTAGTTTATGAATTAACTGAAATTAAATATAATAAATTTTCTTTATATAAACACCCTAAAAAAAGTATGGTTTTACAGTAATTGTTACGTCTAAACCTATCTAAAGTTCTGTTGTTTTTGATTGCGGTTAAAGCAAAAATATAAAATCAAAATAGGGTGTTTTATGAAAGCAGGGAATACAAAAAAATCATATGGAAATAGAAATAAACAATCACTGAAAACTGATATTCATTCCATTAAGCTTGAACGTGTCTGGCAGTTATTTTCAAAATCCTTAGTTAACAATCCAAAGCTCTCATCATTTTATGAGCCTTTAATACAGCCTTTTTTACCTGGCTGGTCAACTGAAGGCTATCGCTCAGAGGTTATAGGTCGTTATCCGGAAATGTCAGAAAAAGTAAAAGTTGTCTTAGAAAAACAGGGTATTCCTTATAATACGGGATCTTTTTTCATCAATACACAACTGTGGTTCAGCGAGTTTTTAAATATTCTAAACCTAGCAAGACTCAGTTTTCTTAAATAATAATCAGTACCAGAGGCTCTGAAAAATAAGAGCCTCTAAACATTAACATGAATTATTTTTTGTTAGTTATATTATTTTCGCCTCTACTAAGTGGTTTAATACAGCTCCTGACAAAGTTATTTAAAGTTATGTTTATGTCGCGAATAGCACCATATATTTCGTGGGCTATATCATCATGTGTTTTTTTCAATATATTAAGTTTATCGGGCTCAACTATACTTTCATTAAGTATCTTATAACCAGTATCTGATATAACAAAGTGTACACTTTGTGTTGCTGAGACAATGCTATCGACTGTGGTATAAACAAAATTATTTGTACCCCTTAGGTTCTTCACTATATCTGGCATTCTAATAGCTCCATTTATAATCAAGCTAGCTGTGCATTAGCTTTTCTGGGTGGCAGTGAGTAGCGAGCAACTCTTGCAAGTACTGTCTTATATTGACTCCAAAAGCCTCCAGTATTGTATGCAATGCCGTATTTTTTACATATATCCTGTACCTTGGGTGACATTTCTTCGTATCGATGGGCGGGGACATCAGGAAACATGTGATGTTCAATTTGATAGCTTAGGTTTCCTGACATAATATGAAGCCATTTTCCACCTGTAAAGTTACCTGAACCCAAAATTTGACGATAGTACCATTCACCACGCGTTTCATTTTCATAATCAACATCGTGAAAAGTATGAGAATTTTCAGTGAAATGTCCACAAAAGATAACTGTTGAAGTCCATAAATTACGCGCTAGATTAGCTAATGCATTTCCCGCTATAACTTTAAGTGCCATTGGGCCAGCAAGTAATGGAAATATAATATAATCTTTAAGTGTTTGTTTGCTAACCTTCTTAAAAAAAGCCTTTAGCATGGGTTTCTTTTCTTTTAGTGAAACCTCACCACTGGCTACTTTTTCAATTTCAAGTTCATGTACGCCTACACCTGACTGAAAGAATGCACTTAAAACACCATAGGTAAGGAAATTAAATAAATGCCTAGGCTTCCAAGGTGTGTCATCACTTAAGCGAAGTATCCCATACCCATAATCTCGATCTTGCCCGATTATATTTGTATAAGTATGGTGCTCATAATTATGTGTTTTCCTCCATGAATCACTATCGCAGTTATTATCCCATTCGTACGTTTGAGAGTAGAGTTTTGGGTCATTCATCCAGTCATACTGGCCATGCATCACATTATGACCAATTTCCATATTCTCTAATATTTTTGAAACTGAGAGTAAACCTACACCAACAGCCCAGGAAATGGGGTCTAAGCTGAAATGAATTAATGCTCTACCTGAAATTTCACTATATCGCTGCTTTCGAACAATACTCCGTATATAGTCTGCATCCCTTTGTCCTAAGTCTGCAATGGCCTCTTTCTTAAGTTGATCTATTTCATCACCAAATGCATCAAGCTCACTTTTAGTTAGTGAATTTGAACTGAGTTCGCTTTTAGAGAATTTATATTCATTAAGTAAATCTGGTTGTTTAACTTTACTGTTCATGACGTTACCTTTTTAATATTTATAAATCGCTAATTGATACATTTCCAACGGGTACAGATATGCAAGATTGAATTTGGCTTTGATCTTCCGGAATTAATTCACCTGTTAACCTGTTCAATACTTGTCCATCAATACGACTGCATTTACACTCAAAGCAGATGCCATTACGACAACCGTATTTTGGGTTAAGCCCTGAAAGCTCAGCGAGTTCCAGTAGTGTTTTATCACCCTTTGACTGGATGGAGTTACCTGACTGTGTAAAATTAACTACACCTTCTTTCTCAGAGTTATAAGTTAAAGTATTTGGTGATGATCCAAAACTTTCAAATTTTAGTGCTGTATCAGAAACGCCTAAATCAGAAGCATATTCCTTAGTTGAATCCATAAAAGCTTGTGGGCCACAAAGGTATATGTTTCGTGTAGTAATATCGGGGCAATCGGATTTTAGTTGTTCTTTTGTTATATAGCCTTCACTCTCCGTTAAGTGGGGAATAAATGAAAAGTTTGGCAGTAAATCCTTAAGCCCATTTAATCGCTTTGAAAAGATTTGCTGCTCTTTATTAGTGGTGTAATAAACTAAAGTAAATACAGTGTCAGGGTTATATTCTTTGATGTGCTCAATCATTGACATAATAGGCGTAATTCCACTTCCGGCAGCAACAAATAGCGTACTCGATAAGGGGACGTTTGTGTCAATACTCTGCAAATCATCCATACCAAAACTACCACTAGCTGCACTTATATAAACTACATCCTTAGTTTGAACGCCATTATTTAAATAAGTGGATACAATGCCTCCATCAATTTCCTTTACCGTAATGCTGAAAAGTTGTTTTTCTCTGAATAGCTTGGGAGATGATGAAATAGAATAATTACGACGCATTCTAACGCCATTAATTTCAAGCTCAACGCTTATATACTGCCCTGGTTTGAAACCCTCCCAGCGACTAGGTGGGCGTAGTATGAATGTTTTTGTATTTTCTGCTTCATTGATAATTTGAAAAACTTCAGCACCAATGCGCTGGCGACTAAAGAGAGGGTCTATTTCACATAATATAAAGTCAATATAGTTTTGTAGTTGTCCATTATGCTGCCAAAATTTGTTGGAAAAGGCTTGTAGTGTTCGCATTTTAATTACACCTTGGTAGTCTTCTTTTTTGTTTAGATTCTATGTTTTAAAGACCTTAAGTATACAAGTGTACACTGAGTGTATGGTAGGGCTTATTTTGACTAATAAGGGGTGAGAACTATCATTTCGTAGTGTGAGATGAAGTAAATATTTAGTTTTATTACCTATAAAGTAGGGGGGGGGGGTAACTTGTCTTCTATATCCCTGTGTACCGTGTACGATTTATATAAAAGCACGGTTAGTTATCTTTATTTAAGGGCTATTTTTAAACAAACAGACTAAATTGCTTTTAGCAAATGAGAATTATTTACATATCACTCAGCTAGGGTTTATTCCAAAAGGTCGTAGTTTTGGCGTATAGCAATTAATATTCATTCGCATTAAGGTAATGCAAATATTATAAGCTAAAAATACTCATCCATTCGTTATCAGTGATTATCGTAGGTTATAATTAGTATTATTTAACAAACTCGCTGTAACGGCAGTACAAAAGCAGAATACGAGAGATTTAGCGCCATGAAAGAAATAGATAACGATTCAAAACAACTAGGCAGTAAAAATGATTTGTTATCTGGCGGGGCCTCGTCGTTGCCAACGTTAGAAGTAAAACATCAGCAGTACCTTCAAGCTGCAACGTCAGACAATACTCGTAAAACCTACCGCTCAGCTATTCGCCACTTTGAACGATGGGGCGGGCGACTCCCCACAGACAGTGAAACCTTAATTCGCTACTTGGTTGAACATGCAGAAAGCTTAAATACACGCACATTAGAAGTGAGATTAACAGCACTCAGCCAGTGGCATCGGTTTCAGGGTTTTAATGACCCAGTCCAAGACCCAACAGCAAGAAAAACACTAAAGGGCATTGGCAGAACTCACGGTAAGCCCAAAAAGAAAGCACAAGCATTACGCTTGCAAGACATGGTCACCATGCTTACCCACTTGAAGCAACAAGCGCCATCAATAAAAAGAACACGCGACAAGGCGCTTCTGCTCATTGCGTACTTTGGCGGGTTTCGTCGCAGTGAATTAGTAATGATAGAAGTAGGGCATCTTAGCTGGGAGTCTGAAGGGCTCATTATTGAACTGCCTAAATCTAAAACAGATCAAGAAGGAAAGGGCATGCAAAGGGCTATTCCTTATGGAAATAAAACTATCTGCCCAGTCACTTCTCTGAAGGAATGGCTTGCTGACTCAGATATTACAGAAGGCCCCGTATTCAGACCGGTAAATCGTTGGGGGCAGTTGCAACCGAAAGCGATGAGTCCCGGTTCGATCAATGATTTGTTAAAAGTGATAGGTAAAGCTTGCGGCTTTGACTTTGTAGCTGATTTAAGTAGCCACAGCTTTCGTCGAGGGTTAGCCACGAGTTCCGCACGAGAAGACGTAGATTTTGAGACGATCAAAAAGCAAGGAGGCTGGAAAAGTGACACAATAGTTTGGGAGTACATCGATGAGGGGCAGTTATTTAATGACAACGTTGGCCATCCATTAATTAACCGAATAACGAGTCTGTTAAATGATCAATCATAACAGAATAATTTCTGTTGCGGTTTGTGATTATCCGAGTATAAGAGTTGATGGTGCATAATAATGTGTGTCTCTTTTGTCAAACTGCCTCCCGTTTCTTCTAGCCCTCTATTGGAATATAAACCGAAAAACAAGAGCCAGCATTTATTTCTGATTGCACTTCTATCCATCCTTTATGCTTTTGTACAATTCCGTTAGCGATGGTTAGGCCTAAACCTATACCGTGATTTGTTTCTGTTGTGGTAATAAATGGATCAAAGATATATTCTATTTTATCAGCTATTATACCAATTCCCTCATCTTTAACCTGAATAACTATGTACAATTTTTTTAAATGGCCCAATTCTGAAGTTCTTTTTTGAACCTGTAGATTGACTTCAAGCCTTCCTCCACCAGGCATGGCTTGTATACCATTAATGATAAGGTTCTCTAACACATGTTTTATTTGTTCTGGATCAACATCAACTAGGGGTAAATCTCCATGCTCAGTAATTTTAATTTTTACATCTTGATGGTTAGCCATAAGTTGTAATTTATTTATGACTTGACTGGTTAGCACACTAATATCGTTTGGGTAAACTATTGGTTTGGGTTGACGGGTGAACACAAGAAACTGTTGTATTATATTAGATATTATCTCTGCATCCTCTCGTACTGAGCGAGCACTGTGAATGGCATCTAATGATGAAATACTAGACATCTCAATATAATTTGCATTGCCTTTCAGATTATTTAGTGGGGCATTTAACTTATTGGCTAAAGCTGTTGCTATAATTTCAAGTGTAGCCAGATATTCATACCGGCAAAGTTTTTCATGCATTGCAATTGTCGCTAAATGTTCCTCTCGAATTAATTCGTTAGCGGCTGACATACTATTTATAGTATCAGCTAACTCTGTCAGCACATCATTGCCACATAAGTTTAAGGAGGGTGATGAGTGACAGCTTATCTATTGCAGCTTAGAGTTACTTGCTTAATAATTGGCCAAATTTTAATCTTCCCTCAGTTCAGCTTTGCATGACAAATTGAGGCAAAGCTGACTAAAAGTTCTCGTTTTTATTTTGATCGACTGTCTTCAAAAAGCAGACTTTTTTAACCACACAAATTCAGGTAGCTAATATGATATTTGAGATTCCGTATAGAAATTAATCGTTGAAGCTTTCTGCCTCGATCGATATGAAATCAGGAGCAACATGGTTTTTCTTGCTGTATTGGAGGGCAAGGTACTGTTCCGTAAGAGCAATAAACGCAACAGTTTCCTGTTTTCGGCTTCAACAGTGTGTGGCATTGTTCGCATTCATAAAACCACTGACAAGCATCAGTCGGCATGGTTTCGAGTTTTTTGTGACCACATTCAGGACAGGTCAATTCTGATTCTAAGACGACGGAATTACTCACCAGAAATATCCCCCTTTAACTGAGATGGGTAACCTGCATTCGTCGTTGCATTGATTAGTGCCTCGATCTTGGTTTGCTTGTTATCAAACATAACGACGGCTTGTTTTGTGTCATAGCTTACTTCAGCTCTGGATACACCTTCGACCTTCTCTAGTGCCTTTTTGACCGTAATGGGGCACATAGTACAGTTCATCGAAGGTATATGCAGAGTTGCTTTTTGTTCTTCTGCTAGCACAAAACTACTAAACAAGAGCGCGAGTGATACAACAATTAGCTTTTTCATAGTGTCTCTCTTTAGTTAGGCAAACAACGGAATCCAATAAGGGCTGCTGACAAACCCTACTGCAACAATGAGGGCAAGTATAAATATAAACTGTCGTTTTTTACGGGTTGCAGGTAAAGCACATGCGGTACCGGGTTTACACAGCGAAATCGGTTTAAATACTTGCCAGCCTGCCCAACCAAATAATGCTACTGCCGCAACAATAAAATAAGGCCTGTAAGGCTCCATAGCAGTAAGATTAGCAATCCAGGCTCCGCTTACACCAATAGACAGTAAAATAAGCGGCCCTGCGCAACATAAACTGGCACCAATTGCAGCCGCAACACCTCCTACAATCGACCAATTAGTATTGTTGTTGAACATAAACATCTCCGCTCTAAGAATTCATTCCCCTTAATAGCGATTATAAATGCCGTACATAGGTACAGAGTCAAGACGCAAAATGAAATTAGGGCTGGAGAGAGTCGATGATGGGGCAATGAGTGTCATCATCATTATTATTGCACTGGGAAAGCAAAGCCTCAAGTGCCTTTTCCAAGCGTTTAAGGCCTTTCATTTTGGACTGCACCATAGCTAATTTATCTTCAGCAAGTGCTTGCACCTGGCTACAAGGAGAGTCCGCTAAACTGAGCAAGCGACCAATTTCATCCAAAGTGAATCCTAGTTCTTTTGAGCGATGGATAAACCGGATTCGATCAGCAGTTTCTTCTGGGTAGTGACGATACCCATGCGTTGGCTTTTCAGGTTGCGAAATTAGCCCTTTACGCTCATAGAAGCGCACGATTTCTACGCTTATATTGAGCTTCTTTGCCAGTTTGCTAATTGTTTGGCTCATTGCTGTTGCTCGCTTTAGGTTGCTTGATGCGCGTTAAAGAAAATAATCAGTGCACCTATGATGCATAAGCTTGCTCCCAAACCATCCCATAGGTTGGGTAGGTGTTTTTCAACAAGGGCTGCCCATAATAAAGACATCATAATATAAATGCCGCCATAGGCTGCGTAGGCTCTCCCGGCAAATGAGGCTTCAACCAATGATAGTATCCAGCCAAACAGCGCAAGTGAGATAATGCCAGGAATCAGCCAATAAATACTTTTATCCAGTTTATACCACATCCAAAAGGCATAGCAGCCAGCTATCTCAAACAGTGCCGCCAGAATAAACCAAAAGAAACTCATGATAGTTGGCCTGTGGTTTGTGGTTGATGTTTTGGCAATCCGAGGGATATCAGCGATGTGAGTAAGATAAAGCCAGCGGAAACCCACAGGCATACCGACAACCCGTAATCCTGATAAAGCCAACCCGATAATACTGTGCCAATCAAGCGCCCCATGGCATTGGCCATGTAATAAAATCCGACATCCAGAGATACGCCATCTTCCCCGGCATAACTCACAATTAAATAGCTATGGAGGGACGAGTTAATGGCGAACAGCGCACCAAATATGAGTAAGCCGCCGATCAGCACTTCCTGTGTGTACCATTGAAAATGAAACGCGAGTGCTATCAGTACCGGCATAACACCTAGCGCAATGGCCCAGCCTAAAGCGTGTCTACCATCAGGTACTTTACCAGAGTTTTTGCCTGTGAGTTTTGGGGCAATACCTTGCACAAAGCCATACCCAATCACCCATGTCGCCAGAAATCCCCCCACGGTCCAATGATCCCAACCGAATTCACTGGCCAGATAAACCGGTAAAGCGACTACAAACCAAACATCACGTGAGCCAAACAAGAACATACGTGCGGCCGATAAATAGTTGATCGCGCGACTTTTAGAAAATATTTCAGTGAACTTAGGCTTATTCTTGGCTTTCCCTAAGTCTTTCTTCAACGATAAAATACTAAACAACCATACAATGGCCAGCATAATTGCCATACCCAGAACCGCCCCTTTAAAACCGACCAGTGTGAGCAATACGCCACCCAAAAAGAAACCTGCACCTTTAAGCGCATTCTTGGAACCCGTCAGGATTGCAATCCATTTATAGAGCTGACCCTGTGCATCTGAAGGCACCAAAAGCTTAATCGAGCTCTTAGCACTCATTTTATTGAGGTCTTTGGCAATACCCGATAAAGCTTGTGCAGCCATCACCCAAGGCACGGTTAATAAGCTTGCTGGCACTAACAGCATACCCAGTGCTGCAACCTGCATAAATAAACCAATATTCATGGTCCGGTTCAGGCCTAAACGGGCACCCAGCCAACCCCCGATTAGATTGGTGATTACGCCGAATATTTCATAGAAAATAAACAGCATGGCAATTTCTAATGGGCTGTAACCCAGCCCATGAAAATAGAGCACTACCAGCATTCGCAGCGCTCCATCCGTGAGCGTAAAGGCCCAATAGTTACCCGTTACGACCATGTATTGGCGGATTTCAGGAGACAGTTGCGCTAGCCATCCCATCAGGCTTACTCCTTATCCATCTGGCCGACCATACGCATTAACTCGGCAGTACGATTTGCATAGCCCCATTCATTGTCATACCAGGCATAGAGCTTCACTTGAGTACCGTTGACGACCATGGTCGATAGCGCATCGATGATGCTTGATCGTGGATCGGTCTTATAGTCAATTGAAACAAGAGGCCGCTCCTCGTAGCCCATGATATCTTTTAGTTCGTTTTCTGCCGCTGCCTGTAAGAAATCGTTAACCTCTTCCGGGGTCGTTGCACGACTCACTTCGAATACGCAATCGGTAATTGAGGCATTAGCTAAGGGTACACGCACTGCATGGCCATTCAACTTACCTTTTAATTCAGGAAAGATGTGGGTAATCGCGGTCGCAGAACCCGTTGTGGTGGGAATTAAACTCATGCCGCAAGCGCGTGCACGACGCAAATCTTTATGTGGTGCATCCAATATGGTTTGTGTATTGGTGATGTCATGAATGGTGGTCATTGAGCCATGTACAATGCCTAGCAATTGGATGCTGTTCTCTATTATATAGCTGGTCATTAACTCCCATCACGACATTTAGCACGCCTTCTTCTTTCACAGGCGCTGTCACGACAACACGCTTCACGCCCTGATCCAAATAAGACTGAAGCAAGGCTTTGGTTTTCATTTTACCGCTTGCTTCTATGACGACATCACAGCCAGACCAATCGGTTTCTGCAATGCTTTTATTTTGAGAACAGGTAATGCGCTTACCTGCAACAAGCATGGTTTCGCCTTCATGACTCGCTTCATGGTGCCAAATGCCATGCACTGAATCGAAGGTGAGCAAGTGCGCCAATGTCGCCGCATCGCCTGCCGGGTCATTGATTTGAACGATATCAATATCATCCCAGTCAAATGCTGCTCTCATGGTCAAGCGCCCCATACGGCCAAAGCCGTTGATTCCTACTTTAATTGTCATATTTACCTCAGATCGAATGGTATTTTTTCAAGTAATTTAGGTGTGCTGGATGCTTCAGCGCTTTAGGGCGTAGTGATTGGATCAGCGATTGGACGTCTTTCCATTTCTCACCTGACTCTAGTAACAAAATCGCCGCCATCAGCCCTGTTCGCCCTGAGCCACCCCGGCAGTGAATCGAAATGGTTTTACCAGCATTAAACAAACTAAATAGTTCTGCTTTTGAGTCATTCCAAGCATTATTGAAGGGCTCACAAGGTTCTTCATCATCCTCAATTGGAAGCTGAAACCAAACTATATTCTGTTTGGCGGCTTCTGCACCCAGTGCAGGTACAGCCAAGGCAGCAAGCTCCGCATCGGACAGTAACGTGATAATCGCATCGGCACCCGCCTCCTTCAGAGCTTGCAGTGCAGCTCTAATGGACGTGTCTTTCGTGCCGGGGCACGGGGTGAATATCAACGATGTCGCATTAGGCAAGGCCAACGTGTCAAAAGGATGTTGCCTCATCGTTACGCCTCCAACCAGGTTTGAATTTGGTCTCTATGAGGAATTGAACCTGAGTGCACTAAGGCATTATCGATCACCACCGCAGGTGTACTCATCACGCCATAAGACATCATCACTTCAGCACTTGTTTCTTTCTTAACTGAAACCTCAGTACTCATCTCATTCGCTATCTTTTCGATGATTTCAGCAGTCTTAGTGCACTTGTTACAGCCACTACCCAGCACAATAATATCTACAAACCCACGAAAAACTGTCATCAAACGTAATGGGAATAAACGTAATGCTAAATATCGTCACAGGCAAAAGATATTCCAATTAGAATATTATATTGTGTTCTATATAGAATACAGAAGTAATGGGGAAGAATAGCAAGAGTCATCATTGCAACGAGTAGGTATATCTTTGGTTCCAGTTTTACCCTCGGTTATATTCGGAGGAGTCGGGTTGAATTTTCTATATAAAAAGCGCAACAGGGCCTTTGTGACAAATCTATCCTTATTCTTTTGTATGCCATATCGCACAAGCTTTTTTGAGAAAGCTTACATACACAAGAAACCAAATATCTAAAATACGCTTCAGCAACTCGCAGAAATTAAAAGCTTAAGGATTGCGGTTCTGCAGTATGGATGCCTAGTTGCTGTGTCACCTGCCTAGTGGTGGCCGACCAAGCGGGAAACTTGGACCAAAATTAAGCCTATTGGGCGAGTGCCAAAGAAACTTTTTGCTAGATGCGAGCGTTTCTTCGTTACATTATGGACTTACTTGAGAAGAATCTTGTATTCACCCTTGCTGCATCATCCTCATTGTTTCGCCACTTGTAAACCCAAAGTGTTAAAGAGCTATGCTACTATTCTGTAAATAACTATGTGGAGATATGACGTGGCAGCATAAGAATTGCCTAGAGTTCGAAGTGATTACTAATTACAAAATCAAAGTGGTTTAATTAATGAGGAGAGTGATGGGCTGTTTCGTTTTGCAAATATGATGAAGGTATCGATAGATCTATTTACCCACACCAAATATTCCGATAAATATTATTATCGGAATATTGAAATGCTAGAAATTACCTTTACTATTAGAGATAACTTCATAATATAATTACTAATGACATGACCGTAGCTGCACACCATATCCCAAAAGTAGTCTTCGACAACTTAGAACATCTAGATAACCCTTTTAATTTGAAAGCATTCGATACATCTATCTTTTTTCAAAGCAAAGAGAAAATACTATCGAAATCTGAAGTCGATTATGAATACGCTTGGAAATTTTTATATAGCTACAATGGCAGTTCAGCGACCTTTAATTCATATCGCCGCGAAATAGAGCGAATCTTACTTTGGTCGTGGCATATACATGAGTATTCAGTTTTAGATCTAAAAAGAGAAGATATCGAACAATACATAGCATTCTGTATTAGCCCACCAAAGCATTGGGTTGGTATTAAGAATGTTGCACGCTTTAAATTAATAAATGGTGAGCGGCTTCAAAATCCAGATTGGCGACCTTTTGTCGTGTCAGTTAATAAAGATGAAGCAAGAAAAGGAATCAAGCCGTCTATAAAAGATTATATACTCTCTCAGGCCAGTATTCAGGCAACGTTTTCAATTCTATCTTCTTTTTTTAATTTTTTGATACAAGAAGAAATTTGTACGATGAATCCTGTTGCTTTGATTCGGCAAAAAAGTAAATACATGAAAAAGCAGCAACACAAATCACCAGTTCGTCGTGTCAGTAACTTGCAGTGGGAATATGTTATTGAAACGATAGAAGAGCTAGCAACCCAAGCTCCTGAAAAGTATGAAAGATCCTTATTCATAATAAACTGTCTTTTTACGATGTACCTCAGAATTTCAGAGCTCGTTGCAGATGAGCGATCCACTCCGGTTATGAGTGATTTTCGGAAAGACGTTGATGGAAATTGGTGGCTTCATGTGACTGGTAAGGGAAATAAAAGCCGTATCGTCACCGTGAGTGAAGACATGTTGAAATCGCTGAAACGGTACCGGCGTTTCCTTGGTCAATCACCTTTACCAATCACGGATGATATGACACCAATACTTCCAAAAATAATCGGTAAAGGACCGGTTACTAGTACCCGGATTGTTCGGTCTGTTGTACAAGATTGTTTCGACATTGCGTATAACAAAATGAAAGAACATGGCTTAGAAGACGACGCTCAAGAACTGAAAGTAGCTACAGTGCATTGGCTTAGGCATACAGGAATTTCTGAGGATGTTAAAACAAGACCCCGTGAACACGTCAGGGATGATGCTGGTCATGCGTCTATGCAAACAACGGATCGCTACATTGAGTCTGACTTACGGGAGCGCCATGCCTCTGGCAAGAATAAACGATCGAAAAACTTATAACCATAAAAGTGCTTACAAAAACGCAACAGAATATTAATAAATCAATGTGTTAGGAGTACTTTAAGAGCTTTGTGAACCGAACATTATCCAGAACCAATCAAAAGAATTGCTTAAAACATTTTCTGGGGAGATTATTATTGAATATAACCTAAATCTATCTATGTATCAGTCACTCATTAATGATATTATTTTTGGTATATAGTATGTTTTTTGGAAAATGTTTTCGAGTTACACACATGATATACACAGCTTTTTCACAATACATACAATGAATCCAGATTAATATATGAACGTAACCTACTGTTTAATAAGTAATAATTTTATACTTGAACTACGATTGACTAATTATTGTCCTTTTTGGATCATACAATCCAATTTTCTGATTCGATACAATTATGTCTGAAAAAAAGAATAACACGATTGATCCGACCCTCGCAATTTATGGAGCTATTCAGTTCGCATATGATTTCTTTAATAAGAAGCTATTTAATAGTGCGTTACCTCAAGGTGTAATTACTTTTCATAGGCAAAGAAAAGTAATGGGTTATGCATCTTTCCAACGATGGAAAAGCCCTAATGGCAAGAGAGTTGATGAAATTGCCATCAACCCAGAATACTTTGATGATTACCCTTTAATAGAAATATTTCAAACAATTTGCCACGAAATGACACATCTTTGGCAGGCTCATTATGGAAATCCTGGTCGTAGAGGTTACCACAATAAGCAGTGGGCCGAAAAAATGAAGGAAATTGGACTAATGCCTTCTTCTACCGGAGCTCCTGGAGGTAATGAAACTGGCGAATATATGATGGATTATGTGCTTTTGGATAGTCCTTTTATGCGAGCATGCCAAGAACTAATTAATGAAGGTTTTGGTTTCCCTTGGGTTGACTGTTTTCCTGTTGTAAGACTTGATATACCTGTTGTCGTTTATAGGAAAGATAACTCTTCTCCCGTAGAATTAAGTAGCTCCTTTCTTCCTAAAGCAAAAAGGAAGAAAAATCATAATGAAGCCGATGAAACAGTTTTAGCCAACTCATTAGATGTGGCGGCTCAAGATGGGGTTGATCGGCCCGAAGCCAATTTACCCTGGGAAACAAATGCAGTAACACCAAAAAACATAACTGACTTCCATTCTACTATTCCTATACCTAAAAGCGGAAGAATAAAATACTCATGCCCTACTTGTCACTCAAATGTTTGGGGAAAACCTGGTCTTAATATTAGCTGTATCGATTGTGAAGGCATCGAATTTCAAGCCATCACTTAGAAAACAATAACCTTTAGCTATACATAATAAGAAAAAAGAGGTTTAACCCTATGTCTTCCGTAAATTCAATATTACAGACAGACCAAATAGAGTTTCACGATACACCACCTATATTTAACGCAGCTCAGAGGAAAGCTGCTTTTTATATTAATACTGAACTTAAAGAGATATTAGATAACGATGTACGCGGGCAAAAAAACAGAGCTTATTTTCTACTAGCTTATGGATACTTTAAACAAACAGCTCAGTTTTATGATACAGCCCGCTCTCAGGATATTTCCTATGTCTGCAAGCAATTAGGTATCACTAGTGAGCTAGTAGCAGATAAGTACGGAAAGCAAGCTAAAATTAATCATCGTGAATTAATTTTGCAGCACTTTGACTTTAACTCATTCGAGCGCTCTGGGGAATATATTGGCCTATCAGTGGCACGCAAAAGCTATAGATCTAGACAAACACCATATAGCTGCTTCAGAAAAATTGTAATTGAACTAAAAGAAAACAAGTGTGAGATACCACTTTACAGAGATATAGAAAAGCTAATTTTAAAGGAATATGAGAGATATCGTAATGACTTAAAAGAAACGCTGTCTAAACATTTGACTGATGAAGCTAAAGCTCAGCTAGATCAGCTTACGCAGAAAAATAAACAAAATAATGAAGGAGAATCAACTTACGGTTTAACCTTAGCGAAGCGTTTCTCACACTCAACAAAACCAATGGCTGTAAATAGGAATCTAACGGAACATGATAAGCTATTGAATTTATATCACCAAATAGAGCCTGCATTTAGAAAACTAGATATGAGCACTGAAGGAATCAAAGGATTTGCGACTGTACCTGAATATCAACAAGCCTTTACTATTGGACGAAGGAAAGAGGAAGAAAGGCATTTGTATCTGGTTTTTTTCATTGCTAATCAACTCTATCGGTTACAAGATATTCTAGGCCGCACCATTCAGCAAGTAATGAGAACATCATTTAACGATGCTGAAAAGAAAGCTAAAGACAAGTATTACAAAAACAGACTCGAGCGTGATCAAGCAATATCGAATTTAACAGAAGAAGCAATATCAGCATCAGAACAATTAGAACAGATAGAAAACATACTTGAAGATCAAAACTTATCGTCATCAGATAAAGTTAACAAAGCATTGTCGGTCATAAAAAGATCTGGAAAAAAAACACTTGAGTTAAGTACAAATATCTCACAAATATCAGAAAGTGCTGAAATGGTTAGTGGTACTGAGCTTTTTCTCCATGAACTTAAGGGCAAAGCAACAAATATCGAAAATAGGTGCAAAGGAATTATCCTCAATTTAACTTTTGATTATGAACCTTCCGATAAAAACCTAGTGAGCGCCATACAGAAATTTAGAGAAGCTAAAGGAAAAATTGACAGTACTTTCCCCCTACGAATCATTGAAAAAAAGTACCGTAAATACATAAAAAAAGGAGCTAACTTTGATACAACATTATACAAAGTGCTTTTTTATAATACGGTTGCAAACGCTTTAAAGTGCGAAAGTCTAAGCCTTCTTAACTCATATGAATTTGCTAGTCTTGACAGTCTTCTAATAGACCGAAAGACATTTTTAAAACGTATCAAGCACTATTTAAAAGAAGCTGGAATGTCGAGCTATGAAGACATATCCAGAATACTAGAAAAACTGAAACTAGAAATAGAACGGCAGTATCGCGAAACTAATCTCCGAATAATAAACAACCAAAATGCATTTGCAATAGTTGATGGTCAAGGGGGGTATAAGGTCATTAATCAACGCAATACGAGATTGCAAACTCTAGAAATTTCAAAAGACATTGAGCTCTATCCTAAAGAATTAGCTGTAAGTGTTTCTGAAGCTCTTGCTACAGTAAATTCGGCCACCAACTTTCTTGAACAATTCCAACATGTTGAACATAGGTACAAAAAGAAGCGCCCAGAGGATAAAGTATTCTATGCAGGTATTATTGGGCTAGGCAATCACTATGGTATACCAAAGATTGCGCAGTTATCAAAAAATACAATTAATAAAACTACACTTCAAACAACAGTAAATACTCATTTTTGTATCGAGAATATCAGAAATGCGAATGATGCTATAATTGAAAAAACAGCTTTGATGCCAGTGGCTAATCTATTTCACACTCCAGACAACACACACACATCCAGTGATGGCCAAAAATACATATCCAAGTACGAGTCATTAAACGCGAATTTTTCTTTTAAATATGGCGGTAAAGATTTAGTTCTATCAGCTTATACGTCTATAGATGAAAGAAACTTATTTTATCATTCAACTGTGTTTAGTGGGGCTGAACGTGAAGCACACTATGTAATTGATTCGATACTTAGTAATAATGTGGTTAAATCAAAAATACATTCCACAGATACCCATGGATATACAGAAGCTGTTTTTGGAATCTCTCACATACTAGATGTTTCGTTTGCTCCGCATATAAAAAATTTCAAAAAAAGCAAACTTTATTCGTTTGATAATGCATCCAAATACAAACGAAAGAACTATCCTGTTTTACCTAGCGGAAAGATTAAAACTGATCTCATTGAAGAGCAATGGAATGAAATTCTTCGACTTCTTGTATCCATTAAGCTGGGATTTACCACGGCATCAAGCGTTTTCAAGCGGTTAAACTCGTATTCAAAAGAAAACCCTCTTTACAATGCTATTAAAGAATTTGGACGTATTCCAAAAACACTGCACTTACTTAGGTATATTGATGATGAAGAGTACCGACGGGCCATACGGAAACAACTTAACAGAGGTGAAGCTGGGAATCGTTTGGATAGAGCGCTAGCTGTTGGCAGCCCAGACTATACGGAAATCGAAAAAGACGATCAGATAATGGCTGAGAGTTGTAAGCGTCTGATAAAAAACGTCATAGTTTGCTGGAACTATATGCATCTGTCTCAAAGACTAATTGATGCAAAAGATGACTTTGAAAAATCTATACTTCTGGACAAAATTCTTGATTCTTCGGCTGTAACTTGGCGACATTTTCTAATACAAGGCGAATATATATTTTCAGATGACCGGCTTTCAGATTCTAGAAATTTTAAGTTCAATAGAATGCTAAACCCCTCAATAGTTAAAGTGAAATATTCCAAACGAAAAATTAGCTGAATCGACTAATAGAGTAAACGTCTCACGTTAAACATCAATTCCCATATTAATGCTCTCATATAGAGTATTTTTTGGGAATTGTTTTTTAATGTATCCTATTGTTTTATCAATAGAAACCTAAAACATTAAATTCAAAAATACTCTTTTGTACGAAAATAGCCCTTTAACTGGTGATCATGAAAGTGATGGCCATAGTCATACTGTTTACGATAAGCCGTCACTAAAAAGAGCAATCATTGAAGGCGTAAATCCTGCGGGAGAGAACCTTAATGATCTAATGCCTAGATGGCAAATGTCAGATAAAGATGTAAATGACCTGGTTCAGTTTCTTTTAGAAGAACATCAAGATGAACATTAGGAGTACGATGAGATGAAATCATCAGATGTGGTGAAGAAATACCCTTGGTACGTGAAACTATTCTTCTGGAACCAAATGAGACGTTATGGACAGGTGTTAGAGCCCGCCAAGCTATGGGGAAGAACCCCAAAAGTGTTTGCAGCCTTGGCGCTACTCTATGGTGCCTTTGATCGAAAACAATCACCTATTGAACCCTCTTTAAGGTAAGCGCTCAATAAACCCCATCTAACATCTGCGAAGTTAATCAAATACGCTCAAGTCTCACTCATTATGAGGCAAAATCATGAGCAATCCAGCACTAACAGAAAAACAAGCCTACTGGCTCAACCATATACAACAGTGCGAGCAGAAGAACCTAACCGCCCCAGTTTACTGCAATCAACATAACCTAAAAGTATCACAGCTTCACAGCTATAAACACGAACTTCGCCGCAAAGGTTTTCTGCAAGCAGAATCTACAACGGCCTTTACAAAAGCCATCGTTAAACCACCACACAAAACGGCGACGGTTAGGGCACACCCTGTCTCTTTCTCTTTGTCCATGGTCTGGGGGACGTTTCGCTTACAAATAACGACGGGCGGCCCGTTGTCATGATGAGGCCTGATGACTTATCGGTTACCGTCTACTTGCATAAAGACCCCGTGGACTTTAGAAAGTCAATTAACGGCTTGGCTATCTTGGTCGAAGCGGAGATGGAATTGAATCCCTTCGAGAAAGCGCTATTTGCCTTCTGTAACCGTCAGCGTGATAAAATCAAGATTCTGTATTGGGAGCGTAACGGTTTTTGTCTCTGGTATAAACGCTTAGATAAAGAACGGTTTAAGTGGCCAAATAGACAAACGTCTGATGTTATTAACCTGACGACTCAGGAACTAAACTGGCTGTTGGATGGCTTTGACTTGTGGAATAATAAACCTCACGAAACCCTGAATTATCAGTCGGTTATATAAGTAATTTAGGGTATAATACGGGTCATGAAAATCACCCCGAACAAGCTACCTAACGATGTCGAAAGCCTTAAGGCTTTAATCCAAGAGCAGCAAACGCTTCTGGATAAAAAGCATGCGTTACTAGAGGAAAAACAAGCCGAGGTTGATACAAAGCAAGTCGAGATTGATAAAAAGCAGGCTCGCGTGGAGCAATTAGAAGAACAGTGGCGCTTGTTCCTACATCGTAAATTTGCCTCGCAAAGTGAAAAGTCGCCAGGTCAGGGTGAACTCTTCAATGAGACCGAAGAAGCTGCAGAAGATCCCATTATTGAATGGGATGCGGAAGCCATACCCAGCCCCAGCCCTGAAACAAAGACCAAAGCTAAAACCCGTGGCCGTAAGCCATTACCGTCTGAACTACCTCGCGTTAAAATCATCCATGACCTTCCCGAATCTGAGCGTCAATGCCCTTGTGGTTGTCAGCTCACGGAAATAGGCGAAGAGACCTCCGAACAGCTTGATATTATTCCAGCTAAAATGCGCGTACTTCAACATATCCAGAAGAAGTACGCGTGCAAGGCCTGCGAAGAAGGTGTCAAAACGGCAGCCAAACCTACTCAGCCCATTCCAAAGAGTAATGCCAGTGCGGGGTTGCTAGCGCATGTTGCGGTGTCGAAGTATCAAGATGCCTTACCGCTATACCGACAAGAAGGCATGTTCAAGCGTGTAGGTATCCATCTTCCACGCCAGACATTGGCAAACTGGATGATCAGCTCTAGCGAATTACTACAGCCACTGATAAATCTGATGCGAGATCAGCTACTGGAAAGTCCTGTCATTCATTGCGATGAAACGGTGGTTAAGGTGCTGAAAGAACCCGATAAACCGGCCAGTAGCCAATCCTATATGTGGGTTCAGGTGACAGGGCCACCAAAACAACGCATTATATTGTTCGATTATGACCAGAGCCGTTCCGGTCAGGTGCCCTTGCGTCTGTTGTCAGGCTATCAAGGTTACCTGCAAACAGATGGTTATGAAGGCTATAATGCGGTGGCATCACAACCAGGGATCACCCAACTCTGCTGTATGGCTCATGCCCGACGTAAGTTTATGGAGGCTAAAAAAGCACAACCCAAAGCTAAAGCTAAAACGCGTAGTAAGGTTGATGTAGCTATCGACATGATTGGCAAACTGTATGGGTTGGAGCGAGCTTATCAAGGAGAAACGTTAGACAGCCGCTATCAAATGAGACAAGAGAAAGCGAAACCTATACTGAAAAAGCTTCGGCATTGGTTGGATAAAACATTACCGACTGTGCCTCCAACCACTTTGCTGGGGAAGGCACTCAATTATCTACATAACTACTGGTCGCGCCTGACAACCTATCTAGAAGATGGCCGCTTGAATATCGACAACAACATAGCAGAGAACGCTATCCGACCGTTCGTCATTGGTCGTAAGAACTGGTTATTTAGTGATACACCGAGAGGGGCTCAGGCCAGTGCAAGGATCTATAGTGTTATTGAAACGGCAAAAGCTAATGGGCTGGAGCCTTACGCATATCTCAAGCAGTTGTTTACCGAGCTACCGCTCGTGAATGATGTCGATGACGTAGAGGCGTTGTTGCCTTGGAATCAGAAGCTGACGACCTTGCTCATGAATGAAACACTACCAAAAGGTGGGGTTTAATTACCGCTTACTCTTTAAGGTCGTTAATCACCGTACGTGTATCACAAATTAACTGGTGCGAATTCTGTATTGATATTAATTCTATGATGGTTTTAAAACGTGGGAACAGTGAAGAAAAACTCACCGACCTGGAGCGTTTCAAAGACAGTGATTTGTTTACAGATCGCGAGAAGGCCGCGATAAATTATTCTGAAGTTGTCACTTTTTCGAACAAACAGGTCTCGGATAAAGATCGTGTATGGCTAGCAAAATACTTTTCCGAGGATGAGGTTATTGAACTTACGGGGCTCATTGCCTTTCAGAATATATCTAGCAAGTTCAATACAGCTCTAGATGTCCCTGCACAGGGGTTCTGCAATATTAAACGCTAATGTTTATAATGTTAAACTAAATTCTAGGCTACTGGTGTAGATATCAGTAGCGAATTTTAGTCATAAGTGCTCTCACATTGGTTTTTGGTTGAACTCTGAATGTCCCCCTCCGGCTCAACTTATTCAAAATGGCGCACTTATGACTAAAAACGAGGTAAGCTAAAAATGCTCATCCCTCCGTTATCAGAGAGTAGGGTATTTATCTGGCAGCTAAAGTCTTCATGTTTGGGATGGGTGGCGCGTAACAATGCTACTAGTAGCAACCATCAACTCTATTCAGTAATTGTAATAATTAGCAATAGCACTATGCTTTAGAACGTATAAATTAATATCTATCATTATTTATGGCTGATGTGTTAACTTTCAGGAGGCTGGCCGTAAAAAACCCCTAAGTAGATGGCCTGTTGACCAGACATACCTAAGGGCAAAAGGAAGCTCGTGTTATTATCTTTGAATATTCAGGTAGGCTTTTTTACTAAATACTTCAAATAACGCTGGTAACACATATAGTGTCAGTAACGTTGATGAAACTAGTCCGCCAACAACGACAGTTGCTAACGGTTTTTGAATTTCAGAGCCAACCCCTGTTGATAGTAACAATGGAATTAACCCCAAGGCTGCAATTGTGGCGGTCATGAGTACAGGCCTCAAACGAGACCTGGCTCCTTCATTCACAGCCTGATAGATGCTGTTGTTTCTTTCCAGTCGTCCGTTAATGGCATTGACCATCACGACGCCATTGAGCACTGCCACACCGAACAATGTTATGAAACCAACTGCACTCGGCACTGAAAGGTATTGCCCTGTTATGTAAAGCGCAACAACGCCGCCAATTAAGGCAAGTGGCACATTCAACATAACCAAAAGGGATTGAGATACTGAGCCAAAAGCAAAAAACAATAATAGAAAGATTAATCCTAGCGACATGGGGACAACAATCATTAAACGTTTTTGTGCCCGTTGTTGATTTTCAAACTGCCCACCAAACACCACCGAATAACCGGTTGGCAGCTCAATTTCGTTAGCAATACGCTGTTCCAATTCAGAGACCAGCCCACCCATATCCCGGCCTTCAACATTTGCCTGAATAACCACTCTGCGTTGAACGTCATCTCGGCGAATTTGAGGGGGGCCACTTTCAATAACAACTTCTGCTACGTCACCTAACTTTATCCACGCTCCAGTACTCGATTTCAACACTAAATTTTGGATAGCTGTAATGTCGTTTCGAGCCTTTTTGGCAAGTCTGAGGTAAATATCATAACGCTCATTTCCCTGTATAACCTGACCTGCAGAACTTCCCCCAATGGCATTGGATACCAAGTCCATAACGTCTGCTACGGGGATATTATAACGTGCCAATAATTGACGATTTGGACGAACAACCAATTGGGCTTCGCCTGCAACTTGCTCCAGTGCAACATCACGGGCACCCTCAACTTGTTTCACTAGGGTCTCAATTTCAGTACCTTTAGCAACTAAGGTGTCAAGATCGGAACCAAATAGCTTTATTGCGAGTTGTGCCTTGACTCCGGATAACAATTCATCCACTCGTGTTGCAATCGGTTGTGAGAACGCAAACAATAGTCCAGGGTAACTTTCCATCCGTTCTTGCATTAATGCTTGCAACTGTTGACGATCAGGAGCAGACGTCCACTCATCCACTGGCTTTAGTCCAAGATATATTTCGATATTGGATACCGGTTCAGGGTCACCACCTAGTTCGGCTCGCCCGATACGGCTTGATGCATAAAGTACTTCTGGAAAAGCCATCAACTCTTGCTCCAGTTTCGGGGCTAATGCCAGCGCAGTATCAAGACTTGATGAGGGAGATAGTGTGACTCGTAGATTGATGGTTCCTTCTTCCAGCTCGGGTACAAACTGAGTGCCGAGTGAAGGCACTAAAGCCATGGAAGCAATAAATAGCAGCAGAGAAGAAACCACAACGCTAATTTTGTGTTTTAAAGCGAAAGGTAATGTACGTCTATACGCACTATCCAGTGGTTTCATTATAGGACTGGTTCGTTCTTTAACCCCTTTTTTAAATACATAACTTGCCATTGCCGGGACGAAGACAAGTGCCACAAGCAGTGAGGAGATTAAGGCCAATACGACACTAATCGCCATGGGCTGAAATAATTTTCCTTCTACGCCTTGTAAGGTGAATAGAGGAGAAAATACGACGGTGATAATCAGCACAGCAAAAAATACCGGACGTGCCACTTCCTTTGCGGCTTCCAGAATTCTTAAACTGATACCTTGCTGATCTTGATCCGTCTCAAATTGGTTTGGGTTTGACGAGCCATCGGGTGCATCGTCGTGATGACTGCCTGGATGACTGAGGTGACTAAATATGTTCTCCATCATGACCACAGAGCCATCAACCATAATTCCGATGGCGATTGCAAGACCTCCGAGTGACATCAGATTGGCTGAAATCCCCCAATAAGCCATAACCATTAACGCCATGGCTATTGAAATTGGGATAGATAACAACACCAGCAATGTAGCTCTAATATTCATTAGAAATAACATCAGAACTATGATGATAAAAACAAATGCTTCAAATAGTGCACTTACTACGGTGTCAACGGCTTTATCTACTAGGTCAGACTGGTCGTAAAATGGTTCAATGATGACGCCTTCAGGCAGTGCATTTTGAATAATCGGTAGACGTTCCATAACGCCATCAATGGTCTCTTTAGTATTGGAACCCATGCGCTTCAATACAATGCCGGTTACCACTTCACCCAGGTTTTTTGGTTTACCGTTTTCATCTCGAACAGTGATTGTGACCGCTCCTTGTCGGATTTCACCACCATACTCAACGGTAGCCATATCGCCTATTCTAACGCTGATGCCATCGCTATTCTTTACTGGAATATTAGCTATGTCCAACAACCCATTATCACCAGACCTGACCCAGCCGACACCTCGGATAACCAATTGCTCTGAGCCTCTGTCCATGTACCAGCCGCCAGCATTTCTATTGTTTGCTTCAATACGTTCTTGCAGTTCTTGTAGGGTAATGCCGTAATTTAGCAATTTGTTTGGGTCAACATTAACCTGATATTGCCGAACTTCGCCGCCGAATGAGAGAATTTGGGTGATCCCATCGACAGGCATTAATAACAGCTTTACAACCCAGTCGTTAAGGCTGCGAAGTGCTAATCGATCATATTGTTCAGGACGATCAGTTCTTAACATGTATTGAAATACTTGCCCCAATCCCGTGGTGTTGGGCCCCATTTCAGGGGTTCCTGTACCTTCGGGTATCTGCTCTTTAGCATCTTGCAAACGCTCAAATACTAATTGGCGGGCTAGGTATATATCGGTGCCTTCCTTGAATACAACGGTAACCCCAGACAAACCTGTTTTGGAAATTGACCGAACTTCTTCAACATCAGGCAGTGAATACATAACTGCCTCAATAGGGTAGGTGACAAGTCGTTCAACTTCTTCTGCCGCTAAACCTTGGGTCTCTGTATTGATACTGACCTGAATGTTGGTAACATCAGGAAATGCATCAAGATTGAGCTTGGGGAGTACCAGGAAGGTACCCGCAATAATGGCAAATAAGGCCAACAAAACCATTAAGCGATTTCGCACGGCTCCTTCGATTATCTTATGTAACATAATGAATTCCTTAATGTCCGTGAGCGTCAAAGCCGCCTTTCGCCAGCTCTGCTGCCAGGTAAAAGGTGCCATTGGTGACTACGTTGGTGCCTGCCGGAAGCCCGGATATAGCCACTTGATTTCCCGCTCGGTTTACGATTTCGATTTCAGTTTGCTGATACTTGCCTGGTTCAATTTCAGTAAAAACTGACCAATCTCCGTCTGCGGTTCGGATAACAGCCTTTTCAGGAACAGCTAGAGTCGGTTCGCTTAACCCCGCAGTAAGGTAGCTAGTAACAAATTGGCCAGGATGTAATTCATCCTCGACATTACTTATATTAATGCGCACCATTTGGGTACGTGTTGTCTCGTTGATTTGATGGTCAATCTGGGAAATAGATCCGTTTTTAAAAGCTCCATCAATCTCTATTCGAGCATCATTGCCTATACTGAGTTGAACCGCTTTAGCAGGCGCCATTGCTGCCTCAACCCAAAGTTCTGACTCATTGCTGATGGTTAATAGTTGAGTGCCAGCTTCAACATACTCACCTTCAAGAAAATCATCGTTAATGACGGTTCCTTCCAAAGAAGATAGAATTTGATATTCCCCGTTAGGTTGTTGAGATTGCTTTAGTTGTTCTAGCTGCGTTTGGGTGAGTCCCATTGCCAGTAATTTGGATTGGCTAAATTTCCATTCAGATTGCGTTTCAATAAATCGCTTGTCAGATACCACTTTTTTACCAAGGGCTTTGACGCGTTGCCATTCTTTATTTGAGAGGATAAATTCTTTCTGTTCTTCAGCCATATCAATACTAGAAAGGGTTATAAGTGGCTGGCCAAGTGTGACGTGCTCTCCCATTTTTACATGACGCTTTACTACCTGCCCCGATATTCGGGGGGCAATAATAGCGGACTGATAGCGGTTTAGTTTAATCTCGCCTAATGCGATTATTTCACGTGGAAGTGCTTGTAGTTGTAATTTGCTTACTTGAAGGTCAATATTTTCACTGGCTTTCTTCTCTAATACGACAATATTTGCACTTTCTTCAGCTTCGTCTTCATGATTCTCTGGCGCTATGGATTGTGCAAATAAAGACGTAGGTAGAGCCAAAATGGGAAGTAATATAATAGCTTCTAGGTTGTTCATAAAAAATCCTGAATACTTGATAAATTTAACGTTAATCAGCTTTTTGTATTAATAAATGATGTTTAATGGTGCGTGACTAGTTTGAAACAGGGATGCTTACTACTCCGCTGCTAGCTAGCCAGTTGAACCAACTAAGCCAGGCCTGATATTCAGTTTGTAGTACCATTGATCGCGCATTTAGCGATTCTCTTAGTTGAATTAGATACTCCATGGTGCCTAGCTCGCCGGCTTTCCACATAGCTTCTAAGTTGAAGGTTCGTCGATCAATGGTCATCGCGCCAGATTTCTGCCAGTCTAGCCATGAGTTATAGTTGGCGCGGTATTGAATAACTGCAGAATTTAACGTGTATTTTGATTGGCGAAGCGCATCATCAAATGCACTTTCAGCTTCGACTACGCGCCGTCTCGAAGCCTGTGTTTCGCTACTGTAAGAATTGCGTACGTAGAGTGGAATGGAGAAGTCGAGGCCGACGTAATTATCACCATCATTTGTGCCTGCTCTAAGCCCAACGGTTGGGTCTGCTTTTTGATTACGTTGACTCAATATTAGCTCTGACTCACGAGCCTGAATAGCAGCTTCATGCTTCTTAACTGAGGGGTGCTGTAGGAGTAGTTGATTAACGTCTTCGACTACTGGTATGGCTGGAAGTGTCGACGGCATATCGGGCCAATTGGTAATTGGCATTGAAGTGAAATATTCAAGAGCTTGTTCACTCGAAGAAAGGGATGCTTTGGATTCGTTGGTACGCATGCTGGCAGTTAGTCGTGCTAGCTCAATCAGGTCGACTTCAACTTGTGCAATCTCACCGACTTTTTGGCGTTCTATGGCAATCTCGTAAAATCGTTCCATGAGTAATTTTGACTCACTCGCTAACTTGCTCCTTTTTTTTTCGTAGCTGAAAGCCGCAAGGCTGCGGAGTAAGTCTAGTTGTAGCAGAAGCTCTGCTTCTTTAAGCTCTGCGCTTGCGGTTAGTAACGTTTTCTGTCCGATTGTTGCTAACGCACCGGCTTTGTCGGACCAATCAAATGTTTGTGATAGACCTACAATACCGGTGTTTTCGGTAGTTCGCCCTAGCTCTACTTCCAGCTCAGGGTTATACAACGGTTGTTCTTTAGCCATCGCATCGGCTTTGGCTGCGTCCAATTTTGCTTTAGCGCTTATCATCTGTGGGTGTGATGCCAACAGGTCTTGAACAAAACGCTCGATCGGTGGGTTTTCTGTATTGTTTGCGTTTACTGAGGCGGCAATGCCAGACAGCAGTAATACGCCACCAATAATGCGGAAAAGTTTCATATTTTATACCTAGAATAATGCCTAGCGTTGTGAGGCCAATTGCTTCACGTTAATTTTGGGCACAATATAACGATGCCCAAATTAAGGAGGTTGATGGAGTGGGTATTAATCACTCCATCGTTCTCCATCAACTCATTGAACAGTTACTTAGTTTTGCATTGTTGTGCTATGTCGAAAGCTATTCTTGGCTTAGCAAAATACGCTTTCCGTTACGAAAACGGTATTTACCGCTGTAGTAGGCTTTGGGTGCGGCTTTCTGTTCAGGGTTGACGGCAATTTTCGCCCCCCAACGTAGCTTGTATTTACCACTATAATAAGCTTTCGGAGGCGCTTTCTCTTCAATATCTAAGCGTTCGCCTTTTCTGAACTTAGGCTCTGCTGTGGCTGAAAAAGAAGTGACACTTAGTGCAATTAATATTAGAACTATTGTTTTTTTCATGTTGTTTACCTGTAAATAATAACTATTTACTGGCCGGAATGACGGCTATGACAAACTAAGGCTGATCATCAGGGAATTGTATGAACTGGTGATCAATATCCTGTCTCAGTCATAACATACCGACCAGCCATCACATTGAAATCAACCCAAAATAGGGAGGGATCGAGTGTTCTGATTTTGTATGTTTGTAACTGTTCGTTGAGTAAACGGGAGAATCAGGAAATTGATATTGGAGGGCGTTTTAACTTTTGCAGAAAAGCAGAAAGATAATTATCACCTAAATCAAATGGTAACTGAGCCAGTGCTTTTGAAAAGGGGGAGGTGTATTCGTTTAAAATTGCAGATAATAAATGTGCAGAGATCTGGCAGTGATGATCATCAACTAAGTTAGCAGCTGCAAGGTGGTCTTTTTCAGGTGTTACTTCGTGAATTTCATGGTTATTAATCACAGCCTCAAAATCGCCATCCATAAACCAGGATAACGAGTTCGTCAGGATGACGAAGGCTAGTAAATTAATGATCAATGATTTCATCGTATCTCGTAGGGTAAAAAGTTTTATTGTTTTTAATGTCCGTTATTATTGTAAGAATATAACGTTAAAACAAGTTACGATAATGTAATGAACGTGTAATCTTTCACTCAGCTTACAAATGTAAAAATACAATTCAAATATTATTGGTAATGATTCGCATTACGAATAATATCTGCACCATTATGAACACGGGTGTTCATTTCATTGCAATATAGTGATCCCCCGAGCTATCTTTGGATAAAAACTCAATGTGAGCCTTTAGATGAAAAACGATAAATAATTGCACCGCAGTTGGAAACAAACTCAGAATTGTCCCATTCAATAACGGTTTTGATTACAATATTGCCAGAACAAAACACAAGCCCCAAATACCACCCCATACAATACGAGGATAAAGCCAGGCAGGTGTTAATGAAGGAGAAATTGATACTCCAAATGACGAAGTAACCAAATAACCAAACTGCGATACTATTTGCTAGCGCACCAATGCAGCCTGATGAAAAGAAAACTAATAATTTATTCATTTAATATCCCTTAATACTTGGCTGGATCATTACAACGCTCCACTTTTTCTTTACTTGGCGGATCCTCAAGGGGTTGTCGAGTTAGCTAAGGGTTCTGGAATGGTAGGGTCCCTGATCATCATTGCAGCCATGGCAGCGGGAATTGTATTCAGCCCTTTGCCTAACGCCCCAATTACCATGGCAGCAGGTGCTATCTACGGCCACTTTGAAGGTACTCTTTATGTCTTAGTAGGCTCGCTATTAGGGGTGTCCACCGCATTTGGAGTCGCGAGAGTATTGGGTTTTAAGGCTGCTATTTCCTTGTTGGAGAAGAGCTTTCCCGACTTGAAATTTGGGGATCAGCGACGGCTGATGTGGCTGATCATGTGGTCTCGGCTAATACCATTCATTTCGTTTGACCTTGTGAGTAACGCTGCGGGGGTTACGGCATTGAGCTAAAGGCGCAACAGCCGCAGGCATTCTTCCTGCCAGTTTTCTTCTTGCACATTTTGGTGAGGCTGCGATGGAACAGTCTCTCGCTCTTAATGTAGTTGTTGTGGCTGTCTTATTGATTGCAGCTGGATTATGGCGCTTCTGATCAGGACGTAGGATACTTTGGTAATACTATTTCGATAGGGTGGAAATTCCAATGAGGCGGTTATTGTGCTGTATTTGTCGAGTTGCAATGGGTTTGTCTTTGATTCAATGAGTAATCAATATTTTAATGCTGAACAATTACAACAGAATATAGAAGCAATACTAAAACATGCCTAGGAGCCTGTCCGATAATAGTGGCCGTCACGAGGTTACTACTTATACCGTTCCAGTAATGATCTACTGAGTGGCTGGTATGGCCTCTCTTTTGCCTGCGAGACATCTATTAATCATCGCCCTGCAATGAGGAGTGATTTGTGAAGCTAATTATGCAAAGTGAGTTCGATAATCTACGACTAAATGATAATCATGAATATGATATTGATACCTGTGGGAACAAGCAGGTGATTAATATATACTGCAATGATCTTCTCATTGCTAAAAAAATAACGCAAAAAAAATCGGTTCGGTATTTTGGAGCAAAAGGTTAAGAGGTATTTCTAACCTCCCAAGATTAATCTTGATGAACAATGGGGCGACTCTCTAAAAGTATTGAATGCCACTTCAGTCAGGTTAGATAAAAAAGTATCGGATCATTTTCCAGTGTGGGCATAGTTTAATATTCGTGGATTACATGATTAGAGATGTAAAAAATCAATGTTAGGCCTCCGCAGCAGAGTCATTATTTCTCCCCCTTAGATATGCCCAGTAGTCTAACGTCTATATATGCCTACAAAATTGGCATTTAACAATACGGGAATAAAGGGCAGAGGGGGGGGCTACGTTATAACCTGGCAACTTTAATAAAACCCATTGACGGGTTATGACACTTTATAGTCTTACCCTCAGGTATAAGGTTTGACAGAGAACGGCCAGCAGAAGAGATTAAAGGTGTTGTGGTCTACGCCAACTCTAACCAATGTGTTACATCGATCAATTAACTCATAGCGACAAGCTGTTTATATAAGGCTGTGGATAGAATCCATTAAAGTGGGCATCTATGTCTAACCTTCAGTGACGCCTACCATAGCTAATTCTAGAATCTTTTGAATAATATGTTTTGGGGGGGCTATAGGGGTAGTGATATCGAGTTTTCCATCTACTACTGCTACTTTAAATGAACAGTCATTCTGGAGATCTACAATTCTAAAAGCATTTGGCTCCTTGCTCTTTAAGATTGCCCATTCTTGGTCATTCCACTTGTTTACATCTTCGTTGAGTGAATCAACCTTGGAAAGTGTAAACAGAGCACGGTCTAGCTTCTCTGCATTCTTTATAGTGGCATCTAGCTTTTTCTTAATTTGTCCCTGTGTTTGTTTAAGTTGGTTGTAGGCAGATTGACTCGATTTTGTTTTTTCCCGTTGTGCGGCTAACTGGCTTTTAGAGCGTCCAAGTAGCTTATTTGATTCACTACACTCACGAATAACTTTATCTATTTTTTTTTCAGCTGTTGAAAGTAGTGTTTTTAACTTTCTGATTTGGTCATCTTTGGTGATTTCTTCGAGTTTATCAATCACTAATGCTGTATCAAATTTTGTGATCATAATTAAAAGCTCTAAACGCTCTGTTGGATGAATGTGAAAGATAATTAATAAAGTAGATTTATTCAAGCTTAATGTTTAGCAATGAATCAATTACGAGTTCTTTCATCTGTTCACGACAAAATCGTCTATGCCTCCTTTATAAAATACGTCAGAAAACATGAGCATCAAAAGGTTCACAACTTAAAGTCAGCAGCAATCTCAACAGGTACAGAGCAGAAACGTGCATTTTTAAATATCAGAAATAGCCAAGTATAAGCCTCACAAAGCAATCCCTTTTGAGGACAAAATTCTTTGCCTCATATTGAGTGTGTTCAACAACAATTTGAAATCACGGCGAGCAAGATGAGCAAGATGAGCAAGATGAGCAAGATGAGCAAGAGACATTATACATCGTGTATTTTTCCCATAATAAAACCTACGTAAATTGGATCAAAAGCGACATGGAATAAGGGGTAGGGGGAGAATATTGACGGAGTTCTAAGTCCGACAAAGCCAAGGCACGACCATCATCATAGAGACCAAACGCAAATAAAAACCTTAAGTCGATCAGTTTGTCAGCTTTGCATTAATCCAGGATCTTTATTTCATATATTGTTGTTTATATTAGAAGATTAATGTGCTGTATTGACTTTACTATTACAATTCAAACTAGCTCCTGTAGTCTTACTAGGTGTTGGTAATAGATCACTACAAAGAATATTATTACAGTGTTCTACCAAGTTGGTACTATGGCTAATGTCATAGAGGGAGGCGTGATGAATATATTGAAGACATATCTGATTTGTATTCTACTGGTTCTTTCTGGTTGCTCCACCTTAAGTGCTGGGCTTCTTCAAACTTATGGTTGTTCCAAGCTCAGTGAAGAAGAATATAATTGTTCAGGTTCCTCTATACCCCAAGAAGTATTGACATCCCCCAGCTGTAATTGGGTTAATGGGTATGTAAGTGGTGGCCGTTATATAAGCGGTTATTATCGGTGCCGCGCTGGAATTACTTATTTCAGTTCAGGTGCTACATCAAGTTCTGTTCATATCTCGGCAAGTTCTACTTCTGGCTCTATATACAAATCGTCAGGCAGTAGTTGTTATTCAGTAAGAAGTTATTATCGAAAAGACGGAACACATGTAAGAGGACACACTAGATGCAGGTAGTAATTATGCTTAAGGAATACTAGTGAGCCCGCTTTGCGACATCATAAATGATGACGAATCGAATACAACTATAAGTCACATGTATTTATAAATATGATGAAGATATTGATAGATCTATTTACCCATAAAAATACATATTAAATATTCCGATAATCTTTATTATCGGAATATTGACATACTAGAAATTACCTCTATTATTAGCGTTAACTTCTTCAAATAATTACTAATGACATGTCCACTGCCTCACAAATTATACCAAAAGTAGTCTTCGACAATTTAGAACACCTAGATAATCCTTTCAATAAGAAGGTATTTGATACGTCAGTATTTTTTCAAAACAAAGAGGAAATACTATCCAAATCTGAAATCGATTATGAATACGCCTGGAAATTTTTGTACAGCTACAATGGCAGTTCTGCGACCTTTAATTCATATCGCCGTGAAATAGAACGAATCTTACTTTGGTCGTGGCATATACATGAATGTCCAGTGTTAGAATTAAAAAGAGAAGATATCGAACAATACATAGCGTTCTGTATTAGCCCTCCAAAGCATTGGATTGGTATTAAGAATGTTGCACGCTTTAAATTGATGAATGGTGAGCGACTTCAAAATCCAGATTGGCGACCGTTTGTTGTGCACGTTAAAAAAGATGAAGCTAGGAAAGGCATCAAACCGGCTATAAAGGATTATATTTTTTCCCCCGCAGGTATTCAGGCAACGTTTTCAATTTTATCTTCATTCTTTAATTTTTTGATACAAGAAGAAATCTGTACGATGAATCCTGTTGCTTTGATTCGGCAAAAAAGTAAATACATGAAAAAACAACAACACAAATCTCCGGTTCGGCGTGTCAGTAACTTGCAGTGGGAATATGTTATTGAAACGATTGAAGAGCTAGCGAACCAAGCTCCTGAAAAGTATGAAAGATCCTTATTCATAATTAACTGTCTTTTTACCATGTATCTCAGGATTTCAGAACTCGTAGCAGATGAACGTTCAATTCCGGTCATGAGTGATTTCAGAAAAGATGTTGATGGTAATTGGTGGCTCCATGTTACAGGTAAAGGAAATAAAAGTCGTATCGTTACCGTGAGCGAGGATATGTTGGAATCACTGAAGCGGTACCGACGTTTCCTTGGTCAATCATCCTTGCCCATCACTGATGACATGGCACCAATACTCCCCAAAATAATCGGTAAAGGTCCGGTTACTAGTACCCGAATTGTCAGGTCAGTTGTACAAGATTGTTTCGACGTTGCATATAACAAGATGAAAGAACATGGTTTAGAAGAAGACGCGCAAGAACTAAAAGTGGCCACTGTACATTGGCTTAGACACACAGGCATTTCAGAAGATGTAAAAACAAGACCGCGTGAACACGTCAGGGATGATGCGGGTCATGCATCAATGCAAACAACGGATCGCTACATTGAGTCTGACTTACGGGAGCGCCATGCCTCTGGTAAAAATAAACGATCAAAAAACTTATAGCCTTAGATGTCCTTACTTATCAAAAAAACACATACTGAATACAAATAAATCAATGTGTTAGGAGTGCTTAAAGACCTATATGAACCGAATATTGTCCAGAACCCATTATGCTGCATTTTTACTTATCCCGACACAAATGTTTCACACTAACGTTTCACGTGAGAAAGTGGTCAAAACTTTCCAGTACCCCTTTAAGCTGAGGGTAATCGTTAATATTGATATGTTTTAATTCGTTGTATGTCGGGAAAAGCGGCACTGGTATGGGCTTTGCCATAGTTATTTACCTGGTCTTGTTGTAATGCACGACATCATACTATGTCGTATACTAAATAGTATAGGACATTATATCTATACCAACAACTCATAAAATTCTGAATATCCAAAGTAGCCTTGTCAATTTTGCGCCGGTAAAACGAATTTCATCCTTGAGCACTGCTCCCCCCCTCCCTTCATTGGTATCAAGCAAAGTGTGATCACGCTCATGTTTTACTAATAAAGCAGGGACAGATAGCGTCACTGGCCGGTTACCAATGGTGCAAAGGGCTCGTTTGTACTATAGTGAAAAAAATTACCAATTTATGCTCGTTCTTACTACAGCAATCAACAAATAAGCATAATAAAACAGCTATGAGGCTAATAATTAGTCTTTTTTCAGTCTCGTATTCTATCGTGGCTAACTCTGAATTAACGCCTCTGGGAGATAAAGCATTATCAGACGTTTCGGGGCAGGCTTATATCTCTATTGATCAGAATTCTTATGCGGCTGCGGATGAAAATGTAGAGTACGTCCGTATCAATCTAGGTCTGGATATCGAAACCCAGTTTAATGCAGATGTGGTCGAGTTTGGTAAATACGATCGAGTAGATCCGCTAGGAGAAGCACGGGATTCTGATATCTTCATTGAGGATTTCTCATTGGGTACAATTTATGACTCAAGCTATTACGATGACAACCCGCGTGTAGCAATGCCTTTAAAGGATGATGGTACTATGTATACCGATGGTGAGATCGTACCGTTTAAAATAACTGATCCATTTATCGAGTTTGCGTTGGATAAGAACACCGATGAGCCTCTTGGAGTGCGGCTGGGGCTGGGAGAAGCACAAGGTCAATTGTCTGGAATGATACAGTCGCTGACCGGCAATGTGAATGTTGACATATTAGACCGAGGGGCCGGGCTGTCAGAAGCAAGCTCAAGCGGCAATTTTTTTGATCAATTGGTAGTTCTTCTTGCACCTTTCCTGACAAGTGGGGATCCAATACAAAGTAAGGCCGCTTTGCTTGATGCAAATGGTGACCCTGACCCTATTAGAGCGTCTATGGTAGGAGTTCCTAATGGCGAGGAGTTTGTCATTAAAGATGTTAACGGTTTGACCTTTACAGCAATAGCGCTGCTGGGGCCGACGCTATCCAGTGCAGTGGAACTTGATGGCAATATATTTACGGGTGGCGATGTGACGTTGACAGTGCAGGATTGCCAAGTTATCGGGATTAATACCTGTTTTGACTTAACGCAATTTCAAACTTTATCTATTGGTCAGGTAACCGAGGGCGGAGATGGTAGGAATTACCTCACCGGCTCAGAGACGGGAACATTTTTATCTTTTCAGTCTCAGGATTTACTGTGGTTAAAAGATGTTAAAAACTCAGCACCGGTTGCAACCGATTTTATTCAATCCACCCAAGGTGGCTTTATGAACATTCCTAATGGTTTGACTGTCAACCTTAACGAAGCCCTTCTTGGTATCGAACGAACGCGAACGGAGTATATTGATCGTGGGGTTGGGTTGTTTTAGGGCTCAAAAACGCTGAGGTCATAGGCTTATTGGCAATATAGGGGATAATAAGATTCACCCTATATTCCCCCACACAATTCTACGATAATAAAACCATTCTAACGACAGGTCTGGGTCATCGAAAACTGCATAGAGGAAGGTGTTGGCCCTAAAACTTTAGACTGCTATAAAGCAGTTTAGTGCACTCTTAGATTATTTTAACCGCCAGCTGGTCTTTGTAATCTTCTTCTATTGCTTTATCAATGGTTTTTAACAAACCGGCTCGCATTTTCAACTTGGTTGCTTTGTGAGCGCCTAGATTTAGCTCTGACAAACGTTTTGCTTCTGCGAGTGCTGCTTTCATCAAATCTTCTGCAGCGACGACTTTATCGAGAAAACCGCCAGCAACTGCTTCTTCTGGGGAGAACATTTGGGCGTTATTGATGGCTGTTTGGAAGTAAGCCGGTGTTAGGCGAGCGCGCGGCAACTCGATTCCAAAGTGGTGCATCGTCATGCCAATCTTAACTTCACTGAGCCCTAACTGAAATGGCCCATCAACCCCAATACGATAATCACAGGCCATTAAGGTGAAACACCCTTGGGCGATTGCGTGACCAGTACACACACCAACGACAGGTAACGGAAACGCCAACAAACGACGACACAATAGCGAACCTGCTTTAACCATTTCTACGCCAGCAACAGGGTCTGCTTGAAAGACTTTTAAATCAAAACCTGCAGAAAAAATACCTGGCTGACCGACAATCATAACGACTGCTTGATCTTGCTGGGCTTGGTCCAGTGCGCCATTTATGGCCGTGATGTGATCGGGAGACATTGCATTCACTTTACCGTTTTGAAGTGTAATAGTGGCAATTTTTCCATCTAGTTCGTACTTTACTAAATCTGTCATGTATTTATCTCTAAATCGGCCAATAAAGGCGCATTTAATACTTGCAGCCTTTCATTCTATAATTAATCAGTTAAGACACCATATATTCAAGTCTTTCGCTAATTATTTGATTCGCTTCTGACATGATGTTGTCTACTAAACCTTCGCAGGTAGGAATATCATCGATCAAACCTCCACACATTCCAAACGTTACCATTCCCGCATCAACGTCACCGGTTGTCCAGGCTATGTCCTGCATTTTTCCAGATACCATACCATGGACTTCAGAGAAGGCACCGCCTGCTTTTTCAATTTCAATAACCTTCAAAGCAACACTGTTTTTATAAACCCGTGCGGTGTTTTTGTAGCTTCGGAAGATTAGTGAGGTCTGGGTTTCATTCATATCGACTATGGATTTCTTAACATTCTTATGTACAGGTGCTTCTTGTGTAGCCAAGAAACGAGTCCCCATATTAATGCCTTCTGCACCTAACGCTAAAGCAGCAACTAAACCGCGTCCATCAGCGATACCGCCTGAGGCTACAATAGGTATTGATAGCTGTTTTGCAGCAGCAGGTATGAGTACTAAACCTGGTACATCTTCTTCACCCGGGTGCCCTGCACATTCAAAACCGTCGATACTGACGGCTGCAACACCTAAACGCTCAGCTTTTAGTGCATGACGAACTGCTACACACTTGTGGATGACCTTAATACCATGCGCATTAAATTTCTCCATGAATGGCTCTGGGCTACGACCGGCGGTTTCAACAATTTTCACGCCGCTTTCACAAATCACATCTACATAGTCGTCATAATTAATTTCTGACGCAACCACGCCCACTGTAAGGTTTACAGCAAATGGCTTATCAGTCAGCGATTGGCATTTTTCGATTTCTGCTTTAAGTAATGCCGGTGTCGGTAGCGTCAATGCAGTCATGGTGCCTAATGCACCAGTGTTTGAAACTGCTGCCGCAAGTTCCGCTGTCCCCACCCGCATCATACCGCCGCAGATAATAGGTTTTTCAATGCCAAGTAATTCTGTTAATCGGGTTTTCATTAATTTAATTCCTGTTTGTTAAATAGTGGCTCTCCCCTGCTTTAGGTCGTTGAGGTTAACCTAATGATATAGTCTCTATAAAACAATTGTCAGTCAATATCATTTGTTAATAGCAACTAAAGGGTAGGAGGAACTCATAGATTTATAGTAAATCTGCATCTATTTTTTAGCTCATTTTTGAGTTTAAAATCGGAAACCGTTCTAAATAACTTACCTGTCTTTTTGGCCTATTCACGAGTGAATAACGCTTTGTAGCCGGGAGTTATCATAAACTGAGGTTTGGCTATGCCATATAACATCCCTTTACACGTATCCTCTATTGAAAGGGCAACGAAAACGGCGTTTAATTTTTTAGTGGGCTCTCTTTCATAATCTAATAAGGGGGATTTCGCCAGGACAAATTACGGACACATCAATATCCTTTAATTTAAGTTCAAGCCTTACTACTTTGGCTAAGCTCTAATGCTTTTAAAAAAGAGACAGGCGTTTCACCAAAGCATTGGCCAAATAAATGGTCGAGTATTTTAAAACTCAGCGTCTTTCTGCAATCACTAAACCTGGAAGCGGTAACGTTAGGTGACAACGAAATAAGAACTCTTTGACTTATTATCGCTTGGAAGCCCGCCTGAGTGATGAAGGGCTAAAGTCTGATAACGGCGGCATTGTATAAAAGTCATGACTATTTGGAATAGGTTCTGCCAAAGACTGAATATAATACTTGGAGGACTTGAGATCATGATGCACGTCTGCCACCTTCCAAATACCTTTCATATTCGACCTAAATCTCGTATGTGACATGCTTGTTCGCCACAGCTCCCCATTTCTATCATACATATCTGCCATTACTGCAATCCAAGAGTCCTCATCTATATATATAGTCCGTTTAGGGTAAATATGCAGGCTACCCTTTTTAAGGTTGCCCTCTACAACCCAAACCCTATGCCGCTCAAAACGAGTTACATTAGGCGCTAGATGATTGCGTGTTAATAAGGCGTTTCTGTCAGCAATAACTGAGATTTCAAGCTTAGTGCTATTGTATGGAACAAACACTTCTTTCTTTTCAATGATTTTCCAGTTATATAAGCTGGGGCTACCACTGAACAAATCGACTTCATCAACTACGCGCAAATTTTCAGAATTAAACAGTGCCGTGTCATGCTCAAATTTTGGCAGTCTTCTAACCCGATTTTGATCAGCCAAATAAACCCAAGCTCTGCGAGGCACTGCTTTCGAATTCAAGTTTTCGTGAACAAGTAAACCGCCGCCAGCTAGACTAGCTGGTTGATTAACAAAGTTCATATAATAAATCATTTTGCCATTATCTCTAATGGCATCCCTTCCTTTTTGATAAAAAGGCATTGCGAGAAATATTTCGCTTTGTACAATTGAATGAGTCCCAGCAGAATGAACTGTTGCTTCAAACAGGTTAAAATTTAACGAAACCCCTCGCCAGTGCAAAAGATGGTTCCAGATTACCTCTATTCCGCTGCGCGGGTTCGGAAAAGGAGTTCCAGGCCAGACATTGGTAATACCATTACCGTTTTCCACTAGCCTGACATCCTTGGCATTCTTCTTTGTTGCCTCATAAATCCATTCTGGCGCAATATGTGTTCTATAAGTTTTATAAATTGGTAGATTGAAGGATTCGGGGTACTTATTCAGTAGCGCTATTTGACCAGGAGTCAGAAACGCCTTATAACGGAGATAATTGTCACTATTAATGAAGAAATTTGGTGTTTCGTTCGTTATAATGTTAACAGTCGAAGCTACTGTTTCAGAGTCACCAATCCAAGCAGGCACAGCACCGTCGACGCTGCCATTTTGTTCAGCACCTAAAGGCGTCTGAGACGACCAGCCGCAGACTGGAAGCAGCTGCAAACAAAATAGAAATACAACTCGCCCAATCACTTAAACCTCCGATACGGCCCAGCGATCCCGGCCCCTACTCTTTGCTTCATAGAGTGCCTCGTCCGCTGCTCGAATTAACTTATCACCTGTATCAATGTTTGTTGATGAAGCGATCCCAATACTAACAGTAAAACTCAGTCTATTACCGTTTCCGTCATCAATAGATAATTTTTTAATAGCATCTGAAATCCTAGAGGCGGCTTCACTAGCCCCCTGTTCTCTTGTTGAGGGTAGGAGTACAGCAAACTCTTCGCCACCATAGCGCGAGACACTATCTTCCTTTCGAAGTAACTGAGATTCGATAGTTTTTGCCAGTCTTTGTAAGCACACATCACCAGCCTGATGACCGAAGTTATCATTTAACTTTTTAAAGTGATCGACATCAATCAGTAATAGGCTAACAGGAGACGCTGAACGCCGTTGATTGTTCATGCATCTGCTTAACTCTTCGTTAAAGTATTTTCGGTTTCTTATTTGAGTTAACCCATCTGTGATTGTCATCAAAACTAATTCCTGTTGGCGCTCCTTTAGCTGAATTCGCATGCTATCCATCATATCTGCTAGCTCTAACATTTCATCTTTTGTCGACACTTCAACAGGCGCATCTAAATTTCCTTCCGCGACGCTATGAGCAGCACTAACCAATGAACCAATAGACCTTTTTGAAGAGAGATAAAAGCCAACAAATAAATATGCTGAAATCAATACCAGGGCTCCGAATCCGATTCCTCTATATTTTAGTAACCTTTCCTTTTCAACAATCCTTTTTTCATAAAGAGTCGTGATGAATCTAAATAAGTCTGCTTTTAAGGACGAAGTAGTTTCAATATGTGAACTTAAATCTGCGTAATAATCTTGCCACTGAGTCGTAAAGTCTACGTCAAGTACCAAGCTATCCTCGACTGAATGTCTTACAGAGGAAATACCCGCTAAACTTCGTAAATCAATAACATCCTGATACTGAGTTTTCGCGTTAGTAATAAATAATAGTTTTAATTTTTCTCTTAGTCGGTTCTCTAGTACACCTAAGCTATGATAATTTTTCTCTATAAACTCAATATCAGATGAATTCATAAACTTACTTTGGAGATAGTAAGCGCCGTAAGCCCGAGAGCGGCCTACTTCCTCTGTAACTGCCCGTAGTTCAACCGTTAGCAGGTTAAGCAACATCTGAATCATCGGGTCCGTTTCACTGGATACGCCAAATGAATTTGCTATAATCCCATTCAATTCATACGCATCATTAACAAGCATCATACTGCTTTCAAAGATAGTATTAAGCATATCTCCTTCTGAGCCAGTACTCGCTCGAGAGTGAACGAGCCTATTTTCTATCCCGTTCAAAGCCAGGCTATAAAGTTTATTTTCAGTTAAACGAACATCTCTATCTAACAGAGCTAGTTTACCTAACGCCTTATCTTTTGCCTTTTGGTAGGCATCTCGTACTTCCTTATCGATGTGACCTCGCCTGACCAAGCTTAGGTCACGAACATTCTCTAGAGAAGGTGTAAGAATATCTACTTTTCTGAGTAATTCAATTCCAACCAACCTTGATTTATCGGCATCGATAATCGCTTGGTCACTAACTATATTTTGGATAGAGGTAACGCTCATTGGGACTGCAAATAGAGCTATTACAAGGATAAATTTTGTAGAGTAACTGATGCGGTCCATCAGCAATATCGCAGGTAAAAAAACTAGCTTCATATGTCCACTACAAATAAGATTAAAAGTTAGATTCAACGTTTTAGCTAAGAGAAAATTAGCAGAACGACAAATGAAGAGTAAGCAATATTCTCCACCGAATCCTTGTTGTCTAATAGTAGTACAAACAATGCGCCTCGCAAGTGAAACTAGGTTATTTTATGGGATATGAACGACGCCTCTCTATTTAGACTAACCTCTAGATCTGGAGGTTGGTGCCCTTAACTCTGTATGAAAATCAGTATATTTCAAATAGCAACGGTTAGTATTTGAGTATTTTCGATAGTCTCCCGTGCAGTTTTGATAGACTTTACAGGTCTTATCTATACGCTGTATGGTTTAGGCGAGATTATTCGAATCTATTTAATGTGCTAGAGACTTACTTTATGACATCACTCTTCATTTTTACGACCCTACTGCTGATGGCTGTCGCTTACTATTTTTTTAAAGTAGTAAAAAAGCCCACACTCTTATTTAAAGGGACGCCTTTCAATAAAGCGATCATTAAACGTACCCCAACTTTAACTAAGAGATACTTCCCGACTCCGTGGTTATTCAACACTCACTTTCAGCTTATCGCCTTTGGCTTTATCAAGGGCTTTGCGAAAACGTTAAACTATGACCAGCAAGACGTGTTGATCATGGAAGATGGTGGGAAAGTGAGTGTTGATTGGCTAGGTTTAGATTTACCTGATAACACTCCTACTATGTTAGTTCTACATACTATTTCAGGAAACCCCCAAAGTATGCGTGGTTTTGTTCGCTATACAAGAGAGCTGTTAGGGTGGCGTGTTGCTCTTTGTGTACGTCGTGGTCATGGCGATATGACGTTAAACACCGCCAATTTTAATACGATGGGCAATACTGATGACTTTACAGCCCAAATAGCGCACATACAGTCAAAGTTTCCGAAATCAGAACTCTATGCAACAGGTATTTCAGCTGGTTCTGGTGTTCTTGCTCAGTATTTGGGCAAGGTAGGAAAGCAAACTCCTATTAAAGCTGCTGTAGCCTACTGCCCTGCTTATGATATGCGCCATGCATTTACGCGAGCCAAGCCGTTTTACAGCAAGATGATGGCTAAAAAACTAAATAGGTTATTTATAACACCAAATAAAGACAAATTTGAACATCTCGATTCGTTTGAAGCTTTAAATAAGGCTGCTGACCTACACGAATTTCATCAGCATTTATATGAAGTAGCCGGAAATAAAAGTACTGAAGAGTACATGAATAAATCTAACCCATCGACGGTGTTCGATGATATAGAAATTCCTATTTTAATCCTAAATGCGAAAGATGACCCTGTCTGCCACATCGACAACGTGTATGAGAACCAAAGGCGTGTAGAAGCAATGGATAATGTGATTTTAACTCTGACAGACCGGGGTAGTCATTGCGCGTATTTTGAAGGAATAACAGCAAAACCTTGGGCTAATCGGATGATATCGGAATATTTTACTGCCATTCACTCCATTCAAAGCAGCAGTACTAGTCATCTCTGATGACACCATCCCGTTGACCATGAAGGACGCTTTGATGAAGTTGGAGACAGCGTGTGAATTATATTGATCGAGGTATAGGGCTATTTTAAACTTAACTCCCACAAAATATGTGCTTGGCGCATGTTTGAAAAAATATTAAGACACATTTGATTTATCCTATATTCTGGGTATTAGGCAAAAGTTAACCTGCGTAGAAATCACCCTATTATTTGTAATACTGGGGTAGGAGAAGCTTGTTTGTTGCATCTCCATAAGGCGACAGAAACATTATTGGCTAATTGGATATAAGCACGACTAATACTAGAAAGGGGGTCTTTTACTACTGTTGGCTCTCCCAAATCAACATGCTCTCGAACACTCGAATTTAACGGTAAGCTTCCTAGAACGCTAACTCTTTGCTCAGTTGCAAGTTTCTGTGCGCCACCGAGACCAAATATATTCTCTTCAAATCCACAATTTGAACACACATGAGTCGCCATATTTTCAACTATTCCAAGTACAGGAATATTAACTTTGTTAAACATTTCTATTCCTTTTCGAGCATCAACCAGTGCCATCTCCTGGGGAGTTGTGACAACGACTGCCGCTGACACGTTAATTTTTTGTGCAAGAGATATATGAATATCACCGGTCCCAGGGGGCATATCAATAATCAGATAATCAAGCTCCCCCCAGAGTGTAAGTTCTAACAATTGTTGTAGCGCCTTGACCGCCATTGGGCCACGCCAAATCATAGGAGATTTTTCTTTTGACATATAGGCTACAGACATTGACTTTAGGCCGTATTTTTTTATGGGCTCAACATATTTATCATCAACAAGTATTGGTTTTGTTTCTGGGGGAATACCCAACATTGTACTCATGCTGGGTCCGTATATATCAGCGTCTAAAATACCAACCTTTGCACCTTCTTGACGTAAGGATAACGCAAGGTTGATGGCCGTAGTCGACTTCCCTACTCCTCCTTTTCCTGATGCTACCATTATGATATTTTTTACCCCTTTGAGGTGCCCCTGTGTTTCAACTCTGGGTGACGGAAACACTCGACTATGTAGATGCACTGTGGCATTGGGTAAACCATGTTCAATTAGTTTATTCTCAATTTCCATAAGCAGTAGGTTTTCATGAGAATGCGCTTTTATGTCGAGGTTTAAATCAATATCAACACCATGATCATTAATAGATATGCTTTCTATCGATGATATCTTAGAAAGGTCCTCTCCTAATAAAGGGTAGTTCACCGATTCTAAAGCTGTACTCACCTTCGTTTTTATCATTGACTTCATAAATACCTCTCTTTTGTTTTTACCACACCAGTAATAATTTGACGCCAAAACGTAAAACATTTTTTCCACAAAACTCTGAGCCAGGGGGGGATTCTGGATATGGAAAATATACTAGTGAACGTCATACCTAAAATTTCTGGTAAGCGCTTAAATAGTATCGTTTAAGGAGTTCTACTCTCGATTCTAGACGCTGCTGGGGAGTTATCTGAGTATTACTCACTGAAGTACTCCAATGCACTGCCAGTTGCAATTGCATAAAGGTATGACCAGGGAAAAATTCCCTTATCATGTCCATCACTAAACGTAGCTTGTAAACCTTGCCCTCCTATTAACTCAACCGATACTAATGTTGATGACTGATTGATAATATTAATACCCACTACTTTCTTAGCACGGCATTGAGAACATGCACAATAGCGACGTAAATCCATACCTGAAATCGTACTCTGTTCACCATTTTTCCACATTATATCTAAGGCTAATTCGTCTTTATTAAACGCCACCTTTTGTGGTGGAACCACTGAGTCATTCATCAAAAATACTCCTGCAATAAGCAGCCAGAAGAAACTTCACCCGGCAGTTTATTCTAGATTTTCTATATCAGTCTTGGATGTATGTTAGTCAGCCTCTGGATAAACTAAAGCACCTCTTTTATTAGGGGCGTCGGCCCACTTTTCTGCATCAGGCAGTGGCTCCTTGGCTTCGAATATTTCAGGCCAGGTTTTAGAAAGTTCGGCGTTAATTTCGATATATTCAATCATATCTTCTGGCAGGTCGCTCTCTTCATAAATAGCATCAACAGGGCACTCAGGTACACATAACGCACAGTCAATACATACCTCAGGGTCTATTACAAGAAAATTTGGCCCTTCGTGGAAACAATCAACAGGGCAGACATCCACGCAGTCGGTAAATTTACATTGAATACACTGTTCAGTCACCACGAAAGTCATGGTTTACTCTCCTTCTGTAGAGCTGATATTTGCAGTAATTTGATCTTTCGCCCAACGAGCAAGTTTTCGGACATCAGGATCATTGTCATCGAGCGCTGTATCGACAACCGGCATACCATCAATATGTGCTATTTCACCAACTGCGGCAACAACAGCCTTTCTTAGGTTGCTAATAGGGTTTTCTACACAGGCTGCTAACGCAGGTATAGCGAGAGGAGATCCGATTTTCCCTAACGCTTCCGCTGCTTTTTCTTGTACTTGCCACATGGCGTCATTTGTTGCGCTCGAAAGGCTCTCAATGGAATCTACTACGTGTAAGCGCCCTAACCCTTTTGCGGCTTCAACACGAACCTGCCAATGTTCATCGTTTAACCCCCCTATTAAAGCGCTTGCTACCTGAACTCCATCGGCATATACCAATGCGCCTATGGCTGTACGACGAACTTCAGTATCACTATCACTAGCAGCTGTTGACATGAGTTGGGGCAAGTTTTCAGAGTCTTGTAAATACCCTAATACACTAACTGCTTCGCGCCTGACACTTGCGTCATCATGTTTCAATAACATTAATGCATGCGGACGCGCATCCCTAATTCGAAATTGTTTTAACGACCGTAGAATTGAAGACAATACAAACGGATCATCTTGCTGAAGCGCTTCTATTAACGCTGGAGCTGCGCTGCTATCTTTAAGGTCAGCAAGTGCATTAGCAGCAGCATTTTTGACATTTTGGTCACTGGACGTTAGGGCTTCGACCAGTGAATCCATCATATCTTTGGGATCAAACTCATCAATTACTTTTGCGGCTTCCATCCGAACAGATTCATCAGCGTCGCTCAAAGCTTGAATCAATAATTCTACGGCTTCTGCTTCTGGGCTATCGACTAGGTCAAGAACCGCAACACGGCGAATACCTGAGTCTGGGCTGTCTAATCGGTCGGCGATAGACGCTAATAACGGGTCTGAAAATTTTGACATAATAACCTCAGCGTAATAGGTATGGGATGTTTACAGTCACGGCATCAGTAGGACAATCGGCTTCGCAAGGCATGCAATACCAACATTCGTCATACTTCATGTGGGCTTTTCCTGTGTCCTCATTAATCCATAAGACATCAAGAGGGCAAACATCTATGCATGTTCGACAGCCCTTGTCAGCAATACACTTTTCATCATCAACAACAACTGGAACCATTGAAATTTGGGATGCTATAGGCATTTTATCTGCTCCTAAAATTTGAATTAAACTGCTTGTACGCGCATTTGTTGATACGCGTTTTTTTCGTGTTCATCCAGTTCAACTACATAAGGGTCTATAGGTTTTGTTTTGCATGACATTTCGTCATGTTCATCTTTAAACAACTGAACATGGCAAAACCACTTTTCATTGTCTGTTAATGGGTAGTCGACATAGTTGTGATACAGGCCCCAACGACTTTCAGTTCGATACATAGACGCAACCGCTGCCATCTGAGCACAGTCGAATACGTGTTGAGCTTCATTTGCTCTTAATAGTTCATGAGCATCACGGGCGTAAAGATGTTGAATATCGTCTACCATTGCCTTTAAACGTGCGAGACCGATATCCATTTTTTTAGTGACTTTAGGTGGCTGTAAATAGTCATTGACCAAACGTCGAACTTTGTATTCAAACTGGCTAGGGGGAATACCATCGGCTCGTTTTAATGGAGCGAGAATCCGATCTCGTTCAGCGAGAATAAATGCTTCATCTAATTCGGGAATCTCTCGTTCAAGTGCATATTGAGTCGCATTTTCTCCGCATATCTGACCATAAACAAATGCTCCTAACATGTAACTATGAGGGATAGAGGCCATATCCCCTGCTCCGTATAAACCAGGTATGGTAGTTTCTCCTTTTTCATTCACCCATACACCTGAAGCAGAATGACCTGCACAGAAACCAATTTCAGAAATATGCATTTCAACCATTGAGGTACGGTAGTCAGTACCACGCCCATCGTGAAAGCGACCCCGACTTGGTCGTTCATTGGTATGAAGCACATGTTCTATTTCTTGTATTGTTTCTTCTGCAAGGTGATCTAGTTTAAGGAATACTGGGCCTTTTCCCCCTTGAAGTTCGTTGTAGAACTCCATCATCATTTGACCACTCCAATAGTCACACTCGATGAAACGGTCGCCCTGTGAATTAGCGGTATATCCACCAAGAGGCCCCGTTACATAGGCACATGCGGGGCCATTATAGTCTTTCAAAAGTGGGTTTATTTGATAGCATTCAAGACCCGTTAATTCAGCACCAGCATGGTATGCCATAGAATGACCATCGCCACAGTTAGACGGGTTCTCATAGGTTCCAAACAAATAACCCGAAGCAGGTAGTCCAATTCGTCCAGCGGCTCCAGTACACATAACAACAGCTTTGGCTCGAATCACGATAATATCAGCATCGCGAGTACCTAAAGCGATACAACCAGAAACCGAACCGTCTTTGTCTTTCAATAAACGAATGGCTTGATAACGATTTTCGATAGTTACGCGATGACGGCGTAATCTGCGATAAAGGATCTTTTTAATATTATGGCCTTCTGGCATTGGCAGTACATAGGTGCCTAAGTGATGCACCTTTTTCATGTCGTACTCACCGGTTTCATCTTTTTGGAAGTACACGCCCCATTGATCAAGCTTTTGAATCATATCAAAGGAGCCTTGGGCATAAGCCATAACGCCTTTTTGTAATACGATACCGTCATTAGCAATAGTGATTTCTTTCACGTAATCTTCAGGTTCAGAATGACCTGGCACTACAGCGTTGTTAAGACCATCCATCCCCATACTAATTGCACCTGAGCGTTTCACGTTTGCCTTTTCTAACAACATAACACTCGCGTTAGGGTTCTGCTCCTTTGCTGTAATGGCGGCCATAGGTCCTGCCGTTCCACCGCCAATCACAAGCACATCAATATCTGTAACTGTAATATCATCTGGAAGTGTCATCTTTTAATCCTCTTTATGTTTGGACTAGATTTTTTAACGTTCAATTTTGAAACAGTACTTATAAGAATCACCGCGAATTGCAAGATACTCATAATCAATGGGTCGTTTATTTTGATCACGAGTCAGGCGTTCTACCCACATAACAGGGCTTCCTTTCTCTAACTCTAATTGCTGGAGAACTTCATCATCAGCTGGCCTAGCTTCTAGGCTCACTTCAGCTTCACCCAACCTAAGGTTGAGTAGTTCTTCTAACATCGGAAAAATATCGCCTGTTAAGTCGTGCCCAAATAACTTTTCTCCGATATTTACCGGAAAAAACGAACGATCTAGAGATACGGGCTCTTTATTGAGGTAACGAACCCGAAGTACTTCTATTACTTTTTCTTTATCGCCTAGCTGTAGTTTTTCCTGCACATTGTTATCAGCTACACGCTCTCGAATGCTAACCACGCGAGCTGAGGTCTTGTAACCTTTAGGTCTCATGGCTTCGTCAAAGCCTTGCAACTGCTGCATGTCTTGTGTTGCTTTAGGCTTGTTGGCGAACGTTCCCTTACCTTGTGAGGTAAATACTAACCCCTCGCTGTTCAAGTCTTTCAATGCCTGGCGAACAGTGATTCGACTAACACCAAAAGTTTTCATCAACACGCTTTCCGAGGGAATCCGTTCATATGGTGCGTATTCACCTGAAAGTATCTGCTTTTTTAATACTGTTTTAATTTGTATATACAAGGGCTGGTGTGACCCTGCATTAGCCTCTGAAGTATTCATTTAGTAACTCCAATAATAAAAACCATGGCCTTTCCTTCCTGTTATTACCTGTTATGACAAGTTGTAACGAGGGTATCAATTGAGCTTAAAAACAAATCGTTATCGCAAAATCGCTATTGAAACACGGCTAATGGTTGGTTGAACATTCAAATGCTTTTAAACTTTCTTTACGTATATGGGACAAACACTTTCGTTTTAGGTCGACAAATTCTTCTGATGTAGCGATGTCAGAGTGCCTAGGCCTAGGTAACTCAACATTTAAATCCGCAATAATGGAGCCCGGACCTGCACTCATAATCAGAATACGATCTGCTAGAAATATCGCCTCATCTACGTCATGTGTAATAAACAAAACAGTTGTTCCAAATTCAGACCAGATATTTAGGAGGCTTTCTTGCATAATCAACCTAGTCTGTGCGTCCAATGCTCCAAAAGGCTCATCCATTAATAGAACACTTGGATAGTTAGCAAGTGCACGCGCTATACCCACTCTCTGCTGCATCCCGCCAGATAGCTCTCCGGGTAGTTTTCCGGCCATGCCTTGGAGGCCGATCATCGATAAAAAGGTATTTGCAATAGAATCACACTCTTTTTGGCTATGTCCGGCTATTTTCGGGCCAAACGCTATATTTTCATGTACTGTTTTCCATGGAAATAAAGAATGCTGTTGAAACACCATTCCACGATCTGGCCCTGGTTGAGTTACTTCTTTTTCGTCCAGAAGAACTTGGCCACTTGCTGGCTTTATATAGCCAGCAACACTATTCAGTAAGGTTGACTTTCCGCAGCCTGATGGCCCCAAAATACAAACAAACTCACCTGGTGGAATATCTAAAGTTGTTGTCTCTACAGCGATGTTTTTATTGGCGCCTGACCCAAATGAAATAGTGACATCATTAATATTAACTCTTCCACGAGATATTGATTTTTTTTGATGAATAACCCTTTCTTTTGTCAACCCCTTTTCAGCTTTCATAATTGATTCCCAATTGAGTAATTGACGTCATATTTTCGGTACCGCATGCATCTAATGACTCAGACTAGAACTGCACACTGATAAATTATTAACAACCAACAAACCTTTCTACACCTACGCCGTTAGTTGCGGGGCAACGTCCACCGTAACGAAGGCCGCATAATTAACCTAACTAAAAACGTAGATAGAGAGCCTAGGGCCCCTATTACCAGCATCCCTACGACTATATCTGGGTAATTGATGAGTGAATAAGCATTCCAGGTGAAGTAGCCGATCCCATACTGTCCAGAGATTACTTCTCCAGCGAGCAACGAAAACCAACTAACTCCCATGCCAATGGCTAAGCCCGAAGCAATACTTGGTAAAGCAGCTGGAAGCACTACATGTAGAAATACTTTTGAACGCTTAGCTCCAAGAGACAGCGCTGCTCTTACAAGAACTTCAGGTGTTTGTTCTACGCCATGTACGGTACTTAAGATAATCGGAAACAGGGCACCTAAAAAAGTTATATAAACAATTGAAGATTCTTCTGTAGGCCACATTAGGATTGCTAAGGGTATCCAGGCAACGGCTGGTATTGGACGAATGATTTCAATATACGGTAAAACAGCTGCTCTCATCATTCGTGAACGTCCAATTACAAGACCTGTACCAACACCCAAAAATACCGCTATTGAATAGGCCACCAAAATTCTCTTTAAACTAACAAGGATATGAATATAGAACTCTGTATCAGCTAACTGTGTAATAAAGGCACTACCTACAGAAAGAGGAGTTGGTATATTCTGAAAATTAATATAAAAATTAAAACTATATATCGTCGCTAGGTGCCATAGCACTAGACCAACCGAAATAGAAAGTACACCTATGAAGAGAGAGTCTGTTTTCTTATATAGAGCGAACACTTTTTCCAATACTGGAGGTTTAAGGGTTTTTTTCGTGCTGCCAACCGAGTGATCCACACCGTCACTTTTTAGCTCTAATGTATCCTCAGTAGAGGATTTCGTAGAATCATGATTTTCGACTGTAAAGTTCTGCTCTTCAGGCAACAGTATATTCTCGACTTCATCAGGCCTATCGTCGGTACACTTTTCTAAAGCTCTCACGTTCATAGAGTTCAGCCCTTTCATAGTTGAAAGTGACGAGAGCGAATGCTCAACGTCATTTTGTAGCCTACCTTTAGCGATGATGACAAAAACTCAGGCTAAAATGTTGGCCGTGCAGTTTGTGTTAAATTTCACCTTGTATTAACTTGGATCAATCGATACAAGCTTGTACTAACATGTTATATCTACATGCTTAATTAGCGCACAAGCCGTGCCATATGTTGATTTAACCAAAATAATAAATTTTATCTAACTGTTTTATAACGTTTTATTGATAGGGTGAGTTTTATTTATTTAAAATAACATTTTAATTTTTTTGTGGGGCATGCTTCTTGTTAGTTCATATTTCTTAAAAAATCCCGAAATTGGCGCATAACATTTTATTATGTTTTTTAAAACTTAATACAAGTTAGGAGTGATTGATTTTGAAGTTTGAGATGTATCGACTCTAAACTTACATCGTTTATTCAGAGGACTTGGTTAATTGCGATTGGCGTGTTTAAGGCAATTGATACAGAAGCATAAGTAAACGGATTATGAATATAGAATATATAGAGGATGGTAACGTGTGTCTGATTGGGGTTGTTCGAAATACCCCCAAAGAAGGCGTTATTGATGCCATAAAGAGGCTATCAAGGACAAAAAAAGACTCATTGATACAGATATATACATAAACTTTATTAACGTACCTTATAACAGGCTGCAAGTAATGCATATACATTCAAATTAGCCGGCTTAAAAGCTAGCCGACTATTGAGTAATAAAGCAATATAGACCTATCTTGATGAGTTAAATCACGTCTGACCAGGCCAGTTGTTTTCCTTTAGCATTAACCGCATCGCCTTTTTTCATAAAAGTAGTAAGCTTACCGGCGCTGTCTTCAACAAAAAAAGCAACATGACCAAATAGTTTCAACCCAGTCGATTGATCATAAACGTATGTAGCATTGACCTTTTTGCCCGCTTTAGTCACTAAAGCATACATGGTCGTCATTGCTTCAACACTATCGAAACTAACAATACCAACATCTTCAATCCACATTTCCGCCGGTGCGAGTAATGGGTTATCAATAATAGGCGACTCTACACTATTCACGAGTGAGTCGTAGTCTTGACCCCGTGCTTTGTATGCAGTTTTAACGTAAGTATTATCCAGCCATTTGTCGAAGCTCAAAGGTGGTATGTCTTTCTCTTTAACTAATAAAGCATGATCATATTTTAAAGCCTCTAGCCATTGAGGTTTAATTGAAGCTTCAAATGTCGTAATGCCTCCTTTAGAGAAATATAGATACAACACTTCTTTTTCGATACCCGTCCATTCAGACACTTTCGTAGCCGCATATACTGGGTCGTTGTCTATCCAGTCTTGGGCCTCAAGAGTTGCATTAACGTAGGATTGAACGATCTCGGGATACTTATCGGCAAAATCTGTACCCACTACTGTCCCATGAAAAGTGGGGATGCCGGCCTCACTACCATCAAAAATTTTACGCCCAGTACCACGAAACTCCATCACCTCTGACCAAGGAGTAAAGTCTGCATGAGCATCAATTTTTCCGATCGCTATATTATTGACTCCCACGGGCGGACTTTGATTTTTCAACTTCACTTTTTCGACTAGGTTATTATCCCGCAGCACTTTAAGTGTCATCCCCCATGCAGCACTACCGAATGGTGTTGATATATCTTTGCCATCTAGTTCAGACATTGAATAGATATCAGAGCCAACTGGAACGACAATCCCATTGCCTGTCCCTTTTAAATTGTATCCCGTTACAGCGATAAATCGACTTTCCGATCGTCCTCCTTGTTCAAACTTTGCCCCGTTGACAATGAGCGGATAATCTCCCATAACGCCAAATGCAAGCTTTCCTGCTAGCATTTGATTGGTTATTGGCGGTCCGGAAGTATAGTCCTTGTAGACAATGTCATATTCAACTCCTTCATATTTTCCATCGCTCGGTAAATGCTTTTCTAGCAGAGCTAACTTCTCGAGAATAATTCCTCCAGGCACCGTATTAGTTACGGTGCTCTGGTGCCCTATTCCGATAGATATTGTTTCCGCCTGCAACTGGCCGCTCAAAATAAATGCAAGCGGCACTGCTAGAACTAATTTATTAGGCTTTTTAAACATACGTTGTATCTCCAGCTATGATTTAATTTACTAAACCCATCTTGTTTAAATAAAGAAGGTTGATTGATAACATAACGATTGGATTACTGGCTCTTATGGAATATAAACTTGTACTAACATGTTATATTCACATAATTAAATAGCGCACAGGCTGTGCCATAATTTTAAATGTTAAATAATGATTTTTTTAAGTGTCTATTTCGAAAGGTATTTTTTACCACTATGTAGCTAAGTAATATTATGTATGTCAAAATATCAGTTACACTTCCGTGCGCTTTACTAGTTCATAAAGAAAAAATAGTCCCGAAATTAGCGCATAAATATTCAGTGTTGATTAATGCCTTTAATACAAGTGATCTTGATCAATACCTAAACAATATCGGGCTAATTTAGAAATTGACCAACCAACATTTAACCCCGCTACACCACGTTTTTCTTTCTACTATGCCCATCTACTAAGCCCTCATTACCTTCAATTACTACAAGTAAAGTAATACAGTAACGTCTTCCTATATGCTCTGGGTTTGTTATGATACAAAAAACGTTACAAGGTATTGTTAAGTAATGGCTCGACCTAAATATAAAATATCCGCGTCAGACCTTCTATTCGTGCATGCCTATTTACTTCGCGCTTTAGAGGATAGTCATTACATCACTCGAGGGAATTCCGTCGCCTATCAGTTTCGCCAGTATCTTAATCGTATTGATTTTGATGATGATCTAGAGCATGAAGCAGAGATACTCAACCGCTGGTGTGAAAAGTATCTAACAACCCAGCAGTGGGATCGTTTGAAAGTCACGGTTCGGAAAGAGCGCTATCGCCAATCCAACACCGATGTCACCATCACTCTTAAACCGAATGCCCATAAGGTATTGCAAGCATTGATCCAACAAGGCAATGCAAAGTCTTTATCTGACGCTGTGCTATGGTTAAGCAAACATCAATCAATAAAGTAATGTTGGGACCTTGGCCCTGTTAAAAATTAATTATTTTTGCAACATTTCTTCAGTTCACGCGTCTAACCACAAACAAACGCTCTTGACGAAGCAATAAAGGTTTTAAATATGAGTAAAAGCAAGCTGATTTTGGCTTTGATTATTGCGGTAGCATTCGGATCCTTTATGGTCTTTGATATTAGCCAATATATGACGTTGGACTACTTTAAGTCACAACAAGCGGAGGTTGAGCAATATGTAGCATCTAACTATACCAATAGTGTAATGGCTTTCTTTTTAGTATATGTGGCTGTAACCGCACTTTCTTTACCTGGCGCTGCGGTAATGACGTTGATTGCGGGGGCAATATTTGGTCTTATTAATGGACTGATTATTGTGTCGTTTGCATCAACACTAGGCGCTACGCTTGCATTGTTAACCTCTCGATTTTTACTTCGAGATTCAATTCAGCAAAAATTTTCTACTCAATTACAGTCCATCAATGACGGGATACAAAAGGAAGGCGCATTTTATCTGTTCACCTTAAGGCTGGTTCCTGTTGTGCCATTCTTCGTTATCAATCTAGTTATGGGGCTCACAAGTATTCCAGTTAGAACGTTCTTCTGGGTTAGTCAGGTTGGTATGCTTGCAGGCACGGCGGTATATGTAAATGCAGGCACCCAACTTGCTGGAATCGACTCACTAGGTGGAATCCTCTCACCCGGCATCATATTTTCATTCGTGCTACTTGGCTTATTTCCGTTAATTACAAAGCGTGTGTTAGAGGCGATTAAACGTAAAAAAGTACTAAAGGCCTATCCAAAACCAGACCAATTCGATGAAGATATCGTTGTCATTGGTGCCGGGTCTGCAGGGCTGGTTACGTCTTATATAGCAGCTGCAGTGAAAGCCAATGTAACGTTAATCGAACGACATAATATGGGGGGAGACTGTCTCAATACGGGCTGTGTTCCCTCAAAAGCACTCATTCGATCAGGTAAGTTTATGGCCGACGCTAAGCGATCGCAAGATCTTGGTTTCGAGTCTGCCTCTGTTAGTTTTAATTTCTCAGACGTAATGGAGCGTGTGCAGCGTGTTGTGAAAACCATAGAGCCACATGATTCAATTGAACGATACACCAATCTCGGTGTTAACGTAATAGAAGGCGAAGCGAAGATTACATCGCCCTATACAGTTGACGTTAATGGTAAAACCTTAACGACTCGAAATATTGTCATTGCAACAGGTGCCCGCCCTTTTGTACCCCCTATTAAAGGTATTGAACAAATTGATTATTTAACCTCAGATAATGTCTGGGACTTACGTGATCAGCCTAAGCGCTTAATTGTGTTAGGTGGCGGGCCCATTGGTTGTGAGTTAACGCAAGCATTCTCAAGGCTCGGTAGTCAGGTAACACAAATAGAAATGAATGAACGTATTATGGTGAGAGAAGATCCAGATGTGTCTGCTCAAGTCCGTAATCGCTTTGAGAACGAAGGCGTAACCGTATTAACGGGTCATCAGGCAGTCGAGTTTGTCATCGAAAATGGCGAGCAGATATTGATATGCAAGCACAACGATAGCAACGTTAAGGTACCGTTTGATAAAGTATTAGTAGCCGTGGGGCGTGTTGCAAACGTTTCAGGTTTTGGCTTGGAGGATCTGGATATACCGACCACTCGTGTGAGAACAGTCGAGGTTAATGAATACTTAGAGACTCGGTTTCCAAACATTTACGCCGTAGGTGACGTAGCAGGTCCATTCCAGTTCACTCATACCGCAGCACACCAAGCATGGTATGCGGCCGTTAATGCCCTGTTTGGGAAATTTAAGAAATTTAAGGTTGATTATCGCGTTATTCCCTGGGCTACCTTTACTGAGCCAGAGGTTGCGCGCGTGGGTTTAAATGAGCAGGAAGCCATCGACAAATCGATACCTTATGAAGTGACAAAGTTTGATGTGGCAGAGTTAGATAGAGCCATTGCAGATGAAGAAGCTCACGGATTTGTAAAAGTCCTCACGGTTCCTGGTAAAGATAAAATACTGGGTGTGACTATTGTGGGTGAGCAGGCTGGAGACTTGATCGCTGAATACGTAATGGCGATGAAGCACAACCTAGGGCTTAATAAAATACTCGGTACAATACATATTTACCCCACACTGGCTGAAATGAACAAGTATGCTGCAGGTGAATGGAAGCGAGCTCATAAACCAGAGAAACTATTGAATTGGGTTGAAAAATTTCACCGCTGGCAGCGCGGAGATAAAACCAGTGAACCTAAACCTAGTCGGTTTGAAACGACGAAAAGCCCATCATCAGAATAAATATATAGTGTTTATATTTTCAGGACAGTGCCCTTTAGATTTATTTAAACCTTTAGGGCGCGGTTGATAGCATTGGAGATTTCTACCCCTTTATCGTTTAAAATACATAGCACGCCCTTGTACCAATCTGCATGTACTACTGATAAATATAGACAATATTGGAAAATAAATGAACCGTAAAAAGAAGATAAAGCAAACCTTTAAAAAGCTACTGAAGAAAGAAAACGCAAAAAAACAACCTAAAAACAAAGAGCGTTATATCTCAAAAGCTGATAGAGCCGCACTAGAAGCAGAACAAGCTAAAGAACAAGAACAAGGCAATCAACAACCATAACTAACTTTAAGTTATTGTTATAACTGAATGATATAAAACAATATAGTATCTAATGTTAGTGCGTATGTATTCATATAAAATCTATCGCAGTTGCCTATAAATTGGCGTTCTTCTGCATTAAATACTCATGGTACTATTATTAGACATAATAGCCTCTTTACCACCATCAAAAGATGTTAAAGTAAAAAAATAGGTTATAACTAATATAGGTTCATAACAATAACTGTATTGATGGTATTCCGTAGTCCCAAATATGAAAGTATCTAATAAAGTTTTGGTTGAAATTCCGGTATCTGACCTGGAAATTGGCATGTACGTATCAAAGCTCGATTGTCCTTGGGAGGATACGTCGTTCATCTATCAAGGTTTTTTCCTCTACGATAACCAGGATATACAGGAACTACAATCACTCTGTAAAACTGTTTTTGTACAAGCAGAGAAAGAGGTTTGGGACGAGAAGCAAAAAATCACGCTATCCACAGGCAAAGAACGCGTTCGTACCGTAACACAAGAAAAAGTCACCTATATCAACAAGGTACCCGCGTATCGTGAGCTTGAGAAAGCAGGTGCGACCTACAATGAAGCCAAACAGCTAATATCTAATATTTTTACAACCGTCAAACTGGGTAAATCGTTTAATGTAGCTGAGGTTAAGTCTGTGGTGACCGATATTGTTGGTAGCATTCTTAGAAACCCAAACGCTCTGCAATGGCTTGCCCTAATCAAAAACAAAGACGAATATACCGCGGAACATTGCTTAAGAGTCTGCATATTTTCTGTATCGCTCGGACGTGAGCTTGGCATGTTAGAGAGCGAGCTAATAGACCTTGGAATAAGCGGTTTTCTTCATGATGTTGGTAAAACGCGCGTTCCTGACGAAGTGCTTAATAAGCCGGGGCGCTTTACCGCTGAAGAATATGAGGTAATGAAAAGCCACTCTACTCACGGAAAAAACATCCTCATATCTCAAAGTGGCCTGCCCCCGATAGCCGTTGATGTTGCGTATACGCATCATGAACGAATTGATGGCGGTGGCTATCCAAGAAAGCTGTCTGGCCATAAGATAAGTAACTTCGCTCGGATTGTTTGCATCGTTGATGCCTACGATGCGATGACGTCGGTAAGGGTTTATAAAACAGCGATGTCATCGTTAGAGTCACTTCGCATTATCTTCGAAGAAAAAGGCATACATTTTGACCCCGAACTAGCGGAGCTATTTATCAAACTCATCGGTGTTTACCCTACCGGGCATATTGCAGAACTAACCTCAGGAGAGGTCGGAATTATTATTAAGTCAAATAATGAGCACCGATTAAAACCAAAAATTCTCAGGATTATCGACTGCCAAAACCGGCGATCAAAAGAGACGATTATTGACCTTACTACTGACCCTGTTGACGCAAAGGGCAACGTCATTCGACTAAAAACGGTTCATCCCAACGGAGCATTCGGCATTGACATAAAACCCTACCTCAAGAAAGGGTTACGGCTGAGTGAATCCGAAGACGAATAACTAGATTCGCTAAATACGACGTTGTCTAGCTACAAATGTTGTCTAAGTACAAATGTTGTTTAAGTACAGTGCTGCCTAAGTACGTTGTATAAAACCTCTGTCAGATAGTCTAAATCATTGTCAGATATAATAAATGGCGGCATCAAATAGACGAGTTTACCAAACGGCCTTACCCAAACGCCCTGCTCCACAAATTTAGGCTGGATCTGAGATAACTCTACTGGTTCTTTTAGCTCTATTACCCCGATTGCACCTAATACTCTTACATCTTCTATACAGTCTAACTCGCGGCATCGTTTTAACCCGATTGTTAAGCGAGCCTCAATATTTTGCACAATTTCCTTCCAGTCGGAATTTAGAAGTAGCTCTAGACTGGCAACACCCGCTGAACAAGCTAATGGGTTTGCCATAAACGTTGGGCCATGCATAAATAACCCTGGGTTTCCATTACTGATAGTCTCGCTGATTTCTTTGGTTGTCATCGTAGCTGCGAGGGTCAAATAACCTCCTGTCAGGGCTTTACCTACACACATGATGTCAGGCTCAATACCGGCATGTTCAGACGCAAACATCTTACCGGTTCGTCCAAACCCCGTAGCAATTTCATCTAGAATCAATAATACGCCATATTCATCGCACAGAGACCTGACACGCCTTAAGTAGTCTGGCGAATAGAAACGCATGCCTCCTGCCCCTTGTACCACAGGCTCAATGATCACGGCTGCAATTGAATTGTGATGGGCGGCTAGCGCCTCTTTCATTGGTTCAATATCATGATCTGTGCAGGGTTGATCATATTTACAGCGAGGTGCTTCGACAAAATACTGGGGCGTGATGGTATCTGAAAAGAGTGAATGCATACCTGTAATAGGGTCACAAACCGACATTGCACCAAAGGTATCGCCGTGATAACCGTTTTTAACCGTTAAAAAGTGCTGTTTCTTCGGGTGCTGTTTATCATGCCAATACTGAATCGCCATTTTCATCGACACTTCTACGGCTACAGAGCCTGAGTCAGAGAAGAATACTGTCTGGATTGTTTTAGGGCTAATATCAACGAGTATTTTGGCTAGCTTGATCGCAGGGTCATGAGTTAAACCACCAAACATGACGTGGGACATCTGACCTAACTGTTCGTTAAGCGCGCGATTCATTGCGGGATTATTATAGCCATGTATCGCACACCACCACGATGACATACCGTCAATAAGCGTCGTTCCATCGGCAAGTTTGAGTCTCACTCCATCAGCGGAGCTTACGCGCCATATTGGATGGTTTGCGCCTATTGAACTGTATGGATGCCAAATATGGTTTCTATCATAATCAAGCAGGTTGTCGGTGGGAGCTTTAGTCATTTTATATCCAATTGACGAATATAGAGTGACAGAAGATACCTGTAACTCTATATTTTTATCACAATATACCGAAACCCTAAATTGGCTCTCTCATGGTAACAAACTCTTCTGCAGCGGTGGGGTGAATACCAATCGTTTCATCAAAGTGAGCCTTGGTGGCTCCAGCCTTGATTGCGATAGCAACCCCTTGCATAATTTCGCCGGCTTCTGGTCCAACCATATGAGCGCCCACCACCCGGTCAGTATTGACATCCACTATCAGCTTCATAAATGTCCGTTCGTCTCGTCCCGACAAGGTATGTTTCATTGGTTTAAAGTCTGACTTATAAACATCAATATCACCAAACCGCTCTCGGGCTTGTGTTTCAGTTAACCCAACCGTACCAATCGTAGGCTGGCAAAATACTGCAGTGGGAATGTTGTCATAGTCCATATTGATCGGTTGGTCATTGAACAGGTTACGGGCAAGCGCCATTCCTTCAGCCAACGCGACAGGCGTTAGCTGATAATCCCCTTTCACATCACCTACCGCAAAAATATTTTTTACAGAGGTCGCAAAATTACTATCCACTTCAATATTGCCCGCTTTATTTAGGGCTATGTCTGTATTTTCAATACCAATATCCTGAGTATGCGCTTTGCGGCCTGTCGCTGCCAACACCAACCCGGTATTAACTGAGCTGTCGTCTTCTAGCGACACGTTAAAGCCATCCGAGACTTTAGTCACCGAGCGAATGTTATTGTTGAAAACGAGCTTAACGCCCTTTTTTTCAATTTCATTTTTAGCGAAGGCACGAACATCTTCGTCAAAACCACGCAAGAAAAGGTCGCCTCTGTAAATCAATGTGGTATCAACACCTAAGCCGTTTAGAATGCCCGCTAACTCAACGGCAATATAGCCGCCCCCTAACACAATCGCAGACTTGGGAAGGCGGGGTAAAAAGAAGAACTCATTCGATGTGACCGCATGTTCAGAACCTTCAAATTGAGGGATAAACGGCCAACTACCCGTTGCCACGGCAATATACTTAGCGGTATAAGTTGTATCGCCAACAGAGACTGTATGATGATCAACAAAACGGGCCCGGCCACTATGAACCGTAACACCAGCTCCTTCAAGTAGATTATTATATATTCCATTTAATCTACTGATTTCATGGGTTTTATTGTCCCTCAACTTGTTCCAGTCGAAATTCAGCGTTCCGCTATTGGTCCAACCAAAACCGGCGCCATCCTCTAAGTCTTCTTCTATATGGGAGGAATAAACGAATAGTTTTTTTGGTACACACCCAACGTTGACGCAGGTTCCGCCCATGTAGCGATCTTCTGCAACCGCCACCTTAGCACCAAGACCCGATGCGATTCTAGAAAGGCGAACACCTCCAGAGCCTGCACCAATGACAAACAAATCATAATCGTATTCTGACATAAGATGGGGGTTCCTAAATTGAATGGAGTAATTTATAACAGTTGGGTTCCTACCTTCGCCAGAGCAAAGGCAAAGGCCAGATGTATATACTTCAGTGTACGTCCTCGTTCACAATATTTGGTACACACAATAAAGAGTTTAAAATAACTAGTTAGTCGGGGCAGTGACGAGGCTTAAATAATACGGTTTCAGTAAAGTCGCCTAATTTGACTTCACCCACTTTTTCGTAGCCCAACGATTGGTAAAAATTAAGATACCCTGCATTACCCGTATCGAGCCCGATCCCACTAGAGCGCGGATTTTCGCTACACAGTTTTTCGACCGCGTTAAGCAGTAAACGTCCGTATCCATGCTTTTGGTGAGATGCATCAACCCCCATCAGTGGAAGCTCGTGATGCTCACCGCCCGGAAGAATAGCATTCACTTGCTTATGGTAATCAATATAGCGCCTAGTAGAGCTTAAACCCGCCGTTAACATCATTCTAATGCGCCAATTAAATTGCTCAGCAAGATTAAGTCTTACGGTAGGGCTTCCTACTAATGCGATGCCGACCAGTCGGTTATCTACGCTAAGACCTATAACGTCTTGTCCGTGAGCAAAATGTAAGTCTATTAGCTCTCTGATAGTTGCACGCACTCGTTGATCGTAACCCGCGCGGGATGAGTCAAACAAATATTTAAATGTTGGTTCATCACGATAAGCATGATACAAAATAACCTTTGCTTCAGTGGTGGCTCCGGGGTCAAGCCTCACAATTTTTGTTTTTACGCATTCCGCAGTATCTGTCATTATTTTTCTCCGGCTTTGGCTTTCGGCGTAATAGGTTAACCCTTTAGGGTTAAACGAACATTAACCAATCCACCTTTCTCATCCTTGTCTATAGAAACCTGGGATACTTCGATATTATACGTAGCATTTAGATCTCTTAGCCAAACTATAATTGTATTGAAAGGTACTTTTTCTAACCAAACTCTAACCTTTCGGTCTCCAGATGGCTCGAATCTTTTTAGCTTTATCTTATGTTTTTGAGCGTTTGCGCTAACCGTAGACACCAACGATTGGCTGTCTAGAATCTTCGACGCGTTATTATTTCCGGTATTCGAAGCAAGTGATTTTGCAATCCCTTCATTTGCTTGTACCCAACTCAAAAGAGCTTGGCTATTTTTCAAATTAGTTTCTTGTGTTTTTGAGAAGTCATGAGCAGGGGACCAGATCAAAAAATAAAGTATCGCTAGCATTAGCGCAATCGACAACGCCATTAATGCTTGTTGATCTCGCTTTGGCATTGCTCCGAATTGACGAAGTGCTGAGACAACTGAAGGTGCGTTTTTAATATTAGTTATTATTGACATCATTAACTGCCCGTGACGCTTAAACGTCCTCTTACACTATTTTGCTCGTTAATCGCAGAGCTTATTTTTGCGCCCAGCCCTGCAGACGTAAGTCCATTCTTAAGTTGATCTAGTTGCTGAAATGACCCTGCTCTCAACTCAATCGTTAGCTCTTGCCTCTGGTCACTGTAATTAACACTCTTAAATTCGACGTTTTGGTTGTTCGGTAGCTTAGAATACTGGTAACCCGCCTCGCTTAACAAACCTAGAAAATCTGTATTTCCTTGCGAAGTACTTGCCAACTTGAGCTTGCCTTGCAGCGTGCGCCGCAAGTTATTGACCGAAACTCGCCTCTCAGCGGGAAACAGTTTTTTATACACTTGTAATGCCTGCTGGGAGTAGTTATCTGCTTCTTGTTGATAATAATAGCCCTTTCCGATATCCACTCCAACCTGCAATACGAACCAAATACCCGCAACAGCAGCGACCGATTTCCATTTCTTCAGCGATGGTGAAGCAGCATTTGCAATTTTAAAATCACCCTGGCACAGGTTGATTCCTTTTGTTCCCTGTTGAAACCAAGATTCACATAATAATTCAAGCATGGGTACATTCAGGTCGCGATTTGTCCACTCAAAACCTTCAGACTGCTGCAGCTCTGCCAATACTATTTTAAGGTCATCAGCTTGAGAGGGTGGCATAAAACAGCTGACCTGTTTTTTATCTATTGATTCAGCCTCGTCATCAGTGATTAAGACAGAATCAAAGTAACTAACCAGATTAAAAAGTTTTACTCGAGTGACGGTACCCGGTTTAATATCCACTAACGCCCAGTCATCTTCAAACCCGATCACCGCATCGACACCCTGTATCGGTAACAATGAGGCATCACTATAGATCGCATCAACCGTTATACCTGTATTACTCAGTGCATCGAAGTATGCTTTGAATAAGGTGTAATTAATCACTTCAACAGCGTAATTGCCATTGCTAAGCCTTTCACCAAGAGCGATATGCACACTATCAATATCTTCTGAAAGCTGCTCTTCGACTGCAAAAGGCAAGGCTTGTTGAACAAATCGCGTTTGCTTACCGGGTATGGTGACCTGTGTGGAGTTAATTAAATTAGCAGGAATCAACCCAATAATTTGCACTTCATCGATCGAGTTTTGATCGAGTAACTGCTGAACATTTTCAAATTGCTCAGCAATGCCTCCCGCTAATTTTTGGCCTGCTCGGGCATACAATGCCCACTCAAAATTGGACAGCCCTTCATTTTCGTCTTCGGGCAACGATAGCGCTCGAATAAACAACTTGTTTGGCATTATTGTTCTCTTTATGTCCCTTAAATTCTTCGGCTTTGGTTATAGCTTATTGTGCCAGAATCAGCTCTTTAGTGATGATATACTTTTGACCTTGATCCCGTGATAATAACGTTAATGTGCCATCATTAGCATCTCGATAAAGAACTGACACTAACCGGCTGACCCGGCCTCCAAGTGTTACCTTGGAGGATACTGTGAAAAACTCGCTATTTATCGAAAAACTTCCTTCTAATACTAAGCCAGCATACTCAGGTAATGCTTTAAAGTCTTCTAGCTTTTTAAAAGGTTTATCCTTTCTATAGTCGATTATAGACTGACCTTCGGCATCTGATAGGGTTTTTCCCTTTGACAGTGACCTGTATATCTCTTTTGTGCATGTATTTATATTAATTGCTTTTACACCAACAGGTAAAGCCGAAACATGGGGCAACAACTTAGCGTAAATATCAGGCGTGACACCATCAATTAACATAAGTTCTGAAATCGACGCAAAAGGCTGACTACCTGTTCTATAAGGTTTATCCTTAATTAAATAGTCACCGTCTTCAGCACCTTCCGATCCGTCAACTTCATCATTTTCATCAATCCAATCTATGATTTTTTCAAGTCGTAACTGTTCGATTTCAAGAATTAAAAAGAGGTTGGTGAACCGATCAATCACCACCTGATCTTTTGACCCATTTGAATTAATAAGGCTATTAATATTTAGCTTACCCTGAAGGTCATCAACTTGAGCCTCAATAACACCAAAATCTACTGGAAATCCAACCGCTCCAGCGCCCCAAGCCTCAGAAGGGTCGTCCATAAATTCTGTTTCCTTCTTATCGTTCTCCCAGTCAACAAATAGTATTTGACGCGCTACCTGCTCTGCCCCTATTGCATACTCATAAGCTTGGCTTTGAATTAGAGTGTTAGATGCTTTTTTGATAAATAGACTTTGGCGAGAAATCATCCCGCTAGCCAAAATGGTCACTAATGCAAAAACAAACAACACCATCATAAGGGCAACGCCCTTTTGTTTATGAGGTAACGTAACGCTGTTAGGTGAGAATTTAACTAGCAAGCTGGTTATCCATGAGTATGTGTTCCAAAGTTACTGGTTTTCACTATCAATACTTTCGTTTTCTTGTTGTTGGTTAGTTCCTTCTTCTCCCTTATCAGAGTCGTCATCGTTGGCCACTGTTTCAATTTGCAGAAATTGCGGAAGATCGTACAACCGTTTGAGTGATCCAAAATAATTATGTTCTATTGTTATTTCAAGAGCCTTCGGTAACAGGTATTTGCCAATTCGGCTATTGTCAGTATCCGTCTGCTCAGGGGGCCAAGATTCTACCCACTGATTTTCATCATCCATAAACCGCAAGACAATTGCATCAATGTCCGTTAAGAGAGTTTGAATAACACTTTCGCTATCTTGAGGCCTATCAAGCATTGTCCAATAATGTCGAAGCAACTCTCCATCAAGTAATTCGTAAGATACGCGTTGAAGATCACTACGGGTGTCTCCCATCGGGTTGCGCCACCCAGAACGGGTCAGCTCCATTACATACAACGTATTACGATTCGAAACTGCGGGCTGGAAGTCACCATATTCATCACGAATAGCACGGTGGCTTACCTGTTGAACATCTCGAGATAAAATCAGCATCATCTTTTGAAGCTGTTCAAATCGTTCGCTGTTGTTCTGTGTGATTTGTTGAGCTCTAATTGTGCCCCCTAGGAGCTGCCACGTACCGAGGCCTATTAAAGCCGTAATACCTATCGCTATTAAAACCTCAAGCAACGTGAACCCATTTTGACGAGCTATCTTAATGCCAATGGCCATCAGTGGCGACCTGCAAAACCGGAATAACTAAGGATTTGGTTCCCCTCTTCAAACTGATCATCTGATGCTTTGTGGAAAATGACTAAGTCCACACGATTAAAGTTTGCATCAGTAGTCTTTGATACCTTAGATACAATCTTCCAATGATCTTTACCAAACGCTATGTCTTCTTTAGTTTCTCTCGTTTGCGGTAGATCTCCACTTAATCGTACCTCTACCATTTTATTTTCTGCAATCCAATTCGCCATGGTCTTAAGACGTATCCGTTCATATTGGCTGATGGTTTGAGATGTCACTTTCTGAATAGAAGTACCGATAAGCGCAAACACCATAAGCGCGATCACCACCTCAAGAAGGGTAAAACCATTATTTCTATTGCGGTGTGAAAATGAATAAAAAGAACGATGACGCATATGGCTATTCGTCCTCTTTACCTGGTACAACGAGTTTGATTTCTTCAAGCCCATCAGATGTGATTACGAACTGACTATCTGGGTTTTGGTTAACCTGTAGAGTTACTGTAAAGGGTGTTACTTCCCCGCTAGATAGTAACATCATATCGGGTTTCTTTAATTCGTCTTGCTCTTTACCCAATATCTTAAGGTCTTCAGCGTTACGGCGAAACTCAATAACAACCCACTCAGGAAACTGCCGACCCTTAAGTAATTCGATTGTTGAAGGTGACCATGTGAACTTCTCATCATCATATTCCAAAAACTCATAGCCATCTTCATCAATACTAAATCCAATTTCGGAATTAGACAAAATGGCCTCTTCAGAAGCCACTCTAAGCAAGGCATGCAACCGCTGGGATTCATTCGCTAACTCACGCTGCTGCTTTCCGCTTCCAAGCGTGAACACAGCGACTCCACTCAAAAGCCCCAGCAGTACCATAACGACCAGGATTTCGATTAAAGTGAAGCCCGCCTGTTTTGAGGCTAATGTTGGGTTAGCATTAATCATGATGAGAAATATTACTCTTTCACATCCCAGTTACCGATGTCAGCCCCCTCTTCTTCACCGCCTTCCTTGCCATCTGAACCTAGTGAATAGAGGTCAAACGGCCCATTTACACCTGGGCTAATGTACTGGTATGGCGTTCCCCATGGGTCCACCGGTACTGTTTTCATATAACCATCTTTGTTCCAGTTTTTAGGCTCCGGAAACCCACTAGGCTTCGCCACTAGCGCTTCAAGGCCCTGCTCGGTGCTAGGATAGCTAAAATTATCTAGCTTATATAGGTCAAGTGCGTTAGACACTTCCCTGATTTGAGTCTCAGCAACTGTTACGCGAGCTTGCTCACCTCGGCCAAGAATATTAGGTGCGACCACCGCCACTAAAAGACCCAAAATAACCATTACGACCATGATTTCGATTAGGGTAAAACCACGTTGTTCCTTGATAGTATTCATTATGTTTATTCTCTAAATTGTTAGTTCAATATAGTACTTATTAATGGTCACTTATTATCAATCAACCACTAACCGACCAAGTTACTCATGCTTAAAATCGGTAGCATAATCGCCAAAACGATAATAAGAACGACCACCCCCATGACCAATAGCATTAATGGTTCAAACAACCCAACGATAGCGGTAATAAGCCCCTCAAGGTCGTTCTCCTGATTCTTTGCCGTTCTTTCGAGCATTTGATCTAACTCACCGCTTGACTCTCCACTGGCGACCATATGAAGCATCATAGGCGGAAAATAACCGGTATTTTCAAGGGATTTAGTTAGGCTTGAACCTTCACTGACCATCACTGCCGCATCCATAATAGAAGACTTGAGACAGTCATTCGACAGCACTTCTCCTGAAATACGAATGGCCTCAACTAATGGCACACCACTACTATTCAATATACTCAATGTACTGGCAAACCGGGCCGTATTCATCCCCTTTGACAACTTCGAAATAAACGGAGTGGATAAAATTTTCTTGTGTACAGCAAATCGAAACGCATCTTTTTTCAAAAAAAATTGAAACACGGCGAAGCCAATGATCAATACAATGAGGATATACATCCCCCAGTTACTCAGAAAGTCACTGACCACTAAAAGTGATTGAGTTAACGCAGGTAACTCTTGCCCATTATTGATAAATACTTCGATAATATCAGGCACAACGTAAGTCAGAAGAAATACAACAATAGAGATTGCGACGACAGACAGAATGACCGGATAGATAGCAGCAAGTTGAATTTTTTGTCTGGCTTGCTGACGAGACTCGGTGTAATCGGCCAACCGATTCAATACTAAGTCCATATGTCCAGCATGCTCGCCTGCAGCAACGGTAGATCGATAGAGTTTGGGGAAAGCATTTGGAAATTCAGCCATACTATCCGCAAGTGTATATCCTTCGAGTACCTTGGCTCTAATGGCCAGCATAATGCTACGAATACGAGGCTTATCATTTTGATCAGATACCGCGCTAAGGGCTTCCTCAATTGGAATTCCCGCTTGAATTAACGTCGCAATCTGGCGAGTGATTAATGCCAAATCCTTAACACTTAAGCTTTTTCCCTGGGACGAAAACGACTTAGTTCGCCCTTCTTTTTCTACCGTAGTTTCAACCGATAGCGGTGTAAGGCCTTTGTCCCTTAACTGCTGGCGAACTTGACGCGAACTATCTGCTTCGATAACACCTTTCTTTTGGCGTCCTTTTTGATCTAGCGCTTTGTAATCATACGCAGCCATCAATTACTCCCTATGAGTGACGCGCAGTACTTCTTCGACTGACGTAACACCGGCCAATATTTTCGCTACACCATCAGCATGAATGCTTGGGCCACATTTTCGGGCGTAGGCTTCCAGCTCAAGTTCACCGGCCTTGCTATGAATGAGGTTGCGCATCTGATCATCTATATCAATAACTTCATAGATTCCCATCCTGCCTCTATAACCTAAATGATTACATTCGGTACAGCCTTTTGCTCGGTAAATAGTAGGCGGAGTAGCAGGGTCTTGCTGTAAAAAGTCGCAAGCATCCTTATCTGGCTGGTAGGGTTCCCTGCAGCTTGAGCAGAGAACTCTTACAAGACGCTGAGCAATAATGCCGACCATGCTTGACGAAATTAAAAACGGCTCTACCCCCATATCTATTAATCGAGTAATTGACCCAACAGCACTATTGGTGTGTAGGGTGGATAATACCAAGTGCCCCGTCAAACTTGCTTGAACGGCGATCTCAGAGGTTTCAAGATCTCGAATCTCACCAATCATTACGACATCCGGGTCTTGGCGAAGTATCGCCCTAAGCCCCCTAGAGAAGGTCATATCAACTTTTGTGTTGACTTGAGTCTGCCCGATACCCGGCAAGTTATATTCAATCGGGTCTTCTACCGTAAGAATATTTCGGCTTTTGTCATTGATCTCAGAAAGGCCTGCATAAAGCGTAGTGGTTTTACCTGAGCCGGTTGGTCCAGTCACCAAAATAATACCGTGCGGTCGACTAACGAGGCCTTTTAATGTTTTTAAGTCCCTTACGGACATACCCAAAGAGTCAAGTTTTAATCGACCGGCTTGCTTATCTAATAATCGCAAAACGATTCGCTCGCCGTTGGCAGAAGGCATGGTCGACACACGAATATCAACCTCTCGTCCACCTACTCTTAATGATATCCGCCCATCTTGTGGGATTCTTTTCTCGGCTATATCGAGCTTGGACATGACCTTGATACGACTAATAAGAAGCGGCGCCAATGCACGTTTTGGCTGCACGATTTCCCGCAACACACCGTCCACCCTAAAACGAACGACTAGCTGTTTTTCAAAGGTCTCGATGTGAATATCTGATGCGCTGGTTTTGACTGCTTCGGTCAAGATAGCGTTGATCAGACGAATAATAGGTGCATCATCCTCCTGCTCCAATAGATCCTCTGTTTCAGGTACGGAATCTGCCAAACTAGCAAGATCCATATCGTCTCCTAGCCCTTCAACCATTTGCATGGCTTCAGCCGAGTCATTTTGATAAGCGAACGAAAGAGACTCTTCGAAAAGATCTTTAGTCACCTGTTCGAACCGCAAGTCACCTTGTGTAATACGGTTTAACTCACAGAATACGCGATTATTGAGTGCTTCGGAGTGAAGAATGCAAAGTTCACCGTTGGGATCTTTGGCGATGACCACAGAGTGCTTTTTAGCAAAACCAAAGGGTAATCGGCTGTGATTGGTCTCTGGTTCTGCAAGAACAGCGTCTGAGCTAGTTTCGAAGTTCAACGCGAGCTCCTTGAATGACGGGTGTTAGTGGTTGATTATCAGTGTGCATTTTTTATTATAGTCATCTCTTTCAGAGTCATAGCGAATTATCCTTAAAATAAATCAAAATTGTTAAGGTATTCAGCACATTTTGAATGTTAATTAACGCTAACGCAAAATTTATTTTATTAACAATGCGTTAATTAAGAACGCTCGTCTTCGCAATCAAGACTATAATTATCTTCGTTAGCGCTCTATTATAAAAAATCACTCAATAAGAACAAAGGTTAGCCCCTGCTGTGAACAAATTAGCAATACAACAAAAAGCACCTGTCATCATATTAGTTTTATTGATTGCAGCAATGCTTCTCACTTTGGCAATGCAGGCATACGAATTTTTTATGCCTGACTACAGCGAAACTAAGGTCCAAGCAACAAACACTGAAAGCACGCCTATTCAGCAACCCCGACCTGAAAGAGAGATCAATCAATACAAACTTTTTGGTACCCCCATAAACCCAAACCAGCAAGCAGTAGCGGTTAAGACAGAAGATTTACCAAAAACAAATTTAAGGCTAATTTTACGTGGTGTATCTGCGTCCACTAAAATCGAGCGCGCAAGCGCACTGATAGAAGGCCCTGCTAAAGAGACGCTGAAATACTCAATTAATGATTCTCTACCTGGCAACGCTACACTTAAAAGCGTCCATGAAAAGCGGATCGTTATAGAGCGTAATGGTCGCCTCGAAAATTTATATTTCCCAGATGATGTTAGTATTGGGATTGTTCGTAACGACTCAAACATCGATACCTCGCAACGCCAACCTCAAACCACTTCACCCCAGTCGTTACAGGTACCTCAAGTACCGGAAAACTACACTAGGCCTGCTGCCAATCTCGATACGCTTAGCGAGGAACGAAAGAAAGAGATAAAACAAAGGCTGGAGCGACTTAGAGAAAAGATGAAGCAGACTCCTTAATAACAACTAAAATTAGTCCATATAAAAACAACTAACCCGATGGGCATGATGCATTTATCACAGAGCACCAACCACCACTTACGCAATACAATAATACTGGTTTTTTCGCTAAGTGTTTCTGTTCTGTATGCGTTTGAGCTGAGTGATAAATTACTCAATTTTATTGAAGACAAATACGGCCAATCAGCCAGAAATCGCCTTGAGCTATGGGAGCGCCTTGCAACAACCCCGTCTCAACTTTCAACTCAGGATAAGCTTAGCCAAGTTAACCGTTTTTTTAACACGACTAATTTTAAATCAGACATACAGCACTGGGGCCAAGAAGATTACTGGGCAACCCCTGTAGAACTCCTTGCCACCAATGGTGGTGATTGCGAAGACTATTCAATCGCCAAATACTTTACCCTTAAAACAATGGGTGTACCGGTCGATAAACTACGAATTACCTACGTCAAAGCCATTCGGCTTAATCAGGCTCATATGGTATTGGCCTACTATGAAACTCCAGGCGCAGAGCCTTTGATACTTGACAACCTGATTTCTGATATTAAGCCCGCATCAAAACGAACTGACCTAGTGCCGGTATATAGCTTTAACGGTGATGGTTTGTGGCTTTCGAAACAACGGGGCCAGGGTAAAAGGATTGGGGAATCAGGTAAGCTCTCTCGCTGGGTTGACCTGAACACTCGATTACTCGACGGGTTGAAATAGCTACCTGTTGCTCACAGGTACTCAAAACTTTAACCCACCACAACCTCCCGGTCTATCGTGGAGAGCTTGCCTGCAATGCCTCTTTCCCTATATGCCCACAGGTTACTGGAATAATTCAAGTGGGCCCAAATACAACCATGCCTATTTTGAGTTATTTGATAACTGTTGGGATTACGGTGATTAGGTTGTCTTATTTGTAAGGTTAAAATCAGAAGTAACGTTAAGCGACTCTTTATCGAGGTTAAAAATAAAGGTGCATTAGCAAACCCATTTGTTTAAAGGTTTACAGGAACTTGATAGGTAGCTAGACACAAAAAAGCCCGAACAAGTCGGGCTTTTTCAATTAGTTAAAAGGTAATACTAATGTAATTCCTTATACTAATCTAACGTTACTTACAGCGCTGCATCAAGCTCCGGTACTGCTTCAAACAAGTCTGCAACTAAGCCGTAGTCTGCTACCTGAAAAATAGGTGCTTCTTCGTCTTTGTTGATAGCAACAATAACTTTACTACCGGACATACCTGCTAAGTGCTGAATCGCACCAGAGATACCAACGGCAATGTAAAGGTTAGGTGCTACGATCTTGCCTGTTTGACCAACCTGCATGTCGTTTGGAACAAAACCAGCATCTACAGCGGCACGTGAAGCACCCATTGCTGCACCTAACTTATCAGCGATACCTTCAAGCATCTTGAAGTTTTCGCCATTCTGCATACCGCGACCACCAGATACAACAATAGTTGCACTAGTCAATTCAGGGCGGTCAGATTTAGCAATTTCAGCACTTACAAATGCAGAATTACCCGCATCTTGAGCAGAGTCCACAGTTTCGACCGCGGCAGAACCACCTTCGGCTGCTACTGGGTCAAATGCTGTAGTACGCACAGTAATAACCTTGATGCTGTCTGAAGACTGCACAGTTGCAATTGCGTTACCCGCATAGATTGGACGCTTAAATGTATCAGCAGATTCTACAGCAACGATGTCTGAAATCTGAGCTACATCTAAAAGAGCCGCTACGCGTGGTAAAAAGTCTTTACCAGTTGTACCTGCAGAAGCAACGATATGGCTATAACCTTTACCAAGGTCAGCAACTAATAGTGATAGGTTCTCGGCCAACTGATGACCGTATGCTGCATTATCAGCAACTAAAACCTTACTCACACCTTCGACTTTCGCTGCAGCTTCTGCGGCAGAGCCACAGTTTTCGCCAACAACAAGAACCTCTACGTCACCACCAATAGCTTTAGCTGCAGAAACGACGTTTAAAGTAGCAGCTTTTAAGCTACCATTTTCATGATCAGCAATAACAAGAATGCTCATTTAGATCACCTTCGCTTCGTTTTTCAATTTGTCTATTAGTTCAGCAACGTCAGCCACTTTAATGCCTGCCTGACGCGTAGCAGGTTCTTCAACCTTCAGCGTAGTAAGACTTGGCTTAAGCTCAACACTCAAATCAGCAGGAGAAGTCATTTCTAATGGCTTCTTCTTCGCTTTCATAATGTTTGGCAAAGATGCATAACGTGGTTCGTTCAAACGAAGGTCGGTAGTAACAACTGCAGGCATGTTTAATGCTACAGTTACCAAACCACCGTCGATCTCACGAGTAACATTTACTTTGTCGCCATCTACAGCAACTTCAGAAGCAAAAGTTCCCTGAGGCATTCCTGTTAATGCAGCAAGCATCTGACCGGTCTGATTGTTATCAGAATCAATAGATTGCTTACCAAGAATAACTAGGTTTGGTTGTTCTTTTTCAACAACAGCTTTAAGAAGCTTAGCAACATCTAATGCCTGAACTTCTTCGTCAGTTTCGATAAGAATACCGCGGTCTGCACCCAATGCCAGTGAAGTACGAACTTGCTCTTGAGCTACTTTAGGACCGATTGAGACAACTACGATCTCACTGACTACACCCTTCTCTTTTAAGCGAACCGCTTCTTCAACTGCGATTTCACAAAAGGGGTTCATTGCCATCTTGACATTTGTCAGATCAACACCTGTATTATCAGGTTTTACTCGAACCTTGACGTTGTAGTCGATTACACGTTTAACAGCGACCAGAACCTTCATAGATTCCTCGTTTATTAGCGATTGATTGATTGTTGGCTCTTACGAATGAGGAGGAAAAAAGCAAAATACCCTTAGCACGAGATGCAAAAGGATATATTCAGAAACTCTCCACCCTACGCAAAGCGCCCTAATACTGACTATAAAATTCGTTTTGGTCAATACCAAACAATCAATTCAGAGTAAAAAACAGGCATTTTAGAGCAAAAAAAGCGTAACAGGTGTTCATTTTAGCTATACAAGCATGTGCCCAATATTGGTGCTAAGTTATTGATGTTGGAATTATTTCAATAAATATTGATGTAAACTAAGTCTGATTTCAAACAAACGTTTGTTTGAAACAGGTTTTAGTATATCCTTTTAGTGAGCAGGACGTTATAATCCGCGTCCATAAATTGGGTTTCTATTCTAAACGGCCCTAATAATAGTTAATGCGATTTTATCAAAAATCATGAGTAGGCTATTTATCCAAAATTCTACTTATATAACTTAAACTAGAGAGAGATGACCGAGGAGACCTATTATGGAACGCGAATCAATGGAATTTGACGTCCTAATCGTAGGCGCCGGCCCAGCAGGTCTATCTGCTGCCTGTCGAATACTACAACTTGCACAGGAATCTGGTGACGAATTAACCGTCTGTGTTGTGGAGAAGGGATCAGAAGTAGGTGCCCACATCCTGGCGGGAACCGTTTTCGAGCCAAGCGCACTAAACGAACTATTTCCAAACTGGAAAGAACTTGGCGCACCATTAAATACCCCTGTTACAAGAGACGATATATTTGTTCTAAAGAGCGAAGAGAAAGCAGTTAAAGTTCCGAATGCTTTCGTACCAAAAAACATGCATAACGATGGTAACTATATTGTTAGCTTAGGTAATATCTGTCGCTGGTTAGCAGAACAAGCCGAAGGCATGGGTGCAGAAGTGTATCCTGGTTTTGCTGCTGCAGAAGTACTCTATAACGAAGACGGTAGTGTTCGCGGTATCCTAACTGGCGATATGGGGGTTGATGAAGAAGGCAACCCTAAAGATTCTTACATGCCTGGCATGGAACTCCTTGCGAAATACACATTATTCAGCGAGGGCTGTCGTGGCCATCTCGGCAAGCAGTTAATTGAGAAGTACGAACTCGATAAAGACTCTGACCCTCAGCATTATGGCATCGGCATCAAAGAGTTATGGGATATCGACCCTGCTAAACACGAGCCAGGTCTCGTTGTTCATACTGCAGGCTGGCCACTAAGCGAAAACGGTGCAAATGGTGGTTCGTTCCTTTATCACCTGGAAAATAACCAAGTATATGTTGGCCTAATCACTGACCTTAATTACTCTAACCCCCACCTAAGCCCTTTCGAAGAATTTCAACGTCTCAAGACCAACAAAGAAGTGAAGAAGTATTTGAAAGGCGGTAAACGTGTATCATACGGTGCGCGAGCGATTACCAAAGGCGGTTTTAACGCTCTGCCTAAAATGACATTCCCAGGCGGCCTAATTCTGGGTTGTGATGCAGGTGCGCTTAACTTTTCTAAGATTAAGGGTTCTCATACTGCAATGAAAACCGGCATGATGGGAGCTGAAACTGTCTTTGAAGCGATCAAGGCAGGGTCAACAGGTGGTGACGACCTTGTTGCTTACGCAGATAAGTTCAAGGCATCATCTGTTTATAAAGAACTTTACGACTCGCGCAACTTCGGCCCTGCCATGCACAAATTTGGTAGCATGATTGGTGGCGCTGTCGCGTTCTTCGAGCAAAATATCCTGCGTGGCAGCCTGCCATTTACACTGCATGATACTCACTTAGATCATGCCCAGATGAAGCCTGCAGCAGAGTGTAAGAAGATCACTTACGCCAAACCTGATAATGTACTTACATTTGATCGTCTAACATCTGTATTTATCTCAAATACTAATCATGAAGAAAATCAGGCGTGCCACCTTAAGCTTAAAGATCCTGAGCTTCCGATTCGTGATAACTTGCCCAAGTTTGACGAACCTGCTCAGCGGTACTGTCCTGCTGGTGTATATGAAGTCGTAGAGAACGATGACGGATCTAAGAAATTCCAAATTAACTCTCAAAACTGCGTACACTGTAAGACATGTGATATTAAAGACCCTGCACAAAACATCACCTGGGTAACACCAGAAGGTGGCGGTGGTCCAAATTATCCGAATATGTAAGCGAAAGCTGTATAGCAAAAAGGGCTTCATATTATTATGAAGCCCTTTTTTTTCGCCTAACGTAACCGCCCTTGTAGCCTTGATGCAGCGAAGCGGAATCAGGGTTTATAAGATACTTTACTGGAGAGCGAAAAATAAACCATTACTCCACACCCCAATCAACTCTTTACCGTCGACTATGTGGTTCTCTGCTGTATCTACTAGGCGATAAAACACGTTTCGGTTGATCAGACCTTTTAGATTTCTTCTAACAGTGAGTAACGGGGTTGGTTCCCCTGATTCGGAGTCACAAACAGAAAATTGGTCTTGACTATTAAGCAGGATGTCTTCGCCAATACTATCTTTAAACACTAACGCTGGCTGACCATCTACTTCATCAACACTAAAATCGACAATAGAGAATGGCGCCACATCCACGTTAATCTTCATTTTTTCAACAGGCGTTACTAGGCAATAGCCATCATCATCTAAACGTAAAATTGAAGAGAATAGTTTCACCATCTCTTTTCGTTCCATTTTATCGCCTTGATAATACCAGACTCCCTCTCGGTCTATTCGTATATCAATTTCACCGACAACACTGGGGTTCCATTGCTCGACAGGCGGGTAGTGATTACCCTCTTTACTATCTTCAATATCAGCTAAAACCTGCATCGTTTTTTCAAGCTGCTCAGCCTCTTTATGCTGACTGGATGTCTTAGCTGTCATGATTACACCTCAATTATTTGTATCGCAGGCGCTAAAGTCCTCGCTGCCATTCTTGACGCAAAGGGATCGCTCCCGGCTTATTTAACGCCAAATCGATTTTATCCAACATGGCTTGTTTGTCTTCACCTAAATTACCTTTAAGTACAAGATAGTTTGAGGCATGATCTGACCGAAAAACCGTATTCGTTAATTCTAGATTAGCAATAAATGTTCGGATTTCTTGGAATAAGTCGCTCTGCTGAAGAGGCTCATACTCGCCATTAAAACCTGCTCTAAACCGCTCTTTCCCCATCGGAAACGACACTACCAATGTTGAAACAAATTCGGGCTGAGTTTCATTCATCAAACGCGCAGTATTGACCGCATGCTGCTCAGAGAACGTTCGACCGCCTAGACCATTGAGTATCATCACAGATGACTTAATACCAGCAGCTTTTAGTTTAACCAGCGCAGCCTTTGATGTTTCAAACGTTTCACCCTTCTGCACACACTCAAGTACCTTATCATCGCCAGACTCACAGCCTACATACACCATTGCAAGGCCCATTCGTTTTAATTCAGCCAACTCTTCTACCGTTTTATTTTTGATATTTCTTGGTAGGCAGTAGGCCGTTACACGCTCAACACTTGGCAGGTATTGATTAATACACTCGAGTATTTCTTTAAGCCGCCTGAATGATAGCGTCATCGCATCGCCATCTGCTAGGAAAATTCGGCTGACCCCAGCCATTTTAGCGGCAACCGCTTTAACTTCTTTTTCAATATCTGCAATCGCTTTTGGCTTAAACTTCTTCTGCGGAGCAGTATACATATCGCAAAAAGTGCAATCATTATAAGAACAGCCATTAGCGACCTGAAGAATAAGGGACTTAGCTTCTGAAGGCGGCCTGAAAACAGGCTCAATATATTCTATTGGTAAGTAATTCATTCAAATTATCCAACTTATCATTTGGTTGTCAGCGTCCTTTAACAAACGGATGTTTATTTTACACCTACTGCTGCTTAAAAATAACAACCAATTAGCTGTCTTAAAGCGCTTATCGTCACACCCCATAACCAGACATTTGAAACACAAATGAATTTGGAGGCGATCTGCATTCAGACTATATATTTCATTGCTGACTTTTCACATAAAGCTTAGGCGTGGTGCCAGTCCACCGCTTGAATGCACGTAGAAAGCTTGCGGGCTCGGTATAACCTAGCGTGTCACTCATTTCATTGACGCTAATACTACGATCTGCAAGCATATCGAATACACGAGATTTCTTTTGCTCCTCAAGCAGGTCTCGATAGCAGGTATTCGACTCGTCTAACTTTCTACGTAACGTACGATCACTGCACCTGAACATGCTAGCCATTTCAGTCAAGGACGGATAGCGAGACTCATATCCGTTCAGCATCTGCCTAACGCGAGCGGCGATATCGTCCATCTCGGTATACAACTGACTTAATATCTCGAATGCCTGAACTCTATAAAGTTTATGAGCCAGTTCGTTTCCATGCTTTTGTGCACGAGACAAGATGCTCCTAGGTATACGAAAGCTCGAATACGCCGAACCAAACTCTATTTCGTGCTCAAAATATCGTTCAAAGGCCGCTTGTTCCTTAGGCAAAGGTATAGCTCTACTAGAACGAATTTTAGTATCAAATAGCTCCGTAGGGCTCAGTAGTTCACGCAAGAATACATAAACCCCCATCATATCCCTGTCGATTATGAATGCTTTTAACCGTGGTTCTGACTCTGGTGCAAAATAAAAAACTTCGACCCAGTCTTTATCCATTTTCATCGTCATCTGACTAAGTAAAAGTGACAAAGCTTGAAATTGAACACTTGCACGCGCTGCATCCAACAGTGTCGGCGCCGTCATCAACAACATGGCGTAAATGCCATAGGTTGTAAATGAGGCTTCAGCACCCACTTTAAGCCCCAATAGAGGGTCATCGGTCATTTTAAGTGCGTCAGCGACAATTTGTAGTTCGAAATCTTGATCAATTGTTGCAGCACCTGTCATGCCATCAATAGACCACCCTTGATTGGAGAGTAAGTGCTCAGGGTCAAGCCCCTGTGCTTCCAACGCTTTAAACAAGGGAAGCAACACCAAGATAGAATGCTTCTTTTTATAGGCCCTCAAAGGTGCCCCCCATAAACACAACCCAAAAAACTATTATGGCCTAATATGCTAATTATTGACAGTTTGAGTCCTATTTTTCATTAAGTCCATTCAATAACATTTATCATACCAATAAGTGACAGCCATTCTACCCAAACAATAAAAAGGAGAGGAATATGACTGATAACCAAGCAAACTCGAATTATGAAGAGCTAGACGTTCTAATCATTGGCGCAGGTATATCTGGTTTAGGCATGGCCTACAAAATGAAAAAAGAGCGACCTTATGATTCGTTTGCTGTTATCGAAGCACGAGACAACATTGGTGGTACCTGGGATCTGTTTAAGTATCCTGGTATTCGCTCAGATTCGGATATGTACTCGTTCTCATATTCATTTAAACCTTGGACAGACCGTGAGTACGTTGCAACTGGCGACCGTATCATGAATTATCTGGAAGAGTTAACCGCAGAAGAATTATTGCATCACTACATTCGGTTTAGCCAACGAGTCACCAAAGCCAACTGGGACTCTACCGCCAAGCGTTGGTTCGTTACCATCACACGCGGCAACGGAACTGAATACCATATCAAAACCAATTTTTTAAGTTGTTGCAGTGGCTATTACGACTACGAAGAAGGCCACCTACCTGAATGGCAAGGCTACAATGACTACAAAGGTACTATCGCTCATCCACAGTTTTGGCCTAAAGATCTGGATTATGCTGGCAAAAAAGTCGTTGTTATTGGCAGTGGCGCAACGGCCGTAACCGTTGTACCTACCATGGCTATGAAGGCCGAAAAAGTAACCATGGTTCAACGCTCACCGGCTTATGTTGTCGCACGCCCTTCTCGCGACAAGCTATTTCTGGCACTAAGCAAGTTCTTACCCAAAGGATTAACTAACCGCATAATGCGTTTGAAGTATACCACCATGCAACAAGTGACATTTTTAGTTTCTAAGAAATACCCGGCACTTGTTCGTAAATTGGTACGTCGTATGAACCAACAAGAGCTTAAAGGTGCAGTCGATGTCGATGTTCACTTTAAGCCAAAATACAATCCATGGGATCAGCGCATGGCATTGGTACCGGATTCAGACCTATTTAAATTGGCGCGTGCCGGTAAAGTCGGGATTGAAACAGATGAAATAGAAAAATTTACAAAAACGGGTATTAAACTTAAATCAGGTAAAGAGTTAGAGGCCGACATCATTGTTCCGGCGACAGGCTTGAAACTACAGCTATGGGGCAAAATGGATCTAACCGTTGATGGCAACCCGGTAAGAGGTGATAACCTAACCATCTACAAAGGAACCATGTTCAGCCAAGTACCCAACTTTTTATGGGTATTTGGTTACACAAACTCCTCGTGGACTCTAAAAGCAGAAGTCACCTATGAATATATGATTCGCCTGCTTAACCACATGGAAGAAAACGGTTACGAGAGTGCTTACCCGCACCTTGATGATAATGCAGATGAAGCAGGTAGTCCGGTTGCACTCCAGTCTGGTTATATCTTGCGCTCGCTGCACTTCTTACCGAAGTCTGGTGATAGCTTCCCATGGCGCAACAATGACCTTTACATGGCCGACTGGATAGCGGTTAAAACGGCTAAAATAGCCGACGGTACAATGCGTTTTAATGATTGTTCAGTACTAAAAGGCTTCCATGAGACCAAACAAACCAAAGTAGAACCTATTTCTAAGAAATCAAAGGCCGCATAGGGCTAATTAACGTTAGATGACCAAGCCCAAAGCCTTAGCTATATCCGCTAAGGCTTTTCAATATTGAATTCTTAGGAGACCTTATGTCCAGACCACCTGTCGTATTAATTCACGGAATGTGGAGTACCCCTGAAACACTTGCGGATGTAAAAGAAGCATTTGAATCTAACGGGTACACCACTCACGTTCCACGCTTGCCTTACCACCATCCTCGTCATGAGCTTTCTGCAATAGAGCAAGCTCGTTTAGGGGGGGCAACAATTCAAGAATATCTCGAATCCCTCTGCCGCTTGATTGAAAGCTTAGATCAACAACCGATACTCGTGGGCCACTCAATGGGCGGGTTGTTGGCACAACTTGTCGCCGCAAAATACCCCTGTAATCGGCTGATATTACTATCCTCTGCAGGCGCGGCAGGTTATAACAGCTGGTCCTGGTCAGTGATTCGTACGTTCGGCCATAACTTGTTTAAGTTTCCGCTCTGGAAACAAACAACCAATTTAACGCTTAGCAAAGTAAGCTACGGAATTGCTAATTCACAAACGCCTGCGGTGCAAAAAGACATTATAACAAGTGCTACTTATGAGTCTGGGATGGCGGCTACTCAAATAGGTATGTGGTTTCTATTTAGGCGCCCCCCGACACGGGTGAATTACGGTAATATCACTTGCCCCGTTTTGGTTATTGGTGGCAATCAAGACAAAGTCACCCCTATATTTATCCAAAAGAAAATCGTAAAGTGCTTTGGGGGATTAGCTTCCCTATACACCATTGATGGCTGCTGCCACTGGACGATTGGTGGAAAATACTTCCCACAAATCACGAGCAAAATATTTAACTGGCTTGGCGAGTTTGAAGTCGCCAAATCAGCATAAAATAATCAACAAAAGAGCGTATTTATGAGCACCAAATGGCAGAACAAAATCATCTTAATCACAGGCGCGGGCTCCGGCATCGGTCGCGCCCTCGCCAATTTATTTGCATCAAAACATGCGAAGCTTGTGTTAACCGACATTGTTGAGGAAGGGCTAGCTGAAACCATTAAGGCAATAGAATCACAAGTTGTACTGGCCAAGTGTGCTGATGTTAGTTCTGTAGATGACTGGAGATCACTGGCTAAAGAGATAGAGAAAAGTGTCGGACACTTAGACGGCCTAATTAATAATGCAGGCATCTCTCCCTTTGATTACTTTGACGAGATGTCGCAAGATATTTTTGACAAGGTCATGGATATCAACCTGAACGGCGTCGTACACGGCTGCCGAGAAATGATTCCATTACTTGAGAAATCAGAACGCGGAATGATTGTGAATATTGCGTCTGTTTTTGGGTTAATTACCATGCCCGCAATGACACCATACCATGCCTCAAAATTTGCAGTGAGAGGTTTCACAGAAGCTTTGAGTCAAGACTTTAAGTTTCAAAATAAAAACATCGATGTGATTTGCGTAATGCCAGGAGGCATTAAGACAAACATTGCAAACGGTGCTGAAACGGGTGAAAGCCGGAAGAAAAAGTTTGCCGCCCAATTTGAAAAATCAGCACTTACTACACCTGAGAAAGCGGCAAGTATTATCGAGAATGGCATGCGTAAGAATAAGTTTCGCGTATTGATCGGCCCCGATGCTAAGTTTATCGATCTGCTAACGCGTTTATTGCCTAGAAACTACTACCGTGTATTCAATACTCTCTCCGGCGTAAAGAAGATCCTATAAGGTATTCGATAACCCCACCCGAAACCAAGGATTGCTTAAAACCCGTTCTCCGCCCTATTCGGAGTTGAACCATTTAGGCGATCTAAATTAGCTTATCAAAACAAAACTATCCCTAAAGGCGACGGTTTATAACGCTTGTACAGAGTGCATTGCAACCGATAAACTGCTCTACCATACAGCCTTACAACATAGGATAGTGTAACCATGAACCAAGAATTCCCTCTTCATGAGCATATTTGTTACTTGAATCATGCTGCCGTCTCACCATGGCCAAAACGTACACAACAAGCGGTGGCAAAGTTTGCAGAAGAAAACACCGTGTATGGCGCCACACATTACCTCGAATGGCTTAAAACAGAGGAATCCCTAAGGAAACGGCTTGCAAACTTAATAGGTTCACCCTGTTCTTCTGAGATTGCACTGTCAAAAAGCACTTCTGAAGCACTATCTATTATTGCTTACGGTCTTGAATGGAATGAAGGAGATGAGATTGTCATCAGCAATCAAGAATTCCCCTCTAACAGAATTGTATGGGAGTCTCTAGCGACTCAGGGCGTACAACTAAAGATTGCAGATATCAGTAACGGCGACCCTGTCGAAGCCATCACCGCGGAGTTCACTTGTAAAACAAAGCTAGTGTCCATCAGTTCAGTGCAGTACGCGTCAGGCCTTAAAGTTGATATCGATAAACTTGGAAAAATCTGTAATGATCGTAACATTCTATACTGCATCGATGCGATACAGAGCTTGGGCGCCATCCCTTTTAACATCAGTGAAAATCACGCTGACTTCGTCGTCGCTGATGGACATAAATGGATGATGGGACCTGAAGGTCTGGCGCTACTCTATGTAAAACCACAAGTAAGGGACAACTTGAAGATCAGCCAATATGGCTGGCATATGGTTAAACATAGGGGAGATTATACGAGAGATACATGGGAAATTGCACCTGATGCTACCCGCTTCGAATGTGGCAGCCCTAATATGCTGGGTATTCATGCACTCAATGCGAGCCTATCACTGATTGAAGACGTTGGAATTAAGCAAATATCCGCTGCATTATCAGTCAACATCAACTATCTTTTAGAAGGACTAAAAACGATCCCCAAAGCGAGCATTCTTTCATCGGTTGAGGAAAGCAAATTAGCAGGCATTGTGACATTTAAGGTCGATGGGATAACCTCGGAAGAGCTTTATTCAAAGCTAATGAAGGCAAAGGTCATTTGCGCCTGCAGAGGTGGTGGTGTTAGGTTTTCACCTCATTTCTATACTGATAAAGGTGTAATTGATAAAGCTATTGAAAAGGTAAAAGACATTACGTCCTGATGACTTAAAGCGGAAATAAATATATATCCCAAGAGCGGCGCTTAGCAAAACAGCCGCTCAAATAACTTGCTTCAGTGTAAAACACCCATCAAATGGGTTGTCTGCATGAAGATGTACCACCATACCGGTAGAAAACGAAGTTTGATGAAGCAGGTCTCCATCGACCATTAAACTGACGAGTTTTCCAACAAGGGGCATATGAGAGGTGATAAGCACCGAGTTTACTGATTCATCAAGTTGATACAACCAATCGGTTACTTTTGAAGGGTTATAGTCTGGCGTTAAACGAGGCTGTATATTGAGCGCTATTGCTAGCTCATTTACGGCGATCTCTGCTGTTTGCTTGGCGCGCCGATAAGGGCTTGACCAAATTGAATCGATAACACAAGATTTAGCAATCAGCCCTTTTACAGAGCGGAGCACCTCTTCTCGGCCACGGTCAGTGAGTTCTCGATTAATATCACTATCTGCATCAAATGATGCTTCGCCGTGACGCATTAAATAAACGTCCAACCTACCCTCCTAACCTCTAAATATTAAGAACGATTAGCAACTTACTTTTTTGGCCATTCAGAAAACGGGTAAGGCTTTTTTTCGTCTGCATAACTCAAAAATCTAATAATCTGAGATACGTAGGTTGCCAATGCTGTCCCGAACGTCTTCAACCGTTCATTGGGTCCATTTCCAAATGTAGTGACAACGGCTTGTAGTATCAACATAACTATAATCACCAAGTCAGTAATTTTATAAACAACATAAAACCCCACCATATATAAAATTCTTAGCCAGTGAGCGTCTTTATCGTATCCACTATTATCAGACATACTATTCTCTTTTAATAAATGATCGGAGTTAAATAATCAAACTTCGTGTCGTGGTAATATAAACTCAACATCAGTACTTTGCTGGGCTAACATCATGCCACTAATAATACTCTTTATCTCCTTCTGCTCGATCAGGATGGCATAAAGCCCTTGTACAAGTGGCATATAAACCTCTAGTTCATCCGCCTTCGTTTTGACCGATCGAAGCGTATTAATACCCTCAGCGACCTCTCCTAACTCTTCAATCGCGTCTTCAAGCTTTTTTCCTTTACCAACAGAGAATCCGACTCGATAGTTACGACTTAGCGAAGAATTACAGGTCACCATCAAGTCGCCAACACCGGCCAAGCCCAAAAACGTCATAGGGTTCGCCCCCAAACAAACGGCAAATCGACTCATTTCTGCAAGGCTTCTGGTGATTAACATTGACTTAGTGTTTTCGCCCATGCCATACGCTTCTGCAAGCCCGGACATTATCGCGTAAATATTTTTTAACGCTCCGCCAAGCTCAACTCCGTAGGTGTCGAGGTTTGCATAAACTCGAAAATAACTACAGCCAAGTAAATCCTGAATACTGTTGCGGACTTCAGATGATTCACTTGCAATAACTGTGGCCGTTAATGTTTTCTGCGCAATCTCTTTAGCCAAATTGGGTCCACTTAATACGCCAATAGGATTATTAGGGAGAAGCTCCTTAAGAATCTGACTCATAAGCAAGAACGTACCGCTTTCTATACCCTTAGTGGTGCTCACCACAATCTGATGGGGTTTAATATACTTGCGAGCGTTTTCTACCACAGAGCGAACCGATTTACTCGGGATTGATACAAAGATGATATCGCTCTGACTTACCGCGTCCTCAATGTCCGTAATCGCGGTAAGATTCTCATGTAAAACATAACCCGGCATATAACGCTCGTTTTCACGGGTTTCTTGTACTTTAATCGCCCTCTCGGTGTCTCTCATCCATAAAAACGAACGATGTCCATTCGTAGCTGCAATATTGGCTATTGCGGTGCCAAAGCTACCACCACCAAGAACTGTAATTGTTCTAGTAACTGACATATAAAAACCAGAGTCAAAGTTATAATATAATAGACATTATAATAAATTATTCATGACTAGCATGAGATACATAAAGGCTGGCGAAAGCTCACCGCACCCTTAATCAACAGTATCTAGAAGTGTTGTGACGATTTCAATGAGTTAGCGCTGCTTGTTCTGATTTATTTTCACATTCAAGTGCTTGAACAAGGTCTTTAAACTCTTCGCGATTCGAGTCATTAAGGTTCATTAGGGTAAGGTGTGCATCTAACACCTTTTCTCTAACCTCTTGTTCTGTGGCCTTTAGGATTGGGATTTCTTCGAGTTCAGACAACTCGACCGCAGGCTCTTTCATGATAATAAATATCTCACCAAAGCCCATTGTTTGTATGATACGAGTAACATCAGGGTTAGTGGTTATAATCGTGGGAAGGAACGAACTTTTTTTACGGGCCAAAACCGCCACTTTTGCGAGCAAACCCAGTGTAGTGCTATCAATAACAGTGGTTTCTGTGAGATCTACCACCACCGTTTTAAACTCTGGGTTAGACGCCATAGAGTCTATAATAATATCCAGCGTAGAGCATAGATACAGGCGTATTTCTCCGATGAATTTTAAAACGTAGATACCCTGCTGCTCAGCTTGTAAAATCTTATAGCTAGACATCATTCTTTACTCACCCCGGAAACAGTCAAAATCGCGATATCATCAGGTAATTCATTCATATTATTGAGCTGCAACGTTTCTGACAGAACCTCAATACTATTGTCACTATCTTCAACTAATCTAAGTAACTGCTGTTCTTTTTCCGCTAAACTATTAGCATTAATAACTTCTAATATTCCATCTGAAAACAACCACAAATCGAATTTTTCAGGTAATATTCGATCATAAACCCGAAACGTGGGATCTTCGAATAGCCCAATAGGCATACCACTTCCTTCTAGGTATTCTGCGCTACCTTCAGTCACTAAAACAGGCATGGGGAAGTGTGCGCCGACAGAGTACGTTAGTTTGTTAGTGTCGTTTTCAAGTATTCCAACAAACATGGTTAGGTGCTTACCAAAATCTGTCTCAAGTAACTCACGATTAATTCGGTGAAGGATACGTTCGGGGTACAGTATTTCGTCTGTGGAGCCTCTTTTGAAATTTCTAAGCAATCGATTGGATAGATTTTTCAATAGTACTGTCACGAAGGCAGATGAAGCACCATGACCAGAGACGTCAGCAATATAAAAAATTGCCCGCTGACTGTCTATCTTAAAATAGTCTAAAAAGTCACCACTTAAATAAAGGGACGGCTTTATCAGATAATCGCACTTGATTCCCTTAAGCTTCTTCTCGCGCTCAGGCAGCATTTTCATCTGTACTTTCAAACCCGCCTTGTGGTCAGCTTTAAGCTCTGCAATGCCTGCCTTTAATTCACGATTGGTATCTTCAAGTTCTAAACGATAACGCTGATTAAGTCTAACTAATCGGATTTGCTCAAAAATGCGCTTGATAACCTCTTCAACAAGCGAGAAATCATTACTCGGCTTAATGATGAAGTCAGAAGCCCCGGCTCTTAGCGCAGTCACCACATCAGAGGCGTTTTCAGTATGCGAGAAGGCAACCACGGGGGATGGGGGAAACTCAGGATCTGTGAGCTTAGACAACAAACTAATCTCGTCAGTCGATAAATCGCCAAATATAAGATCAGGTCGACCATTGGCGATACTGACTAGCGCTTCTTTAATACTACCTACAGATACAACGTAATAACCGATAGCAAGAAGTCCGTCCGACAAGTATTGTCGACATTTTTCGTCGCTATCGATGACTAACATCCGCTCAGCATGACTTGACATATCTAGACAACCACAAACGTGCAGTTAAGTATCGAGTTTATATACGTTTCATTATAGGCATGACCCATAACAAGTCTAACTTTATTAAATTGTTTACACAGGTTAACGTTCATAGTGGCGAATACCGTGAAAAAGGTCACAACTCACTCGAACATCACACGAGTTAACAAAATTTTTCATTGAAACTGACTGTGTTGTAAAATTCATGTCGTTATCGATACATTATTATTGTTAATTTGTATTACGTTATTCGTTTTAATGTCTATAAATAAATAATAAAACCTTATTATCCAAAGGTTATGCTCATATTTTAGAGCATGCATACTAATTTATCTCTTCGGCCTTAGGCGTAGATATTAAGTTATATTTATCATTTTCTAATAGGTAACGCGACTAAACATGGATTACTTTCCCGAAGACCTGCTAGGTGCACATAGCAAGCTTATTATGGATCCGGTTCATGGAGGGATACCCTTATTCCCCCATGAAGTGGCCATTATTGACCATCCATTGTTTCAACGGTTACGAAACATCTGTCAAAACGATATTCTTTCCCTTGTCTTTCCAGGGGCTACCCACTCTCGCTTTCTTCATAGCATCGGTGTTATGCACGTCGGTGAAAGAATCTTTTTATCCATGGTTAAAAGCTATCTCGAATCAAGGCGCTATAAGGCCAAAATCAGTACAAGTAAAGAGCAGTTTTTCGCAATAGATTACTTCAATAAGATCATCAGGCTCGCTTGCCTATTGCATGACTGTGGTCATTCAAGCTTTTCTCATCAATTTACCCGAACATCGAAGATTAAAGAGATGATGGAATCACCCGGCTTATTTGAAACGTTATGGCAAGGTATTAATACCGAACATTTGTACGATGCACTCCCTTCGGTTATTGAACATGAACACTACTCTATTCGTTGCGCCCATCAACTACTACTCGACACTAAAATCCATGAATCCGGTATTAACCTAGTAGACGTACTAGCGATTATGGAAACCACATCCGCTTCGACCAGCGATGAATTCAACTCACACGCAGAGCACTTCTGGCAATTTATAGCCGGTAGTCATACTCAGGTAACAGGTTGGAAAACAACCACGTCAGCGCCTGATCTTGTTAGTCAACTATTGTCGTCTATCATCTCTGGTGAAGTTGATGCAGATCGTGCCGATTACATGTTAAGGGATGGGTTTCACTCATCAGTGACCATTGGCGGCTTCAACCTTGACCACCTACTAAGCAACCTAAGATTTGGGTGGGAACCCAAAACACCCTGGCTTGGACTAGCCATAACATCAAAAGGGTTGAGTGCACTGGAAGACTTTGTCTACAGCCGAAATCAAATGTATCGGCACGTATACGCGCACAAAACAGCTCTTGGGTTTGACTGGCTGCTACGGGAAGCTATTAACGAAGTGTTAAAAGATGAATCCATTGCAGAGTATGTTGGGTTGTGCCTAACGGACCTGAATGAATTCCGACATTTAACTGATAATTATTTCTGGGAATGTTTTAGGCATCACGCTAGAAATAACCCCGCTAGCTATTCCTACTGCATTATTAACCGTGTAAAACTAAAACACATCGATACTCAGTTTGACTTATCCACTACACAAATTGAAAACCGTAGACAAGAACTCGCCGATCAACTTAACCTAGACCATGCTGCAGTGGTATCCTGCTCAATGAATGCTAAGTTCTCTAAAATAAGAGAGGATTTTGATCAAATGAAAGTACTGGTAAAAGATGCCGTTACACATCAACATAAGCTTAAACTAATCTCAGAGGTTAGTACGTTCTTCAATAAATTTACAGATGGTACGATCACACATTTTTACGTTAGACCTAACCGCCTGACACAGATGTAACGTAACAATAACGTTACAAGGTAATAAAATAGACCACAGTAGCACCCTATACATTAACTTTCCCTAGAATTAAGAATAACCTTTTATGAAAATAGTATCATTTAACGTCAACGGTCTTCGCTCAAGGCTACACCAATTAGAAACACTCGTAACAACCTACTCTCCCGATATTATTGGTTTACAAGAGACCAAGGTACACGACCCTGAGTTTCCGCTAGAACAGGTAGAACAACTCGGTTATCACGTCGAGTTTTTTGGTCAAAAGGGACACTACGGCGTTGCAATGCTATCAAAGCTTAAGCCGACCAAGGTAATGAAGGGATTTCCGTTGGATGATGATGAGTCTCAAAAACGTATGATTATTGGTCATTTTGATGTTGATGGCCAAGAGCTCGTTGTCATGAACGGTTATTTTCCACAAGGAGAAAGCCGAGACCACCCTATTAAGTTTCCGGCCAAACAAAAGTTCTACCAAGACCTTCAACACCTCTTAGTCGATCAATACTCGAATAATCAACACCTTATTGTAATGGGTGACCTGAACATTTCTCCTGAAGATATTGACATAGGCATAGGGCCAGATAATGCTAAGCGATGGTTAAGAACTGGTAAATGTAGTTTCTTACCAGAAGAGAGAGAATGGCTAGCAAGGCTTAAATCTTGGGGCCTCAAAGATAGCTATCGGGTGCTTTATCCCACAGAAAGTGACCTTTATAGTTGGTTTGATTATCGTAGTAAGGCATTTCATAGAGAACCAAAACGAGGGCTTCGTATCGATCAGATTTGGGCAACCCCCTCATTAATTGAAAGACTAGAGTCTTCAGGAATTTATTACGATATAAGAGCAATGGATAAGCCATCTGACCACTGTCCGATCTGGTCCGACTTCAATCTGTAGGCCTCCATGTCTAAAGAATGGGCTTACGATGTGAAGTAGTTATCCTATTTGGAGAGACTTTGTCTAAGCCCTTTGTATTCGTTGATTCAAACAGGTTATTATGCATCCATAGTTGCAGGACGTATTAAACATAATGAAAACCCGTGATCGGATATTACATACTACACTTGAATTATTCAACGAGTGTGGTGAGCCCAATGTTACCACCCTTCAAATAGCGGACGAAATGGATATTAGTCCAGGCAACCTCTATTACCACTTCAAAAACAAAACTGAAATATTAAGTGAGTTGTTTGAGTGGTATGAAAAAGAAATTGGTGAAATCTTAGACGTCCCAGAAACAAGCCTTGATGTCGAGGACCAGTGGCTATTCTTACACTTAATCTTTGAAGTGATCGCCCGATACCGTTTTTTATATCAGGATTTGGTAAATGTCATGTCTAGGCATGAAAGGCTTGCCAATAAGTTCAAAAAAATCATCATGAAAAAAACGAATGCGTCACGACAAGTCTGCCAAAATCTTGCCCAACGGAGAATATTAAAGGCATCACCCCAAGAAATAGACGCTCTTTGCAAAAGTATCGTATTAACCGCGACTTATTGGATTAGTTTTTCTACTGTTATAGATGGCGAGCAAAGCGACGATACGTTAAACCAAGGCGTGTATCAGGTAATGACGCTTGTTTTACCTTACTTGAGGGGGGAAGCGCTTGCCGCATTAAGAGAGATGGGTGAAGCCTATCTTTAACTCTACTCCATAGTTAAAAACTCGTACCCTGGTAAAGCTAATCAGAATCTTGAGTTATTCCCTTGATTGCAGTCGTGCCTCCTTTCATCACGGCTACAATAACCGCAAACAGGCTTTGACCTTGTAGCCGTGATGCAGCGAAGAGGCTGTGAAAGTATTCTAGTATTACCTGTATTACAATAAAGGCACCATTAGTGACTAAAATATAAAAATGAGCCGACAATACAAACAGTCTCTTTCCCGAGAGCAAGGTGACCTTTTTCCAAGTCACATGGACGATTTCGTTAGTGAAAATCATCCTGTTAGGGTGATTGATGCCTATATAGAGTCTTTAGATTTAAGGGCTCTGGGCTATCAACACACTGAAGAAAATAAAAACATGTCTGGCCAGCCAGCATATCCTCCCTC